>OGHJ01000001.1_pt1 | contig 606146 bp, 512 predicted proteins | sample 1571351 | NCBI WGS metagenome assembly OGHJ01 (sample SAMEA2582037, study PRJEB24529) | metagenome | biome: Human gut stool | place: China | collected 2011 | reverse complement strand
CGAACCGCAGAGCGCGGGACTAGGATTGACATCCCGCGGTGCCTATGCATTCCCATTCAACGTAGCCCGCCTTTGGGGCGGCCTGAGGCTAGTCAACCAAGGCTTTTATCAAGCCTCGCTCTTTAGAGCGGGGTAGTTGACTTACTTTTCTTTGCGTACGGAAATTTGGCCTTGACCTTTTCAAGCATGCGTCCTGCTGCTTCCTGTTCGGCCGCTCGACGACTCTTACCCTCTCCCACTTCTTCAAGTTCGGCCTTGGGTACGGAACAGGCACAGACAAAATGCTGGCAGTGCGCCGCACCCGTCACCTTGATGATTCGGTAGGAAGGAACCGGAAGTCGACGCGCCTGCAGAAATTCCTGAAGCAGCGTCTTGTGGTCCTTAGCAAGACGTTCGCCCGACATCGCCTTCGCGGAAAGAATCGGCTCGTACAGACGCAAAATGACGTGCTGAGCCTCTTCGAAGCCGCCGTCAAGAAACACCGCGCCGAAAACCGCTTCGCAGGCGTCGGCAAGAATAGAGGGGCGATCGGCGCCGCCCGTCTTGAGTTCGCCCTCGCCGAGATAGATGAACTGCCCGATCTGAATCTGCGCGGCGATCTCGTCGAGCGCCTTTTCACAAACCAGATTGGAACGCACGCGCGATAGCACGCCTTCGGTGAAGTGACGATCGCGTAGGAAAAGCGCGTGACCGATGACGCAGTTCAAAACCGAGTCGCCCAGAAATTCAAGGCGTTCGTTATGCTCGGAAGCAAAACTGCGGTGTGTGAGTGCTCGCTTTAGTAGCACCTTGTTTTTGAACTGATACCCGATGCGGGATTCGAGTTCTTCGGCCGGCAGAAGCACACGTGTAACCTGAGCTGACATAGTTCTTCTCGCCTTATTTGATCGAACCGACGCGGCTCATGTCGCTGAAGTTGGCCCAGATGAGAACGGCTTTGCCTACGATCATGTCATCGGTTACAAAGCCCCAATAGCGGCTGTCCTCACTATTGTCGCGGTTGTCTCCAAGCACGAAATACTGATCCTGCGGCACCTTGCAGGTAAACCCGTTGCTGAAGTAACGGCAAGCGTTGCCCACGCGCGGATAGGGCTGACCGCGCAGTCCCGCCGGATAGCGGTTGTCAACGGCTAAACGATGTTCGTGTTCGCCGAGCTTTTCCGTACGTTCCTGCAGAGTCACCATCGAGAACGGATCAACCCAATCACCCACAAGCGTCTGCTTGACCACTTCGCCGTTGATGCGCAGTTCCTTGTTGACGTAGGACACGGTATCGCCGGGCAGTCCCACGACACGCTTGATGTAATCCATCGATTCATCCATCGGATAGCGGAACACCATCACGTCGCCTCGCTGCGGGGTGCCGACGTCAATGATCTTTGTGTTGGCAACCGGCAGACGAACGCCGTATGTGTACTTATTCACCAGAATGAAGTCGCCGATGTAAAGGGTCGGCAACATAGATCCCGATGGAATGCGGAAGGGTTCAAAAAGGAAGGAACGCAACAGGAACACGATCAGAATCACCGGGAAGAGTCCTGCCGTGTAATCCAGCCACCAGGGCATGCGTGTGTCACGCGCATACATATCGTTGCGCGCCTTGATGACGCTTGTCTCGCCGCGATCGATGGCTTCGCGGTTGGCGGTCTCAAATTCCCGTGCCTTGGCATCGGCCTCAGCTCGGCGGCGCGGACGGAAGTAAAACTTCTCGGCAATCCACATCACGCCGGTAAAGACCGTCAGAAGAAACAAAATCAGTGCAAAGTTCATTTTTTCGAGCTTTCGAAAGCGATCTGCCGCAAGCGGTCACGCAACCCGGCAGAATGATTTGAATTCTGAACAAAAGCCGGCCAACGATGTAAACGCACCGTTGCCGGCCTACCTTTTTATTTGTCATCGACCTGAAGAATGGCAAGGAAGGCTTCCTGCGGAATTTCCACGCTGCCCACCTGTTTCATGCGCTTCTTACCAGCCTTCTGCTTTTCCAAGAGCTTCTTCTTACGCGTAATGTCGCCACCGTAACACTTGGCAAGCACGTTCTTTCTTAAGGCCTTCACATTTTCGCGAGCAATGATGTTTGCGCCAATGGCTGCCTGAATCGCCACGTCGTACATCTGGCGCGGAATGAGACTGCGCAGGCGGCTAACGATCTCGCGGCCGCGAAACTGTGCGTTCGTGCGGTGAATGATGGTGCTCAACGCATCCACGCGATCGCCGTTGATGAGCATATCGACCTTGACGACGTCGCTTGCGCGGTACTCTTTAAACTCGTAGTCCATGGAGGCGTAACCGCGGGTTATTGACTTCATACGGTCAAAGAAGTCGAGCACGATTTCAGCCAGCGGCAGTTCGTAGGTCAGGTGGACCTGACGTCCGTGGTAGGCCATGTTGATCTGCACGCCGCGCTTTTCCTGACACAGCTTCATCACCGCGCCCACGTAGTCGTTGGGCACAAAAATCGTCACGGTGTCGATCGGCTCGCGAATCTCGGCAATCTTGTCGACCGGAGGCAGCTTGCTCGGGTTTTCCACGCGCACGACTTCGCCGTTGGTCATCAGCACCTCATAAACCACGCTCGGTGCCGTCGTAATGAGGTCCATGTCGTATTCGCGCTCGAGACGCTCCTGCACAATGTCCATGTGCAACAGCCCGAGGAAGCCCGCGCGGAAACCGAAGCCCAGGGCCTGAGAGACTTCAGGCTCAAACTGAAGCGCCGCATCGTTGAGCTGCAGCTTCAGAAGCGCTTCGCGCAACGCGTCGTATTGATTGGACTCCACCGGATACAGACCGGCAAACACCTGGGGCTTGACTTCCTTAAAACCGGGAAGCGGCGCCGAAGCAGGATTTTGAGCGTGCGTAAACGTATCGCCCACGCGCGCTTCCTTGAGTTCCTTGATGCCTGAAACCACAAAGCCCACTTCGCCGGGCTTGAGGCAGTCGCGCACCTGCGCCTTGGGCGTAAAAACGCCGACCTGCTCGACGAGGTGAGTGGCGCCGGAAGCCATCAGCATCACCTTGTCCTTCGGACGGATGACGCCGTTGACGACTCGAACGAGCGTGACGATGCCCACGTAGTTGTCAAACCAGCTGTCGATGATGAGCGCCTGCAGCGGAGCATTTTCGTCGCCTTTGGGAGGCGGCACGTCGCGCACGATGCGCTCGAGAATATCGTCGATGCCCATGCCGGTCTTGGCCGAGCATTCCACCGCGTCGGTGGCATCAATGCCGATGACGTCCTCGATTTCTTCCTTGGCGGCGTCGGGATTGGCGCTTGCCAAGTCCATCTTGTTGAGAACCGGCACGACTTCAACACCCAGATCGATAGCCGTATAGCAGTTGGCCACCGTCTGCGCTTCCACGCCCTGAGTAGCGTCGACCACCAAAAGAGCTCCTTCGCAGGCCGACAGAGAGCGGCTCACCTCATAGGAGAAGTCGACGTGCCCCGGGGTGTCGATCAAATTGAGTTCGTAAATCTGACCGTCCTTGGCCTTGTACTTAAGACTGGCCGTCTGAGCCTTAATCGTGATGCCGCGTTCGCGCTCGAGATCCATGCTGTCGAGCACCTGTTCGCTCATCTCTCGATCGCTCAGACCACCGCAACGCTGAATCAAACGGTCAGCCAGCGTCGACTTGCCATGGTCGATATGGGCAATGATGGAAAAATTACGGATATTGTCCATTGAAAATTACGTTGGGTTTATCGTGGGATACAGGCCGATCGATCGAGCATTTCCAAGGACTCGTGAGACGATCCTTTCGCGCGCAAAGCCAAAGGCGCACCGTCACACCAAGCCTCGCGACCGACCTTTTGGGAAATGTTGGCGCATTTTATCATGCGGCTTCATACGAAAAAGACGCAAAACCAACGTCCGAAACGCTTGTTACGAGAAGCTTTCGGTTTGTTTCTGAAAAAGATTTTCGAGCACCGGCATCTTTGTTTTTGGGGGCTATTGCGCTAGACTCAGTCTCCTTTTCATTTCCGCTTCTAATTTTTTGACCGTGAGCTCAGAAATCCGTCTCGACAATGTCCGCAACGAACTCATCCGTGTGATGAGCGTGTTGGTGCAGTGCACCTCGCATATGCAGGCGCAACCCCATGAGGCTCGCCTCAGAGAACTGTGCGATGCCGTTCTCACTGAAGGCGAAGACGGCGACATTGAGGCGGCGCTCGCTCACTTCAAGGCCGAAGAGCCCGGCGGATACGGCTATGAGAAGCTTCTTACCATTGCGGAAGACTGCGCGGAAGCCGTTGTCGACGAGCGCGGCAGCGCCCTGCTTCTGCTGATTCCGATCATGGCCTGGAGCCGCTACCGCAACTATCACGGCGTGCTCGACGAAGATGTGCTCGAAAAAATCGCCGATTGTGTGCGCAAGAGCTTTTCCTCACCTAGGGCAAACGTCGTGATGGGTTCGCACATGCTCTCGGCCGATCATCTCCCGGAAGCGTTTCGCGATGTGCGCGGCCTTCTCGAACGGATGCGCCGCCTCAACCACGGCGACGTATACGACATCAGTTCTTTGGTGCGCGAAGTGCCGCCGCCCGACTTTGCCGACAGCCGCTACATCCTTTGCTCCGTCTCAGCTCAGAACACAACCGACCTGTTCCGCAGCACCGACGACGGCCTCGTTGAGGTAGCCCGCGGCATGATGGATTTTTGCCTGCAGGTGCACGAACTGCTCGAGCTCACCATGATCGGTTCTGTCTTCGAAGTGCAGCCCGTCGGCGGTTTTTATCAGAGCTGGCGCGAATCTGAAACCACGATGCGTTCCTGGGGCCTGAAGTCGCTCGTTGACTTTGCGGGCAGCATGGGTTACGAACCCAACCAGCTGATCGCTACGCTCGGCCTATTCGTTCCCAATTCGCGCGAACAGGACAAGATGAGCGAACTGCGCATCGGCCTTACCCCCAAAAACGAGCGCGATCACGTCGTCTGCGGCGTCGCCTGGCCCGTGATTCCTGAAGAAGTCGATGCATTTTCAGGTACGGCGCGCGACATCCTCGAGAGCAAAGGTCTGAAGTACATCGTCGAGCATGAACAAAGTTTCTCGCTTGAGTGGTGCGAAGACTGCGGCTCCCCTCTTTACGCCACCCCCGACGGTCTGGTGGTGCATGTGGAATTGTCCGGAGCAGACGCCGTTTCCGAGTTTGCGCCCACGCTCAACTAAAACAACTTCAACCGACAGAAAAAAGCCTGAAGGCGAGGTTTGTCCCGCATTCAGGCTTTTGTGATCGGCCGACAGTCTCGTCGGCCGTCGTTGCAGCGATTTAGGCCTTTTCGACCTTGAACTCGAATCCGTTCTCGCCGTAGTCGCACACCACCTTGTCCTTAGGTGCCGCGCGGCCCTCGAGAAGAAGTCGAGCCACCGGGTTTTCAAGCTTGTCCTGTACGGCGCGCTTGAGCGGTCGAGCACCGTAGACCGGATCAAAACCGGCCTGGGCGATCGCCTCGAGCGCCGCGGGCGTCACTTCGAAGGTGATGTCCTGCGCGGCGATCCGTTCGGCAAGCTTTGCCACCTGAATTTTGGCAATCGACTTGATGGCTTCGTCGTCAAGAGCATTGAAGACCACGATTTCATCAATACGGTTGATGAATTCGGGACGGAAATGCGCCTTGACTTGTTCCATCACGGCATCCTTGATCGCTTCCGGCTGAGCGTTCGCCTGCATCTGCTGGATTTCGCCCGAGCCGAGGTTGGATGTCATCACGATGACCGTGTTCTTGAAGTCCACCGTGCGGCCCTGTCCGTCGGTCATGCGGCCATCGTCAAGAACCTGCAACAAGACGTTGAACACGTCGGGGTGCGCCTTTTCGACCTCGTCGAGCAAAATCACGCTGTAGGGCTTGCGGCGCACGGCTTCCGTCAGGTAGCCGCCCTCTTCATAACCCACATATCCGGGAGGCGCACCGATCAGACGAGCCACCGAGTGCTTTTCCATGAATTCGCTCATGTCAATTCGCACCATCGCCTCATCGCTATCAAAGAGGAAGTTGGCTAGCGCCTTCGTGAGTTCTGTCTTGCCCACGCCCGTAGGGCCGAGGAACAGGAACGAACCGTAGGGACGGTTGGGATCCGAAAGTCCGGCACGACTCCTGAGAATCGTATCGGTCACGCAACGCACGGCCTGGGACTGTCCCACGACACGCTTGGAGAGAGCCTCGTCCATGTGCAAAAGCTTCTGACGTTCGCCCTGCATCATCTTGCTCACCGGAATGCCGGTGGCGCGACTCACGACTTCGGCAATCTCTTCGGCGCCCACGCTCGTGCGCAACAGCTTGGGCTGCGTCTCAAGCGTCTTTTTCTCGGTGCTTTCGGCTTTCTTGAGTTTTTCCTCGAGCTTGGGCAGAACGGCGTACTGCAGTTCGGCCAGACGTTCGTAACGGGCCTCGCGGCGGCAGGCGTCCATTTCACGGCGCACGCGGTCAATCTCGTCACGCACGTCCTTTTCGCCGAGAGCCTGACTCTTTTCAGCCTTCCAGATTTCTTCGAGATCGGAATACTTGCGCGAAAGCTCTTCGATTTCCTTTTCAATGGCGCTCAGGCGCTGACGGCTCGCGTCGTCGGTTTCTTTTTTCATCGCCTCGCGTTCGATCTTGAGCTGTATCAAGCGGCGTTCGAGCTTATCAAGCGCTTCGGGCTTGGAGTCAATTTCCATCTTGACACGGCTGGCAGCCTCGTCAATCAAGTCGATGGCCTTATCGGGCAGGTAGCGATCCGTGATATAGCGGTGCGAGAGCTCGGCGGCCGCCACAATGGCCGGGTCGGTGATTTCAACGCCGTGGTGCGCTTCGTACTTTTCCTGCAGGCCGCGCAAAATGGCAATCGTATCTTCCACGCTCGGCTCGTCGACGAGCACTTTCTGGAAACGGCGTTCTAGAGCCGCGTCCTTTTCGACGTACTTACGGTACTCGTCGAGCGTCGTCGCTCCGATCACGTGCAGTTCGCCGCGCGCCAGAGCGGGCTTGAGCATATTGCCTGCGTCCATGGAGCCTTCAGTCTTGCCCGCACCCACCATTGTGTGCAGCTCGTCAATGAAGAGAATGATGCGGCCTTCGGCAGCTGTGATTTCCTTCAGAAGCTTCTTTAGGCGCTCTTCGAACTCGCCGCGGTACTTGGCGCCGGCAATAAGGCCCGCCATGTCAAGCGAGAGCACAGCCTTACCCTTCAGACCATCGGGCACTTCGCCGTTGACGATACGCTGCGCCAAACCTTCAACCACAGCCGTCTTGCCGACGCCGGGCTCGCCGATCAGCACCGGGTTATTTTTCGTGCGGCGCTGAAGAATCTGCATCGTGCGGCGGATCTCGTCGTCGCGTCCGATAACGGGATCGAGCTTGCCCAAACGAGCGCGCTCAGTGAGGTCAACCGTATACTTCTTGATGGCATCGCGCCCGGTTTCACCTTCGGCGTCCGTGACGCTCTCGCCGCCGCGCACGGCTTCAATGGCTGCTTCGAGAAGCTTTTTGGTGACACCGGCCGAAGCCAGAATGCGAGAAGCTTCCATATCGGCGCCGGACAAAGCAAGCAGGAACATTTCCGTCGAAATGAACTGGTCGCCGCGCTGCATCGCCTCCTTTTCCGTGAGATTCAAGGCGCGGATCAAGTCGCGGCTGACCTGTACGTCGCCCGACGTGCCCGTCACCTTCGGAAGGCGCTCCACCGCAGCTTGGGCCTCATCGAGCACACGCTTGGCGTTGCCGCCCGAGCGCTCGATCAAGCTCGAGGCACTGCCTTCCTGATCGTTCATCACGGCCAGCAGCAAATGCACCGGCTCGATGTACTGGTTGTCGTGAGCAAGCGCCAAGGACTGAGCTTCACCCAGGGCCTGCTGAAATTTCGTTGTCAGTTTGTCTTGTCTCATCTAATCCAATTCCTTACTTCTGTCGAGACTTCATCACCTCGACGTTAATGGCTATGTGGGGTTGGTTTTTCCTCATTTCAAGGAATGCAATTCCGAAAAAGTTTCTGAATTTTTCTCGGTTTCTTACCCTAATACTGTGCACAGGCCTTTGGCGGGGCTACAATGGATGGCAGTTTTTCCAATTTGTATAAAAAGATCGGCCAATCGCGCGTCACTGCGAGGGGCTGTTCGCTCATTACGAAAGGAAGATGAAGTGACTGTCAATCGTCGTACTTTGATCGGCACCGTCTGTGCCATCTCCGTTTTCGGTGTTCCGCTGATTTCCTCGGCCCAGACCGGAACCCGCTCCAATCCCATCAAGATCGTCGTTCCCTACCCGCCCGGAGGCCCTCTGGACGTTTCGGCACGCGCCATTGCCGAAGCAGTGCACGCTGACCTGGGCAACGTCATCGTCGACAACCGCCCGGGCGCCGGCGGCAACCGCGGCGTGACCTATCTCGCGCAGCAAAAGCCCGACGGCATGACGTTGTGCGTCGGAGCCGTTGCCACACACGCCGTCAACCCGAACTTGTTCAAGAAGCTTCCCTACGACCCGATCAAAGACTTTGAGCCGGTTACGCTCATCGCTCACGTTCCCAATGTGCTTGTCGTCACACCGGAATTTCAGCAACGTACCGGCATCAAATCCGTCAAAGATTTGATTGCCTACTGCAAGGCAAATCCCGACAAGCTCAACTACGCCTCCGGCGGAAACGGTTCGGCCGGTCACATGGCAGGCGAACTTCTCAAAGCCAAAGCCGGCATCAAGATGGTGCACGTGCCCTATGCCGGTGCCTCGGCCGCTCAACTTTCCGTTCTTGCCGGCCAAACCGACCTCATTTTCGACAACCTCTCGTCGGCCTCCGCCAACATTCAAGCCGGCAAACTGGTTCCGCTTGCCGTCACCACCACCAAACGCGCAGAAGCACTTCCCGATGTGCCCACTATGGTCGAAGCCGGCGTGGCAGGATTTGACATCTCGACTTGGTACGGTTTGTTCGTGCCAGCCAAGACGCCTCGCGACATTGTCATGCACCTCAATAGCGTAATTACCAAGGCGCTTGCGAGCGACGACATGAAGAAACGTCTGGCACGTCTGGGGGGCGAATCTGCACCGTGCAAACCCGAAGAGTTTGCCGCTTTGATCAAGACGGAATTGGCGAAATACGCCGAAATCGTCAAAGCCTCCGGAGCTCGCGTCGACTGATCAAAAGTTCACGGAGCATCCCGGCCGGCGTTTGATTGTCGTCGGCCGGGCATATGTGCGCGGGCGCCGTACGTCATAGAAAAACAAAACGGCGCCTTTCCTCGGTCACTTCAAGCACTTTTATGGTTGTAGGGAATCGCAAAGACTTCTGGTCGGGCATCCTTTTTGTTCTACTCGGCGTCTTTTTTATCGTATTTGCCCAAGAGCACGAACTCGGTCAAGCATCCCGCATGGGGCCCGCCTACTTTCCGACGGTTTTGGGCATTCTGCTGGCAGCTATCGGACTTATCGTCGCTCTTCTCGGTTATTTTCGTAAAGCCCCCATCACGGAAACCGGCGAAGACACCGGCGAGATCATGCCGTTTCGTTGGAATGTTCTGTTTTTGATTCTGGGCTCCATTCTGGTCTTTGGGCTAGCTTTGAATACTTTCGGACTGATGCTCTCATTGGCGGCCATGATTTTGATCGCCGGACTTGCATCACCCGACTTTCGTTTCAAAGAAACACTCGCCATCATCCTTGTAATGGATCTGTTGGCATGGCTTATTTTCGTCTACGGCGTCGGGATGCTTGTGCCCGTCTGGCCCGTCTTCATGTAAGTAGGAGCCGGAAATGGATCTGGGACTCATCTCGAATCTGATGTTGGGCTTTGACACCGCCCTTTCACTTCAGAACATCCTCTACTGCACGATCGGCGTGACCATCGGCACGTTGATCGGAGTGCTGCCCGGCATGGGACCGGTTGCAACGGTAGCCATGCTGCTTCCGGCAACGTACGCTCTCCCGCCAACTTCAGCATTGATCATGCTCGCCGGCATTTATTACGGTGCTTCCTATGGCGGGTCAACCACCGCTATTCTGGTCAACATTCCCGGCGAAGCATCTGCCGTCGTCACCTGCCTGGACGGACATATGATGGCCAAACGGGGACGCGCAGGTTCTGCGCTTGGCATCGCTGCACTCGGCAGCTTCTTTGCCGGGTGCGTGGCCACGCTTCTGATTGCCGCTTTTGCGCCCCCTCTGACCGAGCTCGCCTTTCAGTTCGGACCGGCCGAATACTTCAGTCTGATGGTTCTCGGTCTCGTAAGTGCTACGGTACTTGCCACAGGTTCGCTGCTCAAGGCCATCTGTATGGTGTTGCTGGGCTTGCTTTTAGGGTTAATTGGCACAGACGTCAATTCCGGAGCTTTCCGTTTCACCTTCGGTCTGGATGAACTGCAAGACGGCATTGATTTCGTACCATTGAGCATGGGCTTGTTCGGCTTTGCTGAAATAATGCGCAATTTGGAAGGCGATATGAGCAGATCGCTCGTACCGAATAAAGTGAAGAATATCCTTCCGTCCTGGCAAGAAATCAAAGTATCCGTGGGTCCCATTGTTCGCGGTACCGCTCTGGGGTCCATTCTGGGAGTACTGCCGGGAGGCGGCGCTCTTCTGAGCTCTTTTGCAAGTTACACGGCTGAAAAGAAACTCGCTGGCGACAAAGCCGATCCTCCGTTCGGCTACGGCAACATCCGCGGCGTTGCCGGTCCCGAATCAGCCAACAATGCTGGTGCACAAACGTCGTTTGTCCCCATGCTCACGCTCGGCATCCCTTCCAACGCCGTAATGGCTCTGATGATCGGCGCCATGATGATTCACGACATTGTGCCCGGACCTCAGGTTATGCAGTCTGACCCGGGGCTTTTTTGGGGCTTGATCATTTCCATGTGGATCGGCAATCTGATCCTCGTGGTTCTAAACCTTCCGATGATCGGAGTGTGGGTACAGTTGCTGCGTGTGCCTTACCGCTGGCTCTTTCCTGCAATTCTGGTCTTCTGCTGCATCGGCGTGTATTCCATTAACAACAACGTATGGGATGTTTGGATCGCCATCTTCTTCGGCTTCGCGGGTTACGTTTTCGGTAAGCTCGGCTGTGAAACCGCGCCATTGGTTCTGGGCTTTATTTTGGGACCGATGATGGAAGAAAATCTCCGCCGCGCCATGCTTTTGTCTCGCGGAGATCCCTCTGTGTTTGTATCCAGTCCGATTTCGTGCGGACTGCTCATCGCTGCTGTCCTAATGGTCTTTTTGGTTGCCGCCCCGGCCTTCAGAAAGACCCGTGAAGTCGCATTTAAAGAAGACTGACGGCACAACCGCTGTATCAGACTTGAAGGTTGGAAAAGTTCTTCGCTTTTCCGACCTTTTCTTTTTTAGCGGAAGCAAAGGCTAGAATCCGCCTGCGTTCGATTTTTTTATCTTTTACTTCAATGTCTCCGCATTCTGCCTGCGTCTTCGAAATCACCTGCTCCCTACCCCTTGCGAGCGAATCCCTGCCCGATGCTTTTACACAGGCTCCCTGCGCACGCATGAAAGTCGCCAGACAATTCGTGGTGCAAAAGAGCATGATCCGCCAAGGCTTCAAGGGGCGTGCCGGCCTCGGCATTTTCGAAGAAAACGGTCGCACCTGGGGAATGCTGGTGTTGGAGCCAGCGGCGCCGCTTTTGTTTGCGCCTCCCGCTAAGCTGTCAGCCAAACGCCTGTGGCCCGGCATGCAAGAAGAAGATGTTCCCAATATCGAATTGATCAACGGCAAGGGCGAAGCTAAAACTCTCAAGACACGACTGGACGAGATTTTCGAGCCGTTTCCGCAGCGAGACTATTTCAGGGGCGGACGCGAGCAGGCCGAACGTCGTGCGTTGTGGCGCCGTGTTTTGACCGATGCTCTCACGAGTCCCGTTGTGCGTATTGTCCAAGAACTCAACATTCGTCACCGCGACGCTCGACTGACGGAACTCAACGAATGGTGGTGCGGCAAAAGCCCTACGTTTGAATGCCGTTGGGATCAAACGTTCTATGCGCCGCGCTCAGGAGCTCGATTTCTGCTCGAGTGGATGCTGATCGGTCGCCCTCATTGCAAAAGCTCTCCAATGCAGACTGATGAGTCCGCGCCGCGCCCCGTCGTTCTCTACAGCGACGACGACATTTTGGTAATCAACAAACCTGCACGTTTGAGTTCCGTTCCAGGCGTCCGCGAGAAAGTCTGCGCCAAGACCATGCTAGAACGCCAATACGGCGAACTGCACGTCGTGCATCGACTGGACCTAGACACCTCGGGCCTGCTCGTTTTCGCTCGTAACAAGCGATCGCTTGAACATCTCAACAAGTCGTTTCGCGAGCGTGACACGCACAAGATCTACGAGGCACGCCTCGAAGGAGTCATCAGCGAACAGCAGGGCCGCATCGAACTCCCTCTGGCACTCAATTGGCTCGATCGTCCGCGGCAATGCTCTCTCACTGAAGATGGCGGCGGAAAGGCGTCGGCCACAGAATTTGTCGTGATCGGCACGCAGCAGACTGCGGGAGGACTGAAAACTCTCGTGCGCTTGAGCCCTGTCACGGGCCGCACGCACCAGCTGCGTGTGCATTGCGCCAAAGGGCTCGGTTGCCCCATTGACGGCGACCCCTTTTACGGTCATCCGGGACTTGAAGGCGAAACCGATGCCACACGCCTGTGTCTGCACGCCGCAGAGCTCACCTTCGTACATCCGACTTCCGGCGAACCGGTTACTTTCAAGGCGCCGGCCGATTTTCCGGATTTCTGACAGCCAAAAAAGATGTGTTGCACAAACAGATTCCCGCATCGAAAATTTTTGCTATCCGAGCGCCTGCGCTATGATTAGAAAACCGCCTGTCGGTCGAGCCTGTCAGTAACACGCTCACGCCGTCAGTCCTATCCTTTTTTGTAAGACAAGAATGTCAGATCAACCACATCCTGGACCGGAAACTTTTCTTTCCCGCAAGGAGCACATCTGATGCGCGCCGCTGTTGAACGTGTGCTGCACGATGTGTGGTCGCACCGCGGCATTGCCGCCTCTCTACTCTACCCTTTTTCGCTTGTCTACCTTGCCATCGCACGACGCCGGGCAGCTAGGACTACACCTGTTGAACTGCCGGTGCCCGTTGTCGTTGTTGGCAACATCTACGTCGGCGGCACGGGCAAGACTCCCATCACGATCGAGCTCGTCCGCGAACTGAAGGCCGCGGGCTTTACGCCCGGAGTCATCAGCCGCGGATACGGGCGCGCCAGCAAAGAGCAACACCTTGTCGAAGACGACTCTCCGGCAAGCACCGTCGGCGACGAACCGCTTTTGATTCGCCGCGCCACCGGGGTTCCTGTAGCCGTGGGACGCGACCGCGTGGCCGCAGGGCGTCTGCTGATCCGGAGCAATCCGAGCGTTAATGTGATTGTCAGCGACGACGGTCTGCAGCATCGGCGCCTTGCGCGCGACGTTGAACTTGCCGTCGTCGGTGCTCGAGGGCTGGGCAACAGCTGGGCACTTCCCGCAGGCCCCCTGCGCGAACTCCCCTCGCGTCTGGACTCTGTTGATGCCATCGTTCTGAGCGCTACCGAAGATACTATTGAAAGTCGTACGCCGCGCTTTGCCGCCACTTCCCAGCTCGGGGATGTCGTGCGTCTGTGCGACGGCCGCCGCCGCTCAATCGAGGACATTTCGCACCGCATCGCCGAAAAAGAAGCCAAGGTACTTGCTGCGGCCGGCATTGCCGCGCCCGATCGCTTCTTCAATATGCTTGCCGCTCACGACATCGTCGGCAAGAACATAGGATTGGGCGATCACTTTGCCTTTGATACGAATCCGTTTGCGCAGTCCGACGCACGCTACATCTTCATCACCGGCAAGGACGCGGTCAAAGCCATGCAGAACCCGGATATCAAGAACGACCGCCGCATTTGGGTCGTCGAGTACCAAACACAACTTGACCCCTACCTCATCCAGTTCGTAGTGGAAAAGCTCACGGATGCGGCCGAACGCAAACACATTGACATCGTACCGCCCACGGAAGAAATCACGCACTGAAATAAAATGAATCGCGCTTGCTTGAGTATCGGTCTTTCCGCCTGCTGTCTTCTGGCCGGCTGCTCCACGCAGTCAGTCCGGGCACCCGCGTACAACATCAAACCCGGCAACGTCTGCGTCATTCAAGATTCAAGCAACCGAAAGGTCGCCTACAACTCCGTCATCAAAGGTCTCAAGCGCAAGGGCTTTTCCGTGAAGCGCGTCGGCGCGGGACAGACGAAAAACTGTTCCCGCGTCTTTTCCTGTCAGTCGATTTCCCGCTGGCAGATCGCCAACTACACCTCCAACATCCATCTGCAATACTGGGAGCACGGCAAGCTTGTAAGCGAAGCCAAGTACGATGCGCCGACAAACGAAATCAACATCTCGAAATTCATCAGTACGGAAGATAAGATCTTTCAGCTGCTCAATGAGATGCTTCCCGGCACACGCACTCTTCCGAGCAAATACAACTCCCGCTGACGAACGCTTCGTCAGCCGAACATTGAAACGACAATATTATGGACAGCCGCCTTACCGAAGTTTTGGTCTGCCCCGTCTGCAAGGGGCCTCTTCATTTTGATCAGCAGAAGTCTGAAATGCAGTGCGCCAAGTGCGCGCTCGGCTTCCCGCTTGACGGAGAAATCCCGGTGATGCTCACCAAGGAAGCGCGAGAACTCACGCCCGAGGAACAAGAAGCCGCTCGTATCAAACCCGCCAACTAACGAAGGACTTGCCATGGGCTTTGTAGTAATCGTGCCGGCGCGCATGTCGTCTTCGCGCCTGAAGGAAAAGCCGCTTGCCGACATCTGCGGCAAGCCGATGGTTGTGCGTACCGCCGAGCGCGCTCTCGGGTGCGGTGCCGATGCGGTTTTCGTCGCCTGCGACTCACCGGCCATCGTCAAGGCCTGCGAAGAACACGACATCAAGGCGCTTCTGACGGATCCGAACTGTCCGACCGGCACCGATCGTCTCGCCGAAGCCGCCGCGGCTCTGGGCCTAACCGACGACACGATCGTCGTCAATGTCCAGGGCGATGAACCTCTGATTCCCATCAATGTCATACGCGCCGTTGCCGAAGACCTTGAAAAGCACGACGATTGCGCCATTGCCACCGCTGCGCACCCGATATCCGACGCCGAGCACTTCTTCAATCCGAACGTAGTCAAGGTCGAAATCGACGCCAAGGGTCGAGCGCTTACCTTCTCCCGCGCGCCGCTTCCCTGGCCGCGCGACGCATTTCGTAACGACAAGTCCGTGCTGCCCGAAGGTTTGCCCGCCTATCACCACATCGGGCTTTATGCCTACCGAGCAGGCTTTTTGAAGGCGTTTCCTAAGTTAGCTCCCGCCCCCATCGAAAAGTTCGAGTCGCTGGAACAGTTGCGAGCCCTCTGGCACGGGTACCGTATCAGCGTACTGATTCTCGACGAGAACCTGCCTTCGGGCGTGGACACCGCCGAAGATCTGGAGCGCGTACGTTCGGTGTACGCCGAATCTCTCAAAAACTAGTTTTTTTGGTTCCGAAAAGCCGCGTTTTGCCTCGTCCGAAAGATGTAACAAAGGTTTCGCTATTGTTTTGCAGAATGTTTCAATTACAATTTCCGCAGTGCAAGAAAAATTGTGAGCTTGTCGCGATGCGGCGGGCAAAACGGCGCGACCTTCGGGACTCGCCGAATTTTTCTTGAAAGAGTTTCCGACGTAAATCTGTCTTTTACTGGTTTTACGTTGAATTAATTGGAGATTTCTCATGCGTTTGATCCTGATCGGACCCCCCGGCGCCGGTAAAGGCACCCAGGCCAACTACATCAAAGAACACTTCGGCATTCCGCAGATCTCGACGGGCGACATGCTTCGCGCCGCCGTCAAGGCAGGTACCGAACTCGGCAAAGCCGCCAAGGTGATCATGGATCAGGGCGGCCTCGTGAGCGATGACATCATCATCGGGCTTGTCAAGGAACGTCTGCTTGCCGACGACTGCAAGAACGGCTTTCTTTTCGACGGCTTCCCGCGCACCATCCCGCAGGCTCAGGCTCTGCAGGACGCCGGCGTGCCGATCGACTTCGTGCTCGAAATCGCCGTGCCCGACTCCGAAATTGTCGAACGTATGTCCGGCCGCCGCGTGCACCCCGCTTCGGGTCGCAGCTACCACGTCAAGTACAACCCGCCCAAGGTTGCCGGCAAGGACGATGTGACGGGCGAAGACCTCGTACAGCGTGACGATGACCGCGAAGAAGTCGTGATGAAGCGTCTGTCTGTCTACCATGCTCAGACCGAAGCACTCGTCGACTTCTACAGCAAGCTCGCAGCGTCCGGCGAACCCAACGTGCCGCAGTACCGTAAGGTCAACGGCGTCGGTTCGATTACGGACATCCGCGATGCGATCTTCGAGGCGCTGAAGTAAAAAATTAAAAGGGAACACGATGTGTGAAATCACCGTGTTCCCTTCTTTTTTTGTTTTTTCTTTAACACTTTTGGCGTCGGCTTGACCCTCCTCGGACGTTGAGTCGACACCCGGAGCTTTCAACATCATGACTACAGCTTTGTGGCTCGCCATTGCCGCGGGCATCATCGCCGTGATTTTCGGTCTTGTCTCCCGTAGCTGGATTCTGGCCCGCGATCCCGGCAATCCCCGCATGCAGGAAATCTCGCACGCCATTCAGCAGGGTGCAACGGCCTATCTGACCAAGCAGTACACGACCATCGCCATCGTCGGCGTGGTTCTTTTCCTCATCATCGCCTTCGTTCCCGCACTGGGCTTTAAGACGGCAGGCGGCTTTGCCGTCGGCGCCATCCTTTCCGGCGCTTGCGGCTTCATCGGCATGAACGTTTCCGTCAAGGCCAACGTTCGCACCGCTCAGGCAGCCAGCCAGGGCATCGCCGAAGCTCTTAACGTCGCCTTCAAGGGCGGCGCCATCACGGGCATGCTCGTGGTCGGTCTGGGCCTTCTCGGCGTGGCCGGCTACATGGCTGTGCTGATCGGCACGGCTGCTCCCGACGCCAACCTCTACGACACGATCAAGCCGTTGATCGGTCTGGCTTTCGGTTCGAGCCTGATTTCCATCTTCGCTCGTCTGGGCGGCGGCATCTTCACCAAGGGCGCCGACGTCGGTGCCGACCTTGTGGGTAAGGTTGAAGCCGGCATTCCCGAAGACGACCCCCGCAACCCCGCCGTGATCGCCGACAACGTGGGCGACAACGTGGGCGACTGCGCCGGTATGGCTGCCGACTTGTTCGAAACCTACGCCGTGACCATCGTGGCCACCATGATGATCGGCGCGCTTTCGGCAACGGGCGACACCATGCGCATGGTTGAATACCCGCTCGTCTTGGGTGCTGTTTCGATCGTCGCTTCCATCATCGGTACGTTCTTCGTGAAGTACCTGCCCGGCAAGAAGATCATGACGGCACTGTACCGCGGCCTTATCGTCGCCGGCGTCATCGCCGCCGTTGCCTTCTGGTTCGTCGGCGACTTCGTCTTCTCCGATCCCAAGATGCTGCCCGAAGGCGTGACGACCACGCACCTGTTCGGTTCCGCTCTGATCGGCCTCGTTCTGACTGCCTTGATGGTCGTGATCACCGAGTACTACACCGGTACGGAATACAAGCCCGTGCAGACGGTTGCCGAAGCTTCCACCACCGGTCACGGCACCAACATCATCGCCGGTCTGGCCGTCTCCATGAAGGCCACCGCTCTTCCGGTTCTCGCCGTGGTTATCGCCATTCTCGTGAGCTTCTCGCTTGCCGGTCTTTACGGTGTTGCCATCGCCGCAACCTCGATGCTGACTATGGCCGGCATCATCGTTGCTCTCGACGCCTATGGCCCGATCACGGACAACGCCGGCGGTATTGCCGAAATGTCCGAACTCGATGAAAAGGTCCGCAACGTGACCGACCCGCTTGACGCAGTCGGCAACACGACCAAGGCCGTCACCAAGGGCTACGCCATCGGTTCGGCCGGTCTGGCCGCTCTGGTGCTCTTTGCCGACTACACGCACGCTCTGAAGCAGCAGTTCAACATTGACTTCCAGTTTGACCTTTCCGACCCGTACGTGATTGCTGGTCTGATCATCGGCGGTCTGATTCCCTACCTCTTCGGCGCAATGGCTATGGAAGCCGTCGGCCGCGCTGCCGGCTCCGTGGTGATTGAAGTCCGTCGCCAGTTCAAGGAAATCAAGGGCATCATGGAAGGCAAGGCCAAGCCCGATTATTCCAAGGCCGTCGGCATGCTCACCGGCGCTGCCATTAAGGAAATGATCATCCCGTCCGTTCTCCCGGTCATCGTCCCGATCCTCGTCGGCCTCATCCTCGGCCCGAAGGCTCTCGGCGGCGTGCTGATGGGTACGATCGTCACCGGTATCTTCGTGGCCATCTCCATGACCACGGGCGGCGGCGCTTGGGATAACGCCAAGAAGTACATCGAAGACGGTCACTTCGGCGGCAAGGGCAGCGAATCTCACAAGGCTGCCGTGACGGGCGACACCGTCGGCGACCCCTACAAGGACACCGCCGGCCCCGCCGTCAACCCGCTCATCAAGATCATCAACATCGTGGCTCTGCTCATCGTGCCGCTGCTGACGATCTAATCCCCGTCTTCTGACGTTGATTCACAGGCGCTCTTTTCTTCGAAGGAGCGCCTGTTTTGTTTGTACGTATTTCTCAAGACAAACGTACGGTCGCGCCGCGTAAACTATGTCTCGTTTCGATTTCTCGGAAAAAACATGGCTTCGCTTCTGTCCGACCTTCAGGCGTGTCTCGGCTCCGATCGCGTTCTCACCGACGCGATGGCCCTAGCTCCGCTTTTGCTTGATAATCGCGGCCGCTGGCAGGGCCGCGCGCTGTGTGCCGTCTTCCCCTCCACAACCGAAGAAGTCTCGGAAATCATGCGCATCGCCTGCCGACACAATGCGCTCGTGTTTGCTCAAGGCGGCAACACGGGCAACGCCGCGGCGGCTACCCCCGTCGTGAACGACACGGATGTCTCGCGAACCGTTTTGCTCTCGACAACCCGTCTGCGCCGCATCGAGAAAATCGACACCGTCAACGACTCGGTCGTCGTACAAGCAGGTGTTCCGGTCGCAGCCCTCAGAGAAACGGCCGCTCTGCAAAAGCGCCTTTTTGCACTCAGCCTTGCCAGCGACGGAACGGCTACCGTGGGAGGCGTTCTTGCGACCAACGCGGGCGGCGTACATGTTCTGCGATACGGCAACGCCAGAGACCTATGTCTGGGACTTGAAGTCGTTCTTTGCGATGGACGCGTGCTCGACCTGATGCGAGGCCTGCGCAAGGACAACACCGGCTACGACTTAAAGTCGCTTTTCATCGGAAGCGAAGGAACGCTTGGCATCATCACAAAGGCAGTACTGAAACTGTATCCGCTTTCGGCTTCGCGCAAGGTGCTTTGGCTGTCGCTGGATTCTCTGCGCAAAATCGAACCGCTTTTCTGCGCCTTTCAAAAACAGGCAGGTCATGCCCTGAGCGCCTTTGAAATCGTTCATCAAACGCCGCTGCAGCGTGTTGCGCAGGTCTTTCCCGAGAAAGTCAAAAAAATCGATACACACTCGCCCTGGTCGGTTCTCGTTGAACTTTCCTATTCCGACACCCAAGATGAAACTCAAAGTGCCGACCTTCTCGAGTCGCTGCTTGAAGGACTTCTCGAACAAGGAATCATCACCGACACCGTTCTCTCGCAAAGCGAGATCCAATGCGAGGCGCTTTGGGCAGTGCGCGAAGCAGTCCCTGAAGCGCACAAGAAGACCGGAGGCAACGTCAAGCACGACATCAGCGTGCCGCGAAGCCGCCTTGCGGAGTTCGTCGAACAAACCAATGCAGCGCTCGCAAAGCGTTTTTCCTGGATCGAACCGAGTGTTTTCGGTCATTTCGGAGACGGCAATCTCCACTACAATATGGGCGTCGTTCCGGGGCAGGATCCCCGGCTTTGTTTTGCCTTTGAAAAGGAAATCAACGCCATCGTCTACGAACATGTAGCGCGATTTAACGGCTCGGTTGCCGCCGAGCACGGCGTCGGGCGCATGAAACGCGACCTTATTGAGCAAACAAAACCGGCAGATGAACTGCAACTGATGCGCAAATTGAAGAGCGTTTTCGACCCCGACAACCGACTCAATCCGGGCGCCGTTGTGTCGCCCTAAAACTGATCTTGCTACGGAGCGCGAAGAAAAATGAAGACGTCTCGCCTTTTTCTGAAAGCCACTTCCGCTGCATTTGCCGCAGCCGTCCTGTTGAGCGGTTGTGCGACGCATACTGTTGACTACCAGCCCAAAGCCAACTACAAGGAATTCACCGACGCAACGTGGCGCCCCGAATCGAACATTCGTCCGCCCTTCCGCAGCACGGAAATTCCCGTTGACTCCGTTGCAGCCCTGCAGGAAGGCATCTACGCCTTCTACGACACGCACAGCAGTTTCTTTCAACTGCAACCCGCTCAAACGGGCAGCTGGACCGTCAGTGAAACCGTAACGCAGGCCGGGGAACGCTGCTTTACCTGGGGCCAGGGCGCCGTGCAGCTCATCCGTAACTCCAGAGTGCTCAACAACGAAGGACCAATGGTTGCCTCCCGCCTGCCCGACGGCCGCATCCTTCTGCAGAATTCCGGTCAGGCGGTCTTTAACCTTGCCGTTGAACTTCGCGCCTACAACATCTCAGGCAAACCCATCCGTCACTTCCTTCGCAACGGCAACAACCAACCTGATTCGCTCGCCTGGTTTGTGCCGGCCGACGCCAAGTTCCCGCAGGGCTCCGTAGCGTATCTCGCCACTTACTGGCTCGGAGACGATGAAATCGTGCAGCCGTCGCGCTCGGCCTTTACGGGCGCACGCAATCTCGAAAGCATGATTGCGCGCTACACGGCCAAGACTACTCCATACTGCATGAGCTACGTGAGCCATTTGGAAGCAACGCCCTACGGTCTGTCCTTTGAGCGTCCCGTGCGCGAGCGCGGCAAGAACCGGGCGTCGGCTCCTCAAGGACGCTTCATTCTTTCACAGGTTCAGCGCAGCAATATGTTCTGCGAACGACTGTCCAACGGCGCACAAAAGGGCGGCTCCTGGAAGATAAGCCGCATTCAGGGAACGCGTGTTCTTGAACTCACCGAAGACGCCGACGTGCCAAGTTCCGACATCGGCATTCAGCCGATCAACAACGACGGCATTGACGTGGGCTTTGCCGAAATCGTGCGCGGCAACAAAGGCCAGTCACGCATGCAGGTGGTTCCTGTTCGCATCGTGCGCAACAACCAACCGGTCACCGACTTCCGCCTGAAATTCAACGCCGCAGCCGCTCAGGCGATCGCTGAGGTACTGCCCGAAGCCGATGCTTCCCGCCGCGCTCATGATGAGAGGAACAAGCTTACCGGCAAACGCTAACCGAATCTCAACATCGGGCGGTCGCAAGACCGCTCGCTTTTTTAGGAAATTTCGTCTATGTCAGCACAAATCCTCGACGGCAAGGCTCTTGCCGCTGAAATCCGCTCCGAAGTGAAAACACAGGTTGCCGCGCTTGCCGAAAAGGGCGTTTCCACGGCGCTGGCCGTGATTCTCGTCGGCGACGATTCCGCCAGCCAGGTTTATGTGCGCAACAAAATCAAGGCTTGCGCGGATACGGGCATCCGTTCGCTCGAATTTCGAATGCCTGCCGAAACGACGCAGCAGCAGCTTCTGGCAAAGATTGCCGAGCTCAACGCCGACGAGAGCGTCGACGGCATCCTGGTTCAGCTACCGCTGCCCAAGCAGATCAATGCCGACGCCGTGATCTCGGCAATTGACCCTGCCAAAGATGTCGACGGCTTTCACGTGGCCAATGCGGGTGCTCTCGTCACCGGCAAACAGGGCTTTGTCCCGTGCACGCCGTTCGGTGTGATGCGTTTGATTGAAAAATCGGGCGTCAATCCCCGCGGCAAATCCGCCGTCATCGTCGGACGCAGCAACATCGTGGGCAAACCCATGGCCTTGCTGCTTCTGGCTGCTGACGCCACCGTCACTGTCGCGCACAGCCGCACGCCCGATCTGTGCGCCGTCACGCGCAACGCAGACATTCTGGTGGCCGCCGTAGGCCGCGCCAAGCTCATCAAGGTCGATATGGTCAAGCCCGGCGCCGTCGTGATTGACGTCGGCATGAACCGCGATGAAAACGGAAAGCTATGCGGGGACGTGGATTTTGCTGAAGTAAAAGAAATCGCCGGCAGCATCACCCCCGTACCGGGCGGCGTCGGTCCCATGACGATTGCCATGCTGATGCAAAACACGGTGCTCGCCGCTCAGATGCGCCGCGGCATTTCTTTGTCTTGATGTTCCTTTAGTTTTTTTAAGTTGTCATGACCAATCCCTTGATCGATCAGGGCTCTCTTTTAAACTGGCCCGCCATCAAAACCGAACACATAACGCCGGCTTTGGACGAGCTGCTCGCCAAGGCAAACGAAGCCGTTGCCAAGGTCACGGCACCCGAGACGCCCGCCACCTGGAGCGACGTCGTCGATCCGCTCGAACAGGCGCTTGAAAAGCTCTCGCGCGCCTGGTCGGCCGTGGGCCACCTCTCGGGCGTCATGGACAGTGAAGCGTTGCGCGAGGCATATAACGCCAACCTGCCGCGCATGACGCAGTTTTATATCGAGCTCTCTCAAAACGAAGCTCTCTTTGCCAAATACAAAGCGATTGAGAGCTCGGAAGGCTTTGCAGCCTTGAGTGAAGGATGTCAGCGCATCATCAAGCGTGAAATCCGTGACTTCCGTCTTTCGGGTGCGGAACTTGCCCCCGAACCTAAGGCTCGCCTCAAAGCCCTCGGCCAACAGGACGCGGCCGACAGCCAGAAGTTCAGCGAAAACCTCCTTGACGCCACCAACGCCTTTGCGCTGGACATAGAGGATGTTTCCGAACTCGATGGCATTCCGTCGGATGTCGTCGACATGTACGCCGCCTCAGCCAAAGCCGCGGGACTTGAAGGCAAGTGGCGCATTTCGCTGCATATGCCCAGTTATTTGCCCGCCATGCAGTACGCCAACAACGCCGCACTGCGTGAAAAGCTTCACCGCGCCTATTCGACTCGCGCCTCTGAATTCGGCCCGGCTGAGCGCGACAACACGCCGCTTATCCGATCCCTACTCAAAAACCGCCGCGAAGAAGCGCTGTTGCTGGGATTTAAGAACTACGCCGAAGTCTCGCTCGTTCCCAAGATGGCTGATTCTCCGGTCGCAGTTGAGGCGTTCTTGACGGAACTCGCTCAGAAGGCCCGCGCCAAGGGCGAGGCCGATTGGGAAGAAGTCAAAACGTTTGCCAAAGAAAAGCTGGGGCTCAACGAAGTGCATCCGTGGGACGCCGCTTGGGTGTCCGAGTCACTTCGCCGAGCCAAATACGCCTACAGCGATCACGAAGTGAAGCGCTATTTCACGCTGCCGGCCGTCTTCAGCGGCATGTTCCGTTTGGTCGAAAAGCTCTTTGACGTGCGCATCAGCGAAGACTCGGCTCCGGTTTGGCACGACGACGTCAAGCTGTGGCGGATTTCAGACGCTTCCGGCAATCTCATCGCGCGTTTTTACACCGACCTCTACGCTCGCGCCAGCAAACGCGGCGGCGCCTGGATGGACAGCGACACCACCTATTGCGTGCTACCCGACGGGACAGTGAGAACTCCGGTTGCTTACCTCGTATGCAACTTCTCGCAGCCCGTCGGCGACAAGCCGGCGCTTCTCACGCACGACGACGTCACGACGCTCTTTCACGAATTCGGCCACGGTCTGCATCACATGCTCTCGCGCGTACCGCAGGCGCAACTTTCAGGCATTAACGGCGTGGAATGGGATGCCGTGGAAATGCCGAGCCAGTTCATGGAAAACTGGGCATGGAACTACGACACCTTAAAGACGCTTTCCGCGCACGTTGATACGGGCGAGGTACTGCCCAAGGAACTTTTTGACAAGATGCTGGCGGCCAAGAATTTCCAAAGCGGCATGTTCTGCCTGCGTCAGCTTGAGTTTGCTCTCTTTGATCTGCGCATTCACGATGATGACTCCACGGATCACGCCGATGACTTCCAAGCCGTTTTGGATAACGTGCGCAAGGAAGTCGCCGTGGTGCCGGCTGCCGAATATTCCCGCTTCGCACAGAGCTTTGCCCACATCTTTGCGGGCGGCTACAGTGCAGGTTACTACAGCTACAAGTGGGCCGAAGTGCTCTCAGCCGACGCCTTCAGTGCGTTTGAGGAGGAAGGGCTCTTTAATCCGGCCACCGGCAAGCGCTGGGTCGAAGAGGTGTTAAGCCGCGGCTCTTCGCGCGACGCAATCGAAAACTTCCGTGCTTTCCGCGGACGCGATCCGTCAATCGAACCGCTGCTGCGTCACAGCGGCATTGTCTGAGCGTCTGAAAAAAACGGCGGCAACCTCCCGGGATGCCGCTGTTTTGCTTGATCAAGGCTGCGGAGCGTCGGTTCCGAACACGTCCTGCCAGAGCTTAAGAACCGCTCGGCGTTCATCGGCCACACTTTCCGGATCCACACGGCAGCGGACGTCTTCGCCGTGGGCAAGACGGATTTCGCGTTGGATGTTGCGGTAGTGACGATAAGCCTTGACGGCTTGCTCCGCCGTTGCTTCATCGAGCAGTCCCAGTCGCGCGGCCATTTCCGTGAGATGAATCGTACCGAAGTTGTTGACGAGTTCCGGGAAAACGGAACTCTTGGCAAGCACCAGGTACTGCACGATGAATTCCAGGTCCACCATGCCTCCGCGGTCGTGCTTCACGTCAAAGAGATCGGTGCGGTTCGGGTGCCCGTCGAGCATTTTGCCGCGCATCTCGATGACGTCCTTTGCCACCTGTGCGGCATCGCGCTCAAGCGTGAGGATGTAGCGGCGTTCGTCCTCAAACTGCTGCCCCACCTGCGGATCGCCCGCACAGAAACGGGCGCGCGTGAGCGCCTGATGCTCCCAAGGCCAGGCTCCGTGTCCGTCGGCGTTGCGCTGATACTTGCGGAACATTTCGATGTTGGAAGCAATCAGCCCGTCCTGTCCGTTGGGACGAAGGCGCATGTCAACATCAAACAGAATGCCCGAACTCGTCTGCAGCGTGAGCCAGCTCAGCATGCGCTTGACGAGCTTCACGTAGTTGCTCTCCGACTCCGGCGCATCGTCGTCGTATAGGAAAATCAAGTCGAGGTCGGACGCGTAGCCGAGCTCCTTGCCGCCCAACTTGCCGTAGCCGATCACTGCAAACTTGGGATACTCGCGGTGCCGCGTCGCAATGGAGTCCCAGGCAAGTTCAATCACCACCGCAAGCACGGCATCGGCCAGCGCCGAGAGATGGTCTGCGAGACGCTCCACCGTAAGACGGCCTTCCAGATCAGCAGTGAGCAGCTGAAACAGCGCACTGTGGTGAGCGTCGCGCAGATGATTGAGCTGGCGCTCCCGATCGCCGTCTGCCGAGCGCATTTGCGCACGCAATTCTTCCAACCACCGGCTGCGATCCACCGGTGTGTAATCGTCGATCACTCGATTGCGCGCATCGACCAGTTCGTCGAGTACCAAAGGATGCGCGGCGATGTAGTCGGCCGCCCAGCGGGACACGGCAAGCATCCGTCCGACACGTTCGGCCGCGTCCGGATACTGGTTGAGCAGAGCGATATAGGTTGCGCGCCCGAGCACCATCTCCAAGATGGTCAGGTAGCGCTCCATCACCTCATCGGCCGAAATGCAGCTTTCGCGCAGCTGCGCCCAACCGGCCGCCTTTTGCGCAACCTTGGGCACAAAACGCGCCAACTGTTCGCGCGTCTGTTGCGTACGCGCGTTCAAATAGCGCGAACGCATCATCTTGAGAATGCGGCCGGCGAGCTTGTTGGCCTCAATAAAGCCGATGTCGGCAAGCGCATCGGTGAGTTCACTTTCAAGAGCCGGATCGCCCGTCGACCACCCGACAGGCCAGTTGCTCACGCGATCGGTGGGCGCCTTGGTATGGAAAACACCGTCAAAGGTCGTCGTCACAAACGCTCTGATCTCGGCGACTTCGGCATCGAGCTCGGCAAGCGTCATTCCCATCATCTTGGCAACGCGTGCGCGCTCTGCATCGTCCTTAGGCAAGACCTGCGTCTGCTTGTCATCGACATACTGCAGGCAATGTTCAAGATTGCGCAAGAACACATAGTTGCGATTGAGCCGTTCGGCCGTCTGCTCATCAATGCAGCCGCTTGCGGCACAGGCAGCAAGCATGGGACCCGTGGTCTTGCCTCGAAGTTCAGCTTCGCGGCCTCCGCGGATGATTTGGAAAGTCTGGCAAATGAATTCGATTTCCCGAATGCCGCCGCTTCCGAGCTTAATGTTGGTGCCGCGGTCCTTGACGGCTTCCTTGCGGGCCGTTTCCGCACGGATCATCTCATGAATCTTCGCAAGAGCACTGATGGCGCCGAAGTCAACGTACTTGCGAAACACGAACGGCCGCACCAGAGAATTGAGGTTGCGAACGGCCTGCGCAAAGTTTTCTTCACCCGCAAAAACGCTGCGGTTGACAACGCGTCCTTTGAGCCAGGCAAAGCGCTCCCAGTCGCGACCTTCGCTGTAGAGATACTCTTCGAGCATTGCCGAGGAAATCACCAATGGACCGCTGTCGCCGAAGGGACGCAGACGCATGTCGACGCGAAACACAAAACCGGTACCGTCGATTTCGTTAATAGAAGCAATCACACGTCGTGCCAGACGGTCAAAGAACTCGTGGTTCGTCACCTGACGGCGTGACGAAGCGAACTCTCCGATTGCCTGCGTTTCGCCGCCTTCGTCGTAGACGAAGACCAGATCAATGTCGGAACTGACGTTAAGTTCCTCCCCGCCGAGTTTGCCCATGCCGACGACAAGCAGATCCTGCGGTTCGCCCGAGACGCCCACCGGCACGCCGAAGCGCTGCGCAAGCTTTCGGGAGTGCACCCGCACGGCCGCCGAAACGGTTTCTTCGGCCAACGCCGTCACCGTGCTCACGACTTCATGAAAATCGGCGTGAGCGGTCAGGTCACGAACGATCAGCGTCGTCATCACTTCCCGGCGCAACTGACGCATGACCATGTCGAGCATTTCCGGATCATCGATTTTTTCGAGACGGCTTCGCATCGCCTCGCGCGTCACAGGTTCCTTCTGAAACCGCTCGATTAAATCCTGAACGGTGGTCCCGCTCTGCAGCGCCATGGCATTGAGCGAGCGCGCGGCATATTGTGAAAATTGAGGAACTTCCTGCGGAGTCAAACGCGGCTTGGTTGAATTCAGTTCGCCCATGACATAAAAACTGCGTAAAAAAGTTGTTTCAAATCGAGACCAATTTGCGGCGAGATACAAAATCGCCCGAGTTGTCCGCAACGAGCTTTGCTATATTGCCTTGTGTGAATTTTTCGTTTCATTTGCGTGACAGCTCGACCGGTTTTCGGCGCTTGCCTGTTCGGCTCATTTTAGCTGTGTGAGCAATCGCGCTGAGTCGTTTTTTCCTCCTAGGTCCGTGATCTTCGCAATTCCTGCGGCATGAGTTCGACGTTTTCCATACTCCCGGTCAGATTCAGAGCCTACCTGCGCCACCCTAAAGTACGCGCGGCGTGGATCTCTTTTTTTTGGGGCGTCGTTCTCTTCTACTTCCTCTTTTGTGCTCTTGTGCTCACAACGCGCTGGGTTCTGCTGCCGCAGGTCGACAAGTACAAGGACGACATAGCGCATTTTCTGAGCGAGTCGCTGCACGCCGAAGTCAGCATCGGGCGTGTCTCGCCGCGGTGGGATACGTTCTGGCCGCAGCTTTCCCTGCGCGATGTCGTGATTCAACGTCCCGACCCACGTTCACGCGATGCCAACATCCTGCATTTGCCGCAGGTTGAGGCAAGTTTTTACTGGCGCTCCGTCTTCGGACAACCCCTTTTCAGAAAGCTTGAAGTTCCCAACGCCGAAATAACCGTTCGACGCGTTGATCACGGCGTCTTTGACATTGCGGGCTTTATCATCAATTTCAACGATACGGCCCGACGCGACGCGCAAAGCGGTTCGGCCGTCACAGACTGGCTCCTGCGCCAGGGCCGCATTGACGTTACGTCCTGCAAGCTTCGCTTTCAGGATCTGATTGCCAAGCCTCGCGCCCGCACGACCACGATCGAAAACATCAACTTTACGTTTGAAAAGAACGTGAGCGACTATCGAGCGGGCATTCAGGGCGAACTCGCAGGGCGGCATGAAAACCGCATCGACATCCGCACGCGGTTCACCGCTCCGCTTTTCGGTGACCGCAGCTGGAAGACATGGTCGGGCGAACTTTATCTCGGCGCCGACAATCTTGACGTCGCCCGCCTGACGCGTCCCATTCCGGACGCCCGCAAACTTTTGAAGTCAGGACGCGGCAGCACGCGGACCTGGATCAAATTCCAGGACGGAACTCCGAGTGAACTGACCAGTTACCTCGGCCTGTCGGACGTGTTGCTCACTTTCTCGCCCGATTCCGAACCGCTGCAGGTAAAGACGCTGTCGACGCGTCTGACGGAAACCTTTACCGAAGGCGAACTGCACGCCAAAGCTGAAAATCTCGATTTCGAATTGAGCGATGGCACCGAAGCTCACGACCTGCTTTTGCAGACCGTCGTGCACACGGCTGCAACACCGGACGCCGAAACGCATCGCTCCGGCTTCAGCATCGCACGGCTTGACGTTGAAACGCTCAAAAAACTCCTTCCGTCCGTGCCCTTCCCTAAGTCGGCAGCCGATCTGATTCACCAGCATGAAGCCTCCGGCACCATCTCCAACTTCGAGGTTTCCTGGCTGGGCTCTCCCGGCAAGACACAGGACTGGCGCATCAAGACCGATTTCTCCGGCCTGACGGTTGCCCATAACTCGCCCGAAAACGAAAAGATTTTCTTCTCCGGCGTTGAGAACCTTTCCGGTTCTCTGGAAGTCGCCGCCAAACGCGGGCGCGTGACTTTCGCCACCCAAAAAGGCGCCGTGTCAATTCCCGGCGTCTTTGAAAATCCCCGCCTGCCTCTTGATTCACTCACGGGCGCCGTGAGCTGGCAACTTTCCCAAGCTTCCGAGACTGACAACGAAAAGGTTGCGATAACCTTTGACAACGTGGCCGTTTCCAACGAAGACCTGTCTGTGTCCGCGCAGGGTTCCTGGCAGCAAAACGACACGGCGGCCGGTCACATCAATCTCACGGGCCGCATCGAGCACCTGCAAGCCAACCGCGCCTGGCTCTATATGCCGCTGGCGGTCTCAGAAAACGTTCGCGAATGGCTGCAGGGCGGCCTCGTTTCCGGACAGGCGCAAAACGGCACGTTCGAGCTGCGCGGCGACCTCGTGAAATACCCCTGGGTCGGACCGAACAAGGACAAAGGGCACTTTATCGTTTCGGCAGAACTCAAGGATGCCGCCATTGACTATGTTCCTTCCATGAAGGTGCTCGAAGACGGCAATTTTGAGCGAGCCGCCCTGTGGCCGCTTCTCACCGACATTCAGGGGCGCCTCATCTTTGAAGGCGCCTCCATGACGGTGCTTGCCGATTCGGCCAAGACCAACGGCGCCACGGTGACGAAAACGCGCGCCGACATCCCGAATCTGAGCGCCGGAGACAACACTCGCCTAATCATCAACGGCAACGCCGACGCCGAACTTCAAAAGTTCTTCGACTACGTGCAAGCAAGCCCCGTCACGGAGTTTGTCTCGGGCGCGTTCACAGGCACCAAGGCAAAAGGTCAGGGGCATCTGGATTTGTACCTCGACATTCCGCTCATGGAACCCTCCGGAACAAAGGTAAAAGGAGCCATCTCCATGCAGAAGGCCGACATTGCCATGGGCTGGCCTAAGCCGCCGCTCAACGATGTCGAAGGCACCGTGCACTTCTCTGAAAAAGGAGCAACGGCAAGCAACGTGCACGCACGTCCATTCGGATCGGGCGACGCGTCCGTGTCGGTTCACACCACGGCTGACGGTGCGATCGTGATCAGTGCTTCGGGTTCCACCGACGTTTCACACCTGACCTGGTTTGCGCAGAACCCCTATTTCGATCCGGTCGCCAAACGCATGTCCGGCATGTTGCCCTTTGTTTCCACGGTAGTCGTGAAAAAAAACCAAGGTGTCACCGTCTCGGCGCGCTCTTCGCTTCAGGGCGTAGCTATCGACCTGCCGGCACCGTTAAAGAAAACCCCGACGGAAACCTGGGATACTGCCTTCAGCTTCACACCCGTTACCATCAACCGTCAACCGGGCTACATGATCAAGGTGGGCTCCGGCAGTCGCTTCGACGTCCTGCTGCAGCTGCCCACGGAAGGATCCAAACTTGCGGCTCTGGGCAACATCGCCGTAGGACACCGCGCGGGTCTTCCCGCCCGCGGCATCGCCGTAACGATTCAGGCCAAAGAACTGAACCTCGTCGACTGGCAGCCCTTCGTGCGCACCATGACCAATACGGCCTCCGCGCAGATTCCGAAAAAGAACGCCGAGAACAACCCGCTTCCGGTGTCGGGCGCCGCGCGAGCAGGACTCTCTCGCGTAGAAGTGACCGCCGATCAGCTGTTGCTCGGTAGCGGTCCGATCCACAAGACGCATTCGATTCTGGAATTCGACGACGCCAACAATGTCTCGATTGATCTGTCTTCCGACGAAATTCTCGGCAAGCTGCGCTACGAGCCGGCCGGCCGAGGCAATGTCACCGGCAGCTTTGATCGCCTGAAGATTGCCGCCAAGGACGTGACGACAATTCGCCGCTTCCTCGAAGGTGAACAGGTTGATGTCGTGCTCACGCCGCGCCCGACCATCCTGCCGAGCCTGGATCTCGTCGTCGACGAACTCTCATACGCTGACAAGAAAATCGGCCGCATGGTGCTGCAGGCCGAGGCTTCCGGAACGGCCGATGAAGAAACGCTTCGCATCACCAACTTCGCCGTATTCTCCGACGTTTCGGCTCTGACCGGAACCGGCTTCTGGACACAGGGCAAAAAGCTCACGCAGCAACATCCGGGCGAAACGCAGTTCACGCTGAAATTCTCAACGAAAGATCTCGGACAGACGCTCTCGGATCTTGGATACCCCGGCGTGATCGAAAACTCGACCGGCACGGCCGAAGGACACTTCAAATTCGACGGTATTCCCTGGTCGCCCAAGCTCGATACGCTTGCGGGTACTTACGCAATCGATTTCCGCAAGGGCACCATCGCCAAAGTCGATACCGGTGCGGGCGGTCTGCTTTTGTCCTTTGTCTCGATGCAGTCGCTCTTCAAGCGTCTGATGCTTGACTTCTCCGACTTCAAGAGCGGCTTCTCGTTTGACACTTTCTCCGGAAGTTCGATTGTGACAAACGGCGTGTTTTCAACCGACAACACGAAGATTGTCGGCACGCACGGCACGATTCTGCTATCGGGCAACGTGAATGTGGCCGAGGGCAGCGTTGACAGTCGCGCCATTGTATTGCCGGAAATCAATGCCGGAAACGCCAGCCTTGCGCTGGCATTCGTCAACCCGGCTGTGGGCATCGGCTCGTTCCTCGCGCAGCTTCTGCTGCGCACGCCCTTGAGTCACCTCTTTAAGGTCGAATATTCCATCAAGGGACCGTGGGAGAACCCCGTCATCACGAAGGTGTCATCGGGGACGGAAGAAAAGCCGACGCAAGAGAATTGATGCGGCTCAGGTGCGAGCGCCGCTGCGGGCGCTCTGTCGCACCGTCGCCGATTAATTGCGCCGCTGATCGTGCTGTTGCAGATGCGGCCAGGCGGCAGACATATAGACGCACATCGAATAGATGGTCAGAATCGCCGCAATGTAGATGAGCACGGTCCCGATCCATGCAATCGGCAGACCGAAGATCGGATCGAAATAAAGAAGCATCGGGATGGCGGTCATCTGCGCGATAGTCTTGATCTTGCCGAACCAGTTGACCTTGACGCTGGCTGCCGCCCCGATCTTTGCCATCCATTCGCGCAATGCCGTCACCGCGATCTCGCGGCCGACGATGATGAGCGCGACCAGCATGTCTACACGGTCAAACGCAAGCAGCACGACGATGGCCGAGCACACCACCAGCTTGTCGGCCACGCTGTCGAGGAATGCCCCCATATTGGTCATCATGTTGTAGCGACGTGCGATGTATCCGTCAAGGGCGTCGGTAATAGCGGCCACAACGAACATCACACACGCCAAAAGATTCTTGACATGCGGGCTCAGTATGACGTCGGGCACATAAAAGACGCCGACGATCAGCGGAATAAAGGCAATGCGCGCCCACGTGAGCGCCATCGGAATGTTGAAGCGTTTGTCAGGCACAATCTGACCCATGGAGTTGTGAATAGATCTGTTCGGCAAGTTTGCGCGAAATGCCGTCAATTTTAGCGATATCTTCCACGCTCGCATTCTTCAGCGCCTTCATGCCGCCGAAATGCGTGAGCAATCTGCGACGCCTCACGGGACCGATTCCTTCGATATCCTCGAGTCGGCTTGTCTGCCGAGTCTTGCTGCGCTTGGCGCGCATACCCGTGATGGCAAAGCGGTGCGCTTCGTCTCGGATCATCGCAATGAGCATCAGTGCGGGGCTTGCCGCTCCGAGCACCAACGGTTCTCGGCCGTCGGCAAAGACGAGCGTTTCCAAGCCCGTCTTGCGTCCCTCGCCTTTGGCCACGCCGACGATCACGGAAATATCAAGTCCGAGTTCGTGAAACACGTCCTTGGCCATATGCACCTGGCCGCGCCCGCCGTCAACGAGCACGAGCGTCGGAAGCTTGGCTTCGCCGCGGGCCACGGGCGCATAGCGGCGCTCGAGCACCTGCCGCATGGCCGCGTAGTCGTCGCCGCCTGTGACGCCTTCGATGTTAAAGCGCCGATAGAGCGCGCTGTTCATGCGCGTTCCCTCAAAGACCACGCAGGAGGCCTGCGTTGCTTCGCCTGCGGTGTGCGAAATGTCAAAGCACTCGATGCGCAATTCAGAGCGCTCCTGCTCTGTGAGTTCGAGCGAAAGAACGTTGATGAGATCGTCAATGCGTTTGGATTCGCCGGCGCTTTCGGCAATGTGCCGATCCAAGGCGATCATGGCATTGGTAACCGCCATTTCGTACCACTTGCGGCGCGTGAGCTGCGGCTCGTGCACGAAGACAATCTTGCGGCCGGCTAACGCCGAAAGTAGCTGACCGGTTGCCGTCGGATCGTCCGCGGCCTGAGAAATCACCGCATCCGGAACGGGAACGTTGCAGTAGTGATGCGAGATGAAAGCTTCAAACACTTCACTTTCGGTGAGATCGTCACCCAAACTGCGCGCAAAATCCGGGAAATAGGCGTGATCTCCAAGATGACGCCCTCCTCGCACCACGGCCAGGTTGACACAGACGGCACCGTTTTTGATCAGCACCGCAATGATGTCCGCATCGGTGTCGCCGCCCGTCGTTTCGACGGCCTGCTGGTGCATGACGTCGCGCAACAAGCTGATGCGGTCGCGCAAGACGGCCGCCTCTTCGTAGCGGCGATCCTCCGCAGCGTTCATCATGGCGTCAGTCAGCCCCTGCATGATTTCTTCGGTCTTGCCATGCAAAAAAGCGCAGGCGTCCTCCACATCGCGCGCGTACTCCTCGGCGGTCACTTTGCCGATGCAGGGCGACGAGCAGCGCCCCATCTGCCCCATCAGGCAGGGACGGGTACGGTAACGAAACACGGCCTCCTCGCAGGTCCTCAAATGAAAGACCTTCTGCAGCACGCCGATTGCCTCGCGTACGGCCGAACCGTTTGGATACGGCCCGAAGTAACGGCTTTTGCGATCGACCGCTCCTCGGTAGTAGCTCACGCGGGCAAAAGGACCCGCGGAAATTTTCAAATACGGGTAGCTTTTGTCGTCCCGAAAGAGAATGTTGTATTTCGGGTTGAGCGTCTTGATGAGGTTGTTTTCCAGAAGAAGCGCTTCGGCTTCGGTGCGCACGACGGTTGTTTCGAGCCTCGCGATTTTCTGCACCATCAAGGCAATGCGAGGACTCTGCCCGGTCTTGCGAAAATAGCTTGAAACGCGGCGCTTGAGGTCGCGCGCCTTGCCGACGTACAAACACGTACCGGCTTCATCAAAATAGCGGTACACGCCGGGCAAACTTGGCAGGCCGGCAAGAACTTCCTTATTGTTGTCGGCGCTGATAGCTGACATCATCTGTCTTTTTCAACCGTTGTGAATTTTTCTCGTTCAAGGAGAGTTTCGACATGCGCACCTGCGACATGTTCTGCCGCGTCATCGACAACTACGGCGACGCCGGGGTGTCCTGGCGTCTGGCTCAAATGCTGGCCAAGGAGTACGACTGGGCGGTGCGCCTAATCATAGACGATGCGGCCGTGCTCTCGGCAATCGTTCCGACCGCAAAAGCAGAAGTCGCTCCTGTCAAAGCAGGATCGGTCACGGTTTGTGACTGGATCGAAGACGGCTCCGACGTTCCTTTCAGACCATGGGACGGACAGGCGGCCGACGTGGTGATCGAGCTTTTCTCCTGCCGTCTGCCCGACGCTTACGAAGCGGCGATTGCCCGACGTTTCGAAACGTCGCCTTGCGCCGTCTTCGCGCTCGACTACCTCACGGCGGAAAAATATGCCGAAGAAGGCAACGGTCTACCGAGTCCTCACCCTCGCTACGGTTACGACAAAACCTTCTTGTTCCCGGGCTTTTCGGAAAAAACCTGCGGCATCAACCGCGAGCGCAATTTGCAGCAGATCTTCAACCCCGCACGCAAAGAAAGCGTACGCAAGCGTCTGTTTGCAGAATTCGGAGCCGACCCGGAGCATCCCTTTACGCTCTATTTCTTCACCTATCCGGAAATGCCAGTTGAAGGGTTTGCTCAGTGTCTCGCGCAAGACCCGCGCCCCGTGCAAGTGCTCGCCGCTCCCGGAGCGGCCTCCGCACGCCTGAAGCGCGCGCTGGAATCCTTAGAGGCGCCGCATATTTGTTTCGTACAGGCTTCGATGGTGGCGCAGGACGTCTTTGACGATGTGCTTCTGAGTTGCGACGCCGCACTCATTCGAGGTGAAGACAGCGTGCTGCGCGCGCAGCTTGCAGGCATTCCGATGATTTGGACGCTTTACCCGCAGCAAGAGGACACGCATCTCACCAAACTTGCCGCCTTCGCTTGGCTCTACACGCAGGCGTTGCCGCAGACGGCCCGGCAGGCGTGGCTCGAAATCGAAGACTACGTCAACAACGGCCCCGTGCATGAACACGTCTGGAAAAACTGGCGCGACCACATCGAAGAGCTGCAAGCGGGCGCAACCGTCTGGCAGAAAACCCTTTTTTCGCTTCCGACTTTGGCCGAGAGCATTTCCAAATTAGCTGAAAAAAAGCTAAAATTTTGAGTTCACAAAAATTTGAAAGCCCGGCGCGCTGAATTTTTATGCGTTCTTTTCGGGCGTGCGTCAAAACTTTTTATCAAGGAAAACACACATTATGAAGACCGCGCAAGAGCTGCGTTCCGGCAACGTGTTCATGGTCGGCAAGGATCCGATGGTTGTCCTGAAGTCCGAATACTCCAAGGGTGGCCGCGGTGCCTCCACCGTCAAGATGAAGATGAAGAATCTTCTCAACGGTGCCGTGACCGAAACGGTTTACCGTGCCGACGACAAGTTCGAAGACATCATTCTCGAACGCAAGGAAGTGACCTACTCCTACTTCGCTGACCCGCACTACGTCTGGATGGACGAAGAATACAACCAGTACGAAGTCGACGAAGACACGATGGAAGACGCCAAGAAGTACCTGCAGGACGACCTGACTGCTGAAGCCGTCTTCTACGAAGGCCGCGTGATCGGTATCGAACTGCCGACCATGCTCGTTCGCGAAGTCGTCTACACCGAACCCGCCGTCAAGGGCGACACGTCCGGCAAGGTGATGAAGCCCGCCCGTCTGGCCACCGGCTTCACCCTCGACGTTCCCGCCTTCGTGAACACGGGCGACAAGATCGAAATCGATACCCGTACGAACGAATACCGCAGCCGCATCAAGTAATTTGTACTTGACTCGGTATTCGGGTCTCGGGACTCGAAACAAAGCGCCGCAAGGTCCTTCGGACCGCGGCGCTTTTTCTTTGTCGAAATTTCGACCTACACTTTCGGTATCTTTCAATTTTTTCCCGGAGACACCCATGCCTCAGAGCACGCAACGCCCCATGCGTCGCAAGGACCGAGAACTCTCGCGTGAAGAAACGCTCACCGTCATCAGGCACACGCCGCACTGCGTCATTGCGACAGTCGACGAATCCGGCACGCCCTATGCCACGCCGATCACGGCTGTGCTCTTTGAAGGCGCCGTTTACTTCCACAGCTCAAGTGATGTCAACGGTCGGCGCTACCAGAACGCGCTGCAAAATGACAAAGTCTCGATTGTCTGGATCGGCCGCGGAGAAACAGCCGCCGATGAACTGCCGAAAGACTTTTCGGTGAACTACGCCTCGGCCATCGTCGAGGGGCGCATTTCTCTTGTCACCGATGAAGGAGAGAAAAAGCGCGTTGCCAAGGCATTCTGCCTGCGACACGTACCTCAGGCAGGAGAAGAAGCAATTGACAAGTATTACGCCGCCGGTGGCAAATATGTCGTGTTCTGGAAAGTAACGATCGATTCACTGAGCGGCAAGGCACGCAACAAGCAGGGCTACTTCAACCGCATTTTGGCCGTATAGCAAAAAGCGCTCCGTTTCGGGTGATTGTCGCCGAAACAAAGCGCTTTTGCTTCTTTTTGCGAGGCCCGCGTTTTAGCCGATCTTCTTGAGCTTTTCCTGCACAAACATCAGCTTCAGGCTCTTTGTCTTTTCCGAACCGTTGAAAGCAATTTCGAGGTTCGTTTCGGCAGGTTTTTCCGGATAGTGAATGGCCACGATCTTTCCTTGACCGAGCGTCGGATGGCTTACCCTGTCCCCCACGGAAAAGCCGCCGGCCGTCACCGTCTTCTTCTTGGCGAGCAATTCGCTTGCCTTCATCAAACCGGCCTTCTTCCAGGAGTCGGAGTGAAGATTGCGAGCTGCGCTGCCGCTCGGCGCGCGGCTAAACGACGTCGAAGATCCTGAAGATCTCGCGCCGCTTGCATAAGAAGAGACGTTACGCGAACCCCAACCGTTGTTGCGGCCGTATCCGCCCGAGCTCGACTGGCGAGAATATCCGCCGCAGAAACTGCGCGAACCCCAACGCTGATCGGCATCGTCCCAATCGTCGTCGGCATCCTCTTCGCTGTATAGCTTTTGCACGTGCTCGGAGGGAATTTCGTCGATAAACTGCGAAACCTGCTGCATGCGGGTTTCGCCCCACATCATGCGCTGACGCGACCAGCTGATCCAGAGATTGCGGCGGGCGCGAGTCATGGCCACGTACATCAGGCGACGCTCTTCGGACAACTGAAATTCCGGATTTTCGTCTTCGCGGATGTAGTGCGGGAAAAGATCCTGCTCCAAGCCCGTCAGATATACGTAGGGAAACTCAAGGCCCTTGGAGGCGTGCACGGTCATCAGGCGCACGGCGTCGGGATCCTCTTCGGCATTCTTGTCATCGGGTTCAAGCGCGGCCTGCGACAGGAATCCGTCCAGAGGCGACATGGTGCCGCCGGGCACGGGCTCAAGCGCCGGAGCGTCTTCATCGATGCCGTTTTCTTCGCAGTAGCCCACGGCGGCATTGACAAGTTCACCGAGGTTTTCAAGGCGCACATCGGCGTCCTGCTGCTTCTGATAGAACGCTTCCAGCCCCGACTTCTGCGACACCAGCGTGATGAGTTCGGGCAGACTCTTGCCTTCGGCTTCGGCACTGATTTCTTCAAGCAGCGTCACAAATGCATGCGCTCGCCGAATTTCAGGAACGGAGTCCGCTTCAGCCAGAATTTCCCAAATCGTAACTCCGGCGTCGCTAGCCATCGTCGTCGCACGTTCAACCGTCGTTGCGCCGATCCCGCGCGGCGGCTGATTGATGATGCGAAGAAGGCTCGTGTCGTCGGCATTGGCAAGCACGCGCAGATAGGCCACCACGTCCTTGACTTCCTGGCGATCGAAAAAGCGCAGGCCGCCGTAGACGCGGTAAGGAATGCTGTTGGCCGAAAGCATGCGTTCGAAATTGCGCGACAAGTTGTTGTTGCGGTACAGAATCGCAAAGTCGCTGTACTTTTTGCCGCGGCGCTTCTCAACCATAATGTCCTGTACGACCGCTCGAGCTTCCTGCATGTCGGCCTCGGCGCGATACAGACGAATCGGTTCTCCCGCCCCCGCATCCGTCCACAGGTTCTTGCCCATGCGATCCTTGTTGTTGGCGATGACCGCATTGGCCCCATCAAGAATGTGCGAGGTCGAACGGTAGTTCTGTTCGAGCTTGATGATCTTCTCGACCTTGTAGTCCTTGACGAAGTCGGACATATTGCCCACCTTAGCGCCGCGGAAGGCGTAGATTGACTGGTCGTCGTCGCCCACGCAGAACACGCAGGCGTTGGATTGCTTGGGAGGGCACAGTGCCTTGATCAAGCGAAACTGCAGTGAGTCCGTATCCTGGAATTCGTCGACGAGAACATACTTGAAGCGATCGTTGTAGTGCTCGCGCACAAGCTGATTGCCCTCAAGGAGCTCGACGCAGCGCAGCATCAGTTCGGCAAAATCCACAAGCCCTTCGCGCTGACAGCGTGCTTCATAGGTCTCATAGAGCGTCACGCGCGTCTTGTCTTCCTCTCTGGCAGACACGGCTCCGGCACGCAGCCCCTGTTCCTTGTAGCTGTTGATCGCCCACTGCACTGTCTTGGGATCGCGCAGTTTGGGATCAATGCCCGCCTCCTTCATGATGCGGCGGATGAGCGAGAGCTGATCGGACGTATCGATGATTTGGAACGTGGGCGGCAGATTAGCTTCCTGAGCGTGCGCGCGAAGGATGCGATGAGCCGTACCGTGGAAGGTTCCCATCCACAAATGACGCAGGTCGCAGGAGACCATGGCCGACAGTCGGTCGCGCATTTCGCGCGCGGCCTTGTTCGTGAAGGTCACGGCAAGAATCTGCGAGGGGCGCGCCATTGCACGCGACAGCAGCAAGGCGATGCGCGTCGTGAGCACCTTGGTCTTGCCGGAACCTGCGCCGGCAAGCACCAGCGCGTTTTCACAGCCGAGTTCGGCAGCCTTGCGCTGCATGGGATTGAGAGAATTCAGAAAGTCATCAAGCATCGGTACGGTCTCGTGGCAAATCTCAAAATCGCGATACGCCGCGCGTAGCCCTTTCCTCGGGCAACGTCGGCACTCCATATGCAAACAAAAATAGCGAGCGGCGATTGTAGCCTGAAAGCCACCCTAACACACGGATGATCCTCAGACGACGATGCCCTCGGAATTCGCTCCGAAAGCGCGCCGTTATTGACTTTCCGACTCTCAAACAAGGGGCAAAAGGCCTTATACTTGTGGGTCGAATTTTTCCTTCAAACACAACAACAAAAGGCGCCCCATGCGCGAAACCTACAATCCTCAGGAAATCGAATCTCAGGTCCAGGAACAGTGGCGACAAAACGATGTCTACCGCGCCGTCGAACACGCCCTCGGCCCTGACGGCAAGGAAAAGCCCAAGTTCTATGTGTGCTCCATGTTGCCCTACCCCTCCGGCAAGCTGCACATGGGCCATGTCCGCAACTACACCCTCAACGACGTGCTTTACCGCTATCGCCGCATGAAGGGCTACAACGTGATGACGCCGATGGGCTGGGACAGCTTCGGTCTGCCCGCAGAAAACGCCGCTTTGACCAAGAAGGTCGCTCCGGCCGAATGGACCTACCGCAACATCGCCGACATGAAGGAGCAGATGCTCCCGCTCGGCCTGGCTTTCGACTGGTCGCGCGAAGTGGCCACCTGCAAGCCCGAGTACTACCGCTGGAATCAGTGGATGTTCTTGAAGATGCTCGAACGCGGCATCTGCTACCGCAAGACCCAGATCGTGAATTGGGACCCGGTCGACAAGACGGTTCTGGCCAACGAACAGGTCATCGACGGCCGCGGCTGGCGTTCCGGCGCTCTCGTTGAAAAGCGCGAAATCCCGGGTTACTACTTCGGCATCACGCAGTACGCCGAAGAACTGCTCGAAGACCTTAAGAAGCTCGACGGCTGGCCCGAACAGGTGCGCCGCATGCAGGAACACTGGATCGGCAAGTCTATCGGCGTCAACTTCGGCTTCCCGTATGAAATCGACGGCGAAAAGAAGCTTCTGAAGGTCTACACGACGCGCGCCGACACCATCATGGGCGTGACCTTCGTGGCAATCGCTGCCGAACATCCGCTTGCCAAGCGTCTGGCTAAGGACAAGCCCGAACTGCAGGCCTTCATCGAAGAATGCGCCAAGGGCTCCGTTACCGAAGCTGACATGGCCACGATGGAAAAGAAGGGCATCTTTACGGGCTTTTACGTCACGCATCCTTTGAACGGCCGTCAGGTCCAGGTGTGGATCGGCAACTACGTTCTGATGAACTACGGCGAAGGCGCCGTGATGGCCGTGCCCGCTCACGACGAACGCGACTTTGCCTTTGCCAAGAAGTACGGCATCGACATCATTCAGTCCGTGGCCGTCGAAGGCAAAACCTTCTCGACGGACGCCTGGCAGGAATGGTACGGCGACAAGACGCTCAATCCCTATTGCGTCAACTCCGGCAAGTACGACGGTCTGCACATCCACGAGGCGATCGAAGCCGTTGCCAAGGATCTCAAGGAAATGGGCCTGGGCGATCGCCAGACGATGTTCCGCCTGCGCGACTGGGGCATTTCCCGTCAGCGCTACTGGGGCACACCGATTCCGATCATCAACTGCCCGAAGTGCGGTCCCGTACCGGTTTCGGAAAAGGATCTGCCCGTGCTGCTGCCCGAAAACCTGATTCCGGACGGCACCGGCAATCCGCTCAACAAGTGCGAAGAATTCCTCGCCTGCAAGTGTCCGAAGTGCGGTGCCGATGCGCGCCGTGAAACGGACACGATGGACACATTCGTCGACAGTTCCTGGTACTACATGCGCTATTGCTCGCCGGACTCCGACAAGGCCATGGTTGACGAGCGCAATGACTATTGGAGCCCGATGGATCAGTACATCGGCGGCATCGAACACGCCGTACTGCATCTGCTCTACGCCCGCTTCTGGACTAAGGTCATGCGCGACCTCGGCCTGGTGAAGTTCGACGAACCCTTCAAGCGGCTCTTTACCCAGGGCATGCTCACGGCCGAATGCTTCTACCGCGAACAGCCCGACGGCAGCAAGCGTTGGTACTACCCGTATGAGATCAACATCGAATACGATGAAAAGGGTCGTCCGTGCCGTGTGACCGCCAAGGACGACGGTCTGCCCGTTGTCTCCGGCGGCATCGAAAAGATGAGCAAGAGCAAGAACAACGTGGTGGAACCGCGCGACATCATCAAGCAGTTCGGCGCCGACACGGCCCGTACCTTCGTGATGTTTGCAGGTCCCCCCGATCAGTCCGCCGCCTGGTCCAACTCCGGCGCCGAAGGCTGCTACCGCTTCCTGCGTCGTCTTTGGAACTGGTGCTACGCCCGCCACGACGAAATCCACGCCAGCGCCTGCAAGGTTGATATTTCCACCGCGCCCAAGCACGTCAAGGACATGCTGCGCGAGGTCTATCAGACTCTGCAGCAGGCCGAAAGCGACTTCGATCGCATGCAGTTCAACACAGTCGTGTCGGCTGCCATGAAGATGATGAATGCGCTCGACGGCTTTGAAGGCACTGACGAAGTGTCGGCCTGCGCCCGCAAGCTCGCTCTGTCGCTGCTGTTACGCGTGCTCTATCCGCTCGCACCGCACATCACGACCGCGCTCTGGCAGGAACTCGGCTTTGTGAAGGACTTCGGCGTCGAAATCATCGATGCACCGTGGCCCGATGTCTGCAAGGAAGCTCTCGTCGCAGACGAAATCAAGCTGATGATCCAGGTCAACGGCAAGCTGCGCGGCCAGATCATGGTGCCCGCTCAGGCCAGCCGCGAAGAAATCGAGCAAGCCGTGCTCGCTCACCCCGATACGATTCGCTTCGTCGGTGAAGCTACGGTCCGCAAAGTCATTGTGGTGCCCGGCAAACTCGTTAACGTCGTCGCGAAATAATTCGCTTTTTGCGGCTTAACAAAAACCGCCGGATTGAAATGGTCTCTCTCACGAAGCCATTTCAGTTCGGCGGTCTCTTTTTGCCGTCAGGATCGGCTAGAGCACCATTGGGTTGTTCGGATCACCTCAGTTCGAGCGGCTCAGGAACTGGGCGTCAAGCGATCCCGCGCGCATCTTCATCAGATTGATACGGCAGGCAAGAATAGCGTCACCCGAACCGGTACCGGCTCCGTAGCTTGCCTCCACCCACTTGCATTCGGCGTCCAGATAACGGGCAAATGCCTTGTTGGATTCCTCAAATGCCTTGGCCGCGCCCTTGCGCTTCTGGATGCGGTCCAGATCGCGGGCGTTGGCAAGCACACGATCGACGATGTCGTCATAGAACTTTTCCGTTTCGGCCAGTTCCTTCTTCAGGCATGCCTGCACTTCCAGGCGGTTGTCAGCCGTGCGGTAACATTCAGACAATGCGTCGGCCGCCACCGCAGATGTGCTCACGGCAGCCGTCGCCAGAATCAACATACTTGCCACGCTTTTGCGCATACCTCTCTCCTCAAAAACTTCCGTCGTCAGGCCGTCAGTTGCCGAACCAGCGCAAAACCGACCGCAGTTGCGGCAAACGAACCGAACAAATGCAGGCAGCTGTGCGCCAATGCGCGCATCCAGTCGCCGGCCATCATCATCTGCACGCCCTCGGCCGAAAAGGTTGAAAAAGTCGTCAGACCTCCCAAAAGGCCCGTCACGAGAAAGAGCCTCCACATGGGAGAAACCTGCAGATGCGTTGAAAACCAAGCCGTGAGCGCTCCGATCAACAGGCCGCCCAACAGATTGCACAGCAATGTCCCGAGCGGCAGCAGCGCAATACGGCTATTGAAGACGTAACTCAACGCCCAACGGCCGCAGGCGCCCAGTGCTGCCCCGGTACCAACGGCAAGCAACACGGCCCACAGGGCTCCGTCACGCGTCACCATCGTCACTCACCCCAGCGATTCTTAGCGAGTTCATCGCTTTCGCGGGCATCCACCCAACGGCCGCCTTGCGGGGTGACTTCCTTTTTCCAGAAGGGCGCTTCAGTCTTGAGCCAATCCATGATGAACTCGCTAGCTTCAAATGCTTCGCGGCGGTGTGCGGATGTCACGACCGTCAGAACAATGCGGTCACCCGCCTTGAGTTCACCTACGCGATGAATGACCACCGCGTCTTCGATGTCCCAACGCTCACGTGCTTTTTCGACAATGCGCGCAAGACTCTTTTCGGTCATCTCCGGATAGTGCTCAAGGTGCATTGCCGTCACACCGTCGTCGCTGCGCACAACGCCGGTGAAAGTCACTACGGCGCCCGCATTGCGTCCCTCTCGCTCGAGGGCAGCGATTTCCTCGGATACGTCGAAATCATCGTGACTGACACGAATCTTCGTAATGGGAGCCATGGCGTTAGCCTCCGGTAACGGGCGGGAAAAAAGCCACGACGTCGCTATCCTTGACTTCAGCCGTCATCGGCGCCATTTCACCGTTGACGGCAGCGCGGATGCGTTTGACGGTTTCAAAGGCCGTACGGTGAGAAGGATCTTCGCAGAGCTTTTCGCGCACATCGTTGACGGTCGCTGCGGCAGCTTCCAGTTCGATCGTTTCGGTGTCAACGGCCACGGCTTCGCGCAACAGCGCAAAGTATTTCACTTCAATTTTCACTTTTTATTCTTTACTTAAAGAGGTCCCCAAACGGGTAATAGAGCACCACGTCGCCCTTCTTCACGGTCGAGCCGGCGGGAATATCCACCAGGCCGTCGGCCCAGGCGCAGCTCGTGAGCACCTGGCTGTTTTGCGTGTGGTAGAGATCGAGGCCGCCCTTGTCGTTGCGACGTACACGAACGAACTCTTCGCGGGCGCCGGGTTTGGTCCAATCGAAATCCGCCCGAATCTGAGCAGGCATCGCCTGCACGTCCTTGCGTCCCTGAAGCTTCAGAAGGTACGGACGCGCCAGGAGCAGGAACGTCACAAAACTCGACACGGGGTTGCCGGGAAGACCGATGAAAGGCTTGCCCAGCACTTCACCCAAGGCAACGGGTTTTCCGGGCTTCAATGCCACTCGCCACATATCGATGCGACCGAGCGATTCCACGGCGGGCTTAATATGATCTTCCTCACCCACGCTCATGCCGCCGGAGCTGATGATGACGTCAGCCGTCTTGGCGGCGCGCTCAAACGCTTCGCGCGTGGCCTGCAGCGTATCGGGAATGCTGCCGAGGTCATAGACCTCGCAGTCAAGGCGCTTCAAAAGAGCGCGGATCGTATAGCGGTTGGAGTTGTAGATGCCGCCTTCGGGCAGAGGTTCACCCGGCGCCACCAGTTCGGAACCTGAAAAGAACACGCCGACGCGCAGATGACGGTAAACCTTGACGTAACCGCATCCGACGCTTGCCACAAGACCGAGCACGGCCGGTTCCAGCACACGGCCGGCTTCTGCAACCACGCTTCCCGAAGCAATGTCGCATGCGCGGCGACGCACCCACGTGCCGGGCACCACGGGCTTTGTGAAACGAATGGAGCCGTCTTCGTTGACGGTCACGTCTTCCTGAGCCACCACCGCATCAGCCTGAGCGGGAATCGGCGCACCGGTAAAGATACGAGCCGTCGTACCGCGACAGAGCGCCTGACCGGACGTGCCGGCAGGAATACGCTGCGAGACGGGCAGATCAGCAGGCGTCTCGGACGAAGCTTTGGCAAGATCGTCGCTAAAGACCGCGTAGCCGTCCATTTGCGAATTGTCCCAGGCGGGAACATCAATGGAACTCACTACGTCTTCGGCAAGAACACGGCCTTCGGCGTAGAGCGTCGGCACCGTTTCCGTACCGACTGCCACACGAGCGTGGTTTAAAAAGAGTTGGAGCGCTTCGTTATAGGTGATCACGATTAGCCTTCAGAGAAACGACAAAATTGGCAACGGCAACGGGGTTGTTCACATCAAGTTTGGCGATGCCTTCAGGCAGAGCGAGCGAATCATCGTCGGTAGCAACCGCTACAACGCTTGATGTCAATACGGGCGCTTGCAAACCGGCGTCCTTGCGATGCACCAGAATGTGCGGAATGTTTTCTTCGCTCTTATAGCCTTCGACGAGAACGATGTCGACCGGAGACAAGCGAGAAAGAATTTCCTTGAGCGACACCGGCTCTTCGGTCTCTCGCATCAGAGCCCAGCGTTGATCACTCACCAGAACCACTTCCTGAGCGCCCGCTTGGCGAAAGCGATAACTGTCTTTGCCCGGTACGTCAATATCGGTGCCGTGATGGCTGCTTTTGATCGCCGACACTTTGCGATCGCGCGAGATCAATGCTTCAAGCACCTTCTCAATCAGTGTGGTTTTGCCCGACCCTGAATGGCCGGTAAATCCGACAACCAACATGATTCTCCCCCATGTTTACCGGCCAGCCTATGAACAGGCGACCATTGATATGCACTGCGATTGTAGCGAAGCAAGCCGCATCTACGGCCTCTCGGGATGGTTCTGATGAGAAATTTTTCGTTTTTTTGCAGATGCAAAAAAGCCCCGCAAAGCAAATCACTTCACGAGGCTTTCCAAAGGCGGACGAGGCCGCCTTCATTTCGTGTGTCCGGCTGAAATTATTCAGCAGCAGCCTGCACGTTTTCCTTGCGGACGAGGAGTTCGCGGATGCGAGCAGCCTTGCCGGAACGTTCGCGCAGGTAGTAGAGCTTGGCACGACGCACGTCGCCGCGGCGCTTGACTTCGATGGAAGCAATCGTCGGCGAGTAGAGCTGGAACGTACGTTCAACACCTTCGCCGCTCGAGATCTTACGAACGATGAAGGAGCTGTTGAGACCACGGTTGCGCTTGGCGATAACCACGCCTTCGTAGGCCTGAGTACGCTTGCGGGAACCTTCGATCACGTTCACGAGAACGTTGACGGTGTCGCCTGCGCGGAATTCAGGGATGGTCTTGCCAGCGGACAGGCGAGCGATCTCTTCCTGTTCCAGGGTGTGAATGATGTTCATTTTTAACTCCGTGACCATCATGCGGCGGCATCTTTTCAGTTGTTTCTGCAGCCGTCCAGAGGATGGAACCTTTATATGTCTCAAACGAGACGATTGACGAAAAAAAAGCGTTCCAAGGTGAGCAGAAAGCACCAAGGAACGCGTGATTATATTGAATTGATTGGGAAAATTCCACTCTTGCCAAAATTCATTTCTCAGCAAAGCCTCACTTCTCACCGAGGTGCTTGAGCTCGAGCATTGCTTCACGGATAGCCTCCGAAGAGGCCTCGTCGATCTGCCAGATCAGGCTTTTGCGAATCGTCGTCGACACCAGTTCGAGCCAACGCTCTAACTCTGTTCGATCACAACTTCTTTTTCTCAGACGAACGTTTGCGAAATAGATCTCTGCACACCATCGGTTGTGACGGTACTTGCCGCCTTTGGAGGATTTGTCGTAGTAGATGTAACCCTTTGGCATCCTGCGTCCCTGTGACACTTGCGCCAAAACCGACACCTCCTTTGAAAAAAAAGCGGGACACACGCTCAAGCTAGTCTCTCGCGTATGCTCCCGCCCAAAGTTTCAAGCTTTGCCGCAAGGCTCATGCACGAGGCATGAACCCTGCGATGGCCCAAATGCTCTTCCGATTAGAAGAGATAGGAAGCCTTCAGGTTGAACGTGTTGTTCGAACGACCGTCGTTGCCAAAGCCATACTTGTAGCTCAGGCCGAAGCGAACGGCGTCCGTACCGGCGTTCACGCCGATCGACGCGTTGTAGACGTTGTCGATGACGTCCACGTCGCCGATGATCGTTTCAACTTCGGTGTCGCCGATCTGCGGAGCAGCCGTGAAGTCGATTTCCGGAGCAACCTGCCAGCCGGAAGCCGTTTCAAAGACGCCCTTGACCGTCACACCGATCGGCATTTCGATCACGTTCATCTTGTCCATGCTCATACCGCGGTAGTCATCCACGTCAATGGATGCCCAACGGACACCGGCGTGCGGAACAACCTGCAAAACCTTGCCTTCGTATGCCTTCCAGTCGGCGCGAACACCGAGCGAGAAGACCGTGGAATCGAGCGACTCGGAAGCAGAAGCACCTGCAACAGAACCGCCGATGTCGTTGTCAAGCCACAGGTAGGACATATCGCCCGTGAAGGTCAAACCGCCAAAGTCCTTGCCGGCGTACACGGACAGACCCCAGAAGTCGGAATCGGTCGAGTACTTGGAAACGGAGCCTTCGCTGTCGCCGTCGCCGCTACCGATCGAGAGAGCAGCACCGACGCGAGCGCCTTCACCGAAGCCGAAGTCAACGCCGAGCATGCCACCGTAGATATCGGAGCTGTAGCCGGAGTCGCCATAGAGCGAATCGGATTCGTTGGAGCCGTAGAAGACATCAGCCCAAACACCGAGGCCCTTCTTGGCATCCAGATTACGCTGGATCAACGCGTTGGAAATCAATTCCATCGAGTCGTAGGCCATGTTGTAGGTACCGGCCGTGACAGGAGCTGCCAAGTATTCCTTGGTTGCACGGACACCGTCGTTCGTCAGCTGACCGTTGTCGGTTACAAAGCCGGACGAAGATCCACCGATAGCAGCAAGAACCTTCTGGTTGTCAAGGTTTGCACCTTCGGCAAGTACGCTTCCGAGAGCGCCCTTCAACCCAGCGTCAGTCGTCACATCATCGTTGATGGACACAACAAGATCCGTGCGGTCAGACGTGCCTGCTTCTACATCACCACCAACATCCACAAAGTCCGCCTTGAGGAAAGCGTTCGAGGATTCAAAGATGTGCAAATTATCTTTCGCGTCAGCCTTCTGCCCGGCCGTCCAAGTAATGGTCTTGGTCGAATACATATTGGCAAGGTATCCCTTACCGCTTCCATTGAATGCAACTTTGCCGGGAGCTTCAAAGATTACGTCACCGGAAGAGAATGCATTCATATCGATGACGGTGGCGACATCGGAGCCAACAGTGATGCCATTTGCTCGTTCAGAACCCACGGTACCAATAACAATGGAACCGTTTTCACCAACTGTAATCTTCTTATCAATATAGAGACCGTTGTAGTCTACCGTCCCTTCGCCAAACTTACCTTCGTTAATCGCTGCTCGCAGAGCTTCGCCAGCGGCCTCGTTTGTCGTGAGAATGTTATCGGTTCCTGTATTTTTGCCAATCGTCACCTTACCATTGACTTGAGGCGGAACCACGTCGCGTGCGTTGGGGTTCAGAGGCACAGTACCCAGAACCAACATACCGTCACTCGTCAGGTTAACGTCAGATTCAATAAGACCGACCTTCAGAACGCCGTCTTCCTGGACTGTTGTGGCGCCTTCGCCCGTCAAACGCTGAACATCCAGACCACCTTCAACGAGAGCTTCGGTACCTGCCGTCACTTCGATGTTCTGGGCCGTGTAGTTACCAACAACTTCAAACTTACCCGAGACCTTCAGGGTCTCCACATTGACATTGCCGGAAGAGGTCACCGAACTGCCAAGCTGAAGGTCCGTGGCCTCGACAGTATCCACCGTCGATTCAGGATCGAAGTGGAAGATGTCCGAACCATTGCCCTTAAGCGTCAACAGCTTGCCTTCGCCAGCACCGGAAACCGAGGCAGTTTCGGAGTTGCCGAAATTAATGCTACCGAGAGTGGTCTCATCCGTAACCTTAAAGGAGCCATCTTCAGCCTGACCCACTTGATCAGCAAGGTAGAAACCGCTGGCATTGGTACCGGTCAGAGCTTTGCCCTCAAGATTAAGCGTTCCTTCCGACAGAGAAACCTGCATTCCCGCGCCGAATAGATCCTGAATCTTCTTGAGCTGGCCGAGAGTGTAGCTATCCGTGAAACCGGTAAGGTCCAATACGCCAGTACCGCCGACAAGGGCAATATTGCTGTCCTCTGTGGTCCAACCTTGTCCGTCTTCCGTACGATTGAAGAAGTTCGAGTGGTTCGTCTTCAAAATGCCATCAACTTGCAAAGCATCCTGACCAGCACCGCCGGCCGTCAACTTGCCATTGATGTTCATAGAACCATCTTGGGCAATAACAACTGAACCTTCATTGCCGACTTTGCCATTCGAGAAACTCAGGTCGCCAACAGTCAATTCACCGTACTTAACGTTCACGGTGCCTTGCTTGGCCACTTCAAGCGTGGAATAGTTGTAAGAGCCGGAAGCGATAGTCAACGTACCTTCCGTATCAGCCTCACCAACTTTGAGGGCTTCCTGCCATTCTGATCCGGCCACAAAGAGCTTGCCACCATTCAACGTGTAGCTGGAACCCTTAGCCAACAGCAACTTATTGTGCGTCGAGGGCTCGGCAGGATCACCACCAGAATTCAGCTTAGTGACATTAAAGATACCGCCTTCATTGACATTGACATGCTTAAACTTGTTGTCATCCTGCCAAATAGATGCATTGAGGCGACCATCATCAATGTTGACTTCACCATAAGTCGAAGCATTACCGTCCTTGAGGGTAAGGTTTGCACCATTGACAATGTCAAGCTCCAGATCTCCTGCTTCCGAAACAAGATCGATCGTATCAACCGCACCGTTGGCGATAAGCCTCGAGTGCTCCACGGTGTCCGAGAAATGGATCTTTCCGAGAACCTTGGAAGTTGAGCCAAGAATTACCGTGGCACCATCTGCATTATCCTTAACTTCGATTGCAGAGGCGTGTTCTCCTTCAGCAGAGATCGTGCCATTGTTAACGAGAGTGTTGTTGCTCGTATTGATCAGAACGCCGTGGCCAAAAAACTCACCGTTCCGTTCCTCAGTAATGTCACTAACGGTAATTGTTCCGTTGTTTACTGCCAGGGATCCCGAAACACCACCGAGTTCAATGCCAGCGCCCTGTTCTAAAACAGTAATCTGACGGTTGTTTATGATCGTACTGGCCGGCCCTTTGTTCTCAATAGTCATGCCATAGGCGTTCTTGGCAACGATATTGCCTTCGTTAATGATCGTTGCTCCACTACCGGCCATCATGCCTTTCTGCGACCAGGAAACAGAACCTTCTCCAGCCTGAACATAAATATTGCCGGTGTTGGTCAGTTCCGTTTCTCCGCCTACAGCATGTAAAGCATGAGATCTAGCGCCATTGGTCCCAGTAACCCAAACATCTTTGCTAAAAGTGACTTTGCCTTCGGATACGGTATGGAAACCTTCCGTTCTAGCTCCATCGAGCGTGTAGTCGAACTGGGAATTACCGTCAAGCTGTTCCTGCGTAACAGGCGTGCCTACGATGTCAAGAGCACCTTCCGGAGCCCATTCCTGGGCCATCGCCGTACCCATTGCAAGTGCGGCAGCTGCGGCGATCACAGTTTTGGCAGCCTTTTTGTGGGGAGTTGCAGCTGCTTCGCTGGCAACAACCATCGTGCCGCGAACCTTGCTGAACACAACTTTAAACGTCCGATTCATTCGTAACTCCTTGGTTAGGTTGGACTAAAGTTGTGCAACAGGCTACCCCCCCCCGTTTGCCGTTTGTCAAGATATTCTCAGGAAAACGCCAACTGTGGCATCTGTCCCGCAATCAGGACAATTTCAAAGAAGTAGCTGATTTTTAAGGAGTTTTTGATTTGTTTAGAAACAAACACCAGTGTCGCTGATGCTTTTTTGCAACGCAAAAAAACGGCTTCCCGACTATTTTTCTGACGTCAGCGACAAGAGGATTTTTTCGTCGTTCTTGGTCAAAAGTCCTTGCGACCTAGCTTTCCCAATGAGCTCCGGTCTGTTTTTAACCGTTGCTTCCAGACTCTTTTCACGACGCCACTTTTCGATGTTGGCATGGTGTCCCGTGAGCAACACATCAGGCACGCGCATGCCGTGCCATTCTTCGGGGCGGGTGTAGTGCGGCGCGTCCAGAAGCCCTGTTGAAAACGACTCGTCAGAGGCCGACAAATCCTTGATTGCGCCAGGTAGCTGACGCACGATGGCGTCAATCAAAGCGCAGGCGGCCAGTTCTGCTCCTGAAAGCACAAAGTCGCCTAGACTGATGAGTTCATCCACACACGTACTCAGGAAACGCTCGTCAATGCCCTCGTAACGACCGCAAATCAGCACCAGCTGCAAATCGTCACACGTGGAAAACTCGCGTACGCGTGCGTCCGTCAAATGCGCTGCCGACGGAGCAAAAGCGAGCACGCGGCCGTTGTTGCCCGAAGCGCGAATGCACTGCAGCGTTTGATACAGCGGTTCGGCCATCATCACCATGCCGGGACCGCCCCCGAAAGGACGATCGTCAACGGTGCGATGCACGTCGGTCGTCACATCGCGCGGATTCCAGAAATGCACGTTCCAGAGTCCCCGTTTCATGGCTCGGGACGTGATGCCGAAATCTTTCACCGCCGTGAAGATTTCCGGGAAAAGCGTAATGACGTCAAAGCGCGCTGCCACGATTCGATTTCCTCGTTAAATCCAGGACGGATCCCAATCGACGCGCACGACGCCTTCGTCGAGATCCACTTCAAGCACGTATTGTTCGACGTCGGGAATCAGGTACACGGCATCCTTGCCGTTCACCTTCGGACCACCTTCGACCTTGAAGATGTCCTGCACGGTGTTGGTACCGATTTTGGTCACGCGTCCGAGTTCAACGCCTTGCTGATTGACGACAGAAAGCCCGATCACGTCGGCAGCCCACACTTCGCCTTCGCCGGCTTCCGGGAAGTCTTCACGCAGCACGCCGATGCGGCCGCGCAAAGCATCGGCGTCTTCCTTGTTGAGAACGCCTGTAATGCGGGCAATGAGCATCTGGCCGTGAACCTTGAGTTCTTCGACTTCGAGCGTCTTGGTGTTGCCGCGGATGTCAGTCAGAAACCAGCGCTTGGTCGCGGCAAGAATTTCCGGTTCTTCAAAAGGCACCACGCGAACCCAGCCGCGTACGCCGTAAGCGCCGTTGGTACGGCCCACTGTCAGGATTTTGTTGTCGGACATAAAACCAAAATCGGAAATTAAAAAAGCGGCCTCTCCGTTTTCCGGAAAGACCGCCTTCGGCGTTGGTGAGACGTCACTATTCTTGATCAGGAAACCGCCGGGTACTGCGAGTTAGATACCGAACCCATCTCAAAGAGGATAGCCGTCGGCGCATTCGGGTGTGCTTGGACACGAGAGGCACGGCACCGAAGCAGCGAGGTTCGCAGGCAGTCCGTCTGACGGTCGGGTTAATTTTCCTTCGTTTGAAAGTTCCGTCTTACGTCGTCTTGTCGCTGATTAGGCGGCAGCCTTCTTGGCACCCTTGAGGATGCGGGCGACGGTGTCGCTCATCTGAGCGCCGTTCTTGACCCAGTGAGCCACACGTTCTTCGTTGAACGTCAGGCGCTGCGGGCCTTCGGCGATCATCGGGTTGTAGAAGCCCAGACGTTCGTTGAAGCGGCCGTCACGACGATTGCGGGAATCGGTCACGACGATGTTGTAGAAGGGACGCTTCTTGGAGCCCGAGCGGGACAGACGAATGATAACCATTGTATTTTTCCTCTTTTAAATCAATGCGCCCGTACCAGGCGCTTTCAAAATTTGCCGTCTTGCCAACCGGCAAGTACTGGACGCAAAACCGCCGCACGCAGCCGCTTTGCGAAAGGCGCAATTTTACGCGCAAATTTCCTAAAAAATCAAGCCTTAGAAGAGAGATCCGGTCTCCCCGATCGCCAATTCCCGTGCGGTCTCGGTTTCAGACGTTTTTTCTTTTGCATCAGACACTTGCTTAGATTGCCCGACACCCGGTCCGATCATCTGCAAGAAGCGCGCTTCGCCAATCACAGTCACTCCGAGCGCCTGCGCTTTTTCCAACTTGCTTCCGGCAGCCTCTCCGGCCAAAACGTAATCGGTTTTCTTGGAAACGGATCCCGAAACCTTGCCGCCCAACGACAGGATCATGTCTTTGGCCTTGTCTCGCGAAAGCGTCGGAAGCGTTCCGGTGAGCACGAACGTTTTTCCGGCGACCTCGGGATTGACCTGCACTTCTTCCTGTTTCCAGTGAACCCCCTCGGCAATGAGTTCGTCCACCACGGCGTTGTTGTGCGGCTCATCGAAAAACGCGCGGATTGACTCCGCGAGAACCTCGCCCACATCATGCACCTGCATGAGGTCTTCGACCGTGGCGCTGCGCAAGGCGTCGAGCGTTCTGAAAAAGAGCGCCAAATCGCGAGCGCTTGCTTCGCCCACGTGACGAATGCCAAGCGCAAACACAAAGCGCGCAAGCGTCGTTTCCTTGCTCTTTTCGATTGCTTCGATGAGATTGGCGGCGCTCTTTTGCCCCATGCGTTCGAGTTCCGTCAGCTGCTCCACCGTCAATCGATAAATGTCGGCCGGCGTCTTGAGGAGCTCTTTTTCAACGAGCATGTCGACCATCTTTTCGCCCAGCCCATCGATACCCATGGCACGGCGCTGCGCAAAGTGCACCAAAGAGAGCTTTCGCTGCGCGGGACAAACCAGTCCGCCCGTGCACCGCGAATCCTTCTCCTCCTCGTCACGCACCACGGCAGAGCCGCAGATTGGGCAGACGGACGGCATGACGAAGGGCTGTGCGTTTTCCGGGCGCTTGTCGATCACCACACGCACAATTTCCGGAATCACATCTCCGGCGCGGCGCACCACAACCGTATCCCCGATCAAAAGCCCCAATTCCTTGATGTGGTCTTCATTGTGCAGCGTAGCGTTACTCACGGTCACGCCGCCTACAAAGACGGGTACAAGACGCGCCACCGGCGTCACGCGTCCCGTGCGTCCGACCTGAACATCAATGGCCTGCACAACCGACAACGCTTCTTCAGGAGGATATTTGTGCGCGCAGGCCCAACGCGGTTCACGGGCCACGAATCCGAGTGCTCTCTGCTGGCTGTACGAGTCGACCTTGTAGACGACGCCATCGATTTCAAACGGCAGTTCAGCGCGGTGCGCCAACACGTCGCGATGAAACTCGGCAAGCGCCTGCGCGCCGCGAACCGTGCGGCGCTGTTCGGCTACCGGAAAGCCCAGCTCTGTGAGCTTTGCGAAAAGTTCGGTCATGGACTGAGTGAATTCTGCGTCGCTCACCTCCCCCGTACCGTAGGCGTAGAAATGAAGCGGACGCTGCGCCGTGATGCGGCTGTCGAGCTGACGCAAGGCACCGGCTGCGGCATTGCGGGGATTGACGAACGTTTTTTCTCCAAGTTCCTTTTGCTTTTCGTTGAGCTTTTCAAAGTCATCTTTGTGCATGATGACTTCGCCGCGCACCTCGAGCACTGCGGGCGCAAGCTTCGGATCGATTCGCAGCGGAATGGAACGAATCGTGCGGGCATTGGCCGTCACATCTTCGCCAAAGGTTCCGTCACCACGCGTCTGCGCGCCCACGAGAACGCCGTTTTCGTATCGAAGATTAATGGCAAGCCCGTCAAACTTGAGTTCCGCGTCGTAGACAATCGCCGCGTCCGTTTCGTTGAGCCCCAATTCCTTGCGCACGCGCTCGTCAAAGGCCAGAGCGCCCTCATCTGTGAAATCCGTTTCGGTTCGGATGGAAAGCATGGGCACTGCGTGACGCACCTTGGTGAGATCGCTGCGTACCTCTCCACCCACACGCAAGGTCGGGGACGTAGCCGACTTCAACTGCGGATAGCGTTCTTCGAGCTCGCTCAAATCCCGGAAAATTCGGTCGTACTCGGCGTCCGGCACGGACGGGTTGTCCAATACGTAATACTCGTAATTCCACCGATCCAACAGCTCGGCGTACTGTTGCATGCGTGTGCGCACTTCTGCGTCGGGCCCATCAAAACGGTCGTCCGTCACGGTCTTGTTTCCTTTTTTCAACTTGAAAAAGCCTCCGGAGCAAGCGGCGCCGGAGGCTCTTTGTACCGCAAAATCCTCGGCCGTCAGTCAGCCGAGAAAATCAGGCAGGCACGGCGGGAACCGGCGGGAACGCCATGCTCGGCCATGGTGTTGTGCATGCCCTTGAGAGCCGACTCGATGCGGCTTGCAGCGCGCGAGCCAATCGGATTGCCCGAAGCATCCGTCATCACGGCGTCGATTCGGCAGCAAAGATCGTTGGCAATCGCAAAGAACTGGCTCAGGGGATCGGAAGCGGGCGCCATCAGCGGCACTTCGAACGAAAGCTCGATTTCGTTGCCGAGTGCCTGCGGGGGCAGGATATGGAAGACGGCCGTCGAAATACCGGGCACGTACCTCTGATATCGATCGCTTTCCTTCACGAAGCCGCAAGCCTTGGCCGCAGCGTCAAGCTCTTCCTCTCCGATGTCCTTGGCGGCCACGAGCTTAACGCACAGGCGCTTGTCAAAGGCCTGAATGATGCGCTGGATGCGCTCGGCGCCCTGAATCATTTCGTTGGAGTCGGGCGTTTCGGATTCGCCCTTGAGTTCGATTGCGAACTGCTCGGCATGAATCATGAATTTCGAAGCCGTCGGCTGATCGACGCAGCGCGAACGATTGGCAAGCAGCATCGAAAGATAAATCTGCGTGCACTCGGTCACGCGATCGGCGCCGTCGTACCACAGGCCGCTGACCTTGTCGAAGCACTGAACGCGCACGAGATCCTTCAGAAGAGGTTCAGCCTCAATATCGGCAATGCGCTGCTTGAGCAGGCGAATATCGAAAGAACCGTCAAGCGGCGTGATGTTGATCACGGCTTCTACCGCCGGATCTACTTCCGGCTTGCGGCGCTGAACGGTCGGCGCGCGCAGGGCATCCTGGGACACAACCGGTTGCGCAACGGGTTCAGCCGGCTGCTGAACCGGCACCGAAACGGTTTCTTCGAGCGGCTGAGTGGAAACCGCGGCAGCAGCTCCTGCCGCAGCCTCAGGGTCTTCATCGGCAGCCGTAAGTACCGGCACCGACTCCTCGTCAACGGATGCATTGTCGGAAAGAGCGCCTGCATTGCGTTTGTCGCCCGCGGCTTTCTTGAGAAGATTGTCGCCAACTTCCTGTGCGTGCTTGTCTTTCTTATGCTGGAAGTACCAGACGACACCAATGACAATCGCAATGAAAATAGCTATGTACAGGGGTTCAATATTAGGCATGCGCCTGACTCCGTTAACGTTTGAACAACCGGAAATTGTAGTGCAAGAGCCCCTTTTATTGGGCTGCCATCTCGGAGGCCTGCTCCACATCCACTGATACGACACGAGAAACGCCGGGTTCCTTCATGGTTACACCGACCAAGGTTCGCAAGTGTTCCATCGTCACTCGGTGATGCGTAATCATCATGAACTGCGTGTTGCTGCTCATCTGCAGAATGCGCCGCGCCAAGCGGTCCTGATTGGCTTCGTCGAGCGGTGCGTCGACTTCGTCGAGCAGGCAGAATGGCGCGGGGTTGAGCTTGAAGATGGCAAAGACGAGCGCCGTGGCCGTCATTGCCTGCTCTCCGCCCGAAAGCAGTTTGACGCTGGCGTTTTTCTTGCCCGGCGGCTGAGCCGACACCTCGACGCCCGCTTCCAGAATCTCTTCGCCGCTCATCCGCAGTTCGGCACTGCCGCCGCCGAAAAGCCCCGTAAACATCTCTCGGAAGTTCTTGTTGACCTCCGTAAATGTGGTGCGCAACAGCTCTCGGGTTTCGGCATCGATCTTGCGAATCGTTGCTTCCAGGTTGGCGATGGCTTCTTCCAAGTCCGCCACCTGTCGTTCGGTTTCTTCCATCGCGCGGCGGCTTTCCTGAAGGTTCTCAAGCGCGGCATGGTTGACCGCTCCCAGCGCGGCAATGGCTTCGTTTAGGCGCGAAACGCGGCTCTTGAGCGTGGACGCGCGCAACCCCTCTTCCTGCACCTGCAGCGCCAGCGCCTGACGATCGGCCTGAGCGGCATCCAAGTGCTCGGTAAAGACCGCGCTTTGCGTAATCCAGCTTTCTCGGCGCACCTTGAGGTCCGCGATTTCCTGCAGCAACGGCGTCTGGGCGGCATTCAAATCCGCATTGCGGGTGCGTGCGGCTTCAAGTTCCTCTTCGGCTCGGGCGCTCTCAGCCTCGGCCGCCTTGTGCGCTTCGTTTTTGCCGTTGAGTTCCTCAAGCACGCGCGATAGCCCCTCGCGTTGGGCAGTCTCGTCCAGGCTTTCGCGGCGAGCGGCCAGTTCTTCCATATGCGCCGTCAGATTTTCAATTTCCTCGTCGGCTCCGCTCTGTCGCTCCTTCGCATCGCGCACGCGCTCCTGGTTGGTCTGCAGCTGCATGCGCATGAGTTCGATCTGACTTTCCAGACTTCTGACTTTTTCCGTCAGAACCGACGAAGCGTGTTCAGCCTCTTCAAGCGCCACCTTGGCGTCAAGCGTCTTTTGTTGAACCTCTGCAAGCGTCTGATCGGCCTGCTCGAACGCCGCATCCGTCTCTTCCTGCTGCGCCATGAGTTCTTCGTGACGCATTTTCAGTTCGGCTTCCTGATCGGCCGTTCGACGGCTCTTTTCACGCCAGGCATCAATGGCGGCGGACAGTGCCGAATATTCGACCTGCAGCATGTGCAGCTCGTTGCGGCTTGCATCAGCCGCGCGGCTCGTTTCGGCAGCCTGCGCTTGAGCCACTTTCAGGGCCCCCTGCTGAGCCACCAGTTTTTCGTCAATCGCATCGAGCTCATCGCGCTCGCGTGTGGACTGTTCCGAAAGCGTGCGAATTTCGGCCGCCCGCGACATGACGCCGGCACTTTCGCTCTCCTCAGCCCAGAAGCTGATCGAAATCGGGTCAACAATATGACCCTTTGGCGTGACAAAACGCTCGCCACGGGCAAGTTCCGAGCGTCGAGCCACCGCCTCATCGAGCGTATCGGTGACATAAACGCCGGCAAGCCATTCCTCGAGCGCCCCTTTTACCTTAGGGTCGTCCGAGGCGACTTTTGCGGCAAGCGGTTTGGCAAGCTTAGGCAGAGATGCCGTCTGCCCCTTTGGCTCACCGTAAAACACGAGGCGCGCGGGAGGCGGATCGTATTCAAAACCGGCCGCTCGTTCGAGAACGCTCATGTTGAGCGCCCCTGCTTTGGCGCTTAACACCGCTTCGAGCGCCACGGCCCAACCGTCTTCAACCGTAATCTTTTCGAAAAGACGCGTGGCTTGGGAGAGTCCCATTTTGCCGAGCCATGCAGGAAGCTTGCCTTCGGCCTGCGACTTTTGCTGCAGCGCTTCAAGCGCCTGCAGTCGCGCTACGGTACGGGCGTGAATCGCACTCAGGCGTTCCTTTTGAGCACGGGTCTCATCGTTGGCGTTGCGAGACAACTCAAGCTCGGTCTTTTTTTCCTCAACCGTTGCCGTCAGTTCTTCAAACTGCGCCTGCGTCTCTTCAATCAGCGCCGAAAGCTCGGCAAAGCGCTCTTCATCGGGCGCCTGCCCCGATCGGCGCTCGGCTTCGATCGCTTCCAGCCGCGCTTCAACGTCGTTTAATTCACGCGTCAAAGCCTGCATCTGGACGTTTAGAACTTCCATTCGCTTTTCATGTGCGGCAGCATCCTGTCGGGCCTTTTCGTAAGCCTCTTTTTTCTCCTCGCATTCCTGCTGAAGTTCCAGAGCGCTTTCCTGAGCGGCCGCACACTCTTCGGTCATGGCCTCAGCGTTTTCGCGCAGTTCCTGCTCCTTGGCGGCGAGTTCGGCCAACCGACTCAAAGCGGTATCCCGTTCGTTGCGGCGTCGTGCAATGCTCTCTGCCGCATTGGCGATTTCGCGGGCAAGCGAATCCTTTTCCGTAATGATGCGTGCAATCGCCCCTTCGAGTTCAGTGACGCGGGCATTGGCCTGCCAAGCCGCTTCGCGGGCCTTGTCAGCCGCTTCGCGCCTAACGCGGGCCTCTTCCTTTAAAGCATCAATCTGCGTTGTAAGTTTTTGCAGTTCGCCTCTTCCCTGCAGCAAATCGGCTTCACGCGCCGCAATCTGCGCGTTGACCTTATTGACCGCCGCTCCCGCATCTTGCTCCTGCAGGAAGTACCACAAGAGTTCCGCCGTATCCCTTTGGCCGGTGAGTTCCTTCCATCGAGCGGCCACTTCGGCTTCGGCCGTCAGGCGCTCGATTTCGGTACGCTTCGTCTCCTGCAGGTAGCTGACCTTCTCAAGATTGTTGCGCGTACCGGCCAGCGCCGTTTCGGTTTCACGGCGACGATCCTTGTACTTGCTCACGCCGGCGGCTTCTTCCAGATACACGCGCAGCTCCTCAGGCTTGGCCTTGATGAAGTTGCTGATCATGCCCTGGCTGATGATCGCGTAGGAGCGGGGCCCCAGGCCGGTGCCCATGAAGATGTCCTGCACGTCGCGGCGGCGCACCTGCTGATTGTTGATGAGGTACGCATTGCTGCCGTCGCGCGTGACGACGCGCTTGACGGAAAGCTCCGTATAGCGCCCCCAGGCCCCCTTGATCGTGCCGTCGGAGTTGTCGAGCACCAGTTCGACCGAAGCGCGGGAAGATGCCGGACGATTCACCGAACCCGAAAAAATGAGTTCGCTCATGGACGTCGAGCCGCGCAATTCGGAGACGCGCGCTTCGCCCAGCACCCAGCGGATGGCGTCAATCACATTGGATTTGCCGCAGCCATTGGGGCCGACAATACCGGCCACCGCCCCCGGAAACTCGATGACGGTGGTATCGGCAAAGCTCTTGAAGCCGGAAATGCGAAGCTGTTTTAGACGCACGGTTTGTTAAGTGAAAAAGGATGCCAACAAAAAAGAAAGCGCCTGAAAAAGAAACATGCGGCGCTTGTGTTCGGATTGTACCGTCACCGCGCATTTTCAAGGCAAAAGCCACCTTATAATTTTTTGGATGTGCCCGCGCCGTTTTTCACTTAGACCGCTTTTTTTACAAAGGATTCTCCCGTGCCCAATACCGGACTTTCTCGCACCCGCCCCTACCCTTTTGCCCGACTGCGCAAACTCTTCGAGGGAATTGTTCCGGCCGAAGGCAAACTCAAGCCGATTTCGCTCGGCATCGGCGAACCCTGTCATCCGATTCCTCAGTGCATTGGCGAAGCGATTGCTCAGAACATTTCGCTCATGAGCTCCTACCCGGGCACGGCAGGCAACCCTGCCCTGCGTGAAGCCATCAGCGCCTGGTGCGAACGCCGCTACGGGCTGGCCCCGGATCCCGCGACCGAAATCCTGCCGGTGCTCGGCACCCGCGAAGCCCTTTTCAGTCTGGTCCAATGCCTTGTCGACCCGACCGTCAAAGGCGGCGCCAAAGTCGTGATGCCCGTTCCCTTCTATCAGATCTACGAAGGCGCAGCGTTTCTGGCCGGAGCCAATCCCGTGTACTTGCCGCTGACGCGCGAAAACGGCTACAAACTCGATTTGTCCGTATTGAGTTCCGAAACACTTTCTCAAACTCAGCTTGTCTACATATGCTCTCCGGGCAACCCGACGGGATCCGTCTTTGATTTGGACGACTGGAAAAAACTCTTTGCTCTTTCGGATCGATACGGTTTTGTCATCGCAAGCGACGAGTGCTACAGCGAAATTTATTTCGAAGAAGGCAACGCTCCGATCGGCGCCATGACGGCGGCCAAAGCCTGCGGCCGAACCGATCTGAAAAACATCATCGTATTAAACAGCCTTTCCAAGCGCAGCAATGCGCCGGGGCTGCGCAGCGGCTTTGTGGCCGGTGACCGCTCGCTCATCGCCTCTTACCTTCTTTACCGCACCTATCACGGCTCGGCCATGAACCCGATGATTCAGGCCGCTTCAATTGCTGCCTGGAACGACGAGGCGCACGTCGTGGAAAACCGCCGTCTGTATCGTGAAAAATTTGCCGTCGCGCAACCCATTCTGAACTCTGTGATTGACGCGCCCATGCCGCAGGCTAGCTTCTACCTCTGGGCCAACGTCGGTGAAGACGATGAAGTCTTTGCTCGCGAACTCTATCGTCAGACGGGTGTCACGGTGCTGCCGGGCTCCTACCTGTCGCGTAACGTGACACTTGCCGACGGCTCGACCATGAACCCGGGCGCAGGCTACGTGCGCATCGCACTGGTTGCCGAGCCCGAGCGCATCGGCGAAGCGGCAGAGCGCATCCGCAACTTTGCTCTATCGCGCAAGTGACCTATCATCCGTAAAACCGATTTTTTAACAAACGGCGCGCAGGGAGGCTCGGTACGCGAGCAAGTGCGCCAACCTTTGAAAGGAACACAAGAAATGACTCAGGAACTTACCTCCATTATCGAATCCGCATGGGACAGCCGCGATCAGTGGAATGCCGAAACGATCGCTGCCGATCAGCGTGAAGCCATCATGAGCGTGCTCGCGGGCCTGAACAACGGCTCGATGCGCGTGGCAGAAAAGACCGCCGAAGGGTGGCTCACGCACCAGTGGATCAAGAAGGCAGTTCTTCTGAGTTTCCGTCTGATGCCCAACGAAGTGATGAAGGCCGGTCCCTTTACCTGGTACGACAAGCTGCCCGTGAAGTTCCACGACAACGACGGCCAGAAGATTTCCGAGTCCGGCATCCGCGCCATCCCCGGCGCCATCGCCCGCTACGGCTCCTTCATTGAACCGGGCGCCGTGCTGATGCCCTCCTTCGTAAACGTCGGCGCACGCGTGGGCTCTGGCACGATGGTCGATACGTGGGCCACCGTGGGCTCCTGCGCTCAGGTCGGCAAAAACTGCCACCTCTCGGGCGGCGTTGGCATCGGCGGCGTTCTCGAACCCGTGCAGGCCGGCCCCACGATCATTGAGGACAACTGCTTCATCGGCGCACGCAGCGAAATCGTCGAAGGCGTGGTCGTCGAAGAAAACTCCGTGATTTCCATGGGCGTCTTCATCGGTCAGTCAACCAAGATCTACGACCGCACAACGGGCGAAATCCTGCGCGGCCGTGTGCCGGCCGGTTCCGTGGTCGTCCCGGGCTCGTTGCCGAGCAAGGACGGCACTTACAACCTCAACTGCGCCGTCATCGTCAAGCGCGTCGATGCCAAGACCCGCTCCAAGACCTCCATCAACGATCTGCTGCGCGACTGATCGGTCATGCCCGTCATTGATCTAGCCAAAAAGCTGCTTGCCCGCCCCTCGGTCACGCCCGATGAAGCAGGATGCATGGCCGTTTTGCAAGCAGCGCTTGAGCCCTCGGGTTTTGCGTTTGAAATCGAACGCACGCCCAACGGCACCACCAACGCCTGGATCACGCACGGCAACGGCGCGCCCCTATTCGTCTTTGCCGGCCACGTTGATGTGGTTCCGGCAGGCGATCCTGCCCTATGGACAACGCCTCCTTTTGAGCCGACCGTGCGAGATGGCAAGCTCTACGCTCGCGGCGCAGCCGACATGAAAGGATCTGTTGCGGCAGCCGCCGTTGCCTTTGCGCGTCTGGTTCAGGAAAAACCGGATCATCCGGGAACGCTTGCTTTTCTGATCACTTCTGACGAAGAAGGCGACGGATATGAAGGCACCAAACGTGTGGTGCAAAAACTCAAAGATGAAGGTGTGACGATTGACGCCTGCATCGTTGGCGAACCCTCTTGCTCGAGGTTTTTCGGTGACACGATCAAAAACGGTCGTCGGGGTTCTCTGAACGGAAAAGTCACGATTCGGGGCAAGGCCGGACACGTCGCCTACCCGCATCTGGCGCGCAACCCCATTCACGAAGCTGCACCGTTTTTTGCCGAACTCGCTGTTAAGCAATGGGATCAGGGCAACGACTACTTCGGTCCGACCACCTTCCAGATTTCCAACATTCAGGCCGGCGTTGGCGCCGTCAATGTGGTCCCCGGAGAACTCACGGCGCTCTTTAACATTCGATTCAACACCGAGTGGACGGCTGAGCGCCTCATCAAGACCATCGAGGATCTTGCCGCCAAATACACACTTGACGCGCGCTTTGAATGGAAGCGCAGCGCCGAACCGTTTGTAACGAATCCGGGCAGCATGACGCAAAAGCTGACACAGGCCATTGCCGACGTCACGGGAGTGAGGCCCGAACTTTCAACCGGCGGCGGTACCTCGGACGCACGCTTTATCAGCAGCATCAGCCGCGAAACCGTAGAATTCGGGCCTATCAACGCAACGATTCACAGCGTCAACGAATGTGCGGGCATCGACGAACTCGAAGCGCTCGCCGAAATCTACTACCGCACCGCTAAAGCGTATTTGGAGAACTTCTGATGTCTCATCATCAATATCCGACCGAACTGCACACCGTCTGCGACGTGGTTCGCTGGGCCATGAGCGAGATGGAGCGCTTTGACGTGAGTCTCGGGCACGGCACGGCCGACTACTGGGAAGAAGCCACTTTTCTTGTGCTGCGCACCCTCAAGCTTCCGTTTGACCGCCTCGAAGCCTTCTGGAATGCGCACCTCACGCAGGACGAGCTCTGGGAAGTTCTGAAAAACATCGAGTCTCGCGTGCACAACAAGGTCCCCGCGCCGTATCTCGTGCACGAAGCCTGGCTCACCGAGCACCCCTTCTATGTGGACGAGCGCGTGCTGATTCCGCGCAGCTACATTGCCGAACTTCTTGAAGAAGGGCTCGAGCCTTGGGTTGAGCCTGAAAACGTACACACGGTGTTGGATATGTGCACCGGCAGCGGCTGCCTTGCGATCCTCGCGCAGATGGCATTTCCCGAAGCGCAGGTCACGGGCGCCGACATCAGTGCCGATGCACTCGAAGTCGCCAAAATCAACCGCTCGAAGTACGGCCTTGACGACACGCTGGAACTTGTCCAGACCGACATCTTCTCGCATCTGGGCAAGCGCAAGTTCGACCTCATCATCTCCAATCCTCCATACGTGACGCAACAAGCCATGGAAGAGCTCCCTGCCGAATACCGTCACGAACCGGCGCTGGCTCTGGAAGCCGGAGACGACGGAATGGACTTCATGCGCCGCTTCATGCCCGCGCTCAAAGAACACCTGACGGAAAACGGCGTAGCCATCGTTGAAATCGGAGACGGCCGCGAAGCGTTCGAGGCCATCTGGCCCGAACTGCCCGTCACGTGGCTTTCGACCGAAGAAGAAGAAGACATGGTCTTTGCCGTGCGCGCCGAAGACCTTCAGCACCTGTAAGCCGACACTTTTGCCAATGTTTGTCAGGGCGCGGCTTTCTCGCGCCCTGAAATTGTTTCCATGCTCAGACTCCAACACCTTTCAATTGTGCGCGGCACGCGTACGCTGTACGACAACGTCAATCTGGTCGCCTCCGACGGCGAGCGCATTGCGCTCGTCGGTGAGAACGGAAGCGGCAAATCGTCGCTTTTTGCCGCCATTCTGGGCGAACTGAGTCCTGAATCGGGCACCATCGACGTGCCGGAACTGGTTTCCGAAGTCGCGCAGAGCGTGGAAGAGACCGATCGCGAAGCGTTGCAGTACGTGCTTGAAGGCCACGCTCCGCTCGCGGCGGCCCAAGCTGAGCAATTCGCCGCACACGAAAGCGGCGACGACATGCGCATTGCTGCGGCCGCCGCACATCTGGCGGAAATCAACGAAGGCGCTGTAAAGGCGCAGGCGCTCACGATCATGAACGGTCTGGGCTTTCTGCCAGGGGATGAAAACCGTACCGTGCGTGAATTCTCGGGCGGCTGGCGCAATCGCCTGGCTTTGGCTCGTTGTCTCATTAACCCGGCACAGCTGCTGCTTTTGGACGAACCCACCAACCACCTGGACATCGACAGTCTCATCTGGCTTGAAGCCTGGCTCAAGCGTCTGACCTGCACTGTCATCATCATCAGCCACGACCGAGAGTTTCTCGATCGTGCCGTGCAGACGACTTGGGCTGTTGAAGACGGTACCATCACGCGCTACGGCGGCAACTATTCGTTCTACGAAATGCAGCGCGTCCAGAACCTGCGCCTGCAGGAAGCCAACCGCAAAGCCTATGAGCGTACGGCCGCTCACCTCAAAAGCTACATCGAGCGCTTCCGCTACAAGGCCACGAAGGCGCGTCAGGCACAGTCGCGCATCAAGATGCTCGAGCGTCTCGAAGTCGTCGAACCCGTGCGCAGCGCCACCAGCTGGCGCTTTGCGTTCGAACAGCCCGAACGCATGCCCACGCAGCTGGTAACCCTTGAAGATGTTGCGGCCGGCTATGGTGAGAACCGCGTTCTAAGCGGCGTCAATCTCTGTATCCGCTCGGGCGAACGCATCGGTGTGCTCGGCGTCAACGGCGCGGGCAAGTCCACGCTCATCAAGACGCTCGTCGGAAAGCTCGAACCTCTGCACGGCACGGTGCGCGACGGCCAGGGACTTCAGATCGGCTACTTTGCTCAGCATCAGCTCGAAGCACTCGATCCCGACGAAACGCCTCTTGACGTCATGAAGCGAAAAGCCCCCTTGGTTCGTGAACAGCAGCTAAGAGACCATCTCGGAAAATTCCGCTTTTCGGGCGACAAGGTCGACACTTTGATCGGCGTTCTTTCGGGCGGCGAAAAAGCTCGCCTGGCTCTTGCTCTGATTGTCTGGGACAAGCCCAATCTGATCGTCTTGGACGAACCGACCAACCATTTGGACATGGCCACCCGCGAAGCGCTCACCGTGGCGCTTTCTTCCTTTGAAGGCACCTTGCTGCTCGTCTCACACGACCGCCATCTTCTGCGCAGCGTCTGCGACAAGCTCATTTTGGTGCACGACGGCGCCGTGACCGAATACGACGGTGACCTCGACGACTACGCGGCTTTTGTTCTGCAGCACCGAAAGCTGTCGCAGACAGCCGACAAGCCCGTGACTCCGCAGCAAGCTTCTGCAGGAATCAATCGCAAAGAGCAACGCAAACTCGAAGCTCTTGAGCGCAACCGCATTGCGGCACTCAAAAAGCCGCTTCTCGCGAAGCTCGCCAAGGTGGAAAAGGAAATGGGCAAGGTCAGCGAAGAGCTTGCCTCGCTAGACGCACAGCTTGCTGACACCGCATGGTACGAAAAGACGCCTGCTGAAACCGTGGCCGACGTCACGCGCCGGCGCGGTGAAGCAGCCGGCGTTCTCGAAGAGCTTGAAGCTCAGTGGCTCGAGGTTTCCGAACAAATCGAAGCCTGCGTCTGACGCTAATCTCTCGTTTTTTGGAAAAAAACGAGCAGATCGCCCGACAAGCGCTGCTCGTTTTCTTTGTGTCAGACTTGTTTAGAAGCGCCAGTTGACGCCTCCGCCAAAGCCCAGACGCACGCTGTCTTCAACCATCGGGCTGTCCTTGACTTCGCTGCCGAGGTGACGTACGGAGCCTTCCAGCCAGATCGAGAGGTGATCGTTGAAGCTGTAGTCAAACACCATGCGGGCGTAGGGTGTCACGGAGCTGTCGGCTTCGTATTCTTCCAGACCGCTTCTGGCGGACTCGGCTGCGGAAATACCGTAGTAGTAGTCGTTGAAGTTGGCGCTCGACCAGGTCACACCGATCATCGGCGTGATCCCCAAGCGCTGGATCTGAAAACGCTTGGCGGCATTCACGTCAACGAGAATACCGTTGCTCTCGCCCAGAATGTCGCCGGAAATCTTGGCGCCGAAACTGGCCCAATCACCGGTGTAGCGGTAGCTCAGATTAAGAAAGGCGCTCGCATCGCGATCGTCCAACTGCTTCATCTGACGGTCGTCACTGTCGCCGGCATCAAATTCAAGCGGCATATACGACACGCCGAGCATGACGGCATGCTTGGGACTCTTCAAAAGATAGCCGCCCGCTTCCAGGCCGTGCAGATAGAAGTATTCCGTCTCGGCGTTCATGATCGGAGCCGGAACAACTTCGATATCCACGCCTTTGTATTCGCTGGCGTTCATGTGGATACCCGCACCGAGCGCGTATTCCGCAGCGAAAGTGCTGCCGGCGCACAGGGCGCATGTTGCGGCGACCGCCAGAGTGATTGTTTTGTTCATGGTGGTAAGGATCAAAAAAGTTTTCTGGATTTTGACATTGGCGCCGCCGTCGCAGAGGCCAAAAAATTCAAATTGCGCCGGCGCTTTTGAGAATATTTTTAAGATGTTCCGGACTGGAAGCCGAAAGCTTCTTCATTGCGTGTGAGCGATGCAGTTCAGCCGTACGCGGCGAAATGCCGAGTCGCTCACCGACGATACGGCTCACAAGCCCCTGCGCCACCAGCTTGGCCACCTCGAGCTCGCGCTCCGTGAGCCTCTCAACCAACGCGACCGCAGCCTCGTCGCTCACCTTGCCGTCGGCCTTCATGACGCTGTCGCCGGCGGCCCGCATCACCGAACGCACGAGGCGCTCCTCATCAACCGGCTTTTGCAGGAAATCGTATGCGCCGTCCAGAATCGCCCGTACGGCCATGTCAATGTCGCCGTGTCCGGAAATAAACACGATCGGGATATTTGATTGCCGCTCGTTGAGTAGGCGTTGGCACTCCAGGCCCGTCAGTTCGGGCATACGCACGTCAAGCACGAGGCAGCCGGGCACAGACGGACGATCTTCGGCAAAAAAGCGGCGAGCCGAGGTGTAAGCCGCTACCTGCCAGCCGTCAAGCTCAAGATAGAGCTTTAAAGCCGCGCCGAGCGCTTCGTCGTCGTCAAGAATTCGAATCAGGGCCTTTTGCTTGATGTAATCGGGTTCCATGCTTGATTCCTAAGCCGTTCGGTCGTTTTCGGTTTGTTGTTTGTCGGCTTTCTGCTTCTTGGATCCGCGCAGATTGATATCAATGACAGCCGTCAAACCGCGCGTTCTGTTGCGCACAAAATGTAGCCGAGCGCCATGCGACTCGGCAATGCCGCGCACAATCTGCAGCCCAAGTCCGAGCCCCTCTTCCTTGACGCTCATCAGAGGTTGCGTCAGGCGCTCAAAGTCCGCCTCGCTGAGCGTCTCGCCGTTGTCCGAAACAGTCAGACGCACCTTGTCGATGGCAAGATGTTCGAGCCCCACGCGCACTGTCGGGCGTTCCGTATTTTGACAGGCCTCGCAGGCATTTTTCACAAGATTGTGCGTCACCAGTTCCCACTCCAGCGGATTGGCTTCAAAAATGACGCCCGGATCGGTTTCCACAAAAATGTCGACCTTCGGGTAACGCCCTGTGCTTCGAAAGGCGGCAATCGATTGATCAATAATGACTTTCAAGTCGACTTTTTGTCGTGATTTGCGAATGCCCTTGGCATACGAGCGCACATTGTCGATGATACTGTTGGCTCTTTCAATCTGAGACTCAATATTGCCGAGCACCTCGGTAAGAAGCCGCGTGTTGGGCTCCTCGAGAGAGAGAATCTTTCTGGCGCTCTTGCTAAAGAGCAATGCAGCGCTCATCGGTTGCCGCAGCTCGTGCGCAATCATCGACGAGAGCTGACCGACAATACCGCTTTTTTGCAGACGCTCGATGCGCTCGTGCGTTTCGTTGGCCTGGGCTTTGAGTTCCTTTTCGCGCTCCAAAGCGTCACGAAGTTCCTTGGTACGGATAGCCACGAGCCTTGTGACGCGTACCGAGTGAGCAATCCATGCCAGCAGAAAAACAAAAAACGCGATGATAAGGTTGCCGTACTCGTCCCATATGCGGCTAAAGGTCCAATTGCGCATCCACTCATAAGGTCCCAAACGCAGTGAGCGGTATAGCTCGTCGACGGCACGGTAGTCAGTGCCGACCGTCCAGTAGTGACCGTCGCCGGTGGGCGCCATTGAAAAGGCTGCGTACACCACGGCTTTGGTAATTTCGGGAGGAGCGGCGGGAGCCGATGCGAGCACCCAACTCGGATACAGTTCTGTCGAGCGTTGACACACGCCGTTTTTCACCTGCGCGGGCGTTCTGTCACGCGGCTCAATGACGCGATACGAACCCCTTTCCTGAGGGTGCTTTTGCAGGTAATGTTCAAGCCAGCATTGACGCAGAATTGCCACGTCAACCTTACCTTCTCGCATCAGATCAAAACCCGCTTTGAGCCGGTCGTCGGGACCGACGAAAGCCACTGAACTGAAAAACTTTTCAAACGGATAACCGCGGCGGACGACCTCTCCCATCGGAATCAAATAACCTGTAAAGCCGCCTGCACTTGATGCTGCCGCCATTTTCCCCTTCATGTCGACAAAGCTTTGAATTGTCGAATCCGAACGGACCACAAAAGCAGAACCTTCCCCATGATTGGGATCCGGATAGGCTTTGCTTGCCAGAGAAGCAACCGCCACCGCTCCGCTTTGCATCAGGCGCCAGTAGAAACCCGCGCTTGAAAGAAAAATATCGACCTCTTCATCACGAATGGCTTGCGCGAGCTCCGTCATCGTATATTCGCGCACGCGCACGTTCTCTTCGCCGAACGATCGACGAAGGGAGTGAATCGTGGCGTTTACCACCGCTTCGTTGGGAGACGGCCGCGTGTATGCAACGATGCCGAAATTGATCGGTCGCGGCAATTGCACCGAGGTGGCATATGCGCCGAAATCATCCAGCCGCGAAACCAAATTGAGAACAATGCCGTCCTGCGCCGACACAACAGTCTCGGCTCGGACTGTCACACAAAAAAAAGCGCAGCTTAAGGCCGTCAGAAATCTTTGGAAGCGGGTCATCTCAAAAAAACACCGTCGGTTGCAGTAGGTTCGAATTTTGCCGAAATTTGCGGACGCCCGAAACGCAAAACCTCGCCGAAGCGAGGTTTTGCAGTTTCTTCAAAGCTAGGGAAGCGAAGACTTATTCTTCAACGACTTCCTTCACTTCAACGCCGTACTGATCGCGCGTGATGGTCTTCATGTTGATGAGAACCATCCAACGACGCAGAGTGCCGAAGATCACGAACGCCATCAGCAGCATCACAACGCAGGAGAGCGTAGCGAGCAGATGCTGGCCATTGGGCAGATATTGGTTGACAACCAACCAGATGCCGGCCCAGATCGTGATAACGGTCATCAGCAAGCCGGGCACGCCGGTCATCCAAGCATACTTGCCCTTGTTCATGCGCAGCAACACGGTCGTGCCGATCAAAAGCGTCACAGAGGCTAGCAACTGGTTGCAGATACCGAAGAGCGGCCAAATGCTGGAAATATCCCCCGAATACACAAGGTAGCCCCAGGAACCGGTAAAGAGCACGCTGGTAATGATGATGCCCGGCACCCAATCCTTCTGGTTGAACTTCGGCGAGATGTAGCGGCCGATCATTTCCTGCAGGAAGAAGCGACCGACGCGGGTGCCGGCGTCAACGGCGGTCAGAATGAAGACTGCTTCAAACATGATCGCGAAGTGGTACCAATAGGCCATCAGATCTTCCATCCAGGGAATACGGGAGAAGATGTAGGCCATGCCGACGGCGAGCGACACGGAGCCGCCCGGACGAGCAGCCAGAGTTTCCTGCACTTCAGCTTCAAGCATCGGCAGGTTCTGAACCTGCATGCCGAGTTCGGCAAACTTGGCAGCCGGCGCATTGATAGCGAAGTAGTCGGCAGGCACGAGCACGCAAGCCGCCACCAGAGCCATCACAGCCACGAAGCCTTCAGTAAGCATCGCACCGTAACCAACGAAAAGCACGTCCTTTTCGTTGCCGATCATCTTGGGCGTCGTACCCGTACCGATCGTGGCGTGGAAACCGGACAAAGCACCGCAGGCGATGGTAATGAAGATGAACGGAATCACAGGACCGCCCACAATCGGGCCGCCGCCGTGGATGAATTCGGTGATGGCGGGCATCTTGAACTCGGGCATCACAAAAAGAATGCCAAGAGCAAGAGCCAGAATCGTCCCAACCTTCAGGAAGGTCGACAGATAGTCACGCGGCAACAGCAGCAGCCAGACCGGAAGCACCGAAGCAAAGAAGCCGTAGACCGGGATCAACACCGACATCGTCTTGCGGTCAATGTCAAGGAATCCGAAGTATTCGGGGTGCGAAGCAACCCACGGGCCGGAAAGGATGCACAGGAACAGCAGCACCACGCCCAGAAGCGTTGCGCCGAGAACGTCGCCCTTACGCCAAATCTGCAGGTACAGACCCATGATGATGGCGATCGGAATCGTTGCGACAACCGTGTAGGTCGACCACAGCGAGTCATGCATGGCGTTCACGCAAGCAATCGACAGACCGGCAAGCGTCAGGATCAAAATTGCGAGCACGGCCCAAGATGCCACAAAACCCGTGGTGGGATCGATTTCGCGCGTGGCAATATAAGCCAGCGAACGGCCCTTGTGACGCACCGAGCAAAACAGCACGACCATGTCATGCACGCCGCCGGCGAGCACACAGCCGATCAAAATCCACAACAAACCGGGCAAATAACCGAACTGTGCGGCAAGCACAGGACCGAGCAGCGGACCGGCAGCGGCAATGGCGGCAAAGTGATGCCCGAACAGCACGAACTTATCGGTCTTGACATAGTCCTGACCGTCAGCGTACTTCACAGCGGGGGTCACGCGGTTGGCATCCACGTTGAGCACCTTGGCTGCAATAAACAGGCCGTAGAAACGATATCCAATTGCAAAAACGCAGAGCGCTGCAAAGATGATCGTTACGGCATTGACTCCGTCGAACGACGACATGAGAGCTCCTTTCTCTTGAAAAATGTCTTTTTTGTTATCAACGGTCCCCGAGAGAGGCCGCAAAAAAATCTGCCTTGGAAACTATGGCAAGATTTTGAAACAGTTTATGCAGACAACATGTGAAATAAAAACCTTTGATTAGGTACTTACCCTAGCTAACGCATAAAAAAAAGACGGTTTTAAAAGAACCGCCTTCTTTTTGCCTAATTTTGGGCTTTTCGGTGCTTACACAAGCTCGAATTCGATCATACCGATGCCGTTGCAGCCCGCGCGCACAATATCACCGCGATGCAGTGTGGAAACGCCTGAGGGACTGCCGGTAAAGACCAGATCGCCGGCCTTGAGTTCCCAATACGAGGAGATTTCGGCGAGCACTTCGGCAACCGACCAGATCATGTCGCGGGTGCTCCCCTTCTGCTTGCACTCGTTATTGACATAAAGCCACAATTCAGTGTCGCTCGGATCAAGCACGTTTTCCTTGCGCACGATGTGCGAAACAGGCCCCGAATAGTCAAAGCTCTTGGCAGTGGTCCAGGGACGGCCCTTGGCTTTGGCTTCGGCCTGCAGATCGCGGCGAGTCAAGTCCACGCCCACGGCCCAACCCCAGATGCACTCGGCCGCCTGCTCGACCGTTAGATCCTTGCCGGACTTGCCGACGGCAACCACGAGTTCGACTTCATGCTGCAGGTTTTCGGTGTGCTGAGGAAACGGCACCTGAGCCGTTTTGCCTGCATCAATCGGGAATATCGCATCGGCGGGTTTGGCAAAAAAGCACGGCGTCGTCTTGCCAGTACCGCCCATTTCCTTGTCGTGATCAGCGTAATTGCGGCCGACGCAGTAGACACGGTTGACTGGGAAAAACACATTCTTTTCGCCGGAAACGGGCACAACGGCCTGCGGCGCGGGTGCAAACACAAACATGAAAACTCTCTTTGATGAAACAAAAATTTTCCCGCCCCAAAAACACCGTCTTGAAGCGGGACTTTGTAAATGGTATCAAGGCTTCACTGAGGGACTGGACTCGCTCTGTCGAGCACTCGGGTCAGTCTTCGTTTCGGCCAGTTCTTCTTCGGGGAAGTCAGGGCCCGCTTCAGCAACAGACTCGGGCTCAGACGAGCCAAAATCAACCGTGTATTCGCCAGGCAGCACGGGATTGGGCTTGTCGCTGATGAAAAGCCACAGCTGATAGGCGTAGCCGCTCAGGGCATACACGCAGAAGATCGTGAAGATTGCCAGCGGCGGATTGCTTGAAATCAGGATAAAGGCCAAAGCGCCCGCCACCATGACGATAAAGGGAGCGTTTTTGAGTGAAACGCCCGACTTGCCGGAATAAAACGGCGCGTTGCAGACCATGGTGAGGCCCGCGTAGATCGTCAGCACGAAAGCAAACCAGGGCAACGATTCACCCAGGAAAGTCGGCATCTTGTTTTCAACGGCAAGCCACACGAAACCGGCCAGAAGCGCTGCGGCAGCCGGACTCGGCAGACCCTGGAAGAAGCGTTTGTCAACAACGCCGACGTTGCAGTTAAACCGCGCCAAGCGCACACCCGCGCACAGACAGTACACGAAAGCCGCAGCCCAGCCCAAGCCGCCGAGCGTATACAGGCAGAACTTGTACATCACAAGGGCGGGAGCCACACCGAAAGCCGTCATGTCGGCAATCGAGTCGAACTGCACGCCGAACTCGCTTTGCGTGTGCGTCAGACGAGCCACGCGTCCGTCCATGCCGTCAAAGAGCATGCTGAGCATAATCATCAGCGCGGCCAGACCGAAGTTTTGCTCCATTGCCTGCACGATCGAAATGAACGCGCAGAAAAGCGAAGCCGTGGTGAACAGATTGGGCAACACAAAAAGACCGCGCGAGCGAACCTTCACAACCTTCTTGCGGCCAACTTCAATGATGCGTTGCCGTACCGGACGGCGACGGCGAATTCTTTCAACAGCCATACGATTTCTTGCCTGAGTGTTTTATCGGCGAGTGTTCAAAAAACAACGAGCCCGCGACCTACAAGGAATTCTTCCACTGGAAATTCTTTTTCGGTGCGGGCTCGCCTCTTTTTGGTAACCGAAGCTTTCAGTGTTTACTGAGCCTTGTCTTCGGGCTTGGCATCAACAGCGCTTGACTGCGCTGCAGCTTCGGGCGCTGCTTGTTCTTCGGCCGTGCCAACGGTTTCGGTCGTTTCTTCTTCATGTGCAACAGGCGGCTGCACGGGTTCGCCCAAGCGAGCAATCACGGTTTCCACACCGGTCGTCTTTTCACCAATTGATACAAGCACTTGAGCGCTCATCGGCAGATAGACGTCCACACGAGAACCGAAGCGAATGAAGCCGTAGCGTTCACCCTTTTTAACCACGTCGCCTACCATGCGATAGCACAGAATGCGGCGTGCGACGAGGCCGGCGATCTGCACGAAACACACGCGCTGGCCGTCTTCGGTCACGACCGTCATCGCGTTACGTTCGTTCTGTTCGCTTGCCTTGTCAAGCGAAGCGTTGAGGTAGCGGCCGTGGACGTATTCGATCTTTTCGATCTTGCCCGCAACCGGCGTCTTCTGGCTGTGAACATTGAAGACGTTCATGAAGATCGACACGAGCTTGGTCTGTTCACCCGTATAGGGGCAAACAGCCTCCTCAACCTTGATGACGCGGCCGTCAACGGGAGCCACCACGGCCTTTTCGTCATCGGTCATTTCACGAGCCGGATCGCGGAAAAACTGCGCCACAAACAAAAACAGCAACCAGAAAATGCCGGCAACGAAGCCACCGACAAAAATCTGCACGAGCAGGGCAAGCACAAAAGCGATGCCCATGATGGCCCAGCCTTCACGAGCAAAGAACGGATGCGGATAAATGCGTTCCAAGATAAAAGCTCCGTAGAGTTAGATCGGGTGTCGACGCCTTACATGCGGCGTTCAAGATGATGACGAATCGTCTCCAGCGCTTCGATGAGCACCGTGTCTTCAGCATGGTTCTTCTTGACGTATTCCAGCGACCAGCACGTCTTTTCCCATGCGCGGCGATTTGCTTCGAGCTCTCCGCGCAGCACCTGCGCCGAATGCTCCAAATCGGCCGGTTTAATGTCGAGAAAGTTAACGTCGGTTTCGTCTTGTCGCATGGTCATGGATGGTAACCCCGTCTTGTAATAACAAAGTGAAAATAGTTGAAATTTCAATTCACTGAGTATCGGACGCAAAGCCTGGCCTTGCGTTGCCCATCAGCAAATTATAAACGTCAGGCTTAATCGGTCTCGTCGTCGATGATTTTCTCGGCAAAACCCAGAAAGCCCGGCACCACCACTTCGTCGTTGCCGGTGACTTCGCCCTCGGGCTTGCTCACGGAAAGCACCTTGACTTCAAACTTCAGAGACCAACCGGCCAAAGGGTGGTTGGCGTCAAGCACGGCCATGCCTTCGGCAACGTCCGTCACTCGCCAGTTTCTGCCGTCGGGCGTTTCGCCCGGGACGCTGGAAAACACCAGACCGGGAACGATCAGTTCCGGGTCGCCCAAGGACTCGACCGGTACAAGACGAATGGCCTCATCGTCAAAATCGCCGAAAGCCTCGTCGGGCTCAAGCTGAACGACCACCGTTTCACCCGCCTTCTTGCCTTCGAGCGCCTGCTCGAGTTTAGGAAAAATGTCACCGTGGCCGTGCAGATACGTCACTCCCTGCGGTTCGGTTTCTTCCAGAAGATTTTTTTGCAGATCAAACATGCGCACGTGGATGCCCACGACGCAATCCTTTTCAATAAGCATTCTTAACTCCGATTGCCTCGTTTCTACGAAGCGGTCGTGAGAGCGTTGAGATTGTTTCGGGTGGCGTATGGATCAGGACCGTAACGGTTTTCGTGCTGCTCTCCGACAAGGCAGCCGAGCACAAACCAGAAAATAGCTCCCAGTACGGGAACGAGAACGATCGGCAGAACCCACAGGCCGTTGCGGCCGACGTCGTGCAGTCGACGTACGGAAATGGAAACGGAAATGAGTGCAAGCCAGATTTGGAAAGCTCCGACGGCCACCGTCACGAAGTCCCAGGTGATTTCCGTCATAGTGGTCATGTAAAGCGTCGCGTAAAGCCAGCCGACAAGCCAGCCCAACACCGAGCACAACAATGCGGACACCCAGAAGACACGCCGCGGCACTCGCCCCGAAAAGCGCACGCTCAAGGCTTCGCCGATCACCGAACCAGAACTCACTTCTTTTTTCCTCGATAACACAAGCGGGACACACGCTCTTTGGACGCTGTCCCGCTTTTAGGCACATTCAAAATGTGCGTTGAACCGACGTTGCGATTAGCGCGTTTGTTCGCCGATCAGCGTGAGGATGCGCGGTGCGACACCCGTGGTATCGGCACGGCCGTCTTCACCGGTCACCGTCACTCGTGTCGTTTCGCCGTCCGGCGTCAGACGAATGCGGTAGGGAACCGGGTCAACCGCTTCGGCATTGGAGAAGAGGTTCGCAAAGAAGCCCTGTTCGCTCTTTTTCTGCTGTTCGTAGTCAGGATCCAGGTAATTGATCATGAAAAGCCCCTGCGAACGGTCGCGGTCGGTCACTTCGAAGCCGCCGCGATCGAGCGCAACACCCACGCGACGCCACGCACGATCGAACGGCTCGTCGATCACAACGGCAACGGGCTTGCCGTCTGCGCCTTCTTCGATATGGCTCATCGGCGAGTACTTCACGGCAGCCAGTTGCTCGAGAGCCTTCTGTTCTTCAGGTTTGGCCTTCGGATTGAACTCGGTTTCGAGCATCTGAGCCAGGCGCGTAAGCATCACGGCTTCGAGCTCGGGATCGCTCGGACCGGGCTGCCAAATTGTGCTTTCTTCCTGACGGCCCTTGAGCACTTCCACCATCTGGCGGTGCGTGATGAAAATGTTCGTCGTGCCGTCTTCAGCGCGTTCCATACGGGCGCGGTACTGATCACGCGTGCCGGTGTCGTAAACGACGTCCAGCGCTTTACCGATGGTGGCACGAATGATGTCCTTCGGGAGATTAGCCTTGTTTTCAGCCCATTCCGTCTGGATGATGCCGGTCTTGGCATCCTGGTACTTCACAGCGAGGCCGACGCTTGCCCAGAAGTCCTGCAGCAAGGGCCAGACTCGATCAGGCGAGACCGCCACGTGAACATAACGGAACTGACCGTCGCGCACAACCTTGGCGTAATTGGTTTCAGGCAGAACCTGGGAGGGTTGATCGCCGCGAGCTTCCGCATCCATGCGAGCCTTGGCCGCTTCGGCATTGGCACTCACAATCTGGGGACGGGAGGGAACCGCAAAACGATCGTTGTTCGTCACGGTGTTGAGATCCGGCGGCACTTCCAGCGGAGCACGCGACGTGGAGGTTTCATACTGAACCTTTTCGTCGCCGAAGTTAACCCCGAGCGCATTACATCCGGTCAAAGCTGCAATTGCAGAAACAACAGCCGCAGCCCTCAAAGCACGATTCACCATAAAAGTGTTCTTTCCTTGAATAACGCCCGCTCAGCAGCCTGACCTGATTGCGGGCGAAGAAACTGAATTTTGCGAAGTTTAGCAAAGGATGGCTTTTGCGACAGCCGCCGAACACAACTCGATACGAGTTACAGTCGGATCCAAGCCCGCAACCGGAGAGGGTCGCGGGCTTGATTGAGTTGAAAATTCAACGATTCAGAACTCGACGCCGGCTTCGCGCATCGCCTTTTCGACCACCGGTCGATTGGCTTCAGAAAGCGGCGTGAGCGGCAGACGAATCCCCGAACCAATGCGTCCCATGCGGTAAAGCGCCCACTTCGGCGCCACAGGGTTGGGTTCGCAGAAAAGCTTCTGGTGCAAAGGCATGAGTCGGTTGTTGATGGCGCGAGCCACGGCAACGTTGCCGGCCACGGCGGCCGAAGCCATTTCATGCATTTCGCGCGGCATGAGGTTGGCCGTCACCGAGATCACGCCCGTGCCGCCCACGAGCATCAAGGCCAAAGCCGAATCATCGTTGCCGGAATAGACGGCAAACTCCTTGTCGCCCACAACCTCCGGCAGGCGACGCAGCAGATCAATCGCACGGGCGATGTCGCCGGTAGCGTCCTTCAGACCAACGATATTGGGAATCTGAGCCAGTCGCAGCACGGTTTCGTTCTTGAGATCCGCAACCGTCCGACCGGGAACGTTGTAGAGCCACATCGGCATATTGACCGCTTCGGCAATCGCCTTGAAGTGCTGGTAGAGGCCTTCCTGCGTGGGTTTGTTGTAGTAGGGAACCACCTGCAGCGAAACGTCAGCTCCGACGTCTCGGGCATGCTGCGTCAGTTCGATTGCTTCGGCCGTGGAGTTGCCGCCGGTACCGGCGATAACAGGCACGCGGCCGGCGACCTTCTTCACCGTAAAGGCCACAACTTCGTTGTGCTCGGCAATATCGAGCGTGGGCGACTCACCCGTCGTACCCATCGTGACGATACCGTCCGTACCGCTGGCGATATGCCATTCAATCAAGCGTTCGTACGCATCCCAATCCACGGCGCCTTCGGGCGTCATCGGGGTGACCAAAGCCACCAAAGAACCCTGAATCAACATCATCTGCTCCCTGTTTTCATTGTTGAACTTTACCGTTGCGCCCGACGCAGTCCGTTATACCGAGGGGGTCGGCTTGTTCGACAGCAGCGCAATCAATTCGGAAACCACCTGACGCATGTCGCGACGATCGACAATCATGTCGATGGCTCCCTTTTCAAGCAGCATCTGCGAGCGCTGAAAGCCCGCAGGCAGCTTTTCGCGAACCGTCTGCTCGATGACGCGCGGACCGGCAAAACCGATCAGCGCCTGCGGTTCTGCAATTACCACGTCGCCCATGAAAGCAAAAGAGGCCGACACGCCGCCCATCGTCGGGTCGGTCAAAACGGACACGTACGGAATGCGTGCTTTTTCAAGCAGCGTCACGGCCGCATTGGTCTTGGCCATCTGCATGAGTGACAACAGGCCTTCCTGCATGCGGGCGCCGCCCGTACTCGTGAAGGTCACAAACGGAATGTTTTCACGCAAAGCTCGTTCCACACCCAAAGCGAAGCGTTCGCCGACCACGCTGCCCATGGAGCCCCCCATGAACGCGAAGTCGAAAGCGGCCGCCACAACAGGGCGACGGCGCAATTCGCCTCGCATGACAACCAGAGCGTCTGTTTCCTTCGTGGCGCCCTGAGAGGCTTCCAAACGGGTCGGATAAGACTTGGAGTCAACAAAACCGAGCGTATCAACGGGACGAACGTCCGCGCCGATTTCTTCGTGCACGCCCTTCCAATCGAGGAAGGCATCCAAACGCTTGCGACCGCTCAAGCGCAAATGATGGCCGCATTTCGGGCAGACCTGCAGAGAATCATCAAGCTCTTCCTTGTAGAGCACCTGATCGCATTTGGGACACTTCGTCCACAAGCCCGCAGGGATGGGACTTTTCTTTTTGTTTTCGGCATCGGCGGGTTTCGAAGCGATTTTTGGAAGGATGCGGGTGAGCCAGCTCATGGTTACTGAATAAATCGTCTGAAATGACACGCACGCACACGTCCCGTGCCTCCATTGAGACCGGCATCAAATGCGCACGCTAAAACCTTGGAACAAAACAAACTCCTGTTCCAATCTCGAATTCAAACGATTATACGGCACGCGTTTTGCGCTCATGGTCATCTTTTCGGCTAGGTTCGTCTCGGCGATTGCCCGAAAATACCACTCGGGACCGTTAAGATTGTTCTGTTTTTTAACTTGAATTTCCACTTGTTCTCTTTGCCGCATGCCTGATTTTTCGTTCTTCACCGATCTGATTCAGTCCGGTCCGCTTGCCGCCGTACTTTTGGGCACAGGCTTGTCTTTTGCCGCCACTGCATTGGGCGCTGCCGTGGTTTTCGTGCCGATGTCGCAGCAAAAAGCCCGGACGTTTCAGCCGCTTGCCATGGGTTTTGCTGCCGGAATCATGATTGCCGCCAGCGTCTGGTCGCTTTTGATACCTGCCATGGAGCACGCGCAGGAAAACGGCGTGAGCGGCTGGCTTCCGACAACCGGCGGATTCCTTTTGGGTGTCGCCTTTGTAGCGCTTCTGGACAAAATCACGCCGCACATGCACCCGGACTCAGAGACACCCGAAGGTCCCAGCGTTAAGCTCGACCGCACGACGCTGCTGGTGAGCGCCGTGACGTTACACAATATCCCGGAAGGCATGAGTCTGGGGCTCGCCTTTTCCATCGCGGCACTCTCGCAGGACCCGGCCGCTCTTTCGGGCGCCTTTGCACTGGCGCTCGGCATGAGCATTCAGAACATTCCGGAAGGCGCGGCCGTATCGCTTCCTTTGGCCTGCGGCACCACGAGCCGCGCCAAGGCCTTTGCCGTGGGCGTTTTCAGCGGAGCCATGGAGCCGCTTTTTGGCGTTTTAACCGTTCTTGCGTTAAGCCTTGTCGTTCCCTATCTGCCATGGCTGTTGGCCTTCGCCGCCGGCGCCATGATGTACGTCGTTGTTGAAGAGCTGATTCCGGCTGCGCACTTAACCGAACACAGCGATCTGGGCACCTTGTCCGTCATGGCTGGCTTTGTCGTAATGATGCTTCTGGACACAACGCTGGGCTGAAAAAAAGCACCGCCGGAGAAATCTCCAACAGTGCTTTGCGAATCTTTCGGAGACGCTTACCGCGTCTCGTCAACTTTTAGTGGTGGCACTTGCAGGACTGTTCTTCACCGCCGCAGCAGCAATCCTTTTGCATCGCCTTGAGGAACCACACGCGCTTGGCGTAGCTTTCAAGATAGCCGTCAAACTGAGCCGTGAGCAGGTAGTCGCCCATCTTGTCGGCGCCTTCGCGGATTTCCTTGGCCAAAGCCTGCATCTTGAGCACATCTTCGGTCACAATCTGCAGCACTTCAGACACCGAGAAGTCGCGGGCGTCGAGTTCTTCGACCGTGGCGATCTTCAGGAATTCGCTGAGACGAACCGGCGGGAAGCCACCGCGCATCTTCATAGCTTCGGCCACGGCGTCAAACTGTTCGAACAGTTCGTCGTAGAGACCCTCGGTGTATTCATGCACCTGGATGAAGGCGCGGCCAACGACGTTCCAGTGCAGGTTGTGCAGCTTGGCGTTCAGGACAGCGAGATTGGCGAGATAAACCTTGACGGGGCAGACGGCAGAGGTTTCGCAAGCCTGGTTGTTAGCATGAGGGCAGGTCATTTTCATTTCTCCTATCAAATCTGTGCGGCGATTCGTTCGCCGTGTTGAGTGCATTATGGGATACCGTTTCGTCCGCGTCCAATACTATTTGAGACCTCTTTTGATAGCTTTTCTCTATAACACTCAAAAAGCCTTGTTTCGTCTGGAAAATCTCGAAAAAAACGGCAGCCGAAATTGCTTCCGACTGCCGTCAAGTCAATTGTAACCAATTGATTTACTGGACAATTTCCTCGTCTTTATTGCGAGGCCAGCACTGTACGCCACGCATATTGCCCAGACATTTCGGATCGAATTCCGGATTCTCAATGCCGGCTTTCTTCTGCTTGATGTAATCGTCCAACGCCCTGTAGGCATAGCGTCCGATTATCGCAATGGACGCCAGGTTGACCAAAGCCATCAGTGCCATGAAGAGATCGGCGAGATTCCACACCAAACCCAGTTCGGTCACGCTGCCGATGAAAGCCATCAGCACCACCAGAGCACGGAAAATCCACAGCGCCGCCGGATGCTTGCTGATAAAGCCCATGTTCATTTCACCGTAGAAGTAGTTGCCGATGATGGAGCTAAACGCAAAGAAAAGCACCACGACCGTGATGAAATGGTTCATCCAGGAACCGATCTCGGAGGAAAGCATGTGCTGGATGAGTTCGATGCCGGTGAGCCCTGATTCCTTCCAGCCCGGCACGATCAGAACGATCATGGCCGAAGCCGTACAGACAACCATGGTGTCGAAGTAAACGCCGAGCGCCTGAACCAGCCCCTGCTTGACCGGATGTGTAGCATCGGCCGCAGCGGCAGCGTTCGGAACGGCACCCATACCGGCTTCGTTCGAGAAGAGACCACGCTTGATGCCGGTCATCACGATCATGCCGAACGTCGCACCGTAGGCGGCGTCGAAGTCGAACGCGTTCGTGACGATTTCATAGAGCACGCGCGGGTACTGATCGATGTGCATGCAGGTAAAGAAGATCGCGACCATCAGGTAGGCGCCAGCCATGAAAGGCACCATCACGCCCACGACGCGGGCGATGCGAGTCAGACCACCGAAGATGATGAGTGCCGTGAGAACTGCAACCGTAAGCCCCGTGGCAAAGGTCGAAACACCCCAGCTCGTCTGCACGGACAAGGCCATCGTGTTTGCCTGAACCGAATTGAAGATCAGGCCGTAGGTCACCGAGATCAAGACCGCAAAGAGGCCCGCAAAGAAGGGAGAGCCAATCACGTTGCGGATGTAGTAGGCCGGACCACCCGCAAAACCGCCTTGAGGACGCTTGACCTTGTAGATCTGAGCAAGCGTCGATTCCACAAAGCCCGAAGCCGCGCCGATCGTTGCGATCACCCACATCCAGAACACGGCGCCCGGACCACCGAGAACCACCGCGATGGCAATGCCCGCGATGTTGCCCACACCCACGCGCGAAGCGGTTGACACGCAGAAGGCCTGGAACGTCGAGATGTGCCCCTCGCGCGGCAGACTGCCGACGCCTTCGCCAATAAGGCGAAACATTTCGGGAATGCAGCGAATCTGAACGAACTTCGTTTTGTAGGTAAACCACAGCCCCAGCAGAATCAGGGCGGCGATGAGAATGTACGTCCAGAGAAAATTGTTGACCGTGCCGACAAGTTCTCCAAGGATATGCGCAAATTGATTTAATCCGTCAGTCAATGTTGTCGATCCCCCGTTGTATCTTCTTGTTTTTACTGTCGAAAAGAAAGGCCGCTATTTTACAGAAGCTTCGGAGCAATCTGAAAGCAGTAACTTTGGCGCATACCAACTTCTCGTTTGAGAGTCTAAGACTGTATCGATACAATGCCGCTCTCGCTTTTTTCGCCGATTCCCATTCATGCCGCTCTCCACTTTGCCCGAACTCACCGTTGCGCCCATGGAAGGTCTCACGACCGTTGTCTATCGCCGTCTGCACGCGCAGTTTTTCGGCGCAGCCGACCGCTACTACCTTCCGTTCGTCACGCCCACGCGTGAGCCGAAGTTCACCGATCGGCAGATGCGAGAACTTGCTCCGCAGGCCAATGAAGGAATCTGCGCCATTCCTCAGCTGCTCACGAGAAACGCCGACGATTTCATCTGGGCGGCCAAAGCTCTAGCGGATCTCGGGTACAAAGAAGTCAATCTCAATTTGGGCTGCCCCGCGGGCACCGTTACCGCCAAAGGCAAAGGCTCGGGCTTTTTGCAGTATCCGACGGAGCTGCACGCCTTTTTGTCCCGCATTTTTGAAGCGGACTTGCCGATAGCCGTTTCACTCAAGACGCGAGTGGGCTATCGCTCACCCGACGAATTTGAAAACCTCGTCGACATATACGCGCGTTTCCCCATGACGCGGCTCATTGTGCATCCGCGCCTAAAAACGGATCTCTACCGCGGAGACGTGCGTCTGGAGGTTCTCGACAAGGTTCTGTCCTCTTTGCCGATGCCGCTGGGCTACAACGGCGACCTGATCACTCCCGAGGACATCGAAAAGGTCTCCTTGCGCTACTCGGGCGCTCCTGGCGGTCTGGCCGAAATCATGGTTGGCCGGGCACTGATGGCCGATCCCGCCCTCTTTCGCAAATCCAAGGGCGGAAATGCGGCGAGCCTTTCGGAAATCCTTTCCTTTCACGAGGCGCTCTTTGAGGCCTACACGACGCTCTTCGAAAGTCAGAAAAACGCCATGATGCGCATGAAGGAATATTGGTTCTTTCAGCTATGTCTTTTCGGCGAAGACGGCGACGAAGCGCGCATCAAAAAAGCCGCTTCAAAAATCTTCCGCTGCAAACAGGTTCCCGACTTTGAAGCTGCGGTCCGAGAGGCGGCCGAGAGCTTCTCGCTGCGCCGCGATGCACGCTACGGCTGGCGCAAACCGCTCTGAGTTTCGTTATTCCCGCACAACGGTCACGTCAACCCAACCGAGTGCGTGCGAGGCTTCAAACAGTTCCTGCGGCGTAAAACGCACCGCACTTTGATCGTCTCCGCAGGCCGGGTAAACCGTCTCGAAGCGCTGTAGGCTTACATCGCAATAAATCTGCACGCCTTCGTTGACGCCAAAGGGGCAAACACCGCCCGGAGCATGTCCCACGAGCGCTTCCACCTCTTCACCGCGGATCATCTGCGCTTTGAAGCCGAAGTGCTCCCTAAACTTGGCGTTTGACAATTTCACGTCGCCCGCAGCCAGCACTAGAACGGCGCCGTCGGGCGAGCGCAGCGCCAACGTCTTGGCAATGTGCGCGGGCACGCAGCCCAAAGCCTGGGCGGCCAGCGCCACCGTTGCCGTATTGGCTTCAAAAAAGCGTACGCGATCGCCCCACCCTTCGGTCTGCAATTGAGCCAGAGCTCGTTCTCTCGACATAGTTATCTCCTTGTTTTCTGCATTCTGTCCTTGGCTTCGACAATACGTCGAATCAAACCGCCCTGACGCTGAACCGGCGTGCGCAGCGCCTTTTTCACCACGGTAAGATTTCCGAAGACGTCCAGCGATCCATAGGTCGTCTGCTTACCGTTGCGCTCATCGCGCACGCGGGTGACGGCGGTGTAGAAAAGCTCTCGCGTAGCCAGCCCCGAGTTAGGATCCTGGGGCATGAGTACGGCAACGTGATGGTATTCCGAGCCTTGCGATTGATGAATCGTAATGGCAAAAGCAGGCTCAATGTGACCGATCAGGCCGAATCGCACCAGGCGTGCGCTGTCCGGGAAATAGACGTTGGCCTGCGTTGCATCGAATTCAGCTCCTTCAAACCAGCTCTGCCCCGGCATCACCACACCAATGTCGCCGTTGTAGACCTCAAGCATCGAGTCGTTGCGGCGGACAATCATCGGACGAAACGCCGGATAAGGAATACCCTCTTTGACAAAAATCGATTCGGCAAACGCGTTGACGGCCTGCGCGCTCATCGGACCCTCGCGGTTAGAGGCAAGTACGCCAACGGAAAAGTAGAGCCGCGCAAGCTCATGCGCTGCATCGTGAAGCGACTTTTCTGTGCGATTGCGCCGCAGTTCCGCAATTACCTTGAGCGGCGAGGACAATTCGTTTTCAAACCATTTCTTAAAGCTCGCCGACAGATCGCCCTTGGGGGCATCCTCGTGCAGTCGCAGCGGGTTGTCGACTCGCGGATCGTTGTCGCTGTTTTCGACAAAAGCGTCCGTCACAATCAGTTCCTCACCTTCGCGGCTTGCCTCTGCAATTTTTCCGAGCGCCTTGCTTGCATCAAAACGCCAGCTCTTTGTGAGATGGCTGATGTTATCGGCCAACGGCCCCTTCAGGTCGCTCACGTCCGCAAAAAACGAACCGGGACCGACGGCGGCAAGCTGGAAGCGATCGCCGAGCAGAATCACTTTGGTTCTGTCGGCATCAATGCACTTGAATAAATTGCTTGCCAGGCGGATATCGATCATGGACGACTCGTCAACCACAACGATGTCAGCTTGAAGAGGATTGTTCTTGCTCGGCGTTCTGCCGTCGGCTCCGGGCGTGTAGAGCAAACGGTGCAGCGTCTTGGCTTCCAGCCCCATAAGCTTTTCCTGAATGCCTTTTTCCTCAATGCGGCTGACGTTGTTTGCCACAGCCTCCTTCATGCGCGAGGCAGCTTTACCGGTCGGCGCGGCAAGCTGAATGATCGCTTCGGGATCGTTCTCGATAAGACACTTGAGAATGTTGACCACGGCGGTGGTTTTGCCGGTTCCGGGACCTCCGCTGATCACTGTGAGACGGTTGACCAAAGCAATGGTGGCGGCACGTTGCGCTTCATGCAGAGCGTCAACTTTGGCTACGGCCACAGAATCAAAGCCAAGTCTTGCCAGGTACTCGCCGAGCGTCTGTTCCTGCGCGTAAGACTTCTGCGTATAGACAAGCGTCTCGGCATCGGTCGTTTCGCTCACCAGCAAAGCCGGACCGCCATCAAAGACGCCTACGCCGGCCGTCATGCCGGGAAGTCCCACCAGACCGAAATTGCAGAGTTCATTGACCAGCGCTTCAAACGTCAGCGTTTGCGCCAGAGGCTCAAATGCCTTTCCGGCCGAAGAAGCGCGCCGCTGCATCGTGTCGTTGTAGAGTTCCAGGTGACGCTTGAACTTTTCTTTCCCGACGCACAAACTGCCGTTTTTGAGCGCATCGAAAACGCAGAACATCAAAAGCGACAACTTGTCTTCAATATCGGGACCTATACCGCTTTCGCCATGCCGCTGCAGCATGCTGACGGCGGCACGCGCACGCATGCGCGCCGCGTCCAGATCGGCGTCCGTGGCTGCCGCGTTCGAGCCCAGGAGCCGGAGCGTTTTCGTCACAGTCTGCTGCTCGCGTACCTGCGCGGCATAAAGCACAGGACCGAAATCCAGACTCTGCTGTCGGCTGTCGTTTTGTGCGCGTCGATTTCTAGTCATTGCTGTCACCCAAAAGCGCATCGAGCGCATCCACCGCCTCTCGCGGACAATCAAAATACACGCCGGTTCGTCTTCCCTTTTCGTCCAATGCGCACTGTGCGTTCACCCCGCGCACAAAAACGTAAAAGGCGCCACCGATAGCGTTCCATACCGTTTCCTGCGTCAACCCCGCTGTTGCCATCAGATGACGCTTAAGCGCCGTCAAATAAATCACGTACTGCAGCGCGTAATGCTTGCGCTCAATTTCCCCGCGCAGCGCCTCTTGCGAATAATCCTCTGGCGAGGCTCCCAACCAGTTGCTCTTCCAGTCGAGGATGTAATACTTGCCGTCGGCAACGAACACCATGTCGATCGCACCGGTCAGATACCCTTGCAAAACATTGTCCCGGAGGCTTTGCATCGGGAAACCGTGCGAGGCCATGCACTCGGCTACATCCTTGGAGCGAAGCTTCGAATTGGGAACCGAAAGCAGGAACGGCATTTCGCACTGACGCTCGCCGAACGTGAGTCGATCGAGCACAAAGGGTGGTGTCGCTTCATTCGAACCGATCGTCTTTGCGTTAAAAAGCTCACATGAAACGGTGTTTCTAACGTAACCGGCAATGAGTTCAGCGCCGGCCTCGAGCACGGCCTCACGCTGCTGCGGGTCCGCCCGCCTTAGCAATGCGGAAGCAGCCAGCAACGGCCGAATGTTTTCAAGAACGGCTTCACGGTTTTCCGGTTTGGCGTTCATCACGCGCTCAAGTAGCTTGTGAATCCAGTCGCCGGCCGCCGCACCGCGTAGTAACAACTGCGCCTGCAGTAGGTGTTCGTCCTGTCCTTCTTCAATCTCAACGGTCGCATCCTGCTCGCCCGCGGAGGCAGCAAAGGCGCGTTGATTTTCTTCATCGGCTTCCAAAACGGCATCGGCACCTTCGAATTCCTCGGCTTCGAACTCTTCACCGACACTTGCGCCCAAACCGGAGGCGATTGCCGTAAAGCTGGATCGATGCCAAGCCGAATGGACGCTCACCGGATCGACAGCCTGTACGCGGAGAGCCTGCACACTCATGACGGGAGCGGCAGGGGGAACGCTCGAGCGGATTTCAAAAAGATCCTCCCCCGAACAGGGTTCCGACGGCACAAGGTTTTTCTGCAAATCTCGACAAAGCGCCTCGCAGACGGCCCGAACGTCGGGCAACTGTCCTGATTGCTTGATCGATGCAAGATAGCGACGGCGGGTTTCTTCGGCGGCATTACGCACAATTCCCAAAACGTCAACATACTCCTTCATCGTTTGGGCAACCGGAGAAACCTCGCCGGTCATCGCCTGTACATAGGCGTTGTTCGCACTTTCCCTGGAGTATTGCCTGCTGTTGGCTGCGATAAAAAGCGGCAACACCAGACGGGACGACGCACGCGTCATGGCCACGTAGGCCTGACGCAAAAGCTCGAGCTGCCTACCCTCGAATACTTTGCCGCTTGCGTCTTCCCTTTCATTGGGATTGACACTAACCTCATCGCTGTCGGCGCCGCCGGACATCCAGAAAGTTTCGGCGTCCCGCCTTTGTGACCTCATAGACTCGGTTTGCACCAGATATACGACCGGGTATTCGAGCCCTTTGCTGGCGTGAACGGTCACCACCCGAACCACGTTTTCATCATTGGGCTTTCTCACGCAATGGTTTTCATTGGGCCGACTAGGGTGCGCCAAGCGCGTCATGGCGCGCAAAACGGCTCCGGGCGAACCCACTTGCCGATAAATTTCCTGAAGAAGCTCACCGATCTGTTCGTGGTTCATCAGCATCGCAACGCCGCCTTGAATAGGCAGCAGCCGTTCCTGCAGGCGGCGTTCGCGAGCTATGTAAGACAAAGCCGCTGCAGGGCCACTCGCCTCGAATCGCTCAAGAGCGTTTAGAAGGAGCTGCCGATCGGCACCCGCCGCCGACAAATCCTCGCGAATGTCACTGAGCGTTCGTCCGATCAGCCGTGTGGCTCGGGCCGTCGCAAACTTTTTTGTATCCGTCGGCGAAAGCATCGCTTCAAAAACAGCTCTCACGTCGTCGGCTTCAGACGTCGTAAACACGTTCGTCTGATCGTCAAGCAGCGTGCGTACGCCGCGCGCGAGCAGTTCGCGCTGAACGTGCTGTGAGGCGGAACGCTTTTTAACCAGAATCGCGATGTCACCGGGACGCAGCACGCGCCATTGTCCGTGTCGATAGATATAAACCGTTCCGTCCAGCAAAGAGGCGATGTCATCGGCCATGTATTTGGCTTCGGCCTGTCTTACGGCCTCGATTTTGGAGCCTGACAGCGTTTCGTCGTCTACCCAAAGACTCATGACCGGCACGAATTCCGGTTTGCCATCGCGAATCCTCACCAAGGGCATGGCCGAAGCACCGGTCTTGAGATCCGAATAGCGAATGTCGGCAGACAGAAAACTGCCTGAGGAACCGTTAGCGGAGAAAAATGCATTGACGGCCGTCACCAGTGCCGGGGCCGAACGGTAGTTGGTCTCGAGCGTACGAAGCCCCGCCGTTTCGCTTTGGCCGCCCATTTGCTCGATGTCATTTCTCGCTTGCAGATAGACATCGAGCTCTGCGCCGCGAAAGGCATAGATCGCCTGCTTGGGATCGCCCACAAAAAAGACGCTCTTGGGAGCCTCGGGCACATCGGCCAAAAACAACGCTTTAAAAATTCGGTACTGGATGCGATCGGTATCCTGAAACTCATCGATCAGGACGGCATCGTAACGATTGCGGATGCGCTCAAGGGCCGAATCGCCGCTTTGAACAAGCGAATACATCTCGGTCAGAAGCGCGGAAAAACTCTTGACGCCATGCAGCCGCTCAAGTTCGCGTACGCGCCGCGGACCTTCCAGCAGAAAGCGCTCGAAAAGCTCCTTAAGCGCCGGATCGCTCAAATCGTCACTGTCAATCCGAGCCTGAGGCTTAACGCTGCTGCCATGTTCTCCGAGCTTGGAAAGTAACTGCGGCAACGATCCCCACTCAAGCACTTTGGCTCTTTGCTCGGGCGTCAGCGCCGGCAATTCACGCCGCAAAAAGGCTTGAGTGACTTCGGCTTCAAAACCGGTATCACTCACGAACTCAACGTCGTAGGCACCGGCACGCGTAAAGATGAATTCACTCAGCATCTTCTGGCAAAAGCCGTGAATCGTCAGAATGCTCGCCTCGTCAAAATGTTCAAGAGCACTTTCGATCAGCGCTGCCGGATCATGCTCACGCAAACGGGAGCGCTCGAAAAAAGTTTCGAATTCGGATTGCTCGTCGCCGTTTTTGAGCACTGCGGACGCTTTGAAGAAAAGCGCACGCACGCGCTCGCGCAGCTCGGCCGTCGCCGCATTGGTAAAGGTCACGACAAGGATTCTGTCAATGGACACCGCCTCTTCAATCACCAAACGCAACACGATTCGCTCAAGGGCAAACGTTTTTCCCGTGCCGGCGCTTGCTTCCACGAGCCAGCGCCCGCTTAGGTCAGCCGTCTGAACATCAAAGCCGGACGTCAATTCTTTTCTCTCGGTTTCGTTCATCTCTCAATTCCTTGCGTCCGTCTCAATTCCGATGTCCTCGAAGCTGGCCACTGCTGCGTTAAAGATTTCTTCGGGACTTCCCTTCGGTTTCTTTGATTTTTTCGAGGTTGTCGGCTTTTCGGCAATATCGAACATACCAGCTATGGCCACCACCGCTTCCTTGAGCTTTTTGCAGCTTGCAGCCGCCAGATCGCCGTCTTTGAGTCCCCGCCAGATCAGGGAAGTTCCATCGCAGGCCGAATCGTCTGCCAGAATCGGTCGGGCCTCAGCATGACAGTTGACAAGAGCAAGCATGCCTGTCACCACATCCTGCAGCAACCGTGTCGTATTGCTCGCCCCTTCATCGTCACTGACATGCCAGCGGTAATGAAATGTCCCCTTCGACTCATCCCCGCCGAAGAATACGAAATCGATCGGCTTGTACCCCTTTTTTAAGGTCATCAGATTAACCGCGGCAAACTGCAGAAAAGTCCTCAGCAGATCGTTTTCGGAAATGCCGATCGCTCCGACAACGATTTCGTCCTTGTTGTTTTTAAAGCCGTCGTGGTCAGGCACCGCAAGCGTACTGAACGGTCGATTTCGCATTTCCTCAAACACAAGCCGTCCGCCTTCAACACGCACGGGCACCCCTGCGTCAGAAAGCATCTCTTCGGTCAGCTTTTCGTGCATCTGACCGAGCACATCCACGAACTTCTCGACCAACAGCCGGCGTACGCTCTGCTCGCCAATTGTCGGGTCGCAGGAAGTAACCTCCAGGATTTCATCCTCCGTCATCCCTTCGGCAAACGCCCTGTCCATACGGCGACGAACTTTGCTCCTGAATAAGAAGTCCCTGCTGCCGTATCGCCGGATCGGCGTCGTCTCCGCCTGCTCGTACGAAGCTGAGGTCAAACCGATCAGCTTGAGCGAGTTGCTTTCGGCGTAAGTAAAGAACTTGACAAGGCTGTCGACCGACAAAGTTGCTCGTCGACTGACGGAAATCGGGGCATCGGCAAAAGGCTCCTCCTGAGCCAAATAGCCGCTCTCAATAGCCTTATTGACGGCTGCGGCAAGCGAAGCACTGCGGGAGCGAAGCACTCCCATCTGCGGCAAGAAGCTTTCGGGCGAAGCAGCCAGTGCCGGCACAGTCTTGGTGAGTTTGCGTTCGATTTCCGTAGGATCGTCGAGCCCCTCGGCCAAAGCTTGCTTCAAATCCTGCAAAACGACCGAAGGATTGGCAGGCACCGAACCCGAACCGATCGAATACGACACATAGAAATGGCGTTGCGCTGCAAGCAGCAAATCCAAAAAGACGCCGCGGTTGCTCTCGCGCGAGTCCCTGTCGCCGCGACGCGCCACGTGAAGTTCCTTGCCGTCGACAACAAGCTTGGCGGCCGTGAGATCAAACTCTTCGCGTCGCGAGCTGCCCGGGAAAGATTCACCGTCGTTGAGTCCGATGACGGCGACACACTTAAACGGCATGCCGACGAAGTCTCCCGTGCGTGCAAACGTGACTCGCCCCGTGGCGCGCGCCGTCGTCTTGTTCGTACGCATCGTCTTTTCCAGCGCCGAACACCAGGTCTCAAACGTAATTTCCTGAGCGCCGAGCACTTCGGTTGCGCTTTGCGCCAGCGACGCGGCTCGCAGCACAAAAGCAATCATCTCGGGCGACTTGGCGTATCCCGCAAAGAGCGTGTCGGCAAAGCGACGCGTGGTTTCAAGCCACGCCTCAGCCGTTTGCCGCTCAGGCATTTGGCCGATGTCAAGAAACGCACGCGCCAAGGCCAGCAAGAACTCAAAGGTCTCGCCATCTTCTTCAGTCCCATCGAATCCCCCGAGCTCACAGCCGCTCACGGCAAACACATCGTGAGCGACAAGTCCGTCCGACTGTCCCACAAGATTGCCCGCGACCAGACGCTCGAGCGCACGTTCAAGCGTGCCTTCATACGCATCGCCCCCTTCGGGCCAAGCCGCAGAACGCGCGATCGCACTTTTGGCGTGCGCCTCGTTGAGTCCCCAGCGGTATCCGGCTGCCGCAAGCCAGTTGGAGATCAGAGAAACATTGGCGTTGCCCTGAGAACGTGCAGCGGCAAAGGCTGGCATCTCCAACAGTTCGATGAATTCCGATGCGGTGGCCGCACCGCCCACAAAACGCATGGCGGCAAGCATGGCGCGCGCGGCGCTGTTGACGTCAAGCTCCGACTGACCGGCTATGTGGTAACTCAGGTACTCTTCCTCGCTTCTGGCTCCCATCACCGCCGCAATGACGCCAGCCATCGCATCAATGTCCGGCGTCACCACCAAAAAGTCGGACGCCTTGAGCGGTTCGTCCGTCTTTGCCGAAGCCTCAATCATGGAAGCGATCCAGTCGCACAGCGTCTGCACTTCGCGAACAGCGTTGGGTGCCCGAACGATCAGGAAAGAATCGTCGTCATCGGCCACCGTCTGGGGTAATGCATTCGGATCGTCTTCGAGCACCGCCTGCTGCAGCGAACCCAAAACATTGTTTTCGCGAGGACGCAGGTAAATATCAGCGGACTGCTCGGCTTTAGCTTTGAGTTGGAGCATATCGGCGAGCGCCTCCGCACCCACCGTTTGATTGTGCGGCTCGGTGCGCGGAACCTCAGGCAAGTCATCCTCCAAAAAGACGGCATCTTCGCCCGTGTCCTGAGTTACGAAACAACGTAGACGATCGATCAGGGCGCGGCGCACGGCCGCGTTGCGGTGAAACCAGGTAAAGCCGTCTTCTCCCTTGACCGTCGGATCGAACCAAAACGCCGACGAGGGGTTCTGGACATAAAGATGGACGCAACGGCGACGGGATTCAGCCAACAACTGCGGCAGAGCCAGAGGAGGCAATTCCCTCGGCATGAAGACGTAAAGCGGATCGATGTTTTTTTCAGATTCGCGCATGCGCTCGAGCCACGTCTCGGGAATTTTCAAAAACGTATCGGCCGTGGGCCACAGCTTGGTACCGTCGGCCTTGGTACGGGAACAAAGTTCCAGCCAGAGCGCCTTTTGCCAGGCAAAGTCCGGGTGTTGCCTCAAAACGGTGGCTTCGCGCGTGGTTCGTTCGACATTGTTGTTTGTCAGACTTTTGCCCGCCCAGTTCCAGAGCCAATCGGCGCGATAGGAAAAATAAGTCGAAAAAAGACCGGCGATGCGGCTTACCAACGGCCATAAAGCCGCAGAGGCGTTGTCCTCAATGTATTTTTTAAGGCGCGCGCATTCGGGCCGTGCAAGGAACGCCTGATCGGTGACGACGGCGTAAATTCCCCACTCGAGCGCTCTCGCACGTCCGCTCACATCGGGAGAGCCGTGGTTCATCCGATCGAGCCATGCCTGCGTCGTCACAAAGCGAATACCGCTTGCAATGCCCTGGGCATCGGCCAAAGAACGATTGAGCTCGTCCTTGACGGCTTCGTCCGGCACCACCACTTCGGCGGAGAAAAAAACCGAACGCAAACTTGCTGCCGACTGTCGCCTCAAGATGAGGGCATTCATGAAAAGCGCCTTGAGAACGTCGTAAGAATTGCTGAAATACGGATAGATCACTGCTCTCACCAATCGGGCCTTTGGGCACCACGCTCAAAAAGAGTCGATGCCGCGGCTTTTTTGTTGCAAATCGGCAATACGACTGCCGTCGGTTCTCGAATTTTATGCGCGGCCGGCCGCGCGTTGAGCAAGCCGGCCGCAGACGTGCGAAAATACGGCCTCAATAAAAATTGGATATACCGCTTGTGTGCCGCGGCATGTTCCACCTGACGGACTGCGCGCGGGTTTTGTTGTGCGTGGAAAACCGATCGGACCCTCGCCTGCGGCGCGACGAGCAAATGAATTTTGCAAAGTCTTCTTTTCTAAACGCGTCATGAGCAATACGAAAGAACTCGCCAAGAGCTTTGAACCCGCCGGCATTGAAGAACGCTGGTATCCCGTCTGGGAACAGCGCGGTTATTTCGACGCGGGGCTTGATCCTTCCAAGCCCTCGTTCAGCATCCAGTTGCCCCCGCCCAACATCACGGGCATTCTTCACATGGGGCACGCTTTCAACCAGACCGTCATGGATTCGCTCACGCGCTACTACCGAATGTCGGGCTACAACACGATGTGGCTGCCCGGTACCGACCACGCAGGCATTGCCACGCAGATCGTGGTGGAACGTCTGTTGCAGAAGGAAGGCAAAGACAAGCGCGACATCGGCCGCGACGCATTCGTCGAACGTATCTGGGAGTGGCAGAAGTTCTCCGGCGGCACGATTCTCAATCAGATGCGCCGCCTGGGCGACAGTCTCGACTGGAAGCGTCTGTACTTCACGATGAACGACAAGCTTTCGGCCGTCGTTCGCGAAACGTTCGTCCAACTCTACAACGAAGGTCTCATCTACAAGGGCCTTCGTCTGGTCAACTGGGACCCGAAACTGCAGTCGGCTGTCTCCGATCTTGAAGTCGAAAGCGAAGAAGAAAACGGCCACATGTGGGAAATCCGCTACCCGGCCGTGGATGGTTCCGAAGGCGTCGTGGTTGCCACTACCCGTCCGGAAACACTCTTCGGCGATCAGGCCGTTGCTGTTCACCCCGACGACGAACGCTACAAGCACCTGGTGGGCAAGATGCTCAAGCTGCCGCTCACCGACCGCGAAATTCCCGTCATCGCCGACGAGTATGTCGACAAGGATTTCGGTTCGGGCTGCGTGAAGATCACGCCGGCTCACGACTTTAACGACTTTGAAGTCGGCAAGCGTCACAACCTCGAAATGCTGAGCGTTCTCGACAAGACCGCTCACATGAATGAAAACTGCCCGGCCAAGTACCGCGGCATGGATCGCTACGAATGCCGCAAGGCCGCCGTGGAAGACCTCAAAGCGCTCGGCCTTCTGGTCAACATCAAGGCGCACAAGCACATGGTGCCGCGCGTGTCCCGCACGGGCGAAATCGTCGAACCGATGCTCTCGGAACAGTGGTACATGGCCATGAGCAAGCCGGCCGGCGAAGGCACCCGCTATCCGGGCAAGTCCATCGCCGAGGTCGGTCTCGAAGCCGTTGAATCGGGCGAAGTCAACATTTTCCCGAAAGAATGGCAGGGCGTTTACCGTCAGTGGCTGGAAAACATCCAGGATTGGTGCATTTCGCGTCAACTCTGGTGGGGCCACCGCATCCCGGCCTGGTACGACGAAGCGGGCAACGTCTATGTCGCCCGCAACGAAGAGGAAGCTCAACAGCAGGCAGGCGAAGGCGTCAAGCTCACGCAGGACGACGATGTGCTCGATACGTGGTTCTCGTCTGCCATGGTGCCCTTCTCCACGATCGGCTGGCCCAACCCGCAAGGCGATGAAAAGACGGCGTTTGACCTTTATCTGCCCTCTTCCGTACTGGTGACCGGCTACGACATCATCTTCTTCTGGGTCGCCCGCATGGTCATGATGACCAAGCACTTCACCGGCCGCGTCCCCTTCAAGAACGTGTACATCCACGGTCTGGTGCGCGACGCCGAAGGCAAGAAGATGAGCAAGAGCGAAGGCAACACGCTCGATCCGCTCGACATCATCGAAGGCATTGATCTCGAATCACTCGTTGCAAAGAACACTCGCGGTCTGCGTCAGCCCGAAAAGGCCCCGCTGGTGGAAGCCAAGACGCGCAAGAACTATCCCGACGGCATCGCCGCGCACGGCGCCGACGCACTGCGCTTTACGATGGCCGCCTACGCCACGCTCGGCCGCAACGTCAACTTCGACATCAAGCGCTGCGAGGGCTACCGCAATTTCTGCAACAAGCTCTGGAACGCCACGCGCTTCGTGCTGATGAACATTGAAGGCAAGGACTGCGGTCTGGGTGCCGACGCCGGCAAGCCGATGAATCTTTCGATTGTCGACCGCTGGATTCTCGATGAATACAACCGCACGGTCGATGCGGTGCACAAGGGGTTTGCCGAGTACCGTCTCGACAACGTCGCCAACGCCATTTACAGCTTCGTCTGGAACGAGTTCTGCGACTGGTATCTGGAACTTGCCAAGGTTCAGATCAACGGCAGCGACGAGGCCGCGGCACGCGCCACGCGTCATACTCTGGCCACGGTGCTCGAAAGCGTTCTGTGTCTGGCTCACCCGATCATTCCGTTCATCACCGAAGAACTTTGGCAGAAGGTGTCGGTTGCGGCCGGCGTGCGCGGCGAAGACGAAGAAACGAGCGTCATGATCGCCCCGTACCCGCAGTTTGACGCGGCTCAGCTTGACGAAGAAGCCCGAGCCAAGACTGCGCTCGTCAAGCAGATGATCGACGCCGTTCGCAATCTCCGCGGAGAAATGAAGCTTGCTCCGTCCGTTCGCGTGCCGCTTCTCGTCGAAGGCGACGAACAGACCATTGAGGCTATCGGTCCCTACATTGCCTTCCTCGGTCGTCTGTCGGGTGTCGAACACGTCGCCTCGATCGACAAGGCCAACGAAGGCTCGATCGCTCCGGTGGCCATCGTGCGCGACTTCAAGTTGATGCTCAAGGTTGAAATTGACGTGGCCGCTGAACGCGTCCGCCTCACCAAGGAAATCGAACGCGTCGACGGCGAAATCGCCAAGTGCAACGCCAAGCTCGGCAACGAACGCTTTGTTGCGCGCGCACCGGCTGCCGTTGTGGAACAGGAACGCACGCGTCTGGCCAACTTCACCGATTTGGCCTCGAAGTTGCGCGAACAGCTCGCCAAGCTGCCGACGGCCTAACGCCAGACCGACACGCACTGTGACCCCTCGTCTTCCCGTCCCGGAGGTCGTCCGAACCCAGGAAAACACCCTGGGCGGGATTCTGGTGGTCACTCAGCCCGGGTACGGACCTGAGGAATACTCGTCCGCGCGCCGGGCTTTTTTGTTTGACAAAAGCGTGGATCGGGGCCCTGTTTTAAACCGATTCGGCGACTGGTTTGAACTGTGGGGCATTGATGTCAAACGCGTTCGCGGCACCGAAGGCGCCTTCGAGCGAAGTTTCTTTACGCTCGAATGGCCCGAGGTTCCCGTTTCCGGTCACGGTCCTCAAACCGTCCCCCGCATTGCTGAGCACGTCTTTGCGCTGCGCGATGTCATTCTGCAGCGACGCCCGCGCCTTGTGATCTTTCTTTCCTGCTACCTGTGGCAGGCAGTCAACCAGCCCTCGAGTCTCGCGGCTCTCTCGGACGCGTGCGGCTCTCCGCTCGATCATGGCCGACGCATCACCACCGAACGGTTGGGCGCCTACGTGCAGAAGTGGTCGAAGTTGCAGATGCTCGCGTTGCCGCAGCCATCGAAAAACACCACGGAGAAATGCGTGCGCGCCATGGCTCAGGGCGTGCGCCAGGCGCTCGAAGCCTGCGCCTTGCAGCCCGAGAGCGTACAAGATCCCTTAATGCAGTCGGCGCTTGATTTTCTCTACCTTGATCGCGACAAAACCATTCGTCTGATGGCCGCCGGCCTGCACATTCAAAAGGAACGCGCCGCCGCAATTTTCGAAGCGCTGGAAAACCGCGTCTGGATTCAGGACGGCGTCTCGGGCCCCAAACTCAAGCGTTAATTTTTTCTATCGCCGAGCCTTCAATTCGGCAAATCGGGCTGAGAATTCCATGTCCTCATAACGCACGAAACGATCTTTGGGATGCGTAAGCCGATAGCCGAGCCAGATGCCGACAAAGATCAGAATTCCGATGTAGGTGGCAAGAACTCCGAGCCAATCACCGTTGAATACGGCTTCGGTGTTTTGCCCCAGCGCTACGACCAAGCACACCGCAAATGCATAGAGCGTTCCCAGCGGAAACACAGGCGATCGGTATGGCAGCAGACTCAGATCGTAGCCTTGTTTTTGCATGCCGCGACGAAAGCGCCAGTGACTCAAGCCGATACCCAGCCAGCACATGAAGCCGCCCATGCCCGTGGTGTTGAGCAGCCACACGTAGACGGTCTGCGTCTGCAGGAAGGTCGTAAGAAAACACAGGGCCGAAAGAGCCGTTACTGCATAGAGCGCATTGCGCGGCACGCCGGAGGCGGAAACCTTGGCAAACGTACTCGGCAGGCGTCCTTCCTGAGCAAGCGTGTGCACCAGACGCGTAGCGGCGTACATGCCGGAGTTTCCTGCGGAAAGCACCGTCGTGAGCACCACCACGTTCATCAGCGCTGCAGCCCATGGAAAGCCCGCGTTTTCAAAAACAAGCGTAAAAGGACTGAGTGCGATGTCGGCAAGATCATTTTCGAGCAGACGCGGATCGTTGTGCGGAATCAGCAGACCTATCACAACGATGCTCAGCACGTAGAAGAGAATGATGCGCCAGAAGATCGTACGAATGGCGGCCGGAATCGTTCGGTCCGGATCCTTCGATTCGCCTGCGGCCACCCCTACGAGCTCAGTACCCTGAAAGGAATAGCCGACTACCATCGCCACACCCAGAAATGCGGCAAATCCGCCGACAAAACTTCCTTCGCCGTTCAGGTTCCAGTTTTTAAGCCCCACGGCGTCATGGCCGGGCAGAACGCCGGCAGCCAACATAAAGCCCGTGATAATGAAGGCGATGACGGCGCAAACCTTTACAGAAGCAAACCAAAACTCCGCCTCGCCGAAGCTTTTGGCAGAGAAGAAGTTGATGCAGAACATCACGCCCAGAAACAAAGCGCTCCAGATCCATCCGGGGACATCGGCAAACCAGTACTGCATGATGATCTGCGCGGCCACCAGATCCACAGCCACTGCGATCGCCCAGTTGTAGCTGTAGTTGATGCCCATCGCCAGACCGAAGCCCTTGTCGACGTACTTTTCTCCGTAAACAGCAAAGGAACCCGAAACCGGCTCAAAAGCCGATAGTTCCGCCAAGGCAGTCATCAGGAAGTAGACCATCACGCCGATCAGAGCATAAGCGAGCAGTGCTCCGGAGGGACCGGCCTGAGACACGGGGGCGCCGGAGGCCAGAAAAAGTCCCGTTCCGATGGAACCGCCGAGCGAAAGCATGACGAGGTGCCGAATCGAAAGCGTTCGCTTTAATCCGGTTTGAGTGTGTGCTTGGCGGCTCGACTGCATGAACGGAAACTCCTTGGGTATTTTTTCCGCCCAAAGGATACACGGTCAGCTGAGGTATTTAACTCGCTTCCATGCCTGTTTTGCGGCAATCACAGTCGGAATATTCTGCAAACCATCACAGCCGTCCGCAATCTAACCGTCTGCTGAGAGATGCCGGCAGGTTGGCAGATCGGCGATAGCAGCTTTGTTTTTTGGGGACGCAAAAAAGGCATCCGGGGACAATCCAAGACGCCTTTTGTTGTTCAACGGTCCGCCGCAGCGAACTGCTTGATGAAAGATATTAGCGGCCGTTGCGCAGAGCTGCGATGCGATCCTCGATGGAAGGATGCGAGGCAAAGAGGCTGCCGATGCCACCCGAGATACCGAAGCCCTTGACGGCTGCAGGCAGTTCTGCAGGCTGCATGGTGCCCAGTCGCTGCAGAGCGCTGATCATGGGTTCGGGGCTGTTCATCACCTGAGCAGCGCCAGCATCGGCACGGAATTCACGGTAGCGGCTGAAAGCAGCCACGATGATGCCGGCCAGCAGACCGAAGGCAATGTCGAGCACGATGCTCGTCACGTAGTAGCCGATGCCGGGGGCGTCGTCTTCGTTGCGCAGAATCTGACGGTCAACAACCCAGCCAATCAGGCGGGACAGGAAGACCACAAACGTATTGGTCACACCCTGAACCAATGTCATGGTGACCATGTCACCATTGGCAACGTGGCTCATTTCGTGGGCCAGAACGGCTTCCACTTCCTTCTGATTCATCATGCTCAGAAGCCCGGTGGAGACAGCCACCAGAGAACTGTTCTTGGAGGCGCCCGTCGCAAAAGCGTTGGGTTCACCTTCGTAGATGCCGACTTCAGGCATCTGCAGACCAAGCTTGTCGGCCTGAGAGCGAACCACACCGACGAGCCACTGTTCCAGACCGGGAGAAGGATTATCCGTATTGATCAGTTGCACTCCCATGGTCATCTTGGCCATGGACTTGCTCATGAAAAGCGAAATGATCGAACCGGCAAAGCCCACCACCAGGGCGAACACAAAAAGTGCGCCCACATTAAGACTCTTTCCGGCCATTTGACCGAAATTGATGCCCGTGAGCATGCTCACGACGGTAAGAACGATGCCGAGCATCACCACCACGGCGATGTTCGTGAGAATCAAAAGCGCAATTCGCTTCATATGCTTTCTAGTTGACCTTGAATTTTGACGTATTGTTCACACGGACAACGAAGGTTGTCGCGGCTTTACTTGCCCCGAAAGTGTAATAAGGAATGCGAATTTCCTTCGCTTGCAAATGCTGTTTTTATTAACAAATTGTTTTTGACGCGGTAGTAGTTACCATTAGCTTGGAAAGTCTGTCCGAGCATCTGAGGCCTTGCGGTACAATCCTCGAGATTTTGACAAAAGCGCAGCGTCCGAAGTAGCCGCGTTTTTCTTCTGAACTAGCTTTTTTTACACATGAACATTGACGACCGTCTGCAGGACGAGGAATCCGACGACATCTACGAAAGCCCGTCCAAATCGCAAAAGAAACGAGAAGCCGAAGCATTGCAGAAACTTGGTGGCGAACTCGCCAAGCTCGCTCCCGACGCCTTTGAGCGCGTCACCGGTCTGCCCGAAGACATCCGCGACGCGATTTTGGAATACCGTCGCCTAAAGTCCTTCGGTGCCCTGCGCCGTCAAATGCAGCTGATCGGCAAACTGATGCGTCGCCTCGATTACGATGCCGTGCGCGAGGCCATTGACCGCGCCACAGGCGCAAGTCGTGCCGCCGCTGCCGCTCACCAGCGCGCTGAAAAACTGCGCGATGCGCTTCTTTCCGACAACGACAAACTAACCGAATACGTCTCTTCGCACCCGGATGTCGACGTTCAGCAGCTGCGCACGCTGATTCGTCTGGCACGCAAAGAAAAGGAAGCTGCCAAGCCGCCTAAGTATTTCCGCGAACTCTATCGCTTCCTGCATGCGGCCGAACTCCCGGCTCTGACGCTCGAAAAGGCAGACGACGAAGAAGTCGCATAATCTCATGCGGCTTCCAGGCCTTTCTCCTGTCCTCCTTTTGCACGACCTGTTTTGAGGAACGATTTACATGTTGGCACAACGCAATTCGGAAAATGAACTGATCTGCGGTCTGATTTCCATCTCGGACCGCGCTAGCCGCGGCGAGTACGTCGATGAAGGCATTCCCGCGCTCGAAGCCTGGCTTCACGATGCCATCATCACGCCGGTGCAGTTTCATACCCGTCTGATCGCCGACGATCGCTACACGATTGAAGAAACCATCCGCGAGCTCGTCGACCGCGTCGGTTGCGATCTGGTCTTTACCACTGGCGGCACAGGTCCGTCCCGCCGAGACGTAACGCCGGAAGCCACGCTTGCCGTGGGCACCCGCGAACTTCCCGGTTTTGCCGAACAGATGCGCCGCATTTCGCTCAATTTTGTGCCAACCGCCATTTTGTCGCGTCAGGTGGCCGTGTTGCGCGAAACGCCCACGCACGCTGCGCTGATCGTAAATCTTCCTGGTCGTCCCAAGTCCATCTCGGAGACGCTCGGCGGCTTTCGAAGCGACGACGGCGAAGTAATCGATGCCGGTATTTTTGCCTCCATCCCCTACTGCATCGACCTGATCGGCGGTCCGTACATCGAAACCAACCCTGAAATCATCGCCGCGTTCCGTCCTAAAAACGCCGTGCGCAAACACGTGTCCGAACAGCCTGCCAAACCGCAGGAACCGGCTTCTGCCCCCTCACAGGAGCAGGCTCAGCCCGCGCAGCGCATTCTGCGACAGGCACCCACGCGCATTGTCACGCCCGAAACGCATGCCAATCCGAACAATGCCGCCAGTTTTGCCGCTGCGTTTGCTCAACCTCAGCAGCAGCCGCAACAAGTCCAGCAACCCCGCGTGCAAAAGATTCTTCGCCCGCACTCAACGGATACCAACGCCAAACCCGCGATGAGCCCCGAAATGATCGCCCGCCGGTCGGTGCAGCACGGCATTCCCCTCTTTGCCACCCGCACCCGCACCGCACCTGAACCACTCGAAGTCATCGTGCGCGATCCCGAAGACGGCTCCACACCCGAATGCACCGTCATCTGGCTGCACGGGCTCGGTGCCGACGCTCAGGATTTCCTCACCCTGCCGCAACAATTGAGAGAATTCGGAGCTCCTGCCGCCCGTTTCATCTTCCCTAACGCTCCGGAACGCGAACTGACGGTGCGTCCGGGCTACAAGACGCGCGCATGGTACGACCTGCTCTCAAATGATTTCGGCTCTCAAAATGAAGATCGACAGGGACTGGCAAAGATGCACCAGCGCATCTCGCAGATCATCAATGAAATCGTTACGAGTGGCCTTCGTGCCGAACGCATCTTCCTGGGCGGGTTTTCGATGGGGGCGGCCATGTCGCTTTACAGCTCGGTACGACAAGTCCGTACGCTTGCAGGCTGCATCGCGCTTTCAGGCTACTTTCCTGCTGCCGATCTGATCGAAAAGGACATCACGCCGGCCGGTCGCGGTACACCTGTCTTCATGGCCCACGGTGCCTTTGACAGCGTGATTCCGTCGGTGCTTGCAGAACACGGTGCCGATCTGCTCGAAAACACGCTCGACACCCTCATCTGGCGTGAATACAACATCGATCACGAAATCTGCCCGGACGAACTAATGAACGTCGCTCAGTTTATGAGCACGGCTCTGCAACGTTAACCGACTTCGACAGCGCGAGAACATCGCGCTGTTTTTTTCGGCGCCTTCTTCGGCGGCTCGAAAAGTAACCAGCGAATCCTTTCGGTTTCAACTCTCGTGAGTAAGCGCGTCAGTAGCCTCCAACGGACTGATGCGCTTTTTCTTGCTCCCAGCAAGAAAAAGCGGCTCTTCATTGTCTCGCATTTGCGAGGCGAAGAGCCGCGGTATCAGCGAAGTGATTGATCGTTAAGCCGCCTTGTACTCGCACAGAATGCGAAGCATACGGCGCAACGGTTCGGCGGCGCCCCAGAGCAACTGGTCGCCGACCGTAAAGGCGCTGATATATTCCGGTCCCATGGCAAGCTTGCGAATACGACCGATCGGAATACGGCGCGTACCGGAAATCTTGGCCGGAGACAGTTCCTCAATGGACTCCTCCTTACGGTTGGGAACCACATAGGCCCATTCGTTGGCATTGTCGAGAAGGTTTTCGATCTCTTCAACAGAAACGTCTTTCTTGAGCTTAACCGTCAGAGCCTGGCTGTGGCAGCGCATGGCGCCCACGCGCACGCACAGTCCTTCGACAATGAGCGAACCGGGTTCGCCGTGAGCAGGCAGACCGAGAATCTTGTTGGCTTCGGATCCGCCCTTCCATTCTTCACGGGACTGTCCGTTACCCAGATCCTTGTCGATCCAGGGAATCAGGGAGCCCGCAAGCGGAGCGCCGAAAGCCGTCTTCGGGAAGTCGGCTGCGGAAAAAGCCTGCGTCACCTTGCGGTCAATGTCGAGAATGGCAGAACGCGGATCGGCAAGCTCTTCACGAACGCTGTTGGCAAGATATCCCATCTGAGAGAGCAGCTCGCGCATATTTTGTGCGCCGGCACCTGATGCGGCCTGATAAGTCATGGAGCTCACCCATTCGACGAGATCGGCCTTAATCAGACCGTCCAGAGCCATCAGCATGAGCGAAACGGTGCAGTTGCCGCCGATATAGTCCTTGATGCCAGCGGCCAGACTCTTATCGATCACCGGGCGATTGACGGGATCAAGCACGATGACGGCGTTATCCTGCATGCGCAGCGTGGAAGCCGCATCAATCCAGTAGCCATCCCAACCGGACTCGCGCAATTTCGGGTGCACTTCTTTGGTGTAGTCCCCACCCTGACACGAAATGATCACATCGCACTGCGAAAGCGCCGCCACATCCTTGGCATCCTGCAAGTCTTCGGCTGCGCCTTTGACATTGGGCGCCTTGGCGCCTGCCGCCGACGTAGAAAAGAAAATGGTCTTTTCCACATGCGCAAAATCGTTTTCTTCCAGCATACGGCCCATGAGCACACTGCCCACCATGCCGCGCCAGCCCACCATACCTAAAATCATGGCAATGTCTCCCTATCGTTTCAGTGCCGTTGTCGGGAACCGGATGCGCACATCGAGGGTTGTGCGCGGTATTTTGGAACGCAGGCAGCGCGTTCCCGTACGCCGCCCGTTCCTTTTGTTTTAGTGAATGGCTGCGGCAATGGCGTCGCCCATTTCGGAGCACGACACCTTGCGGCAACCTTCGCTCATGATGTCCCCGGTGCGTACACCGTCGGCAAGCACCTTTTCCACCGCCCTTTCGATGGCGTCGGCTTCGGCGTTCATGTCGAAGCTGTAGCGCAGCATCATGGCCGCGGAAAGCACAGTAGCGATCGGATTGGCAATGTTCTTGCCTGCGATGTCGGGAGCCGAACCGTGCGAGGGTTCAAACAGGCCCTGCTTTTTGTCATTGAGGCTAGCCGAGGCGAGCATGCCGATGGAGCCCGTGAGCATGGAAGCTTCGTCCGAGAGAATGTCGCCGAAGATATTGCCCGTGAGAACCACGTCAAGCGCCTTGGGGGCACGCACAAGCTGCATGGCGGCGTTGTCGACGTACATGTGTTCGAGTGTCACGTCCGGATATTGCTTGGCGACTTCAATCACCGTATCACGCCAGAGCTGACTCGTTTCCAGGACGTTGGCCTTGTCCACGCTCGTCACCTTGCCGCGGCGCTTGCGGGCGGCTTCAAATGCCACGCGTGCAATGCGTTCGACTTCGGGCACCGTGTAGCGCATCGTGTCAAACGCTTCAGGGGCTCCCGGGAAGTTGCCGTCCGGAGCCGTACGGCGGCCGCGCGGCGTCCCGAAGTAGATATCGCCCGTGAGTTCGCGCACGATCACCAGGTCAAGACCGGAGACCACTTCTTCGCGAAGGGTCGAAGCCGACGTCAGTTCCTTGAAGCACTTGGCCGGACGAAGGTTCGCAAAAAGCCCCAGGGCCTTGCGCAATCCCAAAATCGCCTGTTCCGGACGCAGATGGCGTTCGAGATGATCGTACTTGAAGTCGCCCACGGCTCCAAACAGAATCGCGTCGGACTCCTTGGCAAGCTTCAGCGTGGCTTCGGGAAGCGGATGACCGTGATTGGCGTAGGCAACGCCGCCAACATCGGCGTATTCCATTTCAAAGTCGCAACCGAGCGCCTTGAGTACCTTGACGGCCTGTTCGACGATTTCCGGACCAATCCCGTCGCCGGGAAGCACTGCAATTTTCTTACTCATTTTTGTTTTGCCGTTGTTTGGTTTCTTGTGAAAAAGGTTCAGGCTTCGGTTTGCTGAAGCGTCGGAGCCAGCCAGGGCTTTTCAGCCAAACGCTTGGCTTCGTATTCTTCAATCGCCTGCTTGTTGCGTGAAAGCGTAATGCCGATGTCGTCAAAGCCGTTCATCATGGCCCAGCGGCGGAAAGGTGCAACGTCAAAGTGCGTGGACGCTCCGCTCGGTTCAATCACCAGCTGTTGATCCAGATCGACCGTGAGCTTGTAGCCGGGCGTCGCCTTGCAGTCTTCGAACAGACGATCGAGAACCAGCTCGGGAATCATCACGGGCAGCAGACCGTTTTTAAGCGAATTGGAATAGAAAATGTCGGCAAAGGACGGCGCGATGACGCAGCGGAAACCGTACTGCATCAGAGCCCATGGCGCATGTTCGCGACTTGAGCCGCAGCCGAAGTTCTTGCGGGCAAGCAGAATGCTCGCGCCCTGATAGCGAGGTTCGTTCAACACGAAGTCGGGATTGAGAGGACGCTTGGTGCAGTCCATCCCCGGCTCTCCCTTGTCGAGATAGCGCCATTCGTCAAAGCAGTTGGGACCGTAGCCGGTACGGTAGATTGACTTCAGAAACTGCTTCGGAATGATGGCATCGGTATCGACATTGCTGCGGTCAAGCGGAGCGACAAGGCCGTTGAGCACAGTGAATTTTTCCATTTTTGTTTTCCTTATGCGTTTGCCTTGTGAGCGTTAAAAGAGTTTGGAGACGTCGACGAAGTGACCTTCCACGGCCGCTGCGGCAGCCATGGCGGGACTCACCAGATGCGTGCGCCCGCCTTTACCCTGACGGCCTTCGAAATTACGGTTGGAGGTGGAGGCGCAGCGATCGCCCGGACTCAGACGATCAGCGTTCATCGCCAGACACATCGAGCAGCCAGGTTCACGCCACTCAAAGCCTGCTTCGATGAAGATCTTGTCCAGACCTTCTTTTTCGGCCTGCATCTTCACGAGGCCGGAGCCCGGCACAATCAGAGCCTGCACGACATTGGGAGCCACCTTCTTGCCAAGCTTCTTAACGACGTATGCCGCCGCACGTATGTCCTCGATGCGGGAGTTCGTGCAGGAACCGACGAAGACGTGATCGGGCTTGATGTCGGTGATCTTGGTGCCGGGCACGAGATCCATGTACTTGAGCGCGCGCATCTGACCTTCGCGCTTTACCGGATCCATTTCCTTTTCGGGATCGGGCACGACGCCGTCGATTGACGTCACCATTTCGGGCGACGTTCCCCACGTCACCATCGGACGAATTTCTTCGGCGCGCAGTTCGACCACGACATCGAAATGGGCGTCCGGATCGGACACGAGCGTCTTCCAATAGGCAACCGCCTTGTCCCAGTTTTCTCCCTTGGGCGCCAGCGGTCGGCCACGCATGTATTCGATCGTCTTTTCGTCGACGGCAACAAGGCCGGAGCGTGCGCCCGCTTCAATGGCCATATTGCACAGGGTCATGCGGCCTTCCATCGAAAGCGAACGGATCGCAGAGCCCGCGAATTCAATCGTGCAGCCCGTTCCGCCGGCCGTACCGATCTTGCCGATGACTGCCAGAGCGATATCCTTGCCGGTGATGCCGGGGCCAAGCTTGCCTTCGACACGCACGAGCATATTCTTGTTCTTCTTGGTGATGAGCGTCTGCGTAGCAAGCACGTGCTCCACTTCAGAGGTGCCGATGCCGAAAGCCAGAGCCGCGCAGGCGCCGTGCGTCGACGTGTGGCTGTCGCCGCACACGACCGTCATGCCGGGCAGCGTGGCCCCCTCTTCCGGGCCCATAACATGGATGACGCCCTGCCCCTTGTCCATAAACGGGAAATAAGCGGCCGGACAGATGCTCTTCATGTTCTTGTCGAGGGTTTCGACCTGCAGCAATGCGATCGGATCGGTAATTCCGGCGAGTCCCTTCTCCCAACCCGTCGTCGGCGTATTGTGATCGGCCGTCGCCACAATGGAGGATTCGCGCCAGGGCTTGCGTCCGGCAAGCCGCAATCCTTCAAAGGCCTGCGGGCTGGTGACTTCGTGCATCAAATGGCGGTCAATGTAGATGGTGGCAGTACCGTCGCCTTCGGCGGTTACCACATGTTCATCCCAGAGCTTGTCGTAAAGAGTTTTTGACATGGGGCAATGTCCGAGAGTTTTAAGTTTTGATTTTGTTCTGAAATAGGCACTCATTACCTTGAGATAAAGGAAACAGAGCCGATTTTTGTAGTATGCCACGAGCGTCATAAATCGACATAAGCACTTCTGCTCAGAAAACGGAGGCTTTTGAAGTAACCTTTCAAATGACCTCAATTTCAGCCACGAAACTTTTAGAATTGAATATTCGGTAGCACCCTATGAACGTCCTTTTCATATGAACTTTCTTCTCGTCGACGACCATTCTCTGATTGTTCAGGCCCTTTCGGTTTTGCTCAAGGCAAAGTTTGAAGGAGCTCAAGTCTTGACCGGCAGCACGGCCGAAGATGCGCGAGCTCTTGTGCGCGAACACAGCGAAGATACGGATTTGCTGATTCTTGACCTGAATCTGCCGGGCGTGCAGACGCCGACGAGTCTTCTCGAAGAGTTGGTTCAGACCAACCCGGCACTCAAAATTCTGGTGCTCTCGGGCATCGTCGATCAGGCCAACATCATGCGCGTGCTGCAGCTCGGTGCCGCCGGATTCGTACCCAAGTCGCTCGATACAAATATGCTGAGCGATGCCATCACCTTCGTGCTTCAAGGCGGCGTCTATATTCCGACCCAACTTTTGAGTCAGAGTCAAAAGGAAGGATTCTTTACGGAAGCTGCCGTCGAGATGCAGCAGTCCACGCCTCAGGTCCGCCTTACGCAGCGCCAGCAGGAGGTGCTGCACACGCTCGCACGCGGTCTTCCCGTCAAGCGCATTTGCCGCGAATTGAATTTGTCGGAAGGCACAGTAAAAACGCACATCTCGGCCATCTACCGCGCCTTCGGTGCCCGCAACCGCACGGAAGCGCTCATCGCGGCTCGTCGTGCGGGCTTTGACGTCGTTCTCTAGTCCGTTGTCTTGCGGTTTTCCGCCACCGCTCGGCGCAGGGCGGAGGCAAGCGCTTCAGCGCCTGCCGGCTTTTGCAGAATCACGGGCATGGCTTGTCCTTCGTTGTCGGGATTGAGAACAAGCGTTCGGTAGGCTCGTGCAATCACGTCTTCGCTTACGGCCGTAAGCAGCACGCAGGGGAAGTTGCGCGCCGCGCCAATACGCACGGCGAAAATCGCCTCCAACCCCGTCATCACGCCTTCACCCAAGTTGTAGTCCGACAATAATGCGGCCAGATTACCGTCCTGGGCTTCGGTCACCATGCGACTGATGAATTCCTGAGAAGGCTCACGAGAAGAAACGACTGTTGCGCCCCAGCTGTGGATGATGGCGCTCACGGCATTTCGCACAATGTCGTTGTCTTCCAGAATGCCCACCACACCGCGCATGTCAAGGTCGGTGGTAAGCGGCAAACCGTCGGCGGCATGATCCGCCGCGGCGTTCTTGACGCTAGTAAATTCCAGACGAAACACCGAACCCCGACCCAGTCGGCTGCCGACGGTAATCGGAATACCCAGGCGCTTGGCTAGCCCGCTCACAATCGAGAGTCCAAGGCCATAACCGGTTTCGGAGTGTTTACCGGCCTCACCGCGATAGAAGGCCTCGAAAATGCGATGTCGGTCTTCTTCCGAAATACCCGGCCCCTGGTCGTACACGCCGATCGTAATGCGGCCGTTTCGCAGACGGCGCGCCGCCAGCACAATCTTGGAGCCGGGCTTCCTGCTGTAGCGAATGGCATTGGTAATAAGGTTCGTCAGAATGCGCTTGACGAACAAGGGGTCCGTATGGACGGTAAGCGGCAGCGGACGAGTCAGGAAGAAAAATCCTTTGGAGGCGGCAACCGGAGCAAATTCGGCGGCAAGCTCGGCAAAAAGCTCCGCAACGCTCACATTTTCCATCTTGACGTCCAGGTGTCCGGTCTCAATGCGGCTGACTTCCAAAAGCTGCTCAACCAACGTCGAAATGTTTTGCGCGGTTGCACCAAGCTGCGCGATGACATCCTTGGTTTCGGGCGTTGATTGCATCTGCAGGATCTGCAGATAGATTCCCATGGCCTGCAAAGGCTGACGCAAATCGTGATTGGCGCCAGCAAAGAACTTCGCGCGTCGTTCGCTAGCCGCCGCAACAGCCCGCCGTTCGCTTTCGGCTCGCGACTTCTCACTTTTGAGTCGAGCCACCAAGCGTTCATTTTGAGCGTCGCGCGTCACCGCCATCACGACGACTTCACTTAAACGTCGGCCGCTGTAGAGAACAAAACAGATGAGTACGATGACGATCACGGTAAGTGCCGTCTGACCGATCTCCAGGGCACTCGTCAAGCCCAGCGTCAGGGGCCCCAGAGAGAGCAGCATCACGGCAAAGAGGCTGGGAATCCAGCAGGAATAAGCCGGCCACGACGCAAAAACGACGGCCACCATCACCGACACCAGCACGACGATGTCCATTGTGTCCTGTGTGATGAGAAAAGCAACGCCCGCAAAGCCCCAGACGATGCCGGTTGCCACCGACTGAATCATCCACTGCCTAAGCCATTCGCGAATGTGCGCCTCGCGCCTCGTATCGGCCAAAAAGCGCCGACGCAGACGCGCCCACAGCCAGACGGTGATCGTCAGAGCAACAAGCCAGGAGACCAGCATCACGTGATTGACAAGCGGCCAAAAACGCGCCGCAATACCCAAAGCTCCGATGATCTGCCCGGCAAGCGACACGGGAAGCAGTCGAAGCGACACATGAATCTGCTCGGAAAGAATGCGTGCGGTGGGGCGCTGCTGAGCGTCCATCCCCGTAAAAAGTCGCTTAATTGACTGCAGCCACTTCACTTTCGTTACTCTTCAAAATTGTCGTCAGACCCACCACAGCGGGGCATTTGCCTGTTGAGCACCGGGAAATTCGGTCGGCACCGGACAGTTGTCGGCTCGGATCACGAGCGTTTCATCGCGTAGGGTCACACGGCCCGACACGCCAAACGGCAGACACATCGTCGAATTGATGTGGCCATAGGGCAACCCGTACACCACAGGCAATCCGCATTCCGACATCGCATCCCTGAGCGTGTAGCGCCCCGCTCCTGATCCGGCATTGCGATCGGTTCCGGTAAAGTCTCCCGCGAGAATCAGCTTCTGGCGCTGCAACACGCCCGAGAGTTTCAACTGAGAAAGCATTCTCGAGACGCGCCAGGCCGGCTCATTGATGTCCTCGAGATACAGAATCCCGCCATCGATTTGAGGGAAATACGGCGTACCGATTAGTGACGTAAGCACCGACAGATTGCCGCCCCACAAAACACCTTCTGCTTCGATCGCTTCGCCTTGCGCTACAAGCTTTTCCTCAAACAGCGGACGACTCATCGCCCTCATGAAAAATTCAACCCTCGTCTCATCGGGAATGGAAAAGGCTGCCGCAACCGGCCCCTGCCAGCTCGCCTTGCCGCACTTGGCATAAAGCGCAAGATTGATTGCCGTGAGATCCGACAATCCCATAAAGACTGCGTGCGAAGCCCCCACGCGATCCCAATTGATCCGATCCAAAATACGCGCCGTACCGCTGCCGCCGCGCAATGCCAAAACCAGATCGGCCTGCGGAGCACACATCGCCTCTTCAAAACCTGCCGCACGCTGCGCATCGGTGCCGGCAAAACTCTTGTCCACTTGTCGGACATTAGCGGCCTCTTTCACCGACCACCCCAACGCACGCAAGGCGCCGCTGGCCGCATCGATACGTTCGTGATCAATTCTTTCATCGCCGGGCACAACAGTGAGAGCACGCGAAGGCGCGCAAATCCACAATTCCGGCGCAATGACGGTTTCGGAAGAAGGAGTCTCGCAGATCATGTGCAGCACCTCCATCCTCAAGCCTGCGCTTTCTTACGTTTGGCCTTGAAGAAGTCCTGAAGAATCTTTTCGCACTCGGCGCGGCGTACGCCGGGCGTCATCTCCGGACGGTGATTCAAATGCGCTTTGGCGGCCACATCAATGGCGCCGCGCATGCCGCCGCAGTCGGGATCATCGGCGCCCCACACCACACGAGCCAGGCGCGCCAGACTGCAGGCAGCGGCACACATCGGACAGGGTTCCAACGTCACGTAAAGCGTCGCGCCGTTGAGACGTTCATTGCCAAGCATCGCCGCGGCTTTGCGAATCACGAGCACTTCGGCATGTGCGGTCGGATCGTGACGAGTAACCACTTCGTTCATGGCTGCCGCTACGATATTGCCATCCATCGCAATGACGGCACCGACCGGCACTTCATCGTTGTCATAGGCGAGTTTGGCCATGCGCAACGCCTCCTGCATCAGGCGGCGATCCAACTCCGGATCGGTGCTCATCGGCTTTGGTGCATTGACCTCCCGGTTTTTGGCCTGAAGCTGAGCTCGCACCCGATGTCTGCGCCTGACGCGTTCTCCTTCAAGCTCCCGCCAGTACTCGACCACCGCATCGGTCGTCTCAAATTCATCCGAGACGGGCGCTGTAAAGCGCACGCCGTCGTCGGTCAGCACCACAAGTCCGCACCCCTGCATCCACTCGTAGATTTCCTCGGTGGTACCGGCAAGCCAGGCTGCGTGATGGCTGCGGAAAAACTCCAACCTCGCCAGGAACGTTTCCTGGTCAAGGAAATCGTCCTTGCCGGCTTGCGAGATAAAAAACAGCGCCGCCTGAAAGAAAATTTCCAGATCCAGCGGATTGCGAGTGAGACCGTTTAAAGAGACGCCGTTGCGTAGGCTCAGACGGTTGTAGTGTCCTGCGCTTTTGTTCGTAAAGCGGCCGGCTTGTGCAACATCGTTTTGAGACACGTGACGTCTCCTTATCGTCGGTTTGCAAAGTTGATTAGGCGGCAAGCATCAGAATCTTTTCGATGTCGCCCTGCGTGAGAGGCTTGAAGTGGCCGAGCGTACCGCCGGCAGCAGCTGCCGCGGCAATTTCCTTGACCGGCACTTCCTTGTCGGTGAGCTCATGCAGACGCGTCGGCAGATTCATCACCATCAGGAACGACGTGAGTTTGGCAACGGCAAGCTTAACCACTTGCTCGGGATCGGTACCTTCCGGAGCGTTAACGCCGAGTACTTCGTGGGCAAAGCGCAAAACGCGCTGCGGATTGGCGCTCCAAACGTAACTAAGCCAAGCCGGCGTCACAACGGCAAGGCCTGCGCCGTGCGTAATTTCGGCGTCCCAACCGGAGATCGCGTGCTCGATGCCATGGCAGGCCCAGTCTTCCTCAAAACCGAGCCCGAAGTAACCGTTGTGCGCAAAGCTTCCGGCCAGACCGATCTGAGCCCAGGCGTCGTAATCCTGGCTGTCGGCCATCAGCTTGGGGCCTTGCTCCATGATCACGCGCAGCGCGGCTTCGGCCTGCGCCGTCGTGTAATCGACAGCTGGCGTATTGGTAAAGTAGCGCTCCATGATATGGCTCATCATGTCGAAGACGCCCGCCGAAATCTGGTTCTGAGGCAGGGTAAAGAAAAGTTCGGGATTGATGGCCGAGACCTTCGGACGCACGAATTCGTTGCCGCAGCCGGCCTTAACGTTGCCGTTGGAAATCACCATACGAATCGACTGTTCGCTGCCCGCTGCCGGAATCGTAAGCACCGTCGCCACCGGCATAGCCGCCTTCGGCACGGCCTTACCGCAGAAGAAGTCCCAGACGTCGCCGTCGTAAACGGCACCTGCCGCCGCAGCCTTGGCCGTATCAATGACGCTGCCGCCGCCGACAGCAAGCACCGCCTCAATGTTTTCTGCCTTGATCACCTCGATCATCTCACGCACCAGATCAATGGTGGGATTGGGCCGAACGCCACCCTTGGCGATCACAGTCAAGCCTTCTTTTTCAAAACTTTCCGTCACGCGACCAATCAGACCTGAACGAACGGCACTTCCGCCGCCGTAGACCAAAAGCACGCGGCCGGAGTCGCCTGCAAACGGCCGGAAGCTAGCCGCCACTTTCGTTTCGGACCCGCGGCCGAAAATGAGACGCGTCGGGTTGTAGTATGAAAAATCAAGCATTGTTATTGTCCATCTAGTTGATTTTCTGCCTGCGCAAGCGCAGCTCCGCGGGCAACCTTAACAGGAATCAGCGCAATGAGCCCGGCCACAAAGAATAATCCCGTCACCACAATAGCGAGCCTTTGATTGTTCCCCGTCATCCAAGTCACAGCACCGTACGTGATGGGCCCGATGACCGCCGAGAGCCACAACGCCATATTCCATATCCCGTAAAAACGGGCAAGTTTCTTTTCGGGCGCAAACACGGCCACCAGCGCGCGTCCGGCGGACTGGCTCGACCCCATCGCAAGACCGGCCAGATTTGCCGCCACCCAAAACACGGCGCTCGTCTGCGCACTTGCCGCTGTAGCCACCATCGCGATCCATAGCAACAAGGTCAGCGCAAGCGCCAATTTGTGTCCGATTCTATCCTGTATGTAGCCAAAGCCAAAAGCGCCGACGGCAGCCGTGATGTTCACCAAAAGCACCATCACGAGCGTTTCAGTCAGACCGAAACCCATCACGGCCGACGCGTACACCGCAGCCAACGTGATGACAGTTGCCACTCCGCACTGGTAGAAAAAGCCGCAGACGACGAGATAGCGAAAGTCGACAAACTTCATGAGTATCTCGGCCGTCTTACCCTTGTCTACGTCCTGCGCCATGGCGGTCTTAAGCTGAGCGATTCCGTGCACCTGCGGCACGGCGCGCTCCTTAAGCCACATGAATACCGGAAGGCTCACCACGAGAAAGACGGCAGCGGTGATGATGTTGGTTGCCGCCACCAGAGAATCCATTCCGAGCCCCTGCGATTGCCCCGCAGTGACCACCGCAAGACAAAGTCCAAGCGTAATCAAGCCTCCAACGTAGCCGAGCGACCATCCCCAGCCCGAAACCTTGCCCACGGCCTCGGGGCGGGATATTTCGGGCAAGAAGGCAGAATTGAGCGATTCGCCCACGTTGTAACCGATGTAGCTCACGATAAGCATCGCCACTGAAAGTATGTACGTGCCGGGGCCGGACAAAGCAAGCAAGGCGGTGGCCGAAACACACAGAATCGTTGCGGCAATCAGCCACTTCTTTTTGGTGGCAGTCAGATCAGCCACGCGCCCGATCGCAGGCATCAGAAGCATGGAGATGGCATTGGCCGCGCCCACGGCGCAACTCCAGAGAAACGTTGCCCAGGAAGCGTCACCGCAAACCGTGGAGACGAAGTAGGCGTTGAAAACGGCCGTGAGCACAACCGTGCTGTAGCCGGAATTGGCGGCGTCAAAAAGAGCCCAACCGAAAGCTTCTCTGGGACTCACGCCCTCTTTAAGGGCGCTGCGCTGAAATAAAGGCATGTCGATCAGTCATCGGCAAAAGGGCAGCCCGTGAGCAGGCATGACCAATAGTTGACAAAAGACAGCACGCTGTCGTTTTGCTCCAGCCCCGAGAGGTTGCCGTTGCCCATCAGACCGATTTGCTCCAAAAGCACATAGGCATTGTTCAGAAAGAGACGCGCACCGATTTCGATCATCTCGTAATCACCGTCGGGCAGCTTTCCGCCCAAAACGTCGCGCACCCGCTCTCCCATGCCTTCTCGCAGATACTGAGCCAGCCCCGTCGGATTCCAACCTTCGGCGGTTTCAAAATGACGGTTGCGGCCGGCAAAGGTGTCCGTGAGCCACGTCACAAGCTTCAGATCTGCATCAACCAAATCCTGGCGAGACAACTTTCCCTCAGAAGCGTCAACCGAACGCTGCGCCGTGTTTTTGACGGCCTGAAGCAAAATGCGCTCGACAACGTCAATGGCGGCCAAACTCGGCAGACCGACCGCCTTGGAAGAAAAATCACCGCATCGGCCCGAACGGCAGGATCCGCAACTACTCATCGAACTTATCCTTTGTTTCTTCAGCAAAATCGGGAAGCGGCGTTTCGTCGCCGCTCAGAATCAGAGACCAGCGTGCGCAAAAGGACAGAATCTTGCCTCCGATGGCCTGCGCTTCGTCCATCGTTTTGTCTTCCTGCAGCTGCTCGGCAAACAGACCGTGAAGCTCAACGGCCATTTTGCTCACCGCAAACGCCACGAGATACGCATCGTCCTTCCAGGCAAAGCAGCCGCGGTCCTGCTCTGTGAGATCTTCGACCATACGCGCCCGAAGCCAGGAGGTAAAAGGTTTGCCACTCCATCCCTCGTCTTCGCCGTATCCCCGAAGAACTTCGGGATAACGCCCCTGAAAGAGCCCCGTCACCTCCCGCAGAAACGCAGCCAGGCTGAGATTTTCGGCGTTTCCCCCGAATCCGGCCATCTGGTGCTCTGCATAGGACTGCACAACGAGGTTCAAAAGTAGAAACACGCTTACGCGGTCGCGGTTGAAGCCCTCACCCTCGGCAAGCTCAAAGCCCAGATGCTCGGCGCCTCTCTTGCCTGCCGTCTTGTCTTGCGTCGTGTCGGTCATAGCGCAACCTTTCGCTCAGGACTTCGGAAGCACCTGGGTTGCACCACCGTTGGCGCCGACGCCCTTGACCATCGTCATCGCGGAGGTAATCAGTGTCGACAGATCACCCAGGTTGGCAGGGACCACCAACGTATTGCCTTCCTTGGCAAGCTTGGAGAACGCTTCAACGTATTTCTCGGCGACCTGCAGATTGACGGCGTTCATGCCTCCGGGAGCGTTAGTCGCTTCAGCCACCATGCGAAGTGCTTCGGCGGTTGCCTGCGCAATAGCAAGCGTCGCCGCAGCCTGACCTTGAGCTTTGTTGATTTCGGCCTGTTTTTCGCCCTCGGACTGAGCAATGGCCGCTTCCTTAGCGCCGGTCGCCAGATTGATCTGTTCGAGCTTGCGACCTTCGGAAGCCGCTACCACGGCGCGCTTTTCGCGCTCGGCGGTGATCTGTTGCTGCATGGCCTGCAAGATGACCGCGGGCGGCGTCAGATCCTTGATCTCGTAGCGCAGAACCTTCACGCCCCAGTTGAGAGCGGCTTCGTCAATGGCCGTCACCACGGACTTGTTGATGAGATCGCGTTCCTCGAAGGTCTTATCGAGCTCCATACGGCCCACGACGCTGCGAAGCGTGGTTTGCGCAAGCTGCGTGATGGCGATGATGTAGTTGCTCGTACCGTAGCTTGCTCGCTGCGGATCCGTCACCTGGAAAAAGAGTACGCCGTCGACAGTTAGCTGCGTATTGTCCTTTGTGATGCAAACCTGGCTCGGCGTGTCCAGAGGCACTTCCTTGAGGCTGTGCTTATAAGCGACGCGGTCGATGAAGGGAATGATGATATTGAGCCCCGGCGTGAGCACGCTGTGGAATTTACCGAGACGCTCAACCACCCATGCGTTTTGCTGCGGCACCACCTTGATGCATTGCGTGACGAACACAACGGCGAGCAAAACGAAGAAAACCGAGAAAATCAAAAAGTTGGATATGGCCATATTCGATCCTGCTACAAGAATGTTCAGTGCGAAGCCGGTTCAATCAGCAACCGCGTGCCCTCGACTCGCACAATACGCCAAACGCCGACCGAAAGCTCGGATTGTTGCGCGGTGTATGCGGTCCACAGAGCGCCTCGGTAGGAAACCTGCGTCGTACCGTCGTCGTTCCATTTCTTAACCGTGACGTTCTGCCCGACATCGGGCTGCTGCAAAGCGTCGCTCTCGGTGGGTTTGGCGCTACGAAAGCGCTGCACGATCAGACTGCCCACGATGGTAGCGACAGCAAAGACGGAAAACTGCCAGCCGACCGACAAGCCGCCCCAAGCTGCCAGCGCACCGCATCCGGCCGCAAGCCCCATCACCAAAAGATAGAAGGTGCCGAGCAACATATCGACGCCAACCAGAAGAAGTCCGGCCACAAGCCAGCAAACAACCGGAGAAATTTCCATTTCGCTGTCTTCCTCTTACTCAATGAGCAGATTGGGACTGAACCGCCCCCTGCTCGCCTTGTTCCTCGTCTTTCTTATAGTAATCGAGAATGTTGCCGGTGAGCACTTCCGAAACGCTCTCGGAATCGAGATACACCTTCGCAATACCCTCGGACTTGAGATGTTCGACCTCGTCGTGCGAACCCGCGCGAGCCATAATATTGAGATCAGGATTGAGCTGCTTGGCCATTTCAACGATCTTGAGCGTCTTTACCGGATCAATGTCAATCACCATCAGCTGCGCGGCCGTCACGATATGCCCCTGAACAAGAACCATCGGATCGGCAGCATCGCCGCTGATCACTGCGTGCTTCTGGCTGCGCAGTTCTTCGGCAAAGGACTTGTCCTCGGATATGCACACAAACGGAACGTCATCGTCTGACAGACGCTTGGCAACGGCGCGAGTCACCGAGCCGGTACCTACCAAAATGGTCTGCCCCATGAGCATGCGGCGCGAGGTCTCCTTGGGCAGCACCGAGTATGGATCGGTGAGCATCGCCGCAGCGCGCGCCCAAGCAAAGTAGCGCACCGAGAAGCGGCGCACGTAGGGAATCATCGCAAACATCACCGGATTGAGAGCAATCGACAAAATGGCTGAAGCCACCACCATCGAAAGCATCTTCTGATCGGTCATGCCAAGCGCAATGCCTTGCGCGGCCAAAATGAACGAAAATTCGCCGATCTGCGCGAGCGCCGCGCCGACGTTCAGAGACGTATGCAGCGGGTAGCGCAAAAAATGCACCAAGCAGAAGGCAGTAAGCGACTTGCCGATCATGATAATGGCAAGCATCGTGAGAATCGACCAGGGCTCTTCGATGATGACGCGCCAATCGAGCATCATCCCGACGCCCACGAAAAAGAGCACCGAGAAAGCGTCCTGCAGCGGCAGCGAATCGGATGCGGCGCGGTGCGCGTACTTACTTTCACGCATCACCATACCGGCAAAGAAGGCCCCTAGAGCAAAACTCACGTCAAAGACCGCCGCCGCGCCGTATGCGATTCCCACCGAAGCAGTGAGAATCGACAACGTGAAAAGTTCGCGCGACCCCGTCTTGGCAATCTGCCAAAGCACCCAGGGGATGAACTTGCGGCCGACCACCATCATGATGGCCACAAAGGCCACAACGTGCAGCAGCGTCGAGGCAATCACGTATGCAATGCCGCTTGCCGTCATCGGTTCAGCCGCTTCGCTGCCGCCCGGCGCAACGCCCATGATCTGGGCTATCGGCGGCAACAACACAAGAATCAGTACCGTCGCAATGTCTTCCACAACCAGCCAGCCGACGGAAATCTGTCCGTCAACCGTGTTCAGATGCCCGTGCATTTCCAGAGCTTTAAGCAGCACCACGGTCGATGCGCAGGACAGGCACAGGCCGAAGATAAGCCCCGAAGCAAGGCTCCACTCCCAGACATAAACGGCAAACAGCAACCCCAACAAGGTCGCTATCGTCATTTGTAAGACCGCCCCCGGAACCGCAATGCCCTTGACTTTTAAGAGATCGGAAATCGAGAAATGAAGCCCCACTCCGAACATCAACAGGATGACGCCGACTTCTGAGAGCTGCATGGCGATTTCCATGTCGGCCGTCGGTCCCGGCGTATTACTGCTGCAAAGGATGCCCGCACACAAAAAGCCGACCAAGGCCGGACACTTCAGCTTTTCGGCAATGCAACCGAAGATAAGCGCCAAGACGAAGGCTAGTGCCAAAGTAAAAAGAAGCGGAAGGGAGTGATCCATTGGGCGGTGCGACAGATAGAGGGTTCAAACAACGTGCGGCATGCGCGACAAAAAGATTGTTGTCACGCTGCAGCCTAGGGAATAAGTTTAACGACTGAATAGAGCGCATTCGTGGAAATTTCACTAATTTTTGCCGCTTTTTCCGCAAAAATCGGAGCGGTTAAAGACAAATTTGTCAGACTGTCCACAGACGCAAAAAAAGGCGGCACCGAATTCGGAAACCGCCTTCTTCGAGTCAGCTTTGGGCCGATGCGATTAGTCGAGAGAATTAGCCACCTGCAGGTAGTCGCGCAAGCGTTCCTGGAAGTCAGGGCTGCGCAGCTTGCGAATGGCTGCACTTTCAATCTGGCGGACGCGTTCACGCGTCAGCCCCATGGCCTGTCCCACTTCTTCAAGAGTGTGGTCATGGTTGGTGCCGATGCCGTAACGCAGGCGCAGAACCTGGGCTTCGCGCGGCATCAATTCATTGAGCGAACGCTTGATTTCTTCTTCCATTGCCATGCGAAGGAACTTGCGCTGCGGATCGTCCGATTCGTCACCCTTCACAAAGTCCAAACGGCTTGCATCCTCGTCGTCGCCGATCGGAGCATCGATCGATTCCACGCCTCGCATGGCCTGCGTAAGCAGCTGCACCTTGGCAAGCGGCACGCCGGACAATTCCGAAAGCTCGGCATCGGTCGGGTTGCGGCCGCGTTCCTGTAGGATGCGCTGACGCACGCGACGAATCTTGTTGTAGGACTCGGTCATGTGCACCGGGATACGGATGGTGTTGCCGTAGTCAGCCACGGCACGCGTAACGGACTGGCGCACCCACCAGGTGGCATAGGTCGAGAACTTGTAGCCACGACGGTATTCGAACTTGTCGACGGCCTTCATCAGCCCCAGATTGCCTTCCTGAATCAGGTCGGTCATCGCCAAGCCGCGGTTAACATACCCCTTAGCAATGGAGATCACCAGACGCAGGTTGGCTTCGATCATCTTGGCCTTGGCATTGGCCAGATTGGTTTGGGCCAGACGCACTTGACGAGCCAGATCGCGCTGATCGGCAATCGAGAGCAGAGCCGTCTGTTCGGCTACGCGCAACTGATCCTGCAGGTGTGCAAGCAACGGACGGTTTTCTTCAATGCGAACGCTGTAGGGCTGACCGGCCTTCTGCGCTTCATCGATCCAGGCCGGATCGGTAATGCGCGTGTTGACTTCCTCAAGGAAGGCCTTGAGGGGATAGCCGCAGCGATCAACCATCAGGGCGCGCAGCTGACGGATGTTTTCGTTGACGGCATCCATGTGCTGCGTGATGTGTTCAGTAAGAACGGTGACGGCCTTGACGGCAAAGCGAACCGGAGCGAGTTCGAAAGCGATGGCGGCACGAGCATCTTTGTATGCCTGCAAGCGCTTGGGGTCGCCGAAGCTGTCGCGAATAGCCTGCAGATAGTGACTGCAGGATTCGAACATTTCGATGGCGCGCTGTTTCATCTCTTCGAGCTGTTCGGTCGTCATGGCTGCCGCGCCGATGTCGGTAGCCACTTCGTCGCTGCCGACCTCTTCGTTTTCGTCCATTTCGGCCAGGGCCTGGTTGTCGGTGAAGCCGTCAATCACCGTATCGATATCAGCGTTGTCTTCCTTGAGGCCTTGGGCGATTTCAACCAGTTTCTCAACGGCCATCGGATGCTGAATGATGGCCGACAAGAGCTTGGCTGTGTACATTTCGATCTGCTTGGCGACTTCAATTTCACCGGCGCGCGTGAGCAACTTGTGAGAACCCACGCCGCGCAGGTAGGCGCGCAGCGGATCCTTGGACAAGCCCGCGCTTTCTTCCGGCGTGAGCATGGCGGCAGCGTCTTCTTCGCTGATATCTTCGTCGTCGCTCACCGGCTCGTTCATCAGGATGTCGTCTTCGCTCGGCGGCGCTTCAAACACCTGAATCGACAAACGCAACAGCTGTTCGGTGATTTCGCTCAACGACTCTTCGTTGCGCACGACGTTGTCAGGCAGATGGTCGTTGATTTCGGCCACGGTCACCCAACCGCGCTGGCGGCCGAGGCGAACCAGAGAGCTGTAGCCGTTGGGCACATGGTCTTCGGAATCGCTCGATGCGTCGACACCATCGGACACACGATCGAGTTCTTCAAGTTCCGAAAGATCTTCACCGCCCTCTTCATCGGCGTCCATATCGAGATCGATCATCTCGTCGTCACCGATGTCGTCCATGTCGTCTTTCTTTGCAGCTGCCTTGCGGCCGGGCTTACGACCAGGTTTGGCCTTGGGCTTGTCTTCGCCGGCGACCTCGGTCTTCTTGGAGCTCTTACGAGGCTTCTTGGCAGGCGCAGCAGACACCTCTTCAACCAGATCATCGCTCACGATGACCACATCGCCGCCCACCTTGATTGCAGGCGCGTGCGCAATCCATTCAATGGCGGCAAGATCGGGAAAAACGATGTCAGCGACAGTGTTTTCGGTTTTTTTTGTCATAACTAAGTAAAACTTCAGCTCAGTCAGAAAAAAGAAAGAATCGGCAGTTTCAATGTCTTTATCGGCAACCTCAAATCGGCCTCATTCACCCAAAACGTGCACACACGACAAAGCCCGCAACACCTTCGAGTTCGAATGCGGGCGGTGAATTGAAAATGCTGGAAAACGATGAAACTGCTCAGAACCTTCTTATCAAGTCGACTATTTTTTCTCCAAAGCACACCCCTCAGGCACGCTTTGCCTTTACCGGCTCCATTGTTTTTCTGGTTTGATCAGGCAGAAAAACGCGTTTCCGTTCCTGCATCAAAACATGCGTCCCTTGAGTTCTCTACGAGCTGAATCGCGCACGCCGTCGGCCGGGTACACTCCCCCTTTGCCGAATCGGCCAGTTGATTGCGGGTACGCCTCTATTCTGAATCGTGTCGCTCGCCTCCGATGGATTGCTCTCATCTCCTGGGCGGTCTTTTACCGGTATCAAAAGACTCCTACACGAATTTCGCATTTTAGTCTTTTCACGGTCAAGATTCTAGTTTTTTCCTATTGTTTTACCCGGAGCAAACTCCGCCCAGAAGATTTCCTATCATGCGCGGCTTACTCGACTCGCTCACCATGCAATGCCAGGTCAAGCCCCTGACGCTCGGCTTCTGTGTCAACACGAAGACCAAACAGCAGATCAACGAGCTTGAACAGAACGAAACTCGCCAAGCCGCCGTATACAAGCGTTGCCGCCACGCTGGCCGCCTGGATGCCAACCTGTTCAAGAACCGGTAGTGTCGCCGCTCCGGTCACAGCGCTTGAAGCAAAGACACCCGTGAGAATTGCGCCCAGGATGCCGCCGACACCGTGCACGCCGAAAGCGTCAAGCGAATCGTCCCAACCCATGCGGCGCTTGAGCCCCGTGGCGCCCCAGAAGCACACGACGCCGCCGAGAAGCCCCATCAATAAAGCCGGAAGCGGCTCGACAAAACCCGAGGCCGGCGTAATCACCACGAGTCCGGCCACGGCACCGGAGACCATGCCGAGCAAAGAAGGCTTTCCGCGCAAAATCCATTCGCAGGCCATCCAGCTGCAGCCGGCCGCAGCCGCCGCAATCTGGCTCACAAGAATCGCCAGCACCGCCCGCTCATTGGCCGCAAGCCCCGAACCGCCGTTAAATCCGAACCAACCGATCCACAACACGCAGGCGCCGATCATGGTGAACGTTAAGTTGTGCGGACTCATCGCTTCTCGACCATACCCCAAACGTTTGCCGATCACCAGACAACCGACCAAACCGGCAATGCCCGCATTGATGTGAACAACGGTGCCTCCGGCGTAGTCAAGCGCTCCCATCTCAAAGAAGATGCCGCCCTCGGCCCAAACCCAATGGCAAATGGGCGCGTACACAAAAGCCGACCACAACAGCATAAAGACCAGCATGGCAGAAAACTTCATGCGGCCGGCAAACGAGCCGATCATGAGCGCCGCCGTCAGCACGGCAAACGTCATCTGGAAGGTGACGAAAAGATACGTGGGAATACTGCCCGTCGTCGACTTGATGTCAATGCCCCGCAAAAACGCGTGATCCAGGCCGCCGACGAAAGCGTTGCCCGGGGCAAATGCGAGCGAATAGCCCACGACAAGCCACAGCAAAGTGAGAGCACAACAAATTACCGTTGTCTGCGCCAGCACGGAGAGCACGTTTTTCTTTCGGCTCATTCCGCCGTAAAAAAGCGCGATCCCCGGAATTGTCATGAAAAGCACCAGAGTCGTTGCCACTAGCATCCAGGCAACATCAGCCTTGTCAATCGCGCTTTCGACCGTGTCGGCAGCTGCGCACCCCGAAATTGTCAGAAGTGCCGACAATACGGCCCCCTTGGTTGAAGTATTCATCGATGGTCTCCCTGTTTGTTTCTTATTTTGGTTTTATGTGGCTGTAGGACTTAAAGTGCCACGTCGTCTCTTTCGCCCGTGCGAATGCGCACGGCTGCAGCCAGATCAAAGACAAAAAGTTTTCCGTCTCCGATTTTTCCCGTGTATGCCGTTTTTTGAATCGTTTCAACGGCAACTTCAGCCATATCGTCCGATACGGCGATTTCGAGCTTTACCTTGGGCAGAAAATCCACCACGTATTCGGCACCTCGGTAGAGTTCCGTATGCCCTTTCTGCCTGCCAAAACCCTTGGCTTCGGTCACCGTAAGCCCGTTGATGCCGGCTTCGGACAGCGCTTCGCGCACCTCGTCGAGCTTGAAAGGTTTGATGACAGCAACTACGAATTTCATGCGCGGCCTCCTTTTTTTGTTGCAAAAATTCCATATGCCACACAAGCAATCGCTGTGCCAGATTGCAAGAAAGCACTGTTGAATCGCATGAGTTCGCCCAAAAACACGACGAACTCTCACACGAACCAACTCACTTTGGGCTAAAGTGCTCCTCCGTCGATTCCCTCGTGTGCAACATCGACTGCTCCGAAGCGGATCAGCACATTGCTTTAGCCTCAACCGTTTCTGGTGCATTTCCTTCGCGCACCGAACTTGATTTGCCACATGCTTGCCACGTTTCTTTCCGGTCTGGGAACCGGTGCCGGTCTCATCATTGCCATCGGAGCGCAAAATGCCTTTGTCCTCCGACAGGGCCTGCTCCGTCAGCACGTGCTGCCGGTTGTTCTCGTGTGCATCGGAGGTGACATCCTTTGCATTTGCGCTGGCGTAGCGGGGATGGGTGCGCTGATACGAACCAACGAGTGGCTTCTGGAGTTTTTCCGCTGGGGCGGCGCGCTTTTTCTGACGGTCTACGGGATCTCAGCCGCAAGGCGAGCGGCTTCGGGCAACGGGTCAATGGAGATTTCGGAGGTCGGTGCGGGCTCACTCATGAAGGCAATCACATCGTGTCTGGCCTTCACATTTCTAAATCCGCACGTTTATCTGGATACGGTCGTGCTGCTCGGCTCCATTGCCGCTCAGTACGGAAAGGATTTGAAGTGGACATTTGCCTCGGGGGCCCTAACGGCAAGCGTACTGTGGTTCACCGGCCTCGGTTTCGGAGCGCGACTCCTGCTTCCAATCTTTCAAAACCCGAAGGCATGGCGCATTCTTGACACGCTGATCGCCCTTGTGATGTGGGCGATCGCGCTCACGCTCATGCTCAATCCGATCGGCTAGATGTCCGCACCATGGTGAAGCGCAAACTGCTTTTGCACTTCATCGATGCGGGCCTTGAGAACTTTGCGCTTGGCGTCAAGTCCCATGACGCGCCGGATGTCGGGCTTGGCTTCGAGCGTAGCCTGCATAAGATTGGCTTCGATGCGCTGAAGCTCAAGCCGGTCAAACGTGAGCTCCACCTCGACGCGAGCGGCATTTTCCGGTGTTTGCAGCACCATCTCTCGCGCCACCAGATCACAGTAGTGTGCGTAGTGCCGACTTGACTGCAATCGCTCCAAAATCAATTGACTCTGCAACAGCGGCTCCTCTTCTCCGGTCACGGTGCGCCAGACTTCAAGAATTTCGCGGGCGGCTTCCACCTCGCTGCCGACGAATTCCTCTTCGATGCGGGAGGAAAATTCCACGGCCAGCGCCGGGTAGTTGAGGATGTTTTGCAGCAAGCGCTCGCGAATATCTCCTGTGGGAGCTAGCGACACGGGTTCGGCGCCAGTGCCGAAAAAGGGCTTTCGTAACGCACCGCCGCCGTAGCTTCGATTGCGCCTCGCGTCAAAGCGCATCCCCGTTGCGGGGTTGGCTGCAGGGAGCTTTCTTACTGTGGCAATACCGCATAAGCGCTCAACTTCATCAGGGCTCATGCGAGCATGCATGGCGAGTTCGCCCACCAACTGCTTGCGCAAAATGGGCGCCGAGCGCATCGACACAATCAGGGGCTTACTTTCTGCCACAAACTGGCTGCGGCCTTCGGCCGTGCCCAAATCCTTGCCTTCGGACACCGAACGCACGAAATACTGCGTAAGCGTCAGGCTCTTTTTCAATTCGTCTTCAAAGGCCTGAGCTCCCTTTTCCTTGATGAGGCTATCGGGATCATGCTCGGGCGGTAGAACGACAAAACGGATTTCCTGATCGTCTTCCACAACGGGCAGAGCCGCCTCCAGAGCGCGACGCAGCGCGTGCTGACCGGCGCTGTCGCCGTCGAAACTGAAGTAAACCGTATCAACCGAACGCAAGAGTTTTTGCACATGCTCGGCGGTCACAGCCGTACCGAGTGCCGCACACGCTTCGGTAAAACCCGCCTGCGAAAGCTGTATCACGTCCATGTAGCCCTCGCAGACAATGGCGCGATGTTTTTCGCGGATGCTGGCTGAGGCCTCATAGAGACCGTAGATTTCACGACTCTTGTGATAAAGCGCCGTCTCGGGACTATTGAGATACTTCGGGTGCTCGTCGCCGTTGAGAGTTCGGGCGCCAAAGGCGATCACCTGGCCGCGTGGATTGCGGATCGGAAACATAAGACGCCCACGGAAACGATCGTAACGTTTGTCTCCGTTGTGAATCACAAGTCCGCAGCCTTCTTCTTCGAGATCCTTGCTAGCGTACTGCTCGCCGAACACGTCCTTGAGCGGTTGCCATGAATCAGGCGAATAGCCCAGCGCAAAGCGAGCGGCTGTCTCTCCCGTGATGCCGCGACGTTTGAGATACTCAATCGTGCGGGTATTGGTTCTCAGACTGGCGCAATAGTAGTCGGAAGCCGCCTTCATCATGTCGGTCAGCGAGCGCACACGCGTGCGTTGTTCACGCTCACGCGGGGCTTCGGGCACCGTCATACCGATCGATTCGGCAAGTTTTCGGATGGCTTCCGGATACGAGAGCCCCTCATAGCGCATGAGAAAGCCGATGACATTGCCGGATGCTCCGCAGCCGAAGCACTTGAAGAACTGCTTTTGCTGGCTCACGGAAAAAGACGGCGTCTTTTCCTTGTGAAACGGACAGCAGCACATGAAATTCTTCCCGGTGCGCTTCAAGGGCGAGACCTTGTTGATCACTTCAACAATGTCAATGCGGCTCAAAAGCTCTTGAATGAAACTCTCCGGGATCATTTGCTGCCAGAAAAAAGAGTGAAAAAACAAAAACTGCGGTGCGCCGAACCGAGCCGATTGCTCGCCGGCCTGGTGCTCACCGCAGCTTCCTTCAGCGCTACAGCCCGAATCGGACTGCAGCTCATTGCGCCTGAAACGCCTGTTAGGCCGACAGAGCTGCCTTCACAAGCGCTGACACGCGACCCATATCAGCCTTGCCGGCACACTTGGCCTTAACGATGCCCATGACCTTGCCCATGGCAGCCATGCCGCTGGCGCCGGTTTCTTCGATAGCTGCCGCCACGATTGCCTTGATGTCGTCGTCGGACATCTGGGCGGGCATGTACACCGACAACGTATCGATTTCGTCCTGTTCCTTCTGCGCGAGGTCAGCGCGGCCGGCATCCGTATACTGCTTCACGGAGTCGCGGCGCTGCTTGATAAGCTTGCCAATGACGCCGGTCACGAGTTCGTCGGTGGCCTCAACGCGGTCATCCACTTCGCGCTGCTTAATAGCGGCCAGCAGCAAGCGCAGAGCCGACAGGCGTGCCGTATCGTGTGCACGCATGGCGCTCTTCATGTCTTCGGTAATGCGTTCCTTGATCGTCATTCTTTTTCTCCAACTGCAAGAAAAAACGGCCAACTCACTGTCGAGACGGCCGTCTTTCTCTGGCTTATCAAGCTAATTCCGGCGTCTTAATCAATGCCGGCTTCAGTCTGTACTGCGCGAGCGATTAGTACAGCTTCTTGGGCAGCATCATGCTGCGAAGACGCTTGTAGTGACGCTTGATGGCAGCAGCCTTCTTGCGCTTACGTTCTGCCGTGGGCTTTTCGTAGAACTCACGGGCACGAAGCTCGGTCAGCAGGCCGGACTTTTCGATGGTGCGCTTGAAACGACGAAGCGCAACCTCAAAGGGTTCGTTTTCCTTAACGCGAATGGTGGGCATTGATAAGCACCTGATCCTAGGATGTTAGTTGTTGATACATCGCACGGGATTGCCGGCGCCGTCGTATCTCGATCGGTCGCGGGCGCAAATCCGGTGCGCCAAAAAAATTAGAGAGTCCGCATTCTGACACAAAACCGACATAAAGTAAACACAGAGACCCAATATTTTTTTGCGAATTCAGGCTTTTGTCACATCCGCGAGGCTAAACTTAGCCACCATGGAAACAGTCATTCTTCACAGTTGCTGCGCGCCGTGTTCCGCGGCCGTGCTCGAGTGGATGCTCGCTCACGACATCCGTCCCGTCGTCTTCTATTTCAACCCTAACATCTTCCCTCAGGCCGAGTACGAGAAGAGAAAAAACGAACTCACGGCACACTGTCAAAAACTCGGCGTGGAGGTCGTCGACGGCGACTGGGATCACAACGCATGGCTTGATGCCGTCAAGGGACTCGAAAATGAACCCGAACGCGGCCGCCGATGCACGGTCTGTTTCTCAGTTCGCTTGCGTGCAGCGGCCAAGCTGGCCCACGACCGTGGCATTGCCCGTTTTACCACCACCCTGGCCTCAAGCCGCTGGAAAAATCTTGACCAGGTCAATGCTGCAGGCAAAGAAGCGGCTGCTCAGTACGATGACGTTCAATACTGGGACAAGAACTGGAGAAAAGACGGTCTGCAGGACCGCCGCAATGCGCTTTTGAAGTTCTACGGTTTTTACAACCAAACATGGTGCGGCTGCGAATTTTCATATCGCGACGCCCAAAAGCGTGCTGCCGAGATAGCATCACGCATCTCGGCACAATCGAACAAAACTTCGACTTAGCCTATCGACGCGCCAAAGCAAGCAGGCAGATATTGGCAAGCACCAGCACCACGCCTACTGCCTGCCAAAGTCCGAGCACATCCCCCAAAAGCACCATCGAGAAAACGATGGCAGAGAGCGGCTCGAGACACACCACCAAACCGGAGACCACCGGGGAAATGTATTTCAACCCGGTAAGATAAAGCCAGAATGCCGCCACCGTGCCAAAAACCACGATAAAGGCAAAATCGGCCGTCACCACCCAGTTCCAATTTACATTAAGCGTCCAGGGCGGGCAGAAGAAAGAAGCAATCACTCCGCCGAAGAGAAATGCCCATGCCACAACAACCGTAACACCGGCCTTTGCCGAAGGCTTCTGCGGTTGAATGCTGAAGGCCGTTGCAAACACTGCCGAACAGAGTCCCCAAACGACGGCCATCGGCGAGAACTTCAGACCGGAGAAGTCGCCATCGGTCACCATCAGCGCTACGCCGGCAGCGGCCAATACGGCACAAATGCACTCCACGGACGACATCTTCGTACCTCTTACCAGCGTCAGCCACAGACCGGCCAGCATGGGATTGAGCGTCAGAAAAATCGCAGCGGTGCCGGCATTGGAGTAGGAAATCGATTGAAAAAAGCAGAAGTGGGCCAAAAACACCAGCGCACCACTCGTGAGGATTTCCAATAAAAGCTTGCGGTCATTGAAAATCGACCACATCTTTCGAGGCATGATCAGCGTGCCGATAGCCACAAACAGCACCCCGGCTGACAACTGACGCAACGTCACAAGACCCAGAGCAAAAAAGCCGCTTTTGATCTGAAACAGATGCTGCACGGCCGTACCCATGGCGCCCCAAAAGACGGAGGCAATGACGGTAAAGAGAAAACCCAGAAAGAAAAGTCGGTTCATTTGGCTCGGACAAAATTCGTTGAGCGGATTTTAGTTGGCCTCAGGCAGCTGCGAATGTTTGATGCCGATTTTTGTAATGGCGTTTTTGCAATCATCCGAACTTTTCTGTAATATTCAGCGCTCACCGCAATTGCTTTTCCATGTATGGTGGAATTTGCGCGGTCGGAGAAGTGGCCGAGTGGCTGAAGGCACACCCCTGCTAAGGGTGCAGATCAAAAATAACTGGTCTCGAGGGTTCGAATCCCTCCTTCTCCGCCAAAACTTACAAAAACTGCAGTTTTGTTATTAGTGATAAACACTTGAAACTGCAGGAGAACAAAGGCTTGAAGCGCTAGAACTTCAAGCCTTTTTCTTTATCTGTGACTGTTTTGCAACACGCTCACAAAATTACTAAACAGAACCTTTTGTAACTGTACAAAACCTTACAGGACCTGCATTTTTGGTGACCCTTTTGGTGACCCTCTGAAGCACCGTAAGATCGGATTTGGCGCAGTTTTCTTCGTTTTTGGAACCTTTCCGATCATGCCAAAATTTGTCTCCCCGATGCCGCTCGTCATCTTCCGGCAGCTAAAGTCACCGGGCTTCTATCCGCTCGGCGGAACCCCAGGACTTTACCTTCGCATTCGCGGAGCTTCAGAAAGCTACATCCTCCGGTATCAAGACACATTCGGAAATCGGCGCAGCATGTCTCTCGGACTGCGCCGCTCCATGTCGCTGTCCGAGGCCCGCGCCAAGGCCACGGAAATCCGTGCGCGCCTTTCTGAGGGCATCAACCCAACACCCACACGCGCAACTCGTCGGCAAGCAAAGACGGAACAATCGTCTTCAAAGACAGCTCCCGCCTCCAAAACATTCGGGGAGGTCATGGATTTGTAGCTGAAATACCGAGTGGAAAACAACTACTGGGTAAACGACCGGAAGGAGCCCTACGCCACGTCCAACCTTCTTGCCAGACACGTGCTACCTCGCCTCGGCGACATCAGCATCAATGCGATTACGATCGAAGACATTCGTGACGTGCTGGTCCCGATTTGGACAACCAAAACCATCACGGCAAAAAAGGCGTTGCGTAACATCAGAGCGATTCTGAACTGGGCGCGGGCGATGAACTACAGTGAAGCGGCAGAGGATTTGTGTTCGCTTCAAGGGCCTCTTGGCGTTCTCATGGAAGGCGCTCGTAAGAACGCCGTCCGCAAAGAGAATTTCGCAGCTCTCCCCTACGATAGGATTCCCTCGTTCATCCAAGCGCTTAACCACCGGGAAGGGACAAGCTGCTGGATGATGATGTTTGCCATTCTTACAGCGAGCCGCATGAAGGCTGTTCGGCTCGCAACTTGGGGCGAAATTGATTTCGAAAACCGGCTTTGGGCTATTCCGCCCGAGCACGACAAAATCAAAGACCCCAAACGCGACCGTACCATCTACTTGTCGCAGCAAGCCATCGACGTCTTGGAAAAGGTTCGCCCGAACCGACCCAAAGCTAACGAATTGATCTTCAAAGCCTCCAATGGCGGTAGCTTTTCTGACGCGGCAACAACTGCTTTGATCCGCCGAATGCACGCCAGACAAAAAGCTCTAGATGGAACCGGGTGGATTGACCCGGATAAGTCCAAGCGCGAAGGCAAAGTCTGCGTCATAACGGCGCACGGTACCGCACGCAGCGGTTTTCGCACGTGGGCAAAGGATGACCGACTCGGCAACAACCGCCGATACGACCAGGAAGCGGCTGAGCTTTGCTTGCTGCACTGTAAAGCCTCTGACGACTACCACGGAGCATACGACCGTGCACGTTTGAGCACGGAGCGTCAAAGATTGATGGAAGACTGGGGAAAGTTTTGTTGCTCGCTCATATCTGGCGATGTTCCATCTACATGAAATCTCCACCGAAAAGCTTGACGTTCATTTCCGACTGTGTAACAGTTATTTCAAGTTATTCAAGGAGATAGATCACATGCCACAAGTTCAGCTAGGAAAAATTGAACGAATCCCCGTCCGTGACGTGTGGCGACATGAGGCGCTGGACTTTACGAAGTGGCTGGCTCAAGAAGAAAACCTTACACAACTCGGAGAAGCTTGTTCCATCGATCTCGAGTTCGTAGATGTGGAGAGTGCTGTAGGCTCATTCGCCGTTGATATTTTTGCTAAAGAATCAGGCTCCGATCGCCGAGTAGTCATTGAGAACCAACTTGAAGATACCAATCACGACCATCTCGGCAAAATCATTACATACGCTGCGGGCAAGGACGCCGAAGTTGTCATCTGGGTCGTCGCCCGAGCACGCGATGAGCACCGAAAGGCAATTGAATGGTTGAATGAACACACTGATGACGAGTGCTCTTTTTTCCTTGTTGAAATCGAAGTGTGGCGCATTGGAGACTCCCAGATGGCACCGCGGTTCAACGTGGTTGAATCTCCCAACGAGTGGGCACGCGTCGAGAAAGCAAAGACTGGGTTGAGTGACACCCGGACAACTCAACTTGGATATTGGCAAGCGTACCGCGAGGCCGCTCTTTCAGACCCAAGCTTCTCCAAGGTTATGCGCCCACAGAAGGCTCTAGCTCAGCACTGGTCTAACGTCAGCGTCCAAACGTCTCGATACCATCTGGTCCTGCTAGCCCTTATCCAAAAGCGCCGAATCGGCGTTGAAGTCTGCATTTCGAAGGACAAAGCGTTCGGGAAGGTTGTATTCCTTCACCTGGCTGAACTCGAGCAACTTCTCGGCGTAAAAGGCGAACCATACGAAGCCGAAAAATCGTGTGGCATCCGCTTCTATCGCGAAGGATGCGACATCAAGGGAAAGCCCGAGATGTGGAGCGCTTTTATTGACTGGCAGCTTCGTGCTGCAGTCCAGTTGCGTCAAGCAATGCTATCCATAGATAACGACAATCCGGCGGAAATGACCGAGTAATTTGTCTAGGCTACATGAATGCCTCGCATACAAGCTCAAAGAACACTTGTTATGTATGCGCGGAGCTTTTAATTCCTTTCAATCTTCGTCAAATATATCCATCGCTCGCCACCTTGTTATTCGCTGGTGATCTGCACAGCTTCCTAGACAGAGAGATAGCGCCAAAACACTGAGTGTTGCACATGTTTCCAGATTCATCTATTTATAGTTCAACAGCGTTGAGCCCGCACTAATATGAATTACATAAAGTCATTGCATATCGAAGGTTTTAAAAAGTTCAACAATCTTGATGTTGAATTTAATAAACACATGAATATTCTTGTCGGCGAAAACGAAGTCGGGAAAAGCTCCATATTAGATGCAATAAAATTAGTCTTAAACCAGCAATACAAAAATTCTGATAAATCAATACTCAAAGATCTCTTTAATGCAACACAAGTACATAAATTTGAATGCAAGCCGAGCGTAAAAACACTCCCAAAGATACTAATTGAAATTGAGTTTGAGCTTGACACAAACAACAGAAATTCCATTCGCTTCTTTGGAGAAATGCACAGAGATAAACAATCACATTCTGAGAAGTTTGGAATTTTATTTGAGTGCAAATACGATGAAAACATCGATCCAGATGTAGAGGAATCTATAAATCAAGGGAAAATCCCTTACGAATATTACTCCTTAACGTGGACAACCTTCGCTCATCAGCCATATCAAACATTAAAAAGACCATTCAATTCTATTTCTATCGACACATCGGACACAATTTCAAGCCAGTCATTCAACTACTACAATAAATCACTATTCACCAGTAAATATGATGATTCTATTCGCATGCATGCGAAAAACGAATTTCGTTCTGGACTCGAGAAAATTTTTACCGAGATAGAATTACCACCTATTGATGAAAATCGTAAATTTGGAATAGATGCAAAGAAAGTAATTCTAGAAAGTGTTGTATCTGTCTTCGAAGGATCCATACCATTAGAAAATCGCGGCCGCGGAATGGAAAACCTCATTAAGACCAAAATAGCACTAGAAAGAAATAGTAAGGTTGACGTTATCCTAATTGAGGAGCCAGAAAACCATTTAAGTATTTCAACTCTTAATAAAATGCTTAATGAGATTTCAAGAACCAAGGATAGCTCTCAAATTATTTTAACAACACACAACAATCTAATAGCCAGTCGATTAAACCTAACTAATGTACTATGGATTGCCGGAAATCAAGTCATATCTTTAAGAAATATCAATCAAGATGATGCCGACTTTTTTATTAAATCCGACCACAATTCATTTTTGCATTTACTACTTTCAGAAAAATCCTTTCTTGTCGAAGGGCCTACAGAATTTTTGTTACTCCCCGCCTTTTATAAACAAGTAACTTCTCACACCATTGAAGAAGATAACATTTCCATCATTTCTTGCAATGGTATTTCATATAAAAGATATCTAAGAGTCCTTGAGGGCACAAATAAGAAAATTGCAGTTCTTACGGATAACGATAAAGATGAACTGAGAATCTCTCAGGCCAAAGAGTTTAATTTAGAGAATAAAAATCAACATGTTTTCATGGGTAAAACAGTAGACGACTGGACCTGGGAAGTGTGCCTTATCAAAAGAAACAAATGCGTGTTAGATGAACTAATTAAGCCAGATGAAAATAGCAAATATCTCGTTTATGGTGCCGACATAGGGGATAAAACATTAGGAAAAATGTTGAATCAAAAAGTTGAATCTGCTTATAAAATTTTAAAATCAAACACTAAGCTTATCATCCCGGATCATATTTGCGAGGCAATTGAATGGCTAAAAAAGTAATTCTGGCTGTTGCAGGCGCAGGTAAAACTTATCATATATGTCACAATTTAGATGAAAATAAAAGAAATCTAATTTTAGCCTTCACCCACGAAAACATTAACAACATACGAAGAGAACTATTTGACGCCAATGGAACAATCCATAAAAATACCACAGTTTCAACATTCGATTCCTTTGTTTACAATCATTTCATTCTTCCATACGAATATACTATTGCCGAGTTTTTTGATAATTTAGATTTCAAAAGCACAGGCATTATAACCTCACCTCCTCCATCCAAAATAATCGAATCAAAGAAAAGAAATTTTAGGACGAACCCATATTATTCATCGAAAAAATATCTAACCCATTACATTACAAAGGATTGTCAGTATTATTGCGAGACGTTATCAGAACTAGCGCTTCAAGTAAAAGATCGAAACAGCAATTTAATAAAACGAGCAATAAATCGTTTATCAATTTTTTACGATAAAATTTTAATTGATGAGTTTCAGGATTTTCGACAATTCGACTATGATCTATTACTTCTACTTTGCAAGTATTTTCCTGACACTGTTTTAGTTGGAGATTTTTATCAGCATTCAGTAGCCGCAACGAACAATTCAGGAAAACCATTCAAAAAGAACATTACGCTCAACTCTTTTATTGAAAATCTAGAAAAAATAGGATTCGACGTTGATCAACATTCTTTATCACAATCTAGAAGATGCTCGACAGAAATTTGCAATTACGTAAAAAACAAACTTGACATACCAATCACTTCTGCAGGAATAAATAAAGGTGAACTTATATGGGCCGATGAATTTGCTTCGGAAATTCTGGCTGACGACGAAGTATTAAAGCTTGTGTACAATAGAGCTGATCAATACAAATTTAACGCAATGAATTGGTCTTATTCAAAAGGAAGCACATTTAATAATGTCTGCGTTATTTTAACAAGCAATTTCGAAAACCTAGACAGCGACTCTTTTGATTGCTCAAATATTCCTCCTATCACTGTAAACAAGTTATATGTTGCACTGACCAGAAGCTCAGGTAATTTATATCTGATAAAACAATCAACATTTAAAAGGGTATATTGCCATATTTAGCTAAGACTTTCTTTAAGAAACTCTGTTACCACACTATTCCAGACTGGAATACACCTGATTTGTCTTTTTTATAACTTTCGGTGAAATATGAAATGGCTTTAGCAGTGCATCGACAAAGCCTCCCCCTCCCCCTCCGGCTACTTTCACAAGAGCTACCTCCGTCGGGGGACGGCATTCGAGCGCCATAGCGTCATAAGGCCCAGGGGGATCCCGTCGACATAGTTAAGACAGATCGGTTCTCAGACCTTGATCTCGGGTAGTGAGGAGGTCTAAGCATCAGTTCACAGTCGACGTACAAGCGGAACGACTCGATGTTTTTTCTGCAGCAATCGCGTCTTTTTAGGGTAGGCCATTGGAGCTCATTCTTTAATTGGAAGCGTTCATGAAGCTGCACACATGCCTTCACGCACAGAGGAAAAAAACTCGCCAAATCCAGAGGATTTTACAGGCCAAATTTCTTTAACAGACGCCAAATATGACTCATTTGCTATAATATCGCATATTCTCTTTATTTTGACTGCAATGAACTTTGCTACTCACACCTCCGCCATGGTCTTTTACAGAAAGGAGCATGGCCTGTCGCAAACCGAAGTTGCCCGAGCAATGGCCACGACTCAATCGGCGGTTGCGCGTCTCGAAAAACGTCTGCTTACAGGAGCCGACGTCACCTTATCTGCTCTCCAGCGGTATGCGGAAGCAATCGGATTGAGCATTGAATTGACACTTAAGCCGGTCAAGCAACGATACGGAATTTTTCCCAGTGCTGAATCTGCAATTGCGGCCGCTGTCCATACATCGGCATGCGAAGGCCGTACGGTTCCAGCTAATGAAGTTGAAGATCTATGGAAAATGGTTCGAGGCGAAATTTCCAGACAAGATCTGATCAAGAAATATGTCGCCGAAGCTCTCGCAAAGCAGGAGGCGCGCGACCGTGTCTGATGAGTACGATTACAAATACGATTCTCTGGAGGATCCTTATGTCTATCCTGGCACCCAGATATTGCGAAACAAATTCGGGATCAAACATCAGGACCTGCTATTCGAATTAGAGAGTCAAATCACAAACTCTAAGTTTGTTAAATCGAAGCGAAGTGACGACGATGTTCCGACTGGGAACTTCGATCTTAAGCACCTTCAAGCTGTCCATAAGTATCTTTTCGGCGAGCTTTACGATTGGGCTGGAGAGATTCGCAAACAAGGATTCATCAGCAAGGGGCAATCCGTCTTCTGCTTTGCTCCTATGATCGAGTCGTATGCCCGCGGAATCTTTAGCAAAATGCAGCGAGAGAATTTCTCCGAAATGGAGGTTAAGCAGTGCGCCTGTAGATTGGCCTACTACCTGTCGGAAGTTAACGCACTGCACCCATTTCGTGAAGGAAACGGACGATCTACACGCCTGTTCTTCCAGATCTTTGCCAACAAACACGGATGGACCTTGTCTTTTGAAAAGATTTCCCATGTTACGTTGGTCGAAGCGATGATTGAAAGCATGAACGGATCCCTGGTTCCGTTAAGCAAGCTACTGGAGAAATGTCTATCGCGACAAACAAGTACGTAACTATCGGCGGCTTTGCGATGTCACTGAGGCAACCTGAACCGGTGTTAGCTCCTTCTTCAGGCTATCACGTTTGTGAATCGCAATAGATAAAATCCGCACAACTTTTCCAAAAGTGCATCGACCGCTGCAAATATTTCAGATCAAGGCGGTTTTATTGTTGCGCCTGCTCGATTAACTTGCGAGCTTCCAATTTTTTTCGTCAGCCTGACCAATGCTTCTACTACAAGTCCTCGGTATCTCCGTCGCACTTTCCATCGACGCCATGGTGGTCGCTCTATGCTGGAGCGCTACCTGCAAACACGTTACGACCAAACACATTTTTCAGTTTGCCGCCGCGTTTGGCTTCTTCCAGTTTCTGATGCCGCTCGCAGGCGGACTTGCCGGAAATACCGTTGCGGATTTGGTCAGCTCCTGGGATCACTGGATTGCTTTTACACTGCTTGCCTGGGTTTCGGTCTCGATGGTCCGCGAAGCATTCTCCGAAGAGGAAGAAGAATCTGCCTTGTGCCAGGTCTGCGGTACCATCCCCTGGGGAACGCTCCTGACGCTGTCGGTTGCCACAAGCCTTGACGCACTGGCCGTAGGCTTTTCGTTTGCCATGGCCAAATTCCCGATCCTCTGGCCCTCGGTCGTCATTGGCTCCGTCTGCTTTGTGCTGACAGCTATTGCCGTTATGCTCGGCAGCAAACTTTCAAGCAAAGCAGCTCGCCACAGCGCCAAGCTCTCGCTTTTCGGCGCCGCCGTCTTGTTTGCCATCGGACTTAAAGTACTCTACGAGCATGATGTATTCCAAAGTCTGTTTTGAGTTTTTGTTTGATCTCAGAGACTCAGTTTGCTAGGCTAAGTTTGTTAACGTTTGAGTTTTTCGACGCTTTTCAATCATGTCTGCAGCGCCCAAACAACCCCCCGCCCGCGCTTCCCGTAAGCGCTTCTTCATCCTGCCCGTGCAAAGTTTCACGGAAGAATTAGGCGAACGCATTTCCGCCGCACGCCGCTGCTGCAAGCTGACTCAAGAGGAACTGGCGCAAAAAAGCCGTACTTCGCTCTCGACCTACAAGCGCATAGAAAGAGGCGACACCACGGTTTCAATCGGTACGATCCTGAGCGTGTTGCATGTTCTCGACAATCTGGAAAGCTGCGAGGATATTCTCGCCGATGTTCTGCAGGCTTCCCACGGCAATCGTTTGCCGCAGCGCGTGCGCCACAAGAAGGTAACTGCCTCCCAGGAAGCCGCCAAGGAGCCTCGCGCCCAAGCCAAAAGCGTGCGCCGCAAGAAGGATTCCACCCCTAAAAGAGCCACCAAGGCGAAAAAAACGACTCGTTCAGTCAAAAGCTGACGGCCTTACTGCCAAGAGTCCGGTTCGTTCCAGAACTGCATCAGACGCTCAAGCTTGAGCGTCTTTGTGTATGGAGGCAGGCTCTGCCAAATCTTCTTGCCGTAGCCTGCTCGTACCAAGCGCACGTCCCCGATGATCAAAATGCCTCGATCGGCTTCGCTGCGAATCAAACGCCCTGTTCCCTGCTTGAGTGCAATGGCTGCCGCCGGTACGGACAAAATGTTGAACGACGACTGTCCCTGGCTGTCGAGCCACTTGCAACGCGCGTCAAAAACCGGGTCTTCCCGGTTGGGAAACGGCAGCTTGTCGATGATCACAAGCGAAAGCTGGTCGCCCTTGATGTCAATGCCTTCCCAAAAACTCATCGTCGCCACCAAAATGGGGTGTTGCTCATGGCGGAATTTGTCGAGAAGCTTCTCTTTGGATTCCTCGCGCTGCACCAGAACCATATAGTCGCGCCCATTGGCGGCGATGTGTTCGCGCAGCTGCTCGGCCGCGCGCTCCATGCCTCGATAACTGGTGCACAGCACGAAGGCTCGCCCCTGCACCATGTCAATCACTGGCCACACCTGCTCGATCAAAGCATCGGTAAATTCGTCGCGCGCCACGCCAGATTTGAGATTGGGCATATCAGGCGGCACATAAAGCATGGCCTGATTTTCATGATCAAAAGGTGAGTTCCAAGCGTGCTCTTCGGCGCCTTCGATGCCGAGCGCCTGCGTAAAATGCTTGAACTCACCCTCGCCCACCGCCATCGTGGCCGATGTGAAAACCCAGGCGGTTTCTTTGCGCAGCTTCATCATCTGCGAGAACGGCTCGGCAATGTCAAGCGGAGTCACCGTAAGACGCGCTTCGCTTCGTGTGCGGGAGATCCAACGCACCAACGGTTTTTGTTCCGGCGGCATCGGCATACCGGCATGCTTAAGCCAGATCACCCACTGCTTGATGTCCTGCAAGACGGCAGTGCCCGATTCGACGAAGACGCCCAGATCTTCACTCATCTCCACGTAGGGGGCCGCCGCCTCCAGCAACACCTCCAGAACGAGCGCGGCGTTTTCCAGATGTTGCGTCGAGCCCTGCATACCGTTGATGGTTTCGATATTGCGGCTGTCGCCTTCGAGCACACCGGCAGCTTCTAACCCCAGCACGAAGTCATAGAGCGACTTTTTGATCGTCTGGGTAATGTCGTCCCAAGACGTCCCTTTTGGGGCTCCGCTTCTGAATTTACCCATCAGAATCGGGCGCATGCTGTCGACAATTTCTCGAATGGCCGTGGTCGACAGTTCGCTGCCGAAATAGTTTGTGGCAATTTCAGGCAGCTTGTGCGCTTCGTCGAAGATCACGGCATCAACTCGCGGCAGCATGCCGTCGTCCTGACCGCCCTCGAGCTCCATGGCCGCCGCCGAAAGAAAGAGATGATGATTGACAACGATGACATTTGCCTTCTGCGCTCTCAAGCGCGCACGCGTCACAAAGCACTCGCGCGCGTGCTGACAGTGTTTTCCGAGGCAATTGCCTGCGGTGCTTGTCACGGAAGGCCACACAGCGCTGTCTTCGGCCACACCGCTGACGTCATTGATGTCACCCGTTTTGGTGCGGTCCAAAAAAATGCGGATCCGTCGAAAATCCTCCACCGCTTCACGCGAAGCAAGCGTGATTTCGCCTCGTTCGCACATGTTGATGCGATGTCGACACAGGTAGTTGGAGCGGCCCTTAAGTAACGCTACATTGGCTGGCAATCCACAGGCTCGCATCAATGCCGGAATATCCTTGCGGCACAACTGTTCCTGAAGCGACTTGCCGGCCGTACTGACGATAACTCGGCAGCCTGCAATCAGAGCGGGCGTGAGATATGCAAAGGTCTTGCCGGTGCCGGTACCGGCTTCGGCCAAAAGCTTGCCTTTGCTCTGCAACGCTCTTGCCACAGCCAGTGCAAACTCGATTTGCGCAGGGCGCGACACAAAACTCGTCGTTGCCTGCGCAAGCGGACCGTCGGAAGCAAAAGCCCGGCGGACTAGCTCTTCATAGTCTCCCGGGAAAACAGCGCCCTGTCCGACGGCGGACTCGTCTCCGAGAGACTTTTTCGCCGTGTCGCCGTCCTTTTCAAACTCAGCAAACGGAATCATCGGCGCCTCGATGGGCGTCGTAATGTGCGCCATCTGCTCGAAATCGTCGGCTAAAAAGCTCTCGTCAGCAAGCAGACTTTTGGCAATCTCGTCGAGCTCCTGATCGGCTCGGCCGCCCTTGAGCCCCGATTTCACTTCTTTTCAGCCTCGCTTTTTTTCTGTTCCTGTTCTTTCTTGGCCTTCTGCTTGGCGCGCTTTTCCAGAGCTTTTGCTCGTTCAGCGCGGCGCTTCTCACGCTCGGCGACCTTCTTGTCGTACTCAGCACGATGCTTGGCTTCCTGAGCTTTTTTCTGCTCGGCCTCGGCCTGACGCTCCTGCAACGCCTTCATGCGCTTGGCATGAGCCGCCTTGTTTTCCTGGGCATTTTTCTGTGCTTGCGTGGGCTTGCGAGGGGTAACCTTCTTTACCTGCTTTGGCGGCTGTGCTGCTTTGGCGTCTCGCTCCTTCTGTCGGGCCGCTTCCTTGCGCGTTTCATCTTCGCGCACGATGCGGCGAGCTTCGGATTCGATGGCTTGCAGGCGGCGTGACTGACGCAACTCGGCCTTGCGAACGTCTTCCACGCAGCTGTTGACGAAAATATTTTCGTTGCAACGACGCTTGGAGTATTCGACCAGTTCCTTGAGTTTGCTCTTGGCCGCACGCACTTCGCGAAGCGCTTGGTCAGCCGTTTCACGCGTCACGATCGATCCCTTGGGGAACCTTTGCATCAGCGATTGATTCTCGATTGCCGCAAGGTCGGGATCAAAGGCAAAGACTTGCGTGGCAGCAGCCATCAAAAAGCCGATAAGAACGTGTTTGAGCGTTTTCACGGAAGAAACACCAGAGCAAGAAAACAATGAAGAAAGTCGGTTTTCGGATCGAGGCGAAAAGCATTCCTCACCCCCGAACCATCGGAGCCGAAATTTTACTTCAGCCTTGGGTTCGGCATGTGTTGCCAAACGTCTCAAACTGCGAACTCGTCCTCATTAACCGACTGAATAATCTTCGGCCTTTTGTTTCGCTATAAATCGATTTTTGGGCGTAGACTCAAAATTTGGGATCTCGAAAAAAACTTGAGGCTTTTTTCTATGAACTGGCGTGTGGTCTTAGCCGTCTTGACGTGCAGCACTGTTCTCATGTCGGCAAGCTACACCATGTTGATTCCGTTCCTGCCGATGTACCTTATTCAGGAGCTCGGCGTTCAAACTGCGGAAGTCAATTGGTGGAGCAGCATCATCTTTGCCGTGAGCTTTCTGATTTCCGGCATTTTCGCGCCCATCTGGGGAGCCATGTCCGATAAGGGCTCCCGAAAGCTTATGGCGCTGAGAGCCGCAAGTTGCCTGGCCATCACCTATTTTCTGGGTTCTATCGTACAGACGCCCTGGCAGCTTTTCGGTGTTCGCGTGCTGCAAGGCTTAGCCGCGGGGCTCTGGCCTGCGCAGCTTGCCATTCTCACCTCTGTCATTCCGCACAAGAAGATCGGTTTTAGCATGGGTCTGATGCAGGCTGGCCTAACCGCGGGCGGCGTTTTGGGTCCCCTCGTGGGTGGCTTTCTTGCCGAAATGTTCGGCATGCGCTCGACGTTCCAAATCGCTGCTGTGGCGCTTACCACCATCACCATCGCTTTGGCGGTTTTGATTAAAGAGCCGCCGCGTGCTAAACCCACTCAAAAGAGCGCCGAGGAACCCGCTCGCGTCACGCCCTTGCGCAACCCCGTCATTTTGCGCATGCTTTTTGCGGCAGCCGTGGTTCAGATGAGTGTGCTGATGGTTCAACCCGTACTGCCGCTTTACATTGCCGAGTTGCAGGGCTCGATGGATCGCATTGTGTTCATCTCAGGGCTGGTCTTCTCGATCGTCGGCATTTCCGGTGTGATTGCTTCGCCTCCCTGGGGCATGCTCGGTCAAGGCTGGGGCTACCGTCCGGTGCTTTACCTCTCACTCTTTTTGAGCGGCATTTTCGGCATCGTTCAGGCTATCCCTCATGATCTCACCTGGTTTACGATCTGGCGTTTTGTGGGCGGATTGACCTTTGCAGGCATTTTCCCGGCCATCAACGCCGTGCTAACGCAATCTTCCGATCCTCAGGATCGCGGCAAGGTGTTTGCATACTCTTACTCCGTGCAGCAGTTCGGCAGCGTCATCGGCCCGGTGCTGGGTGGCGCACTTGCTACTTGGGCCAGCAACCAGGTCACGCTCGCCGCTGCGGGTGCCATGCTCTTTCCGGTGGTTGCCATCCTTTACTTCTTCCGTCCAAAAGCTCCGGCTCCTGCAACCGGCATGCCCAAGGCACTTTCCGAAAACGGCTGCGAAGTGCGACGTGAATTGGAAAAGCAAGCTCAAGCCGAGCTGGTAGCTGAAAAAGAATCGGGCAACTCTGTCGACAAAGCCTAACGAAACGGAGTTGAATTCGAGCGGGCGGAAGATGCGGGATACGCGCTTTCCGCCCGTTTTGCTTGGGTGGAGCGCAGAAAACGGGCATAAAAAAAGCCGCTCACCTTTCGGCGCGGCCTCTTCGATAATCTGATAAGTGCGTGGCAGGGGTAGTAGGATTCGAACCTACGAATGGCGGATTCAGAATCCGCTGCCTTAACCGGACTTGGCGATACCCCAGCACTTGGTGCGGTCGGAGAGACTCGAACTCTCATGACTCTCGCCACAGCCACCTCAAGGCTGCGCGTCTACCAATTTCGCCACGACCGCTTGCACTCGAAAAAAACTATCGTCTTCCCCGAGTCATTCCTTCACAGTCGGGAAAAAATACCGGAACCGGCTGCAAGGCCGCGAATATTAACGCGGAACCTGGTTGGATTGCAAGTCATCCTTCGCAGCAGGCGCTTCGGAGCCGGCTGCAGCGGGAGCCTGCGTCGTCTGTTCGGTCGTCACCGTACCCAGCACGCCGCCTTGACGCTGCTGATTCTGCTTGTTGAAAGCACCAGAGCCGAGGGTGATAGCAATGGTGGCGCAGAAGAAGATCGTCGCAGCCACAGCCGTGGAGCGCGACAGGAAGTTGGCCGAGCCGGTGGCGCCGAAGAGCGAACCGGAAGCGCCCGAACCGAAAGCAGCGCCGAGATCGGCGCCCTTGCCGTGCTGCAGGAGCACCAGAATAATGACGGCAATCGCAGCAATGATCTGCACAACGATCGCGATACTCATCAACATCTGCATAGTTGTGTGTTTTCCGTGATGGTTCTGATTTTGGTTGTTAAAAAGCTTTCAATCTGCCTGCGTCTCAGTGCGCCGTGCAGATCTCGTAAAAATCCTGTGCCTTAAGCGCCGCACCGCCGATCAAGCCACCGTCGATGTCGGGCATGGCAAAAAGCGAAGCGGCGTTGCCGGGCTTGACACTGCCGCCATAGAGAATGCGCACCTTGTCGCCGAGTTCGGCAGCGTGTTTGGTCAGCTCAGCACGAAGCGCGGCATGCACTTCCTGCGCGATCTCGGGCGTTGCACTCTTACCGGTACCAATAGCCCAAACAGGTTCGTAGGCCACCGTGCAACGGGCAAAATCCTCTGCTCCCACTTTGCCGATCACCGCTTCGAGCTGACGCGACACCACGGCAATGGTTTCGCCTGCTTCGCGTTCTTCGAGCGTTTCACCCACGCAAACGATGGGATGAATACCGGCGGCCAAGGCCGCCTTGGCCTTGAGAGCCACACGATCATCAGTGTCGCCGTAAAGCGCACGACGTTCGGAGTGTCCCACGATCACGTAGGAACAACCGATTTCGGCCAGCATACGGGCACTGACCTCACCGGTGTAAGCGCCAGACTCAAATTCATTTACGTCCTGAGCACCAAGCGCTACGGATGATCCTTTGAGCAGGCAGGCCATCTGCGACAGATACACGGAAGGCGCACACACTGCCGCATCGCACCCTGCGTCTTCCAACGCAAGGAAGGCCTCAGCCCACCGGGCATTGGCTTCAAGCGATCCGTTCATTTTCCAGTTGGCGACTACCAGTCTGTTTCGCATGCTTCTTTTCTCCAAAACCGCTGTTGGAAGTGAATTTTGGATTTTAGCCGATATTGAACCTTTTCTCTTAAGGCGGCGAAAGCGGGCCGCTCGGTCCGCTTTGCATTCTGTCCTTTTTTGCTTTCAGCCGGCGAACCTCTCGCCGGCTTGAAAGACATCGTCGAATTACTCTTCGTTCAGAAGTGCCTTCATCGACAGACGCGGACGATTCTTGTCATCGAAGCCGATCACCTTGACGCGTACCGTCTGGCCTTCCTGCAGGTAGTCGGAGACCTGGTTGACGCGTTCGTTGGCGATCTGGCTGATATGCAGCAGACCGTCCTTGCCGGGCAGCAGACCGATAATGGCGCCGAAGTCAAGCAACTTGACCACAGGGCCTTCGTAGATCTTGCCCACTTCGACATCAGCCGTGATGTCTTCGATGCGCTTCTTGGCGAATTCAGCACGTTCCGTATCGTTGGACGCAATCGTCACCGTGCCGTCGTCTTCAATGTCGATCTGGCAGCCGGTTTCTTCGCACAGGCCGCGGATCGTGGCGCCACCCTTGCCGATCACATCGCGGATCTTTTCCGGATTGATCTTGATGGTGAGCAGACGCGGAGCCCAGACGGAGAGTTCCTTGGCGCCGTCGCCGGCCATTTCGTGCATCTTACCGAGGATGTGCATGCGGCCTTCGTGAGCCTGAGCCAGAGCGGCCTGCATGATCTCGGCGGTGATGCCTTCGATCTTGATGTCCATCTGCAGAGCGGTCACACCGTTTTCGGTACCGGCTACCTTAAAGTCCATGTCGCCGAGGTGATCTTCGTCGCCGAGAATGTCGGTGAGCACGGCAAACTTGTTGCCTTCCTTAATGAGGCCCATAGCCACACCGGCCACGTAGTCCTTGAGCGGAACGCCGGCATCAAGCATCGACAAACAGCCGCCGCAGACGGAAGCCATCGAGGACGAACCGTTGGATTCGCAGATTTCGGAAACCACGCGAATCGAGTAGTTGAATTCTTCAGCGCTCGGCAAAACGGCCTTCAGAGCACGTTTGGCGAGACGACCGTGGCCGATTTCGCGACGCTTCGGGCTGCCCACGCGACCGGTTTCACCGGTGGCAAACGGAGGCATGTTGTAGTGCATGATGAACCGATCGCGGCTTTCGCCCATGATGTTGTCGATGATCTGTTCATCCTGCTTGGTGCCGAGCGTTGTGAGCACCAGAGCCTGCGTTTCGCCGCGGGTAAAGAGGGCGGAACCGTGAGTACGCGGAAGGATCGACTGCCGGATTTCGATCGGACGAACCGTGCGCGTGTCGCGACCGTCGATACGGGGCTTGCCTTCGAGAATGTTGGTGCGAACGACGTGGGCTTCCATTTCAAAAAGGATGCCGTGCACTTCGTTCATGTCGGCCACTTCGGTACCGGCTGCTTCGGCGTCGGCCGTGAGCTGAGCTTCGACCTTTTCGTAAATGGCGCGCAGCTTTTCCGTGCGGCTCTGCTTGGAGCGGATCGTGTAAGCCTCTTCAATGTCGGCCTGGGCAATTTCGTGCACACGTGCGATGAGCGCTTCGTTCTTCGGAGCGGGCTGCCAATCCCAAGCGGGCTTGCCGGCTTCGGCAGTGAGTTCGTGGATGGCGTTGATGGCCACCTGCATCTGCTGATGACCGAACATCACGGCATCAAGCATGGTCTGTTCGGGCAGGCAGTCGGCTTCGGATTCAACCATCAGCACGGCGCGTTCGGTACCGGCCACGACGAGATCGAGGCGGGATTCCTTGAGCTGGGAAACCGTCGGGTTGCAGACGAAACCGCCGTTGACGTAGCCCACGCGGCAGGCGCCGATCGGGCCCTTGAACGGGATGCCGGAAATGGTCAATGCAGCCGAAGCACCGATCATGGACGGAATATCAGGATTGATTTCCGGATCAACGGACAGCACGTGAATGATGACCTGCACTTCGTTGAAGAAGCCGTCCGGGAAAAGCGGACGAATCGGACGGTCGATCAGACGGCTCGTGAGGGTTTCGTGTTCCGACGGACGGCCTTCACGCTTGAAGAAGCCACCGGGGAACTTGCCGGCAGCATAAGCCTTTTCGATGTAGTCGACAGTAAGCGGGAAGAAGTCCTGACCGGGCTTGGTTTCCTTCTTGGCCACAACGGTAGCCAGAATAACCGTGTCGCCCATCTGAACGACAACGGCGCCGGAAGCCTGGCGAGCAATTTCGCCCGTGGTAAGCGTCACTTCGTGTTGCCCGAACATGAAGCTCTTGGAGACCTTGTTGAACATGCTCATGTGAGTTTCCTTTGTTCTCAGGTGCTTTGCTTTCCGTATGGCTTTTGGTTCGCTCGGTGCTTGAGGGCACGCTGCGGCACAAATTTCCGGTTGGTCGTGTGTCGGACTTTCAGACGCTTGTGTCGCAACGCGCGTTACCGTCATCCGAGGAGCCTTTGCCGGAGCAAAGCGGGTTAATCAATCGTTTTTTAAGCTGTCCTTAGACAAGCTTACGGCCTGTTTGTGCGCTGACAAACAGGCCGTGGGATTCGGCAATTCTTACTTACGCAGCTTGAGCGAATCGATCAGCTTGCGGTAGGCAGCCACGTCCTTGCCCTTGAGGTAGTCGAGCAGCTTGCGACGGCGGCTCACCATCTTCAGAAGGCCACGACGGGAGTGGTGATCCTTCTTGTGTTCCTTGAAGTGTTCGGTCAAGGAGTTGATACGAGCGGTCAGCAGAGCAACCTGAACTTCGGGGGAACCCGTGTCGCCTTCGGCGCGGGCATACTGGGCAATAACTTCTGCCTTGTTGATTTCAGACATTTTTCACCTTAATTGAGGCGGTTAAACACATGCGGTGCGGGTGTCGAGCCTACACCGTGAGAAAGGCGCAATTTTACTTATTTGCTATTAAAAATCAATAGCCAAGGCGCGAGAGGAAGCGTTCGCGCGTGATGTTTTCATGATGCACGGCGATATTGGCTGCTCGCGTCAGAAGCGGACAATCGCTGCGGGGAAACTGATCGAACACCTTTGCGACATTGAGTCCCTCGACCACCATATCAACTTCGGCCAGTGCCTTCTCCGGTGAAAGCCCCTGTCCGAGCCAGCAGCCGTAGCGGAAGTTGCGACTGTGCACGCTCAGAGCCGTGGCAAGGAGATCACCCAACGCTCCATAGCTCAGGACGTCTTCGGGGCTTGCGCCCACAAAACGCCGAGCCTCCGTTAGGGCGTCCGTCAAAAAGCAAGCTCGGAAGTTGTCCCCCAAAGCGAGCCCCTCGGCAATGCCGGCAGCGATAGCAATCAGGTTCTTCACAGCACCGAACCGTTCAAGCGACTGCACGTCGTCTTGTTCGGAAATGCGGGCTCGGGCTTTGGCAAAGACGCTCTTCACGACCGATCGGGCATGAGGACTGCCGGCCAAACTGATGCCAAACGGCAGATTAGTCGCGACTTCCTCGGCATGCGACCCACCGCTCAAAACGCAAATGTCCGCTTCAGGAAGCTCTTCGGCCACGACCTCGGAAAGCGTCTTGGCACTTCCCTGCTCGAGACCTTTGGCGGCAATGCACACGACGGCATCAGGTTGAATCAGCGAAGCGATCTGGCGGGCCATGTCGCGTACGTAGCGGGATGCCACCACCAAAATGACGGCCGAAGCTTCTCGAAGCTCTTCGCCCATCGTCGATTTCACCTCAACCCTCGGATCGAGAATGAATCCGGGCAGCTTCGGATGACGCCGATCCTGCTGCAGCGCCTGAACATTTTTTCCCGTGGCCGAATAAAGCGAAACCTGAGCGCAGGGCGCCGCAATGTGGGCGAGCACCGAACCCCAGGTACCCGCGCCGATGACGGCCAGTCGGACAGGTTCGTCGCCATTGTCAGAAGTGGTTAACATGAATTTTCCAATCGTGCGCAGTTGTTTTTGCTTCATGCAATTATGAGCAAAGAAGCACTAACGCAAAAGTTAATTTGTTGTGGTGGTTTTCCCGCTGTCAGACCGATTCTGACCGACGCTGGGCCTTGGCTGTCTGAAAAACCTTCAGCGAAAGCATCACGCCGCTCAACAAAAGCGCCATGCCGGCAAGCATGTTCCACTCAGGCCACTGCATGCGTAACACATGTGCGTATGTCACTGCAAAGATCGTCTCAAAAACAATCATTTGACCTGCCAAGGCCGTCGGCAAGCGCTGACTCATTGCGTTCCAGAAGACAATGCCGACCCAGGATCCCATCAGCCCGCTGAACACCATGACAAACACAAACCAAGCAGGGTCATATCCTAGCAACGGCGTTGCATCGGGTTCGAGCCCCCAAAAGAAGAAATACATCACGACGGCAAAGGGAAACGTCGTCAGTCCCTGAGCTGTGGACCAAGCGCGCGGAGAACGATTGGGATGGGCCAGCAGCCAGTCGGCGTTTCGAATCGGATACCAGGTCCATATCAGCAAAGCGGCAACAGCCATCATGACGCCGTACCAGAACTTCAGGCCACCGTCGGCCGAAGCCTGCACCACCATTTCAAACTCCGTCATGCTCGCCAGCGCAAAGCCGCAGACGATCAGCGTCAGTCCCGGCACCAGGCGCGACCATGCCAGAGCCGTCCCCTTCTTCTTGTCGCGAATGTTGGATACGGCCGCAACCAGCACGGGCACGGCCGACATCGCCATCCCGGCCACAGGAACGCCCGCGTTTTGAATGCACTCAATAAGACACCAGTAATAAGCGATATTTCCGATCACGCCGAGCTTTGAGACGTCAATCCAGTCTTTGACGGTGTAGTGTGCAAACTCCCGCCGCTCCATCCACGCCAGCGGCACGGCCACCAGACCGAAACTCACAAAGCGCCCGGCAGCCATCAGTTCCGGCGGATATCCGGGCAGAACTTCCGGCACCAGGTACACGAAGCCCCAGATCATGCAGGCCAAGACACCGTATAGAAAGCCGAGCGCCATAGAACATCACTTCAAAAACGACAAACACCGTGTGCATTATGCCCATGCCGCACTCGCTTGACTGCAATACGGCCGTCGAATGTTCCGACACTGTCGCCTGCGGGCGGTACAATCGAAAGGTTGAGAATTTTTTGCGGGCTTCTCGCGCCCGAATTGCTTACAAAGGAAATTTTCGATGTCCAATACGCTTACCGAATGGTTCCGTCACGTTCCCGAAGAAAAATGGCTCCGCGATCCCGCCGCCAGCCGTGCCGATGCACAAGCCATTTGGGAAAAGCTCGAACTCAAAGCCGGCGTGCGTGTGTTCGAATGCCCCTGCGGCAAGGCCGATCTGAGCTTTCCGCTGGCGCGCCTTGGCGCCAACGTCAGCGGCATCGATTTCAATTCTCACTTCGTGAGCGCCGCCAAAAACAAATTCTCCCGAGCTGGGCTTGCCGGCGAATTCAAAACCGATGACATGCGCACGGCACAGTTCCCCGAACAGATGGATCTCATCATCAATTGGGCAAGCTCCTTCGGCTACTTCTCGGACAAAGACAACGCCGATTTGCTCGCCCGATTTGCCAAGAGCCTGGTCGAAGGCGGACGTCTTCTCATCGAAGTGGCTAATCCTTCGCGTGTTCTGGCCGGTGAAGCCACCCGCATCATCGCTTCCGGCGAACAGGTTTGCGAGACGTGGGACGCTGAATCCAAGCGCGCTACCGTCATCTTCCCTGCCACGCAGTTCCGCGGTCCGGTGTCGGCAAGCGTCCGCGTTTACACGTGTGACGAATACCGTTCAATGCTGGCGCCTGCAGGCCTCAAGCTCGTGGACTTCTACGGTCAGGGCTTTACGGAATTCACTCCCGAAAGCACCCGTCTGATCGTGCTGGCTCAGCGTTAATTTCTTTTTGCAAAAATTCATTTCGTTTTAACGCTTTTTTATTCCGGCAGTCCTATAAAGTAGTGCTATAGGTCGGGCCGCTGCATAAAGCGGCGGCCGCCTTTTCGTACTCGAAAGGAATTGCTATGGCCGGATCAAAAGTCCTCAAGCCTGTCGCGGGCGTTGTCATTCTCGTGGGTCTTTATGCCGCAGCGGGCTATATCGGTGTACCCGCTGGCGTGCGCTGGGCGGTTTCGAACGTTGTGCCTGATGCCCTGGGCGGTCGGGACGCCACCGTCGGCGACGTTTCGTTTAACCCCTGGAACTGGTCGCTTGAAATCAACGACCTGGCAATCAAGTCAGCCCACGCACCGAAGAACAATCTTCTTACCCTTAAGCATCTGTCGGCCGATCTGAGCGGCAGCACGCTCACCGAAATGGCTCCGATCGTTGAATCCATCACGGTTGACGGCTTCAACATGCATCTGACCGCCAATGAGGCCAACAACAAGGAAGCCAAAGAAGCCGTCGAAAAAGCACCCGCCGACGGTTCGACCTCTTCCGGACTTCCCGCCTTTTCACTTGCCAACGTGCGCGTCACCAACAGCAGCGTAAGACTGACGAATGCTCAAAATGGCGCCGACGTCAAGATCACCGACATTGATTTCGCGCTTCCCATCTTGTCAACGCTGCCCTCTTCGAGCAAGGCTTCCATCAACCCCAAGCTTTCTCTCAAGGTTGACGGTACGCCGATTAACGCCGAAGGCACGCTCAAGGGCGAAACGGCAACGATGGCCGTGAAGATCGACAAACTCAACGTCGCCAAGCTCCTCAAGGCCGCGCCCGTCACTCTGCCCGTAGCCGTCGAAAAGGCTTCGGCCTCGTGCGACTTGCATGTGTCCTTCGACATGCCCAAGTCCGGCGTCTCCGGCATCAAGGTAAGCGGCACAGCTTCGGCCAGCGACCTTGACGTTCGCGATGCCAAGAACAAACCGTTCGTGAGCGTCAAGTCCGCTTCGATTGACCTCAAGAATGTTGACGTTTCGGCACAAAAGGCCGAAGTCAACAGCGTCAAGATCGTGCAGCCCTCGATCAAGCTTGCAATCGCTTCGCAGGCAAAGTCAACGCCGGCCAAGACCTCCGGCTCTGCCTCTTCAACATCCGAAGCATCTTCCGGCGCAGCCTGGAAGTGGTCCGTCGGCTCGGCTCAGATCAGCAACGGCTCGGTGCAAGTCACGGATACCAGCCTCAAACCTGCGGCCACGCTTTCCGTTTCTGCGATCAATCTCGACGCCAAGGGATTCTCCTCGGACAAGGGCAAGACCGGCACATACTCGGCCAGCGCCAACGTTGCGCAAGGAAAGCTCTCCTCTGCGGGCAAGCTCTCGATTCTGCCGCTGGCTGTCAACGCCACCACCGACGTGAAGAATCTGCACTTTGCCACCTTCAATCCGTGGATCAAGGCTCTTGCGGGGGCTCAGCTCACCAAGGGCACAGCCGACGTCAACGGCAAGGTTGATCTCAAGTCCGACAAGAAACTGGCGCTCAAGTGGAACGGCGATTTGGCCGTCTCGAATCTGGAAGCCAAGAATGCCGCAGGCAAGACGCTGATGACCTGGACGCAGGCCAAGGCCACCGGCGTGGATCTGCAAAGCCTTGACCCCGTCAACATCGCCGTAAAAAACCTTACTGTCAAGGAACCGGCCAAGCAGGTTACCAAGAACGTCAGCAAGGCCGCGGGTCTGATCGGTGCCATCGCTGCACTGACCGGACATGAAAACACGGCCGAACGCGCTCAGAAGGCGGCGAAAATCGCCTCTTCGGACATCTCGCTCTCGAACCTTGTTTACAAGGACGGCAAGTTCAGCTTAGTTGAAAAGAGCAAGAATGCTTTGGCCGGCATTGTGCTCGAGGCACTTAACAATGTCTTTGCAACCGACGGCTCCAGAAAATAAGACCATCTGACCGACTTTAAGGCAACGGCGTCAAGGAAATTATTCCGAGACGCCGTTTCTTGTTTCTGCCACCTCTCTTTTTCTGGTTCATCGCACTCGGTTGTAGAAATTGTCAAATTTACGCCAAAAGAGCATGGCTCCCGCAAGCCAAGTCACGGCGGCACACGTACCGATAATGACCGTTGCACGCACCCAGGGCATCCCGTAGGCCTGCCGCGTCAAGGCCAGATCAATTGCCGTGTAGAGCCACTCAAAGCCCGCACAAACGAGCAACATGCCGCAAATCACAGCGCAATAGCGGTGCCGGACGAACAAAAGTACGACCGGAATCAAAGGCAGAAGTGCAATTTCCAACCCCCACCCATGGAAAAGCAGATGCGCGCCGAAGAGAACAAAACACAGCACCGGGAAAATCAGAGCCAAACGAATCACGGATGATCTCCTTTTGTTGCAGCATTGTCGGCAGTCGGAACCTCTCGAATCGGAGTGACTTTTTTCGGTTTTCCGCGCGGCTTTTCAGGCGGCGTCACCGTGAGCGACTTCCAAAGATGCTCCAGAGAAAGAATCGGGTGCTTGAACATGACCCGAGGTCCGGCAAAGCGCATCACTTCGGAAATCTTTTCTCGGTACGCAGGCTTGTAGCAATGAACCTTGCATTTGGCGCATACCGGCTTTTCTTCCTTGAAGGGACAACAGGAAAGGCGTTTGAAGGCATAGTCAGCAAGTTCCTGACAGTCGGGACACAATTCATCCCCCTTGGTGCCGTGATGCGCATGACAATAGATGCGCACCATGGCAAGCACCGTATCGGCTTCGCGCTTTAAAGGCCCCGACTTGATTCTTTGCAAGCGCGGGTTTTCTTGCTGTTGAGCATCCGTCATAAATGAGTTTCTTTCTCAAAGTTTGATCAAGCGAACAATTGTATCGTTGTTCGTTAATCTATCTTGCCTGCCTTAAGGCTTCCTTGTTTAGACCAATTTCCATCTTTTTTTCCTCTCATTGGCCTACCAAGGTCGCCTCCGACTTTAGTCCGCCACTCACTTCTCTTTCTGTCTCCCCAAAAGCCTGCCCTTTCAACCAGCGAGATTGTTCAAATCCTTCTCGACTGCGATCATTGATTCATTCAATCAGCCCACTTCTAAGCCGATGACATCGGCGCTGCGCGCGTGCCGGGCCGCTTTTGTTGCGTGGTTCTGTGAGTGCAGCAGACGAATGGACAAACCTTACGGGGAGGACATATGAAAAAAACTTTGGCTGCTCTCGCCGTTCTCGGCGCCTTTGCTGGTTCTGCCCTTGCAGCAGAAGTTCAGCTCTACGGCATTCTTGATACCGGTGTGTGTTACAGTCATATTGATATAGACAAGCCCGATGTAAATGATGTTGATTCATTGGAAATGAAGTCCGGCGTTGGCTCCGGTTCCCGCTGGGGCCTCAAAGGTACGGAAGAGCTAGGCAACGGTCTGACCGTAGGTTTTATTCTTGAAGACGGCTTTGACTCGGACACCGGTTCGGAAGATTCCACCGGTGTCATGTTCAACCGTGAGTCGAGTCTGTTCCTGCAGGGCAATTTCGGCAAGATCGCTCTGGGTCGCATGGGAGCCCTCAACAGCGGCCAATCCTCCTGGTCCAAAGTCGGCATGATCAACGCCTTCGGAACTTCATACGGTGAATTTACCGCTCAAGCTTCAAACGTCTTCTCGCTCGCAGGTCAATGGGACAACATGATTGCCTACGAGACTCCGGACTTTGCCGGTTTCAAGTTGTTCGCCCAATACGGCATGGGTTCGAACGATCACGAAAACGAATCCTCGAGCGACCGTTTCTATTCCCTTGGCCTCACATACAACAACGGCCCATTTGCCGGATACTTTGCCGTTGACTCTATCAACTACAAAACGGCTAAATTCAGTGAAAAAGAATGGCCTCGAAACAGGGACGATGTTGACGACAGCTTGACCGTGACCTTCGGAGGAAGTTATGACTTCGATGTCATCAAGATCTACCTCGGTGCTCAGTATTTCGATGAAGTACGCCTAGCCTCAATCGGCGGAGTTGTCAACCAGATATACGGCGATACAACATATGACGACACTGTGTCGACGCCTACAAATAAACTACTCAAGTTCAAGGGCTACGGGATTAGCCTCACAGGTGATGCTCCGCTCGCCGGAGGCAAAGCCATGTTCGGTATCGGCTATCTAGATGCCGAAGTTGCTGACAGCATGGATAGGGTTCTTGACCCCGCTCAAAAGCGTCAGACCAACATTGATATCAAACGCTATGTCGTAAGCCTCGGTTATTCTTACCCATTCAGCAAGCGTACGGATGTGTACGGCGTTGCTTCATACATGAAGGATCAGACCGATACCAATTTCAGCGAGGGAATGACCGAGGAATGGAATCCCTCCGCCTACACCGCTTACGTCGGTCTTCGTCACCGCTTCTGACAATCTGCTCTTCTTGAAATTCATTGATTAGATCAAGCCCGCTTCAGTTCGCTGAAGCGGGTTTCTTTTGCATAAAAATGCTATGTCAATCCTTAGTGTTGTAATTTTTCCTAGGGTATACCCCCCCCCGAAGCTATTGACTTTTATGTTTTTCTTGTAAGGCAATTCTTTTCGGTGTCATGATCGTCTCCGTCCTGCAAGGACTCCGCCGGATTGAGTCGTGTCTTTGCAAGAGTCTTCGACTCAGGTTCCGTCCGGCGGTTTTTGCAAAAACCCAAACTCTTGCGAGTCTGATAAAGACTAGGAGATAAATCATGAAAAAGACTTTGGCTGCAGTTGCCGTTCTGGGCGCCTTTGCTGGCTCCGCTTTGGCCGCTGAAGTTCAGCTTTACGGTATCGTTGACACTGGTTTCCAATATCTGAATGCGGATAGCGACGCCAATGGTTCGGACGCCACGAATTCGTTCTCGATGGAATCCGGTATGCAGTCTGGCTCTCGCTTTGGCTTTAAGGGAACGGAAGATCTTGGTAACGGCTTGACGGTTGGTTTCGTTCTCGAAAGCCAGTTCTCGAGCGATACCGGTGCTCTGGCTGATGAAGATCACTTCTTCCGCCGTGAAGCTTCCCTCTTCTTGGAAGGTAGCTTCGGTAAAGTTGCGTTTGGGCGTATGGGCTCCATCAATGGTGGCGTCAGCTCCTGGGCTAAATACGGCGTAATTTCCGCCTTTGGTACATCCTGGGGTGACTACTCCGCTCAGGCCGGTAACTGGGCTGTCGGCGGCGGCATGTGGGATAACATGATCGCATACGAAACCCCGAGCTTTGCTGGCTTCAAGGTCTTCGCTCAGTATGGTATGGGCAATCAGAAAGCCTATACCTACAAGCACGGACAGTACGGTCAGGAGTTTGAAACGACCCGCGGTGTAGAGAACGAATCTTCGAGCGATCGTTATTATGCTATCGGTGCGTCCTATGCAAACGGTCCGTTGAACCTGTATTTTGCTGTTGATTCCATCAACTATGCCAGTAATGTTCTCGGCGAATGGGGTCACGAACGTAACATCGATACCGATGACAGCCTGACGATTACCTTCGGTGGTAACTATGACTTCGAAGTCGTTAAGGTGTTTGGTGGCGCTCAGTACTTCGATGAAGTTCAACTCTCGAAGCTCAATGGCGCAGTAAACATGGATGGCATGGCATTCAACGACAAGAAGGGCGGAGCCGACGGTAGCTTTGCAGGTAAAGTCAAAGGCTGGAGCCTTGGTTTGTCGGCTAGCATTCCGGTTGCTGGAGGTAACGTTCTCGTGGGCGCCGCCTACTTGGATGCTGAAGCAGCTGACAGCGTCAAACAGCCTCGCCTTGAAAATGATGAGCTGACCCGCTACATCGTGTCTGCTGGTTACGATTATCCGCTTTCTAAGCGTACGAATGTGTACGGTGTTGTGACCTATAACCAGGACAGCCTGGACTTTACCAACTCCAAGAAGGCTGATCAGGATCCGACCGTTTTTGGTGTCATGGTTGGTCTGCGCCACAAGTTCTAATCTGATCTCTTCTTGAGATTCATTGATTAGATCAAGCCCGCTTTGACTTCGGTTAAGGCGGGTTTTCGCATCTGGACTTCGCCAAAAATTTGCCCTTTTCTCGAGCATATAATCGTGTGAAGGTCCTCTTGATGGGCCTTCCCTCATTCACCTGTTAACGCGTCTCCGAGACCATGCTCCAATCGTGCTGGATGCTTGTGGCTTCGCTTTTATTTGCGACCATGAGTTCACTTGTCAAGATTTCCGCTGCCGAAGTCGGCACGTTTGAGATCGTGTTCTACCGCTCACTGATTGGCTTGGCCTTTATCTCGACGGTGATGTTCATCCAAGGACAAACGCCGCACACCAAATATCTCTTCGGCCACATCAAACGTTCCGTACTGGGTACGCTTGCCTTCACCATCTGGTTCTTCACGATGGGGCATTTACCGCTGGGTACCGCCGTCACGCTTAATTACACGGCTCCGCTCTTTATTGCCGCCACCTTTGTGGTCACAGCTCTCATGCATCACCAGAAAGCTCCTTGGTCGTTAGCCGCCGCCATCTGCGTGGGTTTTATCGGTGTCTGTTTGATTCTTCAGCCTTCAATTGCTTCCGACGAGCTCCCTTACGCCCTGTTGGGACTTTTTGCGGGCGCCCTGGGGCCCTTCATCTTCTTTCAAATCGCCCAGCTCGGACGTCTGCGTGAGCCTTCGCTTCGAATCGTGTTCTACTTCTCGCTTGTCGGTACGATCTGGGGCTTGGTCGGTTGCTATATCCTCGAAGGAGGGCTAAAGATGCACGGCATGGATGTCTGGCAGGGATTGCTCGGCGTAGGCATCACGGCAGTGCTCGCGCAAGTGGCCATGACGCGCGCATTCGCCTACGGCAACATGATGCTCACGGCGTGCTTTCAGTTTGCTGTCATTCCCTTTGCCGAAATCATCAGCGTGGTCTTTTTCAAAGAAGCGCTACCTCCGGTTGCTCTCGTCGGCATGCTTTTAATACTGGCTGCAGGCTGCACGGCAAGCGTCATCACCAAACGGCAGCGCCACCCAACAGCAAAGTAGCCACCGAAGATAAGCAAAACGCCCGAAATCGGGCGTTTTTGCATCATGGTTTCTGTTCTAATTTTTTGCCCTGTGCTTCGAGCCGTTCCTGTTCTGCCGCATAAGCACCGGTTTGAGCCAGACGCTCATAGACCGGATCGTCCATCGACATCTGAGATAACAGAAACTCGATGCTTTCCCGAGCCTGTGTCCAGTAACCCAACTCTAGAGAACTGATGGCATAGAGTTCTCGTGCGGACAAGAGCTTGCTGTCGATTGCAAGCGCCTGATCAAGCACCGCCAGACTCTGAATGTAAGTCTCTTTTGTTTCCTGACTAATCAGGGCCGCTGCATACTCAACCAAAACGTTAGCGTCCTTGGCTACAAATCCATTGAGATCAACCGCCTTTTTGTAAGCGTCGGCGGCTTCCTTCCAGGCCTGCTTGTGCACCTTCAGACGCGCATAGAGCACCCACGCGCGTTCATCCTTGCCGTTGTCCTTGAGGTAGGCACCAAGCGAAGCTTCGTCGTAGAGCCCTTCAGTACTGCCGAGCGTTCCGTCGGCCTGCATGATGCCCTGTTTGGGAGGTTCGGAGACAAAGTTAATGAGTGAAGGCGATCCCAGACCTTTGTAGAGCGCAAACGCGCTGCCGGCTACTACAACAGCCAAGCCGACGGCAAAAGTTTTGCCTAGCGGCGGAGTGCGTTTGACATGCTTTTCGTCAATCGCCAGTTCTTCGAGCGCACGGCGCTGAACGTCAGTAACACTCGACTCGTAGATCGAATCGGTGACAAGTCCTGCCGCACGTTCTTCATCCAGCACGCGCAACTGTTCTGCAAGCGCTTCTCGAGAAAGCTCCTGCGAGAGGCTGCCGTCTTCGTCCGGCGCCTTGCGCATCAGCGCCCAGAGCACAGCAAACACCGCCACGGCGCTCAAGATTGCGGCAACAATCCAGAAAATCGTTTCAAAAGTCATGAGCCCGATTTTACGTTGAAAAAAGGGCGCCTCGAAGAATCGGGGCACCCCTTTTAGTTCTAACTACGGAAGCGGATTACTTCTTGTTCTTTGCGGCAATAGCGTCGCGCAGAATCTTCGTAGCCTTCTGGGCTGCGTCAGCAGACTTGGCAAGCGAGAGCTGAGCGGCCTGCGGATTGTGGAACCATGCACCGTTCACAGCCGTCCACCATTCCCAATTGGTGTGAGCAACGGAGTGAAGTTCACGAGCCTGGTTGAGGACCTCGTCGCTAACGCCCATTGCCAGAGCAAGGTCAAAGGCGTTGAACATGTCGGTCATGCGGCTTTCAGCTTCGCGGAGCTTACCGTCGTAGTAGCCCTTCATACCGTCGATCACGCGGTTGAGCTGCTTTTCGGTCTTGTCCTTGTGGCACTGCAGGCAGGTCTGCTTCATGTAGTGACGCGGAGTCGTCGACCAGTGGCTGGTGTAAACCTTGCCGGTCTTCTTATCCTTCATCTTGGGCATGTGGCAGTCTGCGCAGCCGACGCCGGCCTTGTCGTGCGTGGAGTTCCAGTACGTTTCAACGTCGGGGTGCTGCATCTTGGTGAGAGCGGCGCCAGTGACGTTGTGCTTGAAGTCCTTGAAGCCGACCTTGGCGTAGAACTCGTCGATCTTCGTGACATCAACCATCGGGAAGAGGTTGGTGCGAACGTCGCTCATGCCGATAGCCTTACCGGTCTTCGGATCAAAGCCCGGGTTGCAGTTGTACTCAACGTGGCACTGAGCGCACATCAGCTTGCTGTCGGCCTTTTCCATCGTGGCGATCTTGCGGGTAAAGCCGCGAACGCCCATGTCAACCACGTTGATCTTGGTGGCCTTCGGATCTTCGCTGTAAAGACTCGGAATATCCGTACGGGTCAGAGCCTGGATCAGACCGTCGCGAACGATACGCGGCTGGGTGCTGTGCGGATCGTGGCAGAAGTTGCAGTTGACCGCATGGTTGATACTGCGCATCACGTCAACAACGTTGGACTGACGCGAGAACTTGGCTTCGGGATGCTTTTCGCCGAGGTATGCCCAATCGAGCATCAGGTCGGTCGACTTGCAGGTCCAGCAAACCGGGTTGCCTGCAGCGGCCGTACCGGCACGACGCGGCTTCTGCGCATTGTCTTCAGGATACTTGTCGTTGATGACGTCCCAAACGCGGAAGGCACCGTCGCCCTGACCGAGGTACATCCAGCCTTCCTTCGGTTCGAAGCGGCCGCCGAAGGCGCGGTCGCAGAGATACTGGTCAAGTGCGGCAAACGCGTGGCTGCGGGGCAGATCGTGTTCCTTCGTGAAGCCGTGGGCACCCAGGGCGCGATCGAAGAACGGGTTCGGAGCAACGCTGGCGCTGTTCTTCTTGGAGAAGCGCGGAATACGTTCTTCGTTGATCTTGTACATGGAATTGAACTGCGCGGGATGGCAGGAACCGCAGGTCTTGGGATCCATGCTCGTCACCGGGCGCGTATCCTTGCTCGGAGCGCTCACGTGCTTGGTAAGGCCGGAGTGGCAGCTCGTGCAGGAAACTTTCTTGTGAGCACCGGACTTGTGGAAGCCGCCGATGTTGCTATGGCAGGCCACGCAGGTCTTGGTGTCAACTTTTTCAGGGGCTGCGTTAACGGCCGGGGCAAAAGCCACTGCCACTGCAAGTGCTACGCAAGCCTGAACGAAATTATGTTTTGTCATCTCGTCTCTCCTAATCGCGACCTCTCATACTTCGTTTGGAATCGGGAGGCGCGCTTGGGGTGTCGCTCCCTGGTTTAAAAGTCGCTATCGGATTCTCTCACAGAAAAAAACACTGTCAATGCGGCTTCTTGCCTACCGAATTGGCCTACTGTTTCAGTCGGGATTTCGGACCCAATTCTTATGCTTGCCTTAAAACCCGCATGAAATAAGCCTTAAGACAGAATTAACGTAAAAGGCCGCAGAAGACTTTCGTTCCTCTGCGGCCCTGGGCATTAGGGTAATCGCTAATTCTAATTTTATTAACGCAGATCAATCAGGCCAATTTTTACCCCCTTCAGACCAAAATGACCTACTTCTTTTGCGAGATTGGCTCAGTCCGAAATCACATGCCGACCGATCAAATCGTGCTCGCGACTGTCGGTGATGCGCACATCGACGAAATCACCCGGATTGAGATGCGCGTCGGTCGTGACATACACCACGCCGTCAATGTCGGGCGCATCGGCCGTCGTGCGGCCGACCGCCACGCCGTCTTCGTCTTCCGGCTCGTCAATAATGACGCGTTTGACCGTTCCCACTTTCTGTCGAAGGATTTCGGCCGAAATCTCGGCCTGCACTTCCATAAAACGACGGCGGCGTTCTTCTCTCACCTCATCGGGCAGCTGGCCCGGCAATGCATTGGCCTGCGCGCCTTCCACGGGACTGTAGGCAAAGCAGCCGACCCGATCGAGGCGTGCTTCGCGCAGGAAGTCGAGCAGATACTCGAACTCTTCTTCCGTCTCGCCTGGAAAGCCCGTGATGAAGGTCGATCGGATTGTGATGTCGGGGCACACCGCACGCCAAGCTGCAATGCGCTCAAGATTCTTTTCGGCACTTGCTGGACGCTTCATCGCCTTTAGCACGCGGGGATGCGCATGCTGAAACGGCACATCCAGGTACGGCAGGATCAACCCCTCGGCCATCAATTCCACAACGGCGTCGGTTGAAGGATACGGATACACGTAATGCAGGCGTACCCAGGCGTCGAGCTTGCCGAGTTCACGAGCTAGCTCGAGCAGTCGTGTCTTGACAGGGCGACCGCCCGCAAAACCGGTGCGATACTTCACGTCCAAACCGTAGGCCGCCGTATCCTGGCTGATCACCAAAAGTTCCTTGACGCCGCCCTTGACCAGGTTTTCGGCCTCGCGCAGCACATCGCCGATAGGACGGCTCACCAAGTCGCCACGAAGGTCCGGAATGATGCAGAACGTGCAGTGGTGCGAGCAGCCTTCACTAATCTTTAGATAGGCGTAGTGCGCTGGCGTGAGCTTCAAACCGGCTGCCGGCACAAGATCGTCGAAAGGCTCATGCGGACGCGGCAGATGCGCGTGCACCAACGCAAGCGTCTCTTCCAGGCTGTCGGGGCCCGTGATGCCGAGCACCTTCGGCACGCGATCCATAAGCCAGCTTTCGCCGTTGGCGTTCTTCTTGCCGCCCAAGCAGCCGGTCACGATCACGCGTCCGTTTTCCCGCAGAGCTTCCGTGATGGCTTCCAAGCTTTCGGCCACCGCCGCGTCAATAAAGGCGCAGGTGTTGACGATCACCAGATCGGCCTCTTTGTAGTCGGCGGCGATGATGTAGCCTTCGGCGCGAAGTTCCGTGACGATGCGCTCGGTGTCCACCAACGCCTTCGGGCAACCCAAGCTAACAAAGCCAACGCGGCCGATTCGTCCTTTTTGCATTCCTGCCATTGTTGTTCCTTACTGTTCGATCCAGATGACTGCAGCGTGTCGTCCGGTCTGTTCGCCGTCGCGGCGATAGCTGTAGAAGCGTTCGGCATCGGCAAAGGTTGAAAGACCGCAGTCCTCAATGTCTTCAACACCGACCTTGTTTAAGGCAGCCTTGGCGTATGCGGCCAGATCCACACAAAATTTCGCGTCTTTGGCCTTGATGCCGCCGGCAACATCGGGGTACTTGGTGCGGAACACCTCGGCCACTTCAGAGCCGACTTCAAAGTCGTCAAAACCGATGCGCGGCCCGAGCCAAGCTTTGAGCTTGCAGTCGGGAACCTTGGCTCGCATGGCTTCGACGGCAGCTTCGATTACTCCGCCGGCCAGACTCTTCCAGCCGGCATGCACGGCGCCCACCACGCGACCTTCGGCGTCGGCAAGCAACACCGGCAAGCAGTCGGCCACCTGCACCACACAAACCGTCCCCGGCTGCGTTGTGACCTGCGCGTCGGCCTGTACAGATTCGTCCGTCACCTCTTCGGCGTTTACCACGGCAATGCCGTGCACCTGCGTCATCCAGCGAGGTTCCGCCGGGCACAAATCGGCCACGATCGAGCGATTCATACGAACGCAGCCGCTGTTGTCACCCACGCGGCTTCCAACGTTCAAGCCCATGATGCCGTCGGTACCGCCCCAAGGACCGGAAGAAACGCCGCCCACTCGCTCGGTAAAGAACGCCTTAACGCGGGCACCGAGTTCGGGACGAATCACCCCGAGTTCATTTTTCCAATTCATCATTTGTTTCTCTCCGTTGCATTCCGTTTTCCCCTCCGAACCGCCTTTTGTTCCTTCTCAGTCGTCGGCTTCGCCTTCGTAGACCATCGGTCCGAAATCGGGCATCTGGGGTGCGGCATTTTCCTCAAACACCGTAACCGGCTCATCGATCGGTCCGAAATCCAAAGCTTCCATCAGTTCGCACATATCCTGCGGAGGCGCGGCAAACCATTCACAGGTCTCGCCCGTGCCCGGGTGCTTGAGAATCAAGCGGCTTGCGTGAAGCGCCTGTCGGTTGAAAGCTGCAGCAACGCCGGCTTCCTCGGGCAGCGCCGAAGCATTGGTTCGATAGAGCGGATCACCCAAAAGCGGCAAGCCGACGCTTGTCAGATGCACGCGGATCTGATGCGTGCGGCCCGTTTCCAGACGGCAGGCCACCCAGCTCACCATGCGACCGGCAATGCGGGTCGAATCAACCAGACGCACGCGGGTTTTGGCCGGACGACTGCCCTGACCGCCGCGGCAGCAGAACTTGATGGGCGAGCGCGGATCCCGACCGATGGAGCGGTCAACGTAGCCGGCTTCGGGCGCGAGCCCCAGCACGATGGCCCAGTATTCGCGGCCAACGGTACGCGCCTGAAGCTGTCGGACCAGGTCAGTGCGCGAAGCCTCGTTGCGTGCAACCACCATCAGACCGGAGGTTTCCTTATCCAGACGATGCACGATGCCGGCGCGGCTCACACGCGTCAATTCGGGATAGCGGAACAGAAGGCCGTTCAACAGCGTGCCGTTCCAGTGGCCTGCGGCCGGATGCACAACCAATCCGGCAGGCTTATTGACGACGATAATGTCTTCGTCTTCATAAAGCACATCAAAATCGATGCCGTCTTCAGCCACATACGCCGTGTCTTCAGGCGCCGGCTGCGGAGTGACGATCAGTTCGTCGCCGTCGGCCACTTTTATGCGAACACCCGAGGCCGGTTCGCCGTTGACGAGCACCGCCCCGGCTTCGATCCATTTTTGAAGACGGGCGCGGCTCACCGAGGGAATCAAGACAGCCAGAACCTTGTCAAGTCGTTCCCCTACAGGAAAACCTTCAATTTCATAGACATCGGGCTCTGCTGTATTATCCACATCATCTTCAGATTCAAGCGCTTGGACGGGCTCTTCGCAGATATAATCGCCCAATTGATTTTCAGGTTGCTTTTTCGTGGTCATGAATTCCAGTAACTTAGTGCGTCTTACAAAAATTTCCCTGCTCTGCACAGCTGTCGCTTTGAGCGGCTGCTCATGGCTGCAGTCCATTGAAATCGATCCTACCCGCGATTGGACCGCCAATCAGCTTTACTCCGAAGCCCGCGCGGCCGTCAGCGAAGGCACCTGGGAAGTGGCGCGCGACTACTATACCAAGCTCGAAGCTCGCTATCCTTTCGGTTCCTATGCCCAGCAGGCTCAAATTGATCTGGCGTACGTCAACTATAAGGACGATGATGCGGCCGGCGCCATTTTGCAGCTTGATCGCTTCCTGCGCGCCTATCCGAACCATCCCAACAGCGACTACGCACTTTACTTGAAAGCGCTCGCCACGCTCAATGAGCGCGACGGATGGCTCGCTGAACTCACCACGCAGGATTTGGCCGACCGCGATGCTCAAGCCGCTCGCGACGCCTTCGACATCTTCAAGGAACTCGTTGCCCGCTTCCCTGAATCCCGCTACGCGCCCGAAGCCCGTCGCCGCATGCACGAACTCGTCAACGCTCAGGCTGACCACCAACTCGCAACGGCTCGCTTCTACTACGACCGCAAGGCATATATAGCAGCCATTAACCGCGCCAAGGTCGTCATTTCAGATTTCCAAACAACGGCCGCCCGCGATGACGCATTGGTGTTGATTGCCGATTGTTATCACGAGCTTGGAATGTACGATCTTGAAAAAGATACGCGTCGCGTCATCGAACTCAACAAGATCAAGCCTAAGGCAGAAGAGGACGATTCCTGGCTGCCGAGCCTCTGGTAAGGCTTGCGGACACTGTCTAACAACGCCTCGCTTGCGCGGGGCGTTTTCTTACCTACCGCTTGAGTTTCGCCTGCGGCAAGTTGCCCTGCAGATAGTCCTTTGCCCAGGCAAGCCCCACCAGGGTCTTCACGTCCGTGATTTCTCCGTTGCGGGTCATTGAGAGCGCCTCTTCAAACGGCAAACGATGCAACGTAAGGAACTCACCGGCATCAAGCTTTTGCCCGCTTTCAGCCGGATGAACGCCCTGCGCAAGGTAAATCACGATGCGTTCGTTGCTGTAGCCGATGGCATTGTGAATCGTACCGAGCTCCACCCACTTGTCAGCGGCAAGTCCCGTTTCTTCTTCGAGCTCCCGGCATGCGGTTTCAAAAGGATCCTCACCCTTGTCGATCTTTCCGGCCGGAATTTCCCAAAACGCCCGATCCAAAGGACTGCGCCATTGCCGTTCAAGTACGGTGCAATTCTCGTCATCGAGTACCACCATGGCTGCCGCCCCGGGATGCGCAATCATTTCTCGTGCGGAAATACGGCCGTCAGGCAATTTCACTTCACGACGCAGGACGTGCAAAAGTCTCCCCGAATATTCCTCCCGCTCGGAAAGAACCATTTCTTCGAGACTTTTATCAATCGTTTCGAGTTCCCTTGTCATTGCTCGACCCTTCAGTCGTTGTAGTTCTGCCGCGGTTTACCGCTGCGCATATCGTTTTTCATCAGTCTGGACTGATCGCGCTTCCATTCGCGCTTGCTTTCGTCATCGCGCTTTTCAAACTCACGCTTACCGCGACCGAGCGCCAGCGCCAGCTTGACGCGCCCCTTGACAAAATGCAGATCAAGCGGCACCAGCGCATAGCCCGAGCGGTCGACCTTGCCGATCAGCCGATCAATCTCGCGGCGATGCATCAGAAGCTTGCGCGTACGGGTGATTTCAGTTTTTTCATGTGTGCACACTTGATCGGCGGGCGTAAAGCTCGCGTTGCAGAGAAACAGTTCCCCGTCGCGCACATACACATGCGACAAATTGATCGTGGCCCGTCCGGCTCTGACGCTTTTGACTTCCCAGCCGCGCAACTGCAGACCGGCCTCAAAGCGCTCCTCGATGGTGTAGTCGAAAGTCGCGCGTTTGTTGCGAATGAGCGGCGTTGCGTTGTTTTTATTTTTTGCCATTTCGTCTTTGTTTTTACTTTCCTTTTTGGATGCGGCGCAATTCTACCAAGCCCACGCGCGACGCCGACGACAGATCCGCAAAAAGCACTCGGCATGTTTGGCGGCACCCGCAAACTTTCTTCGAAACCGAATTCTTTCAGTCAAGCTCTCTTATCTGAACAGACAAAAGTGATCACGTCCGGCTTTCGCAGAAATAGCAAAACACTGTCTGTTTTTCTCAAGATCGAGAAGTTGCCTCCTGATACTCGCCCGATCGTCCGATGATGGGTTTCACACAACCACATTCTTTTCCGGGAGAATACAAATGATGACTCGCAGACATTTCGCCTTAGCTTCGGCTGCCGCTCTCGCCGGCGGCGCCGCCGGTTCGATTTCCGCTGCTCCTATCCCCAAGGATTTCGATACGGTCTTTCCACAGGGCCCGGTTAACCCTTACGGCAAATTCTTCACGGGCACGTCCTATCTCACGATGCTCAACACCGAGCCGGTATTCAACTGTCCGATCGGCAACGTGACATTTGAGCCCGGCTGCCGCACTTTCTGGCACAAACACACTGGCGGTCAGATTCTTCTGGTTCTCGCCGGCGAAGGCCTTTATCAGGAACGCAGCAAGCCGGCGCGCCGCATCAAAAAAGGCGACGTCGTTCAGATTGCTCCGGACGTCGAGCACTGGCACGGCGCCTGCGCCAAGCATCCCATGACGCACATTTCCATCGAAACCAATGTTCCTAACAACAAGGCCATTTGGCTTGAAGCCGTGACCGAAGGCGACTACGCCGAGGCCAACAAAGCCTGATTCCGATACAAAAACGCTTCCTTCGTCGGTCGGCTTCTGCAAGCGTCAGAATCCGGCCGATTGCATAATCAGAAGCGCCGTCGACATCACGGCAATCGAGATCACGACGGAGAGCGAATTAAGATTTGCACCCATGCCGACGTCACAACCGAGCTGGGCAGTATAGATCAGGCTCATTGCCGGAACAGGCGAAAGACAGATCAACACCATCGCCGTGCGCACTTCACCCTCAAACGGCATGAAATAAGCGCAAGCCAGCGCAAATGGGATGCACAGCAACCAGCGGTTGGCCAGGATCTTCACGATCGTCACAAACTTTTGCCGATTCATCGAAAGTTCGATCGTCTCGCCGATCATGATCATGGCAAGCATCGTGTTGGCCTGAGCCCCCACTTTGGTGATCGTGGTCACTTCGTCGGGGAAACGCAGTCCCACGGCGCTCATGCTGACAACCAGCGCAAAAGTCATCAGAGGGCCCGAACGCACCATTTTGCCGCCGATGACTTTGAGAACGTTCAAAAGCGAGCGTTGCTTTTCGTGTGAACCGGCCAGAATCGCAAACGTCCCGCCTCCGCTCATGATGACGTTACCGACGTCAAACATGAACGCCGTCATCAAACCGGTGGTCGGATAAAAGGCTTGGATATACGGCACCGCCAACGGGCCGATGGAGTATCCGCACATATTGATGCGCCAGAAGTCGCGCTTTTTCTCGTCGGTTTCCTTTCTCGTCAAAAACCAGGCGTAACCGAGCATGGCCACGTTTGCAAGAAACCCGAGAAAGACGATCAACAGCATAATTCCTTCGATCTTGATGCCGTTGAGATTCGTGATGATGATGCAGGGAATAGTGACGTAAAGAACAAGGCCGCTGACGGCATGGAAAGCACTTTCCTTCAAGATTTCTCGGCGGCGCAGAAACCATCCGAGCCAAATGAAAAAGATGAAGGCCGCAATCTTGGGAAGGCTTTCGCTCATAACTAATCCTTTACCGTTTCGTGCCCGTGCTGATGCGTATGCGCGTGCTCGTGGTGGTGATCATGATCGCCGGACGACAAAGCCACGTAGTGCACGGCGCCGTTTTCAATGCCCGTTTCCGCGATCATTTCCTGTGCAAGCGGCGAAATGCTCTTGTACTTGCCTCGCATCACCACCACCTCGACGCAGCGCTCGTGGGATGCGTGCACATGCATGCTCGCGATGATCGACTCGTGATGCGCGTGCTGTTGTTCGGTCATGCGGGCAGGCAAACTCCGGGCATGATGATCAAAACCGAAACTCACGACGGCCATGCACTCGGTCTCGCTCGAGTCGTGAAGCTGATCCTGCGCCAGTTCCCGACGCAACAGATCTCGAAACGCTTCGGATCGGTTTTTGTAACCTCGTTTGGCAATCAATGCGTCAAACGCTTCGGCAATTTTGTCGTCAATCGAAATCGTCACTCGCTGCATCGTTCGTTTCGAGCGACACATCGTCAATGTGCCGCAGTAGGAGGTTCAGCAAATCCTTTTTTTGGAACGTCTTTGATTCTACTCGCCGAATCTTCTCTCAAATTGCGCCTGCCGCAGGCTTTTTCTCGTTTGATTGATAGCTTCGAGGTGTATTCTTCGGCAATCGATCCTTTTTTTTCAGAATCAATGACGCCCCGACAGTCTTTTTCCAGCCATCCGCGCATCCGCGACGCCGCCGCGCTCGGGTTCACCTCGAGCCTGGGGCCGTTTGCGGCCAACGGCATCATGCCTGGCTTTCACGCGATGGCAGAAGACTTCGGCGTGAGTTTCGTTGCCGTGCAGCAGTCGCTCACGATTTATCTCTTCACATACGCCTTTTTCAGTCTCGTCGCCGGCAGCTTCTCCGACAGCTACGGCCGACGTCCGACCTTTATCGGCGGCATGCTCCTCTTTGCCGCGGCAAGCATCGGAGCAGCCTTCAGTCAGTCGCTGTGGGCGCTCTACGGCTGGCGTCTGTTGCAAGGCATCGGCGCAGCCGTCGGCCAAGTCGTCACGCAAGCCATCGTGCGTGACAACTGGAGCGGCCCGGAAGCGGCCAACGTCAACGGAATGATCGCGTTTTTCTTTGCCGCGGGCCCCGCGCTGGCTCCCGTCGTAGGCGGTCAAATCGTCATGCTGTTCGGTTGGCACGCCGTGTTTCTCTTCCTGCTGGTCTATTCGCTTTCGATTGCGGCCTTCATCTACTATCGGATTCCTGAGACGCTGCACGCTACCGATCGCTCGCCCTTTAACCTGTCGGCAGTTTGCGGCAACTATGCCAAGGGGCTCACGCACGGGGCCTTCATGACGGGCGTGATCGCCCACGGCATTTTGTTCATGGGCGGTATTCTCTATTCCGCCGGATCGGCCGACTTCGTGATCAAGGTCATGGGACTTGATGTCGACGAATTCGGATGGCTTTCCATCCCGCTCATTTTTGCGTCCTTTGCCGGCGCCTGGGGTTCAATTCGTCTTGCCAAGCGTCTTCGCCCCAAACGCATGATCATCATCGTGTCAGTTCTGACGCTGGCAGGATCCGTGCTGGCCGCACTCTTTGACTACATTGCCGAGCCGGGGTTTCTTCTTTTGCTGATCGCTCCGGTGCTCTATTCGCTCGGCATGGCGCTGCTGCGTCCAGTCATGATGGCGATGAATCTCGACTATTTTCCCAAAAACCGCGGTATGGCGGCAGCTATTCAGCAGTTCTTCGTCACCGCCTCGTTTTGCTTTTCGGCTGCCGTCTGGGTGCCGATCGTGATGGGATCGGCCTGGAAATACGCACTGGCCTCCGCCTTCTGCGCCTTCCTGGTGCTGGCTCTTTGGCTCGTCTCCATGCGTCTGCGCCCCGAAGCGCTCAAACGCGCGGGCGTTCCCGAAACAATGCGCTGAGCCACTTGCTCGGGATTTCGCATTTTCGTCCTTTTTCTTGCCTATCCGTCGACTTTTTTCAAGACGATTGCCTCAGGCATGCACTACACTTGCACTCATGCAGAAAACGGCCGACATCAAAACAGTTTTTTTCGAAACACAGGCAGACACGGAAGCCTTTGCCCGACGCATTGCCAACGCGCTTATGGCTCACGAATCCGATATTGAACAAAACGGATTCAACTTTCGCTTGAACGGCGGACTGGGCGCGGGCAAAACGACACTGACCCGTGCGCTGTTGCGCGCCTGCGGCGTCTCAGGCCGCGTGCGCAGCCCCACGTTCGAGCTTGTGGAAGACTACGAGATCGGCGCTACGCTCGCCTTTCATCATTTTGACTTCTACCGATTCGAGTCAGCCGAAGAGTTCGACGAAGCGGGCTTCCGCGAACTTTTCGGCCCGGGCATGGTCACGGCTTGCGAATGGAGCGAAAAAGCCGCCCCCTATCTGCCTCAAGCCGATTTAGAAATTTCGCTTCGCGTGCAAAACCTCTCGCGCGAAGCCACTCTTAAAGCCTATACGCCTCTGGGACGTACGATCCTAGCGGAGGTTTGCGCATGAGCACCACCCGTCGAGAACTCATTCTGGGCGCCGTCGGCGCCGTTGCCGCGCAGCCGCTTCAGGCACTTGCCGCCCCTCGGCTGCAAGTGCGCATCTGGCCGGGCGATGAAAGCACGCGTATTTCGGTCGAATCTGACCGCAAGCTCAAGTACAGTTATATGGTGCTGCGCGGCAAAAAGCCCTATCGACTGGTGCTTGACCTCGAAGGCCTGCGCCTGAACGCTAACATCGAAAAGACGCTCAAGAACTTCAACAGCTCCGACAAGTTCATCGCGGGCATCCGTCCCGGACAGTTCAAACCCAACATCCTGCGTATCGTCTTCGATCTCAAGGACGATGTGCGCGCTGACGTAAACTACTCTAAGCCCATCGCTCAGTTCGGACACCGCATCATCATCGATCTGGAAGCCACCAACGCCGACACGATGCGTGAAGTCATTGCAAGAACGGGCGCCAATGAGGAACCCGCCAAAGAAGTCAAGCGCGAGCAGAGCAAACCAAACACCGTTTCGGAAACCCAGCGCGTCACAAAGAAAAAACCACCCAAGAAGTCCGGCAAAACCGAAACACTTGTGGTCGTCATCGATGCCGGCCACGGCGGCGAGGATCCGGGCGCCATCGGCAAGCGACGCAAAACATACGAAAAAACGGTGGTGCTGGCCATCGCCAAGAAACTTGAAGCGCAGATCAACCGCACACGCGGCATGCGTGCCGTGATGACCCGCACCAAGGACGTGTTCCTGCCGCTGCACAAACGCGCGGCGGTGGCAGTCAAGCAAAAGGCGCACATCTTCGTGAGCATTCACGCCGATGCGTGGATCAAGCCGGAGGCCAACGGCTCCTCGGTCTTTACGCTGAGCGTGGGTGGCGCCTCCTCCCTGCAGGCACGCTGGCTTGCTCAAACGCAAAACCGAGCCGACGAAATCGGCGGGACGGTCTTCAAAGATGTTGCTTCGCAGGCGCGCAGCACCGTCGTCGATATGCTCGCTGAAACAAAATTGCGCTACGGCATTCAGTTGGGAGACGAGGTACTCTCGGAACTAGCCAAACTCGGCCCCTTGCACAAGTCGTCCGTGGAATACGCCGAATTTGCCGTTTTGAAAGCCCAGGGTGTGCCGTCGATTCTCGTTGAAACAGCGTTTTTGAGCAATCCCAAGGAAGAAAATCGCCTGCGCGACTCGCGCCATCAAGCGCGCCTTGCCAACGCCATTTTCACGGGCATTCGAACCGCCGTGCGCAAGGACCCCTCCATTCTCAAGCAAACATAAGAACACCTGCAGCCGGTTCTTACGATCCGGCTGCTTTTTTAGCACTAAACGACAGACACGATATGCCTCTTCCCGAAGCTCCCCGCAAACGCGGCACCATTCTCGATGCGAGTGCCTACGGCAAGAAAACAGCCGATGTCAGCACCAAACCGGCAACCAAGACAGCTGCCCTCAAGACCGCTGCCAAGACCAAGACATCTGCGACTGAGGTAAAAGAAACGACTCGCGCCGCTGTAAAAACCGCCCCGAAAACCACAGCCAAAAAAGCTGTCAAACCAAGCAAAACCGTCAAGAAAACCGCCGAAGCGACAATTGCCGTCACGCCTGAAGGCACCACCGCGCACGAAAAAGCTACCAACACCGCGCGTCTTCGCAGTCCGCGTTCAAGCTCCACCGGACAAATGGCCCGCATCTTTGTGCTTGACACCAACGTGTTGCTGCACGATCCGACCTGCCTTTTCCGGTTTCAAGAGCACGACGTCTACCTGCCGATGGTCACGCTCGAAGAACTTGATAACCACAAGACGGGCACGACCGACATCGCTCGCAACGCGCGTCAGGTGAGCCGCACGATCGACCGATTGATCGAGTCGGGCACCGGCCCCATTCAAGACGGCGTGGAGCTCGCCGTACTCGGCAACAAAGAAGCTCGCGGCAAGCTGTATTTTCAGGACTTCGGATTCAATCCCCGCGAACTGCCCGCCGGTCTCCCTCACGACAAGGCCGACAACATGATTCTGGCTGTAGTGCGTGCGCTGCCTGAGCTTTTTCCCGACAAGCACGTCGTGCTCGTCAGCAAAGACATCAACATCCGTATCAAAGCGACGGCAATGGGGCTCACGGCCGAGGACTACTTCAACGACAAGACCATTGACGACGCCGATCTGATCTTTACCGGCTGCGCTTCGGTAACTCCCGACTTCTGGGAAAAGCAGACACATAACCTCAAGAGTTGGCAGAGCGATGGCAGCGTCTGGTACAGCTTCGAAGGTCCGTTGGCCATGAGTCTTTCGGTCAACCAGTTTGTCGCTACCACCGACGGCTCTTTCGTGGGTCAGGTCAAAAGCGTTGTTCAAGGCGTAGCCACGCTGTGCACGATTAAAGACTACCTGCAGCCGCGCAACGCCGTCTGGGGCGTACACGCCCGCAATATGGAACAGTCGCTCGCGCTCAATCTGCTCATGAATCCGGACATCGATTTCGTGACTCTGCTGGGACAAGCCGGCACCGGTAAGACTCTCATCACGCTTGCGGCAGCTCTTGCGCAAACGCTTGAAGATCGGCGTTTTTCCGAAATCATCTTTACCCGTGCGACCGTGAGCGTCGGCGAGGAAATCGGTTTCTTACCCGGCACGGAAGAAGAAAAGATGACTCCCTGGATGGGCGCGCTGGAAGACAATCTGGAAGTTCTCAACAAGGCCGACCGCGGTGCCGGCAGCTGGGGCCGCAGTGCTGCGGCAGACATCATCCGCAGCCGCATCCGCATCAAGTCGATGAGCTTTATGCGCGGCAGAACGTTCCTCAACAAGTTCGTCATCATCGACGAAGCGCAGAACCTCTCGCCCAAGCAGATGAAAACGCTCATCACTCGTGCGGGTCCCGGCACCAAAATCGTGTGCATGGGCAACATCGCGCAGATTGACACGCCCTATCTCACTGAAGGCTCTTCCGGCCTCACCTACGTTGTCGAGAAATTCCGCGGTTGGTCGCACGCGGGTCACATTACGCTACAGCGCGGTGAACGCAGTCGCCTTGCCGATTACGCAAGCGAAGTTCTCTAACTGCATCCGCAAAAAAATCGGGAGATCGAGCGTTTCGATCTCCCGATTTTTTTGAGTCGTTCGGATCAGAACCAAAGCGCAAAGCACATGATGCCAATCATAACGAAGGACAAACCAAGCTTGACGACGGTACCAACCATCATGCCGACCCAGGTTGCCCAGCCAACGTTGCCTGCCACGCGCAGATCGCGCTGCGCGATGTATTCTCCGATGAAGGCGCCCACGAGCGGCATAAAGAGAATGCCTACGATCCCCATGAAGAGACCTGCGATGGTTCCGATCAGAGAGCCCAGAATGCCCCACTTCGAAGCACCCGCTCTTTGCGCACCCATGGTCTGCGCCACCCAGTCAACGGCAAGTCCTATGACGGTGAGTACGCCGAGCACCACCAACGGCACCCAGGTGATGTGCTGAAAGTCTCCGATCCAAGCGGCCAGAAGTGCGCCCAGAAAAATCATGGGGATACCCGGCAAAGCCGGCACCACAGTTCCGGCCACTCCGCACAGGATCAGCGCTACCACGCAGATCCACAAAATAATTCCGGTCCAGTCCACTGCAAGCAATGTGTCGATCATTTTTGTTTTCGGCACCCTTTTCCCGCACAGTCCGGGATCGGATTTGCCGCTCCGAGAAAAGACGTTATTGGTATTCGGGCGGAATGTCGCCCTCTTCAGCAAGGTTATCAAAGCGCGTGAACTGACCGTCAAAGCGCATGTTGATCACCCCCGTCGGGCCGTTACGCTGCTTGCCGATGATGATTTCAGCGAGATTCGGGTCTCCCGTTTCCTTGTTGTACACCCAGTCGCGATAAATGAACATGATGATGTCGGCGTCCTGTTCGATAGCCCCCGATTCGCGCAAGTCGCTCATCATCGGTCGTTTGTCGGCACGTGCGTCCACTCCGCGGTTGAGCTGAGAAAGCGCAATGATCGGCACCTCCATTTCGCGGGCCAAACCTTTGAGACCTCGCGAAATTTCAGAAATTTCCGTAGCACGATTTTCCATCGAACTCTTGCTCGAGCCGCGCATCAGCTGCAGGTAGTCCACGACGATCAGAGATAGACCGCCCGTTTTGCGTGCCAGACGGCGTGCGCGGCTACGCAGTTCGTTTACCGACAGGTTGCCCGTGTCGTCAATGTAAAACGGCGCCTGGCTCATGAGGCTCACGGTTTCCGTGTAGCGCGCCCAGTCGGCGTCGTCAAAGCGCCCGCGACGCATCTTCTGCGCATCGATGCGGCCCACCGAGCTGATCAAACGCTTGCAAAGCTGTACGGAGCTCATTTCCATCGAGAAGATGGCCACCGGCATCTTGAGGGTCAACCCAGCATACTCAGCGATGTTCATGGCAAAGGAGGTCTTACCCATCGAGGGGCGTCCGGCCACGATGATCAAATCCCCCTTCTGAAGGCCTGAGGTCATCCGATCAAGAATCTTGAAGCTCGTCGGCAGCCCGGTGACATCATCGGAATTGCGCATCTGGTAGAGCTGCTGCACTTCCTGCGTAACTTCGCCCGCAAGTTCCTCAAGAACGCGAAAACCGCGCTTGCCCTTGTTGGATTTTTCATCGATGGCAAAGACTTTGGCCTGAGCCTGATCGAGAAGCGTGGGAACGTCGGCGGATTCCGGAGAAAGTGCGCTGGTGGCGATCTCTTCACCCGCGGTAATAAGCTGGCGCAGAATCGAGCGGTCGCGCACAATTTCAGCGTAGCGGCGGATGTTAGCTGCGGCAGGCGTGCTGTTGACGAGGCTGTTGAGATAGGCCAGGCCTCCGATTTCGCGCGCCTTGTCTTCGGCTTCGAGTTCCCCGTAGACCGTTACGATGTCGGCCGGGCGCCCTTCGGAACACATCTGCTGGATCTTTTCGTAGATCACGCGGTGTTCGCGGCGGTAAAAATCATCGGGCGTGAGAACATCGGCTACCTGATCGAACGCGTTGTTGTCGAGCATCAAGCCGCCGAGCACACTCTGTTCGCTTTCCACCGACTGCGGCGGCAGACGAACGGAAGCCACTTCCGGATCGTGAGAAGCACTCGACATCACTGGCGTCTGCGCCGACAACGGAACGTCGGGCAACATGTCCTCGGCAGGCACAGACGTCATCGTGTCAATGTCGCCAGCGGGAATCTCGTCGTCAAATCCAGCCATATCACACCTTGAATCTGCAATTTTGAAAGTGCTTAATCTTAACGGATGCTCAACTACTGCGCGCGATATCGGCAACGTGCGGTTACACGGTCCGGTGCTCGTTCACACATTCCGAACATAAAAAAAACCGAACCTCTCCCAGGGGAAAGATCCGGTTTCGTCCCAATTTTTCAGGGCACGCTCCTGACGGAGCATCAACCGAAAAAATTAGGCGGCTTCGGCAACCACGCGCACGACGATGTCGGCGGTGATGTCGGTGAGAAGGCCGATCGTGATCGTGAATTCGCCCACGCTCTTGATGGCGCCGAGCGGCGTACGAACCTGGCTCTTCTTGATCTGGAAGCCGAGCTTGTCAACAGCTTCAGCGATGTCGGCGTTGGTCACAGAACCGAACAGGCGGCCGTCAACACCGGCCTTGCTCGTGATTTCGATCACCTGGCCGTTGAGCTTTTCAGCCGTTTCCTGGGCCTGAGCGATACGTTCAGCCTGCAGGCGTTCGAGTTCAGCGCGACGAGCTTCGAATTCTTCGATCGCAGCCTTGGTAGCACGCTTGGCGTGACCCTGGGGGATCAGGAAGTTACGGGCGTAGCCATCCTTAACCTTAACGATGGCACCGAGATCACCGAGGTGATTGATCTTTTCGAGAAGAATGACTTGCATGATTAACGGGTCCCCTGGTTGTCGGTGTAGGGCAACAAAGCGAGGAAGCGAGCGCGCTTGATCGCCGTGTCAAGCTGACGCTGATAGTGCGCCTTCGTACCGGTCAGGCGAGCCGGCATGATCTTGCCGTTTTCCTGAATGAAGTCGCGCAGGGTATCGATATCCTTGTAGTCGATCTGTTCGACGTGTTCAACCGTGAAACGGCAGAACTTCTTGCGCTTGAAGAGCGCATTCTGTTGGTTGGCACGGCGAGGCTTGCCCTTACCTTTTGCACCAAAAGCCATTTTTCAACTCCTAATTTTGAATTCCGTGATGTGGACCGTCAGCTTTGAGCTTCTGAGCGAACGCTGTGCAATGAAACCTTTCATGTCGAGCGTCTTACCTAGTTCGACCTTATCGAGTCTCGCAGCCGTATCGGCAAACGACATAACCGTGAAGTCAAACTCTATTTTCCGCATCGCTCCGGCTTCGAACTGCTGCCCGGCGTAGTGACACCTAGCTTCGAAAACCGCAATTCCTGCCGGCGTGTAACACAGTTCTTTTTTTTCGACCAGAACCGCGCTGATGACGATGCTGTTGTCAGAATCCACTCTCGCGACGATCTAAAAATCTGTTTGGATTAAGCCTGTTCGGCGGCTTCAACTTCAGCCGGAGCCTGTTCAGCGGCGGGTTCGGCTGCAACCTTCTTGGCTTCTTCCTTTTCAACGCTCTTCATCATGACGGAAGGAGCGGTTTCGGCCTTCTTGGTCTTGACGACGAGGTGACGCAGAATGGCGTCGTTGAAACGGAATCCGTTTTCGATTTCAGCAAGCGTAGCGTCCGTGCATTCGATGTTCATGAGAACATAGTGAGCCTTGACGAGCTTCTGGATCGGATAGGCGAGTTGACGACGGCCCCAGTCTTCAACACGGTGGACCTGACCACCCTGTTCGAGGACGAGATTCTTGTAACGTTCGATCATCGCGGGAACCTGTTCGGACTGATCCGGGTGCACGATGACGCACAGTTCGTAATGACGCATTGATTCCTCCTTACGGAAATAAGCCACCCGAGCGTCGTATCGGTGTGGCAAGGATGTGAAAGCGCGTAATGTTATTCGGTTTTTCCTTAAAAATCAATATCCTAAGGAAAGAAACCAACAAAAAAGCCTCAAAGCACGACAATTCGGCTGTTGAGGCATTTTGTTTCCCCGTTTAAGGGAGTAAGTGGTGCCGGTGAGAGGATTCGAACATCCGACCTTCGCATTACGAATGCGCTGCTCTACCAGCTGAGCTACACCGGCACACTTGTTTTTCCTTCGAGGCGTTTGTCTCTCGAAGAGATGCGCATTCTACAGAGCTTTTCGAAAAATGCAAGAGTGCGATCAAATTTTTTAGATCATCCTCTGACTCAGTCTTTGTGAAGCCGATTCCGACGAGAGGCCCCGAACCTCGGACCTTCGTATGACGTCAATACAGCTGCAGTCCATTGGCCGTTCCGTACTCAGGCGTGAGCACGATTTCGCTCTTGATCTTGCTCTTTCCCTGCTTGACATAACCCTGCATGAGCGCGTCGGCAACCAACTCCGGCGGCAAAATGGATTCGTCCGACTCAAATTGGAAACGACCGACAGGCTGAGTTCCCTGCCCGGTAGATTCAGATCGCAAGACACCCGACAAGGTCGCACGATTGCCTTCGATCGACACCGAGAGCGGATCAAATTCGACGACCACTCCGTCATTTTGAATACCTCTCATCAGAGTCAGCGTTAACAAATCATCGTGCAAATACGATGGGCCGAGCAGAATCTGCGCAAACTGCTCACAGAGCTCCTCAGTAATACCTGTGACACGTACCGAACCGCTGACATCATCCACCGCGCCGATCTGCCCGAGTTCCAGATAAAGAGCCGGAGAAGCCGGTTTCTTGAGGCTGAAGCTCATGGTCTCAGCCCACGTTTTTGTCCCTTCTTCCGGCTTCAGATCAAGTTTGAAATCAAATCCGTCAAAGCGGGCGGCTGCGCTCACCATCGAATCTATCTTCATCGTGAGCGATGTTTCCGACAATCCCGAATTTTCGCCATTGAGCGCCTTGGCAATAGGAGCGGCGTCCGACACAAAGGAGAACTCGAACTTGCCGAGCTTCAATTCGGGCTGACCGACCGGTCGGCATGACAATCCCGGAGTCTGTGCTCGCACTTCCAATGTCTTGCCGGTTTCGATATCGAACTCAAAAGCTTCAAACGAGCACTGGCCTCCGGCCACTACCGTAAACGGTTTGATCTTGTAGGTCAGTCTCGCGCTGGGCAGCGCCTGGCTGCCGGACGTCAGAGCATCCCAGGCCGTGTAGGACACTTCGATGCGGTCATCGAAGTTCTGCACGCCCGCTCTCAAAAGCCCCTGCTCGAAATTGGTATCAGCCGCGCGGGTAAGTTCCACTTTCGTCGTAAGCCCGGGATAGGCCCGGCCATTGAACGTTCCGAGTTGAATGCCGCCCACGGCTTCGAACGTCACCTGGAAGGTCTTTTTGAAGAAGCCGCCCTCGTACTTGGTCACACGCGCGGCCAGCTCGGCAGGAAGCACGGACGAAAAATTACTGATAGCCGTCTCATCGAACGCTTTTCCGGCCGAATAGATTCCATAAAACCAACAGCCGCCGACAGCCGCGACAGCCAGAGCGCACGTGGCACCGGCCAAAATTTTTGTGGTGTTTTCCATCGAAAAAGACGAAAGCGAAAAGTCAGATAGGAAGCGAAGGAAAGGAAACGGCCGCTTGAAACTTATTCAGGCGGCCGCTTGATATTAACAATTTTAGGAGCACTTAAGACTCGCCAAACCACTTGGCGTAGATCTTGTCGTAGGTTCCGTCATCTTTCATGCTCTTCATGGCGGCATTGACCTTGTCGCGCAATTCCGTATTGCCCTTCTTGACCGCAAACCCGAAATATTCGCTGTCAAACTGCATGGGCTGGCGCTTGAGTCCTTTGGCGGCACGCGCATTGGTCACCAAAAAGTAGCCGATCACCGGACGGTCGGTAATCACCACATCACTACCGTTCATCTTCAGGTCCATGAAGGCTTCTGCACTTGTGTTGAAAGCCTTGATCTTGGTACCGGGGATACCCTTGGCCACTTCGGCGCCGGTCGTGCCGATCTGCACGGCAATCGTCTTGTTGTGCAGATCTTCGATCTTCTGATACTTGGCTTCATCGCCGACACGAATCATCAGACCCTGACCGGCCTGGTAATAGGGTTCACAGAAGTCAACGCGCTTTTTACGTTCTTCCGTGATCGTCACACCGCTCACCACGATGTCAATGTTGTTGGTCATCAATGCGGGAATCAGGCCGTCAAACCCCATGTTGACGAATTCCACCTCAACTTTCATGCGCTTGCCGATTTCGCGGATCATATCCATATCGAAACCGACGTATTCACGGCTGGAGCTGTCGAGGAACTCAAAGGGAGCAAAGGTCGGATGCGTACCGACGCGAAGCGTATCGGCAGCGCTCGCGGCAAAGGAAGCTAACGCCATGACACCGGCGGCAAGCGTGGCAAAAATCTTACTTTTCACTTTGTGTTCCTCCGTTTTTGCCCATTGGGCACTTCGTTCTTGTTATCGCAACCGCGTCATCTGAGGCATAAACGCGGGCATTTGAAAATTGCGGATTATTTTCGCACGAAATATCACTTGTGTTGCTAGGTATTTCGTATTGGACGCTAAGCTTTTTTCAAGGCAGACGGCTAATCGCCTGATCCTTAACACTTTCTAGAAAGTCGCCGGCAGGCCCCTTACCGGGAATCCGGCAGTCCGGTTCAATTTCCAAAAGCGGAACCAGCACAAAGGCACGTTCGTGCATACGCGGGTGCGGCAGAGTCAGAAAAGGCGTCTGCTGAACCACGTCACCGTATAAAAGCAGATCCAAATCCAACGTGCGCGGTGCATTGTGCACCCCCTCCGGACGAACGCGATGCGCTTCGTTTTCAATGACAAAAAGTGCGCGCAACAACGCTTCCGGTTCCAGTTCCGTTTCCACCGTCACAACAGCATTGACATAGTCCGGTCCGGAAGAATCAACTGGTGCCGTGCGATAAAAAGAGCTTACCTTGAGCAAGATCGTCTGCTCAATCTTACTGATCCTTTTGAGCGCTTGTTCAAGCGCCTTTTTGGGCTCACCCAGATTGGCACCCAACGCGATTACGGCTTCGGTCATGATTGTTCAGACTTGGATTCAGCCTTGTCGCTCTTGGGACGGCGACGGCGGCGTTTGGGCTTGGCCGAAACAACAGAAGCGGCATTGTCAGGTTTTTCTGCAAACTTCGCTTCACTTGCCTGCCCCTCGATTCCGGCCTTTTCCGCCGAAGATCGGCGACGTCGGGAGGTCTTACTGCGGGGCTCGTAACGCGTGGCCTCTTCCGTGAAGCGCTCTTCGTCGCGCTGCTCTTTTTGACGACTCTTAGAGCCGGCTCGTGCTTGGGCCGCCGTGCGGCGCGCTTCGACCTCGGCCTGAGCCACCATGTCGGCGCGCTTTTGTTCATCTGCGTCGACAAAATCTTCCCACCAGTGTACGAGACTCTCGGGAACATGCCCTAAAGCACTGCGCAAAAGCATGAAGTCATACCCGGCTCGATACTTAGGATGTTCGACAAGGGTGTACGGATTCTTGCCGGTGCGCCGTTCAAATCGAAGCTGCAGCATCCAAATAAGCTTCATGTCGGCAACAAAGCGGTACTGAATGGCAAGCTTGGCCGATTGCGTGGCGATCACTTCTTCGGCAGCCGAGTAAAGCGCCATCGCTCTTGCCGAACCCTTATTGCTTGTCGAAGACTTCTGATAGGCGTCCCAGCGCTTTTTCACTTGCGGCCACAAAAGCGTGGCAAACAGGAACGCGGGCGAAATCTTTTTACCCACGGCGATACGCTCGTCAGTGCGCTTGAGCGCGAGCATCAGAAACTTCTCGCCGTCGGGCTCATCAAGAATGACATCGAGCATCGGCAAAAGCGAACGATGCAGGCCCGCAGCACGCAGTTTGAGCAGACACTCTTCAGCGCGGCCGCACGTAAAGAGCTTGATCATTTCGTCGAAAAGTCGAGCTGCAGGCACATTGCCGAGCAACGGCGCCATTTCCGCAATGGCTCGATCCGCACTTTTTTCAATCTTGAAACCCAACTTGGCAGAAATACGCACGGCACGCATCATGCGCACCGGGTCCTCTCGATAGCGCGCCTGCGGATAACCGATCATGCGCAACGTCTTGCGTCGAATGTCCTCGTAGCCCCCGTGATAATCGTAAATGTCCCCCGTCGACGGATCGTAGTAAAGCGCATTGATCGTAAAGTCGCGACGCGCAGCGTCCTCCCACATCTCCCCGAAAATGTTGTCGGAAATGACGCGGCCGGAAGCATCCTTGCGAACGCCCGAAGCATCCAGTGCTCTGAATGTCGAACATTCAACGATTTCGTTGCCGAACACCACATGCACCAGACGGAAACGACGTCCGATGATGAAGGCGCGGCGCTGAGCACGCTTGACCTGTTCGGGAGTGGCATCAGTGGCCACATCGAAGTCTTTGGGCTTGACCCCGAGCAACAAATCACGCACAGCGCCGCCCACAACGTAGGCTTTGTAGCCTCGCTGCTGCAAAATTGAGCACGTACGCACCGCGGCAAAGCTCACCATTTTCGGATCAATGCCGTGTTCGCTTGCCTTAATAATGCGAGGCTCCTTATTGACCTCGTGATTGTTGCGCCCCACGATGGAGGCGATCATGCGCTTGACGTAATCAAACACTTATTCTTTACTCCGTTCGTCCGCTCTTCTATTGATTTGCATGCGGCTCTTTTCGTTTTTCTACTTGCTTTTTCTCAAAAGACGAGGCGCATTTTCTCGATTTGCCAGCGCTTTGGCAACAAGTTGCGCCGCAAAGTCATACTCTGCCTGAGTGTAACTGTCCGTCACACGCCAGCCGCGTTCGCTCGCAATGCGCAGCAACGTCTCCCTTGCATTCACAACGCAGCATCGCCCTCCCTTTTTGTCAACATACTCAAAAAGAGCAAGATCAGCGTCGCTGTCCGACCAGAATTCGTATTCGTCGATCGTCGTGCCCTGTCGCTTCAACTCATCAACGAGTTTTTCAACGGCCGTCACTTTGCCCTGCTGATACGTGATCGGCTCAATCCAACGACCGGTGAAATTGCCCGATTGGTCTTCCTGAGGTCTGACCGACAGCAGGTAATCCACGCCGAACAGTTCGGCGGAAGGCTGCGTGGCATAACTGTAAGTAGCCGAACAGATCGCCGTGACGGCGCCCGCTTGTTTGGCTTCATTGACAATTCTGACGGAACTTGCGGGAAGAATTTTTTCGAGCACCTCCGCGCGATAAGCTTTGCGAGCCGCATCCAAATCCGCACGATTGAACTGAGCCAGAAACTGCATCTGCCACATTTCGTACTCATCAATGTTCAATGTCTGCTCGATATATTCGCGCGTAAAACGATCAAGCGTTTCTTCTGCAGTCACACGCACAGCCTTTTCGCAGGCCCTGAGGAGCCACTTGCACCAGATATCCCCCGTATCAATGGGCATCAACGTGTGATCAAGGTCGTAAACTACAAGCTTCACAAATCCTTCCTCAGTTCTTTGAAAGAACATCTTTGAGCGTCGCATCCAACAGGACCGTGGTGATGCGCCGGTGTTCGCGGACGGCCTTTTCATCAACCGCATCTAAAAAACGCCGTAATCCGCGCATGTCTCGCGGGCAGCGAGCTTCGATCCAACGTCTCTGGGCCGAGTCGAACTCAATGCCGCGCTCACGAGCCAGACGCAAGAACTCTTCACCCGCTTCGTCAGCAGACAAATATCGCAACTGGTACGTCAGCCCCCACATCAGACGAGTCTTCACGTCGTCGCGGATTTCGAGATCAGCAGGTCGGATGGTGCCCGCACAAACAATGCGCGCCTGCGGGTGCGAACGTACATCGTTCATCAGAAAGAACAATCGTTCGAGATCTTCATCGTCAAGTCGCTCGACATTGTCAACCGTATAAAAGAGCGTCTGCTCATCGTATTCGGGAACGCGCATGCGCTGAGTCGGCGTAATGGCCCGCAACAAGTGCGAACGGCCGCTGCCGGGTGGCCCCCATATATAAATGAACTGCGGCCCCTGTCCCTTCTTGCAGTCACGCAGCGCAGCCAAAAGCTCAGCGTTGCTGCCGACACGGAAATTGTCCAGCGTCGGTGCTTCGGGCTCAACAAGATTGAGCAAAAGTTGTTCGGTAGGCTGCGCGTTCAATTGAGTTAAGCAGTGCTCGAAAAGTTAAACGGTAACCGGACACGACCGAAATTGCATCTGCGAATACTGCACAACACAAGACAGCTTGCGTCCGAGTGGGCTAAAATGCCATATTTAATGCAAACGTCGGCACGGCGCTTAAGTTTAGCGCGAAGCCGGCTTCGGCGTTCTAAATTCTCTTGATTGCCTCATCAAAACAATGACTCAGCTTTCCTATGCCGCCGCCGGCGTCTCCATCGACAACGGCGATGAACTCGTTGATCGCATCAAACCCGCCGCCAAGCGCACCATGATCCCCGGTGTTCTCGGCTCCATCGGCGGATTCGGTGCTCTCTTTGAAATCAGCAAAGAATACAAAAACCCGGTACTCGTCTCAGGTACCGACGGCGTGGGAACAAAGCTCATGCTCGCCTTCCAGCTTAACCGTCATGATACGGTGGGTCAGGATCTGGTCGCCATGAGCGTCAACGACATCCTCGTGCAGGGTGCCAAGAGCCTCTTCTTCCTTGACTACTTCGGCTGCGGAAAGCTCGACGTTGACACGGCCGAACGCGTTGTCAAGGGCATCGCTCACGGTTGCGAACTCGCCGGCTGCGCGCTGATCGGCGGCGAAACGGCTGAAATGCCGGGTATGTACCCCGATGGCGAATACGACCTCGCGGGCTTTGCCGTGGGCATCGTTGAAAAAGACGAAATTATTGACGGCAAGAGCATCAAACCGGGCGACGTTGTGATCGGTCTGGCTAGCTCCGGCCCGCACTCCAATGGCTTCTCCCTCATCCGCAAAGTGGTGGAAGTCTCCGGCGCCGACTGGAACATGCCCTTTGACGGCGCCACGCTCGCTGACCGCGCAATGGAACCCACCCGAATCTACGTCAAGCAGGTCCTCAACGTGATGAAGTCCGTGAAGATCAAGGGCATGGCTCACATCACGGGCGGCGGTCTGGTGGAAAACATTCCGCGCGTTCTGCCCGAAGGCACCCAGTGCGTGGTGCACGCTGACAGCTGGAAGCGTCCGGCCATCTTCGACTGGCTGCAGGAAAAGGGCAACATTGACGCCCACGAAATGCACCGCGTCTTCAATAACGGCATCGGCATGGCCATCGTGGTCGACGCGGCCGACGCCGAACGCGCCAAGGCGCTCTTTGAAGCCGAAGGCGAAACGGTCTACACGATCGGCGAGATTCGCGAACTGCCCGCCGGCGAAGCTCCCTGCGTGGTCATCTAAGCTGCTTCAGACTGTTTGAAACAACCAAGCGCGGCAAAAGGCCTCGGTCTTGACCCGCGCTTTTTCATACCCGTGAACTCCATGCGCGTTTACATTTGTTGTCCCCGACGAAAAGGGGGTGCCGAGCTGCATGAACTCGACGTTTCCGAAGGAGCTGTGGTTGCCGATGCACTCGAATCGGCCGGCTTTCCCCGCGAAACTACCTGCGGCATCTTCTGCGAAAAATGCATGCCCGAGACCGTTCTGAAGCCGGACGATCGCATCGATATTGCCGTAGCGCTTGCGCTTTCGCCCATGGAAGTGCGCCGCCTGCGCGCACAGAACAAGGAGCGCACGGCCGTCCCGCGCCCGCGTCACGGCGGCATTCATCAGCTCATCAAGCCTTTGGACGAAACAGAGGCCTGAAAATTTTTCGTCTTAAATCCGAAAACCTCTTTCAATAGGACATATTTTGTGCCTATAATGTGAGGTTAACCAAAAGCATCCGGGGCCTCTTGGGCGAACGTCCGGCACTGCGACCCGTTTTTTTTTTGCTTTGAGGTTACCGAAAATGCGTCTCCTGCAGAAGGCACTCACCTTCGACGACGTTCTGCTCGTCCCCGCCTACTCTGAAGTTCTCCCCCGCGATGTGCAACTGCGCACGCGTCTGACTCGCGAAATTACCCTGAATCTTCCGATGGTGTCCGCCGCTATGGACACGGTTTCCGAAGCCAACCTGGCCATCGCTATGGCTCAGGAAGGCGGCATCGGCATCATTCACAAGAATCTCACCGCTCAGCAACAGGCTGCTGAAGTCGCCAAGGTCAAGCGCCACGAATCGGGCGTTGTGAGCGATCCGATCACGGTCGGCCCTGACATGCTCGTGGGCGACGTGATCCGCATGTGTCAGGAACACCGCATCAGCGGCGTGCCGGTCGTCGAAGGCCGTCATGTTCTGGGCATGGTCACCAACCGTGACCTTCGCTTCGAATCCCGTATGGAAGCTCCCGTACGCGAGGTGATGACCCCGCGCGATCGTCTCGTGACTGTCCAGGAAGGCTCCAGCCTCGACGAAGCCAAGCGTTTGATGCACGAGAACCGTCTTGAACGCGTGCTCGTGGTCGATAAGGACTTCAACCTCTGCGGCCTCATTACTGTCAAGGACATCATCAAGGCTACCGAGCATCCTTATGCCGCCAAGGACAGCGAAGGCAAGTTGCTGGCAGGCGCCTCGATCGGCGTGGGTGCCGGTACCGAAGAACGTCTTGAATTGCTCGTTGAAGCCGGCGTGGACGTGGTCGTCGTCGACACGGCTCACGGCCACAGCAAAGGCGTGCTCGACCGTGTGGCATGGGTCAAGAAGAACTACCCCAACCTGCAGGTGATCGGCGGCAACATCGCTACCGGCGCCGCTGCCCGCGCTCTGGTTGACCACGGCGCCGACGCCGTCAAGGTCGGTATCGGTCCGGGCTCCATCTGCACGACCCGTATCGTGGCCGGCGTGGGCGTTCCTCAGATTTCCGCCATCAGCAACGTTGCTGAAGCGCTTGAAGGCACCGGCGTTCCCCTGATCGCTGACGGCGGTATCCGCTTCTCGGGCGACATCGCCAAGGCCATCGCTGCCGGCGCCAACTGCGTCATGATGGGTGGCATGCTCGCCGGTACCGAAGAAGCCCCCGGCGAAGTGATCCTCTACCAGGGCCGCTCCTACAAGAGTTACCGCGGCATGGGCTCTTTGGGCGCCATGTTCAAGGGTTCCGCCGACCGCTACTTCCAGGACAACAACTCGGGCAATCTCGACAAGCTCGTGCCGGAAGGCATCGAAGGCATGGTGCCGTTCAAGGGCTCCGTGGTGACGATCCTCTACCAGATGGCCGGTGGTCTGCGCTCCTCGATGGGCTACTGCGGCTGCCGCACGATCGACGAAATGCGCTCTCGCGCCGAATTCGTCGAAATCACGGCCGCCGGCTGGCGTGAAAGCCACGTCCACGACGTGAAGATCACGAAGGAAGCCCCGAACTACCGTCAGGAAAACTAATCCTGCCTAGGTAGGTTAAAATAACGCGGCGCGGGTTTTACCCCGCGCCGTTTCTTTTTACCGCCGCCTCTCAAGCAAAATTTTTGTCAGCTTGCCCGCTGACGGCGGCCCCGCACCGCTCAAATTTCCAGACATGCTACACGATCGCATTCTTATTCTCGATTTCGGAAGCCAGGTGACGCAGCTCATCGCACGCCGTGTGCGTGAAGCTCATGTGTACTGCGAAGTGCACCCCAACGACGTTTCCGCTGACTTCATCCGCGAATTCAATCCCAAGGGCATCATTCTGTCAGGCTCTCACATGAGCGCCTACGAAGAGTCCAACGATCAGGTGAGTCCGGCCGTGTTCAGTGCCGGAGTTCCCGTGCTCGGCATCTGCTACGGCATGCAGACGATGGCCCAGCAGCTTGGCGGTCGCGTAGAAAGCGGCTCCAAGCGCGAATTCGGCTACGCCGAAGTACGCGCCCACAACCACACCAAGCTTCTTGAGGGCATCGAAGACTTCAAAGGTCCCGAAGGCGAAGGCATGCTCAAGGTTTGGATGAGCCACGGCGACAAAGTCACCGTCATGCCCGAAGGCTTCAAGCTGATGTGCTCGACTCCGTCCTGCCCGATCGCCGGCATGGCCGATGAAACCCGCGGTTTCTACGCCGTGCAATTCCATCCGGAAGTCACGCACACCGTGCAGGGCAGCCTCATGCTCAAGCGCTTTGTCACGGATATCTGCCACTGCAAGCCCGACTGGGTGATGGGCGACTATATCGCCGAAGCCGTCGAAATGATCCGCAAGCAGACCAACGGCGAAGAAGTCATTCTCGGCCTTTCGGGCGGCGTGGACAGCTCGGTTGCCGCCGCACTCATTCACCGCGCCATTGGCGACAAGCTTACCTGCGTGTTCGTCGACAACGGTCTGCTGCGCAAGGGTGAACGCGAACAGGTTCGCGAAACCTTCGAAAAGAACATGGGGCTGAAGCTCATTGTGGTCGACGCCGTCGATCGCTTCATGGGAGAACTCGCCGGCGTCACCGATCCTGAACAGAAGCGCAAGATCATCGGTCGCGAATTCGTAAATGTCTTCCAGGAAGAGGCCGAAAAGCTCTCCAACGCCAAGTGGCTTGCTCAAGGCACGATCTATCCGGACGTCATCGAATCGGCCGGGGCCAAGACCAAGAAGGCCAAGACCATCAAGAGCCACCACAATGTGGGCGGTCTGCCCGAAACGCTTCACCTGAAGCTACTCGAACCGCTGCGTTCGCTCTTTAAGGATGAAGTGCGCGAACTCGGTGTCGAGCTGGGCCTTCCCTACGAAATGGTCTACCGCCACCCGTTCCCGGGACCGGGTCTGGGCGTTCGTATCCTGGGTGAGGTCAAGCGTGAATATGCCGATCTGCTGCGCGAAGCCGACGCCATCTTCATCGAAGAACTGCGCCGCGCCGGCTGGTACGACAAGGTAAGCCAGGCTTTCGTTGTATTCCTGCCCGTCAAGAGTGTGGGCGTCATGGGCGATGGCCGCACCTACGACTGGGTTGTGAGCCTGCGTTCGGTTGAAACGAGCGACTTCATGACCGCCAAGTGGTCCGAGCTGCCGTACTCGCTTTTGGCCACCGTCTCCAACCGAATCATCAACGAAGTGAAGGGCATCAATCGCGTCGTCTACGACGTCTCGGGCAAGCCGCCTGCCACGATCGAATGGGAATAATCCGGTCAACGTTTTGACTTGATGTCCCGACAAAAGGGCGAAGCCGTTACAGGTTTCGCCTTTTTTGCCTCTTTCTGTCGGACTACGTCTTTTGACGGAAGTTTCTCAAGGTTTTTATAAGAGCGGTCGGATAGAATCGGCAGATATGTGTCGGCTAGCCTTCACGGCATCGACAACTTTCGAAAGGATTGATTATGTATCTGAAGTCCCCGAGCCTTGAAGAAGGCTCCCGCATGCCCGCCAAGCACTCCCTGAATGGAGGCAATCTGTCCCCCGAACTTTCCTGGGGCGACTTTCCTGCGGAAACAAAGAGTTTTGCGGTCACCTGCTACGATCCGGACGCTCCGACCGGCTCCGGCTGGTGGCACTGGGTTGCACTCGACATCCCGGCCAATGTCACGACGCTGACCGAAGGCGCAAAACTTGCCGCTCCGGCACGTGAATTGACAACAGATTACGGCACCAAAGGCTTTGGCGGCGCCTGTCCTCCCTCGGGACACGGCATGCATCGTTACGTATTTACGGTTTGGGCACTGCCGGTGGAAAAACTTGACCTGCCCGACGGCGCCACCGCCGCCAACGCAGGCTTCATGCTCAACGCCATGGCTCTGGCAACCGCAAAAATCACGGCAACCTACGTCACACCGTAGTCCCTGCCCTTAATGAGACTTCTGGGCAGGTACGCGCCCGTGCATACCCTTTCGTCGAACTCAGCTGATAACTTGGATTTGATTGAGTTCGGCGAACTCACACCATAAAAAAGTCGACTTTTCAAAAAGTTGGACCTCGGGGAGAAAAAAATGACTGCAGACTCCACACAGATGCAGCGCCCGGTGATGAATCCGCACGAAAAACGGATGCAGACGATTCAAGCCGTCCTCTATGTCATCGCCATCATTTTGGGCCTCATCAACGGCTTTTACGGTTCCGAATTTTGGATTCAGACGGGTGAATTCATCTCGACGATCTTCATTCGTCTGTTCCGTTTCATCGCGGTTCCGATCATCGCCGTATCGATCATTGCCACGCTCTCGCAGATTTCGCGTTCTACGGAATCCGGACGCATTTTCCGTCACAGCGTTTTCTACACGCTTCTGACCACAATTTTGGCCGCCTCGCTGGCAGCAATTCTTTTTGAAGTCTTTTCGCCCGCCAACGTAACCCTAAGCGACACGACCGAAGCGTCAGCCGCCATCGCAGGCATCAAAGGCAAGAGCTACTTTGACTACATCACATCCGTTGTCCCCGACAACGCGATTGCGCCGTTCTTGTCGGCCAACGTTCTTTCGGTTTTGCTGATTGCCGCCGCCGTCGGTATCGCCATTGCCAAACTGCCGCATGACAGCCGCGAACAGCGAGTGCTGATGGCCTTCTTCTCGGGCCTTCAGGCTGTGCTCTTCACGCTGGTGGGCTGGATCATCATGATTCTTCCGTTGGGTATCTTCGGCTTTTTCACGGTACTGGCCAAAGAAATCAACGCCGGTGTTGCCGTGGGCGGTCTTGGCACCTATTTCGCAACGGTGCTCACAGCCAACTTCATCCAGATGCTCATCGTGCTGCCTGCGCTTCTTTTGCTGCGCGGCATCAACCCGATTCGGGTCTTTAAGGGCATGTTGCCGGCTTTGACCGTCGCTTTCTTCTCGAAGTCGTCGGCAGGAACGTTGCCCGTAACCATGCGCTGCTCGGAAGTCAATCTCGGTGTTAAAGAAAGCGTTTCGCGCTTTGTGCTGCCGATGTGCACAACCATCAACATGAACGGATGCGCCGCCTTTATTTTGATTACGGTCGTCTACCTCATGCAAAACGCAGGTGTTGACATTACCTGGTCAACACTCGCCGTCTGGATCTTCATTGCCACGATCGCTGCGGTGGGCAACGCAGGCGTTCCGATGGGATGCTTCTTCCTTTCGGCTAGCCTGCTGGCCAGCATGAATGTCCCCATTCTGCTTATGGGCGTTATCCTGCCCTTCTACGCTGTGATTGACGCTATCGAAACAACTCTCAACGTCTGGAGTGACTCCAACGTAGCCGTTTTGGTACATAAAGATCTCTACGGAGACATTTAGTGCCGTCTCCTTGACCTGCGTCTAGCCTTCTAAGGAAAAGGCGCAGGCTCAAGGCGGGTACAATTCCAAATGCAGTGCGGGAGTTGCCTCGCGGCTCCCGTCTCTTTTTTCTGCCATGCGGCCTGCCCCGAAGCCGCAGCAATCTCTCAAAAGAAAATACGGCGTAAAGTCGAATCCGCTGATGTGACTGTGCGCCGCCAATCACAAAAAGAACCAAAGAGATGTTTTCTAATCCGACCGCCATTACTTTTACCGGCTACATGATTTTGATGGTGATCCTGGGCTTTGTCGCCTGGCGATACACCCGCAACTTCAACGACTACATTTTGGGCGGCCGTAGTCTCGGTGGCGTTGTGACGGCTCTTTCCGTCGGCGCTTCCGACATGAGCGGCTGGCTGCTGATGGGCTTGCCCGGCGCCGTGTTTCTTTCGGGCATCACGGAAAGCTGGATTGCAATCGGCCTCACGCTCGGTACCTATCTGAATTGGAAATTCGTCGCAGCCCGCCTGCGCGTATACACCGAAGTTTCTCATAATGCCCTGACGCTTCCCGACTTTTTCACGCATCGCTTTAAGGACGATACGCGCATGCTGCGCATTCTCGCGGCCGTCGTCATTTTGGTGTTTTTCACGATCTATTGTGCGAGCGGCGTTGTGGCCGGTGCCCGCCTTTTTGAAAACACCTTCGACATGAGCTATGAACGCGCTGTCTGGATCGGCGCGGCTGCAACCATCATTTATGTGTTCATCGGCGGATTCTTGGCAGTAAGCTGGACGGACACTTTCCAGGCTTCGCTCATGTGCGTGGCGCTCGTCGTAACGCCCATCGTCGTGATGACCGATCTCGGCGGCTTTTCGAGTGCCGTTGAACAAGTCAAAGCCATCGACGTCAACATGGTCAACATGCTCTCGCATCAGACCTTTATCGGCGTACTCAGTCTCATCGCCTGGGGTTTAGGCTACTTCGGACAGCCGCATATTCTGGTGCGCTTCATGGCTACGCGCTCAATCAAGGTGATTCCTCGCGCATGCCGCATTTCTCTGATCTGGATGATCTTTTGCCTTGGTGGCGCCGTCTCGGTGGGCTTCTTTGGTTCGGCCTACTTTGCTGCGCATCCGGATCAGGCCACGCTCGTTACGGAAAACCACGAGCGCGTCTTCATCGTGCTCTCGCAGGTGCTCTTCAATCCCTGGATCGGCGGCATTCTGATGGCTGCGATTCTGGCAGCTGTCATGAGCACGCTCTCCTGCCAGTTGCTGGTTTGCTCATCGACCCTGACTCAGGATTTCTACCGCGGCTTCATTCGCCCCAAGGCCAACCAATGGGAACTGTTGTGGTTCGGTCGAATGATGGTGCTGCTGATTTCGTTTGTGGCCATCTTCATCGCCATGGATCCGCAAAGCCTGGTGCTCTCGCTTGTTAGCTACGCCTGGGCAGGATTCGGTGCGGCCTTCGGCCCGGTGATCCTCATCAGCCTCTGGTGGAAACGCATGAACAAATACGGCGCCATGGCCGGTATGTTTACGGGCGCAGCCACAGTCCTGATTTGGCACCAATTCAACTGGTTCGGTCTCTACGAAATCGTTCCGGGCTTTCTCTTTGCCGCCATCGCCATCTATGTTGTGAGTCTTCTCACGGAAGCTCCCGACAACGAAATCTGCGAAACCTTTGACAAGGTTGAAGCCGAAGTTCGAGCGGGTTAAACACAATCTGGCGAAAAATTCAATCGCGGTCGGTGGTGTCTTTCCACCGGCCGCGCTTGTTTTGCAGGGAATTTTGCCTAGACGCTTTGGACTAAAACGGGAGTATTATTTTTTCGTTACGCCGCCTGCGCCTACCTCGTCGCGCAGACAGCCGGAAAGGATTCCGATAAAAAACAAACTCGCGGAGACAATTGCAAATGCAAAAGAAACCTCTTGATTGGTCCAAACTCGGATTCGCCTATCGTCCGACGGACTTTCGTTATCAAGCGAACTGGAAAGATGGATCTTGGGATGAAGGCGGTCTGGTAACTGACCCCAACATCGTCCTCTCGGAGGCAGCCTGCGTGTTTCACTATGCTCAGAGCTGCTTTGAGGGCTTAAAGGCCTACACCACAAAAGACGGTCGCATCGTCACGTTCCGTCCCGACATGAATGCCGAGCGTATGGCTAACACGGCGCGCCGTCTGGAAATGCCCGCATTTCCGGAAGACAAGTTCGTGCAGGCCGTTGTGGATACCGTACGAGCCAACGCCGCATGGGTACCTCCTTTCGGCACGGGTGCCTCTTTGTATATTCGCCCGTTCATGATCGGCTCCGGCCCGCAGATCGGCGTTGCTCCTGCTCATGAATTTCTCTTCCGCATCACGGTTATGCCTGTGGGCGCATATTTTCAGGGCGCCGTCAAGCCCTTGAAGGTGCGCGTGTCCGACTACGATCGCGCCGCTCCCCGCGGTACCGGTCACGTCAAAGCCGGTCTTAACTATGCTATGAGTTTGTATCCCACGATGGAAGCTCATCGTCACGGCTTTGCTGAAAATATTTATCTGGATCCGGCATCCCGCACTTATGTGGAAGAAGCGGGCGGCGCCAATGTCATCTTTGTCGATAAAAACAACAACCTGATTGTTCCGAAGTCCGATTCGATTCTGCCTTCGATCACCCGCCGTTCGCTCGTATATGTCGGCGAACACTACCTCGGTCTCAATGTGATCGAACGCAAGGTTGCGCTGGAAGAAGTCAAAGACTTCAAGGAAGCCGCCTTGTGCGGTACGGCTGCCGTTCTCGCACCGATCGGCGAAATTCACACCAAGGACGGCGTCATCGCACTGCCCTCCGGTATGGACAAGATGGGCGAAATCTCCGGCAAGTTGCGTGAAACGCTCACCGGCATCCAGGCGTGCGAAATCGAAGCTCCGGAAGGCTGGGTTGTTGAAGTCTGCAAAGAAAGCGACTTTGAATAATCGCTAGACTCCGCTACGAAAAAATCCCGCTGAAAGCATTGATGCCTTCGGCGGGATTTTTTATGCTCAACACAACTTATTGCATGTCGCGTAGTTTGGCAATGTCCGCATCCGTGCGATTACCATAGATTTTGATCTTCGCGAGTTCCGCTTCAATGGCTGCAAACTCGGTATCCGTAAGCTCGACATCGGCTGCCGCGAGATTTTCAATGATGCGCTCATCTCGGCGCATCCCTGGAATCGGAACAATGAAGTCCTTTTTCTTCAACATCCACGCAAGCGAAATCTGAGCCAACGTTACATTTTTGCTTTGAGCAAAATGTCCGAGCAAATCCAAAAGCGGCTGATTGGCTCGGACATTATCCCTGTCAAAACGGGTAATGACTCGCCGAACATCGTCTCCAGCATACTGAGTCGATTCGTTGTACTTGCCTGACAAAAAGCCACTGGCCAGAGGAGAAAACGCCACAAAGCCTATTCCAAGCTCTTCGCACGTCGGAATAACGCTTTCTTCGCATTGACGTTCCATCATGGAATATTCGCTCTGAATCGCAGTAAGCGGCGTGACGTGATGGGCACGTCGAATCTGGTCTGCCGTCGACTGTGATTGTCCCCATCCGCCGATGAGGCCTTCCTCAATCAGTTCGCCCATGACCTCGGCAATTTCTTCAACCTTTTCATTCTCTTCCACGCGGTGTTGATAGTACAGATCCACATGGTCGGTTCCAAGTCGCTGCAAAGAAGCCTCCAGATGCCGACGAATGCACGACTTGGCGTCCCCCTCGCTCGAGTGATAGAAAAACTTGGTTGCCAGCACGATTTTGTCTCGGAACGACGCAACCGCCTCTCCCACAAGCGCTTCATTGTGCCCGGCACCATAGACTTCGGCTGTATCAAAGAATGTGCATCCCAGTTCGAAAGCCCTGGCGATCAGGCGAACCGATTCTTCGCGCTCGGGTACTTTGCCGTATCCATGAGATAAGCCCATGCAGCCATAACCGATCGAAGACACCATCGGGCCTCTTTGTCCCAAACGTCGATATTGCATTTTTCTTCTCCTTGCTTCCCGGTACTTAATTTATTGCTCCGCCCGAATCGGTCGACCAAACGTCAAAACGTTCTCTCTTGCCTGCAAGGCACGAATTCGGGGATTCAGTTTTTGCACATTCGGATGTTTGATATGCGCGTCCACCGCTTCTTGGTTTTTCCAACCATCCAAAATGAAAAAAGCATCCGGATCATTTCGATCCTGGTACACGTCGTAGTAAAGGCACCCCTCTTCGGCTCGAGCCGGCTCCACGAGTGCGGCCAATAATTCTGAAAAGTCTTTTCGATGCTGCGGCGTCGTGCGCAGACTGCAAACGATATGAATTTCTTCGGAGCGTTTCATCATGCTCTCCTTCTCCAGTTGATTGAACGACGGAAATTATGAAAAGAACCAGTCAAAGTCGGAAGTCGCAATTTCGTATAATGGCTTGAAGGAAAAACTTCATGCGCACAAGAAATATCGACATATGTTGGATCGACATCTGAAACAATTTTTGATCGTGGCCGACTCAAGAAGTTTTTCAAAGGCTGCTCGTTTGGCCTACATTTCTCCCAACGCTCTCATCCAGCAAATGAATCTGCTCGAAGACCGAGTGGGCGCCAAACTTTTTCGGCGTACGAATCAAGGCGTAACACTCACGGAGGCGGGCGAAAGTTTTCAACGCGACGCCAAGAAAATCCTTCGCCTCATGCAAGAAGCCAAAGTGCGCGCACAGGAGATTGAAAAAGCCAGATTCCGCACCGTACGCATTGCCACGTCTTTGCTGCGGCCATCCAAATCAATCGTTGATCTATGGTCAAACATCAGCAACGAATATCCAGATATTCACCTGCAGATCGTGCCGGTTGACGATGTGTATTCTCATTGGTTGCGGCGACTTGAAACGCTCGGCACAGAAATTGATGTGATGGCCGGCATCTACCCGTCAACGTTGTGGCACAGACCCTGCCAAGCGCTCAAGCTTGCAGACGTGCCTTTGGCCTGTGCCGTACCCAGAGGTCATTCTCTGGCCTCCAAAGCTGTGCTTCGCCTTGAAGATTTATATGGGCAGACACTGTTAGTCGTCGAACGCGGAGACACAAGTTACATTGACCGTTTCCGTGACGACATCGAAGCCAATCATCCGCAGATCCATATCCAAGACGTTCCGGCCTATGACGCAGAAACATTCAATTTATGCGAGAGGCAACATTGCCCGATGCTGACAATTGAATCTTGGGGTGAACTGCATCCATCCCTGGTCACCATTCCCTGCGATTGGTCCTATACGGTACCTTACGGCATCGTCTATTCCACCGCACCAAGCGACGCTGTTGTCGCCTTCATTCGCGGTATGTCACGGTTCGCACTTGCCAGTCATTCGACATAAAAAAATCCCGCCTCAAGCGTTCGTGCCTTCGGCGGGATTTTTTTCATCGGTCAGGCAAATTCGCTTGCCCGATCGAAATGTCGGCAATCAGTACAGACCGATGATCTTCCACCAACCCATACCCACGGCAAACGTAATAAGCACGCTCGTCGTGACCAGAATGAAGTTGATCTTGTAGAAACGCGGGCGTTCAAAGTACCCCTGACCGAAGTAAATCGGACCAGGACCGCCTGCGTATTCCGTGATGCCCCACATCGTGTTCGAGAAGATGGCAAAGCAGATCGCCACCATCATCGGAGGCGCGCCGGCACCGATGGCCACCGCGGCAAAGGGCACGTACATCGCAGCCACATGACCGGAAGCCGTCGCAAAGATGTAGTGCAAATAGATGTAGGCAAAGCCCAGAATCAGGAACGCCGTCATCCAGTCGAAACCGACAAGCATTGAGGTAAAGCCCGCCGACATCCACTTCACGAAGCCGAGCTTGGTGAGGCCCGTAGCCAGCGAAATGATCACGCCAAACCAAATGACCGTATCCCATGCCGCCTTATCGCTCAGCACTTCCTTCCACTTCACGGCGCCCGTCACAAAGAGGAAAGCCGCCAGCGCGATACCAATGGCGTTGGCGTTCAAGCCGGTAAGCATCGTTGTGCCCCAACCGATCAGAGCCAGCACGAAACCGACGGCAACCCACTTTTCACGTGTCGTCAGGGGGCCCATCTTCTGAAGCTCATCGCATCCCATTTGCTTGGCCTGAGGGGTCTTCTTCAATTCCGGATTGAAGATCTTGTAGGACAACAACGGCATCACGAAGAAGCACACCATTGCCGGCACGACAGCCGCCCAGAACCAACCGACCCAGCTGATTTCCAGACCCAAGCCGCTTTGTGCCAACTGGGCGCACAACGGATTGGCTGCCATACCGGTCATGAACATGGCGCCCGTAATCGGCGTGAACTGGAAGCACGTCATCACGAGGAATTCGCCAATGCGACCCTGCTTGGGACCGGGTTGAGAATCCAACACCATGTTGATGGACTTGGCCACCGGCAACACAATGCCGCCCGAGCGAGCCGTCACACTCGGCATAGCCGGCGCGAGGATGAGATCAGCAACACCCAGACTGAAAGCAATCCCAAGCGAAGATCCGCCGAACAGAGAAAGCATTTTGTAGGCAATGCGGCGTCCCAAACCGGATTCAACAAAGCCCAGAGACAGTACGTAAGCCGAGAAAATCATCCAGACCGTACCGGAAGCCAAGCCCGACAGTGCGGCACTGAAACTCAACGTATTGGTAAAGATCGTAACGGCAAGCGCTATGAACATCAAAGCGCCTGAAGCAATAGGAGCACACAGAATACCGATAATCGTGGCAACGAAAATGGCAAACATGTGCCAGGCCTGAACAGTCAGTCCTTCGGGAACGGGACTGACCCAGATGCCCAACAGCAAAACAATCGGAATCGCCCACTGCCACCACTTTACTTGTTTTTCAGCCATGACAATTTTCCTTTGATTTGATGCAAGACAGGCTGAACGATTTCTCATGTCGCCCAGCCCGAAAACAGTGACAGGAAGGTGCGGCAAGCACCTTCCCTTTAATCACTCCGTCAGATGTTTTCCCACTTGGCGACCACGCGGTCCACGAATTCGGGTGCAAGACCGATGTAGCTGTGCGGGTTGAGCATGAGGTCAACTTCCTCTTCCGTGAAGGCTTGCGTCACTTCCGGGGTCTGCATGAGGATCTGCTTTAAGGGAACTTCCTGTTCATAGGCCTTCATGCAGCTCTTGTAGACGATCTCGTGAGCCGTCAGACGACCGAGCTTGCGAGCCAGATGCATCATCACGCATTCGCTCATCATCAGCCCCTTCTGGGCATTGAGATTGCGTTCCATATGCTTTTCGTACACGATGAGGTTTTCAAGGATGTACTTGGACTTCTGCAATGCAGCGCCGAACATATGGCAGGCACGCGGAATGGCTTCCCATTCGGACAGGAAGCAGCCCCAGTCGCGTTCGTTTTCACTCACCATCGATTCGACGATGGAGGGTGCAATGCTGCGCACATTGCGGCACAAAGCCAGCACGTTTTCCAGCACCGCCGGATTGCGCTTGTGCGGCATGGTGGAGGAACCGACCTTACCCATGAAGAAGGGTTCTTCCAATTCAAGAATCTCGGTGTGCTGCAGAGAGAAGATTTCGTGGTTGATACGGCCGATCGTACCGGCGCAAATTGCAAGTGTGCTCACGAACTCAGCCTGGTTGTCGCGAGCAACGTGCCAAGCAATCGTCGGGACGTTCAAGCCCAGGATTTCCATCATGCGCTTTTGCGTTTCGAGCCCCTTTTCAGGCTGAGAAGCAAGCGTACCGACGGCACCGGCCATTTCACCGACGAACACGCGATCCTTCATCGCTTCGAGACGTTCGATGTCGCGTCCGAGTTCATCAGCCCAAACGGCAGCCTTGTAGCCGAACGTGATCGGAATGGCATGCACGACGTGCGTACGGCCGGCCTGAGCGGTATTGCGATACTTCTTGGCCAGCGTCAGGCAGTGCTTAAGGCACTCCTTCATGTCGCGCAAGATCACCTGATAAGCGTCGCGTTCGAGCAGCACCAAACCCGTGTCTACGATGTCCTGGCTCGTCGCACCCCAGTGTACGAATTCGCCCGCGTTATCCGGAAGCACCTTCTTGAAAGCCTTCAGAAGCGGGACAATCGTGATGGAGCTCTTGTAGAACTCGCCGATCGAGGCCAAATCTAGCAGATTGGCATCGGCGTACTTGTTAATAATGTCGGCCTTTTCCTTCGGAATCACGCCGAGTTCGCCCTGCGCCTTGGCCAGAGCCGCCTCGGTGTCAAGCCATTTCTGTGCCCAGGACTTGTCGCTGAAAATTTCACGCATTTCGTCCGTGCTGAACAAAAAGCCGTGAATGACGCTGTCAACTGCGCTGGAAGCCATTTTTCTCTCCTGTAGCTGTTTGAAAAAATCCAATGAGAACAAGCCTCAAACCGACTACGGCTTCGCTTGCACCCTTGCGGAGAATTTTCAAAAAAGAACTTTCGGAGATCGAAGAAACGCGTCAAATGATTTGATCAATATCAAGAGGTCGAGGGGGTCCGAAGATAAAAATCGTTAAAAATCAAAGGATTAATATTTGTTCCTTCTTTATTTCTGTCAATAGGTCTTTGGAACAAATGCAAAAATACCCCATCAATCAAGGCTTTCTTTGATTTTGGAAAAACGTCTTAACAGGATTTAGTGGTACAAATACCTTGTCCGAAATCCGTATCGTTTCTACGCCAAGCGGCCTACACCAAAATGCGAAAAGAACTCCTGTGGCAGAAACTCGCCAACAAACTGGCGCATCGCATTGCAACCGGACGCTATCCGCTGGGTTCTCAGTTACCCACGGAACTCATGCTTGTGGAAACAGAAAAAGTTTCGCGCAACACCGTGCGGGCGGCACTACAGGAACTCAAAGCTCGAGGACTCATTGAGCGACAGGCGCACAACGGTACTCGTGTCATTTCAACGGGCGGTGCTCGTAATTTCCATCAGAAACTGTCGTCGCTTCGAGATCTCGACGATTTCGGTCATAACTACGGACGTCGCGTCACAGACATTGATTTCGTCACAGCTGATCGGCGTTTGGCCGAAGCCATCAATTGCGCCGTCGGTGCCACCTTTCTACGCTTTGTCAACACGCGCACAAGCAACGATCCTGAAGATCCTGCCGTTGTCTGCACGAAAGTCTTCATCAACGCCGCCTACGGCGAAATCGTGACACAAGCTCGGCAGCACCCCGAAACGCTCATCATCACCTTCATCGAAGAGCTTTTTCACAAGCACTGCGTGCAAGTCAAGCAGTCCATTCAGGCTGTTGCGCTACCCGCCGACATTGCCAAAATTCTCGGCGCAACCGCCGGCGAACCGGCCTTGCGCATCCTTCGCCACTATCTTGACGCCAAAGAACAAGTCCTCGAAATTTCTGTTTCCTACCACCCGGGAAGACGCTATGCGTTCAACATGACGCTTGGGAAAAATTCGCGTTGATCGGGCATTCGCTGGGTACTGCTGATAACAGGTATTGGCATAGAACAGACTATTGCAAAGCCAAATCTCTTGTCGTTGCAAAAATGCCAAACCTCCTAAAAAACGAGAACGGTGCTAGTCTAGACATATACCTGTAATGCGCCGTTTCGTGCCAAAAACACAAACGGCAAGATTGTTATGGCCTACCGTTTTGACAGCTTTTATATCGGCGGCGCTTGGGTCAAGCCAAGCACCACCGATGTTCTCACTCTCGAAAATCCCGCCACACGCGCTCCCTTTGCTACCGTCCCTGATGCCACGCCTGCCGATGCCGTTGCCGCCATTGAAGCAGCGGCCTCAGCGCTACCCGCTTGGTCTGCCACGCCGCTTGCCAAACGCGTTGAGCTGATGCAAAAGGCCTTGGAAATCTTCAAAACCTACCGAGACGAAATCATTCGGCTTGAAGCTCTGGAATTGGGAGCGCCCGTCAGCTATTCGGCCAACGCACACTGCGACTATCAGTTCACCCGCATCGAGTCCTACATTCGCGAAAGCCAGAAGGTCGTTCTCGAAGAACAGTTCGAACAAAGCACCGTCGTTCGCGAGCCCATCGGCGTCATCGCCTGCATCACCCCCTGGAACTATCCGCTCGGACAAGTCGTCCAGAAAATCATCCCGGCACTTTTGATGGGCAACACGGTTGTGCTTAAACCCAGCCAGCACACACCTCTGACAGCCTATCTTCTCGTGGATTCCCTTGATCGCGCCGGATTCCCGGCCGGAACCGTCAATCTGATCACGGGACGCGGATCAAAACTAGGCGACACGCTTGCCACACACCCGCTCGTCGACATGATCTCCTTTACCGGATCGACAGCTGTCGGAATCAAACTCAGCCAGAAAGCTCTTGAAAGTGTCAAACGCATTTCGTTGGAGCTCGGCGGCAAGTCTCCCTTTATCTGGCTTCCGAGCGAAGACTATGAACCGGCCATCAATCAGCTCTTTGGTTCCGTTTTCTACAACTCAGGGCAGACTTGCACGGCGCTGACTCGCCTTCTGGTTCCTGAATCAGATCTCGAGAAGGTCAAAGCGCTGCTGCTGCGCCGCATTCCGCAACTTATCGTGGGCGATCCGATGGATCCCAAGACAAACATCGGACCGATGGCGTCCAAAGCGCAATACGACAAGGTGCTCTCGTACATTGAACTCGGCCAATCGGAAGGCGCCGAATTGCTTTGCGGCGGTCGAGCTCCTGAAGCCGGCAAAGGCTACTTCATCAAGCCGACGGTCTTTGTCAACGTCACCAATTCCATGCGCATTGCTCGTGAAGAAATCTTCGGTCCCGTACTTTGCGTGATCACGTACAAGACGGTCAATGAGGCCGTTGACATTGCCAACGATACCCCCTATGGCCTAAATGCCGCCGTTTTCGGCGAACGTGAGCTCGCTTTGTCCGTGGCCAAACACATCAAGGCCGGCAATGTCTACGTCAACGGAGGTCCGCGCGATGTAACGGCTCCCTTCGGCGGCTACAAACAAAGCGGCATCGGCCGCGAAGGCGGTCGCTATGGTTTGATGGAATTCACGCAGCTCAAAGCAACGTTTGACCGTTGATTCCCGTGATCTCACAGAAGGCGGCCTTTCAAGGCCGCTTTCTCGTTTCCGCTAGATCTGCCAGAGACTGTGGGTCACAAGATCGTCAGACAAAAACCGTTGTTGTGGCGTCATACAAATCAACGCGCCGTCACCACGGGCCTTAAACCGGACCATGCTGCCTTTGTGCTGTTTAAAGCGCCTCAGTCCGCGGTCAAGATCCTTGAGTGCCTGCTGCAAAGTCTGGGCCGGAAATTCAGACAACCAGAGGCTTGAATCATCCTTCTTCCAGCCAACCAACTGAGAAGCCAGTTCCCTGTAGGAGACAAACGGCCGTTTGTTTTCAAGCTGCCGAATCTGAATTTCAACTGCCTTGTTATAGACGTAGCGGCAATTACCTACAAACTGAGCACACTTAGCCCTCTGTTCGGGCTTCAGAATGAGTTCGAATTTGTAGGCGCAGGTGACTTTCGTGCGGAGATCTTACCAAAGAGCAGAATTTTGTATACTTTTTCCCAAATCTCAACGCCATTCATTCGCCAGCTCACGCAGGCGGTCTTCTGGCGTTAGTCAGATAAATGTGTGCGCAATGTGCTTTTTCCAACTTGTCGCATACCGCTCACCAAGACGACTTTGAAGTTTTCCGAGAGCTGCACGATTTCTTTCTCGGCCGTTCTGGGCAAATACATGGCACCCCTCCTGAGCCTATTCTTTTCGGAAAAATTCTTTCATTGACTATGGAAAAATCCGATAGTCGATGATCGGAAATTTCCATAGTCAGCCTTGTCAACTCTTACGACATTTGTCCAATGCAAAGACCTCGTTAAGCTTCGCGAAGTTTTTGGGTTGCCATAATCGGCGCTTCTTGATTCGGTTCCCCATTCTCTGCCATGTTGAAGAAAACCTGCCTTGCCGCATTCTCTCTGAGTCTTTTTGTTCCGCTTGCCAACGCCACTGCCTACACCGACAAAGTCGCTGAGATGCAGACTAAATACGAGCTTGCCGTCAAAGGAGACAAAGCCGCGGCCGCCTACGTCTGCCGCCAAGGCAACCTGCCGCAGCTCAAAGTGCGCCTCATTGATCGCGACAAGCACGCACAAGCCTGCCGCCTGTATGCGCAAAACATCGCTTCTGATCCGCAGGTCTACCGCTGGTTTATGGAATGGTCGATGCACCTGCCCCACGAATTGATCGGACCGGTCTTTAAGAACCTCACCGACGCCGGCATCTATCCCGTCAACAAAATCAACTATCTCTTTGCCTCTTGGCTCTACGGCGAAAAGAAAAGCGTTGCCAATTTGAGCGAAGCCGAAAGCACCAAGCTCTACCAGAACTGGGTCACTGAAAACTACAAAGCCGGGCACCCCGGTTTTGCGGGCCTCTATGTTTTTCTCAAAACCGAGAAAAACGGCAAAAGCAGCCTTTCTGACGCAGAAATCGACAAAATAGTCGACAATTGCCTGCAAAAGAAGGATTTTGATTCCTTAAAACTCTTCTACTCACGCCTGGGCGAAGGCAACTACGAGGCCGTTGAAAAGAAACTCAACGGCAAGCCCACGCATTCCTCACTCGATATTGCGCGAGCGCTCACGCAAGACAAACTCAAGCTCACGCCCGAACAGTTTGCCGCCATTGTGAAGTCCGCCATTGAGTCGGCCGATGAACGCACACTCGACTCGGACTACACCACGCTTTGCAAAATTGCCCTGGAAGTCAACGACAAGTCCGTGCAAAAAACGCTTTTTGAGAAAATGCTCGCCTACCGCATTGATCCTGCGAAGATCGCCGGTGCCATGGATGCGGCAGTGCTTGAGAGCGTCGTCAAAAACGAATTCAACAAAGACGGCTGGGCCGAAGCGGCCATGGCCTCCGTTTATCTCTCTACGGACGACTATCACAAAGCCATCGAAGCCTTTCAAAAGGCAAGCAAATTGGGTTATACGGGAGAAAACCTGCTCTTTAAGCTCGCCGACAGTCTCTTTCACGACGCCAAGGGCAATGTCTCGGCTCAAGACACGCTTGACGCCTACCGGTTCCTTGCCAAGAACTTCTTTTATCCGATCGGTGATCTGGGCATGAGCTTTGAGCTCTATCAGCTCGAAAAATTTGCCAAAGCCACAGGCCAGGAAAATCGTATCGTCGAGTACTATCAAGACAAGTTCGATCATGCTTCCAGCGCCAAGGAAAGCATGGAGATCGCTTATCGCATCGCCAAACATCAGGCTCAAAGCGGTACGGTTTCACAGGGAGATCTCGCCGCCCAACTTGAAAAGGCCTACCAAGAAATCTCCGGCATCCGCTTTATTGCCGCCAATGGCGATGATCCCCGTAAAAAGCCGAGCGCCGCACAAAGCATTGCCAACGGGTTCATCGACGCGTCGCTCTTTGGCATCAACTGTTCGGAAGCCGTGAAGTGGTACCAACGCACACTATCGGGCATTCTTGAAACAACCGATCCCAAGGACTTGGCAGCCGTCTATCAGGACATGGGACGCTGCTACCTGTGGTCTCCCGATGGCGATGCGCTCAAGCGCGATCCCATCAAGGCTCGCGAAGCATTGAAGAAAGCCTATTCTCTCGTTGAAAAGGGAGACTTTCCGGTCTACCGCGGTGAAATGCCGCACCCGGCTCGCCTGCAGGAAATTGCGAGTCTGCTCACCGACAGTTGTCTGGAAACAGGAAACGAAAAAGAAGCCTTGGACTGGGCCAACCGTGCCGTCACGATCAAGTTCGGTACGAGCGACGTGATTGCCGCCGATGCGGCCTACACCGTGGGTCTTTATTTTGAGGGCAAAGAAAACTACGCTTCGGCACAGCACTGGTACGGATTACTCAAGGACAAAGCGTCGGCGGGCAGCGACACCAATCTTGCCAACCTGTACTTCACAGGCAAAGGCGTGAAACAAGATTTCGGGAAAGCCGCTTCGCTCTATCAGTCGGCCTTCTGCAAAGCGCCAGAACCCATGCACGCCAACAACCTGGCCCTTGTCTATGCCGAAGGCAAAGGCGTCAAACAAAATCCGAGCTACGCTTATGCGCTCTACAACCTCTCAGGAGACACCCGCGCCAAGCACGGCATGATGATGCTCGACGAGATGCTTTCGGCCGACCAAAAGCAACAGGCCCAGACGCTTAACATGAGAGAAATTCTCTGCAAATAAGCACTGTTCTCGGAAAAAGAGCCGGTTTTCAATCGAATTCCGGCTCTTTTTTGCGAAGTTTGCTGAAAACGACTACGCCTTAAGTGTTTCGGAGATGAACTTCTTCACCGCTCCGACATCGGCCGGCATCACCGTGACGTGTTGTTCGCGATTTTCGATACCGACATAGCTTGAAGGCACTTCGGGAGCCGCGCCGATCGCTTCCTGAATTGTTGCGGCGAACTTCGCCGGAAGCGCTGTTTCCAAAGAAAGCATCTTGACGCCTGCGCGCACGTATTGCCGTGCGGCAAAAATGCCGTCGGCCGTGTGCGGATCCACGATGAGGCCTTCTTTTTCAAAGACTTCACGAATCGTATTGATGCGATCGGCATGAGTGCTCTTGGCCGACACGAAGCCGCTTTCGCGCACTTGCGCCATTTCGCTCTCAGTAAGGGCGAAGCCTCCCTTAAGAGCAAGCTGTGTCCAAAGTTCCCTGATGCGCCCGGCGTTGCGCCCGACGATATCGTAGATATAGCGCTCGAAATTGCTCGCCTTGGAAATATCCATCGAAGGAGAGCTCGTCACGAACGTATGTTCGCTGTCGCGCACACGGTAGACACCGGTCTTAAAGAACTCGTCGAGAACGTCATTTTCGTTTGTCGCCACCACAAGTCGTCCGATCGGCAGTCCCATCTGCTTGGCAATCCAGCCGGCCAGGATATTTCCGAAGTTACCAGACGGAACCGTGACATCAATCACTTCACCGGGCTTTTCTGTGACTTCCAGCCAGCCCTTGAAGTAATAGACGACCTGCGCCGAAACGCGGGCCCAGTTGATGGAATTGACCGTGCCGATGTTGTACGTCGCTTTAAATCCCGCGTCCTGACTGCAGGCCTTGACAATGTCCTGCGCGTCGTCAAACGAACCTTTGACCGCGATATTGAAGATGTTGGGGTCCTTGAGGCTGTACATCTGGGCTCGCTGAAACGCGCTCATGCGTCCCTCAGGAGAGAGCATGAAGACGCGCACGCCTTTGCGCCCGCGCATGGCGTATTCGGCAGCCGACCCGGTATCCCCCGATGTGGCCCCCAAAATATTGAGTTCCGTGTTGCGCTTTTCGAGGATGTATTCAAAGAGCGCTCCAAGGTACTGCATCGCCATGTCTTTGAAGGCAAGCGTCGGGCCATTGGAAAGTTCCAAAATGCGAATCTTGCCGCCGTCAATGGACCGCGTCGGCGTGATCTTGGAAAAGTCCTCCCCTGTACGGCCGTTGTTGTAGACATCCTCGCGGTACACGCCCGCAAGCATGGTCTTGAGCGTATCTTCCTCAATATCGGTTGCAAACAAACGCAGGATCTCAAACGCAAGTTCTGCGTAGGACAAATGACGCCAATCCTCAAGATCGGTCTTGGTGACCTGCGGATAAATGCGGGGCATGAAAAGACCGCCGTCGGCCGCAAGTCCCTTGAGCACGATGTCACTGTAGCCCGCGCCCTCGTCTTCGCCGCGCGTGGACTGATAGGTCATTGCGTATTTGATTGCCATTTCTCGGCTCCGGATTAATTGAGTTCTTCCTTGCGGATCATCACCACTTTGCCCCGCGTGCTCGGCAGCGCCTCAATGGCTTCAATGGCTGCCGTCACAGATCCTTCCAGAGCGCTGTGCGTCATCGCCACGATCTCCGTGTCTTTTTCGCCGATCACCGCCTCGGGCTGCAGCACCGACTCGATCGAGATTGACTGTTCGGCAAAAATGCGGGCGACCTGTGCGAGCACGCCCGGTTCATCGGCCACAGGAATGCGCAGATAGTAAGAGCTCACCGTTTGGCTCATCGGCAACCAACCGAGTTGCGTCGTTTCCTGATTGTGTTCTGCGGGCTTAAGCGCCTGAGCGTCGCCCGCTGCCGTCATACGCACGATGTCTACCAAATCGGCTACCACGGCCGAGGCAGTGGGTTCGGCACCGGCACCGCGGCCATAAAAAAGCGTGCTGCCGACAGCGTCGCCCTTGACAACCACCGCATTCATCACACCCTCGACATTGGCAAGCAGGCGGCGCATCGGCACGAGTGCAGGATGCACGCGCAGCTCAATGCCGCGTTCCGTACGCTTGGTAATGCCAAGCAATTTAATGCGGTAGCCCATGTTTTCCGCGTAACGGATGTCAGTCGCCGTCAGTTTTGTGATGCCTTCAACTGTCACGGCATCAAAGTTAACGGGCGTGCCGAAAGCGAGCGCGCTCAAGAGCGTAATCTTGTGAGCGGCGTCAATCCCTTCGATGTCAAACGTGGGGTCGGCTTCCGCGTAGCCCAAGGCCTTGGCCTGCGCGAGCGCCTCTTCAAAGGAAAGCCCCTTGTCACGCATGGTCGACAAAATAAAATTGCAGGTGCCGTTGATGATGCCGGCGATCCATTCGATGCGGTTGGCGGCAAGGCCTTCGCGCAAACTCTTGATGATCGGAATGCCCCCTGCCACGGCAGCTTCATACGATACGGCCACTCCCTTTTCGGCTGCCGCCGTGAAAATTTCATTGCCATGCAACGCAAGAAGCGCCTTATTGGCCGTTACGACATGCTTGCCGGCGGCAATGGCTTCAAGCACCAGACTCTTGGCTGGCTCAATGCCGCCCATTACTTCCACGACGATGTCGATTTCCGGATCATTGACCAGATCGTGCCAGTCTTTAGAGAGCGTCACTCGTTCGTCAACGATGCCGCGAGCGCGATCAATATTGCGGCAAACCACGGTCTTGACTTCAATGGGAGCACCGGCTCGGCGCGAAAGTTCCTGTGCGTTACGCTTAAGAACGGCATACGTGCCGCCCCCTACGGTTCCGAGTCCGGCGATGCCGATTTTGACTGCTTCCATTGTTTCTTTCCTTTTGTTTTGCAATTGTTCGGGCGCTTTCGTTTGGCCGAAGACAAAAATGAATGCGCTTTCTGTGATTGTATTGATCTGTTGCGCCGCGCACCTCGGCGCTATTGCGTAGCTGAGAAAAATTATGCGGCGCCTTCCAGTAACAAAGACGCCGCTTTCGTTTGCTTTGACCTATCAGCCTTTCACGGGCTCGGGACGAGGAGCATCCGGGTCGATAAGGCCGTCTTTTCTGAACATGTGTTTGATACCGTGCAGTGCCTGACGAATTCGGAATTCGTTTTCAATCAACGCGATGCGCACATGATCGTCGCCATATTCCCCAAAACCGATACCTGGGCTCACAGCCACCTTGGCGTCTTCAAGAAGGCGCTTACTGAACTCCACGGAACCGAGCTTGCGATACGGCTCGGGAATCTTGGCCCAGATATACATGGACGCCTTCGGGCACTCGACCGGCCAGCCGATTTCGTTGAGTCCCTTCCAGAGAATATCGCGGCGCTTCTGATACTTCAGCCGAACCTCCTCGACACAACTTTGATCGCCCTCAAGCGCCTCAATGGCTGCAACCTGCAGCGGCGTGAACGTTCCGTAGTCGTGGTAGCTCTTAATACGAGCCAATGCATGCACCAGCTCTTTGTTGCCGACCATGTAGCCCAGTCGCCAGCCTGCCATGTTGTACGACTTAGACATCGTGAAGAATTCGACGGCAATGTCCTTGGCGCCCGGCACCTGCATAATGGAAGGCGCTTTATAGCCGTCAAAGCAAATATCGGCGTATGCGAGATCGTGCACAACCCAAATGCCATAACGCTTACCGAGTTCAACAACCTTGGCAAGAAAATCGAGTTCCACGCACTGCGCCGTCGGGTTGGACGGGAAACCCAGAATCATCATCTTGGGGCGAGGCACGGTTTCCACAATGGCGCGCTCAAGCTCTGCCAGAAAGTCGACGCCCGGAATCATTTTGACCGAACGGATGTCTGCGCCCGCAATAATCGCACCGTAGATATGAATGGGATAAGAAGGGTTAGGTACGAGCACCGTGTCGCCACGATCCGTACAAGCAAGCATCAGGTGTGCAATACCTTCTTTGGAGCCGATCGTCACGATGGCTTCCTCATCGGGATCGATGTCGACGTCGAACTTACGCTTGTACCAATTGCTGATTGCCTTGCGCAGACGCGGAATGCCTTTGGAAACCGAGTAGCCGTGCGTATTGTCGCGCGACGCGACTTCAATCATCTTATCGACGATATGTTTGGGAGTCGGACCGTCGGGGTTACCCATCGAAAAGTCAATGATGTCTTCTCCTCGACGACGCGCTGCCATCTTGAGAGCGCCCGTAATGTTGAAGACATACGGCGGCAGCCGTTTGATGCGAGAAAAGTCGGAATTCATATGGGTCTCCCAGAAATTTTTCAATCCGAATCAATCGGATACAGCGGTAGATATTAGCAGGAGCCCGAAGGCACAACACTTCGAAGTAACCTTTTCGCTGCACTCTAGATCAAACGACGCAGAGCGATACCTCCAAATAACTAGGTGGTTAATCTCAGTCGGCCAAAAGCTTTCCGGGGTTCAATATGCCCTTGGGGTCAAGGGCGCGTTTGATGGCGCCCATCAGTTCCAATTCGAGCGGATCTTTAAGCTTGAGAAAGTGCGCACGCTTGAGTTGTCCGATGCCGTGTTCGGCAGAAATCGAACCGTTGTGGCGGCTCACAACCTCGTAGACCGTCTCACGAATGCCCTCTTCATTTTCAAAGGCCAGATTAGGCGGAATGGAGCCGATATTAAAGTGCAGGTTGCCGTCGCCGAGGTGACCGAACACGGAGGGATCAATCCAGTCGAAACGGGCGTTGAGCGCGGCAAGCGCCTCGTCGACAAAAGCAGCGATGTCGCTGATTTCAATGCTCACGTCATTGTGCAGATTGCCGCCCACGTGTGCGTCTGCACTCGGAATCGACTCGCGAATCGCCCAAAAAGTCTGGCTGTCCTTGACCGAATTAGACAAAAAGGCGTCTATCACATTACCTTCCTCGAACTGTTTTTCGAGGATAGATTCCAGCGGATTGCAACCGGGATCTCGAGCATAACTCAATTCCACCAGGCACCACCACGGTGCCGATGAAACATCGCCGGGCAACGTCACCGACTCGATCTGCTCGCCCACGCGCTCAATGCACTTGGCCTGCATCAGCTCAAAGCCGGTCAGCGCCGGACCGGCAGCAGTTTTCACAGAAGCCAACAGTTCGCAGGCTTTATGCGGATCTTCCACACCCACCAAAGCCGTGCAAGTGGTCTGCGGAAGATTAAAGAGTTTGACGACAGCTCGCGTGATGACGCCCAATGTTCCTTCGCTGGAAATAAAAAGCTGCTTCAGATCGTAGCCCGTGTTGTCTTTGCGAAGCCCTCGCATCATGTTGACGACACGACCGTCGGCAAGCACCACTTCCAGGCCAAGCACCAGATCGCGCGTGTTGCCGTAGCGAAGAACAGCCGTACCGCCCGCGTTCGTTGCAATGCAGCCGCCCAGACATGCTGTTCCTTCGGCCGCAAAGCTCAAAGGAAAGAGGCGGCCGGCTTCTTTTGCCGCTTGTTGTGCTTTTTCAAGAACCACACCGGCCTGAACCGTCATGGTGTCGTTGACCGCATCAATCTCCTCAATTTTGTTCATGCGCGAAAGCGACAACAAAATCGCGTCGCCCTTTGGCGAAGGAGTTCCTCCTCCCACCAGACTCGTGTTGCCCGACTGAGGCACCACAGGCGTGCCCGTGCGATTGGCCCAGGCAAGCACTTGGGCAACTTCTTCGGTATTGCCCGGGCGAACCACGGCAGGTGTCTTGCCGAAGAATCGGTTGCTCCAGTCGACCAAATACCCGGCGGTGTCGGCCTCCTCAGTAAGCACATTGTTTTCGCCAACAATGGCGCGCAGTTCGGCAAGCATGTCCATTTTTTCTCTGTCCCTTTTTGTACGTTATTCGTTTTGCCTCTGATGGTCGCGGCGTAAACCCAAGCAACATCAAACGTAGCAGCCGGCAAGCAGTCCCAGAATTCGGTCGCAGCGATTCGTAACCGATGACGTCGGGACATCTGCAGCCTGCGCTCCGGGGCGACGAGCTTTGCGAACTTGCGCCTTTTGCACGCGTACCGAACCGTCTTCGTCAATGATGAACTCCACGGCGGAACTTCCCGAAGTCAGCCCCAGAAAATCGCGGATGTTCTTCGGCACGGTCACTTGCCCCTTGATCGTTAAGCGCTGGCTCATTTTTTTCACTCCTGTTTAGCCGATTTGTCCCCATCGGACGGGTTCGGCAAGTCGGATTAAATCCACCCTGTTTTCACATACAAAAAAAGCCATCCAATCCATTTCGATCAGACGGCCGTTCTATCCGTTTGGTTGCCTAATCAAGGCCACATCCGCTGTCTCTGAGAGAAGCGTTTCCACCTTGCCCGGACAGAGCAGGTTGGCGCAGACTTTTGGTTTCTGCTTCGAAATGTACCGCTCATCTTACAGATCCGGACAACTCCGCACAATAAGGCATATTGCCTATGTCAACATGGCATTCAAAAGCACAACGTTATGGCATTTGATGACCAGACAAAACGGGCGCCTTTTCGTTTGAAGGAAAAGACGCCCTGCCAGCTTTAGTCTTGTGCGCAATTACGCTTCAGGAACCAGCTTTTCAACGCCGCCCATGTAGGGACGCAAAGCTTCGGGCACCGTCACGGAACCGTCGGCATTCTGGTAGTTTTCAAGCACAGCCACAAGCGTACGGCCCACAGCAAGGCCCGAACCGTTGAGCGTATGGACAAAATGCGTACGACCGTCGGCGTCCTTGTAGCGAGCGCCCATGCGGCGAGCTTGGAAGGCTTCGCAGTTGGAGCAGGAACTGATTTCGCGATAAGTGTTCTGAGCGGGCAGCCACACTTCAAGGTCATAAGTCTTGGCCGAGCCAAAGCCCATGTCGCCGGTGCACAGCAACACTTTGCGATACGGCAGGCCGAGCTTCTTGAGGATGTTTTCGGCGCATGCCGTAAGTTCTTCGAGGTGCTCGTAGCTGTCATCGTCGCGCACGATGCGAACCATTTCAACCTTATCGAACTGATGTTGACGAATCATGCCGCGAGTGTCACGTCCATAGGCACCTGCTTCCGAACGGAAGCAAGGCGTGTGAGCGGTGATCTTGATGGGCAGATCGCTTGCCTTGAGCATCTTGCCCGAGACGCAGTTGGTAAGCGTCACTTCAGCCGTCGGAATCAGGTAAAGGGTTTCGCCCTTGCCTTCCTGACCGCCCTTCTTGGCTGCAAAGAGGTCCTCCTCGAACTTCGGCAGCTGGCCGGTGCCACGAAGCGTTTCGGCCGTCACGATATAGGGCGTGTAGCACTCGGTGTAGCCGTGTTCGGTCGTGTGCATATCAAGCATGAACTGAGCAAGCGCACGATGCAACTTTGCAACTTGCCCTTTCATGTAGCAAAAACGCGAGCCGGAAAGCTTGGCGGCCGTATCAAAGTCCAAGCCCAACGGAGCACCGACGTCAACGTGATCCTTCACGGGGAAGTCAAACGTACGAGGCGTGCCCCAGCGGTACTGCTCAACGTTGTCGTGTTCATCGCGCCCCACGGGCACAGATTCGTGCGGCAAGTTGGGAATGCTCATCAGAAGTTCGTTCAGGCGTTCACGCACGCTGTCGAGCTGAGCGGACAGAGCGTTTAGCTTTTCAGGGATGGCAGCGGCTTCGGCCATGAACTGAGCGGCATCTTCGCCCTTGCTCTTTGCAATGCCGATCTGCTTGGAGAGCTGGTTGCGCAACGCCTGCAGTTCTTCCGTCTTGGTCTGCACTTCCTTGCGCTCGTTTTCGAGTGCGTTGAATTCCTTTTCGGGGAAGTCGAAGGGACGCGTCTTCAAGCGGGCGATCACTTCGGGGAGCTGCTTACGCAGCATATTGATATCGAGCATTTCTAACCTTCGATGATTTGATTTGTCGCACTGCAGTTATGACAGCAACATTCACTGTTGCGCTTGCAGGCCGATCTATAAGAGAATCCCATAGCAATCCAGCCCCAAAGGGTCTGAATCACACATAAACAAAAATTTTAGCACCGTGCGGCTTAACGCTTCCGTGCCTTTCCCTGCTTGGCCGCCTGTTCGTTGAGTTCACGCAAGCGCGCGAGTTTTTCGCCGATCTTAATTTCAAGTCCGCGGTCGGTTGGTTCGTACCAACGCATGCCTTCGAGCCCTTCGGGCAAATACACCTCCCCCGCGGCAAAGGCTCCCGCCTCATCGTGAGCGTAGCGATAGCCGTCGCCATAGCCAAGTTCATCCATGAGTTTGGTGGGAGCATTGCGAAGGTACATCGGCACAGGCCGCGTACCGTCTTCACGAATAAAAGCGCGCACCGAGTTAAACGCTTTGTAGACGGCGTTACTTTTAGCGGCAACAGCCAGGTACACAACAGCCTGAGCGAGCGCCAGCTCGCCTTCCGGAGAGCCCAACCGCTCATATATGTCAGCTGCATCCAACGCCACCTGCATGGCTCGCGGATCGGCCAGCGAAATATCTTCCACCGCCATCCGAATCAGACGACGGGCGATGTAACGCGGGTCGCAGCCGCCGTCGAGCATGCGGCACATCCAGTAAAGCGCCGCATCCGGATCCGAACCTCGTACACTTTTGTGCAGTGCGCTGATCTGATCGTAGAAGTTCTCTCCTCCTTTATCGAAACGCCGCAGACTCGAAGGCAGCGCGCTTCGCAGGAAATCTCCATCAATCACAGTCAGCTTTCGGTCGCGCGCCATGCCGCAGGTCACTTCAAGCGCATTGAGACATCGGCGTGCGTCGCCGTCGGCCGTTCCTATCACAATCTTGCGCGCATCATCGGTGAGTTCCAATCCGGGAAACTCGCGCTCAAACGCTCGGTCGATGAGTTCCGAGACCTCTTCGGCAGACAAAGGTTCAAGGACGTACACCGCTGAGCGGCTCAGCAATGCCGAATTAACCTCAAAAGAGGGATTTTCCGTTGTAGCACCGACGAAAATGAAAAGCCCGGACTCAACATGCGGCAAAAACGCATCCTGCTGGCTTTTGTTGAAACGATGCACTTCGTCAACAAACACCAGGGTTGGGATATGCCTCTGCGCCATCGTCACACGTGCTTCTTCAACGGCTTCGCGGATTTCTTTGACACCGCTGAGGACTGCCGAAATCGCAACAAAGGGAAGTCCGAAAGCATCGGCCATGAGACGAGCAAGTGTCGTCTTTCCCACTCCGGGCGGCCCCCAGAGAATCATCGAATGCGGTCGGTGCGTTTCAAAAGCCACCCGCAAAGGCTGCCCCGGCCCCAGCAGCTTTTTCTGACCGATCACTTCATCTATCGTCTTCGGGCGCATGCGTTCGGCCAACGGCGCGAGCTTATTGAGCAAAAGCGCCGCTCTTGACGCCGCCTCGCTGGCGACCGACGACCGAATCGGCCGTTCGGGCTCAAGCCCTTCAAATAAGTCCTGAGACATCGTTTTGTCCTTGTCTGCCGAACATCGCCTCAGTGCGTATCCTGCAGCACATCAGCGCCCGAGGGAATCTTGAAGTCGAATACGCCGGCCTCAATCTTGCCATTGGTTTTCACATCTCGGAACGTAAGCGTCACTGTCTGACCGAAATGGTCAAACAGACGCATGCTCGCCATCACGCCCTTGGCATCAAAGCCGATTTCAAAGCGACGATACGTGAGGTCCTCGACGAGCGGCTCGGCCGCCACCCAATCCAGACCGCCGTCGCTTTCCATATCTTTCAAGCGAAAACTTTTCTCAATGTCACCTTTGCCAAACAAAATGGCCGCCGGCGTGGCACTCATCGCTTCGGTGAGTTTTCGCACCGTCACTTGATTAAGATCAGGATCCCACACATAAACGGTTTTGGCATCCGAAACAATCGTTTGCGGATAAGGAGTCTTCGTTTCCCAGACGAACTTGCCGGGACGTTCAAACACAAACGTCCCTGCGCTGTCACTTCCGGCCGATTCCCCCTTCTTGTCGGTCACCTTTTGAACAAACTCACCCTGCGCCGTTGTCGTCTTATCAGCAAAGGCCAACAGCGCCTCCCTGCCGGAAGCAGCCCAAACCGATGCACTCGAACATGCGGCAATAGTGAAGATCAGCGCATTAACCATTCGTCGAGTCATTACAGAGCCTCCGTATTGTCCTTGACGAGCACTTCTCGCTTGCCCGCAGGATTGGGCTTACTGACGATACCGGCCGCCTCCATGCTTTCAAGCAGATTGGCCGCGCGGTTGTAACCGATATTGAAGCGGCGCTGCACGAAGCTTGTGGCCGCACGCTTGTGCTGAATCACCATCTGCACGGCTTCATCGTAAAGCGGGTCGTTTTCGCCACTGCGCCGAGCTCCAGGACCACCGCTTTCACCCGCGGCAGAGCCCGTTTCCGGCTCGGTAACCGCGTCAACGTATTCAGGCGCACCCTGCGCCTTGAGTTCTTCCACCACGCGCAGCACTTCACTTTCGGCCACCATACAGCCCTGAACGCGCTGCACCCCCTGCCCCGGACGCTTAAAGAGCATGTCGCCCTTGCCGAGAAGGTCCTGCGCTCCGGTGTCGTCAAGCACCACCTGACTGTCAAAGCGGCTTGCCACCTGGAAGCAGACGCGCGCCACGATATTGGCTTTGATAAGCGGCGTCACGATATCCACACTCGGGCGCTGCGTGGCAAGCACCAAGTGAATGCCGGCAGCACGCGCCTTCTGAGCCAGACGCATGATCTGAGTTTCAACTTGCTTGCGGTTGATGAGAATCAAATCGGCAAGCTCGTCAATGAAGCAGACGATGTAAGCAAAAGGCTTGAGTGGAGTATGCGGTTCGGGCGCCTCGGGCGAAACATCGAACGGATCCATTATCGGATTACCGGCAGCAATGGCTGCGCTGACCTTGTCGTTGAAGCTATCGAAGCTTCTCACGCCCAGCTTACTCATCAGGTTATAACGGCGATCCATTTCGTTGACTAGCCAATTGAGCGCATTGGAGGCCTTGTTCATATCCGTCACCACCGGGCAGAGCAGATGCGGAATATCCTGATAAAGCGAAAATTCAACGGTCTTGGGATCAATCAGCACCAAGCGCAGACGATCCGGCGAGCTCTTGTAGAGTAGCGACAGAATCATCGTATTGATGCAAACCGACTTGCCCGAGCCGGTGGTACCGCCCACCAGAAGATGCGGCATCTTGGCCAAGTCGACTACCACGGGCTTGCCCGCAATGTCCTTGCCCAGCGCCAGAGACAGCGACGATTTGCTCTCAGTGAAGTCGGGGCTACCGATGATTTCCTTGAGGTACACCGCCAGGCGCTGTTTGCTGCCGTTAGGAATTTCCAGGCCCATATAGGGCTTGCCGGGAATCACGGGCACCACGCGCACCGAGTCCACTGACAGCGAACGCGTGAGGTCGCGGCGGATGTCATCAACTCGACTGCCCTTGACGCCGGGCGCAAGTTCAAGCCAATACTGCGTGATGACAGGACCGGCCTGCGCCCCCACGACGGTTGCATCAATGCGATATGTCTTGAGTTTGGTTTCGATGAGGCGGCTGATCTTTTCTACCGTCTCTTCGCTGATACCGCGTTGATCAGAAGGCGGATCGATCAGGATCTCCAGATCAGGCCCCTTGACGCCTTCAGACGAAGTCGTGGCGGCAGCCTTGGCACGCTTGCTTCGTGTTGTAGCCGCAGAGGGGCGCTTGACAACATCCTTTGCTTCGGCAGGAGCAGAAAGATCAGCCTCGACTTTTTCTTCCGTCGTTTCTTCGGTAGCTTCGTCTTGTTCAGAGACAGTCTGCGGCTTTTCCTTACGACGCGGCGTAGTGATGAATTTCACGATCGTTTCGAAAATCAGACCGAGTTTTTCGGCCAGATCAAACCAAGAAAAGCCAAAAACAAATGACAGACCGACGGCCGTTAGCAGCATAAAGAGGAAGGTCGAGCCCCAGATTCCGAAAAATGGCGTCACTTGGCTCGCCACAAATTGACCGTAAAGACCACCGGCACCGAGCGGAAGCGTCACGCCCGCGTAACCGAACTGCAGCGTCTCCAATCCGACAGAGGCGCTCATAAGGATGACAAAACCGACGCTTGCGGACCAAGGACGAAGGCTGTACTGCACAGTATTGGCGCGAGCCCACAACGCCCGCACCATCTGCACACCGGAAAAAGCGAGCACCGCCACAACCCACCAGGCCGATCGACCAACCAGCCAGTAGGAAAAATCCGCCGCCCAGGCCCCAACGATGCCGCACAGGTTGGCGGCCTTTTGAGTGCCGGTTACGGAAAATCCGGGATCTGCCGGCGAATATGTGGCGAGCGAAAGACCGAACAATACGGCCAACGCGATGCACACGACCCAACCACCGGCAATCATGAGGTAGCCGGCCGCTCCGGAAAAGCGAGCAAACGCCTCGGCACGAGCGACCCTGGCCTGCTCCCGAGCTGCTTTCTGATCGGCACGTTGCTGCGCCTCTTTGTTTTCTCGCCATTCGCTGGCGATAGCGGGTTTCTTGGTTTTACGCATAGCCGATGAATTATAAGGATTTCCGCGCTTTTCTCGCCGTTTTGGACTTGTTCCCACAGCAAGATTTTGCGGAGTTTTCAACAGCTTGGAAGGTTGCGTACATTTGGCAAAACAAAATCAGATTACTCATAAATACCTGAGTCCACTTGTCGGATATACTGCCTCCATCTCATGTCTTTTCGAGGAACGTACCGCTATGCAGACCATGCCCAACATCACGATGGTAACTGACACCAACTTTGACTCGGTTGTCGCAGAAAGCCAAAAGCCCGTACTTCTTGCCATCGGCGCACAGTGGTGTCCTGACTGCCGCCGGCTCCAACCGCTGTTCATGCAATTCGCCAAGGACTACAGCGACAAACTGGTTTTTGCCAGTTGCGATTTCGACAACAACCCCGGCATCAAGGAAAAGTTCGATGTGCGTCACATCCCTGTGTTTGTCGTTCTCAAAGACGGCCAACCGGTCGACACGCTCATTGAGCCCAAGAGCATTGCTCCGTTCAAGGAATTTGTTGAAAAAGCAGTTGCCTAACGTTGAGAAATGGCGCTTTGGACCTCCGTTCGAGGCGCCTTAGGCTCTTGCTTTCAATGTCCGCCTCGGGCATAATGCCTCCTTCGCAGGCGTATGCTTGCGGTTGAAAAATTTGATCAGTGGGGGTGTAGCTCAGCTGGGAGAGCGCTGCGTTCGCAATGCAGAGGTCAGGGGTTCGATCCCCCTCATCTCCACCACTCAAAAGTCCGCCGATGTCCGCTCGCATCAGCGGATTTTTTGTTTGCAACAAGGCCCTCAACCGCCAGGAAATACTCGAACAGACGCATTGTCATATTAGGTTATATGGTATAGTCGAAAATGGGTTAATAGTTGCAAGAAATCTGAGATCCCGAGTTTGTTTGCCGGGACTCTTTTTGCAATAGAAGAAAAACAAATTTTCGGGAGAAAACGGGTGAGTACACGACAAACCTGGTCAAGCCGCTTGACCTATATCCTGACCGTTGCCGGCGCGACGATCGGATTCGGCGCAACTTGGCGCTTTCCTTATCTCGTCGGTGAAAACGGCGGTGGTGCATACGTGCTCACCTTCATTGCCGTCATGATGCTCGTCGGCATTCCCATCATTCTCGTTGAAAACGTCATCGGCCGCCGCGCACAGGCCAACAGCGTCGACGCCTTTGCTTTGGCTGGCCGTGCTCCCGGCTATTCTCCGAGTCCCTTATGGAAACTCTTCGGCTACACGGGGCTTTTGGGCGCCTTCGGCATTCTCGCCTACTACATGGTAATCGGCGGCTGGGTGATCTCATACATCTGGCATATTTTCCTCGGCGCCGCAGGCGTTGCCGGAGGCCTGGACCTTTCGAGTCCTATCACGAAAGAACTCACCGAAAGTTTCTATTCCGACACAATTGAACATTCGCCCTTTGCAATCACCTGCTACACGCTCGTCTTCGTTCTCATCAACTGGGTGATCCTGCGCAAAGGCGTCATTCAGGGCATCGAACGCTCGGTGAAGTACCTGATGCCTCTGTTGCTGCTGTGCCTGCTGATCATGGTGATTCGCAACCTCACGCTCGACGATGCAGCAGCCGGCGTGAGCTTCTACCTGACGCCTGACTTCTCCAAAATCACACCCCGACTTTTCCTTGACGTGCTCGGCCAGGTGTTCTTTGCCCTGTCACTTGGTTTCGGTGTGATGATCACGCTTTCTTCGCACCTGAACCAGAAGGAAGACATGGTCAAGACAGCTGTTATTACAGGCATCATCAATACGCTGGTGGCCGTAATGGCGGGCTTCATGATCTTTCCGTCGCTCTTTAGCGCCAATTTGGCTCCCGATTCCGGCCCGTCTCTGGTCTTCAAGTCTCTTCCGATCGCATTCTCCGAAATGTTCCTCGGCAACTTCTTTGCGATCGTCTTCTTCCTGTTGCTGGTGATTGCTGCTCTGACGACGTCGCTGACCATCTATCAAGTGATCATCAGCGTGCTTGTTGAACGTCTGCGCATCAGCCTGGGCCGCGCCATCAATCTGACGCTTGGCGGCATCTTCCTGTTCGGCAATCTGCCTTGCATTCTTGCCTATGGTCCGTGGCGCGACGTACGCATTCTCGATCGCAACATTTTCGATGCGTTCGACTTTGTGAGCGGCAACATCTGCTTTGTGATCACAGCACTCGGCGCCACCATTTTCGTGGGTTGGATTATGAAAAACAACGCCAAGGACGAAATCGACAACTGCGGTACGCTGCCGCATAAAACCACCGGCCTTTGGTTTGTCTGGGTGCGTTATGTCATTCCGGTCGTGATCATTGCGATCTTCGCATACGGCCTGCGAGGCTTCTTCGCCTAACAGCGGGTTGTATCCGATCGGACAGGAAGCGCTTCTAACTTGAGGCGCTTCCTTTTTTTGTTCCTCCGGATTGCCCGTTTCTGCCAAATTCTTGTTCACTGTTGTCGTACGTCTTTCGAGCTATGGCATCCTGAAAAAGCACGGGTATCATACGAAAAGCAAAAACATCATACTGGCGGCAGTCGCGCGCCGTCCTCTTTGAGATTTCGGATATGCTCGGTCGTCTTTTTCAATCCGCTACCCTTGTTTTGCTTTTCGGCATGCTGTCGCTGAGTGCAGATGCCGCCCCCATAACCATCACCGATCTCGAGAATCGCACGATCACGCTCAAAGAGACGCCGCAGCGCATCGTCGTGGGAAACTACATCCTTAACTTTCTGATGGTGGGCGGAACCGAGAGTTTGAAAAAAGTCGTCGCCCTGCCTCAGGACGGCTGGCAGGCCACGCGTTTTGGCGAATACACTGCGCTGACGAAGTCTTTTCCTGAGATCAAGAAAATCCCGAGCATCGGCGGCTACCACGACAACATTCTCAACACGGAAAAGATTATTTCGCTCAAGCCCGATCTCCTGCTGATCAACAAGAGCCAGTACGCCGACAACAACAAACGCGTCGAAGTTCTTCAGAAAGCCGGCATTCCGACCGTGGTGCTCGACTACCACGCGCTTACCGCTGCCAATCACACTCAAAGTACGAAAATCCTAGGTGAACTGCTCAATCAAAAATCCACGGCCGAAAGTCTGAATCGACGCTATCTTGAAATTGCCGACATCGTTCGCGAGCGCGTCTCCAAACTCCCCGAATCAGCCAAAGCCCGCCGCGTCTACGTCGAAACCGGAAGCAAAGGCCCGGGCGAATATGGCAACACATACAACAAGGGCGTACTCTGGGGCGGCATTCTCAATCAACTGCAGGCAAACAATATTGCTGCGGACATGAAGCAGCCCTACGCAGCACTTTCCCGCGAATACGTGCTAGCACACAATCCGCAAATTGTTGTCATCACCGGCAGTATCTGGCAAGGTGCTCATGACACCGATCAAATGCGCATGGGGCTTTCCGTCTCCCCCAAAGAAGCACAATCGCGGCTGCGCGGCTTTGCCTCTCGTCCCGAATGGAAAACCCTTGAAGCCGTCAAAACCGGAGAGATCTACGGCGTTGACCACGGCTCTCTCCGCTCCATGGTTGACTACACGTATCTGATGGATCTCGCCAAAATCATCTACCCTGAAACATTTGCCGATTTTGATCCGCTTGCCGAATACAACCGTTTCTGGAAAACATATCTGCCTGAAGTTGACGGCTCGGGAACATTCTTCATCAAGCTCGAACGCTAAACCGATCGCAAAGGAAATCGAACCGTGAGCTGCGACCTGCAATACCGACTTCAAAGCCGAAAACGCCTGCGGATTCTCGCTGCCGGTGTTGTCGGAGTCGTTTTGCTTGCCTTAGCAGACCTGATGACGGGCTCTTCCGGCATGAAACTTGCCGCGGTGCTTCAGGCTCTGCTGCAAGGGCCAGAAGCCGGCACAGCTGAAGCCGTCATCGTCTGGTCCATTCGTCTGCCGATGACGCTGACGGCTTTCTTCGTGGGGGCCGCCTTATCGTTGGCCGGTCTGCAAATTCAAAACATCACCGGCAATGCATTGGCAAGTCCATCAACACTGGGGATTTCCTCAGCCGCCGGATTCGGCGCAGCCGGCGCCATCACCGCCGGATTTACGATTTTCGGTATGCTTTGGCTCGGCACGGCGCTTTCCGCTTTTTCCATGGCCATCATCGTGTCTGCGGCCATCTACTGGCTCGGCGGCCGGCGCGGCATGTCGCCTTCGACCGTGATCCTTGCGGGCATCGTCATGAACTTCTTTTTCATGGCACTGCAGCAATTCCTGCAGTACCATGCAAGCCCCGAAGTCGCGCAACTCATCAGCGGCTGGACCTTCGGAAATCTAGAGCGCAGCACATGGACCAGCACGGCAGCAGCCGCTGGCGCCGTGATCGCCGCAGCGGCATATTTGATCGGGCGCTCGTGGGAGCTAACGACGCTCACCATCGGTGAAGAAAGAGCCTGGAGCCTGGGTGTTCCCGTGCGTCGTCTTCGCGTTGTCGCTTTTGGCATTAGTGCGCTGTTGATCGCCTGCTCCGTTTCCTTTATCGGAACCGTCAGCTTCGTCGGATTGGTTGCACCGCATCTGGCCAAATTGACGCTCGGCGAAGATCAGCGCTATCTTTTGCCGGGAAGTCTTTTGACCGGCGCCATGCTGATGCTCGCAAGTTCCGTGGCCGCTAAACTGCTCTCGGCCGGCGCCGTCCTACCGGTCGGCATCGTCACAAGTCTTGTGGGTGTGCCGTTTTTACTTGTTTTGCTTTTGCGCAGCACTCACGCCCGTTACGCCTAAGCCGCGTCATTGCTTTGTTTTGAGGCCTCGAGGCCATCGAGAAGTTCGCTCATGCAGATTCTTTCAACCGCCATCGCCGACATTGTGCTGCTTGCGCCCGCCGTCTACCGAGACGATCGCGGCTATTTCCTGGAGTCATACAACCGCCGTACGCTTGCTTCGCTCGGCATCCAAATTGACTTTTCGCAGGACAGCGCCTCGTTTTCTCGGCGAGGCACACTAAGAGGACTGCATTTTCAGAAGGGCGAGCACGCTCAAACCAAACTCGTGCGTGCGGTATGCGGTCGCATTCTGGATGTGGCTCTGGATATTCGAGCGGGTTCCCCCACCTTCGGACAGTATGTTGCAGCCGAACTCTCCGACGAAAACAATCTGCAGATGTACATTCCCAAAGGGTTCGCTCACGGCTTTGCAGTTCTCTCTGAGATCGCGCATGTGGCTTATAAAACCGACGCCTACTACGCCCCCGAAAGCGAGGGTGCGATCAATGCCACAGATCCGGATCTTGCCATTGATTGGCAACTGGGCGGCACCGTTTGCCTGCAGTCCGGCAAGGACAGAGCGGCCTCTTCCTGGGAGCATTATTGCCAAGCGCCCGCCTTCCACTATGAAGGAGCTCGCAAATGATCTTGATCACTGGCGCCAGCGGTCAATTGGGACAAGCGCTTACCGCGCTCTGTCAAAGACGAGGCATCGCTTGCCGTGCGTATTCTCGTCAGCAACTGGACATCTGCAATCAAGCCCGCGTAAAAGCTTGTTTTGACCTCGAGTCCTTCGACTGCGTAATCAATTGCGCGGCCTACACCGCCGTTGACGCCGCCGAAGATGATCCGCAAACCGCTTTTGCCGTCAATGCCGAGGGTCCCCGGATTCTTGCCGAAAGCGGCGTACCAGTCATTCACTTGTCAACCGATTATGTCTTTGACGGAAAAAAAACTGCGCCATACGGCATTGACGCACCCGTCAATCCTCTCTCGGTCTACGGCCGCAGCAAGCGCGCCGGCGAAACCGCGCTTCTCTCTAGCGGCTTTTCGGGCCTGATCGTGCGCACGGCATGGCTTTACAGTAAGAAAGCGGGCAGCCGCAATTTCTATCAAACCATCCGGCAACTCGCATCAAAACAAAACAATCTGCGCGTCGTCAACGACCAGATCGGCGCGCCCACGCTTGTCGATGATCTGGCAAAAGCATTAGTTTCGCTCTACGAGCAAAAGGCACACCTGAAACCAATGCGGCTTTTACACTTTACCAACGCAGGAAGCGGCTCGTGGTATGACTTTGCCTGTGCCATCGTGCGGCATCTCAATTTGTCCTGCTGCATCGAGCCCATTGCTACGAGCGACTATCCGACAAAAGCAAAACGACCGTCCTACAGCGTGTTGTCGCTCGACTCGCTGCAACCTTACGCAATTGAGCCGCGGCACTGGCTGACGGCCTTGACGGAAGATTCTTCCCATGTTTGAAAAAAGCATTCTCGTCACCGGCGGCGCCGGCTTTATCGGAACCAATTTCGTGGCGTACTTTGCGCACACCTACCCGAACTATCGTCTGATCGACCTGGATGCGCTCACCTACGCGGGTTCTCGATACGCCTTTGACACACAAGCGCGAATGCCAAACGTCGTGCCTGTCGAAGGTGACATCCGCAATGCCGAGCTCATTCGCGATCTCCTCGAAAAATACGACATCACGGGTGTCATCCATTTTGCCGCTGAAAGCCACGTTGACAATTCCATCGTCGATCCTCTGCTTTTTGTCGACACCAATGTCAACGGAACCGTGGCGCTGTTAAACGAATCCCTTCGCTACTGGAAACGCAAGAGCTGTCTGGCTCAAGCCCGCTTTCATCACATTTCCACCGATGAAGTCTACGGAAGCCTCGGCGAGGAGGGCTTTTTCACAGAAAAAACGCCCTATGCGCCCAACGGCCCCTATTCGGCAAGCAAAGCCGCTTCGGACCTGCTCGTTCGCGCCTATTGCCGCACGTACGGCTTGAACGCGACAATTTCTAACTGCTCCAACAACTACGGCCCCTGGCAGCACAGCGAAAAACTCATTCCCACCATCATCCGCAAGGCTCTTGCGCACGAAGCGATACCGCTTTACGGCAACGGCAGCAATGTACGTGACTGGATTTGGGTGATGGACCACTGTCGCGCCGTTGACAAAATCTTTCACGACGGTCAAGCCGGCGAAAGCTATAACGTGGGCAGTCACGAGGAACACTCGAATCTGGACATGATGCGCATCGTCTGCCGTCTGTTGGATCGACTCGAACCCTGGAACGGACACAGCTACGAAGAGCTCATCAAAAACGTCACCGATCGCCCCGGTCACGATTTCCGCTATGCCATTGACGCAAGCAAAATCCGCCGTGAGCTCGGCTGGAACCCCGAAATGTCATTTGAAACCGGCATCAAACAAACGGTACAGTGGTATCTGAGCCTTCATCGCCAACGCACAAATCAATACAAAATAAACGACGAAGACGAAAGATAACGGCAAAAGTCACCTTTCAAAAGAGAAATCTCACAAGGACTGAGCTATGGGGCACACTCATCCGCACGACCATGACCATCATCACGAAAGCCTATTGAGCGAGCTCGACCGACCGGTTCACACCGACCTGAAACTGAGCATCGAGAACCTTTCTGTGTCGTTCGGCAGCAAAACCGTTCTCTCCGACGTTTCGGCCGACATCGCAGGCGGCAAACTGGTATGCGTCATCGGTCAGAATGGTTGCGGCAAAACCACATTGCTCAAAGCCGTGGCAGGGCTCGTGAAAGCAACCGGGCGAGTGCTCGCCACCGAAAACGGCAAAACCCTCTCCAACAGCGCCGTGGCGTATGTTCCTCAGCTCACCGCCGTCCAGAGTCGCCTCACGGTGTTTGAAATGGTGTTGCTCGGACTCGTGAATGATCTTTCGCTTACGGTCGACGGCAAAACGTTTGACCGCGTTGATGCAGTACTTCATGCCATGCACATTAATGAACTGGCCTCCGAACCGGTCCTGTCTCTGTCGGGCGGCCAAAAGCAACTCGTTTTCATGGCGCAGGCTTTTGTTTCCTCTCCGCGCGTGTTGCTGCTTGACGAACCCACAAGCGCTCTGGACCTGCGTCATCAGCTCATCGTGATGCAAGCGGCACGCCGATACACCGAGCGCACGGGTGCCGCAACCGTGTGCGTCGTGCATGACCTGATGGCCGCCGCCCGCTTTTCCGATCGTCTCATCATGCTTGACCACGGTCGCGTGCGAGCCTGCGGCACTCCAAAAGAAGTATTAAAGCCCAATATGCTCGAAGCCGTGTATCGTGTGAGCACTCATGTGGGCCTGACCGAACCGGGCTTTATCAACGTGGTGCCGATCGAACCGCTTTGAACCCAGCGCAAACAAAAGCACCGGGCGAGAAACATTCGCACCGGTGCCTATCGTCGACTCCGAGAATCAGCCGTTACATTTTGGCGACTTTGGTGAGCTCAACGTCAAAAATCAGCGTAGCGTAGGGAGGGATCACACCGGGGTAACCCTGTGCGCCGTAGGCGAGATTGTAGGGAATCGTAAGCTTGCGCTTACCTCCCACCTTCATGCCTTCAATGCCCTGCTCCCAGCCGGCAATCACCATACCCTGTCCAAGCGGGAACTCGATCGGCTCACCGCGCGGGATGCTCGAATCAAACACCGTGCCGTCGGTGAGTTTGCCCGTATAGTGCACGCTCACCACCATACCGGGCTTGGCTTCTTCTCCGGTACCGATCTGCACTTCATCAATTTCGAGCTCACCGGGTTCGGGCACTTCCTCCACCTCGAGAAGCTCAACTTCAAATTCGAGCGTTGCATTGGGAGGAATCACGCCGCCGGCGCCGTATTCGCCGTAGCCGTATTCAGGAGCAATCACAAGCTTGCGCTTGCCGCCCACCTTCATGCCGGCAAAACCTTCGTCCCAACCGCGGATCACCTGACCGGCACCAAGCGTAAAGTCAAACGGCTGGCCACGCGGAATACTCGAATCGAACACCGTGCCGTCGGTGAGTTTGCCCGTGTAATGCACGGTGATACGCGCGCCTTTTTTTGCTTCGGCGCCGTCGCCGACCACGATGTCGGTAATCTGAAGAGGTTCGGTCATATTTTGGTTTCCGTTGTTTAGGCCGTCGGTTTGCGGCCAAATGGTTGAACTTGGCCCGTATCTTGCCGAGATTTCCTCGTTGGAGCAAATCTTTGGCTCTCAAATGCTGTCTCTAGGCAAGTTACCTTATTGCGGCTTACCGAAAGTCTAGGTAAAGTAAGCGCAACAATCGGTACGTTCTACCGAAAATTCTCTTTTCTTGGATAACAGATGATGTACTCGACAAAGCTTTTCAACCAGTTTTGGTGGTGGCACCTCCCATAGGGCGGGTGCGCTTTGTCACGTCACAACAATGAGTGAAGTTTGAAAAGAAGAACCCGCGGACAACAAGGTCAGCGGGTTTTTTCTTATCCTCAAAAAACCACCAGACAAGGTCCGCGGATCAACAAAAAAAGGATCTGCAAAATGAAGTCTGCCGTAACACACAAGGATCTTTCCTTCGTCCTGCCGCCTGCTCCGTGCTGGCGCCTCTGATGTTTCTCTCAGCTTGGCATCTGCATGACAAACAACACGACGAAAAAGGAAATCCAAAATGACACCGGCTCTTGAACTTCTCTACGCTTCTCAGGACCTTTCGAGCGAACAAACCGAAGAACTTTTTACCAAAATCTTTAACGGCGAAACCGACCCGGCCGTCTTTGCATCCATTCTGACCGCCCTCAAAATGAAGGGTGAGGCTCCTTCTGAAATTGCAGGCGCAGCTCGTGCCATGGTTCGCGCCGCACGGCACTTTCCTCGTCCCGAAGGCATCGAAATCGGCGAAATCGTCGGTACAGGCGGCGACGGCAAACAATCAATCAACGTTTCAACCATTGCCGCACTCGGTGCCGCGTCCAACGGCCTATTCATCGCAAAACACGGCAATCGTTCCGTTTCGTCGAAAACCGGCGCCTCGGATCTGCTAACCGCCTTGGGATTTAATATCGCCCCTGACCCCGAACAAGCGGCCGAACTCCTTGTCCGAACAGGGTTTGCATTCTGTTTTGCTCAGCTCTACCACACTTCCATGAAAAACGTGATGCCGGTACGTTCCGCTCTCGCTACCCGCACCATCTTCAACATCCTCGGTCCGCTGACCAATCCTTCGCATCCCGACTATGCCGTCATCGGCGTTTACGACACGGCTCTGATCAAACCGGTCGCACAAACGCTCAAAGAACTCGGCATGAAACGCGGTTTTGTCGTACACGGCAGCGGTTACGACGAAGTTTCCGTTTCCGGTCCTTCGGAATATGCCCGACTGTATGAAAACGGCGACATTCAGACCGGTCGTTTTACGCCGGCCGATTTCGGCATCACGGCAAAGTACACCGAAGAAGACGTCAAAGGCGGCCTGCCGGAAGAAAACGCACGCATCGCGCAAGCCGTTTTGAGCGGCCGCGGTAAACCCGCACACAACGACATGGTTTGCGCCAACATGGCGCTTCTGCTTTTGGCCGGCAACCGAGTTCAATCGATAGCCGAAGGCGTAGAGCTCGCGCGCCAGACCCTTGCAACCGGACGCGCCCTCGGAATCGTCGAAGCACACCGCGACTTTGCCCGGAACGGCACGCTCGCGCAAGCCGCTTAAACCACATTCGCTACAAGAGAGGACACATCAAAATGCTGTTGAATCCGTTTTTTGGCAAGTTCGGCGGTCAATTCGTTCCCGAGCTGTTGATTCCGGCCTTGGATCAGCTTGAAAAGGCTTTTGTCGAAACAAAGGATGATCCGAGCTTTCAAGCCGAGCTCAACGGTCTATTGACCACCTACGCCGGTCGCCCCACGCCGATTACGCTGTGCCGCAATCTCACCAAGGGCACCAAAGCCAAGCTCTATCTCAAGCGAGAAGACCTCGTGCACGGCGGCGCACACAAAACGAATCAAGTGCTCGGTCAAGCACTTTTGGCAAAACGGATGGGCAAAACGCGCATCATTGCGGAAACAGGCGCAGGCCAGCACGGCGTAGCCACCGCCATTGTCTGCGCTCTGATGGGCTTTGAATGCCGCATCTATATGGGCGCCAAAGACGTAGCTCGTCAAAAGCCCAACGTGCTTCGCATGGAATTGATGGGCGCCGAGGTTTATCCCGTCACCGAGGGAGCTGCCACGCTCAAGGAAGCATGCAACGCAGCTTTGCGTGACTGGGCCGGTAGCTTCGAGAACACACACTATATGCTCGGTACGGCAGCCGGTCCCCATCCCTACCCCACGATTGTGAAGCAATACCAAAAAATTATCGGTGAAGAAGCCAAACGCCAGCTCATGGAAGTCGAGCATCGTCTTCCCGACGCCGTTGTGGCATGCGTGGGAGGCGGCTCCAATGCCATCGGAATTTTCACGGACTTCATCAAGGAAAAAGACGTCCGACTGATCGGTGTGGAACCCGGCGGCTTAGGCATTGAAACGGGTGAGCACGGCGCACCGCTCGGTCACGGCCAGGAAGGCATTTTCTTCGGGGCAAGATCCTTCAATATGCAAACGCCCGACGGACAGATCAAAGAATCGTATTCCATTTCCGCAGGCCTTGACTTCCCGTCGGTGGGTCCGGAACACGCATACCTGCAGAGCATCGGCCGCGCACAGTATGTCAACGCCACCGATGAAGAAGCACTGCTTGCCTTCCGTGACTTGTGTCTGCATGAAGGAATCATTCCGGCACTCGAAAGCAGTCACGCGCTCGCGCATGCCCTGCGAATGATTCGAGAAAATCCCGACAAGGAACAGATCATTCTGTGCAACCTTTCCGGCCGCGGCGACAAAGACGTCAATCAGGTGCTTGATCGTTTTGAGCGCATCGGAGTCTTTAAGGACGGTCACATGAACCGCGAGGCTTACATCAACGCCACAACGCTTTGACCCCAAGTGATTTAGTGAAGGACAACCATCATGACCGATCGTTTTGCAAACCTCTTTAACGCGTTGAAAGCCCGAAAGGACGGTGCTTTGGTTCCGTTCGTCAACCTATGTGATCCGACACCAGAAAAAAGTCTCGAAATTTTGGAGACCTTGACTGAAGCCGGCGCCGACGCTTTTGAACTCGGCATTCCGTTCTCCGACCCCAGCGCCGACGGTCCGGTGATTTGCCTCAGCTCCAAACGTGCACTTGCCAATGGTTCTGACACGCAAAAATGTCTGCAGGTCGTACAACAGTACCGAGCCAAACATCCCGATATGCCGATCAGCCTCATGATCTACATCAACCTCGCCTACGCACCGGGGCTTGATCATTTCTTCGCTCAGTGTCATGAAGCCGGCGTTGACGCAGTGCTGATTCCCGACATTCCAAGTTCGATGCGCGCCAGAGAATCGGAATGGGATACAGCTGCACGCGCGCACGACGTACAGCTGATCAGTTTGGTTCCTCCAAACGCCGACGCTGACAAGATACGCCGCATTTCTCAGCACAGCGAGGGCTATATCTATCTGATGTCGAGAAGCGGCGTCACCGGTACAGATCGCGCCGCCGGCATGCCCACGCATCATGTCGTCGAACTCATGAAAGACGCCGGCGCCCCGCCTGCCTTACTCGGTTTCGGCATCAGCAAGCCCGAACATGTCGCCGAAGCAATGGCTCACGGTGTTGACGGCGTTATCGTCGGCTCGGCCTACGTGCGCATCATCAATGAAAATCTCAACGACGACCAAGCCCTCAAATCCAAGCTCGCCTCTTTCACCCGACAAATGAAAGAAGCGACCTGCGGGCGACTGCTCGCTTGAAGTTCACGGGCGCCTTCAGGACGCCCATAATTTCCTGTCGACCTACAGCAGCGACCATTGAGCGCAGCGTCTGTCAGTTTGTAGAATGCTTTGAGTTCTTTTCCAAGCAACGCACTCAACCTCGCGCACCATACGGCGTGACCGTATCGCTTGCTGACCTGCTCGCAGGCCGCATCGTAGAAAGTGCGGCTTTCAGCACGGCCACCGGTGCGACACCAAAGTCTCGACGTGCTGTCATCCCGGCCGGCCTGTATGCCCGCTATGTCGTGCGCAGTTCTCTGGAGTCGCAAATTGAACACGCGGAAAACTTCTTGCAACTTCTTAAAGCTCGTCACCTTAAGCCCGTCGGAGATTTGTACATTCACGACTTGATGAGTTACTCCCGCATGGACACTCACGAAGGTTATCTTTCTAAATTTCTGATCCGCGTCGAACGCACCGAATAAAACCGTTATTGAGGTTCTTTGCCATGCGCCAGTCCTCTTTCTCTCCTGCCGCCCTGCAACGCCGCATTGCTTGCGCACTCGGACAATCCGGATGTGATCTGGTGCTGCGAAATGCCCGCATCTTCAATGTCTTCACCAAAGCATTTGTCGACCATTGTGATGTCGCCATTGCTGACGGCATCATCGTCAATGTCGGCCCGCAATTGGCAGTTCACGGAAAATCAGAAATTGATCTTGAAAACGCCATACTCGTTCCGGGCTTTATCGATGCGCACGTGCATATCGAATCCTCGATGCTGCGTCCGACCGAATTTGCTCGTTTGATCCTCTCCAAAGGCACGACGACCATCGTGGCCGATCCGCACGAAATTGCCAATGTATGCGGACTCGAGGGCATTCGATTCATGCTGCAAGACGCTAAAGATGCCGCTGTCGACATCCGCTTCATGTTGCCGTCGTGTGTGCCGGCCACACCATTTGAAACCTCGGGCGCCTCGCTGACAGCCGACGAACTTCGCACTTTGATTGACAACCCGGATGTCATGGGTTTAGCCGAAGTCATGAACGTGCCTGCCGTGCTGTCCGGCGACAGCGAAATACTGGAAAAGTTGACGATGGCGCATGTTGCACATAAGTACATCGACGGTCATGCTCCGATGCTCGAGGGTGACGGTCTTTCCGCCTACATCGCCGCCGGAGTCTCCAGCGACCACGAATGCAGCACCGCCAAAGAAGCGCTGGAGCGCATCAGCCGCGGCATGACGGTTTTCATGCGCGAAGGCTCTGCAGGACAAAACGTTGGCGCCCTGGCATCTGTCGTCACACCGCAAAACAGTTCTATGTTCTGCTTGTGTACGGACGACGCGTCCCCCGACGACGTGAGTACCAAGGGACACATCAACAATGCCGTTCGGTGCGCCGTCGCTCACGGCGTTGCGGTGGAAGAAGCTCTCTGCATGGCCACCATCAACAGCGCGCGCCATTTCGGCTTCAAGCACAAAGGCGCCGTTGCTCCGGGCTACGCCGCAGATCTGGTCGTACTGGAAAACCTGACGGATTTTTCAGTTCGCGCCGTTTTCAAAAACGGGCGTCGACACGAGGAAACTGTTTCGCAACCGTCCGGATCACTGCCCGCATCCGTCACCGGACGCGTCCGCATTCGCCCGTTGCAGGAAACCTCGTTTGCGATTGCCTGTCCTTCGGGACAAGCCCGCATCATCGGCGTTACCGGCAGAGACCTCATTACCAGGTCGTTGATCGAATCCGTTGTCGTTGACCAGGCCGGGTTCGTTGATGTAGCAGCCTGCCGAAATCTCGTCAAAGTGGCGGTCATTGAGCGACACCACGCCACCGGCAACGTCGGCTTATCGCTCGTAAAAGGCCTTCTGGCTTCCGGCCAACGACTCAATGGCGCATTGGCCACCACAATCTCGCATGACTCGCACAATATTATCGTCGCTGGCGACAACGACGCCGATATGCTCGCTGCCGTCAACTCACTGGAACAGTTCGGCGGCGGCATCGTCTTGGTGAGAAACGGTCAGGTCGTTCGATCATTGAAGTTGGAAATAGCCGGACTCATGACAACCGCAAAGTGGAAAGAAGTGGCTCATCAAAAAATTGACCTCGTAGAGACGGCGCACAAAGAGTTCGGCATTGCCGACAATGTGGACCCGATCATGGCGCTGAGCTTTCTGGCACTCGCTGTCATTCCGGAATTGCGCATAACGGACAAAGGACTCTTTGATGCGGTTTCTTTCAAGCACATCCCTGTAGACGCAAAAACCAACATGTGACCGATCAGTCACATGTTGACAAATGTACATTCGCTGCAGCCGTATGCGCGGAGGTAATCAGAGGCATTTTGTGTCAACCAAATCAGGACATAGCCAAAAGCCGTCAACCAATTTCAGGCAAGGTCAAACAGCGCAAAACTGAAAATTTCTTCAGTGCGTTGAAGATTTTTTCTATTTGTCCACGTTAGTGCGACACTTCCGGCACTCTCGACCAAGGAAACGATCAGAAAAGCACGCCCTGGCGTTCGTTTTGCTCTTCAACAGGAGAACTCACCGATAGCCCCAGCAATCGAACGCCACGCGACGGAATATCAACGTCCGTGAGCAAAGCCGTTGCAGCCCGAACAATCGAGTCTTTGTCCACCAACGGGGCATCGGCCGTCAGACTTCTCGTCACGGTGCGGAAATCAAAAAACCGCACCTTTAGCGTCAATGTTGTGCCGACAAACCGACTGCGGTTGAGCCGCTTGAGCAGATCGTCAGCAAGAACTCCTATTTCTTCCAGAACGAAAGCCCGATCCGGGATGTCCACTTCGTATGTCACCTCGCAACCCACGCTCTTGCGGACGCGCTCCGACTGCACCGGACGATCGTCAATGCCGCGCGCAAACTTGTAGTACGTTACGCCCGCTTGCCCGAAATGCGACACGAGTTCGGCCAGGGGCATTTTCAAAAGATCCGCTCCGGTCTTGACTCCCATCTTGAGAAATTTTTCCTCCGTCACGGGACCCACGCCCCAAAACGCCTTGATGGGGAGCTGTTCAATGAAGTGCTGAGCCCGCGAAGGATGAATCGTGCACAGCCCATCGGGCTTACGCCAGTCAGAGGCAACCTTTGCCAAGAATTTGTTGTAGGAAACGCCGGCGCTTGCGACCAGGTGCAACTCGTTGCGAATATCCGCCTTGATCCGCTTGGCCACATCTACGCCGAGAACGATGCCCATCTTGTTATTTGTGACATCGAGATACGCTTCGTCGATCGAAATCGGCTCAACCAAATCCGTGTACCGGTGAAAAATCTCGCGGATCTGCATGCCGACTTCTTTGTAGTGACTCATCCGACCTTCGATAAAGACCAATTGCGGACAAAGCATTTTGGCTCGCGAGCTCGGCATGGCACTGTGCACGCCGAATTTTCTGGCTTCATAACTTGCCGTTGCCACTACGCCTCGCGAATCGGCGTGCCCCACCGCCACGGGTTTGCCGCGCAACTCCGGATGATCACGCTGCTCCACGGACGCGTAAAACGCATCCATATCAACATGGATGATCTTGCGGTTGGTGACGTTGACAAAGGTAGGTTCGGAAGTGCTCATGGCGAAAAGGATACTCACATTTCCACTCAACTTGCCGCATCCCGTTTTTATGACGTAAAGAAATTTGTCCGTTTGACGCACAAAGACTCGTCTTCCCGTTAAAATCTGCGCCTTTTCCTGCATTGTTCAAATGCTGGTTTTGCTGTGCTCCGAAGCCTTGAGCTTGAAACTGCCTCTGTGAGTATTGCGGCTATTGGGCGCCCGACCTATCCGGCGCTGAAGGCTTGAGCCGCGCGTGATCCAATTTTCAGCCCGACTTTGTTTTAGATGGCGAGCCAAGTACGCACTTTTGTTGTGCCCATAGACGACAAATTCGGTCTCTACCAAAAATAAGTAAAACCGTGACCAATCTTTTTTCCGAACTCGGTCTGCCCAAGGCCGTCGTTGATGCTGTAACCGATCTCGGCTACATCACCCCCACCCCGGTTCAGCAACAAGCCATTCCCGCCCTTTTATCCGGCCGCGATGTCCTGGCGGCCGCACAGACCGGCACCGGCAAAACGGCTGCCTTTGCACTGCCTGTCATCTCGAAGATGCTCGCCGCACCTAAAGCACGAGCTGCAAAAAAAGTGCGTGCGCTGGTTCTCGCGCCGACGAGAGAACTGGCCGCACAAATCGACGAAAACATTCGAGCATATTGCGCTCAAACCGAGCTCAACACCGTTTTGATTTTCGGCGGCGTCAACATTCGTCCGCAAACGGAAGCGCTGCTCAAAGGTTGCGACTTTCTCATCGCCACCCCCGGCCGCCTGCTCGATCATGCCGGCCAACTCAATGTTGACCTTTCCGAAGTGGAATTTCTTATTCTCGACGAAGCCGACCGCATGCTCGACATGGGCTTCATCCACGATATTCGCCGTATCGTCAAGCTGCTTTCCGCCAAGCGTCAGACTCTGATGTTCTCGGCAACGTTCAGCGCTGAAATTCGTGAGCTCGCCGACTCCTACCTCAACAATCCCGTCTCGGTCGAAATTGCCAAGAACAAGGAAAGCACGCTGATTTCTCAGGAAGCCTGGAGCATCGCCAAGAAACGCAAACGCGAGTTGTTGCGCGACCTGATCGTGGACAATCAGTGGGATCAGGTACTTGTCTTTACCCGCATGAAACACACGGCCAATCGTCTGGCTTCCCAGCTTGAAAAAGACGGCATCGTCGCTGCCGCCATTCACGGCAACAAGAGTCAATCGGCACGCACCAAAGCGCTTGCCGGCTTCAAAGACAAGTCCATTCGTGTGCTGGTGGCAACCGACATTGCTGCTCGTGGCCTTGACATTGAAGGGCTCCCGCACGTCATCAACTACGAATTGCCCAATGTCGCCGAAGACTATGTGCACCGTATCGGCCGCACGGGGCGCGCGGGCGTTCCCGGGCACGCCGTGAGTCTCGTGAGCGACGATGAAAAGGATCTGCTGTCGGCCATTGAAAAGCTCTTGAAAAAGCGCATTGATCTCAAAAAGGCCGAAGGTTACGAAGGCGAACCGCCCGCAGACATCGTCGCCGACGAAAAGGAACGCGATGCCGCACGCAAGCGAGAACTTGAAAAATTGCGAGACTCCCGCCGCAAGCAGCGCAAAGAAAAACCCGCCAAAACCGAAGTTGCCAAGGAAGTGCACGAAGCCGTCAAGCTCGAAGCACAGGCCGCCGGACTATCTGACAATCCCGACGAACGCTTCGAAAAGAAAATTCGCCGCAAACCGCGGCAAAAGACGACTGAAGTGCAGCAACCGCAAGTCACCAAGAGTCGTCGTACGCGTCGCGAACCGAATCCTGACGTCCGTGGAAACAACGGTCAGGCCGCACAGAATACCCAACGCACCAACGAGCGCAACGTCGTCAGTAAGGCTCGTCCCGCACGTCGGGGCACTCCGGGCAATGATCGTCGTTCTTCGCGCGCCTCGTGGGAGCCGGCCGATCCCTTTGCTCCGGAAAATCAGGCAATTTTCCTGCCCCAAACGATGCCCGGCAACTTCCGTTCACACCAGCGCAACAAAACTCTTCGCACGGACAACCGTCGTGATCCTGAAAGCAACCGATTCGGTCAGGAACGCCGTCGCGGCAATGCCTCGAATATCAAGTCAACAGTGCAGCGCGCGCCGAAAACGGCCTATTCGGACTCGCGATTTGAGTCGGTGAGTTCAAATTTGCCGCCCGGCATGATTCTGCGCATGCGCCGCCGCTAAAATCAGCACTATGATCGCTTGCCAATCTACTTTTTCATTTCGCTTCGGCACCGCGGCTCTTGCCGCGGTCGCCGCGCTTATTGCGGGCTGCGCCGGGCAGTCCGGTATCGAAGGCCAAGCCATCGATACCGAGTCTCGCCCTGAGACCAAAAACCTGTCGGTACTCATGGAAGCGGACGACCGCAAACAACTCACCTGCACCTCGATGCAACCTCTGTCAGCGCAACGCGCGCTCAATGAAATCGTGTTTTCCTGCCCCGAGTTCGATGTGCAGGCGACTTTAATCGAGATGCGCGATGCAGGCTGGCGTCTGGTGAGCGTTGATGTGGGCAGCGAAACCTCTCACGACGGCGTTGTGGAAATGCCGCTCACGATCCAGATCATTAAGCTTTTCTGACGCAGCAACCCACTACAACGATGCGCCGCCGATCCGTTTCGACGGCGTTTTTCATTTCTTCGGCCGCTTTTCCGCGTTCAACTTCCTAGAATGGATGTGCCAAGACCACAAGGTCTTTTTTGGAGAACCGATTTCTTATGTCTACCTCTGTTACCGAACGCTTGCAAGCGCTGCGCGACGAAATTCAATTCCTTGGGCTAAACGCCTGGCTCGTTACATCCGCTGATCCCCATCTGAGCGAACACCTGCCCGAACACTGGATGTTTCTGCGTTATCTTTCGGGCTTTACGGGATCCTACGGCTGCATGGTCATAACGGCCGATCGAGCCCTTCTTTGGACCGACAGTCGCTATTGGGAGCAAGCTGCACGACAACTTGAAGACTCCGGAATCGAGCTCATGCGTTTCGGTGCGGAAGGCGTCCCCAACGCTCGTCAATGGCTCTGTGAGAACCTTCCGGAAAATGCACAGGTCGGCTGCGATCCGCTTACCATTTCCGAAAACGACTTCCGTCGCTTTGAAATCGCTTTTGCCGAACGCAGAATGATTTTGACGGGCTACATTTCCGTGACCGATCACGTATGGAAAGACCGTCCCCATCCGGACTCCGCTCCTATCTCGGTCTTTACGAACGCTCAGGAGTCTGTCGCCCGTAAGCTCGAAAAGGTTCGCAAAGCCGTGCATGCGGCAGGCGCCGACTCGCTTTTACTCGGCACGCTTGAAGACGTTGCATGGCTCACCAATCTGCGCGGCAGCGACATCGCCTGCACTCCTGTTTTCACGGCTTATCTCCTCGTCACGGACGACGATGTCACTCTTTACGTTGATCCGACGAAAATCCAAACGGACGACGTGAAGAAACATCTCAAGGCAAGCGGCATTTCCGTTATCGCATACTCCGACCGTCGCGCACACATCGCACAGCACCTCAACGGGCACAGCGTGCTTCTTGACGCCGATGCCGTCAACCACGCCGTCTACGCCCTTTTAGAGCAGGAAAGTTCCGCTTATGTTGTCGCCGGAGAACGTCCTACGGCACTGTTGAAAAGCCGCAAAAACAAGGCTGAGCTTGAGCTTTTGAAGGAAACAATGCGAGAAGACGGAGCCGCTTTATGCGAGTTTTTCGCCCGGCTCGATGAAATGCTCTGGGATGGCGAAACGCCCACAGAGCAGGAACTTGCCGAGATGCTGCACGCGGAACGCGCCAAGCGCAAAGGCTTTGTCTGTGACAGCTTCCCCGCTATCGTCGCGTTCGGCGCCAATGCGGCTCTACCGCACTACAACCCGCTCACGGGCAACAATGCCAACCTGCAGTCGGACGCCGACACTCTGCTTTTGATCGACTCGGGCGGCCAATACGAAGGCGGCACCACCGACATCACCCGTACGATTCTGATCGGTCGCGCCACTGACGCTATGAAGTCCGACTTCACAGCCGTTCTGAGAGGTCACATTGCTCTTGCCACCACCGTTTTTCCGAAAGGCGTGTTCGGCAGTCAGCTCGATACGCTCGTGCGCGCTCCCCTGTGGGAGATCGGAGCCGATTTCGGGCACGGTACAGGCCACGGCGTAGGTTTTTTCCTTTCGGTACATGAAGGCCCCGTGAGCATTTCCCCCCGAGCTCCTGTCAAAGAAAGCTCCCGCGTCGTCCCGGGACTCGTGCTCTCCAACGAACCCGGACTTTATCGTGCGGGGCAATACGGCATCCGCACGGAAAACCTGGTGACCCCCGTTGTCGACGAAACCATGCTTTCAGCCATGCAACCGATGCTGCGCATGCAAACGCTTTCTCTGGCACCGATCGAGACGCGGCTCATCAAAACCGCCATGATGACGCCGATGGAAATCAACTGGGTCAACGACTATCACAATCGAGTACGCGAAGAACTCATGCCTCTTTTGAGCCCTCGCGCTCGCAAGTGGCTTGAGCGAGCCACTGAAATTATTTGACCTATTTTTGGCAGCTTCCGACTACACTGATCTCAATCAAGTCTCTAAAATTAAGGGTTACTACTGCTTTGAGCGTCCCATTTTGCCCGCAAAGCTCGGCACAATATAGGATTCACCCCGACTAGTCAGTTAAGTCTTACAAATTCATATGCTCAAACGGCGTTGTCAACGGCTCGGGTGCGCTGTGCACGCGGGCTCGGCGGCGTTGTTCTCAAAAACAACATGACTTTATTGCCTCGCTTTTTCGCTCGTGCGGGTTTTGCCGCTTGCGCCGGACTGATGTGTTCCGCTCTGTTGCTTACGGGATGCCAGGAAAAAAAGGCTGTCCAGGTGCAACGTCCGCCGATTCCCGTCACTTACGTCACTGCCACGATCGCCGATGAAAACATCTGGGTCGAAGCGCTGGGCGAAACCGAAGGTGTTAAGCAAGCCGAGGTACGCGCACAAGTTTCCGGCATCCTCGAAAAAATTGCCTACAAGGAAGGCGATCGCGTCAAAGAAGGCGATACGCTCTTTTTGATTGATCAAGATACGTATCGTGCCGCCTACAACGCTGCCGTCGCCGAACGCAAGCAAGTTGAAGCGCAACTTGTGCAAGAACGACGTGAAGCCGAGCGATACAAGCGTCTCTACGAATCCAAGGCCACCAGCAAAAAAACCTGGGACGATGCGCAAAGCGCCGTAGACATTCGTGTTGCAAACCTTCGCATGGCCAGGGCCAATGAAGAGAGCGCCCGCATCAATTTGGAGCGTACCGCCGTCAAAGCCACCAGCGACGGCATCGTGAGTCGCTCGCTTGTCAATACCGGCACGCTCGTGAGCGCCACCGATACGCTTCTGGCTACGATCACGCAGCCCGAAGAAATGCGCATTGTGTTTGCCGTGAGCGAACGCGACCTTGATGGCGCGACCATCTCTCTCGACAACAAAGTGCGCTTGCGTCTGGACAACGGAAAGACAGTGGACGCCAAGCTTGATTATGTTGCTCGCCAGATTGACCCCACAAGCGCATCGCTGATGATGCGCGCCAAAGTACCGGCCGGAACGCCGGGCGTTGTTCCCGGTCAGTTTGTGCACGTTCAACTCCAAACGCGCGTTGAAAAACACGCGATACGCGTACCGCAGCGTTCCGTCATTCAAAAGCCAGACGGGACTTATCAGGTATACGTCATTCGCGGCGACGTCGCTCGCGCGGTTCCCGTAACAGTCGGCCTCTGGAAAGACACGGACTGGATCATTCTTTCGGGGCTCGAAGCCGGAGACAAAGTCGTGACTGATCAGATTCAACGTGTGCGCGACAAGCAGCCTGTCACGCTTGTTGAAAAGAAGTAACGGCGGAGGTTGCGAAACAAAATGCTCAGTGACCTTTGTATTCGACGCCCAATTTTTGCCACCGTTCTGTCCATTCTGATCGTTCTGGCCGGTATTGTTGCCATGCGCGTACTGCCTATGTCGCAGTACCCCAATATCACCCCTCCAACCGTCACCATCTCAACTCAGTACGAAGGCGCCAACGCCCAGACGCTGGCCCGTACAGTGGCCGCACCGATTGAAGATCAGCTCTCGGGCATTGAAGGCCTCATCTATTACACCACCTCCATTCGTGCAAACGGCGAAGTGCGCATTCAGTGTGTGTTCGATGTCGGCACCGACCCGAACTACGCCATGCTCGAAATCAACAACCGCGTGCGTACGGCCGAGCGTCGCCTACCCGAGCAAGTTCGCCAAAACGGCGTTAACGTCCGCAAGCGCTCCGATGAAGTGTTGATGATGGTGGCGATGTACTCTCCCGACGGCTCTCTGACGCCGACGGAAGTGGCTGACTACGCCCTTTTGAATGTTGTCGACTATCTGAAACGTTTGCCCGGCATCGGTGACGTGAACATTTTCGGCAATACCGAAAGCGCCATGCGTATCTGGCTTGACCCCCAGCGAATGGCTCGTATGGGCGTAACGGTTCAGGACGTCGAAGACACTGTAGACGACAAAAATATGGAACGCGGTGCGGGTACCATCGGCGGCATGCCGACAACTTCCACGCAACAGCTCTACTACACCACGCAAAGTCCCGGCCGTCGTTTGACAACAGCCGAATTCGGCGACGCCATCATTAAAAACGACCCCAACGGTTCGCCCATCCGAATCCGCGACATCGCCGATGTGGAAGTCGGCAAGCGCAGTTATGAAACCGTGAACGTTTTTAACGGTAAACCGTCCATTACGATCGGTATCTATCTGCAGACCGGCGCCAACTCCATGGCTGCCGCCGAGGCTGTCAAAGCCGAACTGGATCGCGTTGCCAAAGATTACCCCGAAGGCAAAATCGCGCATGAAATCACCGACGACACGACGGTGTTCGTGAAAGCTTCCTTGCACGAAGTGCTTAAGACTCTGGGCGAAGCCGGTCTTTTGGTGTTAATCGTGGTGTTTCTGTTTCTGCAAAACCTGCGAACGACACTCATCCCGATGCTCGCTGTCCCGGTCTCCCTGGTGGGTACCATGGCCGGCCTTTGGGTCATGGGCTTCTCACTCAATACGCTAACGCTCTTTGCCATGACGCTCGCCATCGGCATCGTGGTTGACGACGCCATTGTGGTGTTGGAAAACATTGAGCGTTTGATGCGCTACGAAGGGTTAAGCCCGGTTGAGGCTGCCAAAAAGGCCATGAAGGAAGTAGCCGGCGCCTTGATCGCCATTGTGCTCGTGCTGTCGGCCGTGTTCACGCCTGTGGCATTCTTGGGCGGCATTGCGGGCGAACTGTACCGACAATTTGCCATCACGATTGCTGTGAGCGTCTGTTTGTCGGGCTTTGTGGCTCTGACTTTGACACCCGCCTTGTGCGCCGTGCTTCTGAAAAACGAAAAGCCCAGTACCAATCGATTCTTTCAGGGCTTTAACCACGGCTTGTCACGTTTTACGTTCGGTTATCTGCAGTTCGTAAAGCTTGCCCTGCGGTTTAGGTTTCTGACGGCCGTTTTGTTGGTTGCCGTGATTGCCGGCTGCTGGCAGTTCGTCAAATCAACGCCCACGAGCTTCGTGCCAAACGAAGACCAGGGCATTATCCGCATGAGCATGCAGCTGCCCGACGGTACGTCCTTTAACCGAACTGTTCAGGAAACCGAAAAAGTTCGCAAAGACATTACTGAAAATCTGGACAATGTTCAGAGCATTCTGGTGATGACCGGCTTCGACACGCAAGCAAGCGACATCCGTCCCAATACCGCCACATACATCGTTCGCCTTGTCGATTGGGATTTGCGCGAGAAAGACTCTGCGCAACTGCGCCGAGAAATGCAGGCCATTGCGGATAAAAGTGCCGATTCCGTCTCGGTGACCACGTTACCCGCATCCATCCGCGGTCTCGGCTCCACCAACGGCTTTACGGGCTTTTTGCAAGCGCGCGGCAATGATGATCCTGCCGCCTTAAAGCAAGTCACGGACGACTTCATGGCCGCTTTGGCCGCAAGACCGGAATTGACCAGTCTGCGCACGTTGTTGCGCGCCAATATTCCGATGCTGCGAGTTGAGCTCGATGAAGACAAGGCCATGCGTCTGGGCATCTCGACAAGCCAGGTCTACGATACGCTCTCAACGCTTTTTGCCGGCAACTACGTCAATGACTTCACGCGTAACGGCCGCACCTATCGCGTCATCATCCAGGGTAATGCTGAGTCTCGCCAAACGCCTGAAGACTTCGGGCGTGCCTGGGTCAAAGCCTCTTCGGGCGAAATGGTGCCGCTAGGTTCGCTTCTAAAAGTAAGCCGCATCTCCGGCTCCGATTCGCTTCGCCGCATGAACGGCTATCTGGCTGCACAATTCATGGGAGCGGCGGTTGAAGGCGTCAGTTCGGGCGAAGCCATCCGCATCGTGGAAGAAATTGCCGAAGAAATTCTCCCCGAAGGCTACGGCATTGAATGGACCGGTCAGGCGTGGCACGAAAAACGAATCGGAGCTTCCTCGTCGACGGCTATCTTTTTCGGTCTGATCATCATCTTCCTGATTCTGGCTGCTCTTTACGAGCGCTGGTCGCTTCCGATTGCCGTGGTGCTGGCGATTCCCTACGCCGTATTGGGCGCCTTCGTTTCGCTTTGGTTCAGGGGCGCGGCCAACGACATCTACTTCCAGATCGGTTTGTTGGTGCTGATCGGCTTGACGGCCAAGAACGCCATTCTGATCGTGGAATTTGCCGTATTGAAGATGGAGGAAGGCCTGAGCGTCTTTGACGCCGCCATTGAAGCCGCCCACCTGCGTCTGCGCCCGATTCTGATGACCTCTCTGGCATTCGTCCTGGGCGTGATGCCGCTCGTGTTTGCCACGGGGCCGGGTGCTGCCGCCCGCCATTCCATGGGTACGGGCGTCTTCGGCGGCATGCTCGCAGCAACCTTCATCGCCACCATCTTTGTGCCGGTGTTCTTCACATGGTTCGTCCGCAAAAATAAGAGCGGACGAGCGGCGGAACCTCAGGTGCTGATCGACAACACCAAGCAAGGCACGGAAACTGCCCCGGAAGCCAGTACGACTTCCGACAAAAAGGACGCCTGATGAACCCGAAAGACAGCCGTCGATTCGGCGGCATTGAGAGACTCTACGGGCAAGCTGCGTTTGAGGCCATCACCGCAGCTCACGTCTGCGTGGTGGGTTTGGGCGGCGTCGGCAGCTGGTGCGCCGAGGCGTTGGCGCGCAGCGGTGTCGGTACTTTGACGTTGGTTGACGGCGATACGGTGGCCGAAAGCAACATCAACCGACAACTGCCGGCTCTGGAAAACACGCTGGGACAAGCCAAAGCCGCCGTCCTTGCCCAGCGCTTTGCCGCAATCAATCCTGAAGGCAATTTCCGCCCCATTGAGCACTTCATTGACGCCGACAATCTGAGTATTGTGATTCCTCCTGAGGCAATCATCGTCGACGCCATTGATTCTCTGGCCGCCAAAGCCGCTCTGTCGGCCTGGGCTCGCCAAAACAATCGGCTGATCGTGGTAAGCGGCGGCGCCGGCGGAAAAACCGATCCGGGTGCCGTGACGGCGGCTGACCTTTCGCGCACTCAGGGCGACGCGCTTTTATCCAAATTGCGCACCGTTTTGCGCAAGGATTACGGCTTTCCTGCCGGCGCATCAGATCCCAAAAAGATCCGAAAATTCGGTATCACGGCGGTCTTCAGCACTCAACAGGCCATTAAAAGTGCGGTTGCCGATCGAGGCCCCGAATTTGCCAACTTCGGTACGGCCATGCCGGTAACGGCTGCCGTCGGACTACGGCTTGCCGCCGAAGTTCTGCGCATTCTCTCCGAAGCAGCATCAAGCAAACGCGCCGCCGAATAGTACAATGCAAGCACCAGACCAACGGAGTCAATCAAAAAATGTACAAACGCATTCTCGTTCCCACTGACGGATCCCCCCTTTCGATTGAGGCCGTGCGCGGCGCTGCCCGTTTTGCCAAGCCTCTGGGTGCCTCCGTTGTTTTGATCACCGTAATCGAACCCTACAGCTACACCTCTCTTTCCGAATACCGTCCCGAATCAATTGACGACTATGACGAAAGAATGCGTGCCGTGGCCGAAGAACGCCTCGCGGATGCACGCGCCATCTTCGACAAGGAGGGTGTGCCCGTGGAAACCGTTGCCGTCAAATCCTTCTCGCCAGCTGAAGCGCTGATCGAAACGAGTCAACAGCAAAACTGCGACTGCGTCTTCATGGCCAGCCACGGTCGCAAGGGCCTGGCAGCTGTGCTTCTTGGCAGTGAAACGCAAAAGGTTCTCACCCACTCCAAGATTCCCGTGATGGTTTACCGCTAATCCTTCGGTTCCTCACACAAACAAGCCGCAGCCGACCGTGCTGCGGTTTTGCTTTGCGCAGTACTTGATATTGTCTCGCTCCATCCCCATATAGGCGGGAAGACGGATGGGAAGGATTTTCCTTGCATCCGTATTTCGATCAACTTCTTTTGTGGATTGCTTTTCAACAATGGCTGATCTTGACAACCTCAGCGCCGACATGGACGCGGCCAACCTGTACACCGAAGAAATCGTGACCGACCGCAAGATGGGCACCATCCATGTGCTCACGCCGATCACGCCCGAAGGCGCGAAGGACCCGACGCGCGCCCCGATCTTTACCGGCGAAGTGCAGATCATGACTCAGATGGGCCCGCTTCCGATCTCTTTTGACATCCCTGCCGCCAGCGTCGCCGAAGCTGTTTCTAAGTACGGCGAAGCCGCTAAGGAAGGCGTACGTCAGACGCTCGAACGTCTGCAAGAAATGCGCCGTGAAGCAGCCAGCAAGATCGTCACCCCCGGCTCTCCCGGTTTCGGGGTACCGCCTTCTTCCGGCAAGATCCAGATGCCTTAACTCGGCAAATAATTCTTTGAATCCGAACTCTGTCGTTTCCTTGCGAGACGGCAGAGTTTTTTATTTCAGAGTTTGGATTCGCCGTTTCGGATGCACTGAAAAACAAGCGCAAAAAAGCCGCTGCATCCTCATCAGACACAACGGCTTTAGACGTCACCGCCGGAGATTCCTCTCCGACAGGAAGACTCAGCAACGAATTAACGGAGCTTGACTTCCTTGAAGTTGACGTGCTTACGAGCAACCGGATCGTACATGTTACGTTCGAGCTTGCCCGTGGAATTCTTCTTGTTCTTCGTCGTGGTGACGAAGTAGCCGGTACCGGCAGTCGATTCCATCTTGATAATTTCGCGTGCACCCTTTGCCATGGTTCAATCTCCAATATTAGATTTCGCCGCGGGCGCGAAGATCCGCGAGAACCGCATCGATACCAACTTTATCGACAGTGCGCAGGCCAGCCGTCGTCAAACGCAGGCGGACCCAACGGTTTTCACTCTCGACCCAGAAGCGACGATACTGCAGGTTCGGCATGAAACGACGCTTGGTCTTGTTGTTCGCGTGCGAGACTTGATGGCCGACCATCGGCGACTTGCCGGTGACTTGACACACTCGTGCCATCGCTAACTCCCGTAATAAGAAAAAAGTTAAAAACGCTTCACGCTTCGCCGTTTCATATCAAAAGCGTGAGCGCGAAAATCGAAAGAACGTGATTATACGACAAAAAAGAATCCTTGCCAAGCATCTGGCAAAGATCTTTTGAGATTCGACCTCCTCACAAAGGAAGACGTCTGCTTTTGTCGCGGAGCGGCATTCTACTGAATTTGAAGAGAATTTCCAAACAAGAACAGAAACGAGCTTCCTTTTTCACGGCTCATTTAGCGCGGGATTCCCGTTTGCATGTCAAACCGCTTCATGGGTAGACGTTTGTAGCCAAAGTGTCGGTGTCTGTCCAAGCAAGTCCCCCAACCGTACGAAAGTGCAGGAGGTTCGAGCACGCAGGACATGGCAACCAATGTTTCGACATTGCTACAAATCGTACAACTCCGTGTGTTGCCCACGTAGCCGACCAACGGTTTGCGATAATGATGCCCGCACCTTCGTAACTTTTATCTCATCGTGTTTATGCAAGTCATCCTCGCTCAACCTCGTGGTTTTTGCGCCGGCGTCAAGCGCGCCATCAAAATCGTCTCCCGCGCCATTGAGGTTTACGGCGCGCCGCTCTACGTTCGCCATGAGATTGTCCACAACCGCACCGTTGTCGAAGAACTCAAGGCCAAGGGCGCCATCTTCGTTGACGACATCTCGCAGGTTCCCGACGGTGCGACGCTTATTTTTTCAGCCCACGGCGTTCCCCGCAGCGTCTCGGACGAAGCGCATGCCCGCCCTCTGCGCATTTTCGACGCCACGTGTCCCTTGGTCACCAAAGTGCACCGTCAGGTCGTCAAGCTTCACAACAACGGCAAGAAAATCATCATGATCGGCCACGCCGGCCATCCGGAAGTCGAAGGCACAATGGGGCAAATTGACGAAGGTATCTATCTGGTCGAGTCCGTCGACGGCGTCAATGCGCTTGAGCTCGAAAGCACGTCCGACGATTTGAGTTACGTAACACAAACCACGATTTCCGTTGACGACGCCGCCGAAGTGATCTCGGCGCTTAAATCCAAATTCCCGTCCATCACCGAGCCGAAGAAAAACGACGTATGCTACGCCACACAAAATCGCCAGGACGCCGTAAAACGTCTAGCTGACGCCTGCGACCTCGTACTGGTCGTTGGCTCTGTTACCAGCTCCAACTCCAACCGACTCCGTGAAGTGGCCGAACGACACGGCTGCACGGCGAAATTGATCGATACGGCCGCGGACATGCAGGAGGACTGGTTCGAAGGCATCGGCACTGTAGGCATCACAGCCGGCGCCTCCGCTCCCGAATTTCTGGTGCAACAGGTCATCGAGCGACTTCGCTCGGCATACCCGTCGCTTACCGTCACCACGCAGGACGGCGACGAAGAAAACGTGGCTTTCCCGATGCCCCGAGGCCTTTGGGACAGTGACCTTGAAGCTGCACGAGCCCAAAAGGAGCACCGCCATGGATAACCGCAACTTCTATTCAATGCCAGCCCCCTGGGGCGGAATCGTCCTTCGGGAAGAAAACGGTGAACTCGCAAGCATTTGTCCGACGATTGCCTCCATACAAGCGCCGTCACCAGCCCCGCTTGCCATTGCAGACGCAATGCAACAACTCGAAGCTGTACTCACTGTGCCGCAAGCCACTTCTGAGGAACTGCGCGAGACGCTCTTTGCCACACAAGTCTTCCGAAAACTGCCGGACTTTACGCGCCGTGTTCTCGACATTGTCAGCCGCATTGAACCAGGACAATGGATGAGCTATTCGCAGGTGGCGCAGGCAACAGGCAATCCGGCTGCCGCCCGTGCCGTAGGACAAGCGCTCGCAAACAACCCCTTTCCGATTCTGATCGGCTGTCACCGAGTGTGTGCTTCCGCTCAACTGGCTCGATTCGATATCCTTAAACCCGAAACATTTCGTCCGCAGGCCTATTTGGGCTCACCGGAGCTCGCTGCCGTCGCACAATGGCTGCGTCTTGCGGACTTTTCACTCTGACAAGAAAGGTAACCGATGGCCAAGCATGCCAAACACGAAAGTGCCACCCCTGCAACCGAATGGCTCAAAGCCCACGGGGTGACGTTTCGAGAATTCTCTTACGACTATGTCGAGCACGGCGGTACGCACAAGGCGAGTGAGTCCCTGGGACTTAACGAGCACGCCACAATCAAGACGCTCATTATGGAAAATGAGTCGGCAAAACCTTTGGTAATTCTCATGCACGGCGATTGTGAAGTGTCGACGAAAAATCTCGCGCGGCAGATCGGCTGCAAGAGCGTCACGCCCTGCAAGCCTGAACAGGCTCAGCGCAATTCCGGCTACATGGTCGGCGGCACGAGTCCCTTCGGCACCCGCAAGAAAATGCCCGTTTACATTCAAAAAACAATTCTTGAGCTACCGGAAATCTTTATCAACGGCGGCCGTCGCGGTTATATCGTCGGTATTCCGTCATCGGTCCTTACTGAAAAACTGGGCGCCGTTCCCGTAGACGTTGCGCTTGAACAATAACCATTTCGCGAGAAAACATCTTGGCTCTTCCGTTTGAACTTGCCGTTGGCCTGCGCTACACGAGAGCCGGCCGTCGCGGCCGTCGCAAAGACGGTTTCATGAGCTTTATTTCGGGCATTTCTGTCGCCTCCATTGCTCTGGGAGTTATGGCGCTCATCATCGTGCTTTCGGTGATGAACGGCTTTCAGAAGGAAGTGCGCGACCGTATGCTCTCCGTACTGTCCCATGCCGAGGTCTATAACCTCGCGGGCAGTGTCGGCAACTGGCAGGATACACTCGGCACGCTTAAAGCCGCCGAAAGCCGCATCGTAGCCGGAGCCCCCTTTGTCTCCGGCCAGGCTTTGCTTTCAGCAGGAGCGGGCGTCCAAGGTGCCATGGTTCGCGGCATAGATCCGGCTGCCGAACCTTCGGTGAGCGAGATTCCGTCGGCCGTGCGCATGGGCTCGGTCGACAACCTCAAGGCCGGCAGTTTCGGCATCATTCTCGGGCGAGATCTCGCACGACAGCTTCGCGTCGGTCCCGGCGACAAGGTAACGCTCATCGTCTCCAAAGGCAATGTCACTCCCGCGGGTTTCGTGCCGCGCATGAAGCAGATGACGGTGATGGGTCTCGTTGATTCGGGGCACTACGAATTCGACAGCACTTTGTGCGTTATGAATGTCACAGACGCCGCTACGCTCTTTCGTACGGGCGGAGCCACCGGCATACGTCTGAAACTTTCCGACATGAACGAAGCTCCGGCCGTCGTGCGCTCCATCCGTCAACATTTGCCCTCGGGGTGGTACGCCACCGATTGGACAATGCAAAACCGCACCTGGTTTGCCGCCGTTCAGGTGGAAAAGACCATGATGTCGATCATTCTCTTTTTGATCGTGTTGGTGGGTGCTTTCGGACTGGTATCAACGCTGGTGATGACAGTGACGGAAAAGCAGTCCGACATTGCCATTTTGCGCACACTCGGAGCAAGTCCCGGCTCAATCATGCGCATTTTCATGATTCAGGGCAGCATCGTGGGCTTTACGGGTGTTGCCGTCGGCGTCAGTCTGGGGCTCTTGATCGCCTGCAATCTGGACGTCATCGTGCCATTTATCGAAGGCATCCTCGGCGTCGAATTCCTGCCCAAGGAAATTTACTTCATCAGTTCCATGCCATCTGACCCGCGCGCAAGCGACATTGTTCCCATTGCCGTTCTGAGTTTTGCCATGAGTCTGATTGCAACGCTCTATCCCTCTTGGCGTGCCGCCCGCACGCGTCCTGCCGAGGCGCTTCGTTATGAATAAGTACGCTATTGAAGCTCAAGCCGTCTGCAAACGCTTTTCCGACGGTACGGGACACTCCATTGACGTTCTTTCCGGCGTGACGTTTGCGGCGGCCCCCGGCGAGGTACTCGCCATCGTCGGCGCATCCGGTTCGGGCAAGTCGACCCTGCTGCACATTCTGGGAGGCCTGGATGTGCCCGACAGCGGGCGCGTTCTCATATGCGGGCAGGACATCGGAACACTTTCGGACAAGGCACTCGGCGACATGCGTAACCACTCGCTGGGCTTCGTGTATCAATTCCATCACCTTCTGCCGGAATTCTCAGCGCTTGAAAACGCAGCCATGCCGCTCTTGATTCGGCGCACGCCCAAAGAGCAAGCGCTTGCCAAAGCTAAAGCCGCACTCGAAGTGCTGGGGCTTTCGGAGCGCCTTACACATCTTCCGAGCCAACTCTCGGGCGGCGAACGCCAGCGCACCGCCATTGCGCGCGCAATGGTTGCCGACCCCTCCTGTATCCTTGCCGATGAACCCACCGGCAATCTCGATCAAGACACCGCTCTTGAAGTATTCGACTGTCTGGTCAAGACCGCCAAAGCAAAAGGCACGGCCGTTGTCATCGTCACGCACGATCTGCAAATTGCCTCGCGTTGCGATCGGGTGCTGCGTCTGGCCGCCGGCGTCATCGAAGAAGTCTCCGGCGTTTAATTTTGCAGGCAATCCGACATGTTCCCGCTTATCGACACGCACTGTCACTTCGCCGAATCGTCCTTGGCGAGTGACGACATTTTGCAGGCACGAAAGCGGGGACTGGTTCAAGCGCTAGTCTGCGCCACGCACTCGGGCGACTTTGTGGATGTGCAACGCACAGCCTGCAAACTGCAGTTCGGCTATGCGTTGGGCATTCATCCTTTGCTTCTCCAAACCCCCGAACAGGTCGCGCAAGAAGTTCGATCCCTTGAAGTAGCGATTTCTGGGGCGCAAAAAGATCCCTTTTTGTGTGCCGTGGGAGAAATCGGCATTGACCTCTATCCGCAAGCCTGCGCTCTGCCGCTTGACTCACAATTGGAACTTTTCGAGCACATGCTCGCGATTGCTGCAAAGGCCGGGCTGCCCGTGAGCGTACACAGCCGCAAAGCGCTACAGCATGTTTTACCGCTTTTGAAACATTCGGCGGTTACTGGCGTACTTCACGCGTTTGCGGGCTCCTACGAACAGGCGCGACAGGCTCTCGCCAAGGGTTTTAAGCTCGGTTTCGGCCCTTCTTTGACTTATCCAGGCTCCAAACGCATTCGCGAAGTGTTTGCCAGACTCCCCGAAGACGCCTTCGTGTTGGAAACCGATGCGCCCTTTATGCTCACGGCAAACCGCCGCGCGCAAGGTGCTCAAATTGCCCGCGCCGTCGATCTTTTCGAAGTGCTTGAAGCCGCCGCGCAAATCCGCAGCCTCCCCCTTGACGAGGCCGCCACCCTGAGCACACACAACGCTTTGGCTGTTTTTGCTCGTTTGCAAACCTCCTGATTTCCTCGCACTGCACCGAGGTGCGGCGTTTGCCTTTGCCAGCCTGTGGTATCCTGACTGCATCACCCTGCCAGAGTCTTCCCGCACGGAAGGCTTTCGCTCTCCTCATCTCTTTTTAGGAGCATCTTTCATGTCTAACCATGAGGTTGTAGTGGCCGTCATCGGCCTGGATCAACCCGGCGTCATTGCGTGCGTCTCTTCAGTGATCACTCGTCTGGGCTGCAATATCCGCGAAATGACCCAATCGACCCTGCACGAACAATTTGCCGGTATCTACCTTGTGGATAAGCCGCAGGAACTCTCCAACGAAACGCTCAACGCGGAAATCGAAAAGGCCGTCGCCCTCAAAAAGATGCGCTTGACCATCGTCACGCGCGACTACGAAGAGCCTTCGGGCGAACCGGTGCCGAGTGAACCTTTCGTGATCTCTGTCTACGGGCCGGACCGAAACGACATCGTCGCGACCTTCTCTCATATCTTCGGCGCGCAACAGATCAACATTTCCTCGATGCGAGCCTTCCCGATCGGCGAAGGAAGCTCCATGCAGGTCTTTGAAGTCTCCATCCCCACGGATCTCGATACGCGCAGCCTGCATCGCGTGCTTCTGGAGCGCGCCAAGTCGCTCGGCCTGTCGCTTACCATGCAACACCGAGACATCTTTGAAGCCGTCCATCGCGTCACCGTCATCTGAGGCGATCGCATTTTTTTCGAATTTCAAAACGGAGCCAAACAAACATGCTGACTGAACGCGAGGTCCTTTCGACTATCAATATGCTTCGCAGCGAGCATCTCGATGTGCGCACGGTGACGCTCGGCATCAATCTCTTCGACTGCGCGAGCCACGATTTCGACGTCTTCGAACTTAAAGTGCGCAGCAAGATCCTCAAGTACGCCAAACGTCTGGTGGAAACCTGCAACGGCGTGGGCGACCGCTACGGTATTCCCGTCGTCAACAAGCGCATCGCCGTCTCGGCCATCGGCACGGTTTGCGCAGGCTTTTCGACCGATCAGATGGTGCGCGTCTGCCGCATCCTCGACGAATGCGCCAAAGAAGTCGGCGTGGACTTCGTCGGAGGCTTCGGCGCACTGGTGGAAAAAGGCATGACGCCGGGCGAGCGCAATCTCATCAATGCACTGCCTGAAGCCTTGGCCACAACCGATCGCATCTGCTCTTCGATCAATGTAGGCTCGACCAAGAGCGGCATCAACATGGATGCCGTAAGCCTCATGGGCCAAAAAATCGTGGAAACGGCCAATGCAACGGCCGACCGAGACGGCATCGGCTGCGCCAAGCTTGTGGTGTTCTGCAACATTCCTCAGGACGTGCCGTTTATGGCGGGCGCCTATCTCGGTGTAGGCGAACCCGATGTGGTGATCGACGTCGGCGTCTCGGGCCCCGGTGTTGTCAACAAAGCCCTGCAGCGCGCCATTGAAGAGTCGGGACGCAAGCTCACCCTTTCAGAAATCGCCGAAGTCATCAAGCACACCGCCTACAAAGTGACGCGTGTGGGCGAACTGATCGGCCGCGGCGTTGCCAAGGCCATGGACATTCCCTTCGGCGTTGCCGATCTCTCGTTGGCTCCGACGCCTGCCGTCGGCGACAGCGTCGGCGAAATCTTCCAGACGCTGGGGCTGTCTTCGATCGGCGCTCCGGGGTCAACGGCCATCCTCGCCATGCTCAACGACGCCGTGAAAAAAGGCGGCGTGTTTGCATCAAGCCACGTCGGCGGCCTGTCGGGTGCCTTCATTCCGGTAAGCGAAGACAGTGCCATTGAAGCGGCTGCCCGCTCCGGCGCTCTCACGATGGAAAAACTCGAAGCCATGACCTGCGTGTGCTCGGTGGGGCTTGACATGATCGCCATCCCGGGCGATACGCCTGCCGAAACCATCTCGGCCATGATTGCCGACGAAGCCGCCATCGGCATGATCAACAGCAAGACCACAGCCGTGCGCATCATCCCGGTGCCGGGCAAAACAGTGGGTGACGTTGCGGTGTTCGGCGGCCTTCTCGGCGAAGCTTCCATCATTCGTGTTCCGGGCGGTGACTCGCAGAAGTTCATTGACTTCGGCGGTCGCATCCCGGCTCCGATTCACAGTCTCAGAAACTAACCGTCCTTTCATGCGGGCAGCGTTGTCGTTTCGGCGCTGCCCGCCGTCTTTTTTTCCTCCCGACCAATCCGCTCTCTGTCGGGCTTTCCAGGAGGAGGCCGAGTTCCATATCAAACTTCATTTGTTGCGCAGATTCGGCCCGTCTTCAAATTCTTTTCTCTTTGCTTGCAAAACCCGCGTGATGCGCTAATATCGAAGTAGAAAAAGAAAAAACTTTTCGCTTATCAACTCGACAGAAGGCGTCACGATGAGGCTATCCGGCGCGGCTATCACTGTTTCGAGTTTGTTTCTCAAAACGAGCTGCAGCCAATAAGCCCCGACGCTTGAGAAGGGGTGCTTATGAAAATCCTGATTGCCGTTGACGGTAGCATCTATACCGACCACGCACTTGAATTCCTTGCTTCGCGTGAAGGCTTCCTTGCTGGCTCGCCCGAAATCGAAATGCTCTCCGTCGTGCCGCAGATTCCGGCCGGTGCCCTGCGCTTTATCGAGCGTGAAACACTTGAGGGCTATTACAAGGATTGTTCTGAAAAGATCTTCAAGCCCATCCGCAAGTTCCTCAAAGGCAAAGACCTTCCTGTTGAGGAAGTCTACGTCGTCGGCGATCCGTCCGAGGGTATCGCCGACGAAGTCGATCGCACCAAACCTGACCTCGTGGTCATGGGGTCGCGCGGCCGCTCGAGCCTCAAGGGGCTTTTCCTCGGCTCCGTCACGCGCGGCGTGCTCGCCCGCACCAAGGTGCCGATGTTGATCGTTCGCTCCGACCTGATTCCGAAAAAGGACGGCATGCGTGTGGGCATCGCCGTTGACGGCTCGCCGCAGAGCAAAGCCGTCGTGCGATACATACTCAGCAATCTCGACTTCTTCGGAAAGGACTCCAAGTTCTATCTGATTCACGTCACAAGCGACATCAGTCTCACGCTTCTTGCAGGCGTCTCCACCGGTGCGCCGCAGCCGCTCAAAGGCACGGATCTGGAGGCCATTAAGGAAGAGACATACCGCGAAGCCACCGAAGATATCGTACCGATGCTTGACAAGGCCGGCATCGAATATGAGAAGGTTTGCGTCGAAGGCACGCCGGGTGACGTACTTGCCAAAGTCGCCAAGAAAAAGAAGCTCAATGTGATGGTGATGGGCACCCACGGCTACGGCCGCTTCAAGAGTGCCGTTCTCGGGTCAACTGCCATGAGACTTCTGGCCAAGGGCGAAGTACCGGTGATGCTCATTCGCAAGTAGTAACCCGTAAATCGCGCGGTTATAACCGCGGCAGCCGGAAAAAACACCATATTCGCCGCCGCATCCGTTTATAACTGCGCTATGATCGAAGAAGGTATTTTGGTGAGCGAGCAACCACAGTCCGCGCCAAACCGTTTCGGTTTTTTCTTCATTTAGTGAGTGAGCTCGACGCTTTTCGGGCGCCGCACTCAAGAAAGAACAAAGGAAATAGACGTATGAAAATTCTCGTTCCTATCGACGGCAGCAGCTACAGCGAAAACTCTCTGTCCTTTGTAGCCTCCCGCACGTCTCTTCTGGGTCAGACCCCCGAAATTGAACTTCTGGTCGTGCTTGATCCTCTGCCCGCCCGTGCCGCACGCCTGGTCGGTAAGGATTCGCTCACACGCTACTACGAAGAAGAAGCGGAAAAGATTTTTGAACCGGCTCGCAAGTTCCTGGCCGACAAGCACATCACGGTGACCGAAGCTTTCATGGTAGGCGATCCGTCCGAAAAGATCGCAGAAGAGGCTGTGCGCCTTGATGCCGATCTGGTGATCATGGGCTCTCGCGGCCGCACCGCTCTTGCAGGTCTCTTCCTTGGTTCTGTGACCAACGGTGTTCTCGCCCGTACCAAGAACCCGATTTTGATCGTGCGCAACAAGGCCGTTCCCGAAACGGACGCCATGCGCGTAGGCATCGCCGTTGACGGTTCCAAGTTCGGCGTGGCTGCAGTCAAGTACCTCGTGCGTCACAAGGAACTCTTCGGTGAAGGCGCCTCGTTCTATCTGATCAACGTCGCCAGTGACTACGCCGGCGCTGTGATGCCCGACATGGCAGGCATGGCACTTCCGGCACTGTCCGAAAGCGAAGTGCTCGAACTGCAGAAGAAGGAGTTTGGCGAAGCTGTCGACCCGATCCGTCCGATTCTAGCCAAGGCCGGTCTCACGCCCAAGGAAGTTTGCCTCGTGGGCAACCCGGGCGACGAAATCGCTGCATTTGCGAAGAAAAAGAAGCTCGACCTGGTGGTGATGGGCAGCCACGGCTACGGACGCTTTAAGAGCGCAGTGATGGGCTCGACCGCTACTCGTATCGCAGCTCAGGGCGACGTTCCCATCCTGCTGATCCGTCGCTAATTGCGCATCGTCATCCCGCGAGGTGTCTGTCCGGCACCTCGCAGACAAACGGCCCGAGAGATAACTTTCCTCCCGGGCCGCTTTGTTTGGATTGGCTCAGATCAGAGCGAAGCTCGCAGAATCTCGATCACGCCGGCCTTGTCGATCGGACGCAAAGCACCGGACAACGGCCACCAGCACGTCGGAATGTGATCAGCCATCGCTTCAAAATGCGAATCATCCACACCCACTTCGCTCAGTCGCTGCGGAATACCGATGGACGCAAAGAACTCAGCGGTTTTATCAATGGCAGCATTAGCTAACTCCATCACATCGCCCTTGGGATCCATGCCCCAAACGTTAACGGCATACTGCGCAAAGCGGGGCGCCGTCTTTTCGTTCAGGCTGTAGCGCATCCAGTGCGGCGTAATGATTGCCAAACCCACGCCGTGCGTGATGTCATGCCAGGCCGAAATTTCGTGTTCAATAGCGTGGCACGGCCACGGTGAAGGCATATTTCCGATCGCAAGCAGACCGCAACAGCCGAAGGAACTCGCGAGCATCATTGCGGAGCGTGCCTCGAGATTGGTCGGGTCCTTGATGCAAATCGGTGCGTTCTTGATCACGGTCTTGAGAATCGTTTCGCAGAAACCGTCGCTGACGTCGTTGCCTTCGATTACCAGATACTGCTCAAACGTGTGCGACATGATGTCGGCGGCACCCGCAGCGGTGTGCCATGCCGGAACGCTTGCGCTGACAGACGGATCGCAGAAAGAAGCCTTCGGAAAAAGCAACGGAGAAGATATCGCCTGCTTTTCGTTGGTGTCCATATTGCTGATCACACCCGGCGCATCGTATTCGCTGCCGGTTGCCGCGAGCGTGAGCACCGAAAAGAGCGGCAGAGCGTCCTTGATTAGGCTGCCATCCTTAACAAGATCCCAGGCGTCGCCATCGTACTTGACGGCCGCGGCAATTGCCTTGGAAGCGTCAATCACAGAGCCGCCGCCCACGGCCACAATAAAGTCGGCCTTCTGTTCACGGGCCAGTTTGGCTGCGGCGTTGACAGAGGTCACGCGAGGATTGGGTTCGATGCCGGAGAACTCCACCACTTCAAAACCGGTCAGCGCCTTCTTGACACGGTCAAGCAGGCCGCTACGAACCACACTGCCGCCGCCGTAGGTGATCAGCGCTCGTTTGCCGTAGGGAGCGGCAGCTGCTGCCAGCTTCTCGATGCTGTCGGCACCGTAGACAAGACGCGTGGGCATATAAAGTTCAAAGGAATGCATGGTCAACACCTCACAGAAAATTCATAACGCCGTCATTCCGGCCTAGTTGCACGGTGAGAATAGCGCACCCCAAATTCAGTCAACCACCTGAAAAGCTCAAGTTTTTGCCTGATTGTCCAAATCTCTCCGGACAAGAAAAAAGGCCGCGAGTCGCAATGAACCCACGGACCTTGAGATTGCCGGGCTCCCGACTTTGGGAGCCCGAGCGGCTGACCGAACGCGATTACTTCACTTCTTCTTCGTCGAAGGGTTCGGAGCCGAGTTCACCTTCCATACGAGAGACTGCCAGAGCGGTCGTCGAGTCGCCGACCACGTTGATGGACGTACGGATCATGTCAAGGACACGGTCCACGCCGGCAATCAGAGCAACGACTTCCAGCGGGATGCCAATCTGCGTGAAGACCAGAGTCGACATGATCAGGCCAGCGCCCGGAACACCGGCGGTACCGATAGCGGCGAGAACACCCGTCAGAACCACAATCACCTGATCCGAGAAGGTAAGCGGCAGACCGTAAATCTGAGCGGCGAACACTGCAGTCACACCCATGTAGACGGCGGTACCGTTCATGTTGATCGTGTTGCCCAGCGGCACAGCAAACGAAGCAATGGCGTTGGTAGCCCCCAGACGACGGGAAGCAACGAGGTTAGCAGCCATAGCGGCGGCCGACGAGCAGGTCGTGAATGCGATAAGCCAGGGTTCGAAAATACCCTTGAAGTACTGGCCAAGCGGGATACGGATCCAGAACTTAACCCACGGGATGTAGATGATGATGACCAACAGAGCCGTAGCAATGAAGCTCGCGAGGATGAGCTTGCCCAACGGCAGAAGAACGGCGATACCGTGCTGAGCGACGACGGCGGCCATCAAACCGAACACACCGATCGGAGCGTAGCGCATCACGATGTTGGTCATGCGGATCATGATGTGGCCCATGACGTCAAAGAACTCGTACATCGCACGCCCCTTCTCTCCCATCGCGTTCAGGCAGAAACCGAACATGATGGCAAAGAAGATGATCTGAAGGATCGAGCCCTTGGCAAAGGCTTCCATCGGATTGATCGGGACGATTTCAAGCAACGTCTTCACAAAGCTCGGAGCATTGACCTGAGCGGCCTTCAGGCCTTCGGTCGAAAGCGTCACACCCACGCCCGGGTCAATCAGGTTGGCGATCACGAGACCGAACACCACAGAGATGGCCGACGTGACCATGAAGAGCACCAACGTACGAACGGCAACGCGGCCGAGCTTCGAAACGTCACTAATGCCGGCGGCACCGGCAACCAGGGTGGCGAACACCAGGGGAACGACCACCATGCGGATCAAACGAATGAACAAGTCGCCCAGCGGACGGAACCAGGTCTGCGCGAATTCGGGGTTGGTAAACGCACCGACAACCACACCCAGCACCAGACCGAACATCATCTGCATCGGCAAGCTGGTCCATACGGAGGATTTCTTATCTGCCATAACAGCTCTCCATTTGAAATTTTTCTTCGCTGAGAACGGGCAGCCCCTGGTTGCGTCCAAAGTCCACACGTCACGCACTGCAGCGTTGAAACAAACTGTTTCAACGTCTCAGTGCTTAATTTAGACCGAAGAAGGCGATCGCGAGTTCGGTATAAACCCTTACTTTTGTCTCAAGTCAATGCCTAGAAACTACTATACAAAAGTGCAACCCTTTGTTTTTACAGAGAAATTTCAGAATTTCACAAAAAACGGATTTTTTTGCCATAGGAGAAATCAAATAGCCTTTCTTTTGCGTTAGCGCAACTCTGATACGTACTTACAGCACTTGATACAGCGCGAATCTCTTTTGTTTTATGCCGATTTCGCGAATTTTTCGTTCTTGTCACGGCTTTGTCACGAATCCGACATAATTTTCTTCTGAAGAAAACATCCGTCGACATACGCACACAAAAACAAACATACGCACATGCGCGCGCGAGCGCGCCTTAGGAACCAATTGACCATGGCTGAGACCATTCTTGTTGTTGAAGACGAACCGGCAATCCGAGAACTGATCGGCTTTGCCTGCGAATCATCCGGCTACGCCGTGCTGCGCGCCGGCAGCGTTAAGGAAGCTAGTGACCTTCTTTCCCAAAACCGCGTCCACCTGATCCTTCTGGACTGGATGCTTCCCGATCTTTCGGGCCTGCAGTGGCTCGATAAACTCAAGCGCGACGAGCGCTACGCCGCCGTACCTGTGATCATGCTCACAGCCCGCGGCACCGAAAGCGACAAGGTCGCGGGACTTGATGCCGGCGCCGACGACTACGTCGTCAAGCCCTTCTCGCCGCGCGAACTCATCGCTCGCATGCGCGCCGTTTTGCGTCGCGGCGGAACGGAAGCCGAAAAAACAGTCACCTGCGGGCCGCTTACTATCAACGAAGCCCGCTTCTCGGCCAAGGTCGAAGGAGAACCAATCAAGCTCGGCGTGATCGAATTCAAGATGTTGCTGGTGCTCGCCTCGTCGCCTGGTCGCGTCTATTCGCGGGCTCAGCTCCTGTCGCGAGTATGGGACGACTCAACCGAGCTCGACGAGCGCACCGTCGACGTTCATATTCTTCGCCTGCGCAAGCAACTAGCAGGCACAGCTGCGGCCTCTCTGGTCGAAACCGTCCGCGGTCTGGGTTACCGCGCCAACGACGCCGTCTGAAAGTGATTTTGCCATGGTTAAGCGTCTGAAACTAATGGCGCCGGTCATATTCCGGCTCATCCTGCTCTGCTGCCTCTGTCTGGGCATTGCGGGACTTGCCGATCCCATCTGGGGCTTCGGCCTGTTGATTCTCGGGCTTTTTCTTGAGATCTTCATGCATCTCAACTACATCGTGCTGCTCGCGCAATGGCTCGAAGAGCCGGGACTTCCCGATACGCCGTCAGTACGTTCGGGGATCTGGAGTGAAATCTTCTACCGCATTTCCAAGAGCCGCAGACAGCTCGAAAAGAACACGCGGCGCTTGACCGAACGTGAAGCACGCTACCGCAAGACGCTTGCCGCATTGCCCGAAGGCATCGTACTTGTGAAATCCGACTGGTCGGTGACGTGGTGCAACGATGTCGCCGAAAAAATCTTCGGCATACAGGGTGAAGACGACGTCGGTCGCCACCTTCTTGCCTTCATTTCCGACGAAGGGCTACAGAACTACATCAAGTCCGGCAACTTTGCCTCTTCTTACATCCTGCGAACCAAAACACCAAATACGGCCCACGAAATCCGCCTCGTTGATGTCGATCGCAAAACGCGCATCCTGATTGCCCGCGACGTGACCGAACAGGAACGACTCGACGCGATGCGGCGCGACTTCGTTGCCAACGTCTCGCACGAACTGAGAACACCGCTTACGGTGCTCTCGGGTTTTCTCGACATGGCCCTGCACGGCATTGACGAAAAGGTCCCGACCAAACTCGAGCTTCAGGCATCTCACCTGCAGCTCATGCGCGAGCAGGCCGGCCGCATGCAGCGACTCATCAACGATCTGCTCACGCTTTCGCGCCTTGAAAACGAAGAACAGACCAAGCCGTCCGAAATCATCAACCTCTCGGCCATGCTCAGCACAATTGCCGAAGAGATTCGCGTCATGGCCGTCAAGACGCACACGGTGGAAACCGACATTGACGCCGGCATATCCGTACACGGCTGGCCCGATGAACTTCGCAGCGCCGTCGTCAACCTCATGACCAACGCCGTGCGTTATTCACCTTCAGGCGGCACCATCAAGCTGACGGGTAGAATCAAGGGAAACGGCGCCATTGCTATAAGCGTCACCGACAACGGCATCGGCATTGCCGAAAAAGACATTCCGAGACTGACAGAACGCTTCTACCGCGTTGACAAATCACGTTCACGCGACACAGGCGGCACCGGTCTGGGGTTAGCCATCGTCAAGCACGTGCTCATTCATCTCAACGCCACAATGCACATCGAAAGCCGGCTCGGCGAAGGCTCGACCTTCACCGTGGAAATTCCGGCTTCGCTCAACGCCTCCTCTCAAAACGGGCCTCAGGCTTGACGCGGGACTTTCAGGACGACGGACTGTCTGCCTTTTGACGCAAACAGTCCGCTCGCCCAAAAAGCCTCCCCGATTAACGGCGAAAAAACAAATCATGTCAGCGCTTAGACCGCCCTGTTCCGTATAGAATCAAAGCGAGTCTCTGATTTCGTCGGACAAACCGGTCCTGGTTCGAACCGCCCCGATTTCGCCTATGCAATCCAGTCTTCTGGTCTTCACCGACTCCGTCGGCATTGTCTCCTTCGCCCTCTCGGGACTTTTGGCCGCCAAAGAAAAGAAAATCGACCCTGTCGGCGTCTTCGTCGTCACCTTTGTCACCGCGTTCGGCGGCGGAATCGTGCGCGATCTCATCATCGGCAACCGTCCCATGTATTGGATCGCCAACCAAGAGTACATCTGGGCGACGTTGGCCCTGTCGGTCTTTGCGCCATCCGTCCTACGGCACTTTGAGGACAAACTGCATCAAAGACTTCTCGTATGGCTTGATGCCGTCGGGCTGGGATTTTTCACCGCAGGCGGCACCTCGCTTTCTCTGACCTACGATCTTCCCTATCTTCCCGCCGTCCTGATGGGCGTATGCACGGGTGTATTCGGAGGGCTTCTTCGCGACGTATTTCTCAACAGGCTGCCGATGGTGATGTCCGATCAGTTGCCATACGCCTCCGCCGCCTTTGTGGGCGGCTGGCTCTATATCGGACTGCACGCGGCCGGCACTTCGGAATTTGCCGCGTTGATGACGGCCACGCTCTTCATCGTGCTTGTTCGTATGCTCTGTTGGTACAAGGGATGGAGAATCGTGCGCTACGACGGGCAGCCCGAAAAGGAGACCGAAAAGAAAAACAGCCACGAGCCGCGTTGCTGACGCGACGCCTCGTCATCGGACAAGGAACACCGTTAATTACGCTTGATGCGAACGGTTTTCACGCCGTGCAAGCGCCAAGACCCCAGCCATCAAAAGTACCAGAAGGCCAATCAACGGCCAAAGACCGAAGCGTACAAAGGGCGTGGGCTTCCCCGTCGCCGTTACAAGCGTCAGATCCATATTCTGGGCGCCTGCCGAAGCCAACCGTTCGATTTTTCCGTCGGGGCCGATCAACGCAGAGTGAGCGTTCTGAACGGCCTGAATTAATGGGCGCGCGGTCTCGCGGGCTCTCATGGCGCTCATGCCCGTGAACTGAGGCAGCACGGCCTCACTAAACCACCCGAGATTGGCTGTATTGAGAATGAAGCTCGGATTGGCTTGATCCCAGGCATGGCGCAGCTCCTCGCCGAACATGTTTTCGTAGCAGATGCCCGCCGCGCCGCTCACACCGGAAACTTCAAACGGCTCGCCTCCAACAGGCCCTTTGAGCTGATCGGCCATCGGAATGCCCAGTGCATCCACAAACCATCGAAATCCGGCGGGCACGAATTCTCCGAATGGCACGAGATGATGCTTGCGATAGAAGAGCTGCGCGGGCTTGTTTTTATCGGCGGCCATCCACATACCGTTGTAGTAGCGGCCAGGGCCTTCCCGATAAAAAGCATTGAATACCACGGAAGCGCCGGTCTTTGCAGCCACATCTACGGCGGCAAGCGCCGGGACATCCAGTCCGTTGCGCAAAGGCGTCGCGATCGTACTTTCGGGCCACACGATCAGATCAAGCTGTTTTCCCATGGCAGAGCGGCTGCTCATAGCTACTGCGCGATCGATGCGTTTGACTGCCGTCGACTGCGTGTAACTCATCGCAACCGGCAGATCGGGCTGCACCAGACGCACTTCAAGTCTGGAGCCTGGTTCGCTGTAGCTCACGTCGTTGAGCACAAGCGTTACCATTGCCAAAGCGCCCAGAACGATCGCGTCGACCGTCTTGAGCCACGGCTTCTTGTCTTCATGCGGAAAAAGCAATTCAACGGCAAAGCCAACCGTCAGAACAACTGCGAAACCCACACCGTAGACACCCGCAATCGGCGCCCAGGCCCCGAAAAAATCCGATGAGTAAGCGTAACCGACGGAAAGCCAGCCGAAACCTGCAGGTTCCACACCCCGCAGCAGTTCAAATATCGACCACAGCACCGGCAGCAGGACGATGAGCTTGAGTCGCCGCGACACCGGCAGCACACGCGTGATTCCAGTCACACAACCGATAAAGCAGGCGAGCACTGCCCCCAAAAGAACAATGGCCGTGACCGACAGCATCATGCTGAGCTGCCCGTGATCATGAAGCGAGCCGTAGCACCAGCGCAGTCCCACGGAGAAAAAGACGATGCCCCAGAGCCAGCCGAACAAAAAGCCTTCTTTCTTGCTACCGGGCTGCACCGTCACTAAAAACAACACGGCCAGAGATACCAACAGGAACCAATTGGCCGCCGGCACGGAAAAAGCGATGCTGCCCAAGGCGCCCGCAAGCGCCACGGCAACATAGCGAAGCACAGTACCCGTACGCCCCGAGGTGAGAGTGTTTAAAAACGTCATGCAGCCGACTCGATGCTTTTCGTCTCGTCCGTGCGTGCCGCAGAAACCAAACGCTCGACAAGAAAGAGATGGGCCTGACGTTCGTCGGCGGTAAGCACCTTGAAGCGGAAACCGTCAATTTCAACGCTTTCACCGCGGTGAGGAACATGTTCGAGTCGATCGCTCACCAGGCCGCCCACCGTCTCGCAATAGTCATCTTCCAGGTGCACGCCGAAGAAATCATTGAACTGATCGAGATACGTCTCAGCCTTCACGCGCCAGCGCTCGTTATCGACCGGCGTAATGTTGTCTTTGCCGAGATTGATATTGTCGAATTCGTCGGCGATTTCCCCAACGATTTGCTCGATAACGTCCTCAATCGTGATCAGACCGGAGACAGAACCAAACTCGTCAATCACCAAAGCCATGTGGTTACGCGTGATGCGGAAGTCACGCAGGACGACGTTCAAAGGTTGGGTTTCGGGAATAAATCGGGCCGGACGAAGATGGGCTCGAATGTCGTACGAAGGATCCACAAACAGACGCAGCAAGTCCTTTGCGTGCAATACGCCCTTGACCTCGTCCAGATCGCCTTCGATGACGGGAAAGCGGGAGTGTCCGCGGCTGATGACCTTGGGAAGCCAGACCTCTCTGGGTTCTTCTAAATCCACCGCTTCGATCTGAGCGCGGGGAACCATCAGATCGGAAGCGCAAAGATGCCCCACTTTAAGGGCGCCTTCCATCATGGTGAACGCTTCGGTATCAATGATCTTTTGCCCGTGCGCGCGCTTCAAGGTCTTGGAAAATTCCTCGGCCGTCGTGGGTTCTTTCTTGAAAAAGGAACGCAGTTTGTCAAAAAAACCTGGTTCTTCGGATGCGGTTGTTTCTTCTGTTTGCGGTTGATCTTGCATACAAGCCGGCAGCAATTGGCTTTGCGCCGGTTATTTAGTAGACATATTTTCTGAGGATAGCAAAATCCTGACGTTAGTGAAAGAGAGCGCCGCACCAGATGACAATCACCGGTCTTCGCACAACCACCTTGAACAAATTGTCGACTCGGTCATCTACGCATTCTGTTTTTGGCCACTCTTTGCACACTCGCCAGATTCCGCTACCAAGCCCACGGTACGACAACAAGGCTGCTCCGAAGTAGTTTAGCCAGCCGTCACGTATCAGATTTGACAGAGCCTTTCGTGAAAAGGTTCTTGCGGCAACGCTATCCGTATCGGTTACCGACCGAAAGAAAGTGAGTTAAGCACAAAATTGCCGCCTACCAAACAACAAGAGCGCCTTGGAATCTCTTCCTCAGCGCTCGTTTTGCCGTCAAATCTTCCGTCTTCAATCAGATGTACTTCACCGACACGATCGCGTAGTGAATCAATCCCTTCGGCGCTGGACACGTCACCTCGTCGCCCTCGTACTTGCCGATCAGGCTGCGGGCCACAGGGCTGGAAATCGAAATGCGGTTTTCCTTGATATCGGCTTCGTCGTCGCCAACGATCTGGTAGACGTTGACCTTGCCGTCTTCGTCTTCAAGTTCGACCGTTGCGCCAAACACAATACGGTCGCCCGCCTGCAGCGTCTTCGGATCAATGATCTGCAACGCGGGGATCTTGCCTTCGAGCTCGGCAATGCGACCTTCAATATGGCCCTGCATTTCCTTGGCGGCATCGTACTCGGCGTTTTCGGAAAGGTCACCCTTTTCACGCGCTTCGGCAATCGCCTGAACAACGGCCGGACGCTTGACGCGCTTGAGTTCGTCGAGTTCTGCCTTCAACTTCTCGGCCCCGGCGGCGGTAATCGGAATTCGCTGTTGCATATCTTTGTTTTGACTTGAAAAAAGAATTTTGCCCTTCTCAGAAGGGCGCAATTTTACATGGTGCCGGAGTCTTCGGTGAAGAGTCCGGCACCATGGACAGGCTTTGTTACGTTTTACGAGGAGCGTTAGGCCTTGGTCGCTTCAGCGTACATTTCCTGAAGTGAGCAGACCTGCGCATCCGACAAGTGTTTGATGCCCTCGACAGCGGCGCGGCCGCCGGCAATCGTCGTGTAGTAGGTCACGCGATTGGCCAAAGCCGCCATGCGGATGTCACGAGCGTCACTGATTTCACCGCGGGATTCGTTACTCGTAGTGATCACCAACTGAATCTCGTGGTTCTTGATCTTGTCAATCACGCTCGGACGGCCTTCAGATACCTTGTTGACCACCTTGCAAGGGATGCCGGCCTTCACAAGCGCGGCGGCAGTGCCGCGGGTTGCCACCAGGCTGTAGCCCTTGTCGAGAAGTTCGGAAGCCACCACAATGGCGCGCGGCTTGTCTTCATCACGCACGGAGATAAAGACGGTGCCCGCCGGAGGCAGAACCGAACCCGAACCGAGCTGGCTCTTAAAGAGCGCTTCGCCGAAAGTCTTGCCCACGCCCATCACCTCGCCCGTGGAACGCATTTCCGGTCCCAACACCGGATCAACACCCAGGAACTTGGCAAACGGGAACACAGCCTCCTTCACGCAGATGCGAGAAGGCGTCACTTCCACCTTGGCACCCTGTTCGGCAAAACTCTTGCCGACCATGCAGCGAGCTGCGATCTTCGCAAGCGGCTCGCCCGTAGCCTTGGACACGAACGGAACCGTGCGGGAGGCACGCGGATTGACTTCGAGCACGTACACGAGCGGGTTTTCCGTCACAGCGCCTTTGATGGCGAACTGCACGTTCATCAGACCCACTACGCCCAAGGCCTTGGCCATCAGCGTCGTTTCGCGGCGCACTTCGTCGAGAATATCCTGTCGCAGGCTGTAGGGAGGCAGCGAGCAAGCCGAGTCACCCGAATGCACGCCCGCGGCTTCGACGTGCTGCATCAGGCCTCCGATGCGCACTTCTTTGCCATCGCACACGGCATCAACGTCCATTTCCACGGCATCGTCCAGGAAGTGATCGAGCAGCACGGGGCTGTCTTCGCTCACCACAATGGCTTCGTGCATGTAGCGCGTCAATTCCTTGGCATTGTGCACGATGTCCATGGCGCGGCCGCCGAGCACGTAGCTCGGGCGAACGACGATCGGATAGCCGATGCGTTCGGCGGCTTCAAGAGCCGCTTCCTGTGTGTGGCAGGTGGCGTTGGGGGGCTGGCGCAGCCCCAGCTCATTGATAAGCTTCTGGAAGCGTTCGCGGTCCTCAGCGCAGTCGATGGCGTCCGTACTGGTGCCGATGATCTTGACGCCTTCTGCTTCGAGCGCGCGGCAGATCTTGAGCGGCGTCTGACCGCCGTACTGCACGATCACGCCTTCAGGTTTCTCGATGCGGCAGATTTCCAGAACGTCTTCGAGCGTCACCGGTTCGAAATACAGACGATCGGACGTGTCATAGTCGGTCGAAACGGTCTCGGGGTTGCAGTTGACCATGATCGTTTCGTAGCCGTCTTCGCGCAGCGCCATGGCTGCGTGCACGCAGCAGTAGTCAAATTCGATGCCCTGACCGATACGGTTCGGACCACCGCCAAGAACCATGATCTTTCTGCGGTCGGTAGGCATGGCTTCGCATTCGTCCTGATAGGTCGAATACATGTAAGCCGTGCGGGTTTCGAATTCGGCCGCGCACGTATCGACGCGCTTGTAGACCGGATGTACGTTGAGTTCATGGCGACGATGGCGAACGTTGGCTTCCTTGACGCCGAGCACATTTGCCAAGCGCTTGTCCGAGAAGCCTTTCTTCTTCAGGAAGAGCATTTCTTCCTTGGTTAAGTCTTCGAGCTTGACCTGAGCCACGCGCTTTTCGATATCGACAAGTTCCTTGATCTGCACCAGGAACCACATGTCGATGTCGGTCATTTGATGCACTTCGTCGAGCGTCATGCCGATGCGGAAGGCATCGGCCACGTAGAAGATGCGTTCGGGACCGGCTTCGCTGATTTCATGCACGATCTCTTCGCGATCACTCGAAATCGGCGTAAAGCCATCCTTGCCTGTTTCCAGACCGCGCAGAGCCTTCTGGAAGGATTCCTGGAAGGTCGAGCCGATAGCCATCACTTCGCCCACGGACTTCATCTGGGTAGTCAGACGATCGTTTGCCTGGGGGAACTTCTCGAAAGCAAAACGCGGCACCTTGGTGACCACGTAGTCAATCGTGGGTTCGAAGGACGCAGGCGTTGCACCGCCCGTGATGTCGTTTTTGAGCTCGTCGAGCGTATAGCCCACGGCAAGCTTGGCAGCGATCTTGGCAATCGGAAAGCCCGTGGCCTTGGAAGCAAGGGCCGAGGAACGCGACACGCGCGGATTCATTTCGATGACGATCAGACGTCCGTTCTTCGGATTGACGGCAAACTGAACATTAGAGCCGCCGGTGTCCACGCCAATTTCTCTCAGCACGGCAATGGAAGCGTCGCGCAGCAGCTGGTATTCGCGATCGGTGAGCGTCTGAGCCGGTGCAACCGTGATTGAGTCACCCGTGTGAATGCCCATCGGGTCAAGGTTTTCGATCGAGCAGATGATGATGCAGTTATCGGCCTTATCGCGCACGACTTCCATCTCGTACTCTTTCCAGCCTAGAAGCGACTCTTCAATGAGCAGTTCGTGCGTGGGCGAAAGCGCCAAACCGCGCTCGCAGATTTCCACGAATTCCTGCATGTTGTATGCAATGCCGCCGCCGGAGCCGCCCAGAGTAAAGGACGGGCGAATCACGGCAGGGAATCCCACACGCTGCTGCACTTCCAGAGCTTCGGCCATGGAATAGGCAATGCCGGAACGAGCCGATTCCAGACCGATCTTTTCCATTGCCTCCTTGAAGCGCTGGCGGTCTTCGGCCTTATCGATCACGTCTGGCTTGGCGCCGATCAGCTCCACTCCGTACTTCTCCAGAATGCCCTCGCGGTTTAAGTCCATCGCGAGGTTCAAAGCCGTCTGGCCGCCCATGGTCGGCAGAATCGCATCAGGCTTTTCCTTGGCGATGATGCGCTCGAGCACCTTCCAGTTCAGGGGTTCGATGTAGGTAGCGTCGGCCATCACCGGATCAGTCATGATGGTGGCCGGATTGGAGTTGACTAGAACCACGCGATAGCCCTCTTCCTTGAGGGCCTTGCAGGCCTGAGCACCCGAGTAGTCAAACTCGCAGGCCTGCCCGATGATGATCGGACCGGCCCCGAGGATCATGATTGTTTTGATGTCTGTACGTTTAGGCATGTCTTACGCGCCTTCGTTGTAGTTCTGAGCATCGAGCTCACGCTCGATGAGTTCGATCAGAATGTGGATCACTTTGATGTGCAGCTCCTGAACGCGGTCGGCCCAACGCCCCGCCGGCGTCACCACAGCGATGTCGGCCTCGTCGGTGATCGGAGAACCGGCTTTGCCGGTCAAAGCCACCACGGTCATACCTTTGGCCTTCGCCGCCTTGGCAGCCGCCACGATGTTCTTGCTCGTTCCCGAAGTGGTGATAGCAACGAGCACGTCCTTTTCAGTTCCCATTGCTTCGATCCAGCGCGAGAACACGTGCTCGTAACCGTAGTCGTTGCCGACGCAGGCCATGTGCGAGACGTCGGAAATGGCCGCCGCCCGGTAAGGTTTGCGGTTTTGGCGATAACGTCCCGTCATCTCTTCGGCAAAGTGCATGGCGTCGCACAGACTGCCGCCGTTGCCGCAGGAATAGACGGCGCCTCCCTGACGCTGGCTTTCGGCAATAGCGTGCGCGGCCTGAGCGATGGACTCAAGCGTCGCCTCATTTTCAATCAAAGCGGCGAGCGCACTTTGCGCCTCTGTAAGAGCGGACTTGACGTGATCAACTGCATTCATAATGCTGCTTCTTTCTCTAGAGCTTTGATGCGACTTTACGCTCGAGCGCTTTTCATCAGCTCGACAAACTTGTCAAAGAGCGTCTCTATGTCATGCGGACCGGGAGAGGCTTCCGGATGTCCCTGGAAGCTCATGGCGGGGGCATCGATAAATCGCATGCCCTGCAGAGACCCGTCGAACAGACTGACGTGCGTGACTTCGACATTGTCCGGAAGCGTATCGGCATCAACCGCAAAGCCGTGGTTCTGGCTCGTGATGTTCACGCGGCCGGTCTGTTTGTCGAGCACAGGATGGTTGGCACCGTGGTGACCAAACTTCATCTTGAGCGTCTTGCCGCCGGAAGCCAAGCCCATGATCTGGTGACCAAGGCAGATGCCGAAAAGCGGAATGCGACGCTTGAGGCATTCGCGGGCCGCTTCAATGGCGTAAGTGCAGGGCTCGGGATCGCCGGGGCCGTTCGACAGGAACACGCCGTCGGGATTCATGGCGAGCACTTCCTCTACGGGCGTGCGAGCAGGCACAACGGTAAGTTCAATGCCGCGGTCAACCATCAGGCGCAGAATATTGCGCTTGACACCGAAGTCATAGGCCACAACCTTGTAGGTCGGGTTCTGAAGCTTCTTAAAGCCGGGCGTGCCGTCGTTGGCGGTAAGCGTCCAGGTGCCTTCCTTGAATTCGTACGGAGCCTTGCAAGTGACTTCGCTTGCAAGATCTCGCCCTACCATAGAGCCCCACTGAGCGGCGGATCGTGCGGCCGACTCAATTTCCTCGGGCGTGAGCGTCCCGTTTGCAGCCACCACGATCGTGCCGGCCTGAGCACCCTTGGTTCGCAGGATGCGAGTGAGCTTGCGGGTGTCAATGTCGCAAAGACCGACAACGCCTGCTGCACGCAGATAATCTGAAAGACTCTGTTCGGAACGGAAATTGCTCACCACCGGGCTTTCGCTGCGAATAATGAGGCCGGCGGCGCAGACCGCGGCGCTTTCCTCATCCTGGGCATTGACGCCGACATTGCCGATATGCGGGTACGTGAGCGTGACAATTTGACCCGTATAGCTCGGATCGGCCACGATTTCCTGATAGCCCGTCATGGCCGTGTTGAACACAACTTCGGCCGTCACGCTTCCCGAAGCACCGAATCCGCGTCCGAGAAAGACTTCGCCGTCGGCAAGCACGAGGGCTGCTTGCGGACGAGCATCTGTGATAATCAGACTCAAGGTTCCTCCCTATCTTTGTTCTTGAACTGACTCGATTGGATCTGTGCCTGTCCCGGCAATTTCCCCGTCCGTTAGCGAACGCAGGAAATTTTCCGGGACAAAACGTTTTGCCTGAGGTTTAGAGTTCCCGGAGCTCAGGCTAAAATTGATCCATTATACCTTGGAGGCAAGGCTGTATCGGACGAAATCGTCCTGCAAAATCATCGGCTCAAGCATGCTTCAACGCTGCTTTTGCGCGTTGAAATCGTCCGACGTTTTCGAGCCGACCTCCGAGCCAATTTCGACTTTTTTCTCAGAAGGTCAAGCGATGCAGCAAGCAAGCGAACTCGAGCAGCTCAAATCCATGACCGTGGTCGTTGCCGATACGGGCGACATTGATGCCATTGCGCAACTCAAGCCCACGGAAGCCACCACCAACCCTTCGCTCATTCTGAAGGCTGCAACGGGCGGAAAATACTCGCATATTCTTGAAGCGGCCCGCTCCGTCAACGAACCGGCCGAAGCACGAATCGACCGAGTGCTTACCGGCTTTGGCGCAGCCATTCTCGAACACATTCCCGGGCGCGTCTCCACCGAGGTCGACGCCCGCCTGAGCTTTGACACCAATGCCACGATCGCCAAGGCGCGCCGCATCATCGGCCTGTACGAAGCCATGGGCATCTCCCGCGAACGCATTCTCATCAAAATCGCCGCCACTTGGCAAGGATGCGAAGCGGCTCGCGTGCTCGAAGCAGAAGGCATTCACTGCAACATGACGCTTATCTTCTGCACGGCGCAGGCAGAAGCCGCCGCCCAAGCCTCAGCAACCCTCATCAGTCCCTTTGTCGGCCGCATTTACGACTGGTTCAAGGCCGCCGAAGGCGCCTGCTGGGACGAAGCCGCCAACAGCGGCCTCAAGGATCCTGGCGTGCAATCCGTGACCTCCATCTACAAGCGACTGAAGGCAGCCGGCAGCAAGACGCAAATTATGGGCGCATCCTTCAGAAACAAAGGCGAAATCCTCGCTCTTGCCGGATGCGACCTCCTCACGATTTCGCCCAAGCTTCTGAACGAACTCGACTCATCCTTTGCCCAGGTGCTCCCCACGCTCACGACCGAAGAACTGGAGCAGAGCGCTCCGATCTCAATTTCGGAACCCGACTTTCTGCTTGCGCTTGCCATGAGTGCCGTTGCTAGCGAAAAGCTCGCCGCCGGCATCCGTAGCTTTGCCGTTGACACCGAAAAACTGCAGGCACACCTTGTCTAACATGATGAGCACCTTCAGCAACCCGCCTGGCAAAACACAGGTTCACACCGTTTTGATCGTCGAACCGGACTCTTACTGGCGCAAGGTTCATAGTATGGACGTTTCTCGTGACGGAACGTTCGAAGTCCTTTGTGCCGTGCGCAACAAGCGCCAAGCCGTGGCCTTTCTGTCTCGCCTTCCGGTCGACTTCATCGTCACCAACAGCATGCTGCCCGACGGAAATCCCGCCGACATCATCCGCTTCGCGCAAAAACGCAACCCTGACTGTTTGGTTCTGGCGGCCTCCGACTGCGAAGATGCCAACATCGTTATGCAAACCATCACAAGTGGCGCCAACGGCTATGTTTTGTTTTCCGACAAAACAACGAACCTGTGCTCCTGCCTGCGTGTGTTACAGGCAGGAGGCTCGCCCGCCAGTCCCGCCGTCGCCAGTACAGTATTGCGATCCCTACAAAGTCGGGAAAATCAGCGCCAACAGATGCCCGAAAAACATCCTCTTACTGCTCGGGAACTCGACACACTGCGACTTCTGGCCGAAGGCATTTCGTTTTCTCAAATCAGCCACATTCTGGTTATCTCAAAATCAACCGTAAGCACCCACGCCGCAAACATCTATCGCAAACTTGACGTGCACTCCCGTACTGAAGCCGTCTACCGCGCGAAGCAAATGAAACTTCTCTGAGACTCGCTAAAATGGCTCCCGCACTGCGGGACGCGGCACGCTTTAACGCCGCATGTTCGCGTTTTTTGGTTTGCTCGTCTCGTTTCAGACTCTTTTTTTAAATCAAGACTCTCATGTCCCAATCCGAAGACATCAAAGCGGCCGCTCGCCGCGCTCTGGCTCCCATCGCCGAAGATATGCTCGAGGTCGAGCGCATCATCATGCGCGAAGTCTCAAGCGCCGTTTCCCGCGTCGACGAAGTGGGACACTACATCACAGCAGCCGGCGGCAAGCGCATGCGCCCCGCCCTGCTCATTCTGATGGCCCGCGCAATGGGGGCCGACCCCGCAAAAGCCGCCTATCTCGGTGCCGTGATCGAAATCCTTCACACGGCGACCCTCATGCACGATGACGTTGTTGACGAGGGGAAAATGCGCCGCGGCCGCGAAACAGCCAACGCGCGCTGGGGTAACGGCACGGCCGTACTGGTCGGTGACTTCTTCTATACCCGCTCCTTCCAGATGATGGTGCGCGCGGGCAACCTCAAGGTTATGCAAGCCTTGGCCGACGCCGCCAACCGATTGAGCGAAGGCGAAGTGCTGCAGATGAACAATGCGCACAACCCCGACATTACGGAAGATGATTACTTCGGCGTGATCGAACGTAAGACGGCTTGCCTTTTCAAAGCCGCCGCACACATGGCCGCAGCCATCGCTGAAGCCTCTCCCGAAATGGAAGAAGCCTGCGCAGCCTACGCCTTACACCTGGGCAACGCCTTCCAGATCGCCGATGATATCCTCGACTACAAAGGTGAAGCTGCCACCATCGGCAAGAACTTGGGCGCAGATCTGCGCGAAGGCAAAGTGACGCTTCCGCTGCTCTACGCCATGCGGATGACCACTCCCGAAAAGCGCGAGCGTATCCGAGAAGCCGTTCGCCACGGCGACGGAGACTTTGAAGAAATCAGCCGAATCGTGATTGAAAGCGGCGCTTTGCCGAAGTGTTTGGAACGCGCTCAGCAGGAAGTCGAGTTAGGAAAACAAAAATTATCTGCACTTCCCTCTGGACAATTCAAAGAATCTCTGGTACAGTTCCTCGCCTTGACAGTTCAGCGCAACAAATAAAGCGCCAACGGTCAGAAAATTCGGGGTGTAGCTCAGCCTGGTAGAGTACTACGTTCGGGACGTAGGAGTCGGAGGTTCGAATCCTCTCACCCCGACCAGATTTTGAAAAGGAGATTTCGCAAGAAGTCTCCTTTTTTCTTTTGGTTTTCGCCAAACAATCGCCATTTCAGAACGCTACCGCCTAGAATAGAGTCAGGAACACACCGCACGGAGAGATCGTTTTTAATAGTTCAATCTCAATGCGGCGTGCCGAGAGACGAGACTACAAGGGGACCCGGTATGACAATGATCATTGGAATGACTGGCGGTATTGCCTGCGGCAAGACGGCGGCGACGGATGTTTTCCGCGCTCTAGGGGTACCGGTGATTGACGCTGATGAAATCAGCCGCGAACTCACGGGCCCCAGCGGAAAAGCCCTCCCCGAAATTGCAGTGGCCTTCGGCGCCGACATGATCGGCACACAGGGCATGAAACGCGACCTGATGCGCGAAATCGTGTTCTCGGATCCGCGTGCAAAGGAAAAGCTCGAATCGATCCTGCATCCCATGATCAAGCGCGAGATGTTCGAGCAACTCAAGGGCATCAAGGCGCCCTACGTGATTCTTTCCGTTCCTCTGCTTCTGGAAAGCGGCCGCTGGGCTGATGCCGTCAAGCGCGTCCTGGTGATTGACGTGAGCGAAGACGAACAGATCAACCGTCTGGTCTACGACCGTCATCTCGGCGAGGAACAGGCCCGTGCCATCATTGAAACGCAGATTTCCCGCGACAAGCGTGTAGCGGCTGCCGATGACCTGATCGACAACAGCGGCACGCTTGAAGACCTTGAAGAAAAGGTCAAGGGGCTGCACCAGTTCTATCTGAAGATGGCCGAAGGCGAACCGACCGCCTGACACAACCGAACCGCATACGAAAACACCGCCCTCGGTTACAAACCGACTCGGGCGGTGTTGCATTTTTACCGAAGGCCTTTGAGCTGGTTACTTGCACTTGCCTTCTCTCTCTTCCTCTTCCTTTTCGCGCTGCATCCTCTCGAGCTGTTCTACAATCAAATCCGGATCAGCAGATCCCGGCTGGCCATGGATCACGTAGCTGCCACTCGCCCATTGCCCCAGATCAATAAGCTTGCAGCGTTCCGAGCAAAACGGACGCCAGGGGCTATTCATGTCGTACTCGTGCACTTTCTTACATGTCGGGCACTTCACCATCATTTCGACTTCTATCCTTTCTCAGATCGCAACGTAGACGCCTTGCGCGCCTAGCTGCATCAATCGTTCATTTTGTTCTTCCGTTTCGCACGCCGCAACGTATAAAGGAAGCCGTTGCGAGGCTGCCTTCAAAATCGTCTCGGCGTCAGCCGTCGGCTGCAAAGCTCCGACCAACCACTCCTGCAAGTCGACCGCAGTAACATCCTCCGGCTGTTCAAACCACTGTCGGCAGACGATAAGCGGCACTCCTAGCCGTTTGGCTAAAGCCTCTTTTTCCGGCGTAAATGAAGACGCCAGAATAGCCTTTGCGCCGCTTTTTTCAAAGTCAGTCTCCACCGTGGGCGATAAAGGCGTCTTCACCAATGCGACACGATCAGACAACATCAGACGCTCGATCACAAGCGAACACATAGGTAGCAGTTTTTCCGTTTGAGCCTGTTTGAGGGTTTCAAACCACTGAAATGTCTGGCCTTCACGGGGTTGAGGCTGGCCCTCCCAGTCAACAATGCGGCAGAAATGTAGACGCACGTAGGCGTGAGGATATTCACGCTCGAACACAAACCAAGGAGTCGCTTTTTTCACCTTGACGCCAAGCTCTTCGGCGTATTCGCGACTCAAAGCCTCGGTCACGGCTTCGCCTGCCTCCAGTTTTCCTCCTGGGAACTCCCACCATCCTGCATAGGGCTTGCCCTGAGGACGACTGGCCATCAAAAAGCGTCCCTCTTTATCGATCAAAACGCCGACGGCAACTTCGGTCACTTCTCGCATAATTCTCTATCCTTTGAGCGCTTCGCGAGCACTGACAAGCTTGGCAAACTGCATCGCGACACGACCGCTGCGGCCCCCTCGCTCGATTGCCCACTGCAACGCTTCAAGGCGCAATTCTTCAGATGTTCGAACCGCTTCGGGCACAGGATAGACTTCAAAGGCCCGATCCAGTACCTGCAAGTACTCGGCTTGCGTAAAGGGATAGAAGGACAACCACAATCCGAAACGTTCGGCCAAAGAGAGTTTTTCTTCCAGCACCTCACCCGGATGCAAATCCCCGTTTTCGTCCAGTTTGGAAGTGAGATTGTCGCTTGCGGGTTCCGGCATCAAATGACGACGGTTGCTGGTCGCATAGACCAGAATCCGACTGCCGCCGGTCGCAACCGAACCGTCGAGTGCCGCTTTAAGCGCTTTATAGCCGCTTTCGCCCAATTCAAACGACAAATCGTCGCAATAAAGGATGAATCTCTCGCTGCGGCTTCTTAACGCCTCCACAATTTCAAACAGATCGCGCAAATCTTCTTTGCCGACTTCAATCAAGCGCAGACCTTGGTCAAAAAAGCGCGATGCGCACCCGCGAATCAGAGAACTTTTGCCGGTACCGCGAGCTCCCGTCAACAAGACGTTGTTGGCAGGAAGCCCCTTTACGAAAGCCTCTGTGTTGGCCAAAAGCAAATTTTTCTGGCGCTCAACATACAGCAACCGGTCAATATCGACGGATGCAAAGGCGTGCACCGGCTCCAGACGTCCGAGTTCTGTGCCCAAATACGCGCGTTTGACCCAACGGTATGCCGGCGCCGTCCAATCGAAGTCCTCGGCAAGAGGAGGCAACAACTGCGAAAAGCGCATCAAAAGATGACGCACTAGCTCCTCGTTGCCACCCTGTCCCAAGGCTTTTGCAAGATCAATTTCAGAAGACATAGCTTTAGCTGCGGTAATCGGCGTTAATGGAAACGTAGTCGTGCGAAAGATCCGTGGTCCACACGGTTTCTTGCGCCGATCCGCGCCCCAAGTCAATGCGCACCGTGATTTCCGGCTTGGCCATCACGCGCACGCCATCCTCTTCTTTGTACTCTGCAGCACGACCTCCGTTGCGGGCCACCTGCACCTCATCGAGCCACAGATTGACTTTATTGGCATCAAGATCTTCCACGCGGGCGTTGCCGACGGCCGCCAGAATGCGGCCGAGGTTCGGGTCGGAAGCAAAGAACGCTGTTTTGACCAGCGGCGAGTGAGCCACGGCATAGCAGACTTGCAACGCTTCGGATTCCGTGCGAGCACCCTGCACCTGAATCGTGATGAACTTGCTTGCTCCTTCACCGTCACGAATCATGGATTGCGCCAAATGTTGCCCCACGATCGTAAGCGCGCCGACCAGTGCTTCCAGACGCGGATCGTCCTCACTTTCGATAGAAAGTTCACTTTGTCCCGTGGCAATAGTGATGAAAGAGTCGTTTGTGCTGGTGTCGCCGTCAACCGTGATGCGGTTAAAACTCGCGTCAGCTACACGCTTGGCGACCTTGGCCAATACGTCCGGCGCCACGCCCGCATCGGTGGCAATAAAACCCAGCATTGTGGCCATGCGCGGCTCAATCATGCCCGACCCCTTGCTGATGCCCGTCACCGTGATGAGCTTACCGTCAATGAGCGCCTTCGTGGAAAACGCCTTTTGCACGGTGTCGGTGGTCATGATGGCTTGCGCTGCCTCGATCCAATTGTTCGGAGCAAGATTGTCGACCGCCTTGGGAAGTCCTGCCAGAAGCCGATCCATCGGCAAAGGCTCCATGATGACACCGGTGGAAAACACAAGTGTCTCTTCGGGCTTGCAATCAAGAAGTTGAGCCAAAGCCTCACACGTTGCCTTGGCGTCGGCCAGCCCCGTTTCTCCAGTCCCTGCATTTGCAATGCCCGTGTTCACCACAAGACCGCGCACGTTTTTGGTCACGGCCTGATGAGCGCGGCACACCTGCACAGGAGCCGCCGCAAAGCGATTCTGCGTAAAGACGCCTGCCGCGTGCGTACCCGGGGTAAATCGCATCACCATCATGTCGCGCCGATTGGCTTTGCGAATAGAAGCCATCGTCGTGCCGAGCTCTACACCTGCCACAGGAAAAATCGTTTTCGGATCCGGAGCCGAAAGATTGACCGCCATTGAAAACACTCCTTGTATCGTTGTTTTTTATCGCTGAAGCAAGCGATGGTTCGAGGTGCCCCGCTTGCGAGCGCATCTTTGAATTATGCCGCCGTCTCCAACGTCTGCAAACACGCTTTCTCGGCAAGTTTCGCTCAGAAAAAAAACTCCTGCAGCGGAAAACAAAGAACCGTCGCAGGAGTTTGATTGGAGACCAGAGGCAAATGCCGAATTACTTCAGTTTGCCGTGGCAATCCTTAAAGCGCTTGCCGGAACCACACGGGCAGGGATCGTTACGGCCGACATGCGAGAAGTCGAGCCCCTGAGCCTCGTCGTGCTGAGCGTTGGCATCCGCAAGGCGCGATTCACCGGCCTCTTGACTTGCCTGTGCAGCCTGCTGAGCTTCTTCGGGCAGCTGGATCTGAACATGCATAAGCACGCGGCAGACGCCTTCGCGTACGGTATCGAGCAGTGTTTCGAACATCGCAAACGCTTCGCGCTTGTATTCCTGCTTGGGCTGCTTCTGTGCGTAGCCACGCAAGTAAATACCCTGGCGCAACGCGTCGAGAGCGGTGATGTGCTGACGCCACGTGGTATCGAGCACCTGCAGCAGAACATGACGGCAGAAACCGGCCCAGGCATCGTGACCGACCAGATCTTCCTTGGCCTTTTCGATCTCGGCAGCGGCTTCGAGAAGCTTGTTGAGCAAGTCTTCATCGGTGGTGTCGTTGCTCGCTTCGAGCATGCCCTTCATGTCGATGTCAATGCCCCAATTGTTTTTGAGCTCAGCGAGCAGGCCGTCGAGATCCCACTGTTCTTCCACCGTTTCAGCAGGCACGCGAGCACGGAAGAGATCCGTGAAGTAACCGTCGCGCAGATTCTTGATCATTTCGCTCACGTCGGAGCTCTCAAGAATCTCGTTGCGCAAACGATAGATTTCGCGACGCTGGTCGTTCTGAACGTCGTCGAACTCAAGCAACTGCTTGCGGATATCGTAGTTGCGGCCTTCGACCTTACGCTGGGCGCTCTCGATCATGCGCGTGAGCATCTTGCTCTCAATGGCCACGCCTTCTTCGAGCTTGAGGCGATCGGCGATGGCACGCATACGATCGCCGCCGAAGATGCGCAGCAGCTGATCTTCCATCGACAGATAGAACACGGAGCTACCAGGGTCACCCTGACGGCCGGAACGTCCGCGCAGCTGATTGTCGATACGGCGGGATTCATGACGTTCGCTACCGATGATGCGCAAACCGCCGGCGGCAACAACCTGATCGTGCTGCACTTGCCATTCGGCCTTGAGCGCATCAATCTTGGCCTGCTTTTCTTCGGCCGAAAGAGCGTCGTCGGCAAGAATTGCATCGACCTGATGGTTAATGCCGCCACCCAACACGATGTCGGTACCGCGACCGGCCATATTGGTAGCAATCGTCACCATACCCAGGCGACCGGCTTCCAGGACGACCTGAGCTTCGCGTGCGTGCTGCTTTGCGTTGAGCACGTTGTGCGCGATGCCTTCCTTGGTGAGGAGCTGAGCGATGCGTTCGGAGTTTTCAATCGAGGTAGTGCCAACGAGCACGGGCTGGCCGCGCTTCTGACAATCCTTAATATCTTCGATGATGGCCGCGTACTTCTCGTTTTCAGTCCGGAATACCTTGTCCTGCTGATCGATTCGGATCATCTGGCGGTTGGTGGGGATCACCACCGTTTCCAGACCGTAGATGTCCTGGAATTCATAAGCTTCGGTATCGGCCGTACCGGTCATGCCCGCAAGCTTCTTGTACATACGGAAGTAGTTCTGGAACGTGATGGAAGCCATCGTCTGGTTTTCCTGACGGATTTCCACGCCTTCCTTGGCTTCCACAGCCTGGTGCAAACCGTCGGACCAGCGACGGCCGGGCATCAGACGGCCCGTAAACTCGTCGACGATGATCACTTCGCCGTTCTGAACGACGTACTGCTGATCACGGAAAAAGAGTGTGTGAGCGCGCAACGATGCATTCAGGTGATGCATCAGGATAATGTTCTGCGGCGAGTACAGGCTTGAGCCATTGGCGATCAGACCGCGTTCCGTGAGGATCTTTTCGACCTTTTCGTGGCCCTTTTCGGAGAGATACACCTGATGAGCCTTTTCGTCGACCCAGTAGTCGCCCTCACCCTTTTCGTCGGCCTGACGGGTGAGCAGCGGCGGGATTTCGTTCACGGCCTTGTATAGATCCGTATTGTCGTCGGCAGCGCCGGAAATGATCAACGGCGTGCGGGCTTCGTCAATGAGAATCGAGTCCACTTCGTCAACAATGGCGTAGGCCAAAGGACGCTGACGACGGTTGCCGACTTCATACTCCATATTGTCGCGCAGGTAGTCGAAGCCGAATTCGTTGTTGGTACCGTAGGTGATATCAGCCGCGTATGCCGCCTTCTTCGATTCGGTGTCCTGCTGGGACAGAATGGTGCCCACAGTCATGCCGAGGAAGTTGTAGAGTCGTCCCATCCAGGCCGCGTCGCGGCTTGCCAGATAGTCGTTGACCGTCACCACGTGCACGCCCTTGGCAGGAAGTGCGTTCAGGTAGACCGCAAGGGTAGCCGTCAGCGTCTTACCTTCACCGGTGCGCATTTCGGCGATCTTGCCGTCGTTCAAAACCATACCGCCGATAAGCTGCACGTCGAAATGACGCATCCCCAGCACGCGGCGACTGGCTTCGCGTACAACCGCGAATGCTTCGGGCAGCAGCGCGTCAAGCGTTTCGCCCTTGTCCAGGCGTTCGCGGAATTCAGCAGTCTTGCCGCGAAGCTGCTCGTCGGTAAGCGCCTGAATTTCCGGTTCAAGCTTATTGATCTGAGCGCAGCGTTTGCGGTATTGACGAATCAAGCGGTCGTTGCGACTGCCGAAAATCTTGGTAAGAAACGAATCAAACATATATCAACCGATTAAATGTGCACTGCCGGCAAAAGCCTCTTGGACAGTACAAAAAATGGGCACAACACCGCCTGCGATGTCATGCTCGCACAATGGCGGTAATTATAAGCAAGAGCGCCGTCGTCTTTCGGTTCGGAAATTTTCGACATTTGTGCCATTTTCTTTCCGACAAAGCGCTTTTTCAGCGTCGTCTGTAGACTACACAGGCACTTTCCGTGTTTGTTCGTCTGTTTCCCGTCTTTGGATATGTCCGACAACGTTCGCATCACTCGCGCCAATGCGCGCTCTTTTGCGCAAATCAGTCTTGACCGCAGCATGTCGGAAACGCTCGGGCAAGAGCTCTTTGACGTGCGCCGCATTGCGCGCATCTTTCGAACGGCCGCCAAATCGGTCAACGTCGGACTTGACCTCACGGACATCCGCAACATCCGGCGGGAAAACGGCGAAGTCGTGATTCTGGTCAAAAACACCGCACAGCACGCCAAACTGCGACAGATGTTGCCGCGCCTGAAGATGGCACTTGAAGATGCGGGCTTTCGCGATCCGATCAACCTGCGCATCAAACCTCCGACGCCCCCGCTTCAACTACGGGAGAACCTCGCCTTCGGAGCGCCGCGCGTGGCCTCCGGCCAAAGCGTGGAGCTCATTCGCAAAAAAGCCGAGAGCATGAAACCCTCGGCTTTGAAAGATGCGTTAGCTTCGCTTGCCAATGCGCTTGAAAAAGCCAACAGCGATCGGCACACCTAAAGCGCCACTGCCGCATCATCCTCCTTAAAGGGGCGCTGTGCGGCTTTCACCTCGGCGATTTCCCAGGCGTCGGTCTCGGCCAGTAGTGCGCGCAACAGTCGGTTGTTGAGCGCGTGCCCTGACTTGTAAGCAACGTAGCGCGCCAACAGCGGATGCCCCAGAACATACAGGTCGCCCATCGCGTCCAGAATCTTGTGCTTGACAAACTCGTCGTCGGAACGAAGACCACCTACATTGAGCACGCGATATTCGTCCATCACGATGGCGTTTTCAAGCGTGCCGCCCTTAGCAAGCCCCATGGAGCGAAGCAGTTCCACTTCGGAGACAAAGCCGAAGGTGCGTGCGCGACTCACCGCCTGCTCGTACGTTTCGAGCCCCAAATCCACCACGGCATGCTGTACGGTCGAATCAATCGCCGGATGACCGAAAGCGATTGCAAAATCGAGAATCATGCCGTTGTGCGGTTCTAGACGAGCCCACTTGTCGCCGTCGCGAACTTCCACTGTTTTCTTGACGCGAACAAAGCGGCGCGGAACAGGCTGTTCCAAAATGCCTGCATTTCGGATGAGGTACACGAAAGTGGCGCCTGAACCGTCCATGATCGGGATTTCCGGCGCATCAATCTCAACAATCAGGTTGTCAATTGCCAGACCGTTGAGAGCACTCATCAGATGCTCGATCGTCGAAACGATAACCTTGCCTTCGTTAAGCGTTGTCGCCAGACGCGTGTCATTGACGGATTCGGCTCGGCTGGGAAGATCCACCGCGGGCGTGATGTCGACGCGGCGAAACACGATGCCCGTATCGGGCGGCGCCGGCCGCATCACGAGTTTGACTTTACGGCCGGAGTGAAGACCGATGCCGACAGCAGAGGCCGTCTGTTTGATCGTTCGCTGCTTGATCATGCCCGACGACTAATCACTTGTTGCGCAGAATGGAAGGCACGTTTGCCATCGAGAAAGGATCGCTACTGCTCGAGGAGCCGCCCCACACATCGGGTTCGGACGGGGCTGTCGCCGGACGCATCGGCTGCGGAGCCGGTTCATAAGCCGGCTGCGGAGCAGCAGCGTGCATCGGAGGAGCCGTCACAACCGTCTGCTGCGGCATACCGGCAGGCTGCGGAACTGAAGTCGAATTGGAGAGAATCACCTCGGGCGGACGATCGTTCACCGACGGCTGCGACTGCATGTCGGAAGCCGGACGGTCGAGGCCGGTTGCCACCACGGTAACGCGCAACTCTTCGCCCATTTCGTTGTCGAAGGCCGTACCGATAAGCTGAATAGCGTCCTTGCTCACGAAATTTTTCATGACCGTCATAACCTGACGCACTTCGGCCTGCGTCATCGTATCGGCCGAAGCCGTTACGTAAACCAACAGACCGCGAGCACCCTGAAGGTTGGCGCCTTCGAGCAGCGGGCAGGCAATGGCGCGCTGAGCGGCTTCGCGTGCACGATCGGGACCGGCAGCCGTTGCCGTACCCATCATGGCAGTACCGCGCTCGCTCATCACCGTACGCAAGTCTTCAAAGTCAACGTTGATCAGACCCGGCGTGTGGATAATTTCAGCAATACCGTTACACGCCTTGTAGAGCACGTCGTCGGCAGCGGCAAAGCATTCCACCATCGTCGCATTGTCACCCACTTCCTCTTCGAGCTTGTCGTTGAGAATCACGATCAGGCTGTCGACCTGCTCCTTGAGGTTTTCGATGCCTGCCTGGGCCTGGCGCATGCGGCGAGAACCTTCGAATTCAAAGGGCTTCGTGACCACTGCAACGGTCAAAATGCCGAGTTCCTTGGCAATCTTGGCAATTACGGGAGCTGCACCGGTACCCGTGCCGCCGCCCATGCCGGCCGTGATAAACAGAAGATGCGTGCCTTCGAGCGATTCACGAATCTGGTCGGTTGCGTCCATGGCAGCTGCAGCGCCCACTTCGGGCTTGGCACCGGCACCCAGGCCGGTCTTGCCGAGCGGAATCACGATGTCGGCGCGGGAACGATTGAGCGCCTGCTGGTCCGTGTTGGCCGCAATAAACGTGATGCCCTGAGCCTTTTTGTCAATCATGTGCTCGACGGCATTGCCGCCGCCGCCACCCACACCGATCACCTTGATGCAGGCGTTGAAAGTAGTGGGTTCACCAATTTCCGGAGCAAAATCAAAGGACATTCGCTATTTCCTTGTAATCCTTAAACACGCACAGACGCTGCCGCCCAATTTGGGTCATAAACGTCTCACCTGACAAACTGGAGACGTTCTGTGGCCGCTTTTCCACGAATCCGCTAATTATCGCCGATTTTGCACCGGAAAAGTGCACCTTTTTTGAGCTTGAACGTTGCAAAACGCAAAATTGAGTCAGACCAGCGAAAACGCCCGAGGTACCCACTCAATACGCCCGCGTCCGTGCTCTTCCAACCAGTCGTTGGCAGCCTTAAAGTGGCCGCAACCGATAAAGGGCACCGGCGGGCGACGTGCCGACAGAGGAGAAGGATGATTGCTCGAAAGCACCAAAACGTCGGTTTTGGCACCGGTTTCGATGCGATCCTTCTTTTTCTGGGCCGATGCCCCCCATAGCATGAAAACAACGGGGCGAGCCTCTTCTAGCACGCGATCAATCAGACGATCCGTCAGCGTTTCCCAGCCTTTGCCGGCATGAGACTGCGGCACACCCGCTTCAACGGTGAGCGTCGCGTTCATCAGCAACACCCCCTGCTGAACCCATGAGCTCAAATCCCCTACGGCTGAATGTTCACCTTCCCCCTCCAAGGCAAGTTCCTTGAAGATGTTTTTCAGACTCGGCGGCAGATTCTTAAGTTCGGCGGGAACGGAGAAGGCCATTCCCATCGCCTGCCCCGGGCCGTGATACGGGTCCTGCCCCAAAATCACCACACGAACATCCTGAGGTTGCGTGAGTCGAAACACGCGGTACGGATCCGGCGGATAAATCACAGCACCTGCTTGCAGCCTGTCTTGCAGAAAATCCAATAAATTTTTCCCTTCTTCCGCCCCAAAGAACGCATCAAACTCGGTCTTCCAGGATGCTTCAATGCCGTCAGTTGCAAATCGATGCATCAAAAATCTCCGAATAAATGCTGCAGTGCGGCCCCGGGCGACGACTCACGCATAAAGGCCTCTCCCACTAAAAAGGCTCCGACCCCAGCTTCTCGCAAACAGTGAACGTCTTGCCGAGAAAGAATTCCGCTTTCAGTCACAAACAATCGATCCTGCGGAATCAGCCGCTTGAGTTCCAACGTCTGACGAATGCTCGTTTCAAACGTTCGAAGATTACGGTTATTGATGCCGATCATAGGTGTACCAGGCAATTTGAGCGCACGAGCAATTTCCTCTTCATCGTGCGTCTCAACGAGCACATCCATTCCAAGTTCTACAGCGCAAGCCGTCAACTCCGATGCTTGCTGATCGCTGAGTGCCCGCATGATCACCAACACAGCATCGGCCCCCATCGCTCTCGATTCATAAACCTGATAGGGATCAATAAGAAAGTCCTTGCGCAGCATTGGAATCTGGACTCGCTTCCGCACAGCCTCGAAGGTCTCGTTCGCCCCCATGAAGAACTCCCGATCCGTCAGCACCGACAGACACGCCGCGCCGTGGGCTTCATAGTCAAGTCCTGTCTCAACCGGGCGGAAGTTTTCGCAAATCACCCCCTTGCTCGGACTAGCCTTCTTCACTTCAGCAATCACGGCGGGCAAACCGGCTTCCATTTTGACTCGAAGCGCCCGGGCAAAACCGCAGGCAGGCGTTTGCGCAATCGCTTGCTTCTTCAATGTCTGCAGCCCTACCTTTGACTTGGCCAACTCGACTTCCCGAGCTTTAACGGCAAGAATTTTTTCCAGAATATCGGTCATAACTGTCTGCGATTATTTAACACTGCACACGCAACAAAGATCTTTCCTCAGTGCGGGAAAATTGTATCGGGAAGACGTACTCCGTCCGCACTTTCACCAAAGTTTTTGCCCGTTTCAGACACTGACAAACGTTGTCTCAAAAGCTCTCGGACTGAAATCCAATTTTTTTTCACGAAAAAATTTGCAAGAGTCGAAAGTTTTCTTATAATGCGTGATTCCCGCGGGGTGTAGCGCAGCCCGGTAGCGCGCCTGCTTTGGGAGCAGGATGTCGGGAGTTCGAATCTCTTCACCCCGACCACTTGCTTGACAGCAGCATCTGCCCGTAGCTCAGTTGGATAGAGCATCGGCCTTCTAAGCCGAGGGTCGCTGGTTCGAATCCTGCCGGGCAGGCCAAGCGAAACGGGAAGTAAAAATTTAATGGTGGGTGTAGCTCAGTTGGTAGAGTCCCGGATTGTGATTCCGGTTGTCGTGGGTTCGAGTCCCATCTCCCACCCCAGAATTTCAAACCTCTAGCCTTCGGGCTGGAGGTTTCTTGTAAAAAATTTGGATTTTGCCCGGGTGGCGGAATGGTAGACGCAGAGGATTCAAAATCCTCCGCCTAATAAGCGTGAGAGTTCGAGTCTCTCCTCGGGCACCACTTAGAAACCTCCAGCAGGATTCTGCTGGAGGTTTTTTCTTATCTTACCGGGAATATTTTCCGCTTAAAATCAACGCATTAACAAATTTTGACCCAGATTCTAGGAAATCCCCGAATTCTTTTTGCCCTGCGCGCACTTTTGGTTCCGCACAACCGCGCTCGCTCACCCTTTTGCCTTATGATTTGTCGTTGGAAGTGGCATTTCAGGATGCTTCGTTGGGAGCGTGTCCTGCTAACCCTTGTTGAAAAGGAGGAGCCTCTATGCGACTTTTTATCAAAACGTTGCTCGGCGCTGCTTTGAGCGCCTCTCTCGCGGTTTCAGCCCAGACGCTTCCGCAGATCAAGATTTTGGCTACTGGCGGCACAATTGCCGGTACTGCCGCAAGCGCAACGCAGACGACAGGCTACAAGGCTGGCGACTTAGGCATCCAAGTTCTGATTGAGGCCGTTCCGCAAATGAAGGAATTTGCCGATGTTTCCGGAGAACAGATCTTCAAGATAAGCTCCAACAACATGACGGACGAAGGCCTCTTGAAGCTCGCCAAACGTTGCAACGAACTCCTTAAGGATCCCAAAGTTTCCGGCATCGTGATTACGCACGGTACGGACACTCTGGAAGAGACCGCCTACTTCCTGAACCTTACCGTCAAGAGCAAGAAGCCTGTGGTGCTTGTCGGCGCCATGCGTCCGGCAACAGCCATTTCGGCTGACGGCCCGATGAATCTTCTTAACGCCGTGCGCGTTGCGGCGGATCCTCAGTCTGTCGGCAAAGGCGTCCTCATCACGATGAACGACGTGATTAACAACGCTCGTGACGTCACCAAAACCAACACCACCAATGTAGCAACTTTCCGCGGTGGCGAACTGGGCGCTCTCGGCTACATTGCCGGCGGCAAAAATTATTTCTACAAGGAATCAACTCGCCCGCACACTTACAAAAGCGACTTTGACATCGAAAAGATCAACAAGCTTCCGCGCGTCGACATCATCTATTCGCATGTCAATGCCGACCGAGTTCTGGTTGACGCAGCAGTAGCAGCTGGCGCCAAGGGCATCGTCGCGGCCGGAACCGGCAATGGATCGATTTCCGAACGCGAAGAAGCAGGGCTTGTTGATGCTATGAAAAAAGGAGTAACGGTCGTTCGCTCCGCTCGTGTCCAAAACGGTCCGACGACGGCTTCCGTGGCTCGCTGGCAGGAAGAAGGCATCCTGTTCTCGCAGGCTCTCAATCCACAAAAAGCTCGTATGCTTCTTCAGCTGGCCCTGACAAAGACTCAGGATCCGAAGAAGATTCAGGAATACTTTGACAAATACTGATCGCCGCTTTTGCGAACTGTTCTCCGCTTGCCGATCTCAGGATCTCCGAGCGGAGATCATAGGAATGGTTTCAAACAAATTGTCGGCGCTTAGTGCACTGCAATCGTTTTGACCTGCGCCCACACTGCCATGCCAGGACGCAACTGCAGTTCGTGCGCTGCACGAGCCGTCAATTCAGACATGATGACCGTTCCTGCCGCCTGCACCTGCACCACCTTGCGACAGGGGTCGCTGCCATCGTCAATGGCTGCAACCGTGCAGGGAAACACATTCTGGATACTAGTCTGAGAAGGTTTGGTGACCGAGAGCGATACGTCATCGGCATTGACCATCAGGCGTACAAGGCTGCCTATCACAGCTCCCGTATCGCGCACCCAGAAGTGCATGGCGCCGCTTACAACCTTCATCAGACTCCAAGCGGAGTCGCGTTCCTCGACCGTTCCCATCACCAGAAGCAAACGACTCGCCTTGCGGCCCTTTTTCTGCATCAGGTGCAACCAAGTTTCCGCAACCGGACCGTTGTCAATAAGCTTGCCGTTGTCAATCACGGCAAGACGGTCGGCCAGACGCATCACTTCCTCTTCGGAATGGGTCACGTAAAGAATCGGCAGATTAAGTTCTTTCTTGAGCCGGTCAATCCAGGGCATGATCTCCAGTCTACGAGCGTGATCCAAAGCCGCCAGCGGTTCGTCCATGAATAGCGCCGTGGGCTTGATGGCGAGAGAACGGGCAATGGCGCAGCGCTGTCGCTCGCCGCCTGAGAGTTCCGAGGTACGACGCTCGAGAAGATGTCCGATGCCCAGAAGCTCAACCGCGTCGTCCAGACGCTTTTCGCCGTCCTTATCGGAAATTCGCTTCAAGCCGAAGCGCAGATTCTCCCGCACATTGAGATGATCGAACAGACTGGCTTCCTGAAAAACGTACCCGATGCGGCGTTTGTAGGTCGGAACAAAAAGATGCTTTTCGTCATCCTGCCAGACCTGACCGGCGATACGCACGTAGCCCTGAGCCTTTTCCAGACCTGCCGCACTCCGCAATACCGTCGTCTTGCCGCAGCCCGACACGCCGAAAAGCACCGTCACGCCTCCGCTCGGAAGCCTCAAATCAACGTCCAACGTAAAACCCGTGCTGCGTGAAAGCGTCAGACGAATGCGATCGTCACTGTTGTCGGCCATGTCTAAACTCAAAACGGTTTCAGAGTTGAAAGTCCTACGGAATAGACGCTACACCGGCGTCGCCGAAATATTGCCAGCCTTGGCACGGCGATTAAAGAGCGTCACGAAGAGCAGCACAAGGAAGGAAAAGACGAGCATGCCGCCCGCAAGCACATGCGCATTGTCGTACTCCATGGCTTCCACGAAAGTGTAAATCTCGGTAGAGACCACCTGCGTCTTGCCCGGGATATTGCCGCCGATCATCAGCACCACGCCGAATTCACCGATGGTGTGAGCGAACGTCAAAACCATGGCGGTCAGAAAGCCCGGCCGAGCCAGCGGAATCACAACGGAAAAGAAGGCGTCCAGGGGCTTGGCGCCCAAGGTTGCCGCGACTTCCATCGGTCGGTTGCCGATGGACTCGAAAACACCCTGCAGCGGCTGCACGGCAAAGGGCAGCGAGTAAATGATGGAACCCACGACCAGGCCGGAGAAATTAAAGGTCATCAGACCCAATCCGAGCGACTGCGTGAGTTGGCCGATGGGGCCGTGAGGCCCCATTGCGACCAGAATGTAAAAGCCCAGTACGGAAGGCGGGAGCACCAGAGGTAGCGTGACGATGGCACTGATCGGCGCGCGCCAAGCACTCTTGGTGCGGGCAAGCCACCAGGCAAGCGGCGTAGCGAGTACCAACAGAAATGCCGTAGTAACCGCCGCCAGCTTCAGGCTCAACCAGACGGGTTCAAGTGAAATGGCTTCCATTTGTCCTCTTTCGTACCGGGTTTGAAGGTGCTGTCAGCGAAATTACTTGTCGCCGTAGCCGTAGTCAAGCTTCACCTTGGCAGCTTCCGGCCCCTGCAGGAACTTCAGGAATTCCTTGGCTGCGTCCTGATTCTTACCCTGCTTCAGGAGCACGGCGTCCTGAGCGATTTTGCCGTAGAGTTCAGCCGGAACGATCCAGCCGGAACCCGAGGTGATCTTGCCGTTCTTGTATACCTGGCTCAGAGCCACAAAGCCGATGTCGGCGTTGGCGGTCCTCACAAAGTTGAAGGTCTTGCCGATATTGTCTCCTTCCACGAACTTCGGGCTCACCTTGTCAAAGAGATTCAGAGACTTGAGGGTTTCATGAGCCGCCAGACCGTAGGGAGCCAGCTTAGGATTGGCCACGGCGCACTTATTGAAGTCGCCGGAAGCAAGCAGAGCCTTGCCGTCCTTGACCTTGTTGGCGTCAGCACTCCACAACACAAGCTTGCCGACGGCATACGTAAAGCTCGTATCCTTGACGCCGTAGCCTTCGTCAATTGCTTTCTTGGGCGTCTTGGCATCAGCGGCGAGCAACACGTCATAGGTCGCGCCGTTCTTGATCTGGCCGTAGAACATACCAGTGGCGCCGAAGCTCAGAACCAGCTTGTGTCCGGTCTGCTTTTCAAAAATCGGTGCCAGTTCCTTGGCCGGAGCCGTAAAGTTGGCGGCCACAGCCACATGCACTTCGGCAGCGCTCACGCAGAAAACAGTGCCGAGAAGTGCGGCGGCAACGGCGGTCTTGACGAGTTTCATGTTTTCTCTCCTAGAGATGAAGTGTCTGTCCAAGATTCAACCGCAGGCATCAGAAGACATCTGTGGCCATTCAAAATTTGAATAGCGCAACGTTATCACATTTGTGAATACCGTAAGAAACACCAACGGCACTCTTGCCGTAAACTAGCGAAAATGCCTACTAGGGAAGAATGTTTATGACATCCGCCGACACTGAACACCAAGATGAATCGACTTCGCAGCTCGTTGCCGCTCCGATTGCGCTTACGCGCCAGCTCGAGCAGCTCGTCGACAAGCGCATCAACATTTTGCGTCGCATCCACGAAACGGGCTCGATTTCCGAAGCGGCTCGCCTCTCCAACGTCTCTTACAAAGCTGCCTGGCAGGCGCTCGAAACGCTCACCAACCTTGCGGGCGTTCCGTTAGTCGAAAAAGAAGTAGGCGGCAGCAAGGGCGGCGGAACGAAACTCACCGCTTCCGGTCTGACCGTTCTCGAACTCTCCGAAAAGCTCACGCGAGCACGCGAAGCCGTCCTGATGGAATTCGCCTCCCGCGTCACCCCCGAACTTGTCCCCTTGAGTTCGGCCACTCTGCGCACCTCTATGCGCAACCAATTCCCAGTCACAGTCATGCACATCGCCCGCGGCCCCGCTCTGGTTCGCGTTCACATGCGCATCGACGACGTCAACACGCTCAAGGCTACGCTCACGCAGGAAAGCGCCCAGCTGCTTGGTCTGAACCAGGGTGAAAGGGCTCTGGCCTTATTCAAAGCCACCAGCGTCGAAATCGCGCACCGCGTTGAGCCCGTGAAAGGTTCAAGCGTTATCTCGGGAACGGTTATTCGCAGTGCCCGTCAGGACAAGGGCGGCGAAATCACGCTGCGTCTTGCCGGCGGTACGTCGCTCGTGGGTTTTGCACGAGCCGGTCACGGTTTGAAATTAGGCGATCACGCTGAAGCTCTCGTCACCGCACAGGCCGTGGTCGTTGCGCAAATCGCCTAGGCCAATTCATTCGTTCGGGCAGGCCGCTTGCGGCTAACTCCCTCACAAGCGGGATCTGCGTTAAGTAGGAAGTCCTAGAAAGGAATTAGGCCACTTGGCCGTGCCCAAACGCCTTTTGACATAAGTCAAAGCAAAGACTGTTTTCTCGCTTCAGGTTTGCTTAAGCGCGGTTTATGATTGCGGCCTAACCTCGCGGTCGAATGTCCCTGTCCTTACTTGCTTTCTGCGGACGACATTCCTGGAACACCGCAGAGACTTTGACTGCCAAACATGCGGAAATAACCCCCCTATTCACAAAAACCCGCCGGCAGCAAAGAGCAAGAACAAACCAATAAGGAGGATTTTCTGATGGCTTTCAATAAGAACGGCAAATGGTATGGTGCCGGCCTCGTGTTGGTCGGCGCTGTCATCGGTGTGGCACTCGTAAGCGCCGGTACGTCCGTGGTTCACTGGTCCGGCTCCACCGAATTCTGCGGCACTTTCTGCCACTCGATGGACGCGGCCTACGCTTCCTACAAGAAGGGACAGCACGCCCAGACCTTCTCGGGCGCCAAAGCCGAATGCGTGGACTGCCACCTGAAGTATGAATCCGTGCACTCCATCAGCCAGGCTCAGGTTGTGGGCCTGCTCTGGCACAAGGCCGTTTCCGGTTCCAACTCTCTGTGGGGTGAAATCCGCGGCACACTCAGCACGCCCGAAAAGCAGATCGAAAAGCGTGAAGAAATGGCCGAAGCCGTTCAGAAGTGGATGGTCTCGGTGGATTACGTCACCTGCCGCGGCTGCCATGACATCGGCAACATGAAGGTCAACCCGGCCAAGCCGATGGTTGCTCCGATGCACAAGGCCTTTGCCGATCAGCCCAAGACCGACTGCGTGGCTTGCCACAGCACGGCCGGCCACAAGTACGAATAATCGTACGATCGACATTTCGGCTTACAACGCCTGCTCGCCTTTGCCGCGTGCAGGCGTTTTTCTTTGTTTTGCGCTGGGCGCAGGCGCGGTACAATCGTGTGTTGATTTGTCTCGGCTCGCAAAAGTCGAGCGCTTAGTATTTGTCACGGCCGGCTTTTGTCAGCCTTCGGAAAGTCTCCATGCAGTCTCAGGAACACACCACCGTTTACCGCAAGGACTATCGTCCCTATTCTCACAGCATCGACTCGGTCGAACTTGATTTCGTCTTGAATCCCGAGTCCACGACGGTCACCTCTACCATGGTTGTGACGCCGCTGCGCGGCGCTGCCACCCGAGACCTCGTGCTCGACGGCGGACACGATCTCTTCATCGAAAAAGTCCTCATTGACGGCCAGCAGGCAAACGAACGCTATCAAATGAGCCCGGGCCAGCTCACCATCAAGGGCATTTCCAAGCAGTCGACCATCACGATCGTTAACCGCATCGTCCCCGTCAACAACACGTCGCTTTCAGGTATCTACATGAGCCGCGGCGCGTTCATGAGTCAGTGCGAAGCCCAGGGCTTCCGAAACATCACCTACTGGCCGGACCGCCCCGACGTGATGAGCCGCTTTACCGTCACGATCCACGCCGACAAGACGCTCTACCCAGTGCTGCTTTCCAACGGAAACCTGGTCGCCGAAGGAGAAGAAGCCGACAACCGCCACTGGGTACGCTGGGAAGACCCCTTCAAGAAACCCTGCTATCTCTTTGCTCTGGTAGCCGGTCAGTTCGTTGCGCGCGAAGCAAAAATCCGCACTAAGAGCGGCCGAGAAGTGCTGCTGCAAGTGTGGACGGAAGAAAAGAACTATCCCAACTCCGAGCACGCGCTCGAAAGCCTCAAGAAGGCGATCACCTGGGACGAAGAACGCTGGGGACTTGAGCTCGACCTCGACCGCTTCATGATCGTGGCCACCGACGACTTCAATTTCGGTGCCATGGAAAACAAGGGCCTCAACATCTTCAATTCCCGCTATGTGATGGCTTCGCCCGACATCGCCACCGACACCGACTACCAAAACATCGAGTCGATCGTCGGACACGAGTATTTCCACAATTGGACGGGCGACCGCATCACGCTGCGCGACTGGTTCCAGTTGACGCTCAAGGAAGGCCTTACGGTGTTCCGCGAGCAGGAATTCACGGCTGACATGCAACCCGACGAATCGAGCCGGGCCGTGGCGCGCATCCGCGATGTGCGCGCCCTGCGTACCGGTCAGTTCCCGGAAGACGCCGGCCCCATGGCGCATCCGATTCGTCCGGAAAGCTACCGTGAAATCGACAATTTCTACACGATGACCGTGTACGAAAAAGGCGCCGAAGTGATCCGCATGCTGCAGACTCTGCTCGGCAAAGAAGGCTTCAAGAAGGGCATGGAACGTTACGTTCAGCTCTTTGACGAATCGGCCGTCACCTGCAACGATTTCATCCGAGCAATGGCAGACGCCAACGGCGTTGATCTCTCCAACTTCAGCCTCTGGTGGTCGCAGGCGGGCACGCCGCGTGTTTCCGTGGAAACGAACTGGAATCAGGACGACTGCACCTTCACGATCCGTGCTTCGCAATCGACGCCGCCCACTCCGGGACAGCCCGACAAATATCCCCTTGTCATTCCGATTCTCGTGGGCCTGATCGGTCAGGACGGCAAGGACCTTCCCTTGAAGCTCCTCGGCTCCGACGACGAACCCGTCACCACCGCCAAGCTTGTTTTGGAATCGGCCGATGATGAATGGACGTTTGAAGGCATCACCGAAAATCCGGTGCTCTCTCTGGGGCGCGACTTCTCGGCCCCCGTGATCTTCGACTACGCATACACGCTGCAGGAACTGCAGTTCCTCGCGCTACACGACTCCGACGGTTTTAACCGCGCGGACGCCTTCGAGCGTCTGATGCTTACCGTTCTGAACGAAGTCGTCGACATGATTGAAAACGGCGTTGAGCCCGACGTGCACGGCACACTCATTTCGGCATTCGAAGGCATCCTCACCAACACGAATCTTTCGCCTGAATACCGCGCCACGGTGCTCACGCTTCCCTCGGAAAAAACCATCGCCGCCCACCGCGCCATGATCAATCCGCAGGCAATCCGTCAGGCTCGCATCTTCGTGATGGAGACGATCGGTCGCAAGCTCTCGCATAAGCTCGGCCAACCGCTGCGCACCGAAAACATGCGCAACATGACGCTTGAATACCGCTTCGATCCTAAGGAAGCCGGAAAGCGCGCTCTGAGCAATCTCACGCTCGAGTACCTGCTTGCGGGCGGCAACGCCAAAGCACTACTTGACGCACGAGATCAGTTCGAGCTTTCGGACAACCTCACGGATCGTCTGGCCGCACTGCGCATGATCGTCAACAGTCAGAGCCCGGCCAAGATTGACGTGCTCAATGCTGCCGGCAAGCTTTGGGGCCACGAACCGCTTCTGATCAACAAGTGGTTCTCTGTCCAGGCAACGGCTCGCGTCTATCCCAACGAATGCCCGGTGCTTGACCGCATCAAGTCGCTCATGCAGTGCCCGGTGTTCTCGATGAAGAACCCCAACAACGTCTACGCCCTCGTGAACACGTTCTTTGTTGCGAATGAACCCGAATTCCACCGTCCCGACGGTGCCGGCTACGAATTCTGGGCCGACACGGTGCTGCAGCTCGACGCCATCAACAGCCACGTAGCGGCTCGTCTGGCACGCGCCCTGGACAACTGGCGCCGTTATACGCCGGAACTCGCTCGCCTTATGCACGCCGCTCTCACCAAGGTTGCCCGTTCGGAAAACCTGTCGGCTGGCGTAAGCGAAGTGGTCGAAAAAGCACTCAATACATACTAATCAGTCCCTGCTCGAAAAAAGAGAAGCGTTATGCAACAGATTACTTTGAGCCAGATGCTCGCCAACGAAGTCAAGACCAACGGTCTTGATGAAAAACTCGCCCGACTGATTGAAACCGTCGCTGCCTGCGGCGTGGAAATCAGCTCAGAAGTCTCCTGCGGAGCCCTCATGGGGGTGCTCGGCATGGCCGGCAGTGAAAACGTTCAGGGTGAAGAGCAAAAGAAGCTTGATGTCATCAGCAACGACATCGTTACCAAAGCTGTCCTTGACTCGGGCGTCGTCGCTGCCTGCGCCTCCGAAGAAATGGATCATTGTGTGGCCGCGGGCTGCGAAGATCGCCGTCCCTATCTCATTTGCTATGACCCGCTCGACGGCTCGAGCAACATCGACATCAACGTCTCGATCGGCACGATCTTCTCGATTCTGCCCAATCCGCATGAGGACGCCACCGCGCCCGAAGACGCCGACTTCCTGCAGCCCGGCGACCGTCAGCTTGCTGCGGGCTACATCATGTACGGTCCGCAGACGCAGATGGCGCTCACGCTCGGCCGCGGCGTAGTGATGTTCACGCTTGATCCCCGCACCAACACTTACATCCTCACCAACGACAATGTGCAGGTGCCTGAGCAAGCCCAAGAATTTGCCATCAACTGCTCGAACAAGCGTCACTGGGAGCCCCCAGTGGCCCGCTACATTGATGAGCTACTCGCCGGCAAGACCGGCGTTCGCGGCAAAGACTACAACATGCGCTGGGTCGCTGCCATGGTCGCCGAAGTGCATCGCATCCTGTGCCGCGGCGGCATCTTCATGTATCCCAAAGACAACCGCGATCCCTCCAAGCCCGGCAAGCTTCGCCTGATGTACGAAGCCAACCCCATGTCCTGGCTGATGGAACAGGCGGGAGGCCGCGCCACCAACGGCTATGAACGTATCCTTTCAATCAAGCCTGAAAAGCTGCACCAGCGTGTGGCTGTATTCCTCGGCGCCAAAGAAGAAGTTGAACGCGTGACGTCCTATCACGCCTGCTGATCGTCTTCACGCGTCTGCTTTTAAGCGCTTCGTCTCCCGGACGAGGCGCTTTTTTTTCGTCCGTTATTTACCCAATTAGTGGTATTTCATGTCTTCTGTTTCTTTCCGTCCCATTTCCAACTCTAGCATTTTATCCTTTCAAATCAACGAATTACATATTTCGATAAATACTTGATTATTATATTTATAGATTGTGAAGCATTTGATTTATCAATCAAAAGGCGTAAGAATTCCACCAAAAGTAGGAAGGCCCGCCTCCCTTGATTTCACCCCACCAGACGCGCTGCGCAGCGGTCACATCCCGCTGGCCCGCGCGAGGAGACAAACGCAATGGACAAAACGGAATTGAGTACCCGTTTCACTGACACCATGGCGAAGTTCACGGCGTACTTCGGCAAGCATTTGCCCGACGACGTGCTTGCCAAGCTCAAGGAAATGCGCACGAAGCAAGACACGCCGCTTGCCAAGGTGATGTACGACTCCATGTTTACGGACCTCGAACTCGCCGACAAGTTTAACGTTCCCTTCTGCCAGGACACCGGCGTGATTCAGTATTGGATCGAATGCGGCTCCGAATTCCCGCTCATCGGTCAGATGCAGGAATGCTTGCGTGAAGCCACAATCCGCGCCACCAAGGAAGCCCCGCTTCGCCACAACGCAGTTCAGATCTTCGACGAGAAGAACACCGGCAACAACACGGGCGTACGCATTCCCTGGATTGACTGGGAAATCATTCCGGGATCGGATCAGTGCACCATCCACGGCTACATGGCCGGCGGCGGCTGCTCGCTTCCTGGCACTGCCAAGGTCCTGATGCCGGTTGAAGGCTACGAAGGCGTCGTGCGTTTCGTCTTTGACAACATCTGCGATCGCGGCATCAACGCCTGCCCGCCGCTTCTCGTGGGCATCGGCATTGCAGGTTCCGTCGAAGTGGCTGCCAACCTCTCCAAGAAAGCGCTGATGCGTCCGATCGGCTCACGCAACAGCAATCCGCGCGGTGCGGAATTCGAACAGATCATCGAAAAGGGTCTCAACGACATCAACATTGGCCCGGGCGGGCTCAACGGTGCGCTCTCCGTGATGGGGGTTCACGTCGAGCAGGCTGCGCGTCACCCCTCGTGCCTTGCCGTCGGCCTGTCGGTAGGTTGCTGGGGCCATCGCCGCGCAACCATTCGATTTAACGCCGATATGTCTTATGAAATGATCTCGCATAAAGGAGTCACGCTGTGAGCAAGAAAATTCTGACGACGCCGATTCGCAGTGAGGACCTCGAAGACATCCGCATCGGCGACATTATCTATCTCAACGGTTATCTCATCACGGCCCGCGACTGCGCTCACACGCGCCTGGTCAAGCACGGCCGCAAGATCCCCGTCGATCTGGCAGGCAAGGCGATTTTCCACGCCGGCCCCATCATGGTGCCCGATCAGACTTCCGGCAGCGGCTTCAAGGTCGTTTCCATCGGTCCGACCACCTCCATGCGCATGGAAAAGTTCGAGAAGGAATTCATTGAGCAAACCGGCGTCAAGCTCATCGTCGGCAAAGGCGGCATGGGTCCCAACACGGTCGAAGGCTGCACCCGCTTTAAAGCGCTGCACTGCGTCTTTCCGGGCGGCTGCGCGGTACTGGCCGCTCAGTGCGTCGAAGAAGTCGAAGACGTGCAGTGGCCGGAACTGGGTATGCCCGAGTCGCTTTGGGTCATGCGAGTGAAGGAATTCGGCCCGCTGATCGTCTCGATTGACACCCACGGCGGCAATCTGTTCGAACAGAACAAGAAAGTCTTTAACGAGCGTAAGGCTCCGATCGTTGAAGAAGTGATCAAAAAGACCGAATACATCGATTGATGAAGAAACGGGCGTTTCCGAAGCTTCGAGAAACGCCCGTTATACTTGAATGTCAAGCCGTCGCGCTTTAGCTCGCTGGACGGCTTTTTTGTTGGCTAACCGTCGGCAAACTCGGTTTCGGCTACACGGCGCATGACTTCGATGAGGCTGCGCGCGGCCTTGGTCAGATAGCCGTTTTTGCGGTACGCCGCCACAACCATGCGATCAGGACGAGCGGGCTCAATCGTGAAGTAGCGCACAGGCTGAGCCGGACGGCAGCGTTTGGCAAGCGTCTGTGTGACAAATGTTGCGCCGAGACCAGCGCTAGCCAAATGAAGCGCTGCAACGGGGGATTCGCTTTCAAGCATCACGCGGGGCGTTGTGCGTGTTGCACGGCACAGGTCTTCGTAAAGATTGCGGAATTTCTGGCCCTGCTTGATCGTGATGAAGGGCTCACCGTTGAGACGATTGAACGGCATCGATGCGTAGCCGCCGGAGGCAGGCTGCGGCACAGTCTTTGCCACACGCGCCTCGGGGCTCATCGCCAACAGATAGCGTTCACGGAACAGCTCGGCATATTCGAGCTCGTCGCGATACAAAGGCGCGATCACCAAACTGAGATCGGTGACACCATCGAAAGCAAAGTCCTCAAGCTCCTTGGTCGTACCTTCGGCAAGCGACACCGTCACGCCGGGATATTCTCGGCGGAAAATCGGCAACACTTCGGCTAGGAAAAACGTAGAACGGTAGTGCGATGAGCCGATGGTGACATGACCTCGAACACCTTCGTCAATATCAGCAATCAGTCGGGAGCGCATCGAACGCAACTGCTCAATTTCGCGTTCGGTTCGCATGAAGCACTCGCCGGCATAGGTGAGTCGCAGAGGCTTTGCGGTGCGATCCACAAGCTCAGTGCCGACTTCCGTTTCCAGACGATGCACAAATTGTGAAATGGATGGCTGAGAGATTTGCAACACCCGCGCCGCTTTGGAAAACGACCCGGCAGTGATCAGCGTATCCAGGTAGCGGTAAACATTACCGGACATAAAAACCTCGCCTTACGAATGGAACATTTTTTTGAAAAAACCGTCTTTGGATTTAGCTGCCGGCACAACCGGCTGAGCAACCTCCTCCTTGATATTGTCGGTTGCGGCAGGTGCGGATACAGGCGCCGGTGCGGACTCAGCCGTCGGCGCCGGCGCCGTGCTCGGCGCTTCAACGACCGAATTTGTGTCCGGCTCGGTCGGCTTCAGCGACTTCTCTTCCTTATTCGGTTTACTACCCCCTAAAAAACCGAAAAAGCCGGACTTCTTAGGTTCCGGCGCGGGCAGTTCAGGCGCCGGTCCGATTTGCGCTTTGTCCGCAATCTGCTCGATTCGAAGCGATAACTTTTCAAGCGCTTTTTCTACGGCTTCCAGCCGCTTTTGAGCATTGACGGCACTGGTCGTCGGAACTTCAACAGCCGCCTTAATGCCAGCAAGAAGCTCTTCGCGGTTCTTGACCATTTCCTGACGCAAGCTTTCTTTGGTCTGCTCCAAGCGAGACTGTTCCGCATGGTCGGCAAGCGACTTGTTGGCATTTGCTTCCTTGTATGCCTTGCGAATCTCAACTAGCGTAGAAGCTTGCTGCATCAAAGCCCAAGCGATGCCGAAGAGCCACAGCCCGCCGAGAATCACCAACAGGATCAGTCCCAGCGGAGCCTGAATTTCTTCAACGATCAGATTGACAGGCACGGAGGCCGTGATTCCCTGCCAATTGAGGATCAAGAAAATCAGCGCCAACAGACTCAAAATAGCCAGAACAACAGAGCGCAGCGTCATAGGTCATTACCGCAAAAAATGAAAAGACGATAGGAACGGAATTAACATGCCTTTCATAGCATTTTAATTATAGAGCTAAACGAACCGTTTAAACGTCGGTTTTTGTTAAGAGCCGTTGCAGGAACGACACACCGCCGCACCCAGAGAATTTTTCCCCGAGTGCGGCGGTGCGAAGCAGATGGTTGAATCAGTTTTGTTTAGGTCACGGGAATGATACCCGGATCAATGATCAGCACTGCAATCGAGATCACAATAATCGAGACCACATTGAGCCAGAAGCCTGCGCGCAGCATGTCGCCTATCTTCAGGCGGCCGGTACCGAACACCATGGCGTTGGGAGGCGTACCCACCGGCATCATGAAGGCGCAGCTCGTTGCCATCGTGGCGGCAATCAGCAGAGACTGCGGATTGGCGTTGATGGAGTCGGCCACAGCGGCCACAAGCGGCATCAAGGTCGCAGCAAGAGCTGTGTTGGAGGTGAATTCCGAGGCAAAGCAAGCCAGAGTTGACACGCCGCCCACGATCGCCCACTCGGGCAGACCGCCCAGAGCCACCGCAGCAGCGCCCACCGCATCAGCCGCTCCGGTGCGTTGGATAGCCGCAGCCATCGCGAGACCACCACCGAACAGCAGCAGCACGTCCCAACTCACGCCCTTGGCGGCACTCGACCAGTCCAGAGCATGGATGCCCTTCTTGGCGTCCACGGGGATGATGAAGAGGATAATACCGGCGCCCATGGCGATCACGGTGTCACTCAGCGGCTTCAAGGGCTTAGTGCCGGCGATTTCAAGGCCGCGCAACACGGGACCGAACGTCCACAGCAGTGCCGCAACCACGAACACGATCAGAACTGTCCATTCGCCGCGGGTAAGCGGACCGAGATGCTTGATTTCGCTGTTGACCCAATCCTTGCCTCCGGGCAGTTCGCCGGGCTGGTCGCGGAAGAGCACGTGCACGAGCAACAGATAGGTCGCGATGATCAGAATCGTCATCGTCGGAAACGAGATCTTGAGCCAGTCAAGGAAGCTCACGGGCGAGCCATATGTTTGTTCCACGAAGCGAGCCAAAATGCCGTTGGGAGGCGTACCGATCAGGGTGTAGACACCACCCAGAGAGGCGCCGTAGGCCACGCTCAGAAGCAGGCACACACCGAAGTTGCGTTCCGCCTTATCGATGGGCTTGTCGATGCGCGTGGAGCGAACGACGGCCATAAGTGCAAGAGCGATCGGAAGCATCATGGCGGCGGTAGCGGTGTTTGACACCCAGGCCGACAGGAAGCTCGTAGCGAGCATGATGCCAAGAACGATCTGCTTGGGCTTGGTGCCCACGATACGTATCGTGTAAAGAGCGATGCGACGGTCGAGGCCCCAGCGGGCGATGCCGGCAGCAATCAAAAAGCCGCCCAAGAAGAGATAGATCGTGCTGTTGGAATATTCCTTGAGCGTCTGAGCGGGGGTCGCCACGCCAAGTAGCGGGAAGCACACGATCGGCAAAAGGGCCGTAACGGCAATCGGAACAGCTTCGGTGAACCACCAAATAGCCATCCAGAGCACCATACTCACGCAAGCGCGAGCGGCGTGCGTCAGTTCAACCGGATCGCCTTTGGCGCTCACATAAGATTCCGGCAGGATGAAATAAAGAGCCAGGGCAAGCAAGGGGCCCAGGATGAGAGGGATGACCTTGGACTTGTTGTCCAGTGCGCCGATCTCAATACTGGATTCGTGCATGTTTGCCTCCTAATAAGAAGGGCAACTGTCTGGGAAAAGATCGGCGAGAAGGCCGTATCGACTGTTGCTCGGGGTTGTTCGTACTCAAGTTATCTCTTTTTGTTAAGAGATCATCGAGTTTTGATATTAGTCAACAGAAAAGTGCACTAAAACCCTTTGTTCTTAGTATAAACCCTAATAAAACAAAAATATTCAGGACCTTTATAAAAATTGCACTATCAACCCCCATGCCTGCATCTACAGTGTTCAGCTCAGACACATACGCATAAAAAAGCCGAACTTCCGGAAAAAGGAAATTCGGCTTTTAAAGTTGCCTCCCCGGGTAAGGAGACTGGAGCCCGGGGAGATGAGCTGCTGCAAACAGCTTCGGATTACTTGTCGGCGAACCAGTTGACGGTAGGAACGTAACGGGTGGCGGCGTTGCCGGATTCCACGAGTTCCTTGCCATAACCCCAGTAGGTGTAGGCCGTCAGGGAGCCGCAGCAGATCATCAGGAAGGCGATCACAACCATGGCCTTGCGCAGACCGTGAGCGCGACCCTTGATGACGTCCCACTTCACAGCCAGACGATACAGACCGATCATGCCGTGCAGTTCGGTGGCAACCAGGAAGATGAGCGTCCAGATCAGGCCATTGTGATAGGTGTGAACCGACGACAGGTTGGGATCGATTTCGGACGGAGCCGTAAGCATGCCCATGACGTGCGGGAACACCATGCCGGTGAGGATGATGGCGGTCACGAACTGGATGAACCACAAAGAAGAATCCGTGTGGTGCACAACCTTCACGTGAGCGCGGATATCACGGAACTGCTTGTAGGAAGTCGGGAAGCGACGCAGAGCGCACAGAGCGTGGATGATGACGCAGAGCGTGATGATGCCGACGAACAAAAAGTGCAGCCAGATCTGTTCATGGCCGAAGATCGGGGTACCGCCGGAAACCTGGATCAGGTTCCAGAAGAGATCCTTGCCGACCTGAATAGAGCTGGTGAATGCCATGTGGCAGAACAGGAAGATGCCGAGGATGGCACCGGTGACGGACTGAGCCACGTCAACGTATGCAGGCCACTTGCTGGCACGCTTAGCATCCTTGAGGGTCACGCCGGCGATGACTTCGGGGCCGGTGGGGGTATGACCGTACTTGATGTTGTCGGGAGTCATGATCGATTTCCTTAGTTTTTTAATGGAATGGGATCGAGGGCAGAGACTACTACCCTGACCCTTGATTTTGATGTGCGAATAATGCTCCTTTCAGACGTTTTTAATATTGATATAAATCAAACTTTCATCGCTTAGGAGTCAATTTACTGTACCCTTTTACCGTTAATTTGCGGGTTATCCCGCATAAAAAGCCAAGATTCGATGTTTGACACTTTCCTTATACAAGGGTTAACCCTTGCTTTCTCGAAAAATTTGACTTCTGGTCTCATCTGCGCTTTTTCGGTGCCTTTCCGTCGGCCGTTGCGTGCAGCCATTGTCCGGTGATGCTCTCGGAGCACTTCATCAGATCTTCGGGAGTGCCTTCAAAAACAAGCTGACCTCCAGCGTTGCCGCCTTCAGGCCCGATGTCCACCACCCAATCGGCTCCGGCAATCACGTCGGTGTTGTGCTCAATCACGATGACTGTATTGCCAAGCGCGGTCAAACGGCGCAGCACGCGCATGAGCACGGCCACATCCTCGAAATGAAGCCCGGTCGTAGGTTCGTCCAATATATAGAGGGTACGTCCCGTGTCGCGGCGTGCCAATTCCTGGGCCAATTTGATGCGCTGCGCTTCGCCGCCCGAAAAAGTCACGGCGCTCTGGCCCAGACCGATGTATCCAAGGCCCACTTCTTCTAGCATTTCGAGCTTGCGCACGATCTGCGTGTGAACGTCAAAGAACGGCAACGCATCGCTTACCGTCATGTCCAACACGTCAGCAATCGATTTGCCCTTGTACTTCACTTCTAGCGTCTCGCGGTTGTAGCGCCGTCCGTGGCAAACCGGACAGTCAACATATACCGGCGGCAAAAAGCCCATTTCGAACTTGATACGGCCTTCTCCCTCGCAGGCTTCGCACGCGCCGCCCTCAGTATTGAAACTAAAGCGACCCGGCCCGTACCCGCGCTCGAGAGCCGCAGGTGTTGCCGCAAACACTTCTCGCAACGGCAACATGAGCCCCGTATAGGTTGCCGGATTGGATCGCGGCGTCTTACCAATTGCGCTCTGGTCGACCTCAATGATCTTGTCGAAATAATCAGCGCCTTCGATTTCCTCGAAATCAAGCGGCTGAAGCTTGGCGCGATGCAGACGCTTTTTCATAAAGCGGCCGAGCGTTTCGTTGACAAGTGTTGACTTGCCCGAACCCGATACGCCCGTGACCGCCACCAGGGCCCCCACAGGAAATCGACACGTGATGTGCTTGAGGTTGCGCCCCGACGCGCCCCTGATGATGAGAGCTTCGGAGTCAGCGGTAAACACCTTGTGAGGCGCCTGCGGCATCTTGAGTCGTCCGCTCAGATACGCACCAGTTTTGGAAGACTCGCACGCGCATATGTCCTTGACTTCACCCTGGCAAACGACCGTGCCGCCCTGTGTACCGGCTCCCGGCCCCATATCCACCACCCAGTCAGCCGCGCGAATCATTTCGGGGTCATGTTCGACCACCACAACCGTGTTGCCGGCCTTCGTGAGCTTCTTGAGCATATCGATGACGCGCCCCGTGTCGCGCTGATGCAACCCCACAGTCGGCTCGTCGAGCACGTAGGTCACGCCCGTCAAACCGGCGCCGAGCTGTCCTGCCAGACGAATGCGCTGCACCTCGCCGCCCGAAAGGCTCGATGTTTCGCGCGAAAGCGTCAGATACCCCAGACCGACGTCAATCAGAAAGCGCACGCGCTTTAAAACTTCATCAAACAAGGGTTTGGCCACGCAAGCAGCGGCCGGCGCAAGCACCAGTCCTTCAACACGCTCCACAAGTTCCAGAAGCGGTAGCCGCTGCATCTCAATCAGATTGATGCGGTTGTCGGGTACACCCACGTAAACATTTTTGACTTCTGCTCGATGACGCGTCCCGTCGCAGGCCGGGCACACGGTAGTGCGACGCAGCACGCGCATACCGTTTTTGACTGCTTCGCTCGTCGTGCGCTTCCACTTCTTTTCAAGCTGCGTGATCACACCTTCAAAGTCTGGCATGCCGAGCACCTCACGCTGCGTCTTGTTCGGGCCGTAAAGCACATAGTCCTTAACGTCCTGTGAAAGATCGTCAAACGCAACGTCCAGAGAGAACCCCAGCAAGCGCGAGGCCGTCAACAGATCCGCAAAGTTGGCTCGATTTTGCGGTGTACAGCCACACACGGCCCCCTGGCGCAGCGTCAATCGCGCGTCGCTTACCACCAACGCAGGATCAAATCGTTCTACTTCACCCGAACCTTCACATACCGGACACGCCCCGAGCGCGTTGTTAAAGGAAAACATCGCAGGGCTCAGATCGGGTGCAGTAGCTTCGCACACCGGGCAGCAATAGCGCGTGTGAAACACACGGCGCTCGCCGGTGTCCATTCTGAGATAGGCCGAGCGACCATCGCCCACCTTGACGGCCGCTTCAAAGCTTTCGGCCAAGCGCGAACGTTGCGCATCGGAACTTTTGAGTCGATCGATCACGATGTCGATCGTGTGTCCCGCCACAGGCTCAGTGAGTATCTGCTGCGGCATATCGTCGAGCGTGTACGTTTCGCCGTCGAGCAAAAGACGCAGAAAGCCGCGCTTGGTGAGCTGCTTGCCCACTTCGGCAAACGTGACAGCTCCGGGAATCTTTAGGGGCGCCAAAATCAGAACGCGCGTTCCCTCCTCAAAACCCAACACGGCATCGACCATATCGTGCACGCCGCTTTTTTGCAGCGGCACATCGTGCTCGGCACAGTACGGCACACCGGCTCGCGCAAAGAGAACGCGCAGGTAGTCGTTGATCTCGGTCATCGTGCCCACCGTCGAGCGCGATCCCGTAGTGGTCGTTGCCTGCCCGATGGCAATGCAGGGAGAAAGCCCTTCGATGGCATCCACATCGGGCTTATCCATCACATCCATGAAGCGGCGAGCGTAGCTCGAGACACTTTCAGCGTAGCGACGCTGACCTTCGGCATAGAGTGTGTCAAACGCAACTGAACTCTTGCCCGAACCCGACGGTCCGGTGACAACCGTGAGCTTGCCGCGCGGAATCTCTACGTCGACGTTTTTTAAGTTATGTGTGCGAGCTCCGCGGATGCGGATGGTATCGGGCATGAACGGTCCTTCCTAAAATCGGTTTAAGCACAAAGCTTAAGTTTTGGCTTAGGCGAATCGACTACTATACAACGCATTGCGCTCTAAAGCAGTGTTTTTTCTTCTTTTGACCTCAGCTTCCCATGACCGGCACGTCACCCGCCCCTTTGCGCCTCACACGACAGGAACGCACCGCCTCCATGACACTCGGCGCCGTGTTTGCGTTGCGACTGCTGGGCATCTTTCTGATTCTTCCCGTGTTTTCCGTCTGGGCGCAGACGCTTGAAGGCGGCACGGACGCCTTCATGGTCGGCATGGCGCTCGGCATCTATGGCCTGACCCAGGCCGTGCTTCAGATTCCATTCGGGGCAGCGAGCGACCGATTCGGACGAAAGCCGGTGATTGTGACAGGTCTCTTGATTTTCATCGCCGGTAGTCTGCTTGCATACTCTGCCGACAACATCACGACGCTCCTAATCGCGCGCGCCATTCAGGGAGCGGGCGCCGTATCGGCTGCCGTCACCGCCATGATTTCCGACAGCGTTCGGGACCAGCTCCTCACTCGCGCCATGGCCTTCGTCGGCGCCTCAATCGGCGTTAGCTTTACGTTTTCGCTTGTCATCTCCCCCATTCTGGCCGACTCCATTGGCGTACCGGGCATTTTTCTGCTCACAGCTCTTTTGTGCATGCTTGCCATTGGTGCCGTTTTGATGTTGCCGACGGCTCCAGTAAAAAGATTTGAAAACTTCCGCGCCCGCGCCAAACTTCGCGATGTGTTTCTGCACAGCCAGCTGATGCGACTCAATTTAGGCATCTTTTCGCTGCACATGGCTCAGATGGCTCTCTTTGTGGTAATCCCGCTGCGTCTGGCAGAACTTGATCTCGTCGTGGCCCAGCACTGGACCGTCTACCTTCCCGCCGTGCTCGTGAGTCTGGCGTTTCTGATGCCCGTTCTGCGGCACGCCGAAAAAACGGGTCGAACCAAAGAATTGTTCGTGGGTGCCATTTGCCTGGTGTTGGCCGCATTTGCCGGATTTGAGATTTTTGACAATTCAGTTCTTCTCATTTCAGTTTTGCTGTTAGTATTCTTCTCCGGCTTTAACGTCCTCGAAGCGTCCCTGCCCTCGCTCGTGTCAAAAACGGCGCCGCAGGAATGCAAAGGATTGGCGCTTGGTGTGTACAACACCACGCAGTCCGTCGGTGTCTTCATCGGCGGAGCCGCCGGGGGCTGGCTGTATTCGGTCTTCGGCACGCACGGCGTGTACGGCTTTTGCGCCGCACTGATGGTTCTCTGGATCATCGCGGCACAGGGTATGACGGCTCCGGCCCGCGGAAACGTTGAAGCAGACTCTTGACTTACTCGAGAGCTTAACGTTGGTATCTAACGACATATTTGGTTCAATAGTTTTATTAGGATTTAACCGTCATGGCTTCTATTAACAAGGTCATCCTGATCGGCAATCTCGGCAGAGATCCGGAAACGCGCTACACCGCAGACGGCAGTACTGCCATCTGCAACATCTTGATGGCCACTTCGCGTCGCTATAAAGACAGTCAAGGTCAGGTGCAGGAAGAAACCGAATGGCACCGCGTTGTGTTCTTCGGTCGTCAGGCTGAAGTCGCACAAACCTACTTGCGCAAAGGCAATCCGGTCTACATCGAAGGCCGCCTGCGTACCCGCCGCTACACCGACAAGGAAGGCGTTGAACGCTATTACACCGAAATCATCTGTGAAACGATGCAGCTGCTCGGTAGCCGCAACTCCTCATCCGCTCCGGTGCATCAGAGCGACGAAGCTTTTGAGTCGCCGCGCCGTGCCGCTCCCGCTGCACGACCGGCCTCTCAGCCTGCACAGCCCGCTCAGCCTGCCGTTGCAGCCGACAGCTTCAGCGATGATGACATTCCGTTCTAATCGCTGGGAAAACGTCCAGTTAGTGTTTTGAGAACCGGTCTCCGATGCGCTCGGAGACCGGTTCTCTTTATTCGTGACGAACCGCTTCAATCGGATCGAGTCGGGCGGCTCTGCGTGCCGGAAAGTACCCGAAGATAACGCCCGTGAGTGCAGCAAAAGCAAAGCTCACGATATTGATCATCGGGTCAAAAGTGTAGGGCACGTCCATCCAGCCGGTGATCAGGTAGGAAGAACCGGTGGCAAGCAAAATGCCGATGACACCCCCCATGCAACCGAGTACCACTGCTTCGATCAGAAACTGCATGAGCACTTCTCGGGCGGTGGCGCCGATAGCCAGTCGCACCCCGATTTCGCGCGTGCGCTCGGTCACTGACACAAGCATAATGTTCATGATGCCGATGCCGCCCACCAGAAGGCTGACAGCAGCCACGGCACCGAGCAAGGCCGTCATGATCTGAGTGGTGGAGGCCACTTTTTCAGCCACTTCGGCCGTGTCGAGAATCGAGAAGTTATCGTCATCACCTTCGGAAAGCGAACGACGTTCGCGCATCAGGTCGCGTACGAGTCCCTTAAGATGCACGCGATCGCTCTGCGGATCAATGCTGATGAGAATCGTGTTGACGCGATTGTTGCCGATCAAGCGTCGCGCAGCCGTATTAAACGGAATCACAACAAGATCGTCCTGGTCTCCGCCCATCGCGGCTGTTCCCTTTTCATTCAGCAACCCCACGATGCGGCAGGAAAAAGCATTGACGCGCAGCATCTCGCCGATCACGGGCGCTCCCGGGCCAAACAATTCCTTCTGAATGGTTGTGCCGATCACGCACACAGCCGCACCCGACATTTCTTCCGCGGGCTCAAAGAACCGCCCCTCGGCAAGCGTCCTGTTGTCGGTAGTGAAATAGTCCGAACTTGAACCGATGATGGTTGTCGTCCAGTTTTTACCGTTGGCTACCACGATGGTGCTGCGCTGCGACTGAGGCGCCGCCGACAAAACGCCCGCAATCTGATCTTCGAGCGCTTCAACGTCTTCGAGCTTGAAGCTCGGCGCCCCGGCTGCACCACCGGGCCCCATGCGCTGTCCCTTGCGAAGCATCAGTTGGTTGCTGCCGAAACTTTCGATTTGTTCCTTGACGGCTTCCGTGGCACCGTTGCCGACCGTCACCATCGTGATGACGGCCGCAACGCCGATCACGATGCCCAAAACCGTCAGCAGCGAGCGCAATGGATTGCGGCGAATCTGCCTAAACGCCAGCAAAAACGCGTTGCCAAGCATTTATTTACCCTCCTGCGGCGTATCGCTTGCGATCATGCCGTCGATGCAATGCACGCAGCGCCGCGCATAGGCCGCCATATCCGGCTCGTGCGTCACGAGCACGATGGTGATCTTGTCGGACTTGTTGAGATCGGCTAGAAGCTCCATAATCTCCACACTTTTGCGGCTGTCCAAACTTCCGGTCGGTTCATCGGCCATCAACAGAAGCGGTTTGGTGACGATGGCTCGCGCAATGGCCACGCGCTGTTGCTGACCGCCCGAGAGTTCTGCCGGAGTATGGTCCTCCCACTGCAGAAGGCCCACGCGATCGAGCGCAGCGCGTGCAAGTTCATGGCGTTCGGCAGCCGGCACACCTCGGTACAAAAGAGGCAGTTCCACGTTTTCCAAAGCCGTCGTTCGCGCCAGGAGATTAAATCCCTGAAAAACGAACCCCATGAACCGACGGCGCAAAAGTGCACGCTCGTCGTTGGTAAGCGTCTCAACATGCAGCCCCTGAAAGAGGTACTCGCCGCTTGTGGGACTGTCGAGCGCCCCAATAATGTTCATGGTCGTCGACTTGCCCGAGCCCGAGGGGCCCATGATCGCCACAAATTCCCCCTGATCAATCGTCAGATCAATACCGCCGAGGGCGTTGAAAGCCGCCTCCCCCGTGCCATAGCGCTTGACGATACGACGCAGTTCAATGAGGTGTTCACTCATCGTTCGCTCCCATCGACCTTAGGGCATGCTCTTGAGCTGATCGGTAATAACCTTGTCACCTGCCTGCAGCGGCCCGGAAATTACTTCCGTCATGCGCCCGTTGGTAAGGCCAGTCACGATTTCCACGGGCTTGGCCCCGCCCTTTTCATCTACCACGTAAACGGTCTGAGTGCGCTGGTACTGAGCAAGCGACACTTCCTTGGCAGTCTTGGTCCCGCGCGTACGATGCGGCGGCATCATGATGCCTACGCTTGATTTTTGTGAACTGTTATTCACAACAGGTTTGAAACGCAACGCCGTACTCGGAACCAGAAGCGCATTTTCGCTTTTGGCCGTATTGATCGTTGCTGTCGCGGTCATGCCGGGGCGCAGTTCGAGCTGAGGATTTTTGACGTCAAGGTAGGCCGTGTATGTGATCACGTTGTCGGTGGAAGTTGTCGAACCGTAAGCGACTTTTGTGAGTTTGGCGGGGAACCGCTTATTGGGGTAGCTTGCCACCGTAAAGGTCGCATCCTGCCCCTCCTTCACCTGACCGACGTCGGCCTCGTCCACGTCCACCTCAAGTTCGAGTTCGCGCAAGTCGGTTGCCACCGTCAGAAGTTCAACGGCCTGCAAACTCGCCGCCACCGCGTAACCGGGTTCAACCGAGCGAGTGAGCACCACTCCGTCAACCGGGCTCTTGATCTGGGATTTGGAAAGATCGGTGAGACGCGTATCGAGAGTTGCCTGCGCGTCGTCAATCGCCGCCCGAGCCGACTGCACGCCCGCCTTAGCCTTTAAAACGGTGGCGCGCTGAACGTCCAATTCCGTACGCGAGGGCAGCCTTCCGCCCGAGCTCTTGTTGAGCTCTTCGTAGCGGCGCATCTTGGCTTCGGCTTCCACAAGCGTAGCCTGGGCTTCGGCTAAAGAAGCCTTGGCGCTGGCAAGCGAAGCCTTTGCCTGATTGACATTGGCCTTGAGGTTGGAGTCGTCGAGTTCGATCAGCACGTCGCCAGCCTTGACAATGCTGTTGACGTCAACATTGACTTTACGAACGATGCCCGAAAGTTCGGAGCCGATTGAAACCGTACGCACCGGGTTGACGGTGCCGTTGGCCACCACGGTCACTTCCAAAGGACCGCGTGTGATTTCAACGGTACGGTACACGGGGACCTTGGCCGTATCGGCAAGGCCGAAGTACCAGACACCGGCTGCCACCGCCGCAATCAACACGGCTGCTCCGCCGATGCGTAGCGCCCGAGAGCTTTTGGTGCCGGCGCGCAATTCGTTGATGGTCAATTTCTTTTCTGTCATGTCCTTTATCCTGCCGTGCCGTTGTCGGTCGTCTGCGGCTCTGTTTCAGCCGCTCCATTTTCTGTTGTGGGCTTCCAGCCCCCTCCCATCGCGCGATAAAGCGCTATGAGCTGTGTAGCTAAATCGGCCTTGTTGCTCTGTTCATTTTCGCGAACGGAATAGAGCGTTCGCTGCGTGTTGAGTACCGTCTGGTAATCGGTGAGACCCGCCGAATACTGTTGCATGGCGAGATCGGCCGCCGATTCGGCTGCGGTCAAAGCACGCTGCAACGCATCGGCTCGACTCTGCGACGTAGTGATACCCGTGATCGCATTTTCCGTTTGTTCCAGCGCCGCCAAAAGGGTCTTGGTGTAATTGGCTCTCGCCTGATCCAAAGCAGCAAGTTGCTGTTCTGTTGCCGTCACCTGTGCGCCCCAGTCCAGAAGAGGGAAGGCAAGCGCGGCCAGAATGCCTGCCACTCCCGTACCGGAAGCTCCCAGCGTCGTGATGGTCGCAGCCTTGGTTCCGATGTTGCCCGAAAGATTGAGCGTCGGGAACCACTGACTGCGCGCCTCATAGACGCGATCAGAAGCGGCCTGCAGAGAATAGGTTGCCGCACGCATATCGGGCCGCTGCTTTAACGTCTGCGCGGGAAGCGAAACGGCCAGAGCCATCGGCGCAGCCGGCACCGTTTCGGCAGGCTTCACGTCAAGCGTTGCCACGGACTGACCGGTAAGGCGAGCTAAGGCGTTGCGATAACTGTCGATGCTTTGTTCAAGCAGCGGAATCTGAGCACGAGCATTTTCTTCATTGGAAACGGCCTGATCGACTTCCGTTTTATCTGACATACCCGCTTCATAGTTCCAGCGGGCAATGTCGGCCGCCTGCTTGTAGTTCGAAAGCGTCATCTCAGCAATAAGCTTTTGCACGTAGGCCAGCCGCAGACTCACATACGTTTGTGCAACTTCCGCGGCCACGGCAATGCGTGTGTCTTCCAAAGTCATGGCGCTCGCCATCGCTTCGAGATCAGCCGCTCGCTTGGCGGCGATATTGCCACCGGCAAGCGAAATCGCCCACGCCCCTGAAGCGCCCGCCTGCCAGCCTTCCGACCAATTGTTCTGAGCTCGATTACCTGAGCCCTGTCCGTTTGCCGTAAAAGTCGGAAACAGAGCTGCCGTTGCACCGTCGGCCAACGCCGCTGCCGAGCGAAGATTCGCAAGCGCTGTCAGAATGTCGGTGTTATGCTGCGCGGCTGCCTGCAGAAGTGCCGTTAACTCCGGATTGTTCCAGGCTTGCCACCAGGTCTTGTCGCCCAACAGCGTCGGCGGCTGCAGCTCGGGCAGCGTCGCCGTCCACTCGGCGGGCTCAAGTTTGGCCTGCTCCTGCAGAAACTCCGTGTTGCTCGCGCACCCCGCGAGCAAGACGCAGAGCGCGGCAGTCAAAGTGAGATGCGTTCGTTTCATTAATCCCAAACCCAAAAATCTGAATCCTCGTTCAGTGCCGTTTGGCTTCCTAAACAGTAATCTAAAGAGAGTCTTTACAAAGAAGCGTGAGACTTTTGTAAAGCTACGCAAATTTCGACTTCAGTACAATGCCGAATCCGCACAAACGGTTCAGCTTGTGCAATTATCTTGACACAGGACCTTGGCCTTGAGTAAGCGCTGAGGAAGTTTTTCCGCAAATCATTTCGGCTGCGATCGCTTGTTTCAGTTTTCGGGAGCTTTATTTATGTACGCACGTCCTTCGAAAATCCTCATCATCGACGACGACGTCGAGCTCGTCACGCTGCTCGTCGACTACTTTACGCTCGAAGGCTTTGAGGCCACGCCCGCGCATTCGGGTACCGAAGGTCTGCAAGCCCTCGAGAACAAAGAGTTTGACCTCATCATTCTCGACGTCATGATGCCCGGTATCTCCGGCGTCGAGACCCTGCAGCGCATTCGCGAAAAGTGGCGCACCCCCGTCTTGATGCTCACCGCCCGAGGCGACCCCGTCGATCGCATTCTCGGTCTGGAACTCGGTGCCGACGACTATGTGCCGAAGCCCTGTTCGCCGCGCGAGCTCGTCGCCCGCATCCGCGCCATTTTGCGTCGCGTGGCCGGCAACGAAAACAACCGCGGACCGGTACAAGTCGGCAAACTGCAGATCGACCTGGCTCAGCGCCGCGCACACTATGACGGCAAGCAGATTCCGCTCACGGGCACGGAACTGTCCCTTCTCGAAATGCTTGCCCGCTCAGCCGGCCAACCGGTTCCCAAGGCTGAAATCTATCCGCGCATTCTGGGCCGTCCCATGGGCCGCTACGATCGCGCCATCGACGTACACATCAGTGCCATCCGTCACAAGCTCGCTCAGGAAGGCGTTGAAGGCATCGCCATAGAAAGCGTGCGCGGCGTGGGCTATCAGCTCGTTCGCTTGGACTAATCTCAAAAGGACTTCGGATTGTTGCGTTTGAAATCCATCAGCGGCATCTTCATCCGCTTTTTTGCCGGTATCTGGCTCACGCTTCTATTCGTGGGAGCTTTGGTTTGGGGTGCCTCTTCTTTTTTTACCGAGGCACCTTCGAATTACGGCTCCTTTGAGCACAGCCCGGCCGCTGAGCGCGCAATTGGCACGGCACTGGGTATTGCCCGCTGGGGCGGGGAAGATGCTCTAATCACCTGGCTCAAAGATCCCGAAGTCAACACTCGCCCTGAAGTTTTTGTTGTGGCCCCTTCGGGCCATGAAATTTCAGGGCGCTCCATACCTCAAAAAGCGGCCGAAAGTCTGGCACATTCCGGTCCCCAGGAAGGCGTTTATACGATGCGGGGACACGGCCGACACATGCGGCCTTTCCAAGGCTACCGTTTCTTTGCCGTACGCACCGATATTCCGCCGAGCCCCATTCGACTCATCATGTGGAAAATGCCTTGGTGGGGCTGGGCTCTGATAGCGGCTTTGATTTCCGTGTTTGTTGCCGGCAGCGTCGCGTGGACATCTACGCGTCCGATCAAAAAACTGCAATGGGCCATGCAAAAAGCCTCTCAAGGTGTCTTTGACGTCCGCATTGCCAATGAAGTCGGGCACGAACACGATGAAATCGGTGAGCTCGCTCGTCAGTTTGACGCCATGGCCGAACGTATTCACGGGCTCTTTGAACGACAAAAACGACTCTTTCATGACGTCAGTCACGAGTTGCGTAGCCCCCTGGCGCGCATTTCTGTTGCCGTCGAACTGGCGGAAAAATCACCGGAAAAATCGCATGAGTTTTTGCAGCGCATCGAAGGCGACGTGCAGGTTCTCAACGCCATGGTCGACGAGTTGCTCACCTATGCCCGTCTTGACGAAAACGCAGTGATTCATTTCGAGCGGACAGATCTGGTGCCGCTACTGGAAGCCATCACCGATGATGCCGATTTCGAAGGATCTGCTACCGGTACGCATGTTACGCTGCAGTCTCCCGATTCCATCCTGATGAACATGCACGTTGATTCGCTCATGCGCGCCGTCGAGAATCTGGTTCGCAACGCACTTCGTTACTCAGGCCCCGGTCAACAGGTTTCCGTGGTAGCTAAGGAAGAAAACGAACACGTCGTGATCACCGTTACTGACAGCGGCCCCGGCATGGATCCCTCCGAACTCGAAAAGATCTTCGAGCCGTTCGTGCGCGGCAAAAATCAACCCACCGGCGGCGGATTCGGTCTAGGCCTTGCGATTGCCAAGCGTGCGGTACAACGCCACGGCGGCACCCTCACGGCAACGAACGTCGAACCCCACGGGCTCTGCATGCGCATCGATATCCCGCTTTCCGGTCCCAACGCCGTCACCTCATCCACAGCAACCGCTTAGGTCGGAAAAAGGCGCAAATTTCGCCTTTTCCGTCAGAGATAAGCGATATTACGGCTGAAATATTTGCGTGCCAACGCCTCAAAACGACCGCCTCTGATGACTATGTGCTGATCCAGAACCTTGTTGCCTGACGCTTGGCGACCTCTGAATCGGCATCAAGAGCCTGTCTGATCGCCGCCGCTGTTGAGAAGCGCGATCACTTCGCCGTGAATGCCGCCCGCCGTGCACACGGCCGAGAGATCCTTGAGCGGATTGCCGCCCGTCACCGATGTGAGCGTACCGCCCGCACCTTCCACGACCGGCAAAAGTGCGGCGATGTCCCAATAGCTCAAATCAGGGTCGATCATGATGTCGGCACCGCCCGAAGCAACGGCAAAGTAACCAAAGCAGTCGCCGAAGGTACGGTAAAGCTTGACGGCGTCGATCAGCTTTTGAATGCGCTTGTCGCCCTTTTGTTCCCCCGTCGTCCAGTGGCTCGTTGCAAGAAGCGTTGCCTCGGACAACTGAGTGCAGTCACGCACATGAAGCGGACGAACCAAGGGCGCGGTGCCGTTGTCGTAGTGAAGCGTGGTGCCTGAAAGGGAACCCACCGTACGCACGCGTGCAGCAGGATGACTGACGGACGAGAGAATCGGCCTGAAACCCGCTCCGTCGTCGCGTTCGAGCGCAATCAGCGTGCCGAAAAGAAAACTGTTGGTGATAAAGCTGCGGGTGCCGTCAATCGGATCCAGTATCCAGCGATACCGAACCCCGTCAACTTCCTGGCTTTCCTTGATGCCGAACTCTTCGCCGAAGATTCCGTGCTCAGGGAACCGCTCATCAATCATCTGGCGCATGATGGCCTCGGCCTGTTTGTCAGCCTGCGTCACGGGCGTGCCGTTGTCCTTGTCGTCGACTTTAATGCCGCGCAGGAAGCGGGCCGAAATCTCAGCAAAGGATGCGTCGAGAAGCTCAAAAAGAAAAGGCGTAAAACGTTCGAGTTCGGCCGGCGTTGCCGGCGCGCAGTAGCTATTGGCGGTCACAGCGGGACTCCCAGAAGAATCGCGATCTATTGCTTCAAATCCTAACGCCGAGGCGGCGGTATTGAGCAAGACAAAACGGAAATTTATTGCCGCATTGTGGCTGATAGATATGTCCTATCCGTGACATTGATATCACCCCTTTTCCGATGCCTCTCCCCATCAACAGGCCGCTCAAATTTTTGCTTTACTTTCAGTCGATTAGAAGATTCCAGAGAGTAACAGAAAAGAATTCTCACATCCCGGCTGTCTTTTTCTTTTTTGTCGATCCCTTTTAAGCGGGTGCTTCTGATAGATTTTTCGCACACGATGAGTGGCAGAAAGCCGCAAATCACACCAGTTTGAAATCTTGTTTTTATAAGGAATACTCCGATGTCCATTCTTCGCACCGAAGTTCTCCCGTTCAAGGCCACCGCTTTCAAGGATGGCGACTTCATCAATATTTCCGAAGCCGATCTCCGCGGCAAGTGGTCCGTCGTGTTCTTCTATCCGGCTGACTTCACCTTCGTCTGCCCGACCGAACTTGAAGACCTCGCCGAACACTACGAAGAGTTCCAGAAGCGCGGCGTTGAAATCTACTCCGTATCCACGGACACCCACTTCACGCACATGGCCTGGCACGGCTCGAGCCCGGCTGTCGGCAAGGTCCGCTTCCCGATGGTGGGCGACCCCACGGGCGTGATCTGCCGCAACTTCGGCGTGATGATCGAAGAAGCCGGTCTTGCCGAACGCGGCACCTTCGTGATCAACCCCGAAGGCAAGGTTGTGGCCTGTGAAATCCACGACGGCGGCATCGGCCGCGATGCAGCCGAACTGCTGCGCAAGGTGGAAGCCGCTCAGTACGTAGCTGCCAACCCCGGCGAAGTCTGCCCTGCTCGCTGGCGTCCGGGCGCACAGACGCTCAAGCCCTCTGCAGAACTGGTTGGCAAGCTCTAATCCGACTCTTTCACAATCAATTATCTGATTGAAATTTGCGGCAGACGTCCGGTACGTCTGCCGTTTTTTTCTTGTCATCGTCTCTACACAAAACCATCATCGTTTCGACATACCTCCCGATTATCGTTGCGGCGTCTTTGAAAAAACAAAGAAACACCACACTGATTCCCTACTTCAGGATTACAAAAATGACCACAATCAGTCGCCGCAACTTCGGCAAATTTGCTTTTGGTTCCGCTCTGATGATGAGCGGTTTCGGCTTCACAAACGTTTTTGCACAAACCGGCAAAACCGCCATCTGCTACAACGTTCCTGCCGAATGGGCCGGCTGGGGCAATATGCTTCAACTCATTGCCAAAGAAACCGGCATCAATGTGCCCATTGACAACAAAAATTCCGGCCAATCGGTCTCTCAGGTCATCGCCGAAGCCAAAAACCCTGTGGCCGACGCTATGTACCTCGGCATTTCCTTTGCCATCAATGCAAAAAAAGCCGGCATCATCGAACCGTTCAAGGGCAAAGGCTGGCAGTCTGTTCCGGATAATCTCAAGGATCCCGACGGCTATTGGGTTTCCATCCACGCCGGCACCGTCGGCTTCATGGTCAACAAGGAAGCATTGGGCGATGTACCTGTTCCGAAGAGTTGGAAAGATTTGTTGGATCCGAAATACGACGGCATGGTCGGCTTCCTGGATCCGTCTTCTGCATTTGTCGGCTATGCCTGTGCCGTGGCCGCAAACCAGGCGTTAGGCGGTTCGCTTGATAACTTTAAACCCGGCATTGAGTTCTATAAGAAGCTTCTTGAAAACCACCCGATCATTCCGAAGCAGACAGCCTACGCCCGCTGCTTGTCCGGTGAGATTCCCATTCTGTTTGACTATGACTTCGATGCCTATCGAGCCAAATACACCGACAAGGCGCCGATTGAGTTTGTCATCCCCCGGGAAGGCACGATTCAGGTTCCGTACGTGATGTGCATGGTTAAAAACGCACCGCACCGAGAAAACGGGCAGGCTGTGATTGATTTTGTTCTCAGCGAAAAAGGGCAGCAGTTCTGGGCGGAAAACTATCTGCGTCCGGTTCTCGGCGAACTGCCGGCTTCCGCTAAGGAAAAATTCCTCCCGGATTCGGAATACAAGCGAGCAATCGGCATTGACTACGCCCGCATGGCCGCCGTGCAGGAAAGTTTCAGCGAAGCCTACCTGAAGGCCACCAAGGGCTAATCAAAGCTTTGAGAGTCACTATGAAATCCCGTTCTACGTGGCTCTATCTGCTTCCGGCGATCACCATTCTGGCAGCATTTTTTGTGCTGCCGGTGGTGAGACTTATTCCTGCCTCCGTATCGTCGGAAAGCGGTTTAGGGCTTTATCTTGAAATCATCACCAATCCCCGCTACAGCACAAGTGTCCTGTCGACCATTGTGCTTTCGGTCTTTGTCACGCTTGCCAGCCTTTTCGTGGGAGGCCTAAGCGGACTTTTTCTCGAACGTCACCGTTTTTGGGGACGTGATGCAATCGTCGGACTTATCACGTTGCCGCTGTCATTCCCCGGCGTAGTCGTTGGCTTCATGATCATCATGCTTGGCGGTCGAAATGGCCTGATCGGCATGTTTACTCAGGGATTAGGGGCCGGAAAGCTCGTATTTGCGTACGGCATGGCAGGCCTTTTCCTGGGCTATCTCTACTTTTCAATCCCGCGCGTCGTCACTACTGTCATGGCAGCGGCAAAGAAAATAGATCCGATGTACGAGGAAGCGGCGCGAACGCTAGGAGCCTCGTCGTTCCGAATTCTCAAAGACGTCACGCTCCCTGCTCTGGCTCCTGCACTCTTTTCCACCGGTGCGCTCTGTTTTGCTACCTCCATGGGGGCCTTCGGTACCGCCTTTACGCTTGCAACCGACATCAATGTTCTGCCGATCACGATTTACACCGAATTTACGCTTTCGGCCAACATCGCCTCTGCAGCAATGCTTTCTGTCGTGTTGGGACTGATCACCTGGATCATGCTTGTCGCGGCGCGCCACTTCTCCGGCTCCTCTACCGTTACCGGTGCCGCCTAAGAACTGGAGCAAACAATGTCAGCAAAAAAATCCTTCAACGGCGCTGTTTGTTTTGAAGCAGCTCTAACCGGACTTACGCTCCTGTTTTTGATGGTGCCCGTGATCCAGATGGTCATCACGGCCTTCACGGTCAACGCTTTTCGCGGCATCAAATCCGGGCTCACTACGCAATGGCTCGTCAAAGTTCTCGAACTGTACGGCGATACGATTGTCAGAAGTCTTGGTCTTGCTCTGATGACACTCATCGTCTGCGTCATCGTCGGGGTGCCTGCCGCTTGGGTCTTGGTGCGTGAACAACGCAAGCGCTGGGCCGCTTTTATCGAAGAAGCATTCATTCTGCCGCTTTCAATGCCGGGGCTGGCAGTCGGCCTGGGCATTCTGCTCATCTGGGGCGGTTTTTCCTATTTCCGACAAAGCATCTTCTTTCTCTTAGCCGGCCACGTCATGTTCTGTCTGCCGTTCATGGTTCGGTCGGTGACTGCCGTTCTGCGCGTCGAACCGCTTTCGCAGTATGAGGAAGCTTCGGCCACGCTCGGCGCTTCGGCCTGGACGACTTTCCGCAGGGTCGTCGTTCCTGTTGCAATGCCGGGAATATTGGCGGGCGCCCTGATGGTCGTCACGGTTTCGCTCGGTGAATTCAACATTTCCTGGATGCTTCAAACTCCCTACACCAAAACGCTTCCGGTCGGTTTGGCAGACAGCTACGCGTCAATGCGACTGGAAGTGGGCAGCGCCTACACATTCATCTTCTTTGTCATCCTAGTGCCGCTTCTCACGCTCATGCAGAAACTTCCGGAACGCTTGAGCAAGCGCCGTGCGCTCAAAAACAAATAAGAACTGGTAAGAAATATGGATCAGAACCTCAATCCGGGACAAGAACCTGTCTCGATCGAACTCAAAAACGTCAGCAAGCACTACGGCGAGACACTGGTGCTTACCCCCTTTTCGCTCACGATGGAAGCCGGCTGCCGTACCGTGCTGCTGGGACCTTCCGGTTGCGGCAAAACAACGCTGCTGCGAATGATTGCGGGCCTGGAAACTCCCGATGAAGGATCTCAAATCTGGATCGGCGGAAAAGACGTAACCAACATTCCCGCCGAAAAAAGACAAATTGGTTTCATGTTCCAGTCCTATGCCCTCTTTCCCAATATGACTGTTGCTGAAAATGTGGCATATGGCCTGACAGTACGCAAAGAAGATCCTCAAAAAATCAAAGAAACCGTCGCGAGAATGCTCGAACTCGTCAATCTTGAGCCATACGCCGATCGTCCTGTCCAAGCACTTTCAGGCGGACAAAGACAGCGCGTCGCTCTTGCTCGTGCTTTGGCCATCCGGCCCCGCGTTCTCCTTCTCGATGAACCGTTGACTGCTCTTGATGCACTTTTGCGACACAAAGTGCGAGAAGAGCTCGCAGTCATCCTGAAACGTTTGGGGATCACTGCCGTCATCGTCACTCATGATCAGGACGAAGCTATGGTGCTCGGCGACAAAATTGTTGTCATGCAAGGCGGCGTCATCCATCAGGCCGACACGCCTCAAAATGTTTGGGACAATCCTGCCACCGATTTTGTGGCCGGTTTCGTCGGAAACAGCAACAAGCTCAAGGGAACACTTTCCAACGGAATTTTGGATATTGACGGCGGCACGATTGCCGTCAGCGACCTTTCTCCCTCCAGCCAAGAACGCTTGAAAGGTTTGGATCAAATGACCGTGCGAGCTTTTGTCCGTCCCGAATCAGCCAGTATTGAACTTACTGCGCAGCACTACAAAGAACCCGTGCTGCGTGTTCCGGTCATCGTGCGCGATTTTCACTTTATGGGCAGCTTCATCCGCATTTCCGTAGAGCTGAAATCGCACACCAAACTTGTGAAAGTCAATATGTCCGAAATCCCGGCCGGAATTGAACCGGGCTGTGAAGCAACAATGATTATCCCTGCCAGTGATCTGATGGTGTTTGCCGGCAGTAAGGTTGAAGAAAAATGATGAAGATTCTGCACTTATCCGACCTTCACGTCGAACCGGTCGGCAAACTTGCCTACGCACGTGCCAACACCGCCCGCCGCATGATTGAACTAACGGAATGGCTGGCCCAGCATAAAGATGAATACGATGCGATTGCAGTTTCAGGCGATTTGAGCTGTGACGGAAACATTGATTCTTACCATCTCATTGATGCTATCTTCCGTTCTCTTCCCAAACCTTGTTTCATGGTTCCGGGCAATCACGACCGCAGAAAACCATTTTTAGAATGTCTCTCTCACTTCTGTCCAAATGTCTACAGTCCCGAAAACTTGAGTTTTTCGGTCGATCTCGGTGACTACCGGCTTTTCATGCTCGATACGCTCCAACCGGGCATTCACTGGGGTGCTTTGCCCGATGGTGTACTCGACTGGCTTGAAGCTGAGATGAAAAATACCAACAAGCCTTCCTTGGTTTTCTGTCACCATACGCCGGTCAAACCCGGTATGGGCTATATGGATGAACCATTCGGAAACGGGGACCGCTTCATTGAGATTCTCTCGCAACGGCCGGATGTACGTCTCTGTACAGGCCATTTACATCGCCCCGTAGCAACCCTTGCCAAAAACAAAGTTGTCGTTGTCACGGCACCGTCCGTTTCCTTGCAGATGCTGCTTGACTTAACCCCCAAGGGTGGTGATGAATTTGTCTTTGAAACACCGGGATACGCTGTGCATACCTTCCTGGATGACGGTTGGGTAACACACTTCGGTCAATTCCCGTTCCCCAGCGACTTCAGCGGTCCGTATCCGTTTGTCAACACAATCAATCCAGACGCTTAAGTCCCGTTCTGGAAAAAAACGCGGAAGAGCATTCGCCTCCTTCCGCGTTCTTTTTTTCAGATTTCAGGACTGTCGAAAATCACTGACCGGATGCGATCTTGTCCTGGAATTCGCAGTACGTTTCCTTCGTAAAGACGGGTTTGAAGTTGGCGCAAATTTCTTCAGCCTTCTTCGCATCGTCGTACAAAAGATCAATGATTGTCATGGCTAGCACTTCGGGCGACTTTTCGTAGGCCACTTCTTCGTTGTCGAGAACGAAATTGGCACCGTGCAAAACACCCTTGGCGCAACCCACCCACGGATGTACGACAGGAATCAGATGCGAGACGTCGCCCATTTCGGTACTGCCGGCATTGTGTGCGCCGACGGCCACGTGTTCTTCACCGAAAAGCGCCACGGCATTGTCGCGCAACACGTTGCGCAGATTTTCGTCAGGACGCAACGGCAGGTAACCCGGCAGGTCCTGCAGTTCACAGGTCGCCCCCACGGCATCGGCACCCGCACGCAGTGCACGGTTGATGTCGGTGTTGTAGCGAAGCAGTGCATCCACATTGGCTGCACGCGTGTAGCTTTCCATCGTGACGTAATCGGGAATTACGTTCACCAGATCGCCGCCCGAGTTGATGATCGGATGAAAGCGCACGAAGTCGTCTTCGCGGAAACGTTCGCGGATGGCATTGACGCCCATCACGCCCATCATGGCGGCGTTGAGCGCATTGATACCCTTGTCGGGCGCGCCCGCAGCGTGAGCCGCACGTCCGCGATAGGTCATAAGCTTTCCGACAAAGCCATTGCAGCTACCGCCCAGATCATAGAAGCCATGCGGATCGTTTGTGATGTTGGCGTGCATCTGCATGGCGATATCAATGCCGTCGAAAGCGCCTTCGGCAATCAGTTGCTGCTTGCCGCCGAGATAACGCAGGTCACCCTTTTCACGCAGGCCGTTGCGGAAGTCAATTTCGACATACTCTTCAGCCGGAACAGCAAAGAGCATCAGGTCGCCGTCGAGTTCGTCCATGATGCCGGCGTCCTTAAAGGCCATGCCGACGGCGAGCATATTGGCAAGCTGCACGTGGTGACCGCAGCAGTGCGCCGCCCCGGTTTTGGGATCGGCATGAGGATGGTCGCGGCAGATGATGGCGTCAAGTTCGCCCAGAAGCGCCACCGTCTTCTTGCTCTTCTTGCCCTTCATGCGGGCGCGAACACCCGTGATGCCCCAGCCGGTTTCGCACGACAGGCCGAGCTTTTCAAACTCTGCCTTGATTTTGTCGGATGTCTTCGTTTCCTTAAAGCCCAATTCGGGTTCGGCAAAAACGCTTTCGGCTACAGCCTTGATGTCGGCACGACGCGCACGAATGGCTTCGCACACGCGGCGCTTGAGATCTTCCTTACTCATGATGTTTCTAGGCGTAAAAGTTCAACAAAAAAAGGCGAGCCCTTCAGACAGCGCACAAGCCGCTGGAGCTCGCCTGCGCATTACTAGGCGTCAGAATACACCTTCGAGGCCCAACATGATTTCAGCCAGAACCGTTGCACAAATGAAGCTGCCGGCAGCCACGGCCAATGCCACGGGAATGATTCGCCAGGAAAGCGCCTTGAAAGCTTCCATGTCCTTGCCCACCGAGAGACCGGCGTAGGCAAGCAGCGGCGTGGTCAACGCAAGGAAGCTCACCTGCTTGGTGTAACTGATCACAACGTCACCGCCCGGGAAGCCCGGAATGGACACCATCACGGCCACGATCGAAACCCAGAACACCATCGGAAGCTTGTGGAAGCCCGGAAGCTTCGAAATAAAGATGCCGATGGAAGCCAGCACGACCAGAAGGAAAACACCGATGGCGCTGGCACCGAGATCCGGATGGATGTTGATGAGGTTGGCTACCCAGCTGAAAACACCCGTCACCAGAAGGATAAAAACCATATCCTTCATTTCATTCAAAATTTTCATCATGATCTTTCTCTCTTTAACTTTGCAGTCTTAGTTGTTACGTTCCCGATTCGTCAAGCCGCTTTTTTGGAGCGCAGCGAATCCATCCAGCCGTAGACCTTGACAGTCACCGGCAGCGAGATGAAGAGCGCAAAGTAAATACCCAGAACGGTGGTGAGCAGGTTGGCGGCAGCCGCGTAGGCCTGCACCGTTTCGGCCCATTCGGGGTGAGAAGCAATAATGGATGCGGTGGAAGCAGCCATCATGGAAGCACTGCCGATGCCGGCACCCATAGCAAGAGCGTGCGGATGGAAGATGCCCATCTGAGCAATGACGCCTGCAAGAATTGAAACCCAAAGTGCACCGAAGACAGTACCGCAGATGTACATGCCCATCACACCACGGCCTTCGGGCGAGTCAAGCCCGTAGCGCTCGGCAATAATGGCGATATTGGGTTCGCGGTCAATGGAGTAGCACGCGCCGATGGCTTCACGCTTCATGCCGACGAGGAAGGCCACGGGCAGGCCGAAGACGAGCGTGCCGAAGAAGTGACCGAATTCCTGAACGAGCAATGCCAAAGAAGAATTGGCGAGCTGTTCCAGGTTCGGACCAATGTCCAAACCGAGCTTGGTCACCAAAATGAGCATGCCCACGGAAAGAACACGGGAAGCGCGCTCCATTTCGGGCAACTTCAGAATCTTGAAGTTGGGGTAGCTGATGATGCCGCCGATAATCAGGGCATAGAACAGCGGCAGGAAAATGATCAGATCAAAACGCTTCATGCCGATCGATTCTGCGACGATCACGATCAGAAGCGCCAGCAGATGAAGCTTCCAGTTTTTAATAAGGTCCATTTGGTTCTTCCTTGTTGTCCGATCTCGGGCATTTTCTGTCGAAATCGTTTGTACCTGGGGGTTGGCAGCTCCTCGTGCACAGGCTTCCGTTAAGAAGCCAAGCATGCAGAAAACACAAGCGGAGGCAAGACTTTTGTCGATCTCCCTCCGCTACAGTGTCCTCACAATGCCCTCGACGGAATTTTCCTTTCCGCCGATGCTGCGCGGCAGCTGTCTCTTTATCCGATTACACTTGGCGCGCTCGAGCCACGCGGCAGTCATCGCGACGCGCCGGAAAAGCGTATCCGCTGATGTTGCTTTGAAAAACTGCCGCGAGGATCATTTTGAATCGTGTCGATTGCGTTCAAGCGTTACGGACAAAAGGGGCCGGCGGGAGGCCCTCTAGGTCGGACAGTACCACGCCAAAGCCCAAAAACTCAAGGAAATCGCGGTTTTGCACGCAAAATTAGCCATCTAGCCTAAGGAATTTTGCTCACTTTTGTCTTCGTTTTGACATCGTCCCGTGCAATTGCAAAGAAACCTCAAAGTTTTGAGCCGCGTCAGCAATCCGAGTCTTCAGTTTTGTCAAGACACGCATTCCTTTAGGTCATCGGCTTGAGTTTTACTTGCGCTCGGGAGCAAAATGCAGAGATCATCATACGAAAGAAGGAGGGCCTGCGATGTCCAATTACCTTACCGAAAACCTTCGTACTGTAGCTTTGGTCGGGCACAGCGCTTCGGGCAAGACGAGTCTTGTCGAAGCTATGCTGGTTCGTACCGGCGCCATCGCTGAAGCCGGCTCCGTCGAACGCGGCAATACCGTTTGCGACAACGATCCGCAGGAAAAGGCGGTCGGTCACTCGCTTCGTATGGCCGTAGCGCACATCGACACCGCTATGCCCGACCTGACCCCGGTGCGCATTCACGTCATTGACACTCCGGGGGGCCCCGACTACGTCGGTCAGGCACTGTCCGCTCTCGACGCCGTCAAGTCCGTTGCCGTAGTGGTCGATGCCACCAAGGGCATCGAACTGATGACGCGCCGCATGATGCAATGGGCTGAAGAACGCGGTCTGTGCCGCGTGATCGTGGTCAACAAGATCGACGCTCCCGACATCAACCTTCATGAACTTCTTGACGAACTCAAGGAAGCCTTCGGCGACGGCGTTCTGCCGATCAACCTTCCCACCAAGGGCTGCACCCGTGTCATCGACTGCTTTGATAAGGATTCGGGCGAAAGTGACATCATGACGGTGAGCGACGTTCACCGCGCCTTCATCGAACGCGTCGTGGAAGTCGACGACGAAACGATGGAAAAATATCTCGAAGAAGGCGATGTGGATCCCTCCACTCTTCACGGCCCCGTGACGAAAGCCCTGCGCGAAGCCCACGTCATTCCGGTGTGCTTCACCTCTGCGAAGAACCTCATCGGCATTCGCGACTTCATGAAGGTGATCATCCGCCACCTGCCCTCTCCGAGCGAAGCCAACGATGCTCAGTTCATCGACAAGGAAGGCGCTCCCTACCAGACTCAGCCCGACAAGACTCTGCCCATTGTGGCTCACGTCTTCAAGGTCGTGAGCGACCCGTTCGTCGGCAAGATCGGCGTCTTCCGCGTACATCAGGGTTGCATCACTGCCGGTTCCACTCTGTACGTCAACGACAACAAGAAGCCCATCAAGGCTGCCCGTCCGTTGATTCTGCAGGGCAAAAACACGTTTGAAACCGACGAACTGCACCCCGGCGACATCGGCGCTCTCAACAAGATCGACGAACTCACCTACGGTTGCATCCTGCATTCCGACCCGAACCTCGACATCCGCATGCGGCCTCTGCCCTTCCCCAAGCCCATGCTCGGCTTGGCGATCGCTCCGGCCCGCCGCGGCGACGAAGGCCGCATGAGCGAAGTGCTCGGCAAGATGCTTGCTGAAGATCCGACGCTTTCGGTCGACCACGACGTCGTTCTGAACGAAACGGTGCTGCGCGGTCTGACGGAAATGCATGTGCGTACGGTGCTCGAACGCATGAAGGAACAGTTCAAGCTTGAAGTGACGACCAAGACGCCGTCCGTACCCTACCGCGAAACGATTTCGGGTTCGGCCGAAGGCCATGCTCGTCACAAGAAGCAAACGGGCGGTGCCGGTCAGTTCGGTGAAGTCTATCTGCGCGTCGAACCGCTGCCGCGCGGCGAAGGCTTTGTCTTTGCCGATGAAGTCAAGGGCGGCGCCATTCCGTTCAACCTGATCCCGGCCGTGGAAAAGGGCGTGCGCGAAGTGCTCGCCACGGGCTTCGTTGCCGGTTACCCGATCGAAGACATCAAGGTAACGGTCTACGACGGCAAGTACCACCCAGTGGATTCCAAGGAAGTGGCCTTCGTTTCGGCCGGCCGCAAGGCCATGCTCGATGCGCTTGCCAAGGCCTCGCCCCAGGTGCTCGAACCGATCGTGGAAATGATCATCACGGCTCCCGACGGCTACATGGGCGACATCACCGGCGACCTCGCAAGCCGTCGCGGCCAGATTGTCGGCACGGATAATCTCCCGGGCGGCATGATGGAAATCCGCGCTCAGGTTCCTCTGGCTGAACTGGAAAATTACGCTACGCGTCTGCATGCCCTCACGCAGGGCGCCGGCGCCTTCTCGATGGATCTGTCGGGCTATCAACCCGTTCCGTCCCAGAAGCAGGCCGAACTTGCCTCCAAGTTCAGTCTTAAGGCTGAAGAAGACTAACCAACTCTCACAAACACCCGCTTCCGTTGCGAAACGGGTGCAATTTTCCTCCCGAGCGGCATTTACTTTGTGAACTGCCGCTCATTTTTTGCCCAAAGCAAACTGCCGGAAATTGTGACCTTTCAGTCAATCTTCCACCGGCGGCTTTTCTGATTCGGGCAGGCAAACCACATAGCGAGTGTTTCTGCCGGAACCTTCCCGGATGATCTGCTGCTTGTCCTTTAGCTTATTCAGCCAATAGTTTGTGGTTATACGAGGAATGGCAAGTTGCTCCTCAATTTGAGCTCGCGTCAACAATCCCTCTCTTTCCTTCCAACTTTCTTCCAATAATGCGTCCAGTTCTATCGAACTTGGAAGAAAAAATATTTCTTTAATATCAGCACATTAAAAAAAGCCTGCAACCTTCCAGGTTTTCTTCCAACTTTCCCTCCAAAACTTAGAAGAAAAGGCTTCCTCCTTCCAACCTTTAATGTCCGTACACGACGCCCAAAACAAAAAGACCTCCGAGTCAACCGCCCGACGAGCCTCGAGCAACTCGGAAGTCTTTCCGTACAAAGCAGATTTTGCGGCTCTTAGTTCTCAAGCCATATAGTTACCGGTCCGTCGTTGACGATATTAACGACCATGTGCGCTCCGAAAATGCCTGTCGCAGTCTTCAGCCCGGAAGCTGCACATTCTTCAACAAAAATGTCAAAGAGGCGCTTTCCGTCTTCGGGAGCAGCCGCGGGCGTAAAGCTCGGACGGTTGCCGCGGCTGGTGTCAGCAGCAAGCGTAAATTGCGAAACGAGCAGCAATTCCCCTGAGATATCCGATACCGAACGGTTCATCTTGCCGGCATCATCCTCAAAAATACGATAGCGCAACACTTTCTGCGCCAACGCGCGAGCTTTTTCTTCGGTATCTCCTTTGACGGCGCAGACAAGTATGCACAGGCCGCGACCGACTTCACCCACGGTTTTCCCGTCGACTGTCACGCCAGCCTGCGCCACGCGCTGCAACAACGCGATCATTTTTTAACTCACCGTGACCTTAGCCCAGCGGCGCTTGCCGACCTGCAACGTGTAGGTACCGGGCTTTACCTTGAGACCGCGATCGGAAATGCGTTCGCCTTCCAGACGGACACCCCCCTGATCAATGTTGCGGTTGGCTTCACCCGTGCTCGGGCACAGACCGGCTTCCTTGATGAGACGGGCAATGCCGATTTCTCCGTCGGGAGCGGCAACATTGACTTCAGGGATGTCCGAAGGCACGGCACCGGCGCGGAAGCGATTATTGAATTCTGCTTCGGCCGCATCAGCCGCCTTTTCATCATGGAAGCGAGCCACGATTTCTTTGGCAAGCAACACCTTGGCGTCTCGCGGATTGCGACCGTTTTCGCATTCGCTCTTGAGTTCGGCAATCGCCGCATTACTCTTGAGACTCAGCAGGTTATACCAATCCCACATGAGCGTATCGGAAATGCTCATCACCTTGCCGAACATCTCATCGGCACTTTCCGTGATGCCGATGTAGTTGTGCTTGGACTTACTCATCTTATTGACGCCATCAAGGCCCACCAACAAGGGCATCGTGAGGATGCACTGCGGTTCCTGGCCATACTGGCGCTGCAGTTCGCGGCCCACAAGCAGGTTGAAGCGCTGGTCGGAACCGCCGAGTTCCAGATCGGCATGAAGAGCGACCGAGTCGTAGCCCTGCATCAAGGGGTAGATCAGTTCGTGCACGGCAATCGGAAGCTGTTCGGCAAAACGCTTGGCAAAGTCGTCGCGTTCGAGCAATCGAGCCACCGTGTAGCGGCTGGCAAGCTGAATGAGGCCCGTAGCGCCCAACTGGTTGCACCATTCGGAATTCCAGCGCACTTCGGCCTTTTCGATGTCGATGACGTGAGCAGCCTGTTCGAGATAGGTTTCGGCGTTGACCTTAATCTGTTCAGGCGACAGCGGCGGACGGGTCGTATTGCGGCCGGTCGGATCGCCAATGGCGGCCGTAAAGTCACCGATCAGGAAGATCACCGTGTGGCCGAGATCCTGCAGCTGACGAAGCTTATTGAGCACCACCGTGTGACCGACGTGAATGTCGGGAGCCGTGGGATCCAGACCGAGCTTGCAACGCAACTTGGTGCCGGTCGCCTTGGCGCGGGCCAGCTTCTGCTCCAATTCGCTTTCGATCAAAAGCGTGTCGGTACCGCGGGCAATCGTGGCCATTGCCTCCTTGATTTCGGGCGTCACTTCGTATTTCTTTTCTTCGGTACGGGCGGATTCAACAGACATCGGTATGGAATTCCCAAAAAAGCTTTTTCATTCAACGGCTGCGACACATTCGCAACAAACGGAGCGATATTGTACCGAACGGCAAAGAATCAAGCTCAAACAGCTCGCAACGCTGGTCTGAAACGGCTTTGTCCAAAATGCAAATTCTTTTTTCACATAGAGACAGCACTGTGTCACCAAACTAAAATACCAGCTTGGTTTGGCGCAACCTCGAAAAATGGTTGTCAAAAAGCGCCTTCGGCCCAGTTTCATCGCTTCTAAATGACCTCTCAGCTTATTGTCGGTAAAGAATTGCGGCGCCTTGGCAAAGGCGTCATCGACCTCGCTCGTTCTCGACGTCTGTCGCAAGTGGGCGGAGGCGGTGTCACGCGCACCTATCTGGTCGCGCTGGGTTTGTTCTGCGTGCTTCCGATCGGCGCAACGGCCGCCCTTTATTATTCGATTCCGAACGAAACGCTCACGGCTTCCCCCGTTCGTACGCTTACGGTCGAACCGGTTCGCCTTCCTGATCTGAGAGGCCAAATGGCGGCCATCGAAGCCGTCACCGATCCGATTTCGCACGAAATCTTCGTGCGCGAGGCCGAAACGCTCACCTCGCTTCTGGCTCGTCTGCAGATCAAGGACACGCAGGCGCGCGACTTCATCATTCGCAATCCCATAACACAGGCTCTCGTCTATCCCAAGCAGGGCCAGTTTGTGACAGCCGTGGCCGGCGAAGACGGCAAGCTCGAAGAACTGCGTTTGTACACTGACAGCGACATTTCCGGCAAGGGGTCTCTTTTAGAAGTGCGACGTACGGCACGAGGCTTTCAGGCCCGTACGACCCCCTACGAGTACGACACCGAACTCACCATGGCAAACGGCGTGGTGTCAGGCTCTCCCGACACAAGTCTCCTCAACGCGGGTGTACCTGCCAAGATCGTCGAACAGATGCATTCGGCCTTTGACTTCGATCGAGATGTCGTCAGCCAACTGCAGCGCGGAGACGCATTCCGCCTGATTTATGAAACAAAGTTTGCCGAAGGCAGTTTCGTGAGACACGGCAGACTTCTGGCCATGCAGCTTGATCACGACGGCAAGACCACTGAACTCTTTCGCTTTGACAACGACAATGCCGGCGGCAACTTCTACGACGCCGAAGGTAATATTTCGCGGCGCACGTTCATGCGCGTACCGCTGGACGTTCAAAGCGTAACGAGTGAGTTTTCTCCCATGCGCCGCCACCCCGTGACGGGCGTTCTTCGCCCTCATCTGGGCACGGACTTCCGCGCCCCCTGGGGCGCCGTGGTACGCGCCGCAGCCGACGGCACTGTGGAATTTGCGGGCGTCGGCACGGGCTACGGCAACTACATCCGCATCGCGCACGGCCCGGGCATTCTGACGCTTTACGCGCACCTTTCCTCCATTGACCCGCACGTCAAGAAAGGCACAAAGGTCAAGTACGGCGAAGTGATCGGCCGCGTGGGCCAGACAGGTCTTGCAACCGGTCCGCATCTGCACTACGAATTGAAATTCGGCAATGTGCAGATCAACCCGATGACCGTACGGCTGCCTGACACCAAGAAGCTGACACCCTATCAGTTTGCGCAGATGGAGGTGCTCATTGCTCCGCTGCGTGCCAAACTAGCCCGCCTGCAGCAGGTGCAGGTGAGCAGTCTGAGCGGCAAAAACGCCGTTTCTCAAACGAACTAAAATTACCATTCCCCAAACCAAATCGGAGATTTTCAACCATGGCCAAGACAGTGACCCTGGGTTTAATGTCGGGAACCAGTCTTGACGGCGTAGACGCCGTCGCCGTCGATTTTTCCGGAGTGGGACCGCGTCTGATCGGCCATCACCACATTGAATTTCCCAAACCGCTCAAGGAAAAACTCCTTGCGCTGTGCCAGCCCGGCGACAACGAAATTGATCGCATGGGCGTTGCCTCCGTGGAACTCGGCAAGTTCTACGTGCATTGCGTAAACGAACTGCTTGACGTCGCCGACATCGGTCGCAAGGATGTGGCAGCCGTCGGCATTCACGGGCAGACGATTCGTCACCGCCCCGAACAGGGCTGGACGCTTCAGCTCAACAACCCGGCGCTCGTCGCCGAACTCTCGGGCCTTGACGTCATCAGCGACTTCCGCAGCCGCGACATTGCCGCCGGCGGTGAGGGCGCTCCGCTTGTGCCCGCTTTTCACCGTCAGGTCTTCATGGGCGAAGTCGCCCGCTCGGTCGTCAACATCGGCGGCATTGCCAACGTCACGTTCCTGCCTCCTCGCCGCGGCTACGGCAAGATCATCGGCTTTGACTGCGGTCCGGGCAACATCCTTCTGGACGCATGGTGCCGCAAGCACATCGCCCGCCCGTACGACACCAATGGCGCCTGGGGCGCAACGGGCCGCGTGCACGAGGAACTTCTTGCCAAGCTCCTCTCGGATCCGTACTTCGAACGTCAGCCCCCCAAGAGCACTGGCCGTGAACACTTCAATCTCGACTGGCTTGAATCCCAGCTCACAGAATTCGGCACTCTCGAGCCCGCCGACGTACAGGCAACGCTCGTGATGCTCACTGCCCGCACCATTACGGATGCAATCAAAAAATTTGCCGGACGTACCGAAGAAATCTATTTGTGCGGCGGCGGAGCCTTAAACGGCGCGCTTGCGCAGTGCATCCGCGAATGCGCGGGCGAAGCCATCTACGTGCGCTCGACTTCGGCTCTAGGCGTTGATCCGATGCACGTCGAAGCAATGGCCTTTGCCTGGCTTGCCTGGGCCTTCCTGCAGAAGAAGCCCGGCAATCTGCCCGAAGTGACCAACGCTTCCGGCGCTCGTTTGCTCGGCGCGCTCTACCCGCACTAATAGCTCAACCGATTCACTCAGCGAACTTCGACGACCGGACGGAAACACATTTTTCCTCCGGTCGTTTGTTCTTTGGGACGACGCTCTTTAGACTTCTCGTTAATCCGCATATTTGAGCAGCGCCGCCGCGCTTACAATTCCGCTTTTTTGAAACCTCCCGGCCCAACTGACGCAGACTGACTTGTTCGACCAAGGCACAAGCCGGCCTACCGCCTGCGACCGAGAACCGACGCCTTTGTTTTTGCCATGTCGTTCGTCTCTTCCGCCAAAGCATTTCTGGGCAGTCTGCCCATTCAGCGCTTTCATCCCGTCACGTTGGATGCGCTCCGCCACTACGACACACGGATGCTTACTCGCGACATCAGCGCCGGTTTGACGGTCGGCATGGTGGCGCTGCCGCTTGCCATGGCTTTCGGTATCGCCTCAGGCGTGCCTCCCGAAGCAGGTATCTACACGGCCATCATTGCAGGGTTTCTGATTTCTTTGCTCGGCGGCTGCCGCGTTCAGATCGGCGGCCCCGCCGGCGCCTTCATCGTCATCATCTACGGCATCATCGCCAACTACGGCCTGGGCAATCTGCTTCTGGCCACCATCGGCTCGGGCGTCATTCTATTTTTAATGGGGCTCTTTAAGCTCGGCAGCTTCATTCGTTTCATCCCCGTTTCCATCGTCATCGGCTTTACCAACGGTATCGCCGTGCTGATCGGCCTGAGTCAGGTCAAGGACTTTCTGGGGCTTTCGATCGAGAAGATGCCCGCGGACTTCTTCCATCAGATACAGACGCTGTACGCGCATATCGACACCTTCAACCCATACGCTTTCGGTCTGGCGCTCGTAAGTTTTCTCATCGTCAAGTTCTGGCCCAAGGGCTACGTCATGGGCGGCGCTCCGTGGAAGCGTTGGATGGCGCATCTGCCGGGCACGGTGGTCGTGCTCGTAGCCTCCACCATCGTGGTCTCCGTCTTCAATCTTCCGGTTGAAACCATCGGTACAAAGTTCGGCGGGATTCCGCAGAAGCTTCCCGATCTGACCCTTCCCGATTTTTCCTGGGAAGCCTTCAAGCACCTGATCGGTCCGATGATCACGATCGCTCTTCTGGGCGCCATTGAAAGCCTGTTGTGCGCCCGCGTGGCGGATGCCATGACCGATGACCGTCACGACCCCAATCAGGAATTGATGGGCCAGGGCGTGGCCAACTTCGTCGTACCTTTCTTCGGCGGCATTCCGGCCACCGGCACCATTGCGCGAACCGTCACCAACATCAAGAGCGGCGCGGCCAGCCCCGTTGCGGGCATCGTGCACGCCCTCACGCTTTTGGTCGTGATTCTGGCCGCCGCTCCCTTAGCAGGCGACATCCCCCTGGCGGCACTGGCTGCAATCCTGTTCTTTGTTGCGTGGAATATGGGTAACTGGCGTGAATTCTCCCGCCTGCGCCAGATGACGATGAGCTACAAGGCCACGCTGATCACAACGTTCCTCCTGACGGTGATTTTCGACCTCACGGTCGCCGTTGAAGTCGGCCTGTTGGTCTCCTGCGTTTTCTTTATCTACCGCATGAACACGCTCACCCGCGTCACGCGTCAAACGCTGCCCTTCGACATGCCCGAAACGGTGGAATGCTGGAAGCTCACCGGCGCTCTCTTCTTCGGTTCCGTCAGCAAGCTCGAAGACGTTACCGATCCCAAGCGCATCACGTCGCCTGATGCCGCCAAGGTCGTGATCCTCGACTGCACCGACTTGCTCAACATTGACAACTCGGCGATGGACATTCTGCAGGTCTTCATGCGTGCACTCAAGCGCCGCAACCACGAGCTCATCATCGCGGGCGCTTCCGGCCACCCGCAGCGCCAACTGCAGCGTACCGGCATTGCGCAAAGCCTCGGAGCCAACTTCGTGCCCAACATCGAGTTTGCTCAGCATCGTGCGCGCGAACTCCTTGTCGAGATCGAAAACAAGGAAACGAGCGGCAAACCCGTCGTCTGACCTTTTTGTCGTTCCGTCTCCAAAAAGGCCTTGAAGCTTTCAGGGCCTTTTTGTTATGCCTTCGGCATATCCACCGTCACGCTCAACCCCTTTTGTGCCTGAGAATCGGTCCAGTCAAGCGCAATGGTACAGCCATAGCGATCCGCAATTGTCTTGCAAATGGCCAGCCCCAGACCGGTGCCCGTCTGCTGCGTCCCCAAAACGCGGTAAAACGGGTCAAAGACACGGCCTCGCTCGGCCTCAGAAATCCCAGGGCCGTTGTCGGCCACACACAAACTGAGGCGATCACCCGTCTGACGAAAAGCAATCGTCACACTGCCGCCCTGCGGAACATAGTGCACGGCGTTGTGCACGAGATTTCGCACGAGACAGAAAAGCGAAGCTTCGGGCATCGCCGCACAGGCGCTTTGTGCTTCGTTGGTGTCGAACCCTGCCACCTCAACGGCAATCTCCTTGCTTTCGGCCTCCCAATAAATATCTTCAACGACCGAAGTCACCACCTTGAGACACTGCGCCGTTTGCGGGCCGTCGACGGCTTTTTCTTGTCCGGCCTGCACGCGCTTGAGCGTCAGCAGCTGACTGATGAGGTTAGAGAGACGCGCGATACCCGCTCGGATATCCGCTACTGTTTGCTGCGCCTGTTCGGACATCGGCATGTTGCTCAAACGATCGACCTGCAGACTCAAAGCCGTCACTGGACTGCGCAGTTCATGGGCCGCATCGGCAACAAACCGTGTCTCGCGCCCTCGAAGTTCCTCCACGCGAGCGAACATATCGTTGACGGCTGTCATGATGCGCTCGAGTTCTTCGGGCACTCCTTCGTAGGAAAGCGAGCTCAAGTCATCGGCCTTGCGCTCCTGAATTTCTTTAACGAGCCGCTGCACCGGCTTTAACCCGTGCCAAAGCACCAAAATCAAAACCAGCAGCATCACGGGCGTGAGTATCAAAATAGGCGCGGCTGCGGTAAGAGCTCTCACCAGAATCTCTTCGTTACGCTCGCTTAACCTCTGAGCGGCGGCCACATGGGTGCCATCGGAAAGAGTTCTCAAATAAAAACGATACTTGTCACCGGCAAATTCCGCTGTATGTGCGCCATTTGAATAGGATTGCCGAAAGGTAACGGTCAGAGCTCGACCTTTTTTGTGCAGCATGCGCACCAAAACCGTTTCACCGGCCTGCACCACGGCGTCCTTGCTGTCGTCGTCAAGTTGAAAATGATCCTCAAAAACATCGTCATCCATGGTGAGCGCACCGTACTGCGGCAACGTCTCACCTTTGTCCGAGCCGGGGCCGTAAAAACCCCCGAGAGTGAGTTCCTGAATTTTGTTGCGCTGACGCTGTTGCACGATGTCGCGCGAAAGCATCCCCACCACTTCCTTGAGGATGTCATCCTGACGGTCTTTGGCCTCTTCGTAGCCAATGGCAAAACTCGCGGCCGCCGTGATGAGCGAAAACACGGCAAGCGTGCCCGCGCACCAAAGCGTCACTCGCTTTAGAAGCGAATGTTTTCTGAAAATCATAAGTTATCGTCCTGCCGCGCGTCCCTTGTGCACCATCCATCCCAGACCACGGACGTTTCCGATAGCATTTGCACCGAGCTTTTTGCGCAAGCCGTGGATGATGAATTCCAGAGCATTGCTCTCGGGCATGTCGCCGTCTCCGTAGAGACGCTCTTCGAGCGTGGTGCGTGACAAAATGGCGCCCGGTCGGGTCATGAGCGCCTCCATCAGATCAAATTCGCGCTTACTGAGCGCCACTTCCTTGTCACCCTCGGGCGCATGCAAGCGCACGGTCTTCGTTTCGCAATTGAGCGTCATCGTGCCGTTGGTGAGCACCTTGCTTGCGGCCTGCGCACCCTGGCGTCGCCGTTCGATGGCGCGCAACCTTGCCAGCACTTCGGACATATGAAAAGGCTTGACCACGTAGTCATCAGCCCCCGCGTCCAGACCGGCTAAACGGTCGTCCAGTCCGTCCCGGGCCGTCAGAATCACCACCGGAGTTTCGGAATCCTTGGCGCGCAGCTCACGCAACACGCTCATGCCGTCCTTGCCGGGCAAGCCCAGGTCCAGCAGCACGGCATCGTACTTGTTTTCCGAGAGAAACCCTGTGGCTTCCCAACCGCTGCGGGCCCAGTCAGCCGCTTTGCCAGCATCGGCCAGAGCATTGACGACCGCCTCTCCGATCATCGGGTCGTCTTCGACAAGAAGAATCTTTTCGGTCATAACTTTTCGGCGCGCAAATCGACTCTGCGGCCGATGAAAAAAAACGCCGCTCCTTTCCTGCCGTAGTCTACGGCAAGTCGGCCAGCGGCTTAACAAAGTGCTGCGTTGCTTTCGTTACGGAGCTGCCGGCAGAACCGTCAGACGATAGACGTCAATCGTTTCTTTTTCGGCGTATTCAAGCTCCAGTTCTCCTTCGATGCGGATCTTGGTCTTGGGATCAACTCGCTGACCTTGAAAGACCTTGTCGGGAATCTCCGCAATGATGCGGCCCGTCTCATCGGCAAACACATACTTCTTGCGTTTGACCTGCTCAACGATGAAGCCTTCGAGCGACGCCTCCTGATCTTGCTTGCCGTTTTTAAGCAATTCGGCAACGGTCGTCACCGCTGCGGGGGACTTGTCACTGACAAATTGCGCTTGGAGGGGAGCGGCGGCAAGAATGCCGAGGGCTGCCGCCGCAAGCGTCATGGATTTCAGATTCGACATTCTCCAGTTCTCCGTGATGCGTCTGCGGTTAGCGAATTAGCGCAGGATGGTGAGGTTGTAGACGTCAACCTTGTCCTTTTCCATGAAGTCGCGTTCGAGTTCGCCGTCAATGCGCACCTTGGTCTTCGGATCAACGCGCTGGCCCTTGAAGACTTCGTCGTCGATTTCAACGAGCATTTCGCCGGTGCTGTCGCGGAACATGTACTTTTCGTGCTTGACCTGCTGCACGATGTAGCCTTCGAGCGTAGCGAGCTGATCGTCCTTGCCGCTGTCGAGCAGGTTCTTGACGGTGGTCACGTTGCTCGGGCCGCCCACAAACTGAGCCTGGGCAGGAGCAAAGGCGATAACGGAGGCAAGAGCGGTGGCAGCGGCAATGGTCTTGAGATTGAGCATGGTGTTACTCCTTGTAGAAAAACCGTTTTCAAATGCTTTCTGTCTGTCGGGGAACTTCTTCTCCCCTCTTGGTAACACGCAGTTTAGGAAGTCCGGATTAGCCACCCCATAGCTGGCCCCAACCGACTATTTCCCGCCTCTCGGTTCATCGCTTTTCCCGTCGGGCGGCGCAAAGAAGGCGAACTTAGAAAACTTAGCGGACGCAAAGTTTTCTCAGTCGGCACGCGCTTAATTGCAACCATTTGTATCGCGCGAGCGGTCATCTTTTTCGGCTACACTTTGAACCACTTGGATTCCCGCCGCCGGCCGCCTCGATTTACCCCAAATCGTCCCGACTGTCGGCGCCGCAACCTTACTTTTCGAATCATGCAGATCAAAACCCTCGTCTGTTCCCTCACCTGCCTTGCCGCTCTGGCCTCCGCTACCGCGAGCGCCGCGACCGACCCTCAGATTGAAAAAATCAGCAAAGCGGTTCAGGCCGCCACGGGCAAAGCACCCGACTCCGTAATGAAGTCCCCCGTCAATGGTCTCTGGGAAGTGGTCATTGACAAGCGCATCTTCTATTCCGATGCCGATGCGCGCCACCTGATCATCGGCCGAATCTTCGACTCGGCCACGGAACGCGACCTCACCGCCGAACGGATTGAAGAGCTCAACCGCATCAAATGGGCGGAACTGCCGCTTAAGGACGCCATCAAGGTCGTCTACGGCAAGGGCGAGCGCAAGCTCATCGTCTTTACCGACGCCAACTGCCCCTATTGCCGTCTGCTTGAGCAGAACCTGCGCAAGGCCGGCAACCTCACCGTCTACAACTTCATGTATCCGGTGCTGCGTTCGCGTGAAGAAGCTCGTCGCATCGTTTGCGCAAGCGACCCCGTCAAGACCTTCCTCGACTCAATGGCAAGCGGCCAGGTGCCCGAGGTTGGCCAATGCAGCAACAGCGCCGTGCTTGACCGCAATCTCGAACTCGGTCAAAAGCTCGGCATCAACTCCATTCCGGCCGTGATTTTCCCCGACGGATCCCGTTACACGGGCCTGATGTCGGTCGAAGCGATCGAAGAAAATCTCGCCAACAGCGCGGCTAAAAAATAAGCCGTCAGCCGATTTGCCCGCCAACCGTACTTTTGGAGACGAACACACCATGTCGCACAGTCTTGACCACATCATGAAACCCTCCAGCATTGCTGTGATCGGCGCTTCCACCAAGCCCCACACCATCGGCTCGGATCTGATGAAGCGCTTAATCGAGTTCGGTTTTAAGGGCCGCATCTACCCGGTCAATCCCAAGGGCGGCATGATCGAAGGGCTTCAGGCCTATCCGAGCGTGCTCGACATCGAAGGCCCCGTAGACATGGCCGTGATCGTCGTTAACTCCAAGTTTGTGCTTTCCACGATTGATCAGTGCCACGAAAAGGGCGTCAAGGGCCTCGTCGTGATCTCGGCGGGCTTTAAGGAGTCCGGCAAAGAAGGCGCCGAAATGGAAGCTCAGCTCTACGAACGCGTCAAGAAATACGGCATGCGCTGCGTGGGGCCCAACTGCCTGGGCGTGGTCAACACGCATCCGGACGTGCGCATGGACGCCTGCTTTGCCGAATCGCTTCCGGTGCGCGGTGACATCGGCTTCGTCTCGCAATCGGGCGCGTTGGGCGGCGGCATTCTCAACATTTTGCAAGACCTCGGCATCGGCTTTGCGCAGTTCGTCTCCATCGGCAACCAGGCCGACGTCAATGCCGAAGACGCCATCGAATACTGGGAGGATCAGGACGACGTCCGTCAGATTCTTCTCTACATGGAGTCCATCAAGGATCCGGCAAACTTCCGCAAGCTTGCCTCGCGCGTGACCAAGGTCAAGCCCGTGCTCGCGCTCAAGGCCGGCCGTTCTGCTGCGGGCGCCTCGGCTGCGAGCTCTCACACCGGCTCGCTTGCCGGTTCCGACCGTGCCGCTGAAGCCTTGCTGCGTCAGTCCGGCGTCATCCGCGAGTACAGCTTGAAGCAGCTCTTTGCCACAGCAAAGGTCTTTGCCAACTGCCCGATTCCCAAGGGCGACCGCGTGTGCATCATCACCAACTCGGGCGGCCCCGGCATCATGGCTACCGACAGCGTCATTGACTACGGAATGCAGATGGCCCAGCTTTCCGAGACGACGAAGGAAACGCTGCGCAGCTTCTTGCCCGCCGCTGCTTCCGTGAAAAATCCGGTCGACATGATCGCTTCGGCGCCGCTTGAACACTATCGCCGCACGCTCGAAACGGTGCTTGCCGATGAAGGCGTCGACATGGTGATTTCTATCTACCTCCCCTTCCTCGGACTCAAGGACACGGACGTGGCTAAGGCGCTCATGGAGATCAAGGCGCAGCACCCTGAAAAGCCCATCGTCGGTGTGTTCATGACCAAAAACGAGTTCTTTAGCGAAATCTCCAAGGGTGAAGTGACGATTCCGTTCTTCATGTACGCCGAAGAAGCGGTCGACGGTCTGGCACGACTCAATATGCAGCGTAAGTGGATGGAGCGCCCGGTCGGTACGACGCCCGTCTTTGACGTCAATAAGTCAGCCGTGAGCGACATCTTTGCCGCCGTGAAGTCCGAAGGGCGCCTGGAGCTCACCACGCGCGAAAGTCTCGACGTACTCGAGGCCTACGGCGTGCGGGTCTGCCGGGCACGCTTTGCCGTCGGTGAAGACGAAGCCGTAGCTGCCGCTCAGGAAGTGGGCTACCCCGTCGTGATGAAGATGACCTCCAAGAGCACGTCGCACAAGACCGACGTGGGAGGCGTGCGCGTGAACATCGGCTCGGACGAGGAACTGCGCGCGCAGTACCGCGATCTCGTAGCCAAACTCAAAGAGCGCGGCATTCTTGATGGACTTGAAGGCGTCATCATTCAGGAAATGGTCAAGAGCAACCGTGAGCTTGTCTGCGGCATCGCCGCCGATCCTCAGTACGGTCCGATGATCATGTTCGGCACGGGCGGCGTGTTTGTGGAAGTAATGAAAGACGTTGGTTTTGCTCTGGCCCCGCTCACCGATGCCGACGCGCACGATCTGGTGCGTTCCGTCAAAGCCTTCAAGCTTCTCGAAGGCGCCCGCGGCACCAAGCCTGCCGACATCGCGCGCGTGGAAGAAACGCTGCTGCGTCTGTCGCAATTGGTGACCGACTTCCCGATTGTGCAGGAACTCGACATCAATCCGCTGATGATTTCCAACACCACGGGCGAAGCCATCGCCGTTGACGGCCGCATCAAGCTTGCCTAAGGCAGACGAGGCATCTTGAAAAATGGGGAGACATCCTTTTGGAAGCTCCCCATTTTTTGTTCGGTTCACGTCGGGCTGAAGCTATAAGCCGGATTCTGTGCCGCGGCTTTCTTTCGAAAACCGCAGTGACGACCATTCATCTCGGACTCTGCTCACGCAGAGCCTCCAGCCACCTACCCGCAGTCTCACCGGGCCGGGTCAAAGACTGCTTACTTGGTGTTACTCCCCGTAGAGATTGCCCGTTTCACCCGAACTGAATCGGCTCGTCTCTGTTGCTCTAATCCTCGCCTTGCGGCGGACAGGCGTTACCTGCTACGGTGCCCTTCGGAGTCCGGACTTTCCTCAATGAAAACAAGTTCATTGCGGCCGTCCGCCTCACCCCAACGTGAGGCGTGAGAATTTACGCGGATTTTTTCTGTACTGCAACTTTCCGCACCCGATTCATTTCCATTGCTGGCTCTTCGAACAACAGAGACACAAAACTGTTTGCATCCGCACACACTTGTTAAGCGAAACATAGGCTTGACCTTGCTAGACTTCGCTGAATTTACAGGGATCGGCTGTATCCGGTGCCCTGTTGCTTTTATTGATTCAATGCATTGGAAAGAAAATGGGCATCAACGAGGAACTTTTTGAACGGGCTCAGCAGAGCATCCCCGGCGGCGTGAATTCTCCCGTACGCGCTTTCAAGAGCGTTGGCGGCGCACCGCGCTTTATCCGTCGCGCCAAAGGCGCCTACATGTGGGATGCCGAAGGTCGCCGCTACATCGATTACATCGGCTCCTGGGGTCCGATGATCCTCGGCCACAACCATCCGGCCGTGATTGAAGCCGTGCACGCCGCCGTCGACACGGGCCTTTCGTTTGGCGCCGTCACCGAGGGCGAAACGCTCATTGCCGAAGAAGTCATCAAGATCATGCCCAATGTCGAAGCCGTGCGCTTTGTGAGTTCCGGCACGGAGGCCGGCATGAGCGCCATTCGTCTGGCTCGCGGCTACACGGGCCGCAATAAGATCATCAAATTCGAAGGTTGCTACCACGGCCACAGCGACAGCCTGCTCGTGAAGGCCGGCTCGGGCATGCTCACATTTGGCAACCCCTCTTCGGCTGGTGTTCCGGCCGGTACGACCGAACACACGCTCGTACTCGAATACAACAATCCGCAGCAGCTCGAAGACGCATTCAAGCAATGGGGCGACGACATCGCCTGCGTAATCGTCGAGGCAATCGCCGGCAACATGAACATGGTTCCGGCCACGCAGGAATTCATGGACACAATGCGCCGCCTGTGCACGCAGTACGGCGCGCTTCTGATCGTCGACGAAGTGATGACGGGTTTTCGCGTAGCGCTGCACGGCGCACAGTCCCTCTACAACATCGTGCCCGACATCACCATGATGGGCAAGGTGATCGGCGGCGGCATGCCGGTGGCTGCCTTCGGCGGACGCCGCGAAGTCATGAATAAGATCGCTCCTTTGGGCCCCGTCTATCAGGCCGGCACCCTCTCGGGCAACCCTGTGGCCGTTGCCTGCGGTCTGGCCACCCTCAAGGAAATCCAGAAGCCGGGCTTCTACGAAAGCCTCTCGGAAAAGACAACCAAGCTCGTGACAGGACTTACCGCTGCGGCCAAGCAAGCCGGCGTTTCGTTCTGCGCTCGCTCTCAGGGCGGCATGATGGGGCTCTTCTTCCTTGAAAACCTGCCCAACGGCTTTAACGACGTCATGAAGGCCGATCCGGCCGTGTTTGCGAAGTTCTTCCACACGATGCTCGAAGAAGGCGTTTACCTTGCTCCTTCGATCTTCGAAGCGGGCTTCGTGTCGGCGGCTCACAGCGACGAAGACATCGAAGCGACTATCGCAGCCGCCCGCAAGGCTTTTGCGGCTCTTTAATGTTCAAAGCGGTAATGAAACTCTTTCGCAGCTTAACGACGCTGCTGCTCGGCTTGACGACGGCAGCTTCCGTAGCACTGGCCGCTCCGACCGGATTGGGTGCGGGTTCTGCCGGCACGGGATCTCCCTTTGCAGGCGGCCAACCCAAGACGGTGACGGTGCAGCTTGTGTCGCGACAAACGGCCGGGATTCCGCGCGCGACCAACGACATCGGCATTTTGCTCAAGCACGAACCGGGCTGGCACACGTACTGGCAGTTCTCGGGTGACTCCGGTTTTGCTCCGAGTGTCGAATGGAAGTTGCCGCGCCGCTGGACCGCCGAACAAATCGGCTGGCCCACGCCGCAAAAGCATAAGCTCGGGCCCATCACCAACTTCGTGTACTCGGGCGAAGTGCTTTTGCCCTTCAATCTGGACATTCCCTGGGGAACGCCTTACGGCGGCACATACACCCTGCGAGCCAAGGTTGACTACCTCGCTTGCAAGGAAGTCTGCATTCCTGGCACGGCCGAAGTGTCGATGAAGCTTCCAGTGGAGGTGGCAGCCAAACCCGGCCCCTTTGCCGGCAAGTTTGAAAAGACGCTCAAGTCCATCCCCGAAAAGGTTGTCTCCGAACACATTTCGGCTCAGATTGAGGACGACCGCATCCGCATCGACTTTGCCCCGCTTGCGGGCAAGATCGAAAAAAAGGTGGAGTTCTTTCCTCTTACCGAAGGACTTGTCGACTTTAAGGAACTCGATCGAGCGGTGCTCAGCAAAGACCAGGTGTCGCTCTATCTTAAGGCCGCTCCTGAATATCTGGAAAGCCTCAAGACCGGCAATCCGCTGCCGTTTACCGGCGTGATCGTCGCCGACGGAGGCCCGGACAACGAAGGCTGGGCCATCGAAACGACGCTCGACATCAAGCCGGGCGAGGTGCCGTTGCCGTGGGCGCCGGAAGAAAAACCGGATTCCGCTCAAGCCGAACCGGCCACTCCAACCGCACAACTGCCCGATGCGCCGCCGAGCATGAGCACGACGACCGCCTTGAGCTTTGCGTTCCTGGGCGGCTTGATTCTGAACCTTATGCCCTGCGTGTTTCCCGTGTTGAGCCTCAAGATCCTGCAATTGGTCGACGGCTCTCGCCGCAAGGGTGCGCTTGCTCTGCACGGCTTTGCCTTTACGGGCGGCGTGCTGCTCTCCATGGCAGCGCTCGCCGGCGCCTTGGTGATGCTTCGAAGTCTGGGATGGGCCATCGGATGGGGCTTCCAACTGCAGCAACCCTGGGTTGTGGCGACCCTGATTCTGCTCTTTAGCGCGCTAACGCTCAATTTGCTGGGCGTATTCGAGTTCACGGCCGCCTCGCACCTTGCCGACAGCCGTGCCGTGCGCAAATTGCCGAGCACGGGCCCTCTCGGAAGCTTCTTTACGGGCGTTCTCGCCGTCGTGGTGGCCTCCCCCTGCACAGCCCCCTTTATGGGTGCGGCTCTGGGGTACGCCGTGCTGCAGGACAGCGCCGTGAGTATGCTCATCTTCCTGGCGTTGGGTTTCGGTATGGCGCTTCCGTGGCTGATTCTCACTTTGGTACCGGCCTGGATGAAGCTCTTGCCGCGTCCGGGCGCCTGGATGCTCACCTTCAAGCGCGTCATGGCCATTCCGATGGTCGCGGCTGCCTTGTGGCTCATCTGGGTGCTTTCGCGTCAAGTCACGCTCTACGGGCTTCTCACCGTGCTCTTTGCCATGGGGTCGGTCACCGGTCTGTTGTGGGCCGTAGGCAGAGAACAGTACGGCCGCGGCCGTTCGCAGGTACTCAAGGGCATCTGCGCACTTGTGACCGTCGGATGCATGGTTCTGTTGTGTCTTGGCAACTTCGATCGTCGCATCGACACCGAAGTGGTGATGGCATCCGATCAATGGCAGCCTTGGAGCGAAGAGGCGGTCAATTCGGCCATCGCCCGCGGCCAGCCCGTTGTGGTCGACTTCACGGCCGCCTGGTGCGTGACTTGTCAGTTCAATAAGGCCACGGCACTGCGCACCGAGGCCGCCACGACCGAACTCACGCGTCTCAATTACGCGCGATTCGAAGCCGACTGGACAAACCGCGACAGCAACATCACCGAAATGCTCAATAAGTTCGGCCGTACGGGCGTGCCGCTCTATCTGCTCTACAAGATAGACGGTACGGCCACGGTTTTGCCGGAACTTCTCACTGAGTCGTCCTTTATTGCGGCATTGAAGGAAAACGTCGGCGAAAAACCGGCAAAGAATGAAGAAACCAAGAAGGACGCGCCTTAAAAGGACTCTGACTTCCGGTGTTTCCAAACGGCAGACGTTTTAGCGGCGTCTGCCGTTTTTTCTGCGGAACAGATTCAGGAGGTTTTCTGACGGGCGAACTCTTCGGCTTCCTGCTTTGCTTCCATGCGCTTAGTGGCCACAGCTGCCGACATGCCGGCAAGCAAAATAAGCGTCATACCGAAAAGCGACAGCGGATCGACCGACTCGTCAAAAAGTGTGACGCCGAAAATGACCGAAAACGGCACGGCCGAAAAACCCAGACAGGAGGAAAGAAGCATATTGCCGTAGGCGTAGGAGCGCGTGGTGCAAATCTGCCCGAGCGTGGCAAAAAGGCCCATGCCGAGAAGCCCCGCTATGCCAGTGAGATTGGGCACATGAAAGCCAGTCGTCGCCACGGTGCCCACCGCGGCAAACACCATGCCGAGAATGCAGAAATAAAACACGATGCGATAGCTCGGTTCGTTCAGGCGCCCCATCTGTTTCATCTGCCAGTAGGCAGCCAGATCAATGAGCGCCACGCCCAAGCAAATCAACGCGGGGATAAATTCATCGGTACCAAGCCCCGGTTTCATCACCAGACAAATGCCAATAAAGCCCGTGACAATAGCCAACACCACCGCCCACGGCGCTCTTTCACCCTTGCATTTGGCAAGAATGATGAAGTTCAAAGCCATGAATAGCGGCGTCGTGTAAATAAGCGTCATGCAGGTGCCGAAATGCATCTTCGACAAGGCATAAAACCACAGCGCAACGCTCGTGACACCCAACAAAGATCGGACGATATGGTGCCGGAAGTGTTCCGTCTTGAGCGTGCCGCCGCTGCCTGCCACCACAAACGCAATGAAGATGGCGCCGAAAAGCGAACGGTAAAACACGAGTTCAAAGGAGCCCAGATCCTCCGTGCAGAATTTCACGAAGGCGCCCATGATGGAAAAGCAGGCCGCAGCCGCAATCGCCCATAAAGACTGTTTCATCGTGCCGCGCTCCCTTTTCGTTGATCATCCCAAAGAGCCTGCGCTCCGCCCTGGGCACACCACTGCAGTACGGCCTGAGAAAAGATCCGATCGCCGTCGAGTCGTTTTCCGTTCATCATCACCACCACACTCCAACGACGGGCGTTGATGTCGGTCACGTACCCCGCAATTGAACGCACATCTCGAATGAGGCCCGTCTTGACGTGGGCGCTGCCCACCGCCATACCTCTCTTTTTCATCGTGCCGTCAAAGCCCGCCAAAGGAAGCGAAGCCATAAATTCGGGCATCACGTAGGAACGAAAACCGTAGTTGAGCACTCGCCCCATCGTTTCTGCCGTGATTCTGGTTTTGCGCGACAGGCCCGAACCGTTGTCGATAAAAGTGCCTGAAGGTACTTCGCCTGCAGCCTTAACAAGCCACCGATCCGTCACGGCCCGGCTGCGCGTCAATGTGGCAGGCTTTGCCGTACCGACGGGGTCGGTCTGAGACAACGTTAAAAACACGTGACGAGCCATTGTGTTGTTGGAATACTTGTTGATCAAGGAAACAATCGTTGGCAACGGCTGTGACTGAATTTCAGCCAGACGCACGCCGCTTTGGGCAAGAGCTCGTCCTTCTCTGACAACTCCTGTCCAAGCAATTCCAACCGAGCGCAGAATCGGCTTTAAAAGGCGCGTGAGATAGTCGTCTGCCTCCCAACGCGACACATGCAAAGCTTTGACGCCGCAAGATGCGGGCAAATCGCCCTTAAAGCGCACGCCTTTGTCCGAATACGAGGCCTTGACCTTGCTTTTCCAATCGCCACAGGCACCTTTACTCAGAGCAATGCGCTTGGGTACGGAAAAGCCTTCGAGCACAGGCAACGACGTGACGCGCGCCCACTTGCCGTTTTCTTCCGGTTCAAGCGTGATGGAGACGGCCTTGAGGTTGACGAGCGCCGCATCGGCCGCCACGTTGTAGGAACGATCGGCTGCGCCGTCAAAGGCGCCCTGATCAACCGGCTTTTCGCCAAAGGCCGAGCGATCGACCGTGATGTCGCCGATGATGCGCTTGACACCCGTCTGACGCAGTTGTTCCACAAGCAGCCACACCTGCTCGATCATCAGATGAGGATCCCCCGAACCGATGAGCGACACGGAACGCACAGCTCCCGCCTTGTCAGGCAACGTCTGCGCTCGAATCTGCGTTTTCCAGGTGAAATCGGGCTTGAGAAGATCAAGACCGGCAAGCGTTGTCACCACTTTGACGGAGCTTGCGGGCTGCATCAGACGATCGGTGCGATGCGCGACGACAGGAGCGTTGATGCCTGCGGGCGACACCCACACGGCAACTTCGTCAAGAGACACGGACGTACGCTCCAGCGCTTCTTCAAGCGCCGACGGCAACTGCGCCCATCCGGGGAACGACAGGAAAAGCGCCCCCAAAGCGGCACTCAATTTGAGAACTGCTGAATTCGGCATGATTCGCGCCCGATACGGACGCCCTCCCTTTCCGGCTGCAGTTTGTCTTTATGTCGAGGCTTGCGCCCCTTGTCGCCGGAATTGAGCAATTGTATCGGTTACGGCGGCCTATCGGAATGAACGAACGTTCAATTTTGACTTTTCCAGCGCGGCGCAATGTTTTCGCCTTCGTTTGATTTGCGCGGCGTCTTAGCAAGCAAAACTACCGTTGCAAGCACCATCACCACGCCGATGCCCTCGATGAGCCCAACATCTAGCCCCATCACCAGCACCGACAGCAGGTAAGCCGATACCGGTTCGCCCAGACTCAGGATGCTGGCAATCACCGGGGAAATCAGGCGCAGGGCCGTCATGTAGAGGCAAAAAGCCATCAGGGTGCCAAAAAACACCACATGAAAAAGCAACGCTGCGGTCATCCAATCAAAGCGCGAGAAGTCGAAGGTCGCAGGCAAAAAGAAAGACGCGACGACCGCCATCAATCCGCCGAAAAGCATGGCGCTTCCCATCACGGGCATCACCGCCACGCGCTTGAGGAGCTGCCGAGGCTGTACGGAATAGCCCGCCGTCATGACAGCGCAGATGATGGCCCAGGTAAGCCCCGTCAGATTGAATTGGGAAACATCGAACTCGCCCTTGGTAACAATGAGCGTCACGCCCACCGCAGCGAGCAGAAAACAGATCACCATGCGGGGCGACGGTTTCGATCGGTTCACGATCATTTCCCAAAGCGCCACCCACAGTGGAACGGTGGTCAGCACAATGGCCGCCGCACCGGCATTGGAATAGTGAATGGCGAGCATGAAGGCAAACTGCCCGCCATAAATAAAGACGGCGCCGAAAAGTACGTCGCGAAAGTTCGTCCAGCTAGTGAAGATTTTGACGATCTCATTGCGAGCGGTGATGCAGCACCACAAAAGAAGCAATCCGCCTGAACTACACAGGCGCACGATCACGAGCGCGCCGGCGTTGACCACACCGTTTGCCATGACCGCCTGCGCGGCAACAGCCATCGAGCCCCAGAAAATGGCCGCGCAGAGCGTGAAGATCACGCCCTTGGGAAATGAACCGATGTTTCGGACTGCGTTCAGCATACTTTTATCGTGTCGATCGGACCGCTCTCAATCTATCGCAGGTCGGAAGTATGAACAAGTAGCGCAATCTTGTTTTGCCTTCGTTTCAGCTCGATGACAAAACTGTCAAAAAAACTTCAGAAAAAATTTTTGCTTCGGGGCTTGAAATGCTGTTGCCCCATCCCCATATGGGGTTCTAGCAGCGGGCTTGGAGCCCGCTAAGAAATGATTTCATTGCTGAAAGGCCGCGCTAGTGCGGCCTTTCAATGGTTATTCAAATTTGGAGTGAAAACAAAATGCAGATCCGTCCGTTACACGACCGCGTGATTGTGAAGCGCCTTGAAGCCGAACGCACGACCGCTAGCGGCATTGTCCTTCCGGACACCGCCGGTGAAAAGCCCGATCAGGGCGAAGTCCTCGCTGTGGGTCCCGGCAAGCGCGACGAAGCCGGCAAGCTCCTCCCGATGGACGTGAAGGTCGGTGACCGTGTTCTGTTCGGCAAGTACGCCGGTCAGACCGTCAAGGTAAACGGTGAAGAACTCCTCGTGATGCGCGAAGAAGACATCATGGGCGTTCTCGAATAATCGGTATCGGTTTGATTTCATTGAAGAATTTTTAACGGAGATAAAAACAAATGGCTGCAAAGCAAGTTCTCTTCGGTGATGACGCCCGCGTGCGCATGGTCCGCGGCATCAACACGCTCGCCAACGCTGTGAAGGTGACTCTGGGCCCGAAGGGCCGCAATGTGGTGCTCGAACGCGCCTTCGGCGGTCCGCTCGTGACCAAGGACGGCGTGACGGTTGCCAAGGAAATCGATCTCAAGGACAAGTTTGAGAACATGGGCGCCCAGATGGTGCGCGAAGTGGCCTCCAAGACCAACGACAACGCCGGTGACGGTACGACCACCGCCACGGTTCTCGCTCAGGCCATCGTTTGCGAAGGCATGAAGTACGTTGCCGCCGGCATGAACCCGATGGATCTTAAGCGCGGCATCGACAAGGCCGTGGCCGCCGCCATCGAAGAACTGCGCAAGATCTCCCGTCCGACCACCACTTCCAAGGAAGTTGCTCAGGTCGGCGCCATCTCCGCTAACTCCGATCAGGAAATCGGCGACATCATCTCCCAGGCCATGGACAAAGTCGGCAAGGAAGGCGTGATCACGATCGAAGACGGCAAGAGCCTCAACAACGAACTCGAAGTCGTTGAAGGCATGCAGTTCGACCGCGGCTATCTGTCGCCCTACTTCATTAACACGCCGGAACGTCAGGCTGCCGTGCTCGACAATCCCTTCATCCTGATCCACGACAAGAAGGTGAGCAACATCCGTGAACTCCTGCCGGTTCTCGAACAGGTTGCCAAGACCTCTCGTCCGCTGTTGATCATCGCTGAAGACGTTGACGGTGAAGCTCTCGCCACCCTCGTGGTGAACTCCATCCGCGGCATCCTCAAGGTTGTGGCTGTCAAGGCTCCGGGCTTCGGCGACCGCCGCAAGGCCATGTGCGAAGACATCGCTGTGCTCACGGGCGCAACGGTCATCTCGTCTGACCTCGGCCTCACGCTTGAAAAGGCAACTCTCGAACAGTTGGGTTCTGCCAAGCGCGTTGAAGTCACCAAGGAAGCCACGACGATCATTGACGGCGCCGGCGACGCTCAGGCTATCGAAGGCCGTGTCACCCAGATCCGTCAGCAGATCGAAGCCGCTACGAGCGACTACGATCGTGAAAAGCTTCAGGAACGCGTTGCCAAGCTCGCTGGCGGTGTAGCCCTCGTTAAGGTCGGTGCCGCTACCGAAGTCGAAATGAAGGAAAAGAAGGCTCGCGTGGAAGACGCCCTGCACGCTACCCGCGCTGCCGTGGAAGAAGGCATCGTCCCGGGCGGCGGTGTGGCTCTCGTGCGCACCAAGTTCGCCATCAAGGACCTCAAGGGTGACAACGACGAACAGAACGCCGGCATCAAGATCGTTCTGCGCGCCATGGAAGAACCGATGCGCCAGATCGTGTCCAACTGCGGTGAAGAACCCAGCGTGGTCGTCAACAAGGTTGCCGGCGGTGAAGGCAACTTCGGCTACAACGCTCAGACGGGCGAATACGGCGACATGGTTGCCATGGGCGTTCTCGACCCGACCAAGGTCACCCGTACCGCTCTGCAGAACGCTGCCAGCGTGGCCGGTCTGATCCTCACGACCGACTGCATGGTCGCCGACATCCCTGAAGACAAGCCGGCTGTGCCCCCGATGGGCGGCATGGGCGGAATGGACGGCATGATGTAATTCATCGCCTGACCGCTTAGGTCTTTAAGGCATTGAGCCGCTTGCTGTAAAGCAGGCGGCTCTTCTTTTAGGTTCACGTCTTAGATCCGACGAAAAATCTCTAACCTTCCGTTGTTTGTCGGTCGTGATAAAGACAACTTAAGATCATACATACGAACATGTATGTATCACCATTCCTTTTTAACATCAGTTTATACATACACTTAACATCAATGTCTTTATAATTTAGCATCATGATGCTAACCGTCTGTATCTTAGCGTCACTTTTCCGTCTGTTGATTCTTTGCCATGAACACCGACAATCTCTCTTTCCCGCAATTTCCTTCCAGAGAATCGTTAACGATCGAATTCAAGAGTGATCCTAAAAGCGGACTACCGGACAAGGTTGTGGTTGAGACCGTCGTTGGACTGGCAAACGCTGAAGGAGGAACGCTTTACGTCGGCATCAATGATGACGGCATCGTGTCGGGTGTACGAACACCCAGGTGGCGCGATCCGGACCTTGCCGCCGCATACATTGCTTCGCACACCATTCCACCTATAGCAGTCGTAGCGGAACTCGTCAAGGCTGGCGAAGGTCTCGATGTACTAGTAATCGAAGTTTCGAAAGCCACGGGTATCGTTGCGACCAACGACGGCAAAGTTCTCAAACGCCGGCTGAAGATCGATAAGACGCCTGAAACCTCCCCACTCTTTCCACAGGAGTTCATTTCGCGTCTCTCAGAAATCGGACGCTGCGACTACTCATCCATGGTCCTGCCGAATACTTCGTACGCCGACCTGGACAACGATGAACGCCGGCGATTGAGGAGCTTCATTCGCGACAACCGAGGAGACAGCACTCTGCTCGAACTTGAGAATGAAGACCTCGACAAAGCTCTGGGGTTCGTACACGAAACGCCGCACGGTTTGTTGCCGACGGTCGCAGGTCTCCTTCTCATCGGGAAAAAAACAAGTATCCGACGACTAGTTCCCGGCGCCGGAGCCGTCTTTCAGCACCTCAGCGGAACGGAAGTACTGGCAAACGAAGAAATCGAACTGCCGCTGCTCCGAAGCTTTGACGCTCTTCTTGATCGGTTCCGAGCCCGCAATACGGAAGTCGAAATCACGCAGGATCTCGTTCGCATTGCAATTCCAACCTTTTCCGAGCGAGCCTTTCGAGAAGCATTGGTCAACGCCTTTTGTCACCGTGACTACACCATCCTCAATCGTGTCTCCGTCCGTTTCACGGACGATGGCCTGGAAATCAACAGTCCAGGCGGCTTTGTTTCCGGTGTTGATCTCAACAACCTGCTCACTGTTGAACCGCATCCGCGAAATGCGCTGTTAGCGGACATTTTCAAGCGATTGGGACTTGCCGAGCCTAGAGGACGAGGAATTAATCTGATTTTTGAAGGCAGTCTTGTCTACGGACGTCCGTCACCGGACTATTCCGAATCCAATGAAGAAAGCGTGCGTGTCTTTTTCCCAAAGTGCGAGGCCGACATCAATTTCTTCAGACTCATCCTCGATTACCAAAAGCGAACCGGCAAACCGATCTCAATACAGAGTTTGATGGTGCTGACATCTGTACTCTTTTCCAAGCGGCTCACTTTCGAAGGCATTGTCGCTGCAACAAAACTGCCTGCCAACCGGCTCAAACGGCACGTCGAAACACTTGTCGAAGACGGTCTTCTTGAATGCAAAGGAAGTGGATCCGAACGCGATTTCATCTTGAGCCCAAAGTTTTATAAGGCTCAGAATCGCGAAATTGAGCTGGTCCGCCAATCGGGTATTGACTCCGTAAGAAACGATGAGCTTGTCATGCAGCTTGCCCGAGAAAAAGGTTGCATCACACGAGCCGACGTAATGCAAATTCTCGGTCTCGAAGCTCAACCAGCTTATCGACTCTTACGCAAATTAGCAGACCAAGGGCGGCTAATACGAGAAGGCGACAGGCGCACAAGCACATACCGAGCATCTACGTAAAAGTAATTCCGCTCGCTATCCGCGAGGCTGCAGCACATAAAGCTTGTCGTTCTCACGCACCTTCTCAGGGACCTTGATCGTCACGGCCATTCCTTTGGTCGCGTGATTCACCGGTCCGTTGTCGTCGAAAATTTCATCGGCCACAAACTCCACCGCGCCCGTTGTGGGACCGGTGACAAGCAGTCGAGTACCTCTGTCGAAGCCGTCAGCCTGCACCAAAAATTGCGCCACCGACGCCTTATTGAAGAAATTGATGCACTTGCCGGCAAAACGTTTGGTGATTGTGGCTTGCGAGCCGTATCCGGAGGCAAGCTCCGGCGTGTGAGCTCCCAGGTACCATCCGTCCCAATAGCCGCGATTGAAGACCTCGGCAAGCTTGTCATCCCAACAGGCCACCTTGTCGGCCGTAAAGTCGCCGTCAAGCACCGCCTGCAGGGCCTGGCTGTAGCACTGCACGGTCGTGCGCACATATTCGGGCGAGCGGGCGCGTCCTTCGATTTTGAAAATACGCGCGCCGCTCTGAACCATTTTGTCGAAAAAGCCGATCGTTTTGAGATCCTTCGGACTCATCACGTACTGCGGATCAATCTGCAACTCAATGTCGCGCTCGGCGTCCTTGATGTAATACTTGCGGCGGCACGACTGAAGGCACTGCCCCCGATTGGCGCTTTTTCCCCTCGTGTGCAAACTCATGAAACAGCGGCCGCTTTGTGCGATGCAGAGCGCCCCATGACAGAAAATTTCAATTTTGATGCATTCGCCCGACGGCCCGCAGATGTTTTGTTCGTCGATGGCTCTCGTGATTGCTGCGGTTTGCTCAAGCGTCAATTCACGAGCAAGAACAGCGACATCGGCAAAGTGCGCATAAAACTTCAGCGCTTCAACGTTGGCGATGTTGAGCTGCGTGGAAAGATGCACGGGGATACCAACTTCGCGCGCAAGCATCATCGCCGCCACATCCGAGCAAATGACGGCATCAATGCCCGCCTTCTTGGCGGCAAGCATCGTTTGACGAGCCTCGGACAGATCTTCATCGTAGAGCACGGCATTAACCGTTAGCCGTGTCTTCAAGTTGTGATCTTTTGCAAAAGCGGCAATATCAGGCAAGTCGGCTTTGCGAAAAGCACCGGTAGCAAGACTTCGCATATCAAGCGCGCCCAACCCGAAATACACGGCGTCGGCACCTGCTGCTGCGGCAGCCGCCATCGCTTCTCGGGAACCGGCCGGGGCCAAAATCTCAAACTCTTTTCTGTCGTTTCGCATCACTGTCGTTATTCCGTTCGCTTCAGGTGGCGGTCAAAGAAGTTCACCACGCGGGAGATCACGCCGGGTTGATACCACGGCAGATCGCCATGTCCGGCTCCGCGCACAAGGACGTATTCGGCCTCTACCTTCTTGTTCTGAAGCGCTTCAAACATTTTTTTGCTCTGCAAGGGACTCACCACCTTGTCACCCGAACCGTGCATCAGCAAGAAAGGCGGCTCCGTTCCATCGACATGCCCAATGGGGCTTGCCGCCTTCGCCTTTTGGGGATCGGCATTCACGGAAGCGCCGGCAAAATCCTTAAAGGCCGGCCCGTTGAGAAGCAATGCTTCCGTCACAGCAGCAGACGCATGCACGTTCTCGTTGCCGATCCCTTCCCCAATTGTCGTCAGATCGGAAATGCCGTAGATCGATACCACCGCCTGCACATCGGACGAAACCTCCTTAAAGTCGCCTACGTCCCAGTTTTTTTCGCCGTTGGTGGCACCAGCCATCTGTACGACGTATCCGCCGGCGGAGTCACCAAGCAGCCCGATGCGATCGGCGTCCACTCCGAATTCTGAGGCATGCGCGCGCATCCATCGCACCGCTGCCTTGGCGTCTTCAAGCAGTGCCGGGAATTTATTGGGCACGGCACGATACTCGCAAGCCGCGACAGCGTATCCGGCACGAGCCAATGCATAGCGCATTTCCAAGAACTTCTCGTGATCGGCCGAAGTAAACCCGCCTCCCGGGAAATAAAGCACTGCCGGTTTCTTTTCTTTCGTGCGCGGAACAAAAAGCGTCATCTTGAGCCCACGCACACTTCGGCCTCTTTCAAAAACCTGGCTGTAGACAACGCCGGAAATCGCGTCGATTCGCCCCTGGACAACGGGCACGTCAATGACCTGTGCTTCAGGACTTTGGCCCATCAAATTCTGGGCTGTCGCTGTCGTGACCAAAAGGCTTGCCGCAGCAAGGACCGCGAGCTCTTTTCTCATGTTTGTTTCTCCCAAAAATCCTGTGCAACTATAAGGCAAATGGTGTCAGTGTTTGCCCAAACGTCTCGTCTTTGCCTGTTGCCAACCATTCGCTCTAACGGGCGCGGTAAGATTTAGCCTCAAGAAAAACCGGTTTTTACGGAAGGCATTTTCTGCCTTTCTTTTTGTGAAGGAAAACGCAACGTCATGTTCATCGAAAAACTCAACAAGCGAATCGACGCCGTTGACTCCATGCTCTGCGTGGGACTTGATCCCGATCTCAAACGTCTGCCCGCGCATCTGACCAAAGACGCCGAAGGTGTTCTGCAGTTCTGCTGTGCCATTGTGGACGCCACAGCACCGTACGTCTGCGCCTTCAAGCCTCAGATCGCTTACTTCGCGGGCGAAGGTCTGGAAAAAACGCTTGAACAGGTCATTGCATACATTCACGAAAAGCACCCCGACATTGCCGTCATTCTCGATGCCAAGCGCGGCGACATCGGCTCCACGGCCAAGCAGTACGCCAAGGAAGCATTCGTGCGATACCAAGCTGATGCGGTGACGCTTTCGCCCTACATGGGTTTTGATACCGTCGAACCCTATTTCGAATACGAAGGCCGAGGCGTGATTCTGCTGTGCCGCACGTCCAACCCGGGTGGCGCCGACATTGAGGAGCTCGTCACCAAGGACGGCGACATGGTCTACGAGCGCGTTGCCAAGATGGCTTCGGGTCCCTGGAACGTCAACGGTCAAGTTGGGCTGGTCGTGGGCGCCACGCAGCCCGCTGAAATCGCACGCGTACGTGAACTTGCGCCTGAAACGCCTCTGCTTGTGCCCGGCATCGGCGCACAGGGCGGCGACGTCAACGCTGCCGTAGCTGCCGGTCTGGACGCACACGGCCGCGGCATGATCATCAATTCGAGCCGCGCCGTCATCTTTGCCGGTAACGGCGAAGACTTCGCGCAAGCCGCTGCCAAGGCTGCTGAAGCTACGATGATTGCCATCCGCGAAGCCAAGAAAAAAGCCTTGAGCTGAATTCCATCATTTGGGAGAACAAAAATGCAGAACTTCAAGCCGGTGGAACTGGAGGATGTTTATCGTCTCTTTAATTTGGGTGCCACCTCGTTGGTGTCGGCCGCAGACGGCGACGATGTCGACGTCATGCCCGCCACTTGGGTGTGCCCGCTCAACACCACGCCCGCCCTGTCGACCGCGGTGATTGACTCGGTTCACTACACGCGCAAGCTCATTGACAAGACCGGCTACTTCATGCTGTCCTTGCCGTCTCTGGCCATTGCTCGCGAAACGCTTTATCTGGGCTCGGTGAGCAAATTCGACGAAGCCGACAAGATCGAAAAAAGCGGCGCCAAGCTCTTCAAATTTGAAGGCTACGACATCCCCACAGTCGAAGGTGTGTTGTGTGCGGTGCTTTTCAAGGTGATTCCAAACGAATACAACGAGAAAAAGCACGACCTCTTTATCGGAGAAGTCGTGGCGGCCTGGGCTGATTCCCGCGTCTTCTCCGAGGGACACTGGCACTTCCCGGAAGGTGACGACAGCTGCCGGACGCTTCACTACGTCGCCGGCGGTCATTTCCTTACGATCGGCAACGCCCACGACATCAAACTCTGATCGTTTAGTTCTTACCCATTAAAAACGCGCACCGGCTCTGAGGCTTGTGCGTGTTTCTTAATCGGCGTTGTCCTTGCCTGCCGACCAACCGGTGAGGCGCACGCGCATCTTCCAAAGAAAGAGCGCAGCCACCAGAATGAAGATCGCGCCTGCGTACATCATCTGGTGTAGCGCGTTGTGATCCGAACTCACAACCATATAGCGCCCCATCGCCACGATGGCAATGGCAATCGGCATTGCGATAGCAAGTTCGTGGTGACTGTGAAGCGCCGCGCGCGCCATCACCATCACTTCGGTATAAAGGAAGAGCAAGAGCAGATCGCCCAGAGCGATCGTATCGGCCGTCACCATACGCCAGAGCTCAGCACCAAAGCCGACAATGGCCGCAATGGCGATGGCGCTCAGTCCCAGAAACTGGCACACGTTGAAAAGCCTATCGAAAGCGCCGAGCGCCACGGAGGATTCTTTGTTTGTTTTTGTCAGAGGTTCCATTCCATCAAATCTCGAAACGAGTCATCGGAACCCGCATTGTGGCACACACCGTCATTGTTCCTGAGAGCCGTCAGACAAATCTGTTGTTAGCACTTGTCACCAAGCGCCTGGCAGAGCAATTGCAACGCATAGCGAATGCTTTGACGACGTACGTCATCGCGGCTGCCGTCAAACTGCATACGGGAAGTATGCACCATAGTCTTGCCGTCGATTTTCAAGGCCACCCCGAAACAAACGGTTCCCACGGGTTTGCCCGGCACAGCGCCGCCCGGCCCCGCAATCCCAGTGATAGACACAGAGAGCTGCGCGCCGGAATGCTCCAAGGCGCCGTAAGCCATCTCTTCGGCCGTCTCTCGACTTACGGCTCCGAATGCGGCAAGCGTTTTTGCCTTCACTCCAAGCATCTCTTCTTTAGCACGGTTCGTATACGTGATAAAGCCGCGCTCGTACCACTCACTTGATCCTGGAACGGCTGTGATTTCAAAGCCGAGACCGCCCGCCGTGCAACTTTCAGCCGTTGCCACGGTCACGCCGCGCCGCTTGGCTCTCCGGCCGAGCTCAAGCGCCAGTTCATATGAATCCATCAGAAGACTCCGAGAAAAAGACTGGCACCGGGAAACAATCGATTGCAGAGCATATCAATTCCCACTAGAGCCACCGCCGCCCAAACGCCGGCGAGCAGATCGTCGAGCATGATGCCCCATCCGTTGTGGATTTTGCGATCCACCCAACTTGCGGGCGGCAACTTCACGATGTCAAAAAGTCGAAACGCAAGAAATGCGGCGCACCAAGCAATAGCGTTTTGCGGCAGCATCAGGCACACCAGCCAAACGGCAGCCACCTCGTCGACGACCACACAGCCGGCATCCTGTACGCCGAGATCCCGACAAGTTTTTTCGGACGCGAGCGCGCCCAACACAAAAAGCACCGCGATGCAAACTGCAAGCGCCTTCCAGCTTAAGAACTGCACCAAAACCATCCACGCGAGCACGCCGGCAAGTGTACCCCACGTGCCCGGTCCCGGTCGGAGGCAGCCCGCTCCGAAGAAAAGCGCCAGCGTGTGCGCTGGGTGCGAAAACGCAAATTTAAGGCCCGGACGAACGTTGTAGGCGGGATTTGACGCGCTGTACTTTTCTGAAAACATGGGCAAAAGCTCTTTGTTTTTCTCTTAATCGGCGCCCTGCGCAAAATGATCGAACCCCTGCACCGGCAAAAAGAGCGGACGCCCCGAAGCGTCTCGAATCGCCAGCGGCGCACCGCTTTGCTTCTTTTCGATGATGCGGCCGATGCGAGTCACGGGCGTGAGCGCGGAAATCGAAGCCTGTTCGATCAAACCGCGCTTATCAGCCGGCGCCGTGAAGACGAGCTCGTAATCGTCGCCGCCGCTCATGGCTGCTTCGACTTGCTGCTCCTGCGACAGTGCCGCCAAGGCCGGATGCTTGGGCACAGCGTCCCACAGCACATCAGCGTCAACGCCGCTTCGCTCCAAAATGTGTCCCAAGTCCTGGGCAAGCCCGTCGGAAATGTCCGCGCAGGCCGTCGCCGAACTCAAAAGGGCTGTACCGAGCGCATTGCGGGGGTTGGGGCGATCCATAGCAAGCGCAGCCGATGGAAAGACACGCGCGTCAAGCGTGAGCTTGCCCCAGCGGTGCATCAGCGCCGCCCAGGCGCCTCCCACGCAACCCGAGACCCAAATGTCGTCGCCCGGGCGGGCACCCGCTCGAGTAAGTCCCATACTCTGCGGCAGTTCACCCATGGCCGTAATCGAAATCGTCACCGGAGCGTGTATGTCACCCACCTTGGCCGTACGTGTCGTGTCACCTCCCAGCAGAGGACAGCCCGCCTGTCGGGAAAGCTCCGTCATGCCTTTGGTAAAACCGGCAAGCCAGGCGTCGTCGCGCACGGGCAAACCGATCGTCAGAAAGAAGGCGCGCGGAATGGCCCCCGCGGCAGCCAAATCCGACAGATTCACGGCAAGGGCTTTGTAGCCGATATCTTCCGGACGCTGCGTGGGAAGAAAATGCGTGCCGATGGCCATCATGTCGGCCGTCACAGCAATGCGGCCTGCGGGCATATCAATGATGGCGCAGTCGTCGCCGACGCCCTTACTTGCCCAAGCGCCAAAGTTTTCATGCGTAAAGAAGCGCTCAATAATCTGAAATTCGCCGTTCTGAGCCATAGGATTCTTTCAACCTCCTGTTGTCCGACAACAAGGTCAATTTTGGCGCAAAAAACGAAAAAGGCACGGCCGAAAGAGAAACTTTCTCTCTCGAACCGCACCTTTTGCGGTGTGCTTTACCGAGATTCAGCCTTAGGCCTGATGTTCGGCCGGACGCAGCTCTCCGGCGACCTTGTCGAGCACGCCGTTAACGAGCTTATAACCGCGATCGGCACCAAAAACCTTGCACAGCTCCACCGCCTCATTGATGACGACTCGATAGGGAATCTGCGGGCAGTTCTTCATTTCCCACGTTCCGATCATCAGACACGCGCGTTCCACAACAGAGAGGCGCTGCGGGTCGCGGTCAAGATGACGCGAAAGCGTATCGAGCAGCTCCTGCTTGCCCTTGATCACGCCGTCAAGGATGTCGCGGTAAAACTCCTGGTCGCACTGATCGAAGTCTTCTGATGTGAGATCGCACCCGGCAACGGGACTGCCTTCATCAGTAATCACGCTCAGAAGATTGGCGTCGATCGCCGCAAAGTCGGCCGATTCGTTGATCAGCGATTCGTACACGCCCAAAAGCGCGAATTCACGAGCTTTACGGCGCGGGCCCAGGCTCAAGCGAGCACGCAAATTAGCACTTTCCGTCATGTTTTTCGAGGTCGTCCGCAAGGATCACATCGTCGTCTTCATCGGCGAGGCTTTCCCAATCGGAGCTATAAAAGTTTTCGTAGAGGCTCGTCTGCAGGTTGACCATTTCAACGGCGCAGCGGGCGCAGTCCTTACCCTTCATGTGGGTACGGGCCTTGCACTGTTCATCGTCGTAGGTCGTAAGGATGCCGTTGGCGATCGGAATGTCGTTTTCACGGCTCACGCGAGCGATTTCAGCTGCCGACGTGTCAGCCACGATTTCGAAGTGATAGGTTTCACCGCGAATCACGGCACCCAAAGCGATCAGAGCGTCAAACTCGTCGCTTTCGGCCAACATCTGCAGCGCCAAGGGGATTTCCAGGGCGCCGGGAACCGACACTACGCGGATGCAATCTTCCTGAACGCCGAGAGTCTTGAGTTCTTCAAGACAAGCATCAAGTTCTTCTTTGCCGGCGTACTCGTTGAAACGAGAAACGACAATACCAACGACGATTTCGGAGCCGTCGAGCTCGCCCTTAAAGGTCTTCACGGTCATATCTGACTTGCTAGCCTATGTAGTTCGTTTGCGGGTGCAAACAAAATTTCTTCAATAACAGGCGATTTTACCTTTCTCAGGGAAAATTCGCCTCGGAAACACCGTTTTTTAACAAAACGACTTGGACTGCCGTTTGGTCAGAGCAAAGCACAAACTCTTATACTTTGACCCAACGACACTCTGAACAAAAAAACAATATGCCTTCGATTCCCACTTGGGTCACCACCGGCCTGCTCATTTTCGCCGCGCTCTACACTGTCGTGCAGGCAGTGCGTCTCTTTCTTCCCGTCTATTTCTGGACACTCGATCGGAATGCGGCGCGCGGGCGCGCCATTTTAGCGGTTTGCCCAAAAGATACAAGCCCGAGCGAAATTGCCCGCGCTGTCCCCGCTGAAGCCTGTCTGGCTCGTTTACTGAGAGCACAGGACCTGAGCCCGGCTGAAGAAGCCTGCAAGGCCGATTTCCGCCGTCGCGTTCTGTACTGCTTCGTTGCCTTCGGCCTAACGCTCGTGGCACAGTTCAAGCCTGACGCCCCCGCCGTCCTGATGCCGCTTTCCCAAGCGCTTTTGCTGTGCGCCATCGGAATGATCATCGGCGCCGTCGCACGCTATCGCATCCTGCGCACGATGGACGTGGCCGAAGCCACACTCAAAGAAAAGGGGCTCTGGACAGAAGCCGAGGCCTAAAACGCCGCAACAAACACCGGCGTCTGCACCGGGCTGCCCAGGCTCTGCGCGGCAGCCCACACCCAACTCGGGTTCTTGACCATCTCGCGACCGATGCAAACCGCATCGGCGTCCTGTGTGCGCAAAATCTCTTCGGCCTGAAGCGGCTCGACAATGCCGCCGCTCGTGAAGGTCACAATTCCAACCTTCTCTTTGATGTGGTGTGAAAACGTCGTGTGCGCAACGGTAAGCGATGCCGGAGGTTGCTGCGCGGGATCGATGCCGCCGGAGGAAACGTCAACGGCACAGACGCCAAGCTCGGCAAGCGCCGAGGCCAAGGCCAGAGCCTGCTCTTCGTCGGCGCCGCCCTCTATCCAATCGCTGGCCGACAGACGCACCATCACGTCAAGCCCGGGAGCACCCTTTTGAACGGCTTTGACAACTTCCTGAGCGAAGCGCAGACGGTTTTGAGTCGTACCACCCCAAGCGTCGGTACGGTGATTGGTCACGGGCGACAGAAACTGGTGCACAAGATAGCCATGCGCCGCATGAATCTGAATGCCGTCGAACCCCACTCGAGCCGCTCGGCGAGCTGCCTCTTCAAAGGCCTGCAGCACTTCGGCGATATCGGCTTCAGTCATTTCGCGCGGCATCGGCGCCTGCGCAGTGTATGCAACGGCCGAAGGCGCCATCAGTGCAAAGCCTCCCTCTTCGGGCAACAGAGTGCCGTGGCCGGTTTTGGGATCCTTACGGCTGCCTTTGCGGCCGCAATGCGAAAGCTGAAGGAAGAACTTGGTATCGGTGCTCGCCACGGCGCGGCAGGCTTTTACAAGCTTTTTGAAAAAGGCTTCCTGCTCATCGTTGTAGAGCCCGAGGCAACGCGTGGTGATGCGGCCGTCGGCGCGAACCGCCGTCGCCTCGACCACAACCAGCCCCGCCCCTGAAGCCGCAAGCGTCTCGTAGTGCGAGATGAGCTCATCGCTGCCCACGCCCTCTCGAGCAAGGCAACGACACATCGGCGGCACGCAGATGCGATTGGGTAGCGTCTGTGCCCCCATCTTCAAAGGCGTAAAGAGCAATGCCATCCGAAAGTCCTTCCTAATGCGCGGCGATCAATCAGAACAAATCGTCGCCGTCGTCTTCACGAAGCTTGATCATGCGCTCGACATAGCGCGCGATCGTGTCAATTTCGAGGTTGACCCAATCCTGCGCCTTGAGGTGCTTCAAAGTCGTTACTTCAACGGTATGCGGGATGAGATTGATGCTGATGAGCGCGCCCATCGCCGTATCTTCGACCTCGTTGACAGTAAGCGAGACACCGTTGACAGCCACCGAACCCTTGTATGCGAGGTAAGGCGAGAGCTTCAAGGGAGCACGGATCACGAGCTTGTAGCTTTCGGCAATCTTGGTCATGGATTCGACCTGGCCTACACCGTCGACATGGCCGCTAACCAGATGGCCGTCAACGCGATCGCCCAGACGCATCGCCTTTTCAAGGTTGACTTCACCGAACGTATCGAGACCGCAGGTCTTGGAAAGGCTCTCGGCACTCACGTCAATCTGGAAGGAATTCCCTTCGATGTTGACCACCGTCATGCAAGCGCCGTTGACGGCGATGGAGTCGCCCACGCGCACTTCTTCGAGATGAAAGTCTTCGGGCGTGACGATCGTCAGACGAACGCCGTTGCCGAGTTTTTCGGGTTCACGAACCTTGCCGATGGCCTGAATAATTCCGGTAAACATGGTTTTTCAATCTTTCCTAAAAGGCGGCCTCTCCTGTCCGAGACTTGCCGCAGTTGCAGTTAATTCTTTCGCAGCACGACCTCAAGGTCGTCGCCGACTTTCTCAAAACTGACGAAGCGTCCGCGCAAGACTTCACTCATTTCTTTGAATGGTCCGAGCTTGGCAAAGGGCATGCCCTCGCCCATCACAGCCGGCGCCAGATAGCAGACGATCTCGTCGACCAGATCCGCATCAAGGAGCGCCCCGGACAAGGTTGCACCGGCTTCGACATGCAACTCGTTGATTTCATCACGGCCGATCTGACGGATGATTTCCTCGAGATCAAGCCCTTCGCTGCCGCCCACGCAGCGGACCGTAGCGCCGGCGGCAACCAGTGCGTCCACACGCGCCTGAGGAGCCGTGTCGCTTACGAAAATCGTCGTGGGTTGCCCCTGCAGAATGTTGAAGGTCACCGGCGTAAGCGCCTGGCTGTCGGCCACGTACTTCACCGGACTCGGCAGCTTTTCTTCGCGCACGCTCATTTGCGGATTGTCCGCAAGCACCGTGCCGATACCGGTAAGGATACCCTGAGCGCGGGCGCGCCACAGGCGTCCTTTGCGGCGAGCTTCCTCGCTCGTGATCCAGCGGCTGGCTCCGTTGTAAAGCGCCGTACGGCCGTCAAGCGTCACTGCGGTCTTCAGTCGCACCCAGGGCTTGCCCGTCGTCATGCGTGTAAAAAAGCCGATGTTGGATTCGTAGGCCTCGTCGCGGCACACACCGCAGACCACCGCAACTCCGGCCTGACGTAGCATTTCCAACCCCTTGCCGGCGACCTGCGGGTTAGGGTCTTCAATGGCGGCCACGACGCGCCCGGCACGTTCTTCGATAAGGCGCGCCGCACACGGCGGCGTGCGGCCGTAATGCGAACAGGGCTCAAGCGTCACGTAATAGGTGGCGCCGGTAATGTCGATACCTGCCTGCTTGGCGTTCATAATGGCATCGATTTCGGCGTGCTGAGAGCCCGGAGCGTGCGTATAGCCGCGCGAGACAATCTGACCGTCCTTGACGATCACGCAGCCGACAGCCGGGTTGGGCGGGGCGATATAGCGCCCCTTGCGCGCCTCTTCAAGAGCGGCGCGCATAAAAATCTCATCGCTCGTATCCGTCATTTCGCTTCGTTCTTGTCGATTTCCAGATCACGCATCAAGCGCTTGAAAGCTTCGGGATCTTCCACGTTGAAGTAGACGCTTGCAAAGCGAACGTAGGCGATCTTATCGAGACGCTTGAGTTCCTCGAGCACAAATTCGCCCACCTTTTCGCTTTTGACTTCCCGCTCCCCGAGACTGCGAAGTCGTTGCTCAATGAACGTAATGGCTTCCTCGATCTGCTCGTCGCTCACGGGACGCTTGCGAAGCGCCAGGCGCATGGAGCCGCGCACCTTGTCGCGGTCGTACTCGCGGCGCACGCCGGTGCGCTTGACGATGGCCGGCATATTGATTTCCACGCGCTCAAACGTCGTGAAACGCTTGCCGCAATGGCTGCACTGACGGCGACGTCGAATGGAGAACCCATCTTCGCTCGCGCGAGAGTCCACCACCGCTGTGTCCTTAGACTTGCAAAACGGGCAACGCATCTTGAAAACTCCTGGAAAACGCCCGGAAACGGTTTAGGGTCGATAAACGGGGAACATCGCCGTGAGCTGATCGACTTCGGTACGCACACGTTCGAGCACCTGAGCGTCCTCGGGAGCCGAAAGCAGATCGGCAATGAGGTTGGCCACCTTGCGCGTTTCTTCTTCCTTAAAGCCGCGGGTGGTCATGGCAGGCGTGCCCAGACGAATGCCTGACGTGACGAAGGGCGTCTGCGGGTCGTTGTGAATCGCGTTTTTGTTAACAGTGATGTGTGCTGCTCCCAGAAGCGCTTCAGCGGCCTTGCCCGTCAGATTCATCGGACGCAGGTCAACGAGCATCACGTGGCTTTGCGTGCCGCCCGAGACAATGCGCAAACCGCGCTCCATCAGCGTCTTGGCAAGCACCTCAGCATTCTTGATCACCTGCTTGCCGTACTCCTTGAACTCGGGCTTGAGCGCTTCGCCGAGCGCCACAGCCTTGCCTGCGATCACGTGCATGAGCGGACCGCCCTGAGTGCCCGGAAACACTGCCGAGTTGATCTTCTTTTCGAGATCGGGCCGGCAGAAGATGATGCCGCCGCGCGGGCCGCGCAGGCTCTTGTGCGTCGTCGTGGTCACCACGTCGGCATAGCCAAACGGGCTCGGATAGACACCGGCGGCCACCAGACCTGCGTAGTGCGCGATGTCAGTCATCAGAATGGCGCCTACCGAGTGCGCGATGTCCGCAAAGCGTTTGAAGTCGATGTGAAGCGAATAGGCCGAAGCACCCGCGATGATGAGCTTGGGCTGATGTTCCTTGGCCAAGCGCTCGACTTCATCGTAGTCGATTGCTTCGGTGTCGTCGCGCACGCCGTAGCTCACGATGTTGAAATAACGGCCGGAAAAATTGAGGTGCATGCCGTGCGTGAGATGGCCGCCGTCGGCAAGGCTCATCCCCATCACGGTGTCGCCCGGATTCAGAAGGCCGAACAGAACGGCTTCGTTGGCCTGCGCTCCGGAGTGCGGCTGGACATTGACAGCCATTTCGACACCGGCGGGCTCGCAAAAGAGCTTCTTGGCTCGCTCGATGGCGATGCGTTCCACCTCATCCACATACTGGCAGCCGCCGTAGTAGCGCTTGCCCGGATAACCTTCGGCGTACTTATTCGTCAGAAGCGACCCTTGAGCCTGCATAACCGCCGGAGACGTGTAGTTTTCGCTCGCGATCAGCTCAATGTGCTGTTCCTGACGATCCGCCTCAGCCTGAATGAACTTCCAGACTTCGCTGTCGGCTACTGCGATGGTGTTGGAGTGGCGAAACATGTCCTTGGACTCCTTAAAAGTTGGGCGCGCTTGTTCGTTCAAACAAGGTTCTTCTTGAAAGAACGGCGCAATTTTTTCAAAAAACGATTCTGCAATTATCGCCTATGGAGTCGACAAAAAGAGACAATGAAAAAGCCGGCTCCGTCAAAGAATCGTTTTTTCTGACAAACGACTCCGACAAGCCGGCTTTCCTTATCCGTACCAGTGAGCGCTGATGCCCAGGTTCTCGACCCGCTGCGCAATCCTTTCGAGCGTCTCCGCAGGCGCCTTTTTAAGCCCCGCCACAGGCGTCTCGCGCGCCAGAGTATAGATGTCAACGCCTTCGGGACGAATCTGCGCCAGCGCTTCAAGCCAGGGGCCCACGTACTTTTCAGTCGTATTGTCGACGCTTTGTCCGGCAAAGGTGCCCTGCATGAACATCGTCTGTACGATGCAGCGACCGTTGAGTTCCTTGATGCGCTCAATCACCTCTTTGACGTCGTAGCGCGCGTTGGGGCGATCCACCAGACGAATGTAGTCTGCATCCACCGTATCGAGCTTCAGACACGGGCGGTCGATCAGACGAACGGCCTCAAAGACGTCCTCGCGGTTGAGGTGCGTGGCGTTGGTCAGCAGACACACCTTGGCCTGCGGACAATACTTATCGCGCAGCGCGAGCGTATCGCGCACAATGTTGAGGAAATCCGGATGTGATGTGGGTTCACCGTTTCCCGAGTAAGTGATCGCCTCGGGCAAGTCGTCGGCGTCGCGCATGGCGCTCAGACGCGCTTCCAGAGCTTCGCGCACAGATTGGCGCGAGGGCATCTTCGACTTGGGGCGACGTTCATCATTGAGTCCACATTCGCAATAGATGCAGTCGAAACTGCAGATTTTGCCGTCAACGGGCGACAAATTGACGCCCAGACTCTTGCCCAGACGTCGACTGCGAACGGGTCCGAAAACGGGCCCGGGATAAATGACGGTACTCATCAGTTTTCGATAGCGCTTGCCACAACGCCGTGCATGGCGGCCCACGTCCAAGGCGTCTGCAGCCATTCGAGCACCAGTTTTTCGTGCTCGACGTCAATCACGCCCATTTCCTGCGCCTTATGCACGACTTTTTCAAAGGCAATCACATCGTAGGTATCGATTCCTTCCTGCTTGAAGAGGCGCTGTGTTTCGGGAATCGCGTAGTTCGTAATCGACATTACCTGCGTCACCTGAGCTCCCTCTTCGCGCAGAGCGCGAATGGCGTCCAGACAGCTCAGACCGGTCGAGATATGGTCTTCGAGAAGAAGCACGCGCAGCCCCTTGACATCACCGCCTTCGATACGGGAGTGGTTGCCGTAGGTCTTAGCCTTCTGACGCACCATGATGGCGGGCAGTCCCAGGCGATAAGCCAGAGCTGCGGCGTGCATGGAGCCGGCGGCTTCGACGCCTGCGACTATGTCAAACTCCAGATCGTATTCTTCAACGCGGCTAGCCATCGTCTCAACAATGTCGCGCCAGGCTTCCGGATGCGAAAAAAGCTTGCGGTTATCCACGTAAACGGGAGAAATCAGACCGGACTTCAGGCGCATCGGCGCATCGGCAAGAAACTCCACCGCCTGTGCGCGAATCAAGCGTTCGGCCATGATGTCTTCGGCAATGCTGCTGGTGTAGCTGGGCTTAAATTTCATGACTCTTCCCCTTTACTCAATGCCGAGAACCTTGCGACCGTTGACGGTAGCGATGTTGACGAGCTGTTCGAAATCATCGAAGCGGCAGCCGGTGGCAAGCAGCTGCAGTTCGTGCCACATGTCGCCTGCGCTCCACGGAACCATGGCGTCGCACACGTTGTCGGTACCGAGCGCCACCGTGACGCCGGCCGGCACGAGTTCGTCAACAGGCGTCATCGAATTGTGCATCGGGCCGATCATTTCGGTACGGGCCGTGTCGATCCAAGCCGTCGGACAGCAGACCATCATCACGCCGGCTTCCTTGAGAAGCGTGTAGAGACGCTGACGGTACATGCGGGAATGCGCACCAATCGAGATGCCGTGAATGGCGACCACCCGGCCGCGCATGTCATGCTCAATCGCCTTGTGCGCAAGCATTTCGGTTTCGTATTCGCTGGAAAGGTTGAATTGGTCGACGTGCACGTGCACCATCTTGTTCTGCTCTTTGGCCGTGCCAAGCAAAATGTCGAAAGCTTCGGCAGCGCGTCCAAAGTCACGTTCGTCTCGCTTGGGCAAGCCACCGATGATGTCCACCATTTCGGCGCCGATGTCAAACCATTTGCGCGCTTCCGGATCAATCACTCCTTTGAGTGTCTGATTGGCAAATTTCACAGTGATCTGATCGGCATAGTGCTCGCGGGCGCGAAGGCCTGCCTTGATGGCACGATCTTCGGTCTGAGGATCGATGTCCACGAACGTGGCGCAGGCCGTGCAGCCTTGCTCGATCATCAGTTCAAAGAACATGGAAAAGCGCCGGTAGAAGTCTTCCTCGGTCGACTCGCTCTTTAAGCGATCCAGAGCGTCCCACTTCTGCTGCAGAGAGTGCGTGCGACGCATCTCCAGAATTTCGGGAGACAACGTAAACGCACGGTCTGCGTGAGCGTGCGTGTTTACCCAACCGCCGGACTTCTTAATTGCCGGCTCGATCATCTCGCGTACGGTTCGCGGCGCGTTTTCATCAAAAGACATGAAGGGTTCTCCTAGCGAAAAGGCACGAGCGCCCGTTGTCTGTCAGCATCAAGCTCAGACAGCGGCGCTACGCGCCTGCAAATCTAGGTTAATTTAACTAGGTCGCGCGCTTGTGTCAACCATGTCGCACGAGCGCGCCTGAGAAAAAAGTGATTCAGCCGACCGCCTTACTCGACAACGGTCAGTTTAACCTCCGGATCCAGAATCTTTACGCGATCGGCAATGCACTTGCTCACCCAGGCTCGCTTAAGGTCGGAGTCAAGAATAAAGACGCCCAAGTCCTTCTTTTCGGCCATTTTCTTGACCGCCTTTTCTACGCCCATCGCAAACAAGGCCGTACACCAGCCGTCGGCGCGCGCCCCGTCCTTATCGACGATCGTGACGCTGGCAATGTCGGTAGCGACAGGCATCCCTGTCTCAGGGCTCAAAATGTGCCCATAAGATTTGCCGTCCTTCTCAATTTTGCGCTCGTACGCGCCCGAGGTGATCACCGATTCGTCAAAGGCTTTGACGACGGCAAAGATTTGACCTCGTTCTTTGTCGGGGCGCTGGATGCCGACGTTCCAGGCGCGTCCTGCGGGAGACTTTCCGAGCAAGGCAACATTACCGCCCAAGTCAAGAATCACGTTGGTGGCACCGGCCGCCTCCAGATCCTGCGTGAGTGCCGTGCCGATCCACCCCTTAGCGATAGCCCCGAGATCAATGCTCTGACCTTTGCCGATGCGCATGCGGCAGACGTTGTCCTCGCGCTGCGTTTCAATCTTCGTGTAGTCAACCTTTTGGAGCGCCGCATCAATATCGCTTCTCGCCGGTACCTGATCGCCGCCGAAACCGATCTTCCAGACGTTGACAAGAGTGCCGATCGTGGGCTCGAACGCCCTGTCGGAAGCCTCTGCTATGGCCTTGGCTTTTTCCGTCAGTTCGGTGATGCGGCAGTCGACTTCAACCCATTCGCCCGAGCGTTTATTGACCTCGTAGAGAGGCCCCTCGCGGTGCACCGTAAAAAGCGTTTCGTAGTCATCGACGCGTTCTGATACGAGCTCTTCGAGCTTTTGCGCGGCTTTGGCATCCGGCGAAATCAAACGCGCCGTAATCAGCGTTCCCATCGCAAGCCCTTGATACTGCGTTTCATAGAGCGTTTTGCCTTCTTCGGCAGCGGAAACAAGCGTACTCAAACCGCAAAACAGGGCAGCCGCAAGGAGTGGCGCGCGCGCGAAAATGCGAAAAGTCGTATTGGGCAAGGCTGACATCCTTTCAGTCGAACAAAAATGCAAAGAGTATGCGCACTATATACAGAAAAAGGCCCGGTGCGGGATTTCCCCACTCCGAGCCTTTTTTGCATCATGCAACTGAGCTGATTACTTGGCGGATTCGAGAGCCTTGTTCACAGCTTCGATGATGCCCTTGGAGGAATTGGACGCACCCGTCACAGCTGCGACACCTTCCGTACCGTTCTTCTTGATAATTGCCTTGGACAACTTCTTCTGAGCGGCGTTGAGCAGCATTTCGGTTTCGCCATGCTTGACAACCTTGACAGAAGTGATCTTGCCACCGGCAACAACAACTTCCACCTGAATCTTGCTGGCGTTACCGGTGCCTTCACCGGTGTAGGTGCCGTCCTTGTAGGTAGCGGCCTGAGCACCTGCACAGAGCAGAGCGGCAGATGCAGCAACAATCAATTGCTTGATCATTGGTTGAAAACTCCTCTAAGTTTTACAGCGTTATTAGTGAGCCTTGACGTAAGCAGTAGCGCTGTTGCCAGCGATACGACCGAAGACGATGATGTCGGCCTGAGCATTGCCGCCGAGGCGGTTGCCGCCGTGGACACCGCCGGTCACTTCACCAGCAGCGAAGTAGCCCGGGATAACCTTGCCGTCGACGTTGATCACTTCAGCCTTCGTATTGATCTTCACGCCGCCCATGGTGTGGTGCACGGCCGGGGTGACGAGAATAGCATAATACGGAGCCTTGGTGAGCGGACGTTCCATCTTGGTGCGGCCGCAGCAGCTGTCCTTACCGGCAGCCTGATCCTTGGCGTACTGAGCCATCGTGGCCTTCAGGTTAGCAGCCGGAACACCCATGTTCTTGGCCACTTCGTCAAGATCCTTACCCTGAATGACCATGCCCGGCATCTTGATGTAGCCTTCGATAGCCTTCAGAGACTTGCGAACGTCATCGTCAAAGAACATGTAGGCGTGGCCGGTGGTCTGCTTCAGGATGGCAGCCGACACAGCGTCGCGCGTGTTGAGTTCGTCAAAGAAGCGCTTGCCTTCCTTGTTGATCAGCACAGCACCGTTGCCGCGAACGGCTTCGGTCACCATCACGCCGGTCGTTTCAACAACGGTCGGGTGGGTCTGGATCTGGTCCATGTCAACAAAGGCAGCCTTGACCTTTTCGGAGAGCAGCAGGCCGTCGCCCGTGGCACCCGGATGGTTCGTCGTGGCAAAGCCCTTCAGACGCGGAATGATCTTGGAAACCATGGCGTTGTTGCCGGCAAAGCCGCCAGCTGCGTTCACGACAGCCTTGGAGTTGATTTCGTAGACCTTGCCGTCTTCGTCCTTAACCTTGACGCCGGCCACAGCACCGTTCTTGACAATCAGGTCGACAACCTGAGAGTCCGTGCGCAGATCAATCTTGCGGGCTTCAACAGCGTTATAGAGCGTCTTGACAACTTCAGGACCAACAGCGGCGCCGCCCGTCGGACGGTGGCAACGCTTGTTGGTGGCGCCGCCCATAAAGCCGACGTCGTTGAAGTTACCGCCGAGCTTGATCAGCCACTGAACAGCATCGTTGGAGTTTTCGCACAGAACCTTCACGAGTTCAGGATTGTTGCGGTTGTGGCCGCCCTTCATCGTGTCCTTGTACATCTGTTCGATGCTGTCCTTAATGCCGAGCTTTGCCTGCTGCGGCGTTTCAGCAGCGTTGATACCGCCGGTAGCGCGGATCGTGTTACCGCCGACCATCGGCATCTTTTCGATGATCACAACCTTCTTGATGCCGTTGTCGTGCGCCTGAACGGCAGCAGCCATACCGGCACCGCCTGCACCGATCACGACAATGTCAGCCTGTTCGGCAGCGTTGGCCATGCCGAAGGCGGCAGCGACTGCGGTTGCGATAAGAATCTTTTTCATGTTTGTTGTCTCCCCAACAAAGATTGTCGATTCCTATTTGAATCGATCTGTGGTTTTCTGAGCACGACCGCTTTCTCAACTTTTTTGCGCGCAAGCTACCCGCCGGCGCGAAAAAGGCCGCACTCAACCTGAGCGATTATATGGAGAAACGTCAAAAGCACCCGTTCAAACTTTCGGATGTCCCTACCCGACATCTTTTTTGTTTGACTAAATACAAAACCATGAATTGGCCTTTACACAAACAAAAAAGCCTGTCCGACCTCCGAGCGTCGAATGACGACGAAGGGGAGAATTCGGGCAGGCTCTTGTACCGCTGGGGAAAGATTCTGTTACTTCGCGTTCTTGCCCCAACTGTCGCGCAGTCCGACGGCAAGGTTAAGCACTGGATGTTCGGCGCTGTGATCCTTGATGTCGGTCACAAAGTAGCCGACGCGCTCAAACTGATAGCGCGTCTCGGGAGCGGCAGCAGCCACGTTGGGTTCAACGAAGCCCTGGCTCACGAACTTGCTGTCGCGGTTCAAAACGTCGAGGAAATCCTCGGCCGAGTCAGGCTGCGGCACCGTAAAGAGACGATCGTACATACGGAACTGCGCGGGGACGGCGGTCTTGGCGTCAAGCCAGTGAATGGCCGCCTTCGTCTTGACGGAATCGGCGCCGGCCGTACCGCTCTTGGTTTCCGGCAGGTAGTCGGCATGCACGCACACGACGTTGCCTTCGGCGTCCTTTTCAAAGGACGTGGGCACAATCACGTAACTGTTGCGCAGACGCACGGGCTTGGCGGGCGTACCGTCGGCCGGAATCGTCAGTCGGCGATAGCCCTTCGGAGGCACTTCGGCAAAGTCTTCCTGTTCGATCCAGAGTTCCCGGCTCATCGTCACCGTACGCGTTCCCATTTCGGGTTTTTGCGGGTGATTCGGGCACACAAGCTCTTCGCTCTTACCCTCCGGATAGTTGTCCAGAATGAGCTTTAACGGATGCACAACGCCGGCGCGCCGTTCGGCCGTGCTTTCCAGGTCCTCGCGAAGCGACTGCTCAAGCACGCTGTAGTCAATCCAACCGCCAGCCACTCGGCTCACGCCGCAGTTTTCGACAAACTTCTGCAATGCTGCGGCGGTGTAGCCGCGGCGACGCAGACCGACGAGGGTAGGCATACGCGGATCGTCCCAGCCGTCGACCAGCCCCTGCTGAACGAGGGAAATAAGCTTGCGCTTGGAGAGCACCACATAGGTGAGACTCAGACGGTTGAATTCGTACTGATGCGAAAGCAGGAAGAAGTTGTTGCGGACCACCGACAACGCGCTCTGAAGCAACGGCGTGAAGTTTTCGGTGTTCATCTGCAACAACGTAAAGAAACTCTTGCCTTCGGTGCCTTCGAGCGTCTCCGGACCACCCGTGGCAGACCAGCGGCCAAAGATCTCACGCATGGCCACTTCTGGTTCGCTCTGACCGAGCTTGTCAGCGGCGTTGAACGCAGCGCGGGCAAACGCCAGCGCGCGATCGTCCTTGCCGGCAGCCATGTCGGCGATGATTCTCTTGGCTTCTTCGTACTGGGGCGTACGAAGTACCGGCACAATGCGCTCGAGCGCCCAGTCGTAGAACGCGCGCTGGTCGTCAAATTCGAGCGTGCAGATCGAGTGGGTGATATTTTCGAGCGAGTCTTCGATCGGGTGCGCGAAGGTGTACATCGGGTAGATGCACCACTTATTGCCCGTGGACTGGTGTTCAGCAAAACGGATGCGATAGATCGCCGGATCACGCAGGTTGATGTTGGGCGAAGCCATATCAATCTTGGCGCGCAACACCATGGAGCCTTCCGGATGCTTACCGTCGCGCATTTCGCGGAAGATGCGCAGGTTTTCCTCTGGGCTGCGGTCGCGATAAGGCGAGTTCTTGCCCGGTTCGAAAAGCGTGCCGCGATTGGCGCGCATTTCGTCGGCGCTCTGTTCGTCGACGTAGGCGTAACCGGTCTTGATCAGATGTTCGGCAAACTGGTACATCCAATCGAAATAATCGGACGCGTGATAGAGATTGTCTTCCGTGCCATGCTTCCAGTCAAAGCCCATCCAGCGGACGCTTTCCTTGATCGCGTCAACATACTCCTGGTCTTCCTTAACCGGGTTGGTGTCGTCAAAGCGCATGTGGCAGACGCCCTTGTAATCGGCCGCCAGTCCGAAATTCAAGCAAATGCTCTTGGCGTGACCGATATGCAGATAGCCGTTGGGTTCGGGCGGAAAACGCGTGCGAATACGCGCCCAATCGGGCTCACCCTTTTGCAGTTGTTCGGAATAGGGAGCCGGATGACCGCACCAGTAGCGCGGCAGGTTGTTGCCCTGCTCCAGATCGTTTTCAATGATCTGGCGGATGAAGTTGGTCGGACGCGTGGCGCCCGCTTCGATGTCGGCAGTTTCTTTATCAGTCATCTCAAAGAGTCCAAGCCTTGCGCGCCCAAGGAGTTGGGCCTATCTGACAAGCGCAGGCGTAAAAAATGAATTTTAGCGTCAAAAGGGCAAGTAACCGTTGACCCAGGCGACGTACAGGACCGTGCCCGCAAAGATCGAAACCAGAGGATTTTTCAGGAACCACTGCAGCACAAAGGCAAAAGCGATGCTCACCACTTCGGGAGTGGGAGCAGCATCACGCGCAACGGCCGCGTCGGTTGCGGCGTGCACGGTCAAAAGCACCATAATGGCAAGAGGCAAAAAGTCGCCCAGATCTCTTACCCAGCGCTGTTTTTGCAGCCATTTGCTTGCGGCAAAGGGAAGCGCGCGTTCGGCAAAGGTCACCGCCGCCATAGCGATGAACACAAGCATCAAGTATCCGAAATCCATCCCTTAGGCCTCCTTGTTCAAAACGCAGTTGCCCGCATCTCGCTTGCGGCGGGAAGCTCCCCATGCAAGCCCCGCAACCGCACACAAAGCGATCGAGACGGCAAGAGCGTTTTCGGGCATCAGCAGTCGAGCAGCGGCGTATCCGAAAAGCGCCACCCAAAGCGATAGCGCCGTCTTGCGATTGCGCCACTGTTCAGCCGTCAGCATGGCAAAAAGACTCGTGAGCACAAAGTCAAGACCGGTGAGCCCGATCGTCACGCTTGAGCCCGCCAGCGCACCGACAAATCCACCGAGAATCCACCACAGGTGATTGAAAAAACACACGAAAAGCATGCGCGCCAAAGGCGTACCGACAGGCATGATCGAGAGCAGTGAGTACGTCTCGTCGGTGAGTGTATAGGCGATGTACCAACGCGCCCAGCCCTTGGAAGGGACCTTCTGCAGCAGCGACACGCCGTAGAAGATGTGTCGCAGGTTGATCACAAGCGTTGCGAAGGCGATCGCCGGCACCGAAGCGCCGGCCGCGACCATCGGCACCATCATGTACTGCGAGGCGCCGCCGTAGACAATGATCGAACATACCGGCGCCATCCAAGCGGCGGCACCTGCCTGAGCAAACAAGAAACCAAAGACAAAGCCCAGCGGCAGATACCCCATCATCACAGGAATGGAGTCGCGAAAAGCCGTCAGCACCGAGTCTCGAAGTTCGGAGTCGAAATGCATTTTCCTCAAAAAACAAACGGACAGGCCTGACGCAAATCAGCCTGCCGTCGCGTATCGATCAGATAAAGAATTGGTTACTGCGGAGCAATCCAATGACCGGATTTGCCGCCGGATTTCTCGAGCAACTTGACACCGCCGATTTCCATGAAGCGATCAACGGCCTTACACATGTCGTAAATCGTGAGAAGCCCAACCTGCACGGCGGTGAGAGCTTCCATTTCCACACCCGTCTGCCCTCGCGTTTCGCAGGTTGCAACGCATCGCACGGTGCTCTTTGCCTCGTCAAACTCGAAATCAACGGCCACGCGCGTGAGCGCAATCGGATGACACAACGGGATCAGGTCCGACGTCTTTTTGCTCGCCATAATGGCCGCCACGCGGGCAATGCCGATCACATCGCCCTTTTTGGCCGTTCCCTGAGAGATCATGGCAAAGGTTTCGGACTTCATACGGATGTAGCCTTGCGCACGCGCCACGCGATGCGTCTGATCCTTGGCGCCGACGTCAACCATATGCGCGTTGCCGGCTTGGTCAAAATGAGTGAGTTCTGTCATCTTTCGTAGCAATAGATTGCGTTTTGAGTCGTCCGAAGAAACCACGCCTCGGCCGCAGGCCGCTATGATACACAATCGAAGTTCTCGGCTTCGATTCAATCGACATCCTGCCGACGGCTTGCCGCCGTCCGACTTATAGGTTTTCAATTCCGTGCGCTTTCTTAAAACGCTTACCGTTCTTGCCGTCAGTTGTTCGCTTGCCCTTCCGCCGGCAGGCGCATACGCGCAGCTTGCGGGCGGCGTGGGCGAATTTAACCTTCCGAGTCTGGGCAATGTAGCCGGCGCCGACCTCACCGTGCTCGAAGAGCGCAATCTCGGCGAACAGCTCATGCGCCGCGTGCGCGCGGACAGGTCCTATATGCCGGACCCCGAGATCACCGACTTCATCAATCGGTTGGGTTATCGGCTTGTGGCGGCCGCCAACCCCTCGCCCTACGATTTCTTTTTCTTTCCGATCCGTGACAAATCGTTAAACGCCTTCGCACTGCCGGGCGGGTTTATTGCCGTGCATACGGGCCTGATCGTCGCCGCGCAGACCGAAAGCGAACTTGCGGGCGTCATCGGTCACGAAATCGGCCACGTCACGCAGCGACACATCGCCCGAATGATCGAGTCGAGCAAAGGATCGCTTGCGATGACCATCGGCTCGATTCTGCTCGCGCTGCTTGCGGCACGTGCCGGCGGCAGCTCGGGCGGCGATGCCGCCATGGGCGTGATGTTGGGCACCCAAGCGGCAATGCTGAGCAAACAGCTCGGCTACTCGCGCGATGCAGAACGCGAAGCCGACCGCTTCGGACTTTCAACGCTGCAAAACGCCGGATTCGATCCTCTCGGCATGGAAGCGTTCTTCGAGCGGCTGCAGCAGAACAACCGCTGGTACGAAACGACAAGCACCGCGTACATCTCCACCCACCCGATGACGACCGAGCGTATGAGCGACATGCAAAACCGCACCCGCAACATGGCCCCGGTCACACATCGCGACAGCATGGACTTCTTCCTTGTGAAGGCGCGCGCACGCGTGCTGCAGGAAACAACGTACGACGGCTGGCTTAAGGTCTCGAAGAGCTTTGAAAACGAACTCAAGCGCCATCCCACGGGCTACAGTCTTGTGGCAACGCAATACGGCCTGTCGGTTGCCTACGCGAAGATGAACCAGAAGGACAAAGCGCTTGCCGCCATCCGCGCCGCCAAAGCCGCGAGCAAAGAAAAAAGCGTCATTCTGGATAAACACCTGTCGGAACTCACCTATCAGGTCGCTAAAACGCAGGCTCAGAAAGACCAGGCACTTGCCGTTGCCAAGGGAACGTGCGAGCAGTATCCCTACTCGGGACTGGCCGCATCCAACTACGTCGAACTGCTCTTTCAAAGCGGCAAGCATCAGGAGCTCGTCGACTACCTGCGCAAGCAGTCGGCCCTTTCGCGCACCAACCCCGACTATCACATGTACCTCGCGCGCAGCTACGAAGCTCTCGGCAAAAAGTCGATGGCCTTTGCCGCCACAGGTGATATGTACGCGCTTTTGGACAACCCGCGCGCCGCGGTCTATCAGTTTGAGCTCGCACAGAAAGCCAACGACGGCGACTTCTACATCATGAGCGAAATTGACGCCAAACTGCGTGAACTTCGCCAGAAAGTGCTCGACCAGAAAAAGGATTGATTATCCGCTACGAACCGGCGAAGTCGTCTTTTTTCCTTATTCAAAACAGCGGGATCGTGTGCGAAAATACGCCCAACGATTCGCCTGCGTGCAAGACGGGGTTTTTGCGCGCCGGTTTTTTGCGCGCGTCAAGCTGACGCCGCCCTATGCTCAACGAATATTTGACAGACTTAAACGACAACTATGGCTATTGAAGATTATCTGAACGTTGCCGAACCCACCGACCAGGTCATTGAAACCGACGCCGTGATCGTCGGTGCCGGCCCCGTGGGTCTTTTTCAGGTTTTCGAGCTCGGCCTTCTCGAAATCAAGGCTCACGTCGTCGACTCGCTGAAAAACGTCGGCGGCCAGTGCATGGAACTGTATCCCACCAAGCCGATCTATGACATCCCGGCCGTGCCCGTGTATTCCTCCTACGAACTCACGGAAAACCTTCTCAAGCAAATTCACCCCTTCAACCCCACCTTCCACCTCGGTGAGGAAGTCAGCGTGGTGAAAAAGCGCGAAGACGGCCTTTTTGACGTTGAAACCGACAAGGGCACCAAGTTCCTCTGCAAGGTCGTAATCATCGCCGCCGGCGTGGGCTCCTTCCAGGCCCGCCCGCTGCGCGTGCCCGGCATCGAAAAGTTCGAAGGCACCCAGCTGCACTACCGCGTGCGTGACCCCGAACTCTTCGCCGGCAAAAACGTCGTGATCTGCGGTGGCGGCGACTCGGCTCTCGACTGGACGCTCAACCTCGTGGGCAAGGCCGAAAGTGTCGTGCTGCTGCACCGCCGCGACGGCTTCCGCGCTGCTGCCTCGTCCGTGGCCCGTATGCGCGAGCTGTGCGAAAACTGGGAAATGCAGTTCGAAGTCGGTCAGGTGACGGGCTTTGAAGAAAAAGACGGCAAGATGACCGAAATCCGCGTCACCGGCGGCGACGGCGTTGTGCGCCGCATGCCTCTGGACCACCTGCTCGTGTTCTTCGGCCTTCAGCCCAAGATCGGTCCGATCGCCGAATGGGGTCTGGAACTTGACCGCAAGCAGATCGTTGTGGACACGGAAAAGTTCGAAAGCTCCATCCCGGGCATCTTCGCCGTGGGTGACATCAACACCTATCCGGGCAAGAAGAAGCTCATCCTGTCTGGCTTCCATGAATGCGCACTGGCTGCCTTCGGCGCGTCCAAGTACGTCTTCCCGGAAAAGAAGGTGTTCCTGCAGTACACCACGACGAGTCCGAAGCTGCACAAGGTGCTCGGCGTTGAAACGCCCACCTTCGACGACTGATTCGTCTGACGTTACTTCGACAGAATCCGACGCCGGCCGCGGTCAACCGACTTCGGCCGGTTTTTTCTGTCCGGCGCAAATTGCTACACTCTCGATCGAACCATTCTTTGAGCTTTGAATCGATGCAAAAATTTGAGCGCGTTGCCGTCATCGCCAAGCCTCAGGGCGCCATCTCCCGCTATGTTCGAGAGCTGACGGATCTCATCACCCGCACGGGCTGCACGCCCTATCTGGACGAAAACGCCGCGGCCCACATGCCGAGCGACTGTCCTTTCGAGTCGGGATCAGCCGAAGAGATTGCCCGCGTATGCGACGTGGCCGTTGCCATTGGTGGCGACGGCACCATGCTCGGCGCCGCACGCGCCATGGCGGCCTACAAAGTTCCCGTGATCGGCATCAACGCCGGGCGCCTGGGCTTTATCACCGACATCGTGCTCGAAGACATGAATCGGCTGCTTCCTGCCATGCTGCTCGGTCAATACGTCGCCGACGAGCGCAGCATGCTTGAAGGCAGCGTCTGGCGCGAAGGCAATATGCTCTTTGAGGGACTGGCCGTCAACGACATCGGTATCAGCCACGGCCGCGCTCTGGGTATGGTCGAGTACACCGTCTACGTTGACGGTCTCCAGATGGCAGTGCAGCGCGCCGACGGCGTTCTGGTGAGCACCTCAACCGGATCGACCGCCTACGCGATGGCCGCGGGCGGTCCCATCATGCATCCGTCCGTTTCCAGCATGCTCCTGGTGCCAATTGCGCCGCACACCCTCTCCAACCGCCCGATCGTGCTCGGCTCGCACACGAAGATTGACATTGAGGTAAACGAAACCCGCAGCGCCGTGGCAAGTTTCGACGCTCAAGTACTCATCGACGTACAGGCTGGTGACGTGTTGCGCGTCAAAGTAAGCAAAGAGCGCTTCACCATGCTTCACCCGGTCGGCTACAACCACTTCGATTTGCTACGCCGCAAGCTCAAGTGGAACTACCTGCCGCAATCCGAACATCCGATTCACACACCCTTGCAGGATCAGACCACGCCGGTTCAGATTCCTCATCCGACAACCTCAGAAAAATCGTCAGACTAACATTTCAACCCATTTGATCCCATCGACAAACGTCCGGACTTGTACTTTGCTTTCGAGAGTTAAGAATGCTTCAGTTGTTGTCCCTTAAAGATTTTGTGATCGTCCCCTCGCTTGTTGTGGAAGCCTCCTCGGGGCTAACGTGTCTGACCGGTGAAACCGGTGCGGGCAAATCCATTCTGATCGACGCGCTGGAACTCGTTTTGGGTGCCCGCAGCGACACAGGGCTCATTCGCGAAGGTGCGCAGCGCACCGAAGTCTGCGCCGAATTCGATGTCACGCCGCGCGTGAAAAAGTGGCTCTCCTCGGCTGGTCTCGACGAAACCGACATCGTGATTCTGCGTCGCACGGTTGATATCAAAGGGCGGTCGCGCGCCTGGATCAACGCCACTCCGGTAACCGTTTCTCAAATTCGTGAACTGGGCGAACGCCTGGTCGACATCCATGGGCAGCACGCGCACCAATCGCTTCTGAAGACCTCGTACCAACTGCAGCTCGTCGACGGATTCGGCGGCACACAACCGCTACGGCTAGCAGTGCGCGAAGCCTGGCTCGAATGGCAAGAGCGCGTGAGACTTCTCAATCAGGCCACACAAAACGTCGAACAGCAGCAGGCAGAGGCCGAGCGGCTGGGCTGGATCAACGAACTCTTTGACGAACTCGATCCCTGGGAAGGTCAATGGGAGGAACTCTCCAAGGAGCACAGCCTGCTTTCAAACGGCGCAGAAATCGTCAGCCACATTCGTGCCGCAGCCGACGCTCTCTCACAGGGAGACGTGACGGCCGTCGGATTGACGATGCAGGCGCAGGCCGATCTGAGCGCCGCAGCCAAATTCGATCCGGAGCTTGCGCAATACGAAGAGTCTCTATCAGAAGCAAGCGCTATTCTCGAAGACATTTCGCGCGACCTTTCACACCACCTCGATCGTTTCAACGTCGACGAATCGCGCTTTGCAGAAATCGACGAACGTCTTTCGATGTACTGGAAGCTCTCGCGCAAACTGCACCGCGCTCCCGAAGATCTTTTTGCGTACCGCCTGGAAGTCAAGGCGCGGCTCGAGGAACTCGCTGAGAACGCCGACATCGAGCTTTTGGAAGAGAACGAAAAGCGCGCCAAAGAAGTTTTTCTGAAACGCGCAGCAGCGCTCACCCAAGCGCGCATGAAGGCCGCTCAGGACCTCTCAAAAGCAGTGACTGATGAAATGCAGCACCTGTCCATGACCGGAGGTTGTCTGCAGATCACTCTCCCGAAGTGCGACCCCTGGGCAGGCGGCTTGGAGCGCTGTGAATTCCTGGTGTCAGGGCACGCCGGAGCCACGCCGCGACCGCTCACCAAAGTGGCCTCCGGCGGCGAGCTGGCCCGCATTTCGCTTGCCATTGCCGTGATCACCGCACAGATCACGCCGGTACCCACGCTTATTTTCGATGAGGTCGACAGCGGCATCGGCGGAGCCGTAGCCGAGGTCGTCGGGCGTCTGCTGCGCCGTCTCGGTCAGACTCGGCAGGTGCTTTGCGTCACTCACCTTCCTCAGGTTGCAGCCTGCGCCAACAACCAGTGGCTTGTGCAAAAAGAAACGCTCAACGACGTGACGACGAGTTCTCTGAAACCCCTTTCGGAGGAAGAGCGCATCCGCGAAATTGCCCGTATGGCCGGTGGCTTGCAGATCACCGATGCTACGCTCAAGGCCGCGCAGGAACTTATCGAGAGCGCAAAACGGGCCGACGAGACCTTTGAGAAAAATTAAGCGAGAAAATCGTCTCCGACCTTCCCGCTCCTCAAACTTTGCCCCGACCTTGATGCCGGGGCATTGTGTTTTTAGTCGTTGACGACCTTCACGGAAGGCATCACCTGACTCATGTCCTTGGCAGTACGCGCCACGTAAGCAGCCGCACGCAAGGCGATCTGACGATAAATCGAAGCGATTTCACCATCGGGATCAGCCGCCACGGTGGGCAGCCCCGAGTCGGCCTGTTCGCGGATGCGCGAATCAAGCGGCAACTGGCCCAAAACAGGAACCTTGTACTGTTCGCTCATGCGCTTGGCACCGCCTTCGCCGAAGATGTGTTCGAGGTGCCCGCACTTGGGGCAGCGGAAGAGCGCCATGTTTTCCACGATACCGAGCACCGGCACCGAGACCTTTTCAAACATACGAAGGCCCTTCTTGGCGTCCAGAAGCGCGATGTCCTGAGGCGTCGTCACTACAACGGCCCCTGTGACCGGAACAGACTGCGAGAGCGTAAGTTGCACATCACCCGTTCCCGGGGGCATGTCGATCACGAGGTAGTCGAGGTTATCCCAAGCGGTCTGATTGAGAAGCTGGGTGAGCGCCTGCGCGACCAGCGGACCGCGCCAGATCATCGGCTCTTCCGGATCAATCATGAAGCCCACGGAGTTGATCTGCAGACCCAGGCTTTCGATCGGATCCATGTTGACGCCGTCGCGGCTCGTCGGCTGACCTTTGGCACCCAACATCGTGGGTTGCGAGGGACCATAGATATCGGCGTCGAGCATGCCCACGCGAGCGCCTTCGGCAGCAAGCGCCAGAGCAAAGTTGGCTGACACCGTGGACTTGCCCACGCCGCCCTTGCCGGAGCTGATGGCAATAATGTTCTTGACACCCGCCATCGTCTTGAGCGTGCGCTGCACACGGTGAGCAATGATTTCGCCCGAAACCGTCACAAGCGCGGAAGCCGCACCGGCCTGCGTGAGCGCCGTCTTGACACGGGAAGCCAATTCGTCGGCAACACTCTTGACGGGGTAACCGGGACACACGGTCACGGCAACGGCATCGCCGTCGACGACGACATTCTTGATGGCCTTAAATTCCGAAAGCGGCAGGTTGAGTACCGGATCAAGCACTGCACCTGCAATCTCCTGCACTTGTTCTTTGGTCAGCATGGGATAGTGTTCTTTCTTAATGGTGGCGACAAGCGCTTCACAGTTCGTCGCCGGTTGCGTAAACAATGCGCAGGCACGCGTCGCACCCGCGCATGGAGTTGGAGTTTACAAGGAAAAGTCCGAGCTATCTAGTCGGACATTTGACCAAAGCTCTTCTGAGGAGAACGAATCAGCCTTTGACGCACAGAACCTGACGGAACTTGTGGATCACGCGTACGAGATCGTTTTGGTTTTCCATCACGGAGTCGATGCGCTTGTAGGCAGCAGGAATTTCATCAAGCACACCGGGATCCTTGCGACACACGATGCCTTCGGTCTGCGCCTTGAGGTCCTCAACGGTAAAGCGTCTCTTGGCATCCTGTCTTCCGTAGCGGCGACCGGCACCGTGCGCAGAGCTCATAAAGGACTCCTCATTGCCCAGTCCTTCGACCAAGTAAGACGCGTCACCCATGCTGCCCGGCACGAGACCAAGTTCGCCGATACCAGCACGAATGGCTCCCTTGCGCGTGACGTAAACCTCTTCTCCGAAGTGCGTTTCCTTTTCGACGTAGTTGTGGTGGCAGTCAATCAATTCACCGACGGGCTCAACATGCGGCCATACGTCTTCAAGCGACTTGATGACGTCGTCGACCATCGTGCGGCGGTTGGCGCGTGCATAGTTCTGTGCCCAGTGCACCGCCTGCATGTATCGGTCGAACGCCTCTTCGCCTTCCTCAAAGTAAGAAAGCGCGCCATCAACAAGTTCGATGCCTTTGGCTGCCGTCAGCGTCTTTGCTTCCTTAATGAAACGCGACGCCATAACGTTGCCGGCACCGCGAGAACCCGAGTGCAGCATCACCCACACGCCGCCTTCTTCGTCAACCTCAAGCTCAATGAAGTGGTTGCCCGAACCGAGCGTACCCATCTGAAGCCGCCAGTTCATGTTTTGCATCGGATCGAGAATGCCGGGATTTTTGGATTCGATTTCTGCCATCTCGTCGGAAAACGGCAGGCACATTTCCGTGCGGCAGTTCTTCTCTCTGTGCTGTGTCAGGCCCACCGGCGTGCGACGCAAAATCGCCTGAAATGCGGCGACAAGCTGTTTTTCTGTGAGTTCGCTTCGCTCGAGATTGAGTTTGACGGCGGCCATACCGCATCCGATGTCCACGCCGACGGCAGCCGGAATCACGGCTCCTTTGGTGGCAATCACGCTTCCGATGGTCGCGCCCATGCCAACATGAACGTCCGGCATAGCAGCGACATGATGAAATACAAACGGCAGATCAGCCACGTTCTTGAGCTGTCTGACGGAACCTTCGTCGACGTCGTTTGTCCATATTTTGACGGGCACGCGCGACGATTCAATGATCTGCTTGATTGGCATTTCTCTTCTCTTTTTTCTTTTGTTGGGTCGTCCGCACAGGTCAGCCTACAGTATGGTGCGTCAACAAATGACGCAGACGAACACATGTCTCTTCGCTGTGCTTTTGTCCTCTCTTTTCGGCGCACCGTCTAGCGCAGTAAAATGTCGGATTGCACCGCGACTCCCTACGTTCGCGGCCTTCTTTTTTTAACCGATTTTTCTGATAAACAATGAGCAACGCCAAGCGCAATATTTTCGTGACCACCGCTCTGCCTTATGCAAACGGCGCCTTCCATTTCGGCCATATTCTGGAATACATCCAGGCCGACATCTGGGTGCGCCACGAGCGAATGTGCGGCAACAACGTGCATTTTGTATGCGCTGACGACGCTCACGGTGCCCCGATTATGATTGCGGCGAGCAAACAGGGTGTTACGCCGCAGGAATTTGTCGCCAAGATCTCTGCCGGTCGCCAGCAGTATCTCGACAACTTCTACATCAACTTTGATCACTGGCACTGCACCGAAAGCCCGGAAAACACCGAACTCTCGCAGGACATCTATCGCCGTCTGAAGGATGCCGGTCTCATCTACACCACTGACATCGAGCAGTTCTACGACGAAGAAGTCGGCATGTTCCTCGCCGACCGCTTCATTAAGGGCACCTGCCCGAAGTGCGGCGCGCCTGATCAGTACGGCGACTCGTGCGAAAAGTGCAGCTCGGTGTATTCGCCGACCGACCTGATCAATCCCTACAGCGCCATCTCGGGTTCCGTACCGGTTCTGAAGACCTCCACGCACTACTTCTTCCGCTTGTCGGATCCGCGTGCTCAGGCCTTCCTCAAAGACTGGACGATGGGAAATGGCGCCGACGGCAAACCCCGCGTACAAGCTGAAGTGCTCGCCAAAGATAACGAATGGCTCGACGGCAATCTTGCCGACTGGGACATTTCTCGCGATGCCCCCTATTTCGGCATTGAAATTCCGGATGCACCCGGCAAGTACTTCTACGTTTGGCTTGATGCGCCGATCGGCTACCTGGCCAGCTTCAAAGCCTATTGCGCCAAGAAGGGACTCGATTTCGTGCAGGAACTGTCGCGTCCGGACACCGAACAGATTCACTTCATCGGCAAGGACATCATCTACTTCCACACGCTCTTCTGGCCGGCCATGCTGCACTTTGCAGGCACCCCCTACCGTGTTCCCGATCACGTCAATGTGCACGGCTTTATGACCGTCAACGGTCAGAAGATGAGCAAGTCGCGCGGCACCGGCATCAGCCCGATGGACTACCTGGGCCTCGGCATGAACGCCGAATGGATGCGCTACTACCTCGCCGCCAAGCTCAACAGCCGCGTCGAAGACGTCGACTTCACTAAGGGTGACTTCCAGGCCCGCGTCAACTCCGACCTGATCGGCAAGTACGTCAACATCGCCAGCCGCGCCGCCGGCTTCATCTTCAAGCGCTTTGAAGGCCGCGTGTCCGATGCCGCAATGAATGACGAAATCCTCACGAGTATTCGCGCTGCGTCCGAGGACATCCGCAACGATTACGAAAACCGCGAATACGCTCGCGCCATGCGTCGTGTGATGGAACTCGCCGACGTCATCAACGAATACGTCGATCGCGAAAAACCCTGGGAACTTGCCAAGAATCCGGAAACCGCCGACAAGCTTCAGTACGTTGCGTCCGTTGCGCTCGAAGGCTTCCGCTTGCTTACGCTCTACCTCAAGCCCGTGCTGCCGGCAACAGCCGAACGCGTCGAGAAGTTCCTCAACTGCGGCTCCATGCAATGGGACAGTGTCAATCAGACGCTTTCAAGCGAACGTCCGATCTCGAAGTTCGAACATCTGATGGGACGCGTGGATCGCGAAAAGCAACTCGACGTACTGCTGCCCGATCCCGACAAAGCCGAAGCCAAGGTACAGAAACCTGCGAAGAAGGCTGAAGCAAAGCCTGCCGTCGAAGCCAAGCCCATTGAGGCAACCGCCGTCAGTGCTCCCGAAGTGGAAGCGGTGGCCGACATCTGCACCATCGACGATTTTGCCAAGATTGATCTGCGCGTAGCGCGTGTCGTCAAGGCCGATCATGTCGAAGGCGCCGACAAGCTCATCCGTCTCGAGCTCGACATCGGCGACGGCCGCAATCGCCAGGTTTTTGCCGGTCTCAAGGCCTACTACAAGCCAGAAGAACTCGTGGGCAAGCTTGTCGTGATGATCGCCAACCTCGCCCCGCGCAAGATGCGCTTCGGCCTGAGCGAAGGCATGGTTCTGGCGGCAAGCTATCAGTCCGACAAGGGCGCCGGCGTCTATCTGATCACGCCGTTTGAAGGCGCTCAGCCCGGTATGCGTCTGCGTTAATCCGCAGCTCCCACCGGTCTGTCTCGGCCCGCGTCTTTCTGCTGAAGGCGCGGGCCTTTCTTTAGCCGATCAACGCAACGGCACGCACCGGAGCGCCGTCGCCGGCGGCTAGCTTCAAGGGATAGGCCGCAAACAGGATTCGAGGTTCAGTAAGCAACATTTCCAAACCCGTGAGGTTTTCCACCATCAGTCCGCCGCCGCTCAGAAACCACAACCGGTGCAAATCCACGCCTTCTCGATCAAGCCCCGAGCAGTCCAGTCCGATGCCTTTGCGCGCGATCTTTGCGGCCGCCTTGACGAAGGTTTCGGTAAATCGCGGTTCCGTCCCGAAATACGCGTCGCTGCCCCACTTCTCGCTTTGCCCCGTACAGAGCAAAAGCCAATCGCAAGGCTCAATGCCGTCAAGCGCCGTCGCATCAACCTCACCCAAGCCGCGCAGATCCGCCACGCGGGCCGACCCCGAAAATGCCGTCAGCGGATAGTCTCCGAGCCGTTTGCCGCCGTGCATGACGTGCGCCGCAGCATCAATGTGCGTCCCCGTGTGGGTCGCCATGGAAATCCGCGTCACGCAGCAGTCGTCGTGCGTGATGTCAGCCTCCGTTTCCAAACGCGGAGCCGGATCGCCGGGATACGGCTTCGTGGCGTTGTCGACAACATGCGACAGATCCGCCACGCGCAGTGACGCGAAAAGTGCTACCACCGCTTTCGGCTGTCTTTCCATAATCGGGCACTCCTTGCGTTTTCAGTCCAACAAAAAACCGGCCGCAAACAAAAGATCGAAATCCATCGTTTGTCGGTCCGGTTTTCCATCAAGCCGGCCGCGAGCTCTGAACACAGTCTCGCGGCGGCTGCTTTCGTCGCCTTTAAACCATCAGGAAGGCGCAGGCAAAGACGGCAATGATGCAGGGGATCGCGGTGCGCTTGATCACGTCGATCGGGTTGACCATGGCAATACCCGAGACGAGAATCGTCACGCCAGCCAGAGGCGACATCGTACGGCCAAGAGCGCCGGTGAGGAAGGCCAAACCGCCCAGACCTTCAATCGTCATGCCGAAGTCCTTGGCGTGCGGCGTCACCGTTTCGTTAAAGGCCAACGTGGCAGCGTCGCCCGAACCCGTGATCACACCCATGATCCAGGGACCGAGGGAACCGCCCCAGCGAGCGATGTCGTTGGAGTCCTTCAGAGCGTCAACGCAGGCGTCGATCAGACCCGTGGCGCGCAGACCGGCGGCAAAGACACCGGCGGCGATGATGATGCCGAGCACGTCAGCATAACCCTTGCCCATACCGTCAAAGAACTTCTTGGAGAATTCCTGCGGGTTGCTGAGCGAAACGAGCAGGGCGCAGATCGCACCGATCAACATAGCCTGAGCAACGCCCATCTTGATGGCGGGAACCCACATGTTGCCGACGACCAGAATCGTGATCGGAACGAGCGGCACGAGAGCCTTGAGAGGATTCGGCGTGAAGTCTTCGTTCTTGATCTTGGTTTCGTCAACCTGGGCGTTCGTATCGCCCTTGCCGTCGCCCATCAAGAAACAGACCACGGCCGTGCCGACCACCAGAATGGCGCCGCACATCAGCGAGTAGTAGGTGTGCGTGCCGATGAATTCCATCACGTCCATGCCGGCCATCTTGGCGACGAACGGGTTGTGCGAGGTACCCGGCGAGAGATAAGAGCCGATCGTGCCGGCCAAAACGGCGGCAGCAGCGGCGGCAGGCTTAATGCCCGCGCGCAGCATCAGCGGAATCAGCGTAGAGCCCACGGCGGCGGCGCAGCCCGCGGCCGACGGAATGGCGATGTTCACGAAGAACGTGATCACTGTCGAGACAGGGACCAGGAAAAGGCCCAAGCCGCGAATCGGAGCGGCCAGGTAGTGCACGAGCGAGCGGTCGCACTGCGTGTAAGTAGCCGTAAAGGCAAAGCCCATCGAACCGCAGATTGCCATGATGAGCGAATTGTTCGTCATCGACTTGGCAAACTGGTTCAAACCCATCATCGGGTCAAGACTGATGATGCACAGGAAAAGACCGGCGGCAATCAGCACCAGACGCGTTTCCCAACGTTTGATCAACGCCCAAATGGTTACGAAGATCACTGCAACGGCAATCCAGGACAGTAGTGTCATGAATATCTCTCCTTAACCGGGCTGCTTTTCATAAGACGCAGCCCCTACGAGTTTTGATCTGCCTATTCTAAGACGGCAACGCCTTGAAAGGAGATGCAACCTTTTGAAACGAACAAATTGGACGAAAACTTTTGCGCCGATAGGACTAAAACTCAGCGGTTAACAAAAAAGCTCCCGCATCGGAGAGCTTTTTCGTGTTAGGCCGCGGCGTCGTTCGGACGCCTCAATGAGCCTTAAACCGAGAAGGACGAGCCGCAGGAGCAGGACGTCACCGCATTGGGATTGCGGATCACAAACTGCGAGCCTTCGAGATCTTCCTTGAAGTCGATTTCGGCACCGACCAGGTACTGCATGGAAAGCGAATCAACGAGGAAAGTCACGCCGTCGCGCTCAATGATTTCGTCGTCTTCCGCCGCCTTTTCTTCAAACTGGAAACCGTACTGGAAGCCCTGGCAACCGCCGCCCTGCACAAAAACGCGCAGAGGCATGTTGGGATCTTCTTCGGCAGCAAGCAGCTCCTTCACCTTCGCCACGCAGGCGTCCGTAAAGACCAGCGGTTCGGGCGCTTCTTCCGGGGAAGGATTCTGCAGTTGGGTGTTCTCTTCAGTCATATCTCAATCTGTCTCCCGAAAAAGCACGGCAAATCAATTCGTTGGCCGTGCTTCAGTGTCAAAGTGGTGCCATTATAACGGTCGCTTCGGTGCATATATGGGGCCGCTTTGGCCGTTTTCAAAGCCTCTGCGAGAAAACCGCCGCAGGGCTCTGTCCCTTGGGTACCATCACCCAGGCGCTCACGTCGCTTTTTTGGCTGCCTGCGCGATTGCCCGCCTCGTTTCCGAGTCCCCAGAAGTAGTCAAAGCGCAGCACGCCCTTGATGGCGCCTCCCGTATCCTGAGCAATTACTGGACGAACAAACTGCATCGCGGGCATGCTCTGGCTTGCGGCCGTCACAAAGGGCACTCCGAGTTTCCAGTAGCGCCGATCAACCGCAACGGAAGCCAGAGGCGTAAGCGGCACGCCCTGAGCGCCCACCGGTCCCTGATCGTCGGAGTAGCCCGTGCGCTCGGCAAAGAAAACGAAGTTTGGGTTGGCGTTCAAAAGCTCCTGCCGGCGCTGTGGATTGTCTCTTACCCACTGCTTGATGCGTTGCATGCTCATTTCATCACGCGTCAGTCCCGCATTTTCAATCAGCCAGGCGCCCAGGCTTCTGTAGGGATGCCCATTTTGATCCGCGTAGCCGATACGAAGGAGCGAACCGTTGTCAAGCAACACGCGCCCGGATCCCTGGATCTGCAGAAAGAACGCCTCCACGGGGTCGTCGGCCCAGCAGATCACATGCTTTTTCTCCAGATCCTTGCGAGAGGCGATGCCCTTGCGATCGTCGTAAGGAACTAGCTTGCGGCCCTGCAACTTGCCGCGCAGCCGCAGCCCCTTTAACTGAGGGTGAATCGAATCGAGCTCCACCGTGATGAGGTCGTCGGGCACGCCGTAGATCGGGTACTGATAGATGCCATGACGCACGCGGCTAGCGCGCAAAATGGGCTCGAAATAGCCCGTCATGAGCCCCTTGTCGATAAAAAAGCCGCTTTGCGAATCCCTGGCCGAGACTTTCCAGAGCTCAAAATTGCCCTCGAAAAAGGCACGGGCAAGCCCCTGAGGCATTCCTTGCGCATTGCGGCATGCCTCGCGCCAGAGCGAGTGATGCTGCATGTTCGTGCATGACACCTGAAACGCCTTGAGGGCCTGTTCCCAGTCTTCATCGCGCGTGACGGGCAGATCGGCAAACTGCGCCGGACGCAGACGCACGTCGCCCGCGACAAAATCTTGCGACTCGGGCGTCGGCGGCACCGTTTCCTTTTCTGGGGGCGTTTCCTGTTGCGGTGCCGTGCTGCACCCAAACAAAAGCAAGCTGCCGACCAAAGCCGCCGTCATTGGCCAATTGATCATGAGAAAACCTTCCTTCAGAGTTCGTTGTCGGCGAGGAACCGCTCCTGCACCGTGCTGAGCCAATTGCGCCCGAGGGGCGTACACACAAGCCGTTGAGGATCTTTGGCTAGAAGCCCTTCGCCACGCAGCGCATCAACCGTTTTTCCGATCACGTCAAAGGACAACCCCGTGGCCTCTTTCCAAAGGCTCACAGGCACACCGTCATAGAGACGCAAAACGTTGAGCATGAATTCAAAGGGGAGAGACTCGGCAAGCACGAAACTGAGTTGAGCGGCAAATCGGCCGTTGGCCGCATCGTCCATGTATAGCTGCGGATTAGCTCGCCGTTCGGTGCGAAGAATGCCGCCTTTGGTCGTAATCTTGCCGTGCGCGCCGGCTCCCACCCCGATGTAGTCGCCAAATGTCCAGTAGTTGAGATTGTGACGGCAACGGTGTCCCGGCTTGGCGTAGCCCGAAACTTCGTAGTGCTCAAACCCGGCTTGCGCAAGGATTGAAGCCACCGTCTCGCCCATTTCCGCAGCCGTATCATTATCGGGCAGTCCCGCGGGCTCTCGCTTATAAAAGGCCGTTCCCTCTTCAATCGTGAGCTCGTAAAAAGACAGGTGCGTTGCACCGCTCGCCACGGCCGTGCGGGCATCCTCCACGGCACCATCCATCGACTGCCCTGGCAGGGCATACATCACGTCCAGATTGATGTTGTCGACATGTTTGAGCGCCGTTTCGACGGCTTGCAGCGCCTGCCTGCGATCATGGATGCGCCCGAGCGCCTTGAGCCTCTCATCGTTAAAGCTCTGCACACCGATGGAAAAGCGATTGACACCGTTTGCGACGTAACCGGCAAAGCGGGCCGCCTCGTGCGTACCCGGGTTGGCTTCCAACGTAATCTCAGCGTCTTCGGCAAAGGGAAGACGCTCGCGCAAACCGTTCATAAGCGTCTCAAAGCCCGCCACCGACATCAGGCTCGGCGTACCGCCACCGAAAAAGACGCTCGAAACGGGCCTGCGACCGGCCAGTGCCACCGCCGCATCTATGTCCTTTAAAAGCGCGCGGATATACCCGGCTTCATCCGCACCCGAGCCGATCGCATGCGAATTGAAGTCGCAATAGGGGCACTTGCGCACACACCACGGCCAGTGTACGTATAGCGCAATGGGCTTGACATCAGCGGCCGACACCCCAGCGCTCCTGCATTTCCGTAAGCAGCAGACGCATGGCCTTGCCGCGATGGCTCAGACGGTTCTTCTCCTCAGCAGACAACTCTGCTGCCGTGCACCCCTGCTCGGGCAGGTAAAAATGGGGATCGTACCCGAAACCGCCGTCCCCCTTGGGAGACGCGATAATTTCACCGTACCAGCAGCCTTCGCAAACGATTGGATCGGGATCGTCGTGCGAGCGCACCGCTACGAGCACACAGGTGTAGTGCGCGCTCTTGTCCTCAAACTTGGATAGGCGCTCGACCAGCTTGGCGTTGTTGGCCGCGTCGTCGCTCTTTTTCCCGCTGTAGCGGGCCGAATGCACACCGGGTTCGGTCACGAGAGCATGAGCCGTAATGCCCGAGTCGTCGGCCATCGCAGGAAGGCCCGTTGTCTTGGCCGCATTGCGCGCCTTAGCAAGCGCATTTTCCAAGAACGTGCAGAAGGGCTCTTCGCAAGGCGTCACACCGAGCGCCCCTTGGGAAACCACCTCAATGCCATGATCAGCAAAAAGCGCGCCGAACTCGCGTAGCTTTCCCTTATTGTCCGAAGCCAGAACCAACTTCACTTTTCTCCTCCGTTGCGTCTTTATGCAGCAAGCGCAGCCTTCTGAGCCGCCAAAATTTCTTCACAGCCTTTCTTGGCAAGCGCTAGCATCGCCGTCAGGTCTTCGTGACTGAAGGGAGAACCTTCAGCCGTGCCCTGCAGTTCGATAAAGCGCCTGCTTGAGGTCATCACCACATTCATGTCCGTTTCGCTCGTACTGTCTTCGACGTAGTCCAAGTCAAGCACGGGACCGGCATCGGTCATGCCGACGCTGATCGCGCAGACAGCTTCCTTGATCGGATTTTCTTCGATCATGCCCTTTTCAAGCATGAAATTAACGGCGTCAACCAGAGCCACATAGGCGCCCGTGATCGAAGCGCAGCGGGTTCCGCCGTCGGCCTGCAGCACGTCGCAGTCAAGCGTGATCGTGTGGCGGCCGAGCTTGGTGCGGTCCACGATGCCGCGCAGACTGCGCCCGATGAGGCGCTGGATTTCCTGTGTGCGGCCGCTTTGCTTACCGCGGGCGGCTTCACGATCAGTGCGCGTACCGGTTGAGCGGGGCAGCAAACCGTACTCGGCAGTCACCCAGCCTTCGTTCTTTTCGTTGAAAAATTTCGGTACCGTCGGCGAAACGCTGGCCGTACACAGCACTTTCGTTCGTCCGACCGATACCAGAACGCTGCCTTCGGCGTGGCAGGTAAAGCCTCGTTCAAACTGAATGGAGCGCATCTCGTCGTTGGCGCGTCCGTCGTGTCGCTGTGTCATGTCAATCCTTTCTTTCGCTCAAAATTTCCTGCCGCGCACCACATCGGCGCAGCCGCATTCAGCATTCTAAGGTGAGCGTCTACAATTAGGCCTCCGCAAGACCAATCCTGCGGCTTACTTTTTTGCAACCGTCCTTGTCATCTCTTTTGTTATGTCCGGCATTCGTTCCATGACCGGCTTTGCGACCGCGCAAGGCCAAACCCCGCTCGGCTTCATGACCGTTGAACTTCGCGGCGTCAACTCGCGTTTTCTTGACCTCACGCTTCGTCTGTGCGAGGAACTGCGAGCGACCGAACCCGCTGTTCGCGAGGCCATCTCTGCGGCCGTCAAGCGCGGCAAGCTGGAGTGCCGCGCAAGCCTCAAGCAAGCCGAAACGTCAGGCGCGGGCATCAACGCGGCAGCTCTCGCCAATGTGCTCACGCTGCAGCAGGAAGTGCTCAAGGTCAATCCTGACGCCGCCCCCATGTCGGTATCTGAAATACTGCAGATGCCGGGTATTCTCAATTCGCCCGAGGTCGATCAGGACGAATTGAACGCAAGTGTTGCGACCATCCTGCGCGACGCTCTGCAGGCCTTCAACGCTTCGCGTGAACGCGAAGGTGCAGCGCTTGCTGCTATTCTCTCGAAAAACTGCGACACCATCGAAGAAGTGGTACAAGCGGTGGCCGAACGCATTCCCGACATTCACCGCAATCTCAAGGAAAAGCTCGAACAGCGCCTTCAGGAAGCACTGGGTGCCACGCTTTCGAACGCGAGCTCAATCAGTCCGGAAGAAGTGTCGGATCGCATTCGTCAGGAAGTGACGTTCTATGCGCTCAAAATGGATGTGGCCGAAGAAATCAATCGCTTGCGCACGCACGTTGCTGAAGTGCGCCGCATTCTCAAGGAAGGCGGTGCGGCCGGCCGTCGCCTGGATTTCGTCACTCAGGAAATGAACCGCGAAGCCAACACGCTCGGCAGCAAATCGGCCGCCATCGAAATGACCGATGCGGCCGTTGCGCTCAAGCTTTGCATTGATCAGATGCGCGAGCAACTGCAAAACATTGAGTAATCGTTCGTATTCAGCCGGCGGCGCAGTCAATGACTAGAAAATCTGCGCCGCACCTTGCTTCTGTCGAATTTCTTGCCAGAAATCAAGCGTCATCCAGTAGAAGTGAAGACCCACTTCCGCCACCATCAAAAACTCTTCTTCATTGGTGACGAACGGGAAACGGCGCGCGAGGCGAATTGTGCCGAATTGGCCGATGCCGACCATCGAGGTGACGATCGCATCAAAGTCGGATTCCTTTTCGGGATCGAACCGCAGCACCCGACAGGCCACTTCAAAATTTTTCACTTCCCGTTTGGCGCGCTCGATATATTGCGCCGCGTATTTGCTCGCCATGCGTCCGGAGTCCTTAACTATTTCTCTTTGCAAAACCGCTCAAATTGTATCGAAATCCGCCGACTCTAAGTCCTGGCAATGTCGGCGCACCTAGCATCTGAGGCATCCGAACGAGGCCTTTTGATTTCCGATGTTTGAAGTTGAGATTTTGCGCAATATCCGCGAGAGCTTCGGTGGCGACGAAGCACTCGTCTTTTGGCAGACCGTGACGCACTTGGGCGACGCGGGTCTCGTCTGGATCGCGCTGGGGCTTTTCCTGCTGTGCTTTCCGGGGTTTCGCCGCGTCGGCAGCACCATAGGCATTGCGCTTTTCTCAGGGTTTCTGATTTGCAACGTACTTCTAAAGCCCATGGTCGATCGCCTTCGCCCCTGTGAACTGCACGCCGAAGACCTGCTCATGGCCTGCCCCACCGATCCGTCTTTTCCATCCGGCCACACCACAGCCTCCTTTGCCGCCGCGGTTGCCTTCGGCATCTTTCACCCCAAATGGGGCCTGGGACTTCTGACACTTGCCGTTCTCATCGCCTGGTCACGGCTGTACCTCTTCGTGCATTGGCCCAGTGACGTCGCCGTCGGCATACTGGTCGGCACTATTTCAGCCGCCGCTGCCGCTGCTTTCACCAAGTCGGTCTTCGCGCCGCATCGCCTGCGCCCTAATGCTGTTCAATTCCAGCCGAACAAACCGCAAACTGCATATCGTTAAGGCAACAACCTATGTTTGTCCTCACTTTTTGCATGTCATGACTGAAGTTGAGTTTTTGTGCTGCGTTCGAGCTGCATACGCTGCACGCTCGTTCGAGAAACGTTTAGGCTTCTGAAGCTGTCGCAGCGCTGGAACTGAAAAGATCCTGAGTGTCGTCGGAAGACCGCATCGGTGCCGCAGATACGTAGATCGGCGCAAAGGGAGCGGCCTGCGTGATGCGAATGAGTCCTTCCTTAGCCAACTCCAAAAGCGCGAGATAGTTGACGATGCAAACGGAACGGCCGGCCTCGGGCTCAAAAAGCTCCTGAAATTCCACAAACCGCTGCGTCGACAGGCGTTTGAGAATTGCGCTCATAAATTCGCGCACGGAAAGTTCCTGCCTCGACACCTTGTGGTGTCCCTTGAGATTGGCTTCGCGCAGAATGCCGTCCCAGGCAAGCCTCAGATCATCGGCACTCACTTCGGGCAAAAGTTTGATCTGTGCTTGTTCAATGAGCACATAAGCTCGCAGGAAGTCGCGACCATTTCGCGGAACGCGATCCATTTCGACAGCCGCCATCTTCATCTTTTCATACTCAAGCAGACGACGGGCAAGTTCGGCCTGCGGATCGGCAACCTCTTCGCCGGTATCGGCGTGCGTCACAGGAAGCAACAACTGGCTTTTGATCTGCATGAGATGCGCGGCCATCGCAAGATATTCGGCCGCAAGTTCCAGATTGCTTTCGCGGATCAGCTCCACATAGCTCATGTACTGTTCCGTAACGATCGCCATCGGAATCTGCATGATGTCGAACTTTTGCCGTCGGATGAGATACAAGAGCAAATCCAGCGGGCCTTCGAAGCTTTCCAGAAACACACGCAGTGCGTCGGGCGGAATGTACAAACCCTCAGGCACCTTAAAGAGCGGCTCACCGTACAGACGCGCAAAGGCTACGCCGTCAATTGCTTCCGGCGTCGTATCCTGCGCGTTGCCGGTATCCATTAAATCGGCAAGGCTGAGTTGCTTGGGCTGTGCGGCGTTCGAGGTCATGATTAGTGCAGCTGCACAGCGCGACACCAGGGCGTAAGCACCACTTCGGAAAGCCACACGGCAGCGTAGAGAAGCAGCCCGATGACGCTCATGCCGAGAATGCCGTTAAACATCGCCAGCGTATCGCCCACACCCCAGGCGTCCATGATGAGAAAGCCCAGCCCCGTGGTCGTAGCAAAGCTTTCGGCCAAAAAGAGAACGGCAACGGCCGTGCCGCAGGCGACCTTCAGACTTGTCAGAAACGCCGGCAATGCCGCAGGCAAATAAACGTAACGGATTCGATCCCAGCGTCCCGCCCCCATACAAGTGATGGCCGTCTCATAGACGGGATCAAGCGAAAGCGCCGCCGCACGAACAATCACGATCATCTGATAGCCCGTCGTGAGCGCAATCAAAAGAACGCGGGAAGCGTCGCCCAGACCCAGAAAAAGAAAAAACACCGGCAACAACACGATTTTGGGCAACGGAAATGTCGTATAGACAAGCGGCGCGCCCAGCCAATCGGCCTTTTTGAGATGTCCGAGCAAAAGTCCCAGAAAAAGCGCGGGAAGGGCACCGGCCGTAAGGCCGCAGATCAAACGCTTGAGGCTTACGATCATATGCCCGATATAAACGGGGTCAGCCAACGACTGGAAAAAGAGAAGAGCCGTCGTCATCGGAGAAGGCAGCAACGCTTCGCCTGCAGCGCGCGAAGCGACTTCCCACAGAAGTCCAATGAGAAAAAACGCCAGCGTGTAGCGCAGCAGCAAAATAAGAGCGCCTCTTTGAAAAGTTCCTTCTCTCATCTCACCACGCCCCATCGGTTAAATGCAGTTCCTGGCCCGCGCGAACCGCCGCCACGGCGTTGTGCAGGCGGCGCTGCACGGCATAGAAGGCATCCGTTCCGCGCACATCCACATTGGCGTCGTCCGTAAAGCTCGGATTGGCGCCGAAGGCGGCTACGCGCGATGGGCGTGCCCCCAGAAGCATGATGTGTTGGCCAAGATAAACGGCTTCACCGATGTCGTGCGTCACAAAGACCATCGTGCAAGGGTGACGTTCGCGCAGCTGTTTTAAGAAGTGCTGAAGATGTTCGCGCAAAACGGCGTCGAGCGCCGAAAACGGCTCGTCCATGAAAAGCACGTCGGGCTTGGCAATGAGCGCGCGACCGAGAGCCAGACGCTGGCGCTGTCCGCCCGAGAGCGCCGCAGGGAAGCGCCGCTCAAGGCCTTCGAGCTCAAGCTCGGCGAGCATTTCGAGCACGCGCTCGGCTATACCGTATTCCTTCTTGAGTTTCAAAGGCAAAGCCAGATTGCCCGCCACTGTGAGCCACGGGAAAAGCGCCAGATTCTGCCAGACAATGGCGTTGACGGGCTTGCCTGCACTCTCCGAGCTTCGGCACGACACGTCTCCCGCCACGGCAGGCAAAACCCCGGCAAGCGTCTGCAGCAGGGTGGTTTTGCCGCAGCCCGACTCGCCGATCACAGCCAGAGAACTGCCCGGCTGCAATGTGAAGTTCACGCCCGATAGCAAGGCCTGTCCGCGGCGCCCCACGGACAAGTCCTTTGCTTGAAGCGCAAACAACGCGCGCTTATTTTCCAACGTAGATGACCTCCTCGTAAGACGGCACTTTCTTGATCATGCCGCGCTGAAGCATCCATTGTCCCACACGCTTGACATCTTCGGCCGTCGGAAGCGGCGGCAGACCATCTTCACGGCCGAAAAGCGAGAAGCGGACCATCTTGTAGTCCTTGGCCACGGGCTGCGGGATCAGACGCTTTTGCACCATGAGCGCACGGTACTTATCGGGTTCGGCTTCGATCTTGCGGGCGGCTTCGGCCACAGCCTTGCGGAAAGCCGTCACGGTCTTGTCGTCGAGATAGGGCTGGCGCAGCGCCACCACGGCAAGCGATTCATCAAGTTTCGTGTCGTCCCAAATCACGCGACCGCCCTTCTTTTCGACAACCGTCACAAGCGGTTCGGGCAAGAGCGCCGTTTCAATCTGGCCGCTCAAAAGCATCTGCAAGCGGATCGGAATCTGACGCACTTCCATGTTCTTGAGCGCCTCGGGCTTGACGCCGGCTGTTTCCTGCATTCGGGTGAGCAGATAGTCGATGATGGTCGAAGCGCTCATCGCCGTGGGCGTAGCCTTCAGATCGTTCAGAGACTTGATCTTGTCGACGTGCTTGGGCGAAACCACCATGCCGAAGGCGCGCTGTGCGGGAGTGGTGTGCGTCGTGGTGATCACAACGGCCTGAGCCGCTCCCGTTTCGTTCTGCGTAAAGACATTCATCAGGTCACCGAAATGACCGGCAAGCTGCCCGGCACGCATGGCAGCCCCCACTTCAAGCGCGCTCTTGAAAGGGACCGTCTGTACGTCAAGCCCTTCCTTCTTAAAGAGCCCTTCGTTGACAGCCACATCGAGCACAATGGAGTCGGCCGCGGGCAACGTGGCAATACGAAGCGTCTGCGCAGACACGCAGGCGCAGCCCGCACAAAGCAGGCTGCAGAGGATCGTTTTGAATGTCGATTGCATGTGCATGGTTGAATCTTTGTTTGTCAGATTGATCGGAGATGCTCTCAACGAAAAACCCCGTGCTTTTCGGCGCGGGGCCCCTTCGCGTTAACCCGTAACTCTAAAGGATTATTCGCCACAAACAAAGTGTGGGTCTTCGGGTGACCACATCGTGGCCTTCACGGCGGCCAGAATGTCGGCCGGACGTTCGGCCTGTGCGAGTCCCTTGTTGTAGAGGTACGCGGCCACGGCAGCGGCAATCTCGGCCGACAGTTCGCGCACCTGGCTCAAGGGCGGATACATCGAACCGTTGTCAAGATCCGACTGGCTCACGAGCTCAGCCAAACGCTTGGCGGCCGTAAGGAACACGCCCGTCGGGATCATTGTCGGCTGAGCGATCACGCAGCCCAGGCCGATGCCCGGGAACACGTAGCTGTTGTTACCCTGACGCGGCACAAATGTCTTGCCTCCGCAGCTCACCGGAGCAAAAGGCGAACCGGAAGCGAAGATCGCGCGGCCTTCCGACCACTGATACGCTTCCGCGGCCGTGCATTCGGCCTTGGAGGTCGGATTGGAAAGTGCAAAGATGATCGGGCGTTCGTTCAGAGCGCTCATCTCTTCGATCACTTCCTTTGTAAACGTCTTGGGCTGAGCAGAAACGCCGATGATAGCCGTAGGCTTGAAGACCTTGACGGCCTCAAGAAGATTGCCCGCGAGCGGCAGATCGTGCGCAAACGGCAACTTGTTGGCAGCAAGCGTGTCGGAACGACGCGAGCTCACCATGCCCTTGGAGTCAACCAGAGCGATGCGCTTCAAGGCTTCTTCGCGCGGCAGGCCTTCTTCGGCCATAGCGTCGGCAATCAGATGAGCAATGCCCGTTGCCGCCGACCCTGCCCCCAGGAAAAGCACGCGCTGTTCGGAGAGCTTTTCGCCCTTGACGCGCATGGCAGAGTACAGACCGGTAACAGACACCGAGGCCGTACCTTGAATGTCGTCGTTAAAGCACGGGATCTTGTCCTGCCAGCGTTCGAGCAGTTCAAAGGCGTGCGTGTTCTGGAAGTCCTCGAACTGGATCACCACATTGGGCCAGCGTTCGCGAGTGGCTTCAATGAATTCCTGCACCAGTGCGTAATACTCTTCGCCATCGACTCGCTTTTGCTGCAAGCCAAGATAGAGCGGGTCGTTGAGGTAGTTTTCGTTGTTGGTGCCCACATCAAGCGTCACAGGCAGCACGTGCTGCGGGTTGATGCCGGCGCAAGCGGTGTAGAGCGCGAGCTTGCCAATGGGAATACCCATGCCGTTGATACCCAGGTCACCGAGACCCAGAATGCGCTGGCCGTCGGTCACCACGATCATCTCCACATTGTGCGTGGGCACGTTCTTGATGAGTTCGCGCACGCGACCGCGATCGTTGATCGAAACGTACAGACCGCGGGCATAGCGGAAGATATGGCTGAACTTCTGGCACGCTTCACCGACGGTGGGCGTGTAGATGAGCGGCATGTATTCTTCGATGTTCTTGATCACCAGACGGAAGAAGGCGATTTCATCGGACGAATGGATGCCGTCCAAAATCAGGTACTTGCCCAGAGCCGTCGGCTGGGAGGCAATCACTTCCTCCAGGCGGCTGATCTGTTCCTGAACGCTCGAGACGCGAGGGGGCAGCAGGCCGCGCAGACCGTAGCGGTCGCGTTCTTCTTCGCTGAAGGTTGAGCACTTGTTAAACCAAGGATTGCGCAACAGACTCACGCCGCGCATTTCGCTATCACTGCAGTAGTTCATTTTGTTCTCAGGCTCGAGGTTTTCGTTTTAAATCTGAAGGCGTCTTCAGGACAGGAAAAAGCCGCGCCCGAAGGGCGCCATTCCTGTGCAGTCGGCAATTCAATCAGGCAAGAAACAGAGCTCGGCAAAACCTTTCAAGCCTATTTTTGCCGACTCCTTTGTCGATTGTATCTCAGCTATGGTGCGAAAATACCGACTCACTGCGCCCGAAACGCAACGAAAAGCAAATGGGCGCACGAGAACCTTCCTCCCGTGCACCCATCGGCGGAGTCTCCTATCGAGGCTTGCCTTACTTCTTCTTTTTGGCGTTAAGGCTCTTAAGTCGCTCCTGGGCCACTTTGGCTGCTGGCGCGTCCTTATGCTCCTTGATGATTTTCTGAAGCGTCTTGGAAGCGTTGGTGCGCTGCCCGAGGCCCACTTCAGCCGCGGCCTTCGTCAGCAACGCATCCGGCACGCGAGCATCCTTCGGAAACTCTTTCAGAAGCTTGTTTTCGACTTCAAGCGCCTGCTTGAGTTCACCCGAAGCGTAAAGCGAATTACCAAGCCAGAAAAGCGCGGCGGGCATGTAACCGGTCTGCGGATAATTGGCGGTGAGCGTTCTTAAAAGCGCCTCGCTTTCCTCATACTTGCCCTGGGAAAAGGACGATACGGCAAGCGTATAGAGACGGCGTTCCTCAGCCGAAACGCGTACGGTACGCCCGTCGAGCTCCACGTCAGCGGGTTCAAGTTCGGCCATACGCTTGTCCAGATCGGTGTACAGATCGCGATTGGAGCGCTGCTCCAGCGTGAGCTGGTTGGAGAGCTCTTCGACGCGGCCGATCAAGCGAGCGTTTTGTTCGCGCAGCGCTTCGATCTGGTTTTGCAACATCAACTGCGCGTTTTGAGCCGCCTCCACCTTTTCGCGCAAATCAAGAATAGCCTTGCGGGCTTCATCATCGCCGAACAAGGCGTGCGCAGGCAAAGAGGCCGCGAGCATTACCGGCGCAATCACCAGAGAGGCCAACCAATTTTTCTTCATCAGCATGAACGGATCCGTCGGTGATTAACGATAGACGATGTCGGCACGACGGTTCTGCGCCCAAGCTTCTTCCGTGTCACCCAGGGCGCGAGGCTTTTCACGGCCGAAGCTCACGGCTTCAATGCGCGAGGCGGGCACGCCCAAGAGCTGCAAACGCTGCTTGACAGCTTCGCTGCGCTTCTGGCCGAGAGCGAGGTTGTATTCACGGCTTCCGCGGTTGTCGGTGTTGCCTTCCACCGTCACGTGACGCGACGGATTGGCCATCAGGTTGCGGGCGTGGGTTTCGACCACCGGCATGAATTCGGGCTTGACGGTGTAACTGTCGAAGTCAAAGTAAACGGCGTTGCTGTCGAGAGCGGCGCCGGAAGCCGAGCGATGCTTCGCGGCGGCATCGTCCTGTGTGGTACCGGCCTTGGCGGATTCGTCAAGAGGCACACTTGAACAGCCTGCCAGAAGCATGCTGGCGGCAACAAGACCCAAGGCGCAACCGCGGATGGCGATCTTAGAGAACTGCATGATGCGTTTGTCTCCGAAAAAAGTGTCTAAAAAATGTCCGTCTTCACAATTCATCAGTCGAGCAACGGCCCCCACGTCGGCTCGCGGATGTCGCCGGCCGATGCGGTAAGCCAGGCCGAAACGGCTCCGTCGGTGCTCACGGTGCCGAGCACGCCCTTCTTGTTGCGTTCGCTCGCATAGCAGATGATGCGGCCGTTTGGCGAGAAGCACGGACTTTCGTCGAATTCGTTTCCGGTGAGAATGCGTTCCTGACCGGTCTGCAAATCCATGATAGCAATGCGGAAGCGCCCGTTGGAGCGGGTCACGTAGCTGATTTCCGTTCCCTGCGGATTGAGCGCGGGGCTCACCGCATAGTTGCCGTTGAAGGTCACGCGTTGCGCGGAGCCTCCTGCCAGAGGCTGACGATAGATCTGCGGACTGCCCCCTCGGTCGCTCGTAAAGTACAGATACTGACCGTCGGGAGAGAACACGGGTTCAGTATCGATAGCCAGACTCTTGGAGAAACGCTGAACTCCCGAACCGTCCGTGTTGATCAAGAAGATCTGTGTATAACCGTCGCGCGAAAGCGCCACAGCAAGTTTCTTACCGTCGTGACTGAACGCCGGCGCCGAATTGTTGCCGCGGAAATTGGCCACAACACGGCGCTGACCGGTGGCAACCGTATGCACGTACACCACAGGTTTGCGCGCCTCAAAGCTCACGTAGGCAAGCTGCTTGCCGTCAGGCGACCAGGCGGGCGAAATGATCGGCTCCTTGCTCTTTAAGGCAGGCAGCGCGTTGGCGCCGTCGCTGTCGGCAACGATCAGCTCGTAGCTCTGCTTGGAGTGCTGCACAACGTACGCTAGGCGAGAAGCAAACAAGCCGCCCAAGCCCGTGAGCTTGTCGTATATGCGATCGGCAATGCGGTGACTCACCATGCGAAGCTGACGGTCTCCTGCAAGAGCGTACCATTCGTCGATCTGAGAGCCCGCCACCACGTCAAAAAGACGGAAGCGGATATCCCAGCGTCCGTCAGCGAGCTTCACAAGAGACCCCGTGGCAAGAATGTTGGCCTTTTTCTCCGTCCAGCGTTCAAACTGCGGACGCAGGCTCGTTTCAAGCGAGGCCTCAGCAGCCGAATCGGTGATGATTTGAAAGGCCCCCGTGCGTGCCAGATCGGCGCTGACAACCTGCATCAGATCTATGCCCGTCTCGGCCGACCCGTTGAAGCGTTCGAGCGCAAGCGGAATGCGGTTAGCACCCACGCCCGTGATTTCGATGCGCAGTTGCGCCCAGGCAGGAAGCGAGGAAAGGCCGCCCGCAGCGACTGCGGCAGCCATCAGACTTCTTCTGGAAAAAGAAACGTCAGAGTTCATTATTCGTTTTTTCGTCCGGCCGAGCCGGCTGTTTTACAAGCAAGCCCGGCCTTCTTTGAAGATCGGGAAAAAGTGAAACAGCCTCCCTTTTCCCGCAATCTGTTTTTTTAGTGACGGAAGTGGCGTTCGCCGGTAAAGACCATCACGATGCCGCGTTCGTCAGCAGCAGCGATCACTTCGTCGTCGCGGATCGAGCCGCCCGGCTGGATCACGCAGGTGGCACCCTGATCGACGATGACGTCAAGACCGTCGCGGAACGGGAAGAACGCGTCGGAAGCTGCGGCACTGCCCGCCAGAGACAGACCGGATTCGGCAGCCTTGATGGCGGCGATGCGGGCCGAGTCGACACGGCTCATCTGGCCGGCGCCCACGCCGAGCGTCATACCGTCATGCGCATAGACGATTGTGTTGGACTTCACGAAGCGAGCGACGTTCCAAGCGAACATCATATCGGCGATCTGAGCCGAAGTGGGCTGCTTCTTGGTGACGACCTTCAGAGCGGATTCCGGACAGATGCGATTATCGAGCGTCTGGACCAAAAGGCCGCCGCCCACGCGCTTGAATTCAAAGTCGTTGTGCGCGTCGCCGGCAGCAACCGTAAGCACGCGCAGGTTCTTCTTGGCCTCAAAGACGGCAAGAGCCTCGCGAGTGAATTCGGGAGCGATCACCACTTCGGCGAACTGGCCGGTAATGGCGCGAGCCGTGGCTTCATCAACCGGACGGTTGAAGGCGATGATGCCGCCGAAGGCGCTCTTGGGATCGGTGCGGAAGGCCTTCTGATAGGCTTCAAGGGCATTGCTGCCGATGGCAGCGCCGCAGGGATTGGCGTGCTTGATGATCACGCAGGCGGGCGTTTCGAAGCTTCGAACGGCTTCCCAGGCAGCGTCCGAGTCGGCGATGTTGTTGTAGGACAGTTCCTTGCCCTGATGCTGATGGAAACCTGCAAGCAGACCGGGAGCCACGATGTGTTCGCGGTAGAAGGCGGCCTTCTGGTGCGGATTTTCGCCGTAACGCATGTCCTGAGCCTTGATCCACTGACGGTTGAAGACGTCCGGGAAAGCCTTGGTGCGTTCCTTATTCTCATCCAAGCTTGTGAGGTAGTTGGTGATGGCTCCGTCGTAGCGAGCGGTGTGTGCGAAGACCTTCTTGGCAAGCGCCAGACGCGTATCGGCGGAAACTTCGCCCTTTTCGTTGATTTCAGCCAGAACGCGGTCATAGTCGGTCGGATCGACGATCACGGCGACAGATTCGTGGTTTTTCGCAGCGGCGCGGATCATCGTCGGGCCGCCGATGTCAATGTTTTCGATAGCCAGTTCAAACGTGCAGTCCGGACGGGCGATCGTCTGTTCGAACGGGTAGAGGTTCACGCAGACGATGTCGATCGGATCGATGCCGTGATCGGCAATGGCCTTCATGTGTTCGGGCACGGGACGGCGAGCAAGAATGCCGGCGTGGATGTGCGGATCGAGCGTCTTCACGCGGCCGTCGAGCATTTCCGGAAAGCCCGTGTAGTCAGCCACTTCCTGGCAGGGCACGCCCTGTTCGGCCAAAAGCTTGGCCGTACCGCCCGTCGACAGAATGTGGTAACCCGCAGCCACGAGTCCCTTGGCAAAATCCACGACACCCGTTTTGTCGGAAACACTGATCAATGCTTGTTTGCGCATAGTTTTTCCTCTAATTTCAAAGTCCTGAGGCCGGAAACCCGTGCATGACGAGTTTCTTTCTCAGCGTATTTCGGTTAATTCCCAAAAGCGTTGCGGCAGCGCGCTGATTGCCGTTCGTTCTTTGCATCGCCCATTCGAGCAACGGACGTTCAGCGGCTTGCGTAATCATTTCGTAAAGCGGCAGTCCGCGCACTCCCTCAAGGTCGCGCAGATAGCTTTCGACGCGATACACCACGAGTTCATTGAACGCATCGTTGGCAGTCACCCCGGGCTGCAGAATGCTCTCAAGGTCCTGCGTCTTGGTGTTGTCAGTTGCGTTCTTCATGGCTAGTCGACTCGATGTGCCGTCTCGGGCACCTCTTCAAAAAATTCCGTCACGGCGCCAGAAAGCGCCTCACGCGTCTCCATTCGAAGCATCCGTCCAAGTTTCGCACTCAATGCTTCCTCGTGGAGGCAAAATCCTTCCAAATAATGCCGCAGGTGCTTGCGAAATGTCCTCACAAGCGCGCGTTCGCGGCCGGGTTCTTCCAAATTTTCACCGTCAAAAAGCGCCTCAAGGTGCGCCTCAAGCGTCTCGTGCACGTTCCGCGCCGTCGGGGCTCCGGGATCGGGCTTTCCGTCGATGAGCGCCTGAGCCCTCGAAAAGAGCCACGGATTCCCGCACGCGCCTCGTCCGATCATCACGCCGGCTGCCTGCGTCTGTCGCATCATTTCAAGCGCCTCTCCGGGGGTTGTCACATCACCGTTGGCAATCACCGGTATCTGCACGGCGCGCACCACCTCGGCAATGTCGATTCGGTTCACCGTTCCCGTAAAGCGCTGCGCCCGCGTTCTGCCGTGCACCGTCACCAGACAAAATCCCGCATCCTGTGCCATTTTGGCAATCTCGACGGACGTCTTCATGTCCTCATCCCACCCAGTGCGCATTTTCACCGACACAGGGATCGTGACTGCCGAAGCCACCGCACGCAGAATGTCGCCGGCAAGTTTCGGATCGCGCATCACAGCCGACCCGCACGCTTTGCCGCAGACCACGCGCGCCGGACAGCCGAAATTGACGTCAACCATCGCCGCGCCGCACTCCTGAGCAAGTGCCGCCGCATTTGCCATTTCAGCAGGATCGGCTCCCAAAATCTGTACCACGGCAAAACGTTCGCGGGGGTCGCACGTGTAACGGCGTCGCGTCATTTCGGTGTGAAGCAGGTGCGAGCCGGAAGCGGCCATCTCACCCACAGCGTAAGCCGCCCCATGTCTGAGACAGATCACTCGGAAGGCCGCATCGGTGACGCCTGCCATGGGCGCGAGCACCAAATTCCCTGCCAACTGATACGGCCCTATCTGCATCCCACTGAAAACAAAGAAAAAGTCAACGCCATCCGACGGCGTCGCAAACCCAGCGTTTACGATCCCCGCCATTGTACAGGACTGCACTTTTGCACTTGGCCTGTGCAGTCCGTTTGTAAGAGGTTCTCACAAATTTTTTATAGCGGAACAAAGCTTGTCAGTCGTTGCACAACGGCTTCGACAGGTTCTTCACGGGCAAGCATCGCGGACTGCCCCGCAGGCAGGCACGCCAAATCGTCCCTCCCCTGCCGAACGGCTGCTCTCAAAATCGGACGCATAACCTCACGCTGCAACGGATACGGAGCGTAAGTAAGCCCAGCCTCGTCGAGCGCCTGTACCAGCTCGCTCGGATACACACGCGTCAGGCGACCGTTGAAGCACTTCGTCAAACGCATCGATACGTCCGACAACAATGGCAAAACCGACTTGAAGGATTCGCTTGCCGCGCTCTCGGGCGTACGCAACAGAGCCGAGCCCACCATCACAGCACTTGCTCCCGCTGCCAAAGCCGCATAAACCTGCTGAGGTTCGGCAATGCCGCCCGAGGCGATCACAGGAAGACGCGTGGCGCGGGCTGCATGCGACGCAAGAACCGACATACCGATGGCTGCTTCCTCCTCCGAAGATTCGAAATTCAGACGAGGGCCACCGGCTTCAACCCCCTGCACCACCACCATATCTGCTCCGGCGGCGCGCAGCACCTTGGCTTCGCGAAGGGTCGTTGCAGTGCCCATCCAGGCGATGCCGGCTTGCTTGAGACGATCGTCGTACTCTTCGCGCAAACCGCCGAAGGTGACACTCACAAGCGGCACTCGTTTTTGCAAGAGCACGTCAAACTGCGCGTCAAAATCGGGCAACGGTTCGAGTGTGCCCGCTTCAAGCCCAAGGTCAGCGGCCAGATCTTCGAGCGCCGAAAGCATCTTGCGCTGACACTCCCGATCTTCGGATGTCGGCGATTTCGCAGGCGGAACGCGTAAATTCACGGCAAAACGCGCATTGACTCCGACAAGGCGACGCACTTCGTCAATGGATTCGGCGAGCTCCTCAGGCGAAAGTTCGTCGCCTGCAAGAATCCCCAAGCCGCCCGCGCGGCACACTGCCGCGGTCAAAGCGGAGCCTGCGACTTCGGCCATCGGAGCGTTCATCAGAGGAAGGCGCACACCCGTCACTTCCAAAAATCGGGCGACGCGCTCGCGAATTTGGTTTTCAATCGATTGCATTTGGCATTATCTTAAGATCAGAAACAAGCCCACTTCAGAGCCTCGGTGTTGCGCCGCAGCGCCTGCAGCTGCTCAATCGTGCCGATGTTGTCCCAGAACCCCTCAAAGACTTCGGCACGCATACGCCCCTTGTCGGCAAAGTCCCACATCCACGGGAAAAGTTTGCACCACACGGGCTTCAACCCATCGAAGATCTTGGGATTGACCACCATGATGCAGCCGTAACTGTGTCCGCGCGGCGGTTCTCCACGCAAAACGCTGCCATCGGCATAGACGGTCAGGTCACCCTGACTGTTGAAGTTTGGATTGGGTACGGCCACCAGAAAGACATCGTAATCGCCCGCTTCAATTTCTCGAGCGCGCGCAAAAAGACGTGAAAAGTCATAGTTGTGCACCACATCTCCGGCCACGATCACCACAGGCGACATATCTCGCCCTTCGTCAGTAAGCAGCGGCAGCGCACGGACGATGCCGCCGAGACTTTCAAGCGACTGATCGTGCGTCCTGGCCTCGCGAGACAATTCCAGATGCAGGCCGCGGGCTGCAAGCTCCTGGGGCAACGCCTCAAACGTCTCGGGCAAATGCGCCGTGTTCATCACGATGTCCGTGATGCCGGCGCGCTTGAGTCCGGCAAGCGTCCAGTCACACAGGCGCACGCCGTCGGCCACCTGCAGCAGTGGCTTTGGAGTCGTATCGGTCAAAGGCCGCAGCCGAGAGCCTCGGCCGGCGGCAAGCACCATCGCGCGCATCGGTAGAGTCTCCGTCTTTTTCAGTATGTCCAACCGACCTTGGTCTTTTGCTCTTCGAACTGATCCAGCAGCCAGTTGATGGGCTTGAGTTCGTTATAGCGGTTGGCCGTTTCGCGCACATAGTGCAGAAAGCGCGGCGTGTCCTCAAGGTACTTCGGACGGCCGTCGCGGTAGTTGATGCGGGCAAAGATGCCGAGCACCTTGAGGTGACGCTGCATGCCCATCCATTCGACTTCACGCCAGAATTCACCGAAGTCCTGCGGCACGGGAATGCCGGCCTTGCGTGCCTTGTCCCAATAGCGGATCGTGATGTCGAGAACAAAGCTTTCGCCCCAACTGATGAAAGCGTCACGCATAAGGCTAGCGATGTCGTAAGTGACGGGACCGTAGAGCGCATCCTGGAAGTCGAGCACGCCCGGCATCGGGTCGGAAACCATCAGGTTGCGGGGCATAAAGTCGCGATGCACGAAGACCTTGGGCTGCGCCAGACACGAGGCAATGATCTTTTCGTAGACACCCTCAATGATTTCGCTTTGCTTTTCGGTAAGCGTGTAGCCGCGATGACGGCCCACGTACCATTCCGGGAAAAGATCGATTTCGCGACGCAGCACGGCATAGTCATACTCGGGCAACACGCCAGGCTTGGATGCCGCCTGCCACTTCACAAGCGCGTCGGTAGCCGCATCCATCAAGCGAGCCGCGTTATCTTCGTTGAGAACATCAAGATAGGTCTGACGCCCCAAATCGCTCATCAGAATGAAGCCCTGCTCGGCATCGCTTGCGAGAATCTCAGGCACGTTCAAGCCCGCATTCTTCATGAGCGCATCAACCTTGAGAAACGAATCGATCGGTTCTTTTTCGGGCGGCGCATCCATCACGATATAAGTGGCCCCCTCGCCCTGTACGCGGAAGTAGCGACGGAAACTCGCATCGGCGCTTGCCGGCGTCACGGTTGTCAGATCAAGTCCGGTCACAGCCGTCTGGCCTTCAAGCCAACGGCTGAGAGCCTTCAGGCGTTCGTCCTGCGCAGTCTGCATCACTCTTATCCTCACAAAAGCGGTCACGGAAAACTTGTGAGGCGGATTATGGCCGAAAAGGCGCAGAACTGCTCTGAAAAGAAGCCGCTCGGACCGCAACATTGGCTATCCCAGCGGCTCCAAGTGTCAAATTGGCGTCAAAAGAAGAGAAAAATTGCGCCTTTTTCGCTCAGCTCAGCTGTTTTAGCCTCGGTTGCAACACGTCTCTCTCTATAATCCGAACACCAAACAGCGAACTGTATTGAAAATGCCCCGGATCTCACAGCCGCAACTGCTCCCTCTGGTCGCCGCCGTGACGGCCGCGCTTTGTGCGCAGGTCGCGCACGCGCGCGCCCCTGCAACGGAGTGGCTTAACATTGCCAGCGCCGAAGTGCGCACCCCGCCGCATACACCTTCCCAATCGGACGCCTCTCGGTCGCCAGCGCAAAACGATGCGCAAGCCGCTTATCTGGATCAATGGACCGGAACGCTCGCCGATCCCGGAGCTAAGCCGGAGGATGCCCCCGCCATTGGCTACGCCTACACGATCGAAGGGTCTCCGGAAACGGAACTCACGATGACAGGCGACGCCGAGCTGCGCCGCGCCGGAACCGTCATCAAGGGTGAGACGATCGTCTATACGCAACAGACCGGGGAAGTGCAGATCAAAGGCGACGCGCAGGTTTCGCGCGCAGGCGTTGAACTCAACGCACCTGAAGCTACCTATCAGCTCGACGACGGCACAGGCGAAGCCGAAAACGTCGACTACGAATACAAGCCGCGCGGCCTCCGCGGCAAAGCCCGCTGCATGCGCTTTGCCTCGGCCGACGTAACCGAACTCAAGGACGTGCTGCTTACGAGTTGCGAAGGCGACAACCCGGCCTGGTGGGTTGAGATGGACGAGTTGACGCTCGATGAATACGAGCAGTCGGGCACCGGCACTGGCGCCGTTCTCAAGCTCGGCGGCATGCCCGTCCTGGGTTCGCCCTGGTTCACGTTCCCGTTGTCGGCCGAGCGCAAGTCGGGCTTTCTCTCGCCTGTGTTCGGCATGAGCTCTTCGCGCGGCATTGATATTTCGGTGCCCTACTACTTTAACATCGCGCCGAATTACGACTATACGCTCACGCCGCAGATCATCACCAAACGCGGCGTGATGATCGGCAACGAATTCCGCTTCCTCACCAAGCATCTTGAGGGCGAAATTTCCGGCGAATACATGCCGCACGACAGCGACTACGGTGACAAGCGCTACAGCTTGCATGCCAATATTCGCGGCAGCTGGAACAACTTCGGCTACGGCATCAACTACAACCGCGTGTCCGACGACGACTACTTCGACGACTTTTCGACGAGTCTGCGCGACAACACGGATGACATCCTGCCGCAGGACTACTGGCTGAACTACACGTCGACCTACTGGAACGCCGCCGTCCGCGTCACGAAGAACCAGACGATCAACGATACCGACAAGCCCTATGAGCGCGAGCCCCAGTTCTCCTGGAATGCGTTTGTGGCCGACGCCGCCGGTTTTGAACTCACCACGCACTTGGAAGCCACGCGCTTCGTGCACCCGACCGAAATTGACGGCGATCGCTTCGTTTTCCATCAGCAGATCGCTTATCCGATTCGAGGCGCAGGGTGGTTTGTTACGCCCAAGGCACAGTTGATCAGTACCAAGTACGACCTTGATCACGACAGCTCCGATCGCTATACGGACTCATCACCGGGCTACACCGTGCCGATGTTCTCGATCGACTCGGGCCTTACGTTTGAGCGCGACATCAATGTGGCCAACCGTGATGTACTCCAGACGCTAGAGCCGCGCATCTTCTACAGCTACACGCCGTATCGCGACCAAAGCCAGATCCCGCTCTTTGACTCGAGCGTTGCCGATCTGAACTTTGCTCAGCTCTACAGCGAAAATACCTGGGCCGGTTACGATCGCATCGCCGAAACCAATCAGGTGACGGCAAGCGTCACGAGCCGCTTCATCGACGCCGACAGCGGTCTGGAATGGCTACAGGCCTCGATCGGTCAGCGCTACTACTTCAACGATCGCACGGTCAATAGCGAAGGCGAACGCATCTCGATGGAAAACCAAAAGAGCGACTTTCTTGCAAGCATCGGCGCGCGCCTGACACGCACCATCTCTGCTTCGCTCTTCGGTCAGTGGTCCTGGGAGCGCTCGAGCTTTAAGAAGGCTGTCGCGGGCGTTCGTTGGCAACCCAAGCCTCAGAGCGTGATCGGCCTCTATTACCGCTACAACTGGCAGGAGGACCGCAACAGCAAAGACTACATCGATCAAATCGACCTTGCTTTGCAGTGGCCCTTGTCCGACAAGGTCTACGCCTTGTTACGCCAGAACTATTCGCTCTACGACCATAAATTCATTGAAAGTCTTGCCGGCGTCGAATATCACGCGGGTTGCTGGACGCTGCGCGCTGTTGCACAACGTTACACTCGCGATGAAGACAAGAATGATGAAACGAACTTCTTCTTGCAGTTAGAATTGACCGGTCTGGGCGCAGTCGGGTCGAGTCCGCTCTCCGAACTGCAACGCAGCATCCCGGGCTATCAAACCCGCAGCCCCGTGCCCACCTCCATCGGTACCTATGACTACTACCAATAAAAGAATCACTTTGACGGCAGCCGTCCTCGTTCTGGCCGCGCTGCCCGCTTTTGCTCAACAGAGCAGTCAAATTCGCGAAACGACGGCCGAAGAGCCGCAGCCGGTTGCCGCTGCCGAAGGCCAGGCTCTGACCGAACAACAGACCGATGCGTCCAAGTTCGCCGACCGCATCGCCGCCGTCGTCAATAACGACGTCATCACGGAATACGAACTGCAAAACCGTGTGCGTCAGGCCGCCATCAACCTGCGTCAGCAAAACATCAATCTGCCCCCGATGCAGGAACTGCGCCGTCAGGTGCTTGAGCGCATGATCACCGAAAAGGCCACCGAGCAGCGAGCCAAGGAACTGGGCATTCGCGTCGATGAGCAAATGGTGAGCGCCTCGATCGAACAGATCGCGCGCAACAACAAGATGACCGTCGACGAGCTGCGCGAGCGTCTTCGCGCCGACGATGTGAGCTTCGGCGCGTTCCGCGCGCAGGTGCGCGACGAAATCACGGCGCAACGTTTGCGCGAACGAGAAGTCGACAGCAAGATCACGATTCCGGAAAGTGAAGTCGATGCGTTCCTTGCCGAACAAACGGGCTTTACGACCAATGACACGCAGGAATACCACGTGCGTCACATTCTGCTGCCGATCCCGCCGGGCGCTTCCGACTCTGAAGCGCGCGATGTTGAACGTGAAGCAGAAGCTCTGGTTGAACGCGTCCGCAACGGAGAGGACTTCAGTTCGCTGGCTGCAGCCAACTCCAAGGCCGAAGACGCGCTGTCGGGCGGTGATCTGGGATGGCGCGATGCCTCTCGTCTGCCGACCATTTTCTGGAAGGCCATTGAAAACAACCGCACGCAGCGCAACTTCATCACGACGGTGCGCTCTTCGGGTGCCGTTCACATCGTTTTCCTCGAAGACAGTCGCGACGGCGTCAAGGCCAAGCTCGCCGGCACGCCCATCGAGCAGACCCACGTGCGCCACATCCTGATGTTCGTCTCCGACCTCACGCCGGAAGACCAGGTGCTCACGCGCTTGAACGACATTCGCCACCGCATCACCACGGGTGAAGCAGACTTTGCCACACTCGCTCGTCTGAATTCCGTTGACAACTCCGCCACCCGCGGCGGCGACATCGGCTGGGTGAGCCCGGGCGATACAGTGCCGGAATTCGAAACGGTGATGAATCGTCTGCAGCCCGGCGAAGTTTCCGAACCGGTGCGTACGCCCTACGGCTATCACCTGATTCAGGTGCTTGAACGCCGTACGGCGGAAGCTAATGCCGAACGTAGCCGCATCAACGCCCGCAACCAATTGCGTGAAAAGAAGCTTGCCGAAGCTGTATACAACTGGCAGCGCGAGCTGCGCGACCGCGCCTACGTCGAAATCCGCACCAACGATTACTAATTTTTCGGCGCTTTCAAGCGCCTGACAACCAAAACGCCTGCGGACTTCCGGCTGACACACAAGCCAGCAGAAAGCCACAGGCGTTTGCTTTTGGTACTCGGTTTGAGAATGTCCTCCAGCATTGCGATCACTACCGGAGAGCCTGCGGGCATCGGTCCGGAAATCAGCGTCAAAGCGGTCTTTACCGGTCGCGTCAAGTCACCCGTCACGCTCATCGGCGACAAAAAGCTTTTGATCAAGACGTCCGAGAAACTGGGCTTTGGCTCCATCTTTCCGGACTGGGTGAAGTTCGAGCACGTGCCGCTTGCGCATCCTGCCGTGCCAGGGCAGCTTGACGTTGCCAACGCCCCCTACGTCGTCGAAACCCTGCGACGCGCCGCAGAAGGCGCTCAGGACGGCACCTACAGCGCTGTGGTAACGGCTCCGGTGCAAAAAAGCATCATCATAGAAGCAGGCATTCCGTTTACGGGACACACCGAATTTTTCCAGCAGTTTGCAGGCGTTGACCGCGTGGTCATGATGCTCACATCGGGCACAAGCCAGCAGGCTCTGCGCGTGGCGCTGGTGACAACGCACTTACCTCTGCAACAGATTCCCGCGGCCATCACCGACGAAGCGCTCGACAAGACGCTTGCGATTTGCGCACATGCGCTGCATCAGGACTTCGGCATTGAGCGTCCGCGCATCGCCGTCACGGGCCTAAACCCGCACGCGGGAGAATCCGGCCACATGGGCCGCGAAGAAATCGAACGCATTGCGCCTGCGATTGAACGCGCCAAGGCTACGGTTCATTCCGCCGAATTTTCAGGTCCGTGGCCGGCAGACACGATTTTCGTGCCGGCTCACTCCAGAAATTTCGACTGCATCGTGTGCATGTACCATGACCAGGGACTGCCCGCTCTCAAGCGCGAGGGCTTCGGGCACGGCATCAACATCACGCTTGGGCTGCCTTGGGTACGCACATCGGTCGATCACGGCACGGCACTGGACATTGCCGGCAGCGGCGAAGCTCACGAAGGAAGCCTTCTTGCCGCTCTTTCCATCGCACACCATATGGCGGAACGCCGCGAGAGAATCCGCGAGCTGCAGCGCCTGCTCGGTTAACCTACAACACGACTTTCAGAGAACACATTTATGGCCAGTGAAGGACTTCAGGGACATCGCGCACGCAAACGCTTCGGGCAGAACTTTCTGCACGATCGCCATTGGATCGAGCGCATCGCCAAAGCCGTCAACGCCACTGAAGGCGACGACATCGTCGAAATCGGCCCGGGGCAGGCAGCATTGACCCGCGAATTGATTGCGGGTGCAGGCAAAGTGCGTGCCGTAGAAATCGACCGCGATCTCGCCGCATGGCTCAAGGAAACGTTCCCCGAGTCTCTGAGTCTGATCGAAGCCGACGCGCTCACACTCGACTGGACGCAAGTGGCCAAAAACGACAACCTGCGCGTGGTCGGAAATCTTCCATACAACATCTCTTCACCCCTGCTCTTCAAACTTCTTGAAGCCGCCGATCACGTCAAGGATCAGCACTTCATGCTGCAAAAGGAAGTGGTCGACCGCATGGTGGCCCAGCACGGCAGCAAAACCTACGGACGTCTGTCTGTGATGCTGCAGTGGCGCTATCGCATGCAAAAACTCTTTGACGTGCCGCCGGGCGCATTCAACCCGCCGCCGAAGGTAATGAGCTCGGTCGTGCGCATGATTCCCAAGGCCAAGGAAGAGGTGCCCTCCGTCGATTTTGAACTCTTCAGTTCAGTCGTCGCCAACGCCTTCTCGCAACGTCGCAAGACAATTCGCAATGCGCTCTCGGCACTTCTTTCGGCCGAAGAAATCGCCGCCTGCGACGTAGATCCGGGTGCGCGAGCCGAGGCGCTGCCGCTGGACGCATTTGTCCGCCTGGCGCAAAAGGCCGAAGCTCTCGGACGCAAAGCCGTCACACCCGGTACCACGGTCGACTAAATCGAGCGTGTGTTTCTGCAGAAGGTTTGTCGTATTACCGCGACAAGCCTTCTATTTTCTCGGCAGAATGTGGGCACTGTGTTCAATATTCACTCTGGAAGGATTCCCACTATGGTTCACGTCAATCCGCCGTATCGCTGCGATGTCGTCGGCAGCTTTCTGCGTCCCAAAACCGTGGCGCAGGCCCGCGTCAAATTCTCCTGCGGTCAGATCAGCAAGGAAGAACTCACAGCCATTGAAGACGCCGAAATCAAGAAGCTCATTGCCAAGGAACGTGAAAACGGCTTGAGCGCCGTCACCGATGGCGAGTTTCGCCGAGCATACTGGCATTTGGACTTTCTGGCGTCTCTCGGCGGTATTCGTCACGTCAAAGCCGAGGCCTGGTCGGTGCATTTCGAAGGTCATCAGCCCAAAGCCGAGACCATCGTGATTGCCGACAGAATCCGTTTTCCGGAAAACCATCCGTTTTTGGAGGCATTCGATCGTCTGAAGGCTCTGGCCGGCGATGCGCCCATCAAGTTCACAATTCCTTCGCCTTCGATGCTGCACCTGATTTGCTGCGTGCGCGAAGAAAACTATGAGGCCATTGATCTTTACAAGGGCAACGACGACAAACTTTTTGCCGATATCGCCCAGACCTGGAAGGACGCCGTGCTCGCGCTCTACGCCAAAGGCTGCCGTTATCTGCAGTTTGACGACACGAGTTGGGGCGAGTTTTGCTCGCAGGAAAAACGCTCCGCCTACGCCGCACGCGGCATCGATGTCGACACCGTCGGCCGCAAGTATGTCGCCTGCATCAACGAAATTCTTGAAGCCAAACCTGAAGATATGACCGTGACGATGCATATCTGCCGCGGCAACTTCCGCTCCACGTGGTTTAGCTCCGGCGGCTATGAGCCGGTGGCCGAAAATCTCTTCGGCAACTGCCGCGTCGACGGTTTCTTCCTGGAATACGACACGGAACGCGCCGGCGGTTTTGAACCGTTGCGCTTCATCAAAGATCAGACGGTTGTACTCGGCTTGATCACGAGCAAATTCCCCGAACTTGAGGACAAGGAAGCCATCAAAGCTCGCATTCAGGAAGCTTCCAAATATGTACCGCTCGAACGCCTGTGCCTGTCTCCGCAGTGCGGCTTCTCGTCGACCGAAGAAGGCAACATCATGACCGAGGAGCAGCAATGGGCCAAGGTGCGCCTTGTGCGTGACATCGCCCGTGAGGTTTGGGCCGACGCGAGCTAAAGACTATTGGTCTCAGACAAAAAACGCACGGTCATAAAAATGTGAGCGTGCGTTTTCTTTTTTGTCAGCCGAATCAGCGAGCCATCATTTCGCGGACCTTGCCCGCCACCGCTTTGCCGAGAAGTTCGTGCTCGTGTGCAGACAAATGCACCTTGTCGGGTTGATCAGGCATGCCCACAACAGCCCCGCCGTCGAAATACTCGGCGCCGGCAGCTCGTACTGCCTTTTCAATCACAGGGCCCCAAGCTTTGGTCTTGGCAAGTGCTCCGGCAAAGAAGTCCCCGTAGGGCGTGTTGTCGCCGTCGAGTTCCGGCGGCAAAACAATCAGAACACGAGGCGGCTTATAGGCGGTACGCCGCTGCCACTCTCCGCTTTTGATGCAATTCGTGAGATTGACCAGTCCCTGCGCGATCTCTTTCGGACCGCGATGATGCCCTGCTTTCAGATCGTTGGAGCCGAGCATAACGATAACCAGATCAACGGGCATATTGGCCGAGAGTGCGGCAGGTAACGTAGTCAGTCCGTTATAGGTCTCGCCAGGAATTTTGCCGCTGCCCGGACTTTCCGGCTCATCGACATCCGTCGTGCGGCCGCCGAGTGCGTCGACTTCCAAATGGTATTTATTGCCAAGCTCCCGATTCATGAAATAGGGCCAGGTTTCATCAACGGGCAGACGTGAAACGATCTGCGTCTTGGGTTCGTAGACCCAGCCGAACGTGTTGGAATCACCGTAGACGAAGATCGTGGGTTTTTGCTGCCCCGCACCGGCAACGCAGGTAAGCACGGTCGCCGTCGCAAAGACGGTCGTTTTAAAGCGCAGAGAAACTGACATTAGGATGTCCTTCGCCAAAGGAGTCTTCACTAGCCGGCAACAAGCCCGCCATCAATCAGATACAGGCCCCCGGTAATAAAACTGGCCGAATCGGACGCCAAAAAATAGATAAGCTCGGCAACTTCCGGCGCTTCACCGACTCTGCCAAGCGGGTAGAGATCTGCCTCTGCTTTCCAGTAGGCACTCGCATCACCGTTATGCGAAATGTCTGCAAATTTCTGGAAAAGATTGATGGCCAACGGTGTACGAATCGTTGCGGCACAAACGGCATTGACTCGGACATTCTGCCGTCCAAGGTCAATTGCCAGACTCTTTGTGATTTGCCCGAGGGCCCCCTTCGTCAGACCATAGCCAAAACTATTGGCCTTCCCGATATAGCTCTGATCCGAAGCGTTGATGACCACTGAGCCGCCGCCCTTTCTCAAGATACTCGGCACGGCCACTTGCAACGTACGAACCGTACCCTTGATGTTGGTGTCAATCATCAAATCAAGCTCTTCTTCGCTGATTGTGAGCATCGTGTTGCAACGGTGTATCCCGGCATTGGCAACAACGCAATCCAATTCACCGTACTTTTCAATTGCTGCCGCGACTGCTTTCTCGATGTCTTCACGATTTCGGGTGTTTCCCTCGACAAAAAAAGCGCCTGTCTCATTAGCAACAGCTTGTCCGTCCTCCACGTTGATGTCCATGAAAGCCACATTCCAACCGGATTGTGCAAATTTACGAACAGATGCTGCTCCGATTCCCGTAGAACCCCCGGTGATGAAAACAGTCTTCTGTTGATTCGACATTTGAGTCCTCCTTAGCAATCGAAGTCACAGGATCAGCATCCATGACACATGAAAACAGGTTCAGTTTACAGCTTGATTCGAAGCTGACCGCAATCAACGGTTAGTCCGGACTGTTTGGGGAGTCGCAATAGAAAGAAAGAGCAGTTCAAGATTTGGAATGTACCGATGCCACCAAGAAACAGGTGTTTGCCACTTTTTCTGCAATTTGCAAAAACTTGCGCGGGATTTTCCCGCAGCGTCTCGGCAATTTTTTGACTATTTTTGCTACCGTCCTTGCCATCGTCCAACCAGATGGTGATTGCCATGAAGGCTTTTGCTTGGCTTCTTTGTGCCATTCTCCTAGAAGTTGTCGGAACAGCCGGACTTAAGCTCAGCGAAGGTTTTACGAAGCCACTGTTTACGATAGGTGCGCTTTGTTGTTACGCCGCATCGTTTTACTTCCTTTCCGTAACACTCAAAAGCATTCCCGTGGGCGTTGCCTATGCGATTTGGTCAGGGCTGGGCATTGTATTGACAACCATTGTCGGCTACTTTTTGTTCGCACAAAAACTTCCAATGGCTTCGGTTGCCGGAATCGTATTGATCGTAGCCGGCGTGGGCATCATGATGGCGTCATCAGGGCACTAAGTCTGATCACCCTCAATTTTCGATGCCGACATGGGTGACAAATAAACATACTTATGTTTTATCAATTGTCACATAAGCACAAAGCATGCGGCAGATACGAAAAAACCACCGCGAGGGTGGTTCTTCAGTAGAACTGGTGGCCAGGGACGGAATCGAACCGCCGACACGCGGATTTTCAATCCGCTGCTCTACCAACTGAGCTACCTGGCCAACAGAGAAGCGCAACTATATAGGCTAATTTGGAAATTTGCAAGTGCCCGGCTGAAATTTCTCTCCGCCTTAAGTTTTTCAAAACATTTCTGAAGCATAATCCGCGCTATCTTAAGATCAACCAGTAGACGTATACGAAGAACCGCGCCCTTGGGGAAGAAGAACAACAAACCTCAATCGGCAAACGAATTCGTTGTTATTGACCCCATGCAGTTGCTTTGTCTCGGCCTTAACCATAAGACCGCTCCGCTTGCGGTGCGTGAGCGCGTTGCCTTCGGTCCTGAAGATACCGGAGAAACCGTCGCTCTCATCAAAACCCGCTTGGCTTCCGCGGATGCCGGCGGTGTCACGGAAGCCATGATTCTGTCGACCTGCAACCGCACGGAAATCTATTGCGCGGCAGTCGACACCAAGCGTGCCGCTGATTCCGTTCTTGAGCTCATCGAAGAACTCAAGGGCGTGCGCACGACCGATCTACAACCGCATGTATACGTCTACGAACAGTGCGAAGCGGCTCGTCATGTCTTTCGTGTGGTTTCGGGCATCGACTCGATGGTACTCGGCGAAACGCAGATCGTCGGCCAATTCAAAAAAGCCGTGGCGACAGCCCGTGACGTCAAGGGTTTGGGCTTGATGCTCAACCACCTCTTCCAGGATGCGTTTACCGTTGCCAAAGAAGTGCGCTCGAGTACGGCCATCGGCTCCAACTCCGTGAGTCTTGCCGCAGCTGCCGTGCGTCTGTCATTGCGTCTGTTCGGCAGCCTGTCCGACTCAAACGTGCTGTTTGTTGGCGCCGGCGAAATGATCGAACTCTGTGCCGCCCATTTCTCGGCACAGCAGCCCCGCTCAATTACCGTGGCCAACCGTTCGCTCGAACGCGGCCAGAACCTCGCAGCACGTTACAACGGCAAAGCCATGAAGCTGCAAGACCTGCCGCAGGTGATCAGCAACTTCGACATCATTGTGTCGTGTACGGCTTCCGCCCTTCCCATCATCGGCTTAGGCATGATTGAGCGCGCCGTCAAAGAACGTCGCCATCGTCCGATCTGCATCGTTGACTTGGCCGTGCCGCGCGACGTGGAAGCTGAAGTCTCCCGTCTAGACGACGTCTACGTCTACAGCATGGATGAACTCGGCGCCGTCGTCGAATCCGGCAAAGAAAGCCGCAAGGCCGCTGTAGTCAAAGCCGAAGTGATCATCTCAATGCGCGTGCAGGCTTTTGAAAAATGGCTTGAGATGCGTGCAGCCGTGCCCGCCATCGCCCGCATCCGCAACCGCGCGGAAAAGGCCCGAGAAGAATTGACGCAAAAAGCAATCAAGCAGATTGAAAAGGGCGCAGACCCAGCCGTCGTGATTGACCTCTTCGGCAAAGCCTTCATGCATAAGCTTCTGCATGATCCCACCGTGCTTTTGCGTAATGCCGAAGGTCTGACCAGTGAAGAGCGCGAGCATATGACGATGATTGTGGGCCACTTCTTCGGACCTCGCTAAAATTCCTCTTTTTTCAGAGACAAGCAACGGACGCGTACAATTTCAGTCGCGTCCGCTTTCTTTAGCGATTTCCTCATACGAATTTTCCCTGGCCGTCTGAAATACCCGGCCGTTCTTTTTTGTGCCATGAAAGAAAACATCCGCGCCAAGCTTCTCGGTCTTTGCCGTCGTCTTGAAGAACTCGATGCCATGCTCGCAGCACCTGATGCAGCAGACGACATGAAGCGCTTCACGGAACTTTCGCGCGAACGCGCCGAAATCGAACCGGTTGTTCTCAAGACCAAGGAATACGAACAGACGCTCGAGGACATCGCTACGGCCGAAGAAATGGCCAAGGATCCCGAAGTCGCCGAATTTGCCCGCGAAGAAATGCTCGCTGGCAAGAAAAAGCTCGAAGAACTCGAACAGGACCTGCAAATTCTGCTTCTGCCGCGCGACCCGGACGACAATAAGAACACTTTCCTTGAAATCCGTGCCGGCACGGGAGGCGAAGAGTCGGCACTGTTTGCGGGCGACCTGCTGCGCATGTACATGCGCTACGCGGAACGCAGCGGTTGGCGCGTGGAAATCGTCAGCAAGAGCGACTCGGATCTCGGCGGCTACCGTGAAGTCATCTGCCGAATCATCGGTGAAGGTGCATACAGCCGACTGAAATTCGAGTCCGGCGGCCACCGCGTGCAGCGCGTGCCGGAAACAGAAGCTCAGGGCCGCGTGCACACTTCGGCCTGTACGGTTGCCGTCATGCCCGAAGCCGACGAAGTAGAAGCCGTCAAGATCAATCCGCAGGATCTGCGCATTGACGTATACCGCGCTTCCGGCGCCGGCGGCCAGCACGTGCAGAAAACAGACTCTGCCGTCCGCATCACGCACTTGCCCACTGGGCTTGTAGTCGAATGTCAGGACGAACGTAGCCAGCGCCAAAACAAGGAACGCGCCATGAGCGTTCTGGCCAGCCGCCTCTACGCCATGGAAGTTGAGAAGCGCCGCAGTGAAGAAGCAAGCACTCGCAAGAGCCTAATCGGCAGCGGCGACCGCAGCGAACGCATTCGCACCTACAACTACCCGCAGGGCCGCGTCACCGACCACCGCATCAATCTGACGCTCTACAAGCTCGGTGCGATTATGGACGGCGACCTTGATGAAATTCTGACCGCGCTTCAAAACGAACATCGCGCCGAACTGCTCGCCGCGATGGGAGAAAACGCGTGACGACGGTTGCGCAGGGCTTGTTTCAGGCCGTAGGACGCGTTTCCCGTTCGGAAGCGCGACTGCTGCTTGCAACAACCATCCGCAAACCCAAAGAATTTCTCATCGCACATCCGGAATATTCCCTTACGGACGAAGAAGTCTCGCTTTTTGACTCCTATCTGCAACGCGCCCAGGCCGGAGAACCCATTCCCTACATTGTGGGCACGCAAGAGTTCTGGGGACGCCCCTTTCACGTCACGCCCGCCACGCTCATTCCGCGTCCGGACACCGAAACGCTCATCGAAGAGGCTCTGGCATTTCTCCAGAATCTTGAAGCGCCCCGCATTCTTGATCTCGGCACCGGCAGCGGCTGCATTGCCGTGACGATTGCGCTTGACTGCCCCAAGGCTCAAGTCTGGGCCTGCGACAAAAGCAAGGACGCCCTGAACGTCGCCAAAGGCAACGCCGAAGCATTCGGCGCCAAAGTGACGTTTGTCGAAAGCAACTGGTTTAGCGCCTTTGCCGACGAGAAATTCGATCTCATCGTCTCCAACCCTCCTTACATCGAAGAAAACGACGAACACCTCAAGGCACTTCGCTTTGAACCCATCAGCGCGCTCACGTCCGGCACCGACGGACTGGACGACATTCGAATTCTGGCGGCTGATGCGCCCAAACATCTCCGCGAACACGGCAGCATCATTGTTGAGCACGGCTACAATCAAGGAGAATTGGTCGCTGCAATTTTCCGGTCGACGGGCTTTGCGTCCGTGCGTACGGTGCGCGACCTCGGGGACAATCCACGGCTTTGCTGCGCCACGCTCTAAAACCCTGTTTTCGGGCGTTGGCGGCGCGCAACGCCGTCTTCTTTTGAAAGGACGAACCGAAAATGGAAATCTTGAAGTTGCTCCAAGAGCGTCACACCACCAAAAAATACGACGCTTCCCGCAAAATCAGCGACGCCGATTTCGATCTGCTGTTGGAGTCGCTGCGCCTGGCACCTTCTTCCGTCAACTCTCAGCCCTGGGAGTTCTTCATTGCCGACACGAAGGAAGCCAAAGAAAAGCTTCTGCCTGCCATCGCCGACTTCAACCATAGCCGCGTGACGGATTCCGATCGTTTGATCGTCTGCGCCATTCACACCGATCTGGATGAAACCTACATGCAGGATCTGGACGATCAGGAAGAAGCCGACGGCCGCTACCAGGATCCCGCCTACAAGGTTGACAATGGTCAGCGTCGTCGCTTCTTCGTCGGCAAATATCGCGATGCCGGCGAAATCGCCTGTTGGGCCGGTAAGCAGGCCTACATTGCTCAGGGCTTCCTGCTCTACACCGCAGCCGCTCTCGGCATTCATTCCACGCCGATCGAAGGTTGGGACGCCGACAAGGTTGACGAAATTCTCGGCTTGCGCGAAAAGGGCATGCACGCCCAGTACGCCGTAGCGCTCGGATACGGCGCTGCCGACGACCACAATGCTGCTCGCCCGAAGTCACGCTGGCCGGCTCAGCGCATCTTCCACAAACTTTAACCCTATCCGCACAAGCGCTCAGCGATCTCACGCTGCGCTCGCCAAGGTTCGTCCCGACATGCATATTCGTGAACTGATTCAACTGCTCGACAGCATTCTCGATCCGTCTTCTTACCGCGACTACGCGCCCAACGGCCTGCAGGTGCAGGGCAGCCGCGACGTCAAACGTCTGGTGACCGGCGTCACCGCCTCGCTTGATCTCATCGAAGCGGCCGCCGCTCAAGGCGCCGACGCCATTCTTGTGCACCACGGCTGGTTCTGGAAGGGCGAAGAAGCGCGGATCACCGGTATTCGATACCAACGCATCTCCCGTCTGATCGAAAGCGGTATGCACCTCATTGGCTACCACCTGCCGCTTGACGATCATCCAGAAATCGGCAACAACGCATTGCTCGGAAAAGCCCTGGGCCTTTCGGGCGACATGCGCTTCGGCGATTACGGCTGGTCGGCACCATGCGACTGCGCGATAACGGTGCCGGACCTCGCCGACCGACTTGAAACTCTTTTAAACCGCAAACCGCTTGTCTTGGGACCGCAACAGGGAGAAATCCGACGCATCGGTTGGTGTACGGGCGCAGCGCAGGACTTGATTGAAGAGGCTGCCGCCATCGGCTGCGACTGCTTCATTTCGGGAGAAGTGAGCGAGCGCACTTTCCACCAGGCCAAGGAACTCGGCATCACCTACTTTGCTTGCGGACACCACGCTACCGAACGCTTCGGCGTGCGCGCTCTGGGCGAACGAATCGCCACTGAAACGGACATAGACGTCACATTCATCGACATCGATAATCCCGTTTGATCAACACGCAGACAACCTCTCTGAGCCTCTGTCAGGGCTTCTTGGCAGAGGCCTCTTTCAATAGATCGCGAATTTCGCGCAGCAGCGCGATGTCTTCGGGCGTCACTTGAGGTTTGGCCGCCGCTTCCTCCTCTGCCTTTTCCTTGTCGGCCTTGGCAAGGGCTTCCAGACGGACTCGCAGTCCCGTAACCACTTTGATAAGCCAGAAGATCACGAAAGCGAGAAGCAGGAAATGCACAACGGCCGTAAGAAATGCACCATAGCCAAAAACCGTTGCTCCTGCGGCAGTCAGCGCCTCATAGGTACGCGGTCCCGTGTAACCCGCAGGTTCCGATAACACGATAAAAAGACCGGTGAAGTCGGGCTTGCCCACCAGAAAGCCCAGAAGCGGATTGATCAGGTCTTTGACCAGACTGTTGACAATGGCGGAAAACGCCGCGCCAATGATCACGGCAACTGCCAAATCAAGCACGTTACCCCGCGAAATGAAAGTCTGAAATTCCTGCAGAAACTTTTTCATTATTCCTTCCTTCTTTCGATCTGATTTTTATTTAAATTCAGTATGTTACGTGATTTTTCTCGCGATTTTCAAGCGATTTCGGTAAAATTCAACCTTCTTTGATTTCCGAAAAGCTCGGTTCCTCAGCTAGGCTGAGTTTTCCCCTTTTCGTTCTTTTGGTGTTTAGATACTTATGATGGTTTTGTACTCGGGTGCCACCTGCCCCTTTTCGCACCGCTGCCGTTTCGTTCTTCATGAAAAAAGCGGCGACTTTGAAGTGATTGACGTTGATCCGAGCAACCCGCCCGCCGAGATCACCAAGCTCAATCCCTACGGCGAACTGCCCATCCTGATGGAACGCGATCTGACGCTGTATCAGTCCACAATCATCAATGAGTATATCGATGAACGATTCCCGCATCCGCAGCTGATGCCGGCCGATCCCATTATGCGTGCGCGCGCCCGTCTTTTCATCTACACGTTCGAACGCGAACTCTTCAGCTTCGTACGCCTGCTTGAAAAGCGCGACGCCGATGAAAAGCGCAAAATGATAGCCCGCGCACAGATCCGCGAACAGCTCATCCAGCTCTCTCCGATTCTTTCGAAGCACAAGTACCTGATGGGCGACGAATTCACGATGCTCGATATCACGCTGGCCCCGTTGCTCTGGCGCCTTGGGCTGTACGGCATCGATCTGCCGAGCTCCGCCGCTCCGCTGCTGAAGTACGCCGAAACGGTGTTTGCCCGCAATTCGTTCATCGACTCGATGACGCCTTCTGAAAAAGTGATGCGCCGTTAATTTCCGTCAAGGAGACTCTCATGGCTCTGAACAACAAAACGGTCGTCATGCCTCTGCAGTGTCCGGATTTCCGCCCACACTTGATTGAGGCCATTGTCAATTGGTGTGAAAACCGCGGACAGACGCCCTACATGCTCGTCGAAGTCGATGATGCGTGCGACGTGCCGCGCCATCTGGCCAATCCCGACAACACCATGGTTTTCTGCATTTCCGAAGAAGCCGTGAACAATTTCGTGATTGACGATGAAGCCGTCTCCTTCCAGGCTCGCTTCGGCGAAAGCATCAGCAACATCTACATCCCGCTCAATCGAGTAGCTGCCGTTTATCCGAAGGAAGACACCAATCTGGTGACCTACTTCCCGGTGACGCCGACGCCTGAAAAGAAAGTCAAAAAAGATGAACCTACGGACTTCCCCGTCTTTACGAAAGTCTGACCTTCATCTGTATAATGCGCTCTTCTTGCCTCAATAGCTCAGTTGGTAGAGCAACCGCCTTGTAAGCGGTAGGTCGTCTGTTCGAGTCAGTCTTGGGGCACCAAATCTCAACCTCCAGCAGGATGCTGCTGGAGGTTTTTTACTTTCTGCCGCAAAAATTAAAGGGAGGGTAGCGAAGGTCTCTTGCAAATCCCTGCAAGCAAATTGGGTTGTTCTTGGCTTAGAAAAAAATTTTCAGCAAAAACCGAAATCCTGGTTCCTGAGTGAAGCTCTTTTGAGCAGAATGAAGGTTCAACAACGACAAAAGCCCAGTGCGCCAACACTGAGCTTCGTCATTTTTGCGGGAGTTATCGATGGAAACGCATCTGATCCTCTCGTGATCGATTATGCCTGAACACGTAGAAAGCACCCCAGAAGCCGAGAGTGATGTGGTTACAGTACTCGGATCAACAGGAAGCTTCCCGATTGACGCCCCCTTCTACCTCCGTGTCACCACGACGTGGCCCCAGAACTCGAGCATCAACCATTTGTGTCAGTTTTACCTCACAGCAGGTTTCCGAATGCTTAATACTCACCGTCCCTTGACATTTACTTGCGTCTAAAAATTGTTCACCCAGCGCACAACCTCGTGCCCGTTAAAGAGATGGACCTTCACTTTAAGAAGGATTGTTGCAACGAAGCTCAACGAAATTATCGCCCAAGGTCCTGGGTGCAACCTTTCGCCACTCACCCAAATCTTTAGACGTGAGCACTGTCCGTCGACGATCAAGGTAGTCGTTGTACAGAGAGGACTCAACAGTCCGAATTCGTCGTGACTGGCAGTCAACTTCAATGGCTTCCATACGAGATGCCACAGATTCTTCTTTCTTCGGCAATTTCATCAGCCACTTACCCTTTGGGGCAACCATGTAGCTCCAAATTACAGCCGCATTGCGCTTATCCAATTGAACAAAAAAGTAGGCAACTTGGTCCTCCCCGACAGCTTTTCCGCTCTCGACCGGATCAGCCGGGTAGACCTTGGAAAAATCCACGCAATTTAGGCAGAGCCAAGTTTGATCTTTCCCCATCCACACACCGGTTGATCTGTATCCTTCAAGCAGCTTTCCGTCTGCACGGGATTTAGACCACTCCGCCGTGAGGACATGACCTCCGACATTGACGGTACCGGTAAACGCACAAGCCCAGCCAGCAACGGCTATCAAAGAAGCAAAGACAATTAATTTCTTCATAACAGGCTCATCGGGTGAAACACTCCTCGAGACAATTTAGTCCCCTTTGTTCCTCGCCAGGCAAAAATCTTCAAACTGTCACGCAAATTGGCCTATCGTGCACAGACTTCAGCGATTGCATCAGCGAGCAATACAATTGAGTTTCGGTCAAAAAAACCATTATGGTGCAGGATTCCCTTATCACAAACCGTATCGCAAGAGACGTATTCATGACTGAACAACTTTCCCCCAAGCCGGTCATCAGTGCCGATACACTTCAGCGCATCCTTGAGTTTCGCGACGAGAGAAACTGGAAGCAGTTTCACAACCCAAAGGATTTGGCAATCTCTCTCAGCCTAGAGGCCGCCGAACTGCTTGAGTGTTTTCAGTGGTCCGGAAAAGATACGGAAGTAGCAGGCAAAACTGCCGCCATGAAAGAAGAATTGAGCGACGTAGTCATCTATGCATTACTCCTGGCCGATCGCTTGGGAGTGGACATTGATACTGCGGTAAGAGAAAAGATTCAAGTCAACGCCGCTAAGTACCCAGTCCAAGAAAGTTACGGAAATTCCGCCAAATACAACAAACTCAAGCAAATCGCCCATTCGTCATGACCATCGTCTATCGGAACAGCCTGGACCACTTTTACCAGAACAGTCCAGCGATCCCAGATCTTCTCATGGGACTAGACAGCTCTGATGCACCCCGAAACAGCGCTCAATATCGAGCCTGGGCCAATTCCCTGCAATTCATGCAAAGCATGCTGATGATGGCCAACCTCCCTCGAGACTGCGGCGTTCTAATCGAATACCGTCTGCCATCCACCAGCAGACGTGTGGACTTCATCATCACAGGACACGATGTTCATGGCTCAGCGAACTTCGTCATCATCGAGCTAAAGCAGTGGTCCACGGCCGAGGCCGTTTCCGGAAAATCAGGAATCGTGATGGCCAACGTGGCCGGGCATCGCATTGAAGAGACCAACCATCCCTGTTATCAAGCATGGTCATACAAAGTTTTTCTCGAGAACATGCTTGATACCGTATCAAAAAATCACCTGCATGCCTTCGCATGCGCGTATTTGCACAACTACAAATACAAGGGACCAGACAATGATCCGCTCGCTGCCGAGCCCAATCGAGAGCTCGTCGAAAGCGCTCCGCTATTTGGTCGAGACGATCGCGACAAGCTCGGAAGCTTTATTTCTCAGCACGTTGGCCGTGGCGACGGCGACCTGATCATGGAACTGCTTGCAAGCGGTCAAGTGGTTCCCAGCAAACGTCTCGTAGATGCCGTCGGCATCATGTTTGATGAGAACAAAAAACAGGCTTTCACACTCATTGACGAACAAAAGAATGCCTATGAAACCGCTATGCGTGCCGTTCGTGAGACACCGTTAAACCGGAAACGGTGTGTCATCATCACAGGCGGTCCGGGAACAGGTAAAAGCGTTGTCGCCATGACCTTGCTGGTCGACATCCTTCGAAAGTTCCGGGAAAACGACAAGCGCCGTAATGTACGCTTCGTTTCGCCAACTTCATCATTTCGCCAAGCCATGATCTCCATGCTGGCAGGAAGCCATCAGGACAAACAGGAACGGAAACGACGCAAAGACCTGGCCCAACACCTCTTTTGCGGAAGCATGGGTTTTTATATGCCTGAATTTAACAGCGATTTCGCCAATGAAAGTCCATACCACTGTCTGATCTGCGACGAAGCGCATCGTTTGCATTCTCATCAGAACATGTACCGAGGCAAAAACCAAATTGAGGACATCGTCAAAGCCGCCGGCGTCTCGGTTTTCTTCGTTGATGATAACCAGGCTCTGCGGCCGTACGACATCGGTTCCGTAGACTCAATTCGGCAGGCAGCAGACAAGTACAACGTTCCGGTCGAACAGGTAGACCTTGCCGCCCAATTCCGCTGCCAGGGTTCCGAGGGTTTCCTTAATTGGCTTGCGGTTGTACTTGGTCTTGCAGACGCTCAAAGCACTGGAAATGCCCATGGTTGGGACAAAACTGCATTCGATTTTGACATCGTTGATACGCCGGAAGAAGTCATTGATTTCGTTAACGAAAAAAACCGTTCTGCAGGGGTGCACAATCCTGTGCCCGGCCGCAGCATTATCTCGGGAGCTCGTCTTCTGGCTGGGTATGCTTGGCCCTGGACAAAAGAAGGCAACAATCTCGGTGAAGTACCCGACGTGGATTTGGGGTCCGTCAAATTGCCGTGGAACAATCGGAAATCCAGTTACAAATGGGCTATAGACCCGGCCACAATGCTAAGAAACGAAGTCGGGTGCGTACACACCAGTCAAGGTTTGGAATTTGACTGGGTTGGCGTTTTCATCGGAAAAGATCTGCGTTACGACCCCGATAAGAAGATGCTGTTTGCCGATATTGATAACTACCACGACAAAGGCGGCAAAAATGGTCTCGGCAAAAACAAGGCCGAACGCTCCAAGAATCTTCTCAAGTACGTCTGCCGTTGTTACCGAGTGCTCCTTTCTCGCGGCGTTCGTGGGGCTCGCGTCTACTGCTGTGACAAGAACCTTGCTAAATATCTCAAAACAGAGCTTGCCAAAACAGTCAATTTGACCGGCAATTGACAGGCTAGCGACAGAAGACTCTGTAGTTGCTCACTGGCACAGCTCCACCTACAGAGGAGAACCGGTTTTGCCTTGTTGCTCTCAGTTCTTTCTTTCCGTTAGTTCACCAAACGGAAAGAAAGGAAAACGGCAGACGTTGAGAAAACCAACACATCTGCCGTCTGAAGTAATCAGTTCCTTGTTTCTTCCCAGTCAAAAAGCTTTTATTCCTTCGCCCCTGCGGCACCCCATACATCGCCCCAGGAGCCGGTGAGCGCCCCTTTGGCGTAGTCAACCACGCGGTTTTCAAAGAAGTTGGTGTGCGTCACGCCTAGCATCGCGTCGACCCAGTTGAGAGGATTTTTCTCCGACTTAAAGATCGGCTTCAAGCCGAGTCCCATCAGGCGACGATCGGCAATGTAGCGGATGTAATCCTTGACTTCCTGCTTGGTAAGGCGCTTCATGTCGCTTACGCCGAAGGCGAGTTCAATGAAACGATCTTCCAGGTCAACCATCGTTTCGGCGATCGAATAGATGCGCGCCTTGAGTTCATCGTTCCAGAGCTGAGGATTCTGCTTGATGTACTCGCGAAAGAGCATCGTCATGGATTCGGTGTGCAGCGTCTCGTCGGCAATCGACCAGGCAATGATCTGCCCCATGCCCTTGAGTAGTCCGTTGCGCGGGAAGTTGAGCAGCATCACGAAGCTCGAAAACAGCTGCATCCCTTCGGTGAAGGCCGAAAAAGCGGCAATCTGGGCGGCAAGCTCGTTTTCCGACAGGCACTCGTTAAAGAACTCGTGCTTTTTTGCCATTGCTTCGTACTGCAAGAACTCGTTGTAGACGGTTTCAGGCAGACCCAGCGTTTCAATGAGATGCGAATAGGCTGCGATGTGTACCGCTTCTCGACCTGCAAAGCTCGAGAGCATCATGCGGATTTCCGGCTGAGGAAACTGCGGCAAGTACGTCGTGACGTAGGCACCCGACACGTCAATGTCACCCTGCGTGAAAAACCGCAGGATCTTCGTCAAAAAATCGCGTTCGGAATCCGTGAGCCTGAGCTGGAAGTCCTTGACGTCTTCCATCATCGGCACTTCCGTCCAAAGCCAGTGCATTTGTTCGCTTTGAACGAACGCATCGTAGGCCCACGGGTAGGCAAAGGGCTTGAAGTAATTGCGGTTGCCCGCGAGTTTCAGTGCGCTTTTCTGCATTTCTTATCCTTCACAAGCAAGGCAGCCGGTGTCGTCGGCCACAGCCCGCATATCAATTTCGTCCTCAAGACGCCGACGGACGGCAACCTGGCCGACCTTGTCGGCTTTTCTCAGCTTGTCGCTGCGGCAGTAGTAAAGAGACTTCAGCCCCTTCTTCCAAGCCATAAAATGGCAGGCGTGCAGATAACCGATCGGCACGTCGGGTGCAAAGAAGAGATTGACGCTCTGGCCCTGGTCAATATAGGGCTGGCGATCAGCTGCCAGTTCAATGATCCAACGCTGATCGATTTCCTGAGCCGTCTTGAATACGTCTCTGACCTGCTGCGGCAAATCCGTGCGGTGTTGCACGCTGCCGTCGTGGGCAATCAGATCACTCCAGACTTCGTCTGTATCGAGACCGAGTTCAGCCAAAACGCGTTTGAGGAAGCGATTCTTGACGATATGCGCGCCGGAAATCGTGTCCTGCCGGAAAACGTTAGCTCGAATCGGTTCGATTGACGGGCTCGTGCCGCCCGTGATCAGCGACGACGAGGCGTTAGGAGCCACGGCCATCCAGTGGCTGAAACGACGGCTGACGCCGGCAACGGCCGCATCGGGACATGCTCCGCGCTTTTCACACAGAACCTTGTCGGCACGCTCGCATTCGTTTCGGATGTGGCGAAACATCGCCATGTTGGTCACTTTTGCGACAACGCTCTCAAAGGCAATGCCGTTTTTCTGCAGATAGGCATGGAAGCCCATGGCACCGAGCCCCACACTACGCTCGCGCATGGCGCTCAATCTCGCACGCGCAATCGTGTCCGGAGCGTGATCGATGAAGTATTGAAGCACGTTGTCGAGAAATTCCATCACGTCCTCGATGAACTGAGGCACGTGCTTCCATTGATCGAAATACTCCAGATTCACGGACGAAAGACAGCAGACGGCCGTACGCTCCTCGTTCGTGGGCAAGAAGATTTCGGTGCAAAGGTTCGATCCGTTGATCTTGAGCCCCTGATCGGCAAGCCACTTGGGCAACACGCGGTTGGCCGTATCGGTAAAGACCAGGTACGGTTCGCCGGTGTGCATGCGCATTTCCAAAATACGCTGCCAGAGATCACGTGCACTTACCGTTTCAACCACTTTACCGGTGGCCGGGTGTTTGAGCTCCCACGAATCGTCATAGTCGGCATCACGCATACTCGCTTCGATCTTCTCCATGAAGGCGTCGGAAATATTGATGCCGTGATGCAGATTGAGTGCGCGCATATTGGGGTCGCCCGTGGGCTTGCGCATCTCAATGAACTGAACGATGTCAGGATGATCAATCGACAGGAAGGCCGCGTAGGACCCGCGCCGCGTCGAACCTTGACGATACGCAAGACAGGCCGCATCGTAGACCTTGAGATGAGGCATAACACCCACGCTTTTGTCGTCAGCATTGCGAATGCCCACGTGAATGCCGACGCCACCGCCGAGCATCGAAAGCCAGTTGACTTCGGAAAGCGTATTGACCAGCCCTTCGGCCGTATCGGGCATGTAGCTCAGAAAGCACGAGACCGGCAGACCGCGCTTGTTACGCCCGAAGCTCAAAACAGGCGTCGAAAAACTCAGCCAATGGCGACTCGCATAGTCATAAATACGTTGCGCATGTTCGGGATTGCTCGCAAAGCTTTCCGCCACAAAGGCGTAGCGTTCCTGCGGAGATGTTTCCCCTTCTCGCATATAGCTTTCGCGCAAGCGTTGCAGCCCCAACTCGTCAAAAAGCGCATCGCGCGATAAATCGATCTGAACGGACATAACTGATTACCCGGCAAGAAAAAAGAGCTAACCGCTGATGCGCGGCGCCTCTGATTTAGATGTTCGAAAAATACTATATGGCGACATGTTCGATCGCAATCACACAATATGCTGTTGTCTTTGCCGATGACTCGGCGCCAACCCGTTGATACAGCGGCAAAAATTGTCCCCGCTCACAAAACATCAAAAACACACTTTTTGCCTTTTTCGACTGCCAAAAATGACAGTCTGCGTCTTTTCGCGTAATGAAAGCCACGTAAAGCGTTCTTTTTCTACCGAGAAATAGAAGTTCAGCAGTAGAAGGAGGTAGAATGCGGGTTTTCCTGCTTGTGACGGGAGGGGTGATTGTTCCCGTCATTTTTGTCTGCCAAGTACAAGAAACTTTGTGACGCTGTCGGCAAAGTGTTTCGTCGCAATCCGGACCGACGTTCTGGTTTCGCGCAACGTTCCACAACATTTTCCCTAAAAACAGATCACTAGAAAGTTTGCTTTCCATCGAACTTTCATCAAGTTTTCATTTGCTCTGCAGATAAAGCACCTAAACTCTAGGCTGTCTCTTTCCTGCCTAAAAAAACAACAAGGACAGAGCGCATAAGTAGCCGTCACCGCTTTATTGTCGTTTGAGCGCTACAAAATCAAACTCTCGGAGCCAAAGTCGTCATGGACTTTCTTAATCATCTCGTCAGTGAGATCAATAGTGTCCTTTGGGGCGTTTTCTGCCTGATTCCCTTGCTGTGCGGCACGGGCATCTTCTACAGCATCAAGCTTCGTTTTGTGCAGGTACGCAAGTTCGGCCTCGCCACGCGTTTACTGTTCGGCGGCGCCACGCTTTTTGGCAAGCGTGCCGATAAAACGGGCATGAGCTCATTCCAAGCTTTGGCTACCGCCATCGCTGCTCAAGTGGGTACCGGCAACGTTGCGGGTACGGCTACTGCTATCGTCTCGGGCGGCCCCGGCGCCTTGTTCTGGCTGTGGGTTGCCGCCTTCTTCGGTATGGCCACCATCTTTGCCGAAGCGGTGCTGGCTCAGACCTTCAAAGGCAAAGACGCCAACGGCCATGTGGTCGGCGGTCCTGCGTACTACATCACCAAGGGTATGGGTGAAAAATGGCGTCCGATGGCCGTCTTCTTCTCTATCGCCATCATCATTGCTCTGGGTTGCATCGGCAACATGGTGCAATCCAATTCGATTTCCAACGCCATGCACACGGCTTTCGGCGTTCCGCTGGTCATCACCGGTATTGTGACAGCCATTCTCGCCGGTGCGGTTTTCTTCGGCGGCGTCGCCCGTTTGGCGTCTGTGACTGAGAAAATCGTTCCCTTCATGGCCGCCATTTACATCATCGGCGGCTCCTACGTCATTGCTTGTCACGCCGGAGAACTTGGCAATGCGTTCCGTCTGATCTTTGTGGCTGCATTTGATCCTCAGGCTGTTATGGGCGGCGCACTCGGTCTGACGGTTGCCAAAGCCATGCAGTTCGGCGTTGCCCGCGGCTTGTTCTCCAACGAAGCCGGTATGGGTTCCACACCGCACGCTCACGCCGTTGCCAAAGTAGAGCACCCGGCCGAACAGGGGCTCGTCGCCATCTTCGGCGTTTTCGCCACCCTGATCGTTGTTACCTTCACGGGCATCGTAATTCTCGTGACCGGCGTACTCGACTTCCAGAGCACCGGCATTGCGCTCACTCAGAAGGCTTACAACGTGGGGCTGGGTTCGTTCGGCGTAAGTTTTGTTGCTATCTGCCTCTTCTTCTTTGCCTATTCAACGATCATCGGCTGGTACTTCTTTGCCGAACAGAACGTGCGCTTCCTCTTCTCTGAAAAAGCGCTCCTTCCCTATCGCGTGATTGTCTGCGCCTTCATCATTGTCGGCGCCACGCTCAAGGTTGATCTGGTGTGGGCACTGGCCGACCTCTTCAACGGCCTGATGGTCATTCCCAACTTGATTGCATTGATTGCTCTGCACAAGGTTGTCGGCAACTGCCTTGATGACTTTGAAGCCAAGTTGGCCAAATACGAGAAAACACAACAAAACATCTCTCACAGTTAACTAGAGTTTTGCTGCAGGCAGTACGAGGCGCTTTCTTCACGAATGCGCCTCGTTTTGCATCTGCTCACGGACATCCAAACCGACACATCACACGGGCATGGTCATGCAAACGATTGAGGACCGCCTCAATCTCCGCACCCTGTAGCAGTTGCGTCTCGGGAGCCTCGTCGGCAACCGCACGCAACCAAAAACGCTCGCGGTTTACAGCACGATCGTATTGTTGTGCGGCCATTTCAGAAACCAGCACCGCCCCGGCTTCGAGTCTCTCGCGACTGCACTCGATGATTGCCTCGGCATACGTTTCGTTGCGATCCATCCAATGGAATAAATGCTCGGGCGCAGCAAGACGGTCCGATTTGCTGCGATTGCACTTCGGACAAGCCAGTACAAAGTTAAATGTCCTTGTATGCGCGAATCGCGAGTACGGCAAAAAGTGGTCAACGTCGCAACCGGAATCCAACTTGCGCCCGCAGTAAAAGCACGTCTGCGCAGGCGTCGATTCCCTCAACACGTCTCGAATGGCCGCAAGCGTTTCCGAGCGATGCGGATAGAACAGAAAGTCGCGCAGCGTGGATTCCGGCGTCTCGCCAAGCACGCCGGAATTGGCCCGGATTGAGCGCAGCATCTTCTCCCACCGCGAAAAGATCAGTTCCTGAACGATCGGCTGAAACCGACACAGCAAAACTGCGACTTCTCGACGTACATAAATCCGATTGGTACGATCGTCCTTATCAAACAGGAACTCGTAGCCTTGCATGTACTGCAACGGATTTTTCTTCAGAACTCGCGTCTGACAGTCCTTGACCAGCCGATCGAAATCCTTCTCAAAACGCTGCGCCTGCAAAAATGTCAGCCATTGCGCGTCTGCCGGACACAACCGTTCCTGAAAAACCTGAATCAGCGAAATGACAAGCGCGTTACTGCCGCCGAAGCTTTGTCGCAACACAGCGTCTTTGACAGAACTGTTGTCGGCTCGCGGATAGGCTTTGGCTTGTGGCCAATAGATGCGCAAAAACTCAAGCGCCAGCTCGCGATAGCTGATCTCAAAAACTTCCGCATCAGGATGATTCACAAAAGGAATTTCTCCTGCCTTGTTCGTGACGGCCAGCACCAATGCCAACTTGTAGGTGGTGTTGAGATCGTTGCCAAGTATCAGCTTCTGAATCGAAAGCAGAAAGTCTTCGACTGACAAAGTCATTTGAGAGGTCCACAAACGTAAAAGACACCGTTCGGACCATTGTACCTTCGTCCCGGACCACGAAAATACGGGCAAAGCACAACACCTTGCCCGTCAAGGAGATTGCGGTTTTCCGAAGAAGTTGCCTTCCCGGAAAACCGCCTGAGGAGACAAATTATTTGCCAAGGACCTGAGCAGCAGCGTTTTCACCGGCCAGGCGACCGAACGTGATGGTTTCACTGATCGAGTTGCCGCCAAGGCGGTTCTTGCCGTGCACGCCACCCGTGACTTCACCGGCCGCATACAAGCCGCCGATGGGCTTGCCGGAGGTGTTGATCACCTGCGTCTTGCCGTTGAACTTCAGGCCTCCCATGTAGTAGTGGATAGCCGGCGTGATTTCGATGGCGTAGAACGGAGCCTTGTCGACCTTGAGCTTGGCATTCAGACCTGGACGGTTGAAGTCGGGATCCTTGCCGGCTTCGGCGTACTTGTTGTACTGAGCAATTGTCGCTTCAAGGTTCTTGGGATCGATGCCCGCGTTCTTGGCAAGTTCCGCCAGCGTCTTGCCTTCCTTGGCAAGCCCCAGTTCGAAAGCCGCACCGGTTTGCTTGACACTCTGACGAACCTTATCGTCAAAGATTTCAAAAGCCGTGCCACCGGTTTGCTTCGACACAGCAGCACTCGTCACGTCGCGCGTGGTGAGTTCGCTGATAAAGCGCTTGCCTTCGCGGTTCACAAACACCGCACCTGCTCCGCGCACCGTTTCGGAAACAATCACGGGGCTGCCGACCAACAATGTCGGATTGAGCTGAATTTCCTTGGCATCGACCACAGCCGCGCCAACCTTCTGTGCGAGCACCATGCCGTCGCCCTGGCTGCCCGGCTGATTGGACGTCTTCACATCCGCGCTGATGTCCGGACGCAGCGACTGAACGAGCTTAGCATTGGCGCCGATGCCGCCCGTAGCCAAAACCACAGCCTTGGCATTGATGCGATACAGGCCCGAATGCTTGCCTTTGATGAGCGCACCGGTCACATTGCCCTTGTCGTCGGTATAAAGCTTGACCATCTTGGAGTTCAAGCGCAGGTCAAGATTGGTTTCCTTGGCGTGATCGCGGAAGAACTTGGAAAGATACGGTCCCACGAAAACGCCGCCCGCAGGTCCGTGCATACGAGCTGCCGAGGCACCGCCGCCGCGGCCGACATGCGAGAGCACAGCACCGCGATCGGCAAGCCACTTGATCGAATCAGCTGAACGTTCGGCCAGAATCTTGGCAAGCTCGGGGTTGCTCACGTTCTTGCCGCCCTTCATCGTATCTTCGAACATCAGCTTGGCATTGTCCTCTATGCCTTTTTCCTTCTGATAAGGAGTGCCGGCCGCATTCATGCCGCCAGCTGCAAGCTGGCTGTTGCCGCCCGGCACCGCCATCTTTTCGACCATGATGATGTTCTTCACACCGGCTTCCTGTGCCGTAAAGGCTGCCACAAAGCCTGCCGCACCGGATCCGACCACCAGAATATCGGTGGTTTCCGTCCGTTCGGGCTTGGCGTTGTCGTACTTCGTCAGATCTTCATACTGAGAAGCCGGCTTGGCACCCTTGCCGAACTTCATATCCTTCATGGACGGGAAATCATGACAGTTGGTGCAGTACGCAACGGAAGGCGTATGGCCGGAATGGCAGGCCGTGCACTGAACGTCACCCAAGTGACTCTTGTGCGGATTGGGCTGATGCGGCTTTTCCGTTTTCTTGACCAATGCGTTGGGCTCGTGGCACATCACGCATTGCTTATTAATTTCCGTTTCCGAATCACTGACCTTGTCCGTGGTGTGACACATCTGACAAGAGATTCCCTTCTGGTTATGGGCGCCCGCCAAGAACGAGGCTTTGTCTCCCTGCGAATAGGATTTCGTCATTTCGGCTGAAAATGCATAGGCGCCGGACGACAAACCGAGGCCGAGAATAACCGCACTCGCCAAAATGGTCAGTCGTTGGAATTTCATCTTTCTCTCCTTGCTTTATTGTTTAGCAAATCCGAATCCCTCTCAGAAACTCGAATTTTTTCGGCAAAGTCCAAAATCAGTTGGGGAGCTAATAATTTCGGACTTCTTACGGGCATGTTAAGCTTAGGAAAAGAATTCATCCATCAGTCTTTTTCAAAGGTTACGTTCGGAATTTCCGAATGAATCGCACCTTTTTTGCTTTCGCAATGCAGCACTTTTCCTTAATTGATCTCAAAACATTTCACGCCGTGGCCGACGAAGGCAATCTCACGCGAGGAGCTGCACGAGTGCATTTGAGTCCCTCGACCGTCTGCGCCCGCATCAAAGGACTCGAGTCAAGTTTGGGGGTGCCTCTTTTCACGCGATCGGCACAGGGTATGGCGGTAACGCCTGCCGGCGAAATCGTGCGGCAGGGAGCTCTTCGCATTGAGCGTGACATTGATGGCATGCTTCGCGATCTCGAGCCTTTTGTGAGTCGCGAGGCCGGAACGCTTCGGATCGTCTCTAACTACGGCGCTGCCATGAACTTTCTGGCCGATGGGCTGGCGCGTTTTTTGAAGGCTCATCCTGACGTTTCGATCTCTCACCATCGCTGTTCTTCACGCGACGTGGTCGAAGCCGTCGCCGAAGACAGAGCCGACATCGGCCTGAGCGCCTTCGTTGGCGATTATCCGGGCGTTACTTTCATAGACTACGCCCGCGACGATCTTGTGGTGATCGTAAGCATCGATTCCCCGTTGGCGCACCGTGAAGCATTGGATTTCGCCGAATGTCTGAACGAGGACTTCGTCTCCCTGAGCGAACACGTCGAAATGCAGCGTTTCGTCGACGAAAGAGCTAGAGAACTCGGCCACAAGCTCGTTCCCAAGGTTCGCGTCTCCAATCAACCAATCCTCTTTCAGATGGCCGCCGCAGGTGTTGGAATCGGCATTGCCAGCCGCGTCGCTTTCGAAGCTCAGCCCCACCCGCGCGCCCGTGCGGTAAAGCTCACCAACGCCTGGGCACAGCGCCACATTCGAATTGCGATCCCTGCGCAAAAGGAACGGCAGCTTCGTTGGGCCACGGAGCTCGTCGAAGCGCTGAGAAACGGCACCAATTTCACAATCCCTCAATCAAACTGAATTTTTTGAAAATTGACCGCTGTTTCGCTCGGCTAAAATCGGGCGCATTACCAAAACAACCGTTTCAAGCTTCGTTATCAGCCCAATTTCGAAACCACCGTGAAAACCATCGACAACCTCGAAGCGTGGGAGGTGCTCGTCGTTGCCGCCCGTACGCGCAGTCTCTCGCGCACCGCTATTGTCCTTGATCTTGATTTGCCCAAGGTCTCGCGCCTTCTTCACAACCTTGAAGAAGAGCTCGGCTTCGCGCTCTTTGACAAGTCTCACCGTCCGATCTCACCCACGCCGCGCTGTGCCGAACTCGTCAAGTCCGTCGAACCTCTTGTCACCGGTTTTCGCAATCTGGAAATCTTCACCCGCAATCATCTGACGGACAAACTCACCATTCGCTTTGCCGCCCCCATTGAGCTTGCGAGATTATTTTTCTCCGAAGCCTTACTGCACTACTCGAGCGACCACCCCGATGTGGAATTTGCGATCCTGCCCGAAGTTCATCCGGATGCGATCCGGGCAGACACGGTTGATGCCATCGTCGCTAACCGCCTTCCGCTTGATGATTCCGGCCTCGTCGTTCGGCAATACAACAGCTCCTCCACGCCGGTGTTCGCCACACCCGAATACCTGAATAAACACGGCATCCCCAAATCCCCCGAAGACCTTTCCGAGCACACCGGACTGCTGCTTAAAACCGTGGCTCATGACCCAACGGACGTTCTGTACAACGTCAGTGGCGACTGCGCGCCGATTCACTGGAAAAACACGTTCATGACGCACGACCAGATGAGTTTGAAGCAATTGCTGCTCAACCATCAGGGCATTACCGTGGACCTCTATGCCGGCCACGTACTCGAGGAACTTCAAAACAGAACGGTTGTTCCCATTCTCGAAGGTTGGGAGCGAGAAGTCTGGACAATGTGCCTGATCACTCGTCTGGAAGACGAGCGCAATTCCCCGAGACTGCGTGCGTTTGCCGAATGGTTCATGATCACTCTCGGCACTCAGATGCGAAACTTCAGCAAGCTCGCGCACATGGCCGCAACTGTTGCGTTCGACCGTGCCCGCCGACAGTCAGGCAATTGAGCAATACCGAAGAATCGCCCGCGCTGCGCGTCTTCCGTCGGCCACCGCCGTCGACACAAAAGCCACTCCGCGCACAGCATCACCCCCGGCGTAAATTCCGGCCACGTTCGTCGCGTTGTTGTCATCCACGCAAATGCGGCCTGCGTTATCAAATGCAACGCCGCTGCCGGCCAACCAGGGAATCGGTTCCGGCCTAAATCCGTAGGCAACAAAGACAACATCCGCAGGCACTTCGAGTTCTTTTCCGTCCCCATCCCTGCACAAAACTGCCGACACAATGCCGCCGGCAGACACGAGACGCTCTACCTGCAACCCGCAAAGGATCTCTGCTCCCTCTTCTTGGGCCTGTTGCAGTTCGCCAACCATAGCTCGCAGTGCTTCTCTCGGCTTTCTTGCCACAGCCGTCGCCGAGGTCGCCCCTTCTCGAATCGCACAGCGCAAGCAATCCACCGCCGTATCGCCGCCGCCGAGCACCACGACGCGTTTGCCTTTTACATCCGGCATTTGGTTCGACTCACCGAGCGCTCGACGACTGACTGCTCCCAACAGCACCATGGCAGGCAACACCCCAGGCAAATCCTCTCCCGGCAGTGACAGACCGACGGCGCAACCCGCGCCGGTGGCCACAAACACCGCATCGTTTTGCCGACGAATCGACTCGAAGTCCAGCTCCTTGCCCAATGTCGTTGCCATCACCAGCTTCACGCCCAGTTCGTTTAAGAGCGCTCTGCGCCGCGCAACAACGTCTCGCGAAAGCTTAAACGGCGGAATGCCGTAGGAAAGAAGCCCGCCAATATCCCTTTCTTTGTCGTAAACCGTCACATTCACGCCGCGTCTGGCCAGATAATCGGCGCAAGCCAGCCCCGCCGGTCCTGCTCCGATAACCGCTGCTTTGGCAGGCACTCTCGCGCGACGAATGCCGGGTTTGAATCCGTGGTCAAGCGCATACTGCGACACCGCGCGTTCGATATCGGGAATCATCACTGCGCCTTCGGCTTCCTGCATGGAGCACACACGCTCGCAGAACCGTTCGGACGGACAAACCCTTCCGCAGATTTCAGGCAAGGCGCCTTCCTGCAGCATCAATCGAGCCGCACCATCCACATCGCCCCGACTCAAAAGAGCCATCCACTGCGACACACGGTTACCCTGAGGGCAGACCGAGGTGCATCGACCGCATCGCAAGCAACGCGAGCTCTGCCTGACAGCCTCCCGAATATCGAGCGGCCGCCTGACTTCTTCGTAACCGACGAGACGTTCAGCGACAGGCACGATTTCGATTCGGCCGCGCGCCGGCATCGGAGCCGTCTCGACAAAAGGCGACGACGGCAGCAACGGGAAACTCACTGCTCGTGAAGGGCAAACTTCGGCACAGGCACGGCACTTGATGCACACTGAAACGTCAGCGCTCGTCAATTTTCCCCTTCTGAGATCAATACCCTCCGGACAAGCGTCCGCACAAATGCGGCAGTCCACGCCATGCGTCGCATGCACGCAGGCTTTGGGATTGATGCGCGGCACAAAAAGGCGATTCAATCGGCTCATCAGCCCGATTAGGGCTCCCAGCGGACAGAAATTGCGGCACCAACGTCGCAGCACCAGCAGTTCCAAGACAAGAAATGCCGCAAAAATCAAAACTTCCCAGCCCGATTCATTGAATTGGAACAACCGCGAAAGTGCGATCACCACGGCAAAGGTCAGACCGACGGGGCAGATCAAGCAGAACACAGGAAAGCCGAATACGGCACTTGAGGCCAGAGCACCGGCAAGAACAGTCAAAGGACCGGCGTCTGCAGCCTGCCGCTTTTGTGCTGCCACTTTCTTTACCGCTTCACCCGCACTGCAGCTTGAGCAGCCGGCACACGATGAAATGCCGCACGTTTCCGCGTGCTTGTCTTGTGTCGGCTGTGCCGGCAGACCAATCTGCCGTTGCGTATCTTCCTCCGCAACATCTTCTTCCTTTTCTCGTCTGCGCCCTCCCGTTTTCAGAAATTGCAGCAAACGGGAAACGGACGGAACAGGACAAAGCCAGCCGCAGAAAAAGCGCCCGAAAATCACCACCAGCACGAAAAAGACAGCCAGAGCAGCAAGCGCTCTGGGCAAAATCGTCTTTTCGGCAAGCATTGTTTCAAGAGCGCCCAAGGGGCAAATCGCCGCAATCTCCTTCCAACCGAAGGAGGACAACGTACCCCATCCGGTGTGCCAGATCGTTCCGACAACCGTGAACAAAATGAAAGCGACGGGAATCAGCGTACGCAGCCAAGACGACTTCAGAGGCTTTTTCATTTTTGAGCCTCCTTGTGAATCGGATGAATTACAACTCCCCGTTGTGAACCGTCCTTAAACGACTGCAGAACATTAGCCGGACACACCTTCACACACAAACCGCAACCGTTGCACTTATCCGCATGAATCACCGGACGGTTTCGGGCGTCCAACGTAATGGCCTTGTATTCACACTCGTCGTAACAAAGCCGACAAGCCCCGGTTCGAAGCGCAATGCAACGCTCGGTGAGTTCGGCCACACCCACCTTGACCGTTTTGGGATCAAACATTTCGATGGCATGCGTCGGACACACCCGAGCACAGTCCTGACAAAAGTCGCAGTGTCCGAGATGAAAATCAAGAAAGGGCGTACGGACATGGATGAGCCCGTCGGAAAATCCCGCCACCGAAATCACATTCAGATGACAGACGCTGCGGCAGCGGTCGCACCGAATGCAGCGCGCCAAGAATTCGTCTTCGCCGACACTGCCCGGAGGACGAATCAGCTCGCCTGATCCCTTCGCGCCGCGCACGCCCGCCCCCAGGGCAAGCAACGCCGTGGCACCGACGGCACCCGCCACCACCTGTCTGCGCGTAACCGCTTTGTCGTTTAGCTCGGACATTCCTGCAGCATGTCTTCTATCGCACCCTTAAGCGTGAAGACGAAGCCCTCGAGGATATATGACCAACCCTTGTAGAAGGGTGAAACGGGGCAGGCACGGATATCGTCGCAAAAACGCGAAACCCAGTTTTCAATATGCGTTTCGATAAACGTCTTTTGCAGCCGAAGAACATCACACGCTTCGGCCTCCTTACCTTCTTCAAAAAGCTTGGCCGCGCGGCCGCTCAGATGTGCCAGAAACTGAATCTCCAACGCAATGTGGTCTTCATGCAGATCACAATCTTCGCTTTTGACGAATCCGTACTTGTGGTACAGCTGACGCACGGCCTCATAGGCATCCTGCATCACCAACCGCGTCGGACTCGTGTAAACGGACTCAAACGGATAGGCCGCCACCTGATTGACAACACCGGCACCCAAAAAAGCGCGGGCAAAATCAGCTGCCGCTGTCTCCTCCTTATCTTCCCCTGCGCCGTCTGCAAGCCAATCCGCAATCATGTCTGCGCCTTTGGCCGCACGTTCGTGAAAATTCCACGCATCCCGATCTTTCATCACCACATCCATATAGGCCTGCTTCATTTCAAAAGCAAAAGCCGAGGCAATGACTTTCCCAAGATCGGCAAGTGCACGGCATTGCGAGTCACGGTTGGTCAACATGATTTCCTTTCTCATTCAAAATTCAAATAGCGCTATCGCGCGAAAAAACTCCAGGCAGCCGACCCGAGCCGCAGCACAACGATTTGCCAACCCGCACAACCGACCAAGGCCGCAAACAGAGCCGCGGTAAGCGCCACTCTCGATTGTCTGGCCAACAACGTCAGTCCCCATGGGAGCACGACGCCCGCACCTACGGTCATCCCCCAAAACCAGGTCGCCAGATCGCCCGTCAGCACGCGCGAGGCCGTCGGCTCCACGGAATCGGTTCCGCCGACAATGACAAGGTAAAGCGCCAGTCCGAAAACAGCAAAACCGCCGGCAGCCAAACTCACCCGCCTGTCGAGCGCGTAGCCGTGGACGGCCCCAACCAATCCCATTGTCGCAACCCCGATCAGCGCCGCATAGCCGAAAAACGGCAACACGATGCTCCACGTATTCCAGGCAGCGCGCCACGGCATGACGTAGTTGCTTGCGTGAGCCATCAGTACCAGTGCGGCAGCAACGGAAGCGATCAGCGCCAGCTTGCGGCACGTTGACTCGTATGCGGCCCGGTGGATGGCCGCCAAATAGGCGGCGCAAGCCGCAAGCGCTACGATCCATGCAACCCCAAGCTTGAAAATCGAGGAAGCGGGATTGGAAAAGGCCGCAAATATCAATTGCGGCCTGCCCAACTGCATCAAAGAAGTGCCTGCCAAAGCCAGCAATGCGATACAGGCCAGCGCGCTTGCCAGCGTAAGCGACGGAACAGGCGCACTGCGTCTCTCGAGCACGGCGACCGCGCCCGAAAGACCTGTCGCGGCGGCGGCAAACACCGCCGCAAGCACTGCGGCAAAGCCGACACCCATGTTCAACTCCGATCAGAGCATCTTCGGAGGATTGGGCTGCCAGGGAGCGTTCTTCTTGTGCAGGATGTAACGCACCGTGGGCTTGTTGCCGCTATCGGGCATCGAGTGCACGTTCTCGGGACCGGCCGCTGCGATCGCCTTGGAAACATCGCTGTTGGGGTCATCAATGTCTCCGAAGAAGCGAGCGTTTGCGCAGCACACCTTCACGCAAGCGGGCTTCTCGCCCACCTTCTGCAGATGGTCGCAAAGCGTGCACTTCTCGACCACCTTGGCCTGCGCATTGAAGCTGCGTGCACCATAGGGGCACGCGGCCATACACATCTTGCAACCGATGCACTTTTCCTTGTCAATCAGAACCTGACCGTCTTCCTTGCGCTGATAGGTGGCCCCCGTCGGGCACACCTTCACACAGGGAGCCTCACGGCAGTTTTGGCAAACGGACGGTAGAAAATACTGCTGGATGTCTGGGAATTTTCCGAGCGGTCCGATGGTGAGCACCTTGTTGTAGTGCACACCCAGCGGAATGCTGTTTTCATTTTTGCAGGCAACTTCGCAGGCATAGCAGCCGATGCAGCGATCAAGATCGATAACCAATGTCTTGTGGGTCATCTTTGTTCTCCGTTGTATTTTTTATCGGTCTCAAGGCGAGGGCACCAATGGAATGCCTAATGCCACTTCCAGTGTCCTCATGCCTTAAGACTGAATATCTCTCAGACTACTTCACCCTTTAGAGCTTCGGATTAGGCGTCGTATCCGTGGGTTTGGGCATCCACGGTGCGAAGTCTTCCGGCTTCTGCCAGATTCCCTTCGGTGCGCCTTCCTTGGCCTTGCTGATGCGCACCTGAATGCCTCGCAGCGTGTAGGTGCCGACCATATCGTTAAAGGGAGCGTCGTTCTTCGTGAGAACATTGACGTTGCATTCCGTCCAGCCGTGCGTCTTCGTGTAGAGCGTTTCGGGGAACCAGAAACGTTCCATATAAGCCGTCTCCGGCGGAATACCTTCGGTCACGCGAACCTTGCCGCGTGTTTTGCCGCGCTTGGATTCGATCCAAACCCAGTCGCCAGTCGTAACGCCGTACTTGGGCGCCGTAACCGGATTGAGCCAGATTTCGGGAACGGGATAGATCTCGCGCAGATACGGGATATTGCGCAACGTACCGTGGTGGTACATCGGCAGACGACCGTTGGTGAGCGTGATCGGGTAATCCTTTCGCGTCTCTTCGGTGAATTCGGATGGCGGCAGGTAGTAAGGCAACGGATCGTAGTCCTTCTTCACCGGCGGCACCTTGTCCAAGGCATACGGTTTGCCGGTGCGACCCAGTTCAATAAAGACCTCTCCGTAAAGTTCCAATTTCTTCGAAGGCGTGCCGAACCCCACGGGCTTGCCCGTCTTCGGATCTTCCTTCTTGTAGACGTAGTAGCTGTTCCACTTTTCATACGGCATGAAGGTGTAAGGCTGAACCTTCAGGAATTGCTTCCAGGTCATGCCGATATTCTTCAGACGGCCGTCGAGAAGTTCTTCCATCGAATCCCAGTAGGCCAAATCACCCTTCATGAAGGCCGGATCACACGCGCGCTTGCAGTTTTCGTTGCCAAGTGCCGCGCAGCGCTTGATGAGTTTCGACCAGAAAAGCGTTTCGTCTTCGGTTTCCCAAACGTGGGCCACAGGCTGGCGCGCAAAGACCATATTGAGCGCTTCGACCAGCATGTTCGTTTCGAGCCATTCGGTCGCGGGCAACAGAATGTCGGCGTACATCGAGAACGATGTCGGATACATGAACATGTGCACGATCAGATCGACGTTCTTCATAGCCGGCAGCCAACTCTGAGGATTGGCGTTTTGCAGCATCTTGTTGCCGGAGCGCTCGAGCCAAACCTTGATCGGATAGGGTTTGCCGGTGAGCATGGCTTGCAGCACGGCCGAAGGTTGCGCAGCATCCCACTGCATAAGCCCCTTGTGTTCGTTGCTGCCCAGACGCTTGGTGAGCTGTCCCTTGGGAAGCAGATACGAGCAACGCGTTGCCAGAGATCCGGCGGGCACCACATTGGTCGTCGGGTTGCGCTGCATCAGAGCGCCGGGGCGTTCCACATTACCAGCCAAGGCATTCAAAATGACAGCCCCCATTGCCGCCTGCACGGAATTGGGAGTCTGGTCGGTCGCAACGCCGAGAGAGATACCGGCCGGACCGTCGCAGTACAACTCAATGGCCTTCTTGATCTTTTCAGGATCAAGCCGGCACTCTTTGCCTGCCGCTTCCAACGTCCACGGTTCGCTGCGCTCGCGCATCATCGTAAAGCCCGTCTTGTAGGTCACGCCCTTGTATTCAAACGTCCCCTCAAGCGCCGGGTCAAGCGCATCATCCCACGGATAAGCAATTGCCTTGGGACTGTTGGTCTTCTTATCCCAAACCGTAAAGGTCTTGGCATCACCCTTAGGATCCAAGTCGCTTGCTCGAAGCATCATCTTCGTCTTGGCGTTGACCAGATACGGCAAATTGGTCCAACGCATGACGAAGTCTTCGTCGTAGAGCTTGTTGGCCATGATGTAGCGAATCCAGCACAGCATCAGTGCCACGTCGGTACCCGGACGAATCGGCAGCCAGACATCGGCGCGCATAGCTTCCGGAACAAAGCGCGGATCAATGACGATCGTGCGAACGCCCTTGGCACGCAAACGCACGATGGCGTTGCCACCGGTGGCCGGACTGCTGTTGGATGAATCTGTACCCCACAGCACCAATGTCTTCATTTCCGTGTCGGGGTTGTAGATTTCGCGCGACTTTTCGTCAGCAATTGAAGTATCAGGACCGCCGTACATCATGCCGAAAGCAAGCGTACGAGGCAGATAACACTGTGCGCAGCCCGGCTCATAAAAGTTCGGGGTGCCAAACGCATTGGCAAAACGAGGGATACCACGGAAGGCCGGGTTGCCACCGCCGCCCGTCGTTACGAGCACAGATTCGGCGCCGTATTTGGCACGCACTTCCATCATCTTTTCAGCGATGGTATCAATGGCTTCCTTCCAGCTAATGCGCTTCCACTTGTTTTCACCGCGCTTGCCCACGCGGATCAACGGATACTTGTTGCGCTCCGGATGGTAGAGCGCATTGATGCCCGACAAGCCCTTGGCGCAGATTGCACCATGCGACATCGGGTATTCGGGGTTGCCCTCAAGCTTGACAACGCGACCGTTTCGGACATGAGCCAAAACACCGCAATTCTGAATACAACCGCGGCAGCACGTCTTTACGATTTTTGTATCACCGCCGGCAGAGGCTTCAACTTTAGCTGCCGCCCCGGCAGCTTTAGCATCTTCAATCAAGCCGATCGGAATCGTCTTGTCAATTGCAGCTGCCAGTCCGCTAAACGCTGTCGCCTTGATCAACGTTCTTCTTGAGGTCATCAGGGACTTCATTGCCTGTTCTCCTGCTTTTGTCATGACGCCGCAATCAAAGCGCAAACAGCACGCCTTGACTGAGCATTCCATTAGAGGAAAACGGCTGCCGGTTGTGGGTGTGGAGTCGAAAGGCAAAGACTGAGCGCTTTGTCAGTCTTGTCCGGCAGGTTTTCCCGGGTCGAAAAAAACTTCTTGAGTTTTTATTGTTTTTTGCGAAGTCTCCGAACATTTGCCTGGGACAACTTCAAAAATCCGCAAGCTATGTTGTGAAAAATGAAAGTTGTCCGCTACTCGCGCCTTTCTCTCGGGAAAGCCCTATCTCGAAATATTCCTGGACACGCACCGGTCGCTCCGGCTACGCTGCCGGGATTGGTCGCACAACATCACGGCGCAGAACATCGGCGGCTACTTCTACGACAAACCGTCGCGCACCTTGCCTGTTTTCGTCAACTACAACAAGGACGAAGACGCCATTGCCTACGAAGATCACTTCGTATCGGAAAATCATATGGTTGCGCTCTCCAAGACCAAACGCAAAGTCAATTCGAGCGACGCCGATCACATCTTCAAGCGCACCGAAGAGGACAAGCCAACTCGTTCTACTTCTTGGGAAAATCAACGCCGAGGGCGACCCGAAACCGGTCAAGGTTGACAGCGGTACTAATGCCTTTGAGATCAACTACCGATTGCGTGTGCCGGTTCGAAACGACATCTACACCTATCTCACTTCGTAGAGACCGTTTTGTCAGCACGTATACTTGCTACCCATTATTGAAAGGACGCAAACACAATGAAGACTATTGAAGTCGTTGCCGCCATCATTGTCAAAGACGGCAAAATTCTTGCCACACAGCGCGGCTACGGCGAATACAAAGACGGCTGGGAATTCCCCGGCGGCAAAGTGCAGCAAGGCGAAACCGCCGAAGAAGCGATCGTGCGCGAAATTGAAGAAGAACTGCGCGTCACGATTCACCCCGACAAGTTCGTGACAACGGTCGACTACGACTACCCGAACTTTCACCTCACGATGCACTGCTTCCTGTCGAGCATCACGCAGGGCGAAATCGAATTGGTCGAGCATGAAGCCATGAAGTGGCTCACCCGCGATGAACTTGACACTGTAGATTGGCTTCCGGCTGACATTGAAGTTGTGGAAGCACTCAAAAAGCTTCTCTGAGCCTGTCAATCTAAGAAACAAACGCTCGATTGAGAACCGACATTGGGATGCGTTCCTGTTCCAATCGCAGTCCGTCTTTCTGCAGTGCTTCAAAAAGATCCGCTTCGCCCGAGGTAACCCTCGGGCGAAATTGCGATCAACTCTGCGGAATCCGCAACGGCCGAATGGTTGCAGCGTGAAAGCTTGCTACTGCGGCGTGCACAGACAATGCGCATAGAGCGGCATGCTGCCGGAAACCGTCTGCTGCAAGCGTTGGACGGGCTCGAGCACCTGCACGGCAGGAGTCGCCAAACGCATTGCTTCGGCAAAACCTGTTTCGACCATGGCTCGGCGCATCAGACGCATCACCATCACCGAAAGCCCTGATCCGTCGCGCTCGATGAATTCAGCCTGCGCTCCGGGAACGTTGGCCATCTCGGCGGCTCTGGCGAGCGCAACATCGAGACCCCCCAACGTATCTGCCAAGCCCATATCAATCGCCTGACGCCCGGTAAAGACGCGGCCCTGCGCAAGCGCTGCCACCTTCTGCTCGTCCATCTTGCGGCCCTTGGCGACCAATGAAATGAAATCGCGATAGATGCGAGCCACCGACAGTTCCATCATCTTTCCGTACTCGGGCGTCACGGACTTGAGCGGATTCATGGCATCGGCCAATGGCGACGTTGCAACACCGCCCGTGCCAAGCGACAGACGAGAGATCGCCTTTTCAAAGGTCGGCATCATGCCGAAGACACCGATGGAGCCGGTGATGCTCATCGGATCAGTCACGATCGTGTCGGCGCCGAGCGCCACCCAATAGCCACCGCTGGCAGCATAGTCACCAAAGCTTGCCACCACAGGCTTGCCCGCCTTCTTGACAAGTTCGAGTTCACGGCGAATGAGTTCAGACGCAACCGGACTGCCGCCGGGGCTATCGATGCGCACCACCAGCGCCGCATAATCGGGCGATTCGCGCACGGCTCGGATACGTCGCACGGCATCGCGCTCGCCGGTCATGCCGGGGCCGTCGCCGCCGTCCTTGATTTCACCTTCGATCGTCACCACGGCGATGCGTTTGCCGGAAGGCACCGTTTCAGCGGCTTCAAGGTAAAGCCGGTAATCGAGCAACTTTTCTTCGGTCGCACTCTTCCAACCCATGCGGGTGCGCAAAATGTCAATCACCTCATCGGCCGTATGTACCGAGTCGATCAAGCTCTGATCGAGCGCCACACGGCTCATGTCGCCCTGCGCCTTTTCAAGAAGATCCGGATAGGTGGAGATCACCTTGTCGACGATGCCCGGCATCAGGCCTCGGGAAGACTCGATGCTGGCGGTGTATTGCCACCAGATGTCCTTCATCCAAAAGCGATCTGCTTCAAGCGACTCTTTGGAAGGAGCCGAGCGCACGAACACTTCCGGAGCGCTCTTGTACTCGCCTGCACGATAGACGTGCACCGTAACACCCAGTTCCTTAAGCGCACTGCCCCAATACAAACGGGTACCCGAAAGGCCCTTGAGCATCACGCCGCCCATCGGGTGCACGAAAACTTCGTTGGCGTGTGCGGCTACCGCGTACTGAATCTGACTGTAGCCCGTCGACCAAACGGTGATCTTCTTGCCGGCGGCCTTGACACGATCCATCGCCGCACCGATTTCGCGCAAGGAAGCCAACCCAGCTTTTTGCAGATCCTGCACGCGGAAATGCACCGCCGCGATGCGCTTGTCGTCAGCCGCAAGCGCGAGAGCGCGCGTCACATCTCGCAGACGCGTAAGCGAATCCGAACCGTCGACCATGGAGGAAACCGTTCCCTGGCCGTCGAAATCGTCTTCTTCGACAACCTGCCCCGACAAGGTCACCAGCAGCACGGCATTGTTGGGCACGCTCACGGGCTTTTCGTAGAAAAAAGCAAAAACAATCGCGCCGAGAATCAGCAAAAAGACCAGGTTCAGGGTCAGACGCCTCAGAAAATCCAACCCGCGCCAGCAAGTCTTCAACACCTTCAGCATTTGCGTCTCTCCTGCCTTAATTCGGTCTCATGCCGGCCTGCGAGCGAGCGTTACGCACGCGACGGGCCAGCTCAACCAGGGAATCGACTGCAACGTCGGCCCAGGCGTGCGCCTGCATGCGATGCGGTTCGCGCTTGCGATAGCCCGCGCACCAAACCGTCACCATGCCGAGTTTCTTGGCCGTCTTGAGATTCACGGGGCTGTCTTCAACAAAACCGCACTGCTCGGGACGAGCCTTGAATCGCGCCGCCAAGCCGGCAAAAAGAGTCTCGTCAGGCTTGCAGCGCCAGGTTCCCATCACTCGCATATCATCGGCGCTTACCACCGCATCAAACAGGTCGGCAATGCCCAAGAGCGGTAAAAGCGCCTTGATGTAGCACTCCGGACCGTTGGTCACCAAAACGCGCTTGCCTTTTAAGGCCTTGAGACTGTCGCGCAGTTTGGCGCGGCTGAAGTCTTCGGGCACTTCTTCGGAAAGATCGAACCGGTGCGTGGCCTCAAAAAACTCCTCGGGGGCAATGCCATGGTGCTTTTCCAGCCCTAGAAAAGTCGCACCGTAGCGCGCCCAGTAGGCGTGCTGAAGGCGGCGACCTTCTTCAATCGACACGCCGAGCTTTTGCGCAATGAACGACTCCATGCGCAGATGAATAGCAGCAAACATGCCGCGGGAAGATTCATAGAGTGTATCGTCGCAGTCGATCAGCCAGACCTTGACGCGACTCAGTCGCGCACGGGTCTGTCCGTCGTCAGCGTTTTCAATCGGTTTGTTGCGGCGTTTCTTGTTATCAGTCATCGGCCGAAATCATCGTACCCACCCCCTGCGGAGTGAGAATTTCAAGAAGTAAACAGTGATTGACGCGTCCGTCAATGATGTGCACGCTGCGCACACCGTTGCGGGCGGCCGACAGCGCAGAAGAAAGTTTGGGAAGCATACCGCCCGAAATCGTGCCGTCCTTAAAGAGCGCATCGATTTCAGAGGCCGTCAGTCCGCTTAGAAGATTGCCCTCGCGATCGAGCACACCCGGCGTATTGGTAAGCATCACGAGTTTTTCGGCCTTAAGCGTTTCGGCCATCTTTCCGGCCACCACGTCGGCATTGATGTTGTAGGCCAAGCCGTCTTCACCCATGCCGATGGGACTGATCACCGGAATGAAGTGATCCTGTTCGAGCGCCTGAACGAGCGACGGATTGATTTCCTCGATCAAGCCCACCTGACCGATATCGTGATACACGTTGGGGTCGTTGGTGTCCTGCAACTTCATGCGGCGCGCCTTAATGAGGCTGCCATCCTTGCCGGTCAAACCCACGGCATGCCCGCCGAAGGAGTTGATCATTTGCACGAGATCGCCCTGCACCTCACCGCACAACACCCATTCGACAACTTCCATCGTCTCGGGATCAGTGACACGCATGCCCTGCACGAATTCGCTAACCTTACCCACGCGATTCAAGGCACTGTTGATCTGAGGACCGCCGCCGTGCACAACCACCGGGTTCATGCCGACAAGTTTCAAAAGCACCACGTCTCGCGCGAAAGCGCGTTGCAGTTTCGGATCCGTCATGGCGTTGCCGCCGTACTTGATCACGATCGTCTTGCCGTGAAATCGCTGAATGTAAGGAAGAGCTTCGGAAAGAACTTCAGCTTTGAGCGAAGCGGGCACCAAATTGGTGTTGGGGGCGGAAGTCTGCATTGTTTGTCATCCTTTTTTGACCGAGGGGATTTGCTTCCGAACGAAAGGCAATTCACTTGCGTGCCGTCGGGCACAGACACAAGTCCGCGGCGTTCTTTTGATGATACTTTCTTTTTTTGTCAACGCCGTTGCAAGCGCGCCAAACTATACCGCACGATGAGGCTTGCGAACACCGTGCGAGCCCGCATAGCAAAACAGAGCCCAAAGGCCCTGTCTTGCAGACGGAACGATCGTTAGAGCACGTAGCGGGACAGATCCTGATCGCCCGCGAGCACGTCGAGACGCTCACGCACGTACGCTTCGTCGATGGTTACTTCCATCGCGCTGCGGCATCCCGCGTCAAAGCTCACTTCTTCAAGCAGCTTTTCCATCACGGTGTACAGACGTCGCGCACCGATATTTTCCGTTCGTTCATTCACCTCAAAGGCGTAATGCGCAATCGCCTTGATCGCTTCGGGCGTGAAGGTGAGCTTGGCGCCGTCTGCACCCAGAAGTGCTTCGTACTGCTTGACGACAGAAGCGTCAGTCTGCGTAAGGATGCGCTCGAAGTCTTCTTCGGTAAGGCTCTTCAGTTCCACGCGAATCGGCAAACGGCCCTGCAATTCGGGAACCAGATCCGACGGCTTGGAAAGGTGGAACGCACCCGAGCAGATAAAGAGCACGTGATCGGTCTTCACCCAGCCGTACTTAGTCTTCACGGAAGTGCCTTCAATGAGCGGCAGCAGATCGCGTTGCACACCTTCGCGAGAAACATCTCCCGAGCCGTGGCGCTCGGCCCCGCCCGCGATCTTGTCGATTTCGTCAATAAAGACGATGCCGTTGTTTTCCACACTTTCGATGGCGCGGCGCGTGAGGTCTTCGTGATCGATCAACTTGCCCGCTTCTTCGTCCGTATAGATCTCCATCACTTCACGGATCTTGAGACGCTTTTTCTCGCGACGCGAGGCGTTGATCTTGTCAAAGACGTTCTGCAACTGGTTTTCAAGATCGTCCATGCCTTCCGGACCGATCATGTTGAAGACGGGAGCGGTGCTTGCCACATCAGCTTCAACGGTCTTGTCGTCCAAACGGCCGGCACGCAGATCTTCGCGGAAGCGACGGCGAGCGGCGCCTTCCACGGGCACCGGAGCCGCCTGACCTTCAACGGGAGCGGGCGGCGGCAGAAGAAGATCAAGCACGCGTTCCTCAGCCTGTTCGCGAGCGCGCGTCATCACGCGCTTTTTCTGCTGCGCTTCAACGAGCTTGATGCCAGCCTGCATCAGATCGCGCACGATTGATTCCACGTTGCGGCCAACATAGCCCACTTCGGTGAATTTGGTCGCTTCGGTCTTGACGAACGGCGCATCGGTGAGCTTAGCCAGGCGGCGGGCGATTTCGGTCTTGCCCACGCCGGTCGGCCCGATCATCAGAATGTTCTTGGGCGTAATTTCGGAGTGCAGCGGTTCAGGCACGCGGCTGCGGCGCCAACGGTTGCGAAGAGCCACGGCAACGGCGCGCTTGGCGTCGTTCTGACCCACGATGTATTTGTCGAGTTCGCTCACGATTTCTCGCGGCGTGAGCATGGAGCGGTCGGTTTCGGTCATCTCGGAAAAAAATCTGTTCTTGGGAAAAATTAGCCTTGCAACGTTTCGATGGTCTGGTTGCGGTTGGTGTAGATGCAGATGTCGCCTGCGATATCCAAGGCCGCCTTGACGATGGAAGGAGCATCCATTTCGGTGTGTTCCTTCAGAGCTCGTGCAGCCGACAGAGCGTAATTACCGCCCGAGCCGATCGCAGCAATGCCGCCTTCGGGTTCAATCACATCACCGTTACCTGAGAGCACCAGCGTGGCGTCCTTGTCGGCCACGATCATCATGGCTTCAAGATGACGCAACATGCGATCGGTGCGCCACAGTTTGGCTAGCTCCACTGCCGCGCGCATCAAATTGCCCGAATGCTTTTCGAGTTCGCCCTCGAAGCGCTCCACCAGTGTGAAGGCATCGGCCGTAGCGCCGGCAAAACCGACCAAAATGCGGTCGTGATAAATGCGGCGCACCTTGCGTGCGGTTGCCTTGAAGACAACGTTGCCGAGCGTCACCTGTCCGTCGCCGCCCATCGTCACGGTGTTACCGCGGCGCACACACACTATGGTCGTTCCGTGAAACTGTTCCATAAGATCCTCTTTGTATCCGTCCAGATTACTTCAAAAATCCGGCTTGTTCTTACGAAAAAGGAAGGCTTGAGCCTTCCTCTTACGTGTTTTTGCGCGGTTGACGTCAAAAGAAAATTGCACAAGGGCTCAAGCCCGAGAACTTCCTCGGGCCTGGACGCCAAAAAACCGCACCAGACGTCGACGTATCAGTCGCCGAACATCTTCTGCTTAATCTCGCGGCGTTCCTGCGCTTCCAGAGAAAGCGTAGCCGTCGGGCGGGCCAGAAGACGGCGCACGCCGATCGGTTCGCCGGTTTCTTCGCAATAGCCGTATTCGCCTTCGTCAATGCGCTTGATGGCCGCCTGCACCTTCTTGAGAAGCTTGCGTTCGCGGTCGCGAGTGCGCAGTTCGAGTGCGTGTTCCTCTTCGATCGTCGCACGGTCGGCCGGATCAGGCACCACAGTCGATTCGCGCAGATTTTCAGTCGTCTGGCCGGCGTTGTGGCGCAGTTCTGCTTCCATCTCCGTCAGACGGTTGCGGAAAAACTCAAGCTGCTTGTCGTTCATGTAGTCCTTGTCGGACATCGCCAAGAGCTCTTGCTCGGTCAAAGTCTTTTTTGTTGCCATAAAACTCTTTCGATCTACAGAAGTAGTCTCAGCGCCGGCGGCGTGAAAAATGAGTCCGCGTAAACGCCGATGCTTTTTGAAGGCGCACACAATAGCACAAAAGCTTGAAATCTATGACTATTTGTACCCGCCGACTTGTAACGTTTTTCAAACCGGCCTCAGGCCAGGCAGGATTCAAATCCCTTGAGAATCGCCTCTTTAGGCAATTTGCGTCCGATGATCACAAACTTGGTTTCGGGTTTGTTCTCCCCCCAAGGACCGAGCACGTCAGCCCCGAACACCATGTGCACGCCCTGCACCACACAGCGGCGATCCGTCCCCTTCAGATAGAGCACTCCCTTGTAGCGCAGCATGTCGGGGCCGTAGACCGCCACCAAGCTTTGTAAGTACTGCTCAAAGCGGGGCGCGTCGAACGGCTTGTCGGACGTAAAGACAAACGCGGCCACATCGTCACCGTGATGATGCTTGTGTGCTCCGGTAAGAAACGTCGGATCGACATCCAAAATGTCGTTCATGTTAAAGCCGTAGATGTCGATCACCTTATCGATGGGCACATTGCCCATGTCAGCCACCTCGATGGGGGCGCGGGGGTTGATCGCAATCAGACGCTCCTTGAGCGCAGCGAGTTCTTCAGAGCTCACCAGATCGGCCTTGGAAATGAAAATGCGGTCGGCAAAAGCGATCTGATCAAGAGCCACCTCTTCCTTGGCGATCGTTTCGTCGGCATGCTTGGCGTCAACAAGCGTCACCACGCCGTCGAGGCGGAAAAAGGCCGCGACCGCATCGTCCATAAAGAAGGTCTGGCAGACGGGGCCGGGATTGGCCACACCCGTGGTTTCGATGACGACGTGATCAAAATCAATCTCGCCTTTGTCACGCTGGATGCGCAGGTTCGTGAGCACGCGCGACAGATCGCCGCGGATCGTACAGCAGATGCAGCCGTTGTTCATCGTAACGATCTGTTCGGCGCCGTCCTGCACAAGCAAATCGTTGTCAATGGTCTGTTCGCCGAGTTCGTTTTCGATCACGGCGATCTTGCGGCCGTGGTTTTCCTGCAGGATGCGGTTCAGAAGCGTCGTCTTGCCGGCACCCAGAAAACCCGTGAGCACTGTGACCGAAATATCGGGGTCGGCCATCGGATCAAAGTCTTCCGTCATTTTGTCTTGTCCTTCCATCACAACAGAAAAAGCGCCTCGACAAAGGCGCCTTCCGTAAAATCTCAATCGCAGAGCTTCAGGTGCAAGCCCTTGAGGTATTCGCCCTCGGGGAACGTCATCAGCAGCGGATGATCGACCCCGGCACCGAAGCGCGACAGCGCCCAGGCCTGTCGTCGCGAATCAATAACGGCACCGGCCACAATCTTCTGGAAAAGATCCGTATCAATGGCACCCGAACAGGAGAACGTCAACAGCTGACCGCCGGCGCGAAGCAGGCGCAGACCGTTGAGGTTGATGTCCTTGTAAGCTCTTGCGGCGCGATCCACATGATAGTGACTCGAAGCGAACTTGGGAGGATCCAGAATGATGAGATCGTACGTGTCCCCCGCTTCGCGGGCCCGGCGCAGATAGTCGAAGACGTCGGCCTGCTGCCACTTGCACACATCCGGCGCAAAACCGTTGAGTTCGGCATTGGCCTGTGCACGGGCAAGCGCTTCGGCCGAAGAATCGACGCTCACCACTTTTTCGGCGCCACCAGCGGCCAGCGCAAGCGAAAAACCGCCGGTGTAGCAGAAGCAATTAAGCGCTCGAAGTCCGCGACCGGTTTCCTTCTTGAAGGCGCGGGCGATGTTTTGCGCGGCCAATCGGCTTTCGCGCTGATCGACGTAAAAGCCCGTCTTGTGCCCCACGCGCACATCCACACCATATTTCACGCCGTCTTCCACAACTTCGATGATGGCAGGAGGCTCTTCTCCGGCAAGCACGCCCACGTGCTCTTCTAGACCTTCTCGCTTGCGCGTGGCCGCATCCGAACGATCGAACACGCCCCTGGCACCCGTGCACTTCATCAAAGCGGCCACGATCTCTTCGCTGTTTGCCTGTACGGCCGCGCTCTGAAACTGCGTCACAACCCAGTCGCCGTACATATCGGCCACCAGCCCCGGAATGCCGTCGGCTTCGGCAAAGACCAAACGGCGGGCATTAGTGCGTTCCAAGAGGGATGCGCGAGCGGCAACGGCCTTCTCGATGCGCCGCATGAGAAAACCCGGCTGCGGCGCTTCTTCTCCGGCGTAGGTGAACATGCGCACACGCAATGTGGAAGCGGGTGACCAACCGCCAAAGCCCAACTCTCGGCCGTCGTGCGAGACCACGCGCACCATTTCGCCGGCGGCAATCTTGACGCCCTTTTGTCCGGCCTTAGCAACGGCCGTGTCGTAGACCCACGGATGGCGGCGCAGCAGACTTTTTTCTTTGTCTTTCTTTAAAACGATGTCTTGCATGTCGATTCTCAAATTCGTATCAAAAAATCTTTCTCAGAAACCGGCCGTCGGCAACACGATCCGATCAAGCTCGATTTCGCCGGTAAAAACAGTCACGGCCGGACCCGACAAGTAGACCGAGTCTTGGGCCTGTCCGCTCCAGCGAACGCGAATGTCACCGCCGCGCATGTGAACAAGCACATCGTTGTCCAAAAGGCCGCGGCGAATGCCTGAGACGACCGCGGCGCACGCCCCCGACCCGCAGGCAAGCGTCTCGCCTGCGCCACGCTCGTAGACACGAAGGTTGACTTCCTTTCGGCTGATGACCTGCATGAATCCGGCATTAACCTGGTGCTCAAACACCGGCATTTCCTGTAAGGCGCTGCCCACGGCGCCGACCAGATCGGTCGCAACGTCCTTAACCAAACGAACGGCGTGAGGATTACCCATCGAAACGATGCTCACCCAGTTATCAACTCCTGCGGCCGTGATTTTATAGAGCGTTGCTTCGCCTTCGATTTGCGTTTCCACCCCCTCACCGACAAGACCGACGTCGTCAGCCTCAAAACGGGGCCTGCCCATATCAACCGTGACCGTGCCGTCGTCTTCGATATGCGGACGAATGATTCCCTTAACCGTTTCGCAGGCAATCATCTTTTTATCCGTCAGGCCGAGCTCTCGCACGAAAACCGCAAAGCAGCGCGCGCCATTGCCGCACATTTCGACCTCGCCGCCGCTGCAATTAAATATGCGGTACTTGAAATCAATGTCGGGCAACTCGCTTTTTTCCACCACCAGCAGCTGATCGCATCCCACGCCGTAGCGTCGATCGCACAACGCACGGATCTGCTGGCTCGTGAGCATAAACGGTTCCTGCGTGGCGTCGAGCATGACGAAGTCGTTGCCTGCGCCCTGCATTTTTGTAAATCGCATAGTTAGTCTTCGTAAACGGAAGGTTCACCCTCGGGGCGCGTCTTAAAACGTCGATGCGACCAGAGGTACTGATCCGGCAGCTTCAAAATCCAGTTCTCGAGTTCGGCCGTGATGCGACGGGTATCGGCTTCGACATCGTCGGTCGGGTAGTTCTCCCAAGCCGGAGAGATATGCACCACGTACCCCTTATCGGTCATCTCGGCGATACACATGCAAACCTTGGCGCGCGTAAGCTTGGCCAGTCGGCAGGCCATCGGCACGGTTGCCGCAGGCACCCCGAAAAACGGAATGAAGATAGAGTTCTTCCGCCCGTGATCCATGTCGGGGAGATAGTAAAAGGGCAGTCCCTTATTCATGGCGCGGATCACGGCCTTGAGGTCGCCGCGGCCGTGCTTGGCGATCAGTTCCGGATTGGCAAAGCGCAGCCGCCCCTTGAGGGCCGCTTCGTCCCAGACCGGATTGGCTTGCTTTTGGTAGAGCGAGCAGCCGCGCACGTGCAGATTCAGCCCGATGCCTGCGGCATCAAGCCCCACAAAGTGCGGAGAAATCACGATCAGATGTTCACCGCGGGCAACTGTTTCCGTGATGTTTTCGACTCCTTCAAAGCGCACCATGGCCGCGACCTCATCGCGCGAGCCAGCCCAGAGCACGCCGTGATCGAGTGCGGCGCGCATGAGTTTTCGGTAAAAACTTTTTGCAATTTGACGGCGTTCGGCTTCAGTCTTATCCGGGAAACACAACCTCAGATTGGTGAGCGTCACGCGACGGCGCTTCGGAATGACGAGCCAAAACACAAAAGCGAGCAGGGCGGCCAGGCCCGAGCGAACGCTCACGGGTACGTGGCGCAGGCTTTTGATGACCGCAATCCAGAACCGCGATAGAAGGTTAAGAATCATGAGCAGTAAAAAATCCTCTTTAAGCCTAGCGATTGTAACAACTCGACCTGCCGTTTAAGCCGCTTGCGGGCTGTGCCCGCTATACTCATTGATCGTTTGAAAGAGGCTGATTGCCTGTTTGCTTTCGTACCGCTTGTATTTTTCGCATGTCTGCCATTCGTACTTCGCTTAGCATTCTTCTCGGTGCCGTTCTGGGTTTTGCCGCCGTCCACGCCGCATCCCCTCTGGCTTCCGGCACGGTCAGCCGTGCCGATCACGCTGCTGCCCAAAAGTCCGCGCAGGATGCCGACATCATCCGCAGTCTTCTCGTCGGTGAATTCGCCGTGCAGTCCGGCGACTCGGAACTGGCATGGAAGGCTTTCCTTACCGCAGCGCAAAAAGGCCGCTCGGCCGAAGCTGCGGGACGCGCCTTTGACATTGCGCAGGAAGCAGACAACGAAGAAGCGGCTGATCAGGCTCTCAAGGTCTGGACGGAACTTGATCCCAACAACCGTCAAGTTCGGCTGATCAAAGCCGAAGAGCTCTTTAGCCAAGGCAAATACGATGAAGCGGGCGAACTTGTCAAAGGTCTGGTGCAGGCGGCGCGCGATCCGGCAGGCGCCTTGGACGAACTCGGTGGAATGCAGCAAGTGGCTCCCGCCAAAGATCTCTTTTATCACGCCTTCGTCAAGGCGGCCGTTGATCTCAAAGAAGATGCCCGTGCTCAGCTCGTGCTCTCCGAACTCGCCAACCGCGCCCGCATGACGCCCCAAGCCGCCATGCACGCGTCCAAGGCAATGGATCTTGCGCCTGACAGTCCTCACGTGCTGATGAAAGGCATTGACGCGGAGTTTCAAAACGATCCCAAAAAGGCCATGAAGCGCTTGGAAGACTATCTCACGCGCCACCCGGACTCCTTTGAACTGCGTCTGGCCTACGCCAAGTCACTGCTTCGTACCGGCAACGGCAAGAAGCTCGACGAGCAGCTCAAGCGCCTGGAAGAAGGCCGCCGCGACGATGCGCACAGCATGATGCTTCTGGGCATGATCGCCGAAGAAGCTCGCCTCTACGAACGCGCCGAACTCTACTACAAGCGCTACCTCGTGCTTTTGAGCAAAGCCGAAAAGACGGCGCTGCTGCCCGATACGGCATACGTGCGCCTGGGAATGGTCAAGCTCGCGCAAGGCGACCGCAAGGCCGCCATTGAGTGGCTCGACCGCGTCGAAGGCGGCGACAAGTACGAAGCCGCCCGCATCAAGCAGGCCGAACTGCTTGCCGAATCCGGCAGCGTGGACGGCGCCTGCAAGGTTTTGCGCGGCATCCGCACGACGGATGCCAAACGCAAGATGAGTCTGGACGTGGCCTGCGCCGAATTGCTTTTGAAGACCAAGCAGTTCACTCCGGCTCTGGACGTGCTGATTGAGGCGCTCGAAGCCGGTCCCAAGAATCCCGAGCTGCTTTACCGCACCGCCATCCTCGCCGTGCAACAGGACCGTTTCAAAGATGCCGAAAAGCTCTTTGAACGCTTTATTGCCGAAAATCCGGACAACCCCAACGGCTGGAATTCTCTGGGATTTTTGTGGGTCGACCGCGCGATGCATCTCGACAAAGCCGAGCGCTATCTCAACAAGGCAATGGAACTGAGCGGCGGCAAGGATGCGGCTATCACCGACTCTCTGGGCTGGCTGCGTTATCGTCAGGGCCGACTTGAGGAGGCCGAGTCGCTCGTGCGCAAGGCACAAAACGCTTTGCCGGCCGACACCGAGATCGCGCTGCATCTGGCTGAAATTCTCTACGTGGTCGGCAAGACCGCCGAGGCCGACAGCTACATCGCCTCGGTGCTCGAGGGCGAACCGAACAACACAAAGGCTAAAGAGTTGCGCCACCATCGGGGCCCAGCCAAATGAAGCGCCGAACGCTGTTTCTTAGTTCCCTCGTGCTCCTGAGCGGCTGCACGGCCGTGCACTCGCCCGGCACACGTGAACGCGCCGGGCGCTTTTCGCTACGCGCCGTGGGCCCCAAAGGCGCCGAAGCCGCAACCGGACGCTGGAAGCTCGTTGAGTCGAAAGACCTTACCGAACTCACGCTCATGACTCCGCTTTACGGCATCCTCGCCCGCATCACCGTCACGCCCGAAGGCGCCACGCTCGAGCGTCCCAACAAAGAAAGTGAGGGCGCCTTCGACTCGGCCGCAAGCGCCCAAGAATTGATGCAGCAGCACCTGGGCTTCGGACTGCCCGCCGACATGCTCTCGTCATGGCTTTCTGGTGAACCCTGGGTACAGGCCCCCGCTCAAGTTGCTGACGACTCTTTCACGCAATCGGGATGGCAAATCGCCGTCAGGCGCCGCAAGCCCGACGGCTCTCCCGCACTCGTCACGCTCTCGCAGAGCACCCCGAGACAGATCACTCTGACCCTAGTCATCGAATAACCATGACCGCTTCGTCGCTCGAACTCAAGGCTCCGGCCAAACTCAACCTTTTTCTGCACGTAGTGGGGCAACGCTCCGACGGCATGCATCTGCTTGAATCCGTGTTCGTGTTGATTGATCTGTGCGACGACATCGTTCTGGAGCTTGACCCGAGCGGCGAAATCACACGTACGGGCGACGTCGTAGGAGACGTGGAAAAAGACCTTTGCGTGCGCGCTGCCCGCGCTCTGCAACAGGCAAGCGGCACGACGCTTGGCTGTCGCATCCTCGTGAAAAAACGCATTCCCGCTGGCGCCGGCATGGGCGGCGGCTCCAGCGATTGTGCAAGCACCCTGATGGGACTCAACAAGCTCTGGGGACTGAACTGGCCGCGAAAAAAACTCATGCCGATCGGCGAATCGCTCGGTGCCGACGTCCCCTTCTTTCTCTTCGGACAAAACGCCTTTGCGCAAGGCACCGGCGGCATTCTCAGGCCGATGGCCGTCCCCTCGGCCTGGGCGGCAATCGTCATGCCGTCTCAGCCCACCGCTACAGCGCTGATTTTTCAGCATCCAGCCTTGACAAGAGACACGAAATCCTTGAAAATTTCGTCTCTTTCTCAGCAACTCAGCAATCAATGGCCCGAGCCGATCGGCCGAAACGATTTGCAACCCGTTGCTGTACGGATCAATCCTGAAATCGGAAAAGCCCTGCAAACACTCGGCTCCGGTGCCCGAATGACGGGATCCGGCTCCGCGGTTTTTGCGCTTTTCGACTCGGAAAAGAACGCCGCAGAGGCGCTCGGCTCCGTGACGTATCCCATGCGGGGATACGTTGCGAAGATTCTTCAGGAACATCCGTCCGTCGATTGCTTAGCGAGCTGATAAAGACGAGAGAAACGGACAGGGGTGTCGCCAAGTGGTTAAGGCACCGGATTTTGATTCCGGTATGCGAAGGTTCGAATCCTTCCACCCCTGCCAAAACACTGTTTTGAGTGTTTTTCCTGCACAACGAACTGCGCAGGCGTCTCGGAAAATCTTTGCAATTTGTAAAGAGCGTCCTAGACTGCTTGGCGCGGTTTTATTTTTTTTTGCGGACGAGAAAAAAAATTTCCCGTTTGCGGATGCGTTTCGCATCAAAAATTTTTTGCGTTGTTATTCGTGCACGCACCCACTTTTCAGAGGGTAAAAATGATTTCTGACAGCCTGAAGGTCTTCTCGGGGAATGCCAATCCCAAGCTTGCTCATGCAGTGGCTCAGTACCTGAACATCCCGCTTGGGCGGGCAACCGTCAACCGCTTCTCCGACGGTGAAGTTATGGTTGAAATCAACGAGAACGTCCGCGGCTGTGACGCTTTCGTGCTGCAGAGCACCTGTGCGCCGACCAACGACAATCTGATGGAGCTGATGATCATGGTTGATGCTCTGCGCCGCGCTTCGTGCCGCCGCATCACCGCCGTGATGCCCTATTACGGCTACGCCCGTCAGGACCGTCGTCCCCGTTCGGCCCGTGTGGCCATCTCCGCCAAGGTCGTCGCGAACATGCTCCAGAGCGTGGGCATTGACCGCGTGCTGACGATGGATCTGCACGCTGATCAGATTCAGGGCTTCTTCGACGTTCCGGTCGACAACATTTACTCGACGCCCGTTCTGTTGAACGACTTGGTCTCGCACCAGTATCCCGACCTGATGGTGGTCTCGCCTGACGTGGGTGGCGTGGTTCGTGCTCGTGCCATGGCCAAGGAACTCGGCGTTGATCTCGCCATCATCGACAAGCGTCGTCCCCGCGCCAACGTCGCCGAAATCATGAACATCATCGGTGAAGTGAAAGGCCGCACCTGCGTCATCACCGACGACATCGTCGATACGGCCGGCACCTTGTGCAACGCCGCCGGCGCTCTGAAGGAGCGCGGCGCTACCCGTGTGCTCGCCTATGCAGCGCACCCGGTTTTCTCCGGCAACGCCATCGAACGCATCAAGAACTCCGCTCTTGACGAAGTCGTGGTGACCGACACGATTCCGCTGCGCCCCGAAGCGCAGGAATGCCCCAAGATCCGCCAGCTCTCCTGCGCGCCTCTGGTGGGCGAAACGATTTCGCGCATCGCGCGCGAAGATTCGGTGAGCGAGCTTTTTAACGAATAATCCGCTACAATCCGAATCCTTTTTTAAAACCTGTTCGCAACTGGTCGCGGTTGCGAACACTTTTTTGTTTATTTTGAGGTACTTAACCATGAAATTCACCGCCGCTACCCGCGCAACGCAAGGTACGAGTGCGAGCCGCCGCCTTCGCCGCGAAGCCAAGGTTCCCGCAATCCTTTACGGCCTGAACCAGCCTGCAGCCATGATCGCCATCGATCACAACGAAATGTTCTACGCGCTGCAGAAGGAAAAGTTCCATTCCTCCATCCTGACGATGGAACTCGACGGCACTGAACAGCTCGTGGTCCTGCGTGCCTTCCAGATGCACCCGTACAAGAACCAGGTTCTGCACATGGACTTCCAGCGTATCGACCCGAACGCCAACGTGACGATGCGCGTGCCGCTGCACTTCTTCGGCGGTGAAAACAGCCCGGCCGTCAAGATCGACAAGGGCCTCATCAGCCACCTCGTGAGCGCTGTGGAAGTTTCCTGCCTGCCCAAGGATCTGCCCGAATTCATCGACGTGGATCTCTCCGGCATGACCAGCCAGACCACGCTGCGCGTGGGCGACATCACGCTGCCCGCCGGCGTGACCGCCGTCAACCCCGAAACCCCGGTTGCTACGGTTGCCAATGTGGCCGGCGACGATGCCGACACCGCTGCTACCGAGGAAGCTGCTACGCCTGCCGCCTAATCGCGCAGTTCGTTGCATCAACGGCCGTGCCTTTCCTTGAAAAAGCGCGGCTGTACGCAGCCCAAGCCCGTTCTTTGCCAAAGGCATCCGTTGGGTGCTGCCGCAGAAAACGGGTTTTATTTTTTGCGCCACAAAGTGAGCGCTTTGACTTGAGACCGTTTGCATGACCTCCGCCTTTGCTCCTCTGGGGCTTTCCGAAAAACTCTGCGAGACCGTTGCGCGTCTGGGCTTTGAAGAGCCGACGCCGATTCAGTCCGCCGCAGTTCCTGAACTCATCAAAGGCGGCGACGTCTTGGGTCAGGCCGCCACCGGCACCGGCAAGACGGCAGCCTTTGCGCTGCCCGCCGTAGAAGTTTTTGCCGGCACCGAAGCTAAGCCCGGCGCTCCCCGCGTGCTCGTTCTCACGCCCACGCGAGAGTTGTGCCTGCAGGTGAGCGAAAGCTTCGTCAATCTCGGCCAAGACAGCGGTCTGGAAACCTGCCCCATCTACGGCGGCCAGGACTACTCGCGCCAGATCCGACTCTTAAAGCGCGGCGTTCACGTCGTCGTTGCCACGCCCGGCCGCGCGCTTGATCATCTGCACCGCGGAACGCTTGACCTCTCCCATGTCCAGTTCTTCGTGATGGACGAAGCCGACGAAATGCTCGACATGGGTTTTGCAGAAGAACTCGAAGAACTCACCGCAGCGCTTCCCGAAATGCACCAAACGGCGCTCTTTTCGGCGACGCTGCCCGAGCGCATTCTTGAAATCGCCAACAAGCATCTCAAGAACCCGAAACACATCGTCATCGAGAAAAACACCACGGAAGAAGCGCCTCGCGTGCCGCAGGTCGCCTACGTTGTGGCGCGCCCGCATCGCTTGGCTGCGCTCGCCCGCATTCTCGAAGTCGAAGAAGCCGAGCTTGCCATCTGCTTTGCCCGCACTCGCGTCGAAGTCGACGAAGTCACGGAAGCCATGCGCGCCCGCGGATTTTCCGTAGAGGCGCTTCACGGCGGTCTTGATCAGGCCAGCCGCGACCGCGTTATGAAGCGCGCCAAAAACGGCTCCATCGAACTCATCGTTGCCACGGACGTCGCCGCCCGCGGCATTGACCTGGAAAACCTCACGCACGTGGTCAACCTGGGGTTGCCCGCCTCGCCTGAAACCTACGTACACCGTATCGGCCGTACGGGACGTGCCGGCCGCAGCGGTACTGCCATCTCCGTCATCGAGCCTCGCGAACATCGCCGCCTGCGCTTTCTGGAATCGCACACCAAGGCCAAGATTGAAGTGCGCACGGTTCCCACGCTTACCGATGCGCGTGCCAAGCGTCTGTCGGCACTGAAGAATTCCATTGCCGAAGAGCTTTCCAATACCGAGCAAATTGAACGCTACCGCGTGATCGTCGAATCGCTGTGCACGCAGTTCGATCCGATGGATGTCGCCTGCGCAGCCGTCTCTCTTGCCAACCGTGCCGTCAACGGTACCGGCGACGAGGAAGAAATTCCCGCGCCGACGTTCTTTGACCGCCCCAAGCGCGAAAGAGCCCGAGCCAGTCGCCTGACCGAGCCCCCCGAGGCCGGCATGAGCCGCATCTTCATCGGCGCCGGTCACAAATCCGGCGTGCGTCCCGGCGACATTGTCGGAGCCATCGCCAACGAAGCGGGCATCGCAAGCCGCAAGATCGGGGCCATCGAAATCACCGAATCCTTTACGCTCGTAGAAGTAGAAAAGTCTGTTGCCTCGGCCGTCGTCGAATCGCTTAAGGACAGCACGATCAAAGGCCGCCGCGTGACGATCAAGTTCGACCGTGCCCCAAAGCGCTTTGATGATCGCGAGGAAGGCACCGGCAAGCCCAAGCGCCAGTTCGACAAAAGGGACGATCGCAAAAAGGATCACCGCGGCAAAGCCAAGGATAAAAAGAAGAAATCGTCCGATACGTCCCGTTTCTACGAATAACGGACCGTTCGGACCAAAAGGAAGACTGCATCATGGCTCAAAAGCCCATTGCTCTCATCGTCGGTCTCGGCAACCCGGGCGACGAATACAGAAACACCCGCCACAATGTCGGCTTTGACTTCCTCGACCGTCTGGCTCAGGCTAAAGGCGCGCGTTTCTCACATCAGGCCAAGTTCTTCGGCGAGACGGCCCGCATTTCGACGCCCGCCGGCGACGTGTGGCTGCTCAAGCCTTCGACCTACATGAATCTGTCGGGACAGGCCGTGCAGCCATTGGCTGCTTATTACAAGATTTCGCCGGAAGAAATTCTGGTGGTACACGATGAACTCGATCTCGTGCCCGGCACGATGCGTCTGAAGTTCGGCGGCAGCAACGCCGGCCACAACGGTCTCAAAGACATCACGCAGCGTCTTTCGACGGGCGACTTCTGGCGACTGCGCGTCGGCATTGGTCACCCGCGCAAGCTTTGTCCGGGCATGGCTGTGGTCGACTGGGTGCTTGGGCGCGCCACAGCCGAGCAGAACGAAGGAATCTCGAAGTGTCTTGAGGGCGCTCTGAAAGCCGTCGATAACCTTGCTCTGGGCAAATTTGACAGTGCGGAACGCACCCTCGGCAAGTTTGCGCATCCGCCCAAGCCAGCCAAGACCGAAAAGACTCCCGAAAAGAAGGAGCCCGAGGCCGAAGCATAAAAATTTGCGGCTTGCTGCGCCATAATTATTTGATCATCCGATTTCATATTTTTCGCACAGGAACTTAATCGTCATGGGACTGAAATGCGGCATCGTCGGTTTGCCAAACGTCGGCAAATCCACCATCTTTAACGCCTTAACGAAGGCCGGCATCGCGGCGGAAAACTATCCGTTCTGCACCATTGAGCCCAATGTGGGCATCGTGGAAGTGCCCGATCCCCGTCTGCAGAAGCTCGCCGACATCGTCTCGCCCGAACGCATCGTGCCCGCCACCGTTGAATTCGTGGACATCGCCGGCCTCGTTGCAGGCGCAAGCAAGGGCGAAGGTCTAGGTAACCAATTCCTTGCCAACATTCGCGAATGCGATGCCATCGCTCACATCGTGCGCTGCTTTGAAGACGAAAACGTCGTACACGTCGCAGGCAAAGTCTCTCCCTTGGACGACATCGAAGTCATCAATACGGAATTAGCACTGGCCGACCTCGCCTCCGTTGAAAAGGCGCTTAACCGCTGGAGCAAACAGGCTCGTCAGGGCGGCGACAAGGAAGCGCTCAAACTCGTGCAGGTGCTCGAAAAGGTCCTGCCTTTCCTCAACGAAGGTAAGCCCGCTCGCGCGGCCAAGCTCTCCAAGGAAGAGCTCGCGATCATCCGTCCGCTGTTCCTTCTCACGCTCAAGCCCGTCATGTACGTGGCCAACGTCACCGAAAACGGCTTTGAAAACAATCCGCTTCTCGATTCCGTCAAGGAATTGGCCGCCGGCGAACACGCCCCGGTCGTAGCCGTGTGCGCCAAGACCGAAGCAGAAATCGCCGAACTCGATGACGAAGACAAGGCCATGTTCCTGGAAGACATGGGCATGCACGAACCGGGGCTCAACCGCGTGATTCGCGCCGGTTATGACCTGCTCGGTCTGCAGACCTACTTCACGGCCGGCGTCAAGGAAGTGCGAGCCTGGACGATTCACAAGGGCGATACGGCTCCGCAGGCTGCCGGCGTCATTCACACCGACTTCGAGCGCGGCTTCATTCGTGCGCAGACGATCAGCTACGACGACTACATCGCCTACAAGGGCGAAAAAGGAGCTCAGGAAGCCGGCAAGATGCGTGCCGAAGGCAAGGACTATGTCGTGGCTGACGGCGACGTAATGAACTTCCTCTTTAACGTCTAACTGACCACTTCGGTTAGCGTTTCAAAGAGCCTTTTCGAGACAACTTCGGAAAGGCTCTTTTCTTATTCGAAGCCTTCGCGGGTGAAGTAGCGGATGCGTCGGGCATCGCGCTTGGTGGGGCGCCCCTTCTTGATGGAAAGTGCAGGCTCGGCGGCAAGTTTTCGGATCGCTGCGTTTTCTTCACGCAGAATCTTCGACTCGTCCGTTTCACGATAAAGCGTCTGCGCCACAGGCGCGGGACCTCTCACCGTAGAAAGCTTTTCTACGAAGACTGTGAACTTTTCTTCGCCTCGGGTGATTTCCAGCCGGTCGCCGGGTTTGACCTCGCGCGAAGACTTGATGCGGTTGCCGTCCAGACGCACGCGTCCGAGCTCGACGGCTTCCTGTGCGAGCGTGCGGGTTTTGAAAAATCGGGCGGCCCAAAGCCACTTATCGATGCGGACAGCTTGCAGTTCGGTCATAAGTCAGTCGAAAAAGAAAATCGACGGAAAAGTTTAGCGGCAATTTTGCTCAATGGGAAAAGGTCTTCACGCGCTAAAATAACGTGTTTCCCTAGGTCTTTTATTCATTTTTATGAACGATACTGCCAACTGCGACGGCGCCATCGCGCTCGGTCGCGAAGTGCTCCTGCACGAAGCGCAAGCCGTCAGAGATCTTGCCGATACGCTCGACGCGCCCCATTTCGGAAAAGCCGTTGAAATGCTCCTGAACTGCAAAGGCCGCGTTGTCGTCAGCGGCGTAGGCAAGTCGGGACACATCGGCCGCAAGCTCGCCGCAACGCTCGCCTCCACCGGTACGCCCGCCTTTTTCGTGCATGCCGCGGAAGCCGCCCACGGCGACTTGGGTATGATCACGGTCGACGATGTCGTCATCGGCATTTCGTACTCGGGCACTTCCAACGAGCTGCTCACGATCGTCCCGATTATCAAACGCGAAGGCGCCAAGTTCATTTCGATTACGGGAAATCCTGAAAGTTCGCTTGCACGTCACGCCGATGTCAACCTCAATGTGCACGTGCCCTTTGAAGCCTGCCCTCTCAACCTCGCGCCCACGTCGTCGACCACGGCCACGCTGGCAATGGGCGATGCACTGGCCGTTGCTTGTATGCACGCCAAGGGCTTTACAAAGGAAGACTTCGCTCGCTCGCATCCGGGCGGCGCACTCGGCCGCAAGCTTCTCACCCATGTCAAGGATGTCATGCGCACGGGCGAAGAAGTTCCGGTCGTGCTTTCCGGCACCACGGTTCTGGAAGCCACGCGCGAAATCACCAAGAAACACATCGGTATGACTGCCGTCGTTGACGGCGACAAGAAGGTGCTCGGCATCTTCACCGAAGGCGATCTGCGTCGACTCATCGAGCAGCGCGGCGACATCCGCGGCGTCAAGATTGATGAAGTAATGACCCGCACGCCGGCAACAATCGAACCCGAAGCGATGGCTGCATCGGCCGCCAAGATCATCGACGAACGAATGATCAACCAGCTTCTGGTGATTGACGGCGAACGTCATCTGGTGGGCGCCCTGCACATCCACGATCTCATGACCTCCAAGGTGATTTGATGACCGATTTGTTTACCCGCGCCACGTCCGTGCGTCTGGTGGTTCTGGACGTCGACGGTGTTCTCACCGACGGCTCGATTTGGACGGGAGAAAACGGAGAACTTGTCAAGCGTTTCCATACTCGCGACGGTCTGGGCATCAAGATGCTGCAGGCCGCGGGTATTCCGGTGGCCATTCTCACCGGCCGCATTTCCGCACAAACTGCCGCCCGCGCTAAGGAACTCGGCATCACTTGCGTAAAACAAGGCAAGCGCTTCAAGACGAACGCATGGGAAGAGATTCTCGCAGAGCACGGCGTGTCCGCCGAACAGACGGCCTACATGGGCGATGACGTACCCGACATTCCCATCCTGCAACGCGCGGGATTAGCCGCGGTGCCGGCAGACGCCTCCGAAGACGTCATGCCGTTGGCTCACTGGGTGAGCCCAAAGATAGGCGGCTACGGCACCGTGCGTAGCCTGGCCGAATTCATTCTTCGCTCGCAGGGAAAGTGGGACAATCTGATTCAGAAAAACTACGTTGAAGGAGACCTTTCGTGAAGGTCTATCTGCGCGACCGCATCACGGCGGGCCTGGGCATCGGCGTTTTAGCCGTCGTCGCCGCCATGAGCTACTACTACTCGATTCACACCGAGACGGAAGCGCTGCGCGCGGAAATCATCCGCGAGTCGCCCGATTTCACGAGCACCAACATCGCGCTTACGCAATTTAAAGCTGACGGAACGGCCGAACGCCGCATCTTCGCCGACTATGCCGAGCACTACGAAGATGGCCGCATGACGAGTCTGCGGCCGCGTCTGGTAACGCTTTCGGTCGACGAACCGCAGGTGAAGGCGAGCGCCGATACCGGAATCAGTTCGGACGCAGGCGAAACGGTGCACTTTACGGGCAACGTCGTCGTCACGCGCGCGGGCGACCGTGAAAATGCTCCCATGCGCTTTGAAACAGAACAGCTCACCGTGTTTCCGGACACCGAAATTTTTGAAACCGGCGCTCCCGTCAAACTCGTCAACGGAGCCGACGTCACAACCGGCATCGGCATGACGTTTGACAACGTCGAGCGCACTGTGAACATTCACAGCAACGTAAAATCAAGCTTTAGCCCGCGTAACGAGAAGGAATAATTCGAGATGCGTTTGAAAACGACTGCACTGCCGCTTGCCTGCGCCCTCTTTCTGCTGACGGCCTTTGGCTCCGCCAACGCCGAAACGGCCGATCGCAGCAAGCCCATTGAAATCAACGCCGACAATTTCCAGGGCGATGAAGTCCAGCAGGTCGCGATTTACACGGGCCGCGTCGAGGTGCATCAGGGCACGCTCGAAATTCTCGGCGACAAGCTCACGGTGACAATTTCGCCCGAAGGCTATCGCACCATCACCGTCACGGGTAACCCCGTGCGCATGAAGGAGCGACGTGATCCCAAAACGCCCGGCGTTGAAGAATGGGTACACGCAAGCAGCCTAACGGCCGTTTACGAAGAACAAAAGGACGTGATCACGCTCACGGAGCTGGCCAAGCTCGCCCGCAGCGAAAACGGCCTTGTGAAGGATTCAAGCGCAGGTGAAAAAATCGTCTACAACCTGCGCACCGCTCGCTCGCGCGTGGAAGGCGCTGTCGTCGAAGGCAAGCGTAACCGCGTGAGCACCGTTCTGGCACCTCGCAAGCAGGGCAATCAAGCTGCACCCGCCCCAAGCACCGGCGCCACAGCTCCCATGCAGGGTACGACTCGCCTGGGCCAGTAAGTTAACCGAACAACAAACCTAGAGAGATCCGTTTTGTCTGACAAGCAGATTGACACGCTCACGGCCAAGAACCTCATGAAACGCTACGGTGCGCGCAAAGTGGTGCGCGACGTGTCTGTAAGCGTCAAAAGCGGTGAGGTAGTAGGGCTTCTCGGGCCCAACGGCGCCGGCAAAACCACGACCTTCTACATGATCGTGGGCCTTGTGCCGCCCAACGGCGGCGACATCCTCTTAAACGACAATCCGATCACGCATCTGCCTATTTTCAAGCGAGCCCGCCTGGGCGTGTCCTACCTGCCGCAAGAAGCAAGCGTCTTTCGCAAGCTAACAGTCGAGGATAACATCCGCGCCATTCTGGAGCTGCAGTACGATAAGACAGGCGCCCGGCTGTCGCGCACCGAAATCGAAAAACGCCTCAACAATCTTCTCGACGAGCTGCAGATTCAGCACATCCGCACCAACACTGCCCTCTCGCTTTCGGGCGGCGAACGTCGCCGCACGGAAATCGCACGTGCATTGGCAGCCGATCCTCGCTTCATTCTGCTCGACGAACCGTTTGCAGGTGTCGACCCAATCGCCGTGATTGAGATTCAGCGCATCGTTCGCTTCCTCAAGGACCGCGGCATCGGTGTCCTGATCACCGACCACAACGTACGAGAAACGCTGGGCATTTGCGACCACGCCTACATCATCAACGAAGGCGAAGTGCTCGCTCAGGGCTCGCCCGAGGAAATCATCTCCAACGAGTCCGTCCGAAAGATTTATCTGGGCGAAAACTTCCGCATGTAACCTTTTCTTCGGATGTCCGCTATGCCGAGAGCCGCTCTGTCGCAAACCATCACGCAAAAGACCGTGCTCTCGCAGCAGCTGCGGCAGTCCGTGGAGTTGCTGCAGCTCTCGGGGCCCGAACTGCAACGCGAGCTCGAAGTCCAGCTACTATCCAATCCCCTTCTGAAGCTCGACGAAGAGTCTTCGGCCGCCGAAACACCGATCAAAAGCGAGGAACTCCCTGCGCAGCAGGCGCCCGAAGCGGGCGTTGCACACGACTTTCGTGAACCCAATTACCTCACCTGGCGAGGCACGGCTCCCGAAACCGAAGATTTCGATCCCTACGGCGCCATCGGCTCACAGGAAACACTAGGCGACTATCTCCTGCATCAGCTCGGCTGTCTTCGTCTTGCCGAAGATCTGAGGATGCGCTGCGCATGGATCATCGGCAACCTCGACGACGAAGGTTTCCTGTCCGACTGTCTTGAAGAACTCGCACGCGACGGCGCTCAGGTCATCGGTGTGACCGAAGATCTCTACGCCTGGCAAGAAGCTCTTCGCCTGGTACAAGGTCTCGACCCCGCAGGGATTGCGGCCGACGGGCCGACACAGTCTCTTTTGATTCAGCTCTCCCGACTGGAAGTTTCCGAGGAAGAGCGTACGATCGCCTCGGAGCTTCTTACACGCATGCCCGAGGCGCTGGCCAAGCGCGACCACAAAGCTGCGGCCAGAGCGCTGGGCGTTACCGTGGAAAAAATCGAGCAGGCGCACGCGCTCATCTTGTCGCTTAATCCCCATCCGGCGTCTGCCTTCGCCGATACGCACGAAACGGGCTGCGTCATTGCCGAAGTGTTGCTCGTCAAGACCAAGGACGGCTGGAAGGCCGTGCTCAATCCGGACGTGGTCGCCCGACTGCGTTTTGACGATGAAACGTACAACCTTCTGACTCAAGCCAAGCTTCAGGGTAAAGACCTCGCCGACTGGAAAGCTCGCGCGCGCGACGCCCGAGGTTTAGTGCGTGCGCTTGAGATGCGCTACTCGACCATCACAGCCGTGGCTCAGACGATTGCCGACATGCAGGAAGCCTTTTTCACCGAAGGCCCCAAAGCGCTCAAGCCCATGGGACTTAAGGACATCGCCGCCCGACTCGGACTGTCGGAATCCACCGTCAGTCGCGCCGCAGCAGGCAAATATCTGCAAAGCCCCTCGGGGACGTTTGAGCTCAAGTATTTCTTCTCAAGCGCTCTTGCAGGCGACGACGGTCAAACGGCAAGCGCCGCAGCCGCCCGACAGCTTATCGTGGAAGCCGTGGCCAAAGAAAATCCCGCAAAGCCACTGTCGGACGCCGCCATCGCGGAAATCCTCGCTTCCCATGGCATTCACCTGGCTCGTCGTACGGTTGCCAAGTACAGAGAAATCGAGCAGATTCCGCCAAAAAGCCTTCGCAAGCGCTCAAGCTGACGGTACATGTGCCGGTTCTTAAAGCAACAGCCCGAGCCTCTTTCGGGCAAGGCGGTACAATGCGCGGAGTGTTTTAATTCGAGCCGAACATAAATCCCGCTCATCGTTTTTCTGTTGGCTCTTTTTTGTATGAATCCCGTAGCTTCGCTTCTGACGATCGACGGCATTGCGCTCAATGTGGATGCCCCCAGCCGCAAACGCGCGTTCGAGGAACTTGCGCATTTGTTTGAAAAAAATGCCGGCATTCCCCACCGGGAAGCCTTTGACGCCCTCAACGCCCGCGAGCGCCTCGGCTGCACGGCTCTCGGGGGCGGCGTCGCGATTCCGCACGGCCGCATTCAGGGGCTCGACAAGATCGTCGTTGCCATCCTGAGAACCAAAACCCCGGTGGTGTTCGACACGCCCGACAATCGCCGCGCACGACTTTTTTTCGGCATCCTGATTCCTGCCAATGATGAGGAGCACTACCTGCCGGTACTGGCCACCGTTGCCGCGCTTCTGAAAGACCGCGACATTAAGGACAAGCTTCTGAACGAAACCGAACCCGTGGCCATCTGCCAGACCATAAGCGACTTCGTGCCGCAGGAATGGCCGGCCGACTCCGAAGAGGAAACACAGGATCCGCAAAACAGCGCTTCCGCATAAGCCTCTGTCCCGATTGAATTTTTCTTTCGCAAACCCTGACCGAACGCGTAGTCCGTGAGACAATACCGTTCGGTTGTTTGTTTTGAAAAAGGGCAACGTCATGTCCGACTCCAACAGTCTTTCCGCTCAGCTCATCATCGTCACGGGGCTTTCCGGTTCCGGCAAGTCCATTGCCATCCGCCAGCTTGAAGACAGCGGCTATTACTGTCTGGACAACCTGCCGGCCGACTTTCTGCAAAGCGTCGTCGCGCATCTGGCACAGCACGGACTCAAGAAACTTGCCGTTTCCATCGACGCTCGCAGTCAGGTCAATCTTGAAACGGCCAGAAGCGCCATGCAGCAGCTAGCCGGCGCAGGTTGCGACGTACGTGTGCTGTTTTTGACCGCCTCAACACCTGAACTGGTGCGACGCTTTTCTGAAACCCGCCGCCGGCACCCGCTCACCGGACCGCAGGAAGACGGTTCGGCCGAACGTACGCTCAACGACGCCATCAGCCTGGAGCGTGAACTGCTGGCTCCGGCCACACAATACGCTCACGTCATCGACACCACGGGGCTGCTTCCCAATACGCTGCGCGACTGGGTGCGCACGTTTGCGCAGGCCGAGCAGTCGATGATGACGCTAGCCTTTGAAAGCTTTGCGTTCAAAAACGGCATTCCGGTGGCCGCCGACCTCGTCTTTGACGTCCGCAACCTTCCCAACCCCTATTACGATCCGCAGCTGCGGCCGCTCACCGGGCTTGATGCGCCGGTCGCCGACTATCTGGCTCAGTTTGAAAACGTGCGGGAAATGATCGCCGACATCGAGCAGTTCCTTGCCAAATGGCTTCCGTCGTATGAAGCGCAAAACCGCCATTATTTGACGATTGCCATCGGCTGCACAGGCGGGCAGCACCGCAGTGTCTACGTTGCCAACACGCTCGGACGTCTCTTTAAAGACAAAGTGCTCACGGTCGTTCGCCACCGCAATCTCTCGACCAAGATGCCTGAGGCAATCGCCCGTTACGAGGCAGCGCAGGCGCGTCAGAAGAGCTGAGCGTCAAAAAGCAGCGTTGAAAGAAGTTTTTTAATCGGTGCGGGCAGCGGGCCGCCCGTAAGACGACTTGCCGGCACGGCAAAAGCCTTCGGCGGCAGCTCGCTTACCTCGGCTCTGTGCACCGCCAAGGTAAGCGTCACGTGCGACATCACGTGTTCGATGCGCGCCACTTCGACGCCCCGAGGATGAGCTGTTTCCGGCAGTGTCCACAAGCCCTTCCAGTGCCCCATTCCCTTTTGGACCTCATCGCGGAGCACGAGCCACACCCAGGGCTCTTCCTCCTTGATCTCGACGCACAGCAAAGCGTGGACAAGCGCCGTCCTCCTGGGCTTGGCCGGAGCCTTCACAGGGTAGTCCAATGGATTGCCCTGTCTCGATGCTTTGCAAAACTCCCCGACGGGACACTGCTCGCACTTGGGCGTGGTCCGGGTGCAGAGCATCGCTCCCAAATCCATCATGGCCTGGTTGTAGCAGCCCGGATCCGTACGGCTTACTAGCGCCTCGGCCCGCTGCTGCAGCAACTTCGCCGTTTTCGACTGATTGATCGGAGCGGACAAAGCAAAAATGCGCGCCAGAACTCGCTTGACGTTGCCGTCGCAGACGGCCGCCACTTCCCCGTTGCAGAAGCTGGCAAGCGCCGCAGCCGTACTCGAGCCCACGCCGGGCAACTTTTCCCATGCGGCCCTAGTCTGCGGGAAACGGTCTGCGACAGCAATCTCTTTGGCGGCCTTATGCAGATTGCGCGCTCGGCTGTAGTAACCCAGTCCGGCCCACAGGCGCATGACATCTTCTTCCGAAGCCTCGGCCAGATCGTCAACAGTAGGAAAGGCCTGCAGAAAACGGGCAAAGTAGTCCCTGACGACCGATACCTGCGTCTGCTGAAGCATGATTTCGCTCAGCCATCGACGGTATGGGTCGCTCGTAAACCAAGGCAGATTTTGGCGGCCCTTTTCGCGCTGCCACGAGCAGAGCCTGCGGGCAAATTCTTCCGAATTCATGAAAAATTTCATTTTTTCTGGCATTTCGGGCAGAAATAGGTGCTTCTCTGTCCCAGCACGATGCGTCGAATCGGCGTGCCGCAGATGGGACACGGTTCGCCCTCCCGGTCGTAGACGCTCGTTTGCAGTGCAAACCATCCCGAAGCGCCGTCGGCACCGTGAAAGTCCCGCAAAGTGCTGCCGCCCGCTTCGATTGCCGAGGAAAGCACCTTGCGCACCGCTTCCAACAGACGGGCACATTGCGGCCTGCTCAGCCGGTCCGCCGGCTTAGTCGGATGTATGCGTGCATCAAACAACGCCTCGTCGGCGTAGATATTGCCGCAGCCGACGACGGCGCTCCCATCAAGCAACACCTGCTTGACGGAGCGATGCGTCTTTTTAAGGCTATTGAAAAACGAGCTCTCGGTAAGTGCCTCGTCAAAAGGCTCAGGCCCTAAGCGGCTTAACGGCGGCACGCCGCGCGGATCCGCATCCATCACCGTCATGGCTCCGAATCTTCTGGGATCACGGTAGCGCGCGACCGTATCGCCGAAAACCAAATCGACGTGTTCGTGCTTCTGCACTTCGGGCCAAGGCCGATCGTAGACGCGCCAGGAACCGCTCATACCCATGTGAGAAGCCAGCCAGGTGCGCGCACCCTGATCGTTTTCAAACACCCAAATCAGCACCTTGGCGCGGCGCTCAAGGCTTACCAGCCGCAGCCCCTCAATGTTGGGCAGGCAATCCAGGGAGCCTCGCAGGGCGCCCACACGCGCAACGACTTCGGTGACCGTTTTGCCTACCAAATGCGGTGCGAGACCGCGCCGCGTCACTTCCACTTCGGGCAATTCGGGCATAACAATCCAACAACGTAGCAACTCAGTTGGCGGTATTGTACGCAAGCACTAGCAAGCTTCTCCTCCTTCCGACGGAAGATTTTTAATCCCGTGCGTGAGAAAATTCCGGTTTGCCCCTCCTCATTCATGCCCCTCTCGCGAATACCATGCCAGATAACAAAACCGCAGCCCCGAGCAATCCCTACAAAGCCCTCCTTGAAACCTGTGTGGCGGGCGGCGTCTCGCGCGCAAACCAAAGCTTCCTGCAAACACTGCTCATGACGTTTCTTGCAGGAGCTTATATTGCCTTGGGCGGCTTTTTGGCTGTGCGCTGTGGTCTGGGTCTGTCATGGGATCAATGGGGATCCATGGGCAAGTTCGTGTTTGCCGCGGTCTTCCCACTAGGGCTGATTCTCACCGTCATCTGCGGCGCCGACCTTTTCACCGGCAACGCCATGACGCTCACGAGCGCGCGCTGGAATAACCGCGTCGACTGGCTCGCTGTCCTGCGAAGCTGGACCTTTGCCTGGCTCGGCAACTTCATCGGGGCACTCTTTGTGGCTTATTTCCTGGTCTGGGCCACAGGCATCATCTTTGAAAAGGTCCCTTCAGCTGCGGGTGCAGCTATGCCCTGGGCCGAAGGGCTTGTGAAACTAGCCAACGGCAAAACGTCACTGTCCTTCGGCGAAGCATTCTGGCGCGGCGTGGGCTGCAACTGGCTCGTGTGTTTGGCCGTTTATTTGAGCTACGCTGCAAAAGACATTGCCGGAAAAATTCTCGCGCTGTGGTTCCCCACGATGGCCTTCGTTGCGATGGGCATGGAACACTGCATCGCCAACATGTTCTTCATTCCGGCGGCAATTTTTGCGGGCACCGACCCCCGCTATGTGGAACTCGTCAACTCCGGAGCTGCCGTGCCGCTTACCGCCGACTGGTCGAAATTCTTTATTGACAATCTGCCTGCCGTCACGCTCGGAAACATCGTCGGCGGCGCCGTTTTGGTAGCCGTCATCTACTGCGTGATTCACGGTAAGGTACGGAATTCTTAAGGTTTTTTAACGCATTGGCACTCAATTTAGCGTATGATTGCGCCAACTATAAAACCGTCACTGAGTTAACAAGACAACTTGCGGAGTGACGTTAAACCAGAACCGCTAAAGCGTCTGTCGCAAAATGATCTGCCGGACATCGGCTTGAATTCGAGTGTTTGCGTAGGGCGCTTTCCAACTTCTACTGCAAATATTCAAAAAGGATTCAAGAGATGTCCGATTCTTATCTTTTCACCTCTGAGTCGGTGAGCGAAGGCCATCCGGATAAAGTCGCCGACCAGATTTCCGACGCCGTTCTCGATGCGTGTCTGGCTCAGGATCCGATGAGCCGTGTGGCCGCCGAGACGCTCTGCAATACCGGTCTCGTCGTTCTGGCCGGTGAAATCACCACCAACGCTACGGTTGACTACATCGGGCTCACGCGCGAAGTTTTGAAGCGCATCGGCTACGACAACACCGAATACGGCATTGACCACAAGGGTTGCTCCGTGCTCGTGGGCTATGACAAGCAGTCCAACGATATCGCTCAGGGCGTGGACGCCAAGAACGCCGATCCGCTCACGATCGGTGCCGGCGACCAGGGCCTGATGTTCGGCTACGCCTGTGACGAAACCGCCACGCTGATGCCCGCAGCCATTTACTACGCTCACCAGCTGATGCTGCGCCAGAGCAAACTGCGCCGCGACGGCACAATGCCCTATCTTCGTCCCGACGCCAAGAGCCAGGTGACGCTGCGCTACGAAAATGGTCGCCCGGTGGCTGCCGACACAATCGTGCTCTCGACCCAGCACTCGCCCGAATGGAGCGACGGCATGAGCATGAAGCCCGAATTCATCGAAGCCGTGATCGAAAACATCATTCGTCCGGTGATGCCTGCCGAATGGCTCAAGACCACGAAGTTTCTCGTCAACCCGACCGGCCGCTTCGTGGTCGGTGGCCCGCAGGGCGACTGCGGTCTGACCGGCCGCAAGATCATCGTCGACACCTACGGCGGCAGCTGCCCGCACGGCGGCGGTGCCTTCTCCGGTAAGGATCCGACCAAGGTTGACCGTTCGGCCGCCTACGCCTGCCGTTACGTTGCCAAGAACATCGTGGCCGCAGGGCTGGCCAGCCGCTGCCAGGTTCAGGTCGCCTACGCCATCGGCGTGGCCGAACCGATGAACATCACCGTTCGCACGATGGGCACGGGCAAGGTTTCCGACGATGCTCTGTCGGAAGCCGTGCGCAAGGTCTTCGATCTGCGTCCGGGTGGCATCCTGCAGATGCTCGACCTGCGTCGTCCGATCTACTCCAAGACCGCCGCTTACGGTCACTTCGGCCGCGAAGAGCCGGAATTCACGTGGGAAAAGACCGACAAGGCCGACATCCTCAAGGGCATGTTCAGCTAATCGGGAATTGTTTTCCGTCCGGCCGTCGCCTCTGCGACGGCCCTACAGCCGCCTGCAGGCCTCGCCGCAGGCGGTTTGCCTTTTTGAGTGTCGTCTGACGGCAATACCTCAAAACTTGTGCACATATTCTTTCGCACTCCCTCAATAGCCGCTCCGGCTACCCATACACTGCTCTGACTGTGTCAACAATTACGTATGAGGGACCTTTCATGAGCGGTCATTCACTTTCCACCATCTGCGTTCAGGGCGGCTGGCGTCCGAAAAACGGCGACCCCCGTCAGCTTCCGATCGTTCAAAGCACCACCTTCAAGTACGACTCGGGCGAACTGATGGCCAAACTCTTTGACCTCGAGGCAAGCGGCTACTTTTACTCTCGCCTGCAAAACCCGACCTGCGACTCGGTGGCAGCCAAAATCGCGGCGCTTGAAGGCGGCACCGCCGCCATGCTCACCTCTTCAGGTCAGGCCGCCAACTTTTTTGCCGTTTTCAATATCGCCAACGCGGGTGATCATGTGATTGCACTTTCCACCATTTACGGCGGCACCTATAACCTCTTTGCAGTCACGATGAAGAAGATGGGCATTGAGTTCACTTTTCTGTCGCCCGACTGCAGCACCGAAGAACTCGAAGCCGCCTTTCGTCCCAACACCAAGGCGCTCTTTGGCGAAACCATCGCCAATCCCGCTCTCAACGTCCTTGACATCGAGCGTTTCGCGAAAGCGGCTCACGCCCACGGCGTGCCGCTCATTGTCGACAACACGTTTGCCACACCCGTGAACTGCCGCCCGTTCGAATGGGGCGCAGACATCGTGACGCACTCCACCACCAAATACATGGACGGGCACGGCTGTGCGGTGGGCGGCTGCATCGTGGATTCGGGCAACTTCGACTGGACGGTACACGCCGAGAAATTTCCCGGACTCACCACGCCCGACGAAAGCTATCACGGACTCGTGTACACCGAACGATTCGGTCTGTCGGGCGCCTACATCACCAAAGCTACAGCACAGCTCATGCGAGACCTGGGCAGTGCGCAGTCTCCCCAGAGTGCTTACCTTCTTAATCTCGGGCTCGAAAGCCTGCATCTGAGAATGGCGCAGCACTGTGCCAACGCTCTTGCTCTCGCGCAATTCCTACAAAAGCACCCCGCCGTCAGCTGGGTTCGGTATCCGGGATTGGAAGGCGACCCGGAATACGATCGCGCACGCAAGTATCTGTCCCACGGCAGCTGCGGCGTGATCAGCTTCGGCCTCAAGGCGGGGCGGCAGGCCGCCCAGGACTTCATGCAAAAGCTCACCATCGCCGCCATCGAAACGCATGTTGCCGATGCGCGCAGCTGCTGCCTGCACCCGGCAAGCACCACGCATCGTCAGCTAAGCGACGAGGAGCTTGTCGCCTGCGGCATCGCCCCCGAGCTGGTACGTCTATCCTGCGGCATCGAATCGGCCGAGGACTTGATTGCCGACGTTGCCCAGGCGCTTGATGCGATTGCGGCATAGGAGGTTGAGCCATGCCCATCAAGATACCCAACACGCTGCCCGCCGTTGAAGTTCTCAACCGGGAAAACATCTTCATCATGCGCGAAGCGCGCGCGCAAACCCAGGACATCCGTCCGCTGCGAATTGCTCTTGTGAATCTCATGCCCGACAAGATCACAACGGAGACGCAATTTGCGCGGCTTCTGAGCAATACGCCGTTGCAAATCGAGCTTGAGCTCATTCACATGAGTTCGCACGTCTCGAAAAACACCGCGCACAGCCACCTCAAGAGCTTTTACCGCACCTTTGCAGATGTGCGTGATCAAAAATTCGACGGCATGGTGATCACGGGAGCGCCCGTCGAACGCATGGCCTTTGAGGACATCGACTATTGGTCCGAACTCACGGAGCTGATGGATTGGAGCAAAACGCACGTCTACAGCACGTTGCACATCTGCTGGGCCGCGCAGGCAGGCCTCTATCATCATTTCGGCATTCGCAAGGTTCTGCTTGAACAGAAACTCTCGGGCGTGTTCGCCCACGAAGTGGTACGTAAAAGCAATATGCTCTTTCGCGGCTGCGACGACTTGTTTTTCTTGCCGCACTCGCGTCACACGACCATCGACGAAAAGGCGGTTCGCTCCGATTCGCGACTCAAGGTGCTCGCACAGTCCGACAAAGCCGGCATTTTTGCCGTTGCCACCGACAAAGGCCGTCAGATTTTCTTTACGGGACACGCTGAATACGATCTCGAAACGCTCGACGCTGAATATCGCCGCGACATCAAGGCGGGACTTCCCGTACCGGTCCCCGAAAACTACTATGTCAACAACGATCCGACCGCCGGTCCGCGCATGACATGGAGAGCGCACGCTCACCTGATCTTTGCCAACTGGCTTAACTACTTCGTGTATCAGGAAACGCCGTACGATCTGCAGGAGATCGGCTAGAGCCCAATCACAAGCCGATCAGACGCTGCGGATGGGTGTAGATGTTGGCGCGCTTGTCGCGGCAAAACGCCGCCAAAGTGAGATTGCAGCGTTGCGCCACTTCAACGGCCAAGGCCGTGGGCGCCGACACAGCAAAGAGAATTTCCACGCCGCAGGCGGCCGCCTTCTGCACCATTTCGTAGGAGGCGCGGGAACTCACAAAAAGCGCGCCGTCGAGTTCTTTCGTACGCGCTCGGCAGCCAAGAAGCTTATCGAGCGCCACATGCCGGCCGACATCTTCGCGTCCGAACGCGACCGTACCGTCGTGTCGCAACCAGACAGCCGCGTGCGTGCCGCCCGTGAGACTTCGGAGCTCTTCGGTCTGAGCGATACCGGCCAGACCCGCGCCGTAGTGCTTTAAATCAAAGCGCTGTGTAAAGGAAAGCGCCTTGAGCGGGCGCATGACCCCCTCGAGACTTTCGGTGCCGCAGATGCCGCAGCCGGTGCGGCCGGCCATCGTACGGCGATGTTCCTTGAGCTTCCAAAATGATTCCGACGAAACCGTCAGATGAACTTCGTAGCCGCGCCCGCAGCCGGGCTGCACTTCGATGTCGTAGACATCGGAAACGTCCTGCACAATGCCTTCGGCCAATGAAAAACCGAGCGCAAAGTCTTCGAGATGCTGCGGCGTGACCATCATCACCGTGTGCGAAATGCCGTTGTAGACGAGCGCCGCAGGCACTTCGTCAATGACGAAGTCCGACTTGCGCGAGCCGTCCAAATTGAGAACACTCACCGCCTGCGCGCCTGTCGGTGCGGTCAGCTTTTCGCCATCAGCAGGAAGCTGCATGTCGTTCATGGGTCGACTCCGCGCTTTTTAGGCGTTACCGGCCTTCGAGGCATCTTTCTGAGCCTGCCCGCGCGTTTGTGCGTAGGCAACCATCAGCTCGGCACAGCGCCAAGATTCGAAATCCGGATCAAAGTCTTCGCTTTCGGCACCGAACACCGTGGCCACGGTCGAGTCGCAAGCGCTGCAAACATGCAAGCGGTGCTTGTCGTCGCCTTCGAGATGCACGTACTGCAATTCGGACGTCGCTTCATCGCCGCACACCGCACAGCGGATACGTTCAAACTGCCAGTCCGCACCGCAGCAGGCACAGTACAGACGCTTGACGTTGCCGCGGTTTTGCGTGGCGCCGACCGCCGCCATAGAAGCACGCGTACCGCAGACCGGGCAAGTAATGCTGCGCTTGAAGTGCACCGTATCGGGCACCATGCGGTCAAAGGCACGGCTGGCCTCAGTCGCGGCATCGTCAAGAAAAACGCGCATGGCAAAAGCCGTGACGGGCACGAAATAGAGTTCGGCAAGCGTCAGATCCATGCCGGCCTCTTCAATGCGATCCCACAATGCGTCGGGGTACTTGGCAAGAGCGTCAAGCGTGTCCTGTGTAAAAAACGCTTCCGGCTCGGGAATGTTGAGGCACGGATCGCCCGAGGGAATACTTTCGTCTGCCACCGCACGAATCGCAGCAAAGACGCGCAAAAACTCTTCCCGCGGAACGTGAATGAAGCGGCTTGCAAAGAGTGGCTTTTTGCCGTGCAGCGCGTCTTGCATTTCTTCGGGCGTCCACTCCACCTCCGGCACCGTCACCTCGGTTTTCAGGCGCGCGGCTTCGTGCAGCATCGCCAAAAACTGGTCTTCGGCGGGATTGATGTTGTATTTGGCAAACAAACGATCGAGTTTTTTCAAGCTAAGCATGGTGTTTCGGTCGTCGCCGACCGCAGTGCATCTCTAGAAAAAAGTGCGTGGGCGCTGCGACACGCTCACGCACAGTCTTGTGGCGGATTATGCGGCAAAAACGATGGTTTTGCGCTTACTTTCCGCCTTTTTTGTCGGGCTCTTCGGTGACATTCTTGCCGAGCGCAAGCTCTTCATTGGCCCAATAGCCCCAGTGATAGGCGGCGTCGGACTCGGAAACCTTGCCATCGCCGAACATCAGACGGATCGTGCCGCGATAGGGCTGGAAGATACCCGCGCCGAGGTAAATGTGTGCGATGCCCACGAACACCGTCAGGAAAAAGAAGATGTCGTGCACAAGTTTGGCAACGAGAACCGTTTCGGGTGCAAAGTCAACCTTGCCGGAGCCGTCGGGCAAGAGTCCCGTGTTAAGCCACAAGATCATGCCGGAGACGGCCATGAAGACACCGAAGATCACAAGCGCGCCGTCAGCCAGACGCTGCGCTGACTTCACGTGGTGCTGCGGCGGCATATGCACTTTGGAAGGTGCAAAGAGGTACAGCGGGAACTTCACGGCCCAGGCCACGTCGTCCTTGTCCCACTTGCCGAAGATGTCTTCCTTGAAAAGATGCACGAAACCCTTGGGGCTCTTGAGAATGGCAAAGAGCGGCACCAGGATGAAGGGTACGGCAAGCACACGGTGCAACATGCGCATGGCGTACGTGAAGTCGCCGCCCATGATGCCGCCGCCGAGCGAGGGCACGAACACAAACAAACCGGTGAACGCAAGCAGGATACAGGCGATCGCAGCCACCCCGTGCGTGACACGAGTCAAAAGCGAATGACGCTGAATGTAGCGGGTCATGTTCTTTACTCCTAGTGGGATCTATTGAGAGTCGCGCTTGAGAGCCGCCACTTCGCGATCGGCTTTTTCGCGCTGCTCCGGCGTCCAGTGCTTCTTGGCTTCTTCGATCGTCATTTCTTCTCGACGATAGCCGCGTGCGGCAACCAGAGAAACAGCCAGACCGGCGACCACCGCGGCGGTACCCACGGCCGTGACCGTGCGCATTGCCGTTCCCATGGTGATCACGTCTTTCTTCACGGGGTTGGTCGGCAAGCCGTAGGCTTCATGCCCGTGCTTGCAGACGGTAAGGGTGTGCAGACCGCCCATTTCGTTGACACCGTAGAGTTCGGCCTTTTCAAAACCCTTCTTCTTGAGGAATTCGACACGCTTGAGACCCTTTTCGATCATTTCCTCGCGCGGTCCGAAGCAAAGCGCCTCGGGCTGGCAGGTCTTGACGCAAGCCGGGATGCCGCCCTCTTCGAGACGATCCAGACACAGCGTGCACTTGTCGATGCGCTTGTCCGTCGGACGAAAACGCGGCACGTCAAAGGGACAAGCCGACTGGCAATAAGTGCAGCCGTTGCACTTGTCGGTATCAAACGCCACCACGCCCTTGTCGGTCTTGTAGAGCGCGCCCGACGAGCAGATTTCCACACAAGCGGCGTCCGTGCAGTGGAAGCACGAGCGGCGGCCGATGGCGAAATTCAAGGGCTGAAACTTGTTGCCGGATTCATGTTCGGCAAACGTCATGATCAGACGCGTGTCGCCGTTCAAATCCGCAGGCGACTGGTAGCTGCCGGTAAACGGAACCGAGTTGAGTCCCGTGGGAGCGGGCAGTCCGTTCCATTGCTTGCAGGCCACCTGACAACCCTTGCAGCCCGTGCAGTGCGAAGCGTCAAACAAGATGGCGACTTCTTTACTCTTAGCCATTATTTTCTCCTTGTCTCACGGGTCAGGCGACGGGTTCCAGATTCACCAGGAACGCCTTGTATTCCGGAATCCACGAATTCGGATCGCCGACGTTGGGGGTAAGGTCGTTGACATTGTCACCGGTAGCAAACTTCGTCGCCCACGAGAAGTGGTGCGGCATGCCCACAACGTGCGTCACCTTGCCATCGATCATCATCGGCTTCATGCGCTTGGTTACCATGGCAGCAACCTTCACGTCGCCACGGTTGTTCCATACGCGTACCATCTGACCGTTCTGGATACCCTTTTCCTTGGCGAGCTCTTCGCTGATTTCGATGAAGTTGCACGGAATCAGTTCATTGAGCCACGGGATATTTCTCGTCTGCGTGCCGCTCTGCCAGTGTTCGACCACAGAGTAGGTCGTCACCACGTACGGATAATCCTTGGCATTGCCTCGCTTGACGGAGGGATCTTTGGTAAAGAGCGCGCACGGGTTGCCTCCCGCGCCGTTGAGAAGATTCTTCACCGGCGTTTCATGCGGTTCGAAATGTTCAGGCAACGGACCGTCTCCCATCGGATAGGCAAAGAGTCGGGCCTGCTGTTCCCACGTCATGAAGAACGCGTTGCGATCGGGCGGAGCGGCTGTCACGAAGTCACCCACGTCGTTTTGCAACCACTTGCCGTCCTTCCATTCGACGAGCACGCGATCGGGATTCCACGGTTTGCCGTTTTCGTCGGCCGAAGCGCGGTTGTAGAGAATGCGGCGGTTGGCGGGCCACGCAAACGACCACTGCGGGAAGAGACCGAGCCCTGTCGGATCGTCCTTGCTGCGGCGCGTCATCGGCTGCTTCATCGGATCCATCTTGGTGGCTTCATTGTTGTAGTAGCCCGAGAAAATCCAGATGCCGCAGGCGGTGCTGCCATCGGCCTGAAGCGAACCGTAGCTCGGAATCAGCTTGCGAGTCTTGACGTCGTAGCCGTTCATCGCCCAGCACAGCGCACGGATGTCTGGCTTGCCGTCGATCGTGTAATCCATGTTGGTCTTGAGGATCTGATCGGGGCAGGCTCCGCCTTCCTTTTCATACAGCGCACGGATTTCGCGCCACAGCAGCAACAGCTGATCGAAGTCAGGCTTGGCCTCTCCGGGCGGCTCGACGGATTTCTCTCGCCACTGGATCCAGCGGCCGGAGTTGTTGATCGAACCCGTCTTTTCATAGATCAGCGCAGCGGGCAGGAAATAGCACTCGGTCTTCACTTCTTCAGGCTTCATGTCGGGAGCGCGCCAGAAATCAGCCGTTTCCGTAAAGAACCAGTCGGTCACCACAAGCCAGTCGAGCTTGGCCATGGAATTGCGGGCGTGCTTGGCGTTGGGCGTGGAGTGCGCCGGATTCATGCCCCAGCAGAAGTAGCCCTTGATTCTCTCGTCGCGCATCTGATTGAACGTCATGATGGTCGAGTAGTGCGCATAGTCATAGCGCGGGCTGATCTTGGGCAGCAGGTCGTAGCAATAGTCGTTTTCGACCGTTGCATTGTCGCCGAACCATTCCTTTAAGGCCGAGACCCAGAACTTGGGCTTGTTGCTGTAGTAACCGGCGGCATACGTTTCCACCGACAGGTAGTCGGCAAGCGTCGGGTGGCTCTTGCCCGTAGGCCAGGAGAGGTAACCCGGAGCCTGATGCACGGAAGCACCCACGTCGGTTGAGCCCTGCACGTTGGGTTCGCCGCGCAGCGCATTGATGCCGCCGCCGGCGATGCCGACGTTGCCCAACAAAAGCTGCACGACACACATGATGCGGCAGTTCTGAGAGCCGTAGGTGTGCTGCGTCTGGCCAAGAGCGTAAAGAATCGAACCGGCCTTGTCAGGACGGCCCGTTGCGGCATAGGTCTGCCAGATCTTAAGAAGCACGTCATGGTCCATGCCAGTGATGCGTTCGACCATTTCGGGCGTATAGCGGGCGTAGTGAGCCTTCATGACGTTCAAAACGCAGCGCGGATCCTGCAGCGTTTCATCGCGCTTGAGCACCTTGAGAGCCGGCGTCTTGAATTTCGGCGTACCCGGCTTATTGACCCAAGCAAAGGCCGTGCCTTCGGCCGTGTTCCACAGCTGCTTCTTGTCAGAGTCGTAACCCCAGGATTCGTTGTCGTACTTTTGCTTCACCGGATCCCAGCCCGAGAAGAGACCCGTATCGGGATCGAACTTGTAGTCGTCGCGAAGCAGGCAGGCAGCGTTCGTGTAGCTGAGGATATAGTCCTTGTGATAGAGCTCGTTTTGCAGGATGTAGTTGATCATCCCGCCGAAAAACGCAATGTCGGTGCCCGGACGCAACCGACCGTAGATGTCGGCCTGGGCCGCCGAACGAGAATAACGCGGATCGACCACGATCCAGGTGGCACCGCGGTCCTGTGCGCGTTCCACCCAACGCGAACTCAGCGGGTGGTTTTCGACATTGTTGGAGCCGATCGTCAGAATGACGTCGGAGTTGGCGAAATCGCACCAGTGGCTCGTCATGGAACCGCGGCCGAAACTCGGAGCGAGGCCCGCAACGGTCGAGGAGTGACACACGCGCGTCTGGTTGTCAATCGCAACGATGCCGAGCGAACGGGCGAACTTCTGAACGAGCCAACCTTCCTCGTTGTTGAGCTGGGCAGCACCCAGACTTGCGATGCCGTCGCAGCGGTTGACCGTCACGCCGTCTTCGGTTTCCACGAAGCTCGCATCACGAGTCTTTTTAACATGACGAGCGATTTCCTTAGCAGCCTGATCCCACGAAATGCGTTCCCACTTCGTCGAGCCAGGACGGCGCACCATAGGATAGATCACGCGGTCGGGATGAGCAGACACCGTACGGTCGGGATTGACGATATTGCGAAGGCCCCACATGGCGGCGCCCTTCGGGCACAGACCGCCGAGGTTGACCGGATGATCCGGATCGCCTTCGAGATTGATGAGTTCGCCGTTGCGCGACGAGCAAATCGTGCCGCAGCCGCCGGAGCAGTAGCAGCAGATGTTCGTGACTTCCTTGACGCTTTCAAGCTTGTAAGGCTTTTTCAGACAGTCGGCTTCGGCTCGTGCTGAGCCGGAAGCAAAGGCGACAGCGCTGCCGCTTCCAGCAGCCAGAAGAGATCGCTTGAAAAAACTTCTGCGGGATAGTTCCATTGGGTTCTCCTAGTCTCGGTCTGCTGTCTGCGAACTGCCCCGAATCGTTGCTCTCGTCAATGCGCAACGCTGGGCGCACGTGCTGAATCAGTCTCATGCAGCAGATGGCCGAAAATTTATGACCCGAGCTGATTGTCTTTCTGCAAATTGCACGGGTTGCCCGTGAGTTTCTCGAACTCCGCCCATAGCGTCAATTCTCCGAAAGGCGAGCCAACTGATGCATTTTTCGTTATTACTTAAAGTAAATAACGATTGTTTTCTACCCTGCTCTACCTCTGTCGACTCCCGCGCTATGCCGCATTCATCAAGCTTCAGCGCCATTTCACCGAACAGTTCTTCTCGGAACTCGCCCACCGTTGGTAGTAGTTCTTTGCGGTACGTTTTCCCTCTCAACGGATAGGATCTCAACGTTGCGTAAGCCTGCAGAACTACTTCGAATGCGTTTGCAAAAGCGGCCTATTTGACCAGCAGGCCAAGCTTGAATTCCTGCCGCGCGGTAAACTTCGCACCTGTTGTTTCTTTCGCGGCCGGACTTCCCCGTGTCCGCATTACTTTCAATAGGATTGAAAACTCTCATGCGAGTCTTAACCGGCATCAACACCACGGGCACGCTTCACCTCGGAAACTACTGCGGTGCCATACGCCCCTGCGTGCAGGCTTCCAAACGCGACGACGTGGAAAGCTTCTTTTTCATGGCCGACTTGCATGCGCTCATCAAATGTCACGATCCCGACCGCATTGAAAAGAGCCGCATGCAGATTGCGGCAAGCTGGCTTGCCTGCGGCCTCGACCCCGAACGCGTGACGTTCTACCGTCAAAGCGACATCCCCGAAATTCCGCTGCTCAATTGGATGTTGAACTGCGTGTGCTCCAAGGGGCTCATGAACCGTGCGCACGCCTACAAGGCTTTCCTGGAAGCCAATCAGGACGCGGGCGAAGACCCCGACGCCGGCGTGTCCATGGGTCTTTTCTGCTACCCGGTTCTGATGGCCGCCGACATTCTGATGTTCAACGCCGACCGCGTCCCAGTGGGACGCGATCAGATTCAACACCTGGAAATGGCCCGCGATATGGCCACGCGCTTTAACAACATGTACGGCCGAGGCAAGGAATTCTTCGTGCTGCCCTTCGAGCAGATCGATGAAAACGTCGAAATTCTCCCGGGCCTCGACGGCCGCAAGATGAGTAAGAGCTACAACAACGTCATTCCGCTCTTTGATGGCGGCGAAAAGGCGCTGCGCGAAGCGATCGGCCGCATCGTCACCGACAGCAAGCTGCCCGGCGAACCCAAGGATCCGCAAAGCACGTCGCTCACGCGCATCTACGAAGCCTTTGCCACGCGCGAAGAGTACGACGCTTTCTGTCAGGAACTGCGCGACGGTCTGGGCTGGGGCGAAGCCAAGAAAAAGCTCATCGACAAGATCAACGGCGAAATCGGTCCGATGCGCGAAAAGTACGAGTACTACGTTTCGCACCCGGCCGAACTCGAAGCCATTTTGCTGGCGGGCGCTGCCAAGGCTCGCAAGATTGCCTCGCCCTTTATCGAAGAGCTTCGCCACGCCGTGGGGCTTCGCAGCTTCACGATGTTGCGCAACGAAGAAGCCAAGGCCGAAGTGAAAACCACCGCCAAACCGCTCGGCGTGGTCAAACAATACCGCGAAACCGACGGTCTCTTTTACTTCAAGCTCACTGAAGGCGCCGAAACGCTTCTGACCTCCGTCGGCTTTGAGAGCGGTCGCGACGCCGGCATGGCCGTGGGCAAACTCAAGGCTCAGGGACTCGCCGACACCAACAACGTTGTGTTGTCTGCCGGCGTGACGATCGAACAGGTCAATGCCGTTCTGTCTGCCATGCGAGCGGCCGATGAGGAAAAGAAAAAGGCCAAGGCAGCCAAGAAGTAAGACATTCAGGCAAAAAAGATCCTGCCCCTTGCTGCTGCAAGCCCCGGCAGGATCACGACCCAGGGAAAAACTTGTTTCCCGCAGTCTGCAGGGCACTCCGTCGGAGTGCCCTTTTACTTACCTCATTCAGCGACGGCAACCATCACGGACGAAGCCTTGATCACGGCGTAAGCTTCGCCGCCGACTTTAAGGCCCAGGCTCTGAGCAGAAGCCGTGGTGATCGAGGAAACGATCTTTTCCTTGGCTTCGGTTTCAATCGTCACTTCGGTGGTCACAGGACCTTCCTTGATGGCGATGATGGTGCCCTTGAGGCAGTTGCGAGCGGAAATTTTCATGATGTAACTCCTTAAAAAAATCAAGTTGAAAATTTCCCAGCGAAGTTATATCGCATGTTTCTCCGTCCTGACCGTCAGGATTGCATCATGCAGAAGCGTTATACCTTAAATGAATAACGAATGCAATACGCCGTCAGACGGAGTTTGTATCGCAATGCTCAATTGCGTTTGACGATAGGCGCCGCATCCCTCAGTTTGAGCACGCAGTGGTACACCACCAAAAGCGCCAGCACAATAAGCGCTGCGGCCACGACAAACTGCAAACCATGAATCATCCAAACAAACGTGCCGTCCATCCAGGCACCGATGATGCGAATCACTGCCTGAACAAGTGCGGTCATCGTCACGGCAAACATGATGGTCATGGGAGCGTAGAGCATCCAGCCCTTGCGCCCGGTGGACTTCAGGAACACCGCCAAACCCGTGAGCACCAAAGCCGAGAGCAGCTGGTTGGCAGAACCGAAGAGCGGCCAAACACTCATGTAACCGGCGATGCAAAGCGCGTAACCGGCCAAAAGTGTGAGGCACGTCGAAAATACCGTGTTCGTAAAAAGCTTCTGTACGGCCGTCTTTTCCTTGCCGGGTTCAGGCATGAAAAGTTCCTGCAGTGACATACGGCCGATGCGAGCCACAGCGTCCACCGAGGTGAGCGCCAAAGCCGAGACGCACATCGTGAGAATGCAAGCCGCGATCTGATGCGGCACGCCGAAGATTTCGGTCAGAAAAGCCGCCACAGACCCCGAGAAAGTCTGAAAAGGCGTACCCGACGGCAAAACGCCGTTCGAAGCCGCAGCGCAGACCACGATAAGCGAAACGACACCCAGCACCACCTCTACACACATAGAGCCGTAGCCGACCAGACGCATGTCTTTTTCACTCGAAATCATCTTGGAGCTGGTACCGGAACTCACCAGCGAGTGAAAGCCCGAAACGGCGCCGCAGGCAATTGTCACGAAAAGAATCGGGAAAAGATCAAGCCCTTTGACGGTGAATCCGGCAAAAGCAGGCATGTTGAGCGTCGGATTCTGAATGCATACGCCGATTACGGCCGCGATAATCATGCCGATCAGAAGAAACATCGACAGATAGTCACGCGGTTGCTTCAAAAGCCACATCGGCATGACGGAAGCGGCAAAGAGGTAGGCAAACACCACGTAGCGCCACGTCACGGCGTCGGCGTAGACCGGGAAATAGATGCCCGCCGTCACCATGACGACCATGAGCACGATGCCCACGCCAAGCTGCACACCGGAGCTCGGCTTACAGTACTTGAGATACAGCCCGAAGCCGACAGCCACGAACATATAGAGCAACGAAATCGAGGCAGCAGCCGCATTGGGCATGATCTGCGAGCCGTCTTTGGCAAAACCGTTGAAGGTATTGGCCACCATGTCACAGAAAGCAGCGATCACCAAAAGCGTGAAGAGCCAGCAGAAAAGCAAGAAGAGCTGACGGCCCGTGCGGCCCACGTAGGATTCAATGATCATGCCGACGGACTTGCCGCCGTTTTTGACGGACGCGTAAAGCGCCGTGAAGTCCTGGACGGCCCCGAAGAAGATACCGCCGACAATCATCCACAGCAGCGCGGGCGCCCAGCCGAACATCGCCGCAATGATGGGACCGGTCACGGGACCGGCACCCGTAATTGACGTGAATTGGTGAGCAAACACCGTCCAGCGTGAAGCCGGCGAAAAGTCTTTGCCGTCGTTTTTCTCAACGGCCGGCGTCGGGCGGTTCGGATCAATGCCCCACGTCTTTTCAAGCCAGCGCGCGTATCCGAAATAACCTACGGCCAACGCCACGATGGCAATCATCATGATTCCGAGTCCGGTCATGATTTACTCCCTAAACTCTGTTGTTATTTTCTTTGACACCTTTTTTCTGAAAGTTCCGGCGCCAAGCGCTTATCTTACGCCGAACAAAGAATTACACTTTGTCGCATCGTTCATATTCTTCTGAGGTTTTTCCCATGGCTTTTCGCTCTCCTTCCTTCGATGCCGTTCAAGAAGTATCCATCGGCAACGTTGTTCTGGGTCGCGCTCCCGTCAAGATCATCTCAAGCGTCTGCGCCGCGACGGCCGAAGAAATGATTGAGCAGGCCAAGGCGATCGAAGCCTCCGGCGCAGACATCATCGAGTGGCGCGCCGACTACTTTGCTGATGGCACCTCGTGGCAGGAAGCTGTCGCCGCCATGAAAGCCGTCGTCACCAAACCCGTCATCTACACATTCCGCAGTCAATCCGAGGGCGGCGTGTGCACCGAACCGATGTCGAGTACAACCTGGCGAAAAAAGGTGTTGGCTGCTATTGATTCAAAACTGTTTGATGCTGTTGACATCGAATTCGATCGCGGTCGCGCTGAGTTTTTGGTTGAAGCGGCGCGCAAGGCCGGCATTGCCTCGGTCGTGAGCTGGCACAGCTTTGTGCCGGGTGAATACGATGAAGAATTGGGTTATTTCGGCAAGCTCGAACAGATGTCCTACACAGGAGCCGATGTGCTCAAGATCGTTGCCATGCCCGACAAAGGCATCGACATCGCCCGCTTTATCGAAGAAGTTTCTGTCATTCGCGCCGAGTTCAACGCCCCGCAGCCGCTTATTGCCATGTGCATGGGTAAGACCGGGGCCGTCACGCGCGTGGGTGCCGCCGCCTTCGGCTCCTGCGCCACCTTCGCAAGCGTTGTGAAGTCGTCGGCTCCGGGCCAGCTTGATGTGGAAACCACCCGCAAGCTCCTTGATCTGTTTGCTGAAGACAGCGCCGAGTAAGTTTGCTGCCGGCTTTTGATTTGTGCAAAGAGGCGCCCAAAAGTTACGGCGTCTCTTTGTCGTTCATTCCTATAATCTTTTGATTTGTTAGCGCATGCTTGGAAAGCACCAGCGCTGAAATTTATTTCGTTTTACTGATCCTGAAAATGAAGACCTACGATTTTGCATACGGCCGCGGCCGCAAAGAGTTTTCCATTGACGAAAGCCTTGTCATCAAGGAAGTCCGCACCGAAGAATTCACGCCGATGAGTGACATCAAGCAAGGCGTGCTTGATGCTATCTACAACCCGATCGGATGTGAACCTATCGACAAGATCATCAAGCCGGGCGATACGGTGGCCTTCATCTGCAACGATCCGACGCGCGTGGCAAACAGCTACGACTTCATGCCGGTGCTCGTCAATGAATTCAACAAGCTCGGCGTTAAGGACGAAGACATGCACATCGTCTTCTCCCTGGGCACGCACCGCGACATGACGCATGAGGAAATGGTCGAAGCCGTAGGCGAAGAAGTCTCCTCGCGTCTGAAAATGTACAACAGCACTGCCACCAAGGACGAAGACTTCGAATACTTCGGCACGACGAGCCGCGGCACTCCCGTGTGGATCAACAAGAATCTGTGCCACGTCGATCACGTCATTCTGACGGGTACCATCGTGCACCACTACTTCTCGGGCTACGGCGGCGGCCGCAAGGCCATTTTGCCGGGCTGCGCCGCCATGGAAACGGTGCGCGTCAATCACAGCTTCATGCTCGACAAGAATGCCGGACTCGGCCGCACCGTCGGCAATCCTTGCTATGAAGACCAGATGGAAGGCGTCGCGCTCTTTGCCAAGGGTCGTTCGCTGTTCCTCTTCAACGCCATTCTCAATGCCAAGCACGAATTCCTGCGCATGTTCGCGGGCGACTACATCGCCGCTCACAAGGAAGCCTGCAAATTCGTCGATGAAGTCTACGGGTGCGTGATCCCGAAGCTCGCCGACCTCGTAATCGCCTCCTGCGGCGGCTTCCCGAAGGACATCAACGTCTACCAGATGCAAAAGACGATGGACAACGCCATGTGCGCCGTTCGCGAAGGCGGCGTAGTGGTTCTTTTGGCCGACTGCGAGGAAGGCTCGGGTTCCAAGGTGCTCGAAGAGACCTTCCGCCGTCTGAAGACTCCGGAAGCCATCAAGGCCGAACTCGAAGCCAACTTCCGCATCGGCGCCAACAAAGCTTTTGCCATCACGCGCCCGATCTCGCACGCCCGTTACATCCTCGTGACGCGTCTCGATCGTCAGCTTGCCAAGGACATGCTCTTTACGGGCGCCGTCGACACCGTCGAGGAAGCGCTTGAAATCGCCAAGCAATATGTAGGTGACAAGCCTTCGATCATTCTGATGCCCGAAGGCAGCCTCACGGTGCCGCGCGTCGAGTAACACGGCCTCGCAGTTTATTGCCTGATCCTCTTTTTCGGCCCGTGCCGAGACTTCTCCAAAGTCCGCACGGGCTATTCTTTCGGAAAAGAAATTTCTCCGCCTTTGTGCCATGACAGAAAAGAGTACGCCCTGCATTCGATTCGACACCGATCGACCCAAGCGCATCGGCCTGCCCGAGGCAGTCTTTTGCGAAGGCAAGCCCCGCCGCGCGCTGCACACGCTGTTGCAGCGGTTTGCCCAAGAAAAGAACACTCCGATTCTCTTTACGCGCCTATCGCAAGACGTTTTCTATTCTTTTGAAGAGGAAATCACCCGCGCCTACGACTACGACGCGCTCAGCCGCACAGCGTGGAACGCTCGGATGCCGCAACGCCCCGAGGGCCGTGCTGCGATCGTTTCGGCGGGCACTGCCGACGGCGCCGTCGCGCGCGAAGTCTCGCGCACCCTAACCTATCTGGGCTGGACGTGCGAGCGATTCGAAGACTGCGGCGTAGCCGGCTTGTGGCGCATCCAAAGCGTAATCGACGAGATCAACAAGGCCGACGTAGTTGTGGTGGCTGCGGGGCTCGACGCTGCACTTGCCAGCGTCCTGGGCGGTTTGACGAGCCGTCCGCTCATTGCGGTTCCCACCTCCGTGGGGTACGGCGTTGCCGAGGGAGGTCACGCGGCCTTAAGCAGTATGCTCTCTTCCTGCGCTCCCGGCCTTGCCGTCATGAACATCGACAACGGCTACGGCGCAGCCTGCGCAGCCGCTCGCATTCTTAACGCCATTTATCCTCCGAAAAACTGACAATGCCTCTTAGCACTACTGTACTGAGCCGCCCCGTTCTGACGGTACGCGTACACGCCGGTCTGAACGCAGCCAGCCTTCTTGCCGGTCTTTTTACCGTTGGCGGCATAGGTCTTTTTTCAAGCGCCGACGAACTTCTGAAATTGCACTTTCCCAAAGCGCAGGCCTCACTTGAAGTCGAGCCCGTTTCCGTCAACGGCATCGGCGGCGTGACAGCGCGTTTCGAAACTCCTGCCGAAGGACATGTGCATCGCACTCCTGACGACATTCTTCATTACTACGCCTCGGCCTCGAACCTGTCGGAAGCCGCTTTCGAAGTCGCCCGCCGCATTTGGCACAACGTGGCCACAGCCGAAGCCCGCGTACACAACAGTCCGCTTGAATCGGTGCACTTTCACGAAGTGGGCCGAATGACCAATATTCTGGCGGTGGGCCTGATTGCCGAAATGTTCACGTCGATCAATCCGGCGGCTTTTGTAGCCTCTCCCTTGCCGCTAGCCGACGGTACGGTGCGTTGCGCGCACGGTGCCGTCCCCAATCCGGCACCTGCTACTTTAGCTCAGCTCGAAGGTGTAGCCGTACGTCCCTACAACGGTACGGGCGAAACGGTGACCCCCACCGGAGTGGCTATTCTCAAGGGACTCGGCACGCAATTCGGTCCCTGGCCCGAAATGTACGTCAAGCGACAGGTCACCGCCTTTGCTCCCGGAAAAACGTTTGAAGGAGCCAACGGTTTGGTGTTTGCTCTCGGGCAGCCGCTTTAACGCGCTTTCCGGCAACGACAAAAACGGCGCATTGACTTTGGGTCTTTGCGCCGTTTTTGCGTTGTCAGTTAACCGTCATCAGAACGGCAGCTTCACCGTCGGATCCACTGAGAGGATGAACGCGGCGAAACGCTCCTTGATACGCTCAAGCGCTTCAGGCGTGTCGCCTTCCACGCGAATCACCGCCACAGGAGTGGTGTTGGACGAACGGGCCAGAGCAAAGCCATCCTTGAATTCCACACGCAGACCATCGATCAGAATCACGTCTTCGGCGTCGTCAAACTTTGCTGCCTGACGCAGCTTTTCAATAAACGCCTTGTTTTCGCCTTCCTTGGAAAATTCGATATGCAGTTCGGGCGTGTTGACGGCCGTGGGCAGCGCATCGAGTACGGCCGAAGGATTGTCGCTGCGGCTGACGATTTCAAGCAGACGTGCAGCGGCATAGAGTCCATCGTCAAAACCTGGCCAACGGCCGTCGTTAAAGAACAAATGACCGCTCATTTCACCCGCAAACGGAGCTCCCGTTTCACGCAATCGAGCTTTCACAAGCGAATGACCCGTTGCGCTGATCGTAGGCACGCCGCCTCGTTCTCGAATCCAGGGCACCAGAGCGCGCGTGCACTTGACGTCATAAATGATCTGAGCGCCAGGATGGTGCTTGAGGATGTCTTCGGCAAAAAGCATCATCTGACGATCAGGATAGATGATATTGCCCGAGCGGGTCACGACGCCCAGACGGTCGGCATCGCCGTCAAAGGCAAGACCAAGCTCCGCGTCGCCGGCCTGCACTGCGCGAATCAGATCGTTGAGGTTGGCGGGCTTACTCGGATCGGGATGGTGGTGCGGGAAGTTGCCGTCGATTTCGAAATAAAGCGGCTCGATGTCCGCACCGAGTCCCTCAAAGAGGCGTGCGGCAAGCGGGCCTGCCACGCCGTTACCGCAGTCAACTGCAACCTTCATGCGGCGAGCAAGCTTCACGTTGCCGCAAATTTTTTCAAGATAGGCGGGCGTCACGTCGACCGTTTCGATCGTGCCCGGCACTTCGGCCTTGATCACGTCGCCGGCTTCTATGGCGTCGGCAATCGCGGCAATTTCATGTCCGAACAACGTCAGGCCGCCCAACATCATTTTCAGTCCGTTGTATTCCGACGGATTGTGCGAACCGGTCACAGCAACGCCGGAGCCGCAGCCGAAATGGTGCGTAGCGAAATAGAGCACCGGCGTGGGCTGCATGCCGATGTCCTTGACGTTGACGCCCGCAGACACGATACCCTGCATGAGAGCTGTCGACAGGGACGGTCCGGAAAGGCGACCGTCGCGGCCCACGCACATGGTTTGGATGCCCTTGCGAGCGGCCCAGGTGCCGAGCACTTCGCCGACGCCGCGCACAACGTCTTCGGTCAGCGTTTTTCCGACGATGCCGCGGATGTCGTAGGCCTTGAAGATAGAACGATCAAGCTGCATAGAAATTCTCTTTATGTGGATGTAACGGCTCACTCGCCGGTTCGGAGTTCCTTGCATTGTAGGCAGTTCTGCCTATGGATGGGCGCAAACTTGTTTCTCGGCGTTGCGCTTTGTGCAAGATTGCTTCCGTTCGTCGTTCATATTCGGCAACAGCGACAGGCTCAAGGCCGCGCAAAGAAAGCATAGAGGCATTAAAATATTGCCTCATTGTGTAATCAGAAGGCCGTGCTTTTTGTTGTGCGGCACGGCCCGACTCGGGCCGAAACAAAGAAAAACAGGAAACCGGAGCAATTATGCGTACCACATACAGTGGCTTGGTCGATGAAAAACTCATCGGCCAGACCGTCACCCTCTATGGGTGGGCTCATCGTCGTCGCGACCACGGCGGCGTGATTTTCATTGACTTGCGCGACCGTGAAGGCCTCGTGCAGGTGGTTTGCGATCCGGACCGTCCCGAAGTGTTCGCTACGGCCGACAAGGTGCGCAACGAGTTCTGCCTCGCCGTGGTCGGCGTTGTGCGTGCTCGCCCCGAAGGCACCAAGAACGAACACCTCATCTCGGGCGGCGTCGAAGTGCTTTGCCAGCAGCTCGAAATCCTCAATCCGTCGTTGCCGCCGCCCTTCCAGCTCGACGACGACACCGTGAGCGAATCGGCTCGCCTTACCTATCGCGTGCTCGATCTGCGTCGTCAGCAGATGCAGCGCAACCTCAAGCTGCGCTTCAAAGTGGCTCAGGCCTTCCGTCACTTCCTTGACGAAAACGGCTTCATCGACATCGAAACGCCGTTCCTCACAAAGTCCACGCCCGAAGGCGCCCGCGACTACCTCGTGCCTTCCCGCACGATGGACGGCCACTTCTTCGCTCTGCCGCAGTCGCCGCAGCTCTTCAAGCAACTTCTGATGATTGCCGGCTTCGACCGCTACTACCAGATCGTCAAGTGCTTCCGCGACGAAGACCTCCGCGCCGACCGTCAGCCCGAATTCACCCAGGTTGATATCGAAACGTCGTTCCTCAAGGAAGAAGAAATCCGCGAGATCATGGAAAACCTGATCCGCCGCGTCTTCAAGCAGGTTCTCGACGTTGATCTCGCTAAAGAAGGCGAACGCTTCCTCGTGATGCCCTACAAGCAGGCCATGGCCGACTACGGCTCCGACAAGCCCGACCTGCGCGTCAAGCTCAAGCTCGTCGAAGTCACCGACATTGTCGCCAACAGCGAATTCAAGGTCTTCACCTCCGTGAAGTCCATCCACAACGGCAAGGTTGTCGCTCTGCGCGTTCCGGGCGCCAGCGCCATGCCGCGCTCCGAAATCGATGGCTACACCGAGTACGTCAAGATCTACGGCGCCAAAGGTTTGGCCTACATCAAGATCAACGATGTCACGGCAGGCCGCGAAGGCATGCAGGGCCCCGTGGTGAAGAACCTCTCCGACGAAGTGGTCGCCAAGATCGTTGAAGTCACCGGCGCTCAGTCCGGCGATGTGATCTTCTTCGGCGCCGACAAGGCCAAGATCGTTTACGATAGCCTCGGCGCTCTGCGTCTGAAGATCGGTCACAGCGAATTCGGCAAGAAGAACGGTCTCTTTGAAGAAGGCTGGCGTCCGCTGTGGGTTGTTGACTTCCCGATGTTCGAATACTCCGAAGACGAAGACCGCTGGGTGGCCTGCCACCATCCGTTCACCTCGCCCAAGGACGAATGCGTGGATCTGCTCGAAACCGATCCCGAAAATTGCTTCGCCAAGGCCTACGACATGGTCTTGAACGGTTGGGAAATCGGCGGCGGTTCCGTCCGTATCCACCGCGCCGATGTCCAGAGCAAGGTCTTCAGTGCTCTGAAGATTGGTCCGGAAGAAGCCAAGCTCAAGTTCGGCTTCCTGCTTGACGCTCTGCAGTACGGTGCGCCTCCTCACGGCGGCATCGCCTTCGGTTTGGACCGTATCGTCACGATGATGGCGGGTGCCCCCTCCATTCGCGACGTGATCGCCTTCCCGAAGACGCAGCGCGCTCAGTGCCTGCTCACCGGTGCTCCGAGCCCGGTCGACGAAAAGCAGTTGCGCGAACTGCACATTCGTCTGCGCAACGAACCCAAGAAGGATTAATTTCCTGCGCGCGGGTGCATGAATCGCTTCGGTGACGCATGCACCTCAGACAGCCCGACAGAGCTTTCCTTTGCCGGGCTGTTTTTATGTGCAAACGGAAACAAAATCACGCGTTCGTACGCTGCGGCAGCCGTTATACTTTTGTTCGAACTAATCCTTAGCCGTTGATTTTTATTCCAACAAAATCAACGCCTTTCGAGAACAATGGCCCTCACAACGACAAAACAACGACGAGCCATCGGGGAGCGACTCGCCCAGGAGCGCCGCAGACTCAACTACACCGAGTTGCAGATTGCCCAGCTTCTCGGGGTCCAGCTGGAGGTGTACCTTCAGTACGAATCCGGAGAAGATGATCCCGGAATCTTCAGCATGCAGCGTCTCTACTCCATCGGCTTTGACGTCATGTTCATCATCACCGGTGATCGCTATCGTCCGGTGCAGGAAGAAAGCGAGCTTTTGAACCGCTTCCGCGAGTTATCGCTGCGCGGCAAAACGTCCGTTTTCATGACGCTTGATGCACTTGAGAGATTGGCACCGAATCTCAAAGAGAACATCAAAAAGAAAATCCGCGACACGTTGCGCTGAACCGCAGCCGACCACCAAAGCAAAACCGCCGAAAAACGGGAAAGTCATCTTCCGTTGTCCGGCGGTTTTATTTTTTGTTCAAATTGATTGGATCAGTCCTGCTTGGGTTTCGATGGCGTCGGTGCTTTCTCCTGCGGTGCAGCTTGCTGCGGCATTTCGTCTCCGGACTTTTCCGACTCAGCCTGCGGAGCAGACGCCGCAGCCTGAGCTGCCGCCTGAAAGGTCGCGAGGATTTCCTTGAAACTTTCGAGCCAATCGTGCGCACGCTTGAGCCATTCGTCCGGCTTGTCAGCGAGAACCTTCAGCGCGGCACGCACACCAGCCGGATTGATGATGTAGAGGATCGCGGCCAAGCAGATAAAGACACCCGCGGCAATCAGAAGCGCCGCCACAGAAACGGCAGCCAGCGCCACAAGCCCAAGCGCCATGGCAAAAACGGCAAATTTCTCTACCCAAGAACGCGACATGACCTTCCTTTTGTTCAGAGAACACGGCGATGCTGCCACAAGTGCAACAAGACGAAGGCGGCAAAACCCCAGCCCAAATAACCGTGCCCTGTCTTATTGAAAGCCAAAGACGCCACGGACGCGGAGCCCAGTCCCAGCATGATGCGGTTTTGCGCCATGCGTCGGGCGCGCTTGGTGTTTTTCACGTCCGGCACGATCACCTTGGCAACGCTGTCCAACGCCGTCTGACCAATTTTTTTGGCGGGCTCCAGCGCCTCCTTCGCACAAGTCGTTAAAGAACAACCTTCGGACTGAGGCGCGTGCGTGCCTTTCTCGAGAGCGGAGTCATCACCCGCTTCGACCATTTCGAGCCACCCTTGCAGATGGTCCTTCATGGTTTCCACGTCAAGCCGCAGCGGATCCCAAAGCAGCAATGCGCTGCCCACGGACGGATTAAAGCTCACCGATGTTACACCGTCGACGGCCATAACCATCGCCTCGATCGCCTGACGCTCCTCACCGTCGAGTCCGACTAAAGCCGGGTGACGGACGCGCATGCGGCCATTTGCGAAACTTCTGACATACGTTTCCAATTGCATAGTCTTTGCCTTTCAGAGTCGGGAGGTTTCGTCCAACAACCCTGCCAAATGCTCGGTGTGTGGCTGCTGCAGGAGCACCTCTCGCACCTTTTCGATCACATCATGCCATTCGATACGGCCATTGTCGGCCGGACGCATGGCGTTCAAGCACACGCCGATCGTCGTGAGATTGTGCAGCACCGCTCCCATGGCGGGCTGCAACAAACCCGTGACGCCTCCCGCCATAAAGGCGGAATTTAGCCCCACCGAAGTCACGAAGTTTGTTTTTACGCGTTTCATCACGGCTCGCCCCAGGTCAATGGCGCGGGGCAGATCCTCTAGCGTGTTGCGGGTGAGCACCACATCGGCCACCTCCTGCGCAATAGCACTGCCTTCACGAAGCGTTGCGCCGACATCTGCCGCAGAAAGCGCAGGACTGTCGTTAATGCCGTCACCCACCATCAAAACCTTGCACCCTTCTGCCTTGAGCCTCTGCACATAGCCCGCCTTATCGGTCGGCAGGACTTGCGCGCGGTATTCGTCCACGCCAATCTGGGCAGCCACAACGGCGGCCGTGCGTTCATCGTCGCCCGTAAGCATCACGACACGCTTGATGCCTCGCTTCTTAAGTTCGGCAATTACCCGCGCCGATTCTTCCCGAATCGGATCCACAATGCCGAGCAAACCAATCAGTTTTCCCGCGCAAGCAATGTAGAGAATCGATTTACCCTCGCGGGCAAGCCGTTCCACATGCGCTCTGGCCGTTGAACAGTCCACACCTTCATCGTCTTCAACAAAATGCCGAGACCCGATGATGACTTTGGCCGAATCCACGCTTGAGCATATGCCGTGTGCCACAACATAGTTCACTTGTGCATCGTGTTTTTCGATGAAGTGGTCCAAATCGCGGTCAACAGCGGCCTGCACCACAGCTCGGGAAACAGGGTGCGGGAAGTGTTCTTCCAAACAGGCCGCCAAACTCAGCAGTTCATCTTCGTCACGCGCCGCATCCAACGTCACAACGTCGGAAAGCTTCGGAGAAGCTGCCGTAAGCGTACCCGTCTTGTCAAACACTACCGTATCAACTTCTGCCAACGCTTCCAGATAGCGACCGCCCTTGATGAGGGTGCCGTTTTTCGTTCCCGTTTTCATACCGGCAAGAATGGCCAGCGGCGTTGCCAACCGCAATGCACAGGAATAGTCCACCATGAGCACGCCGGCAGTACGCGTCAGGTTGCGGGTCAAAAGAAACACAAGACCGGCGAGCGCAAAGTTATACGGAACGATGGCATCGGCCAGGCGTTCGGCCTTACCCTGTATGCCCGCCTTGCTCTTCTCGCTGGTTTCGATAAATTCGATAATTTTTGACAAACGTGTTTCACCGGCCAATTTGGTTGGCCGAATATCAATCTCTCCGTCTTCAACTACCGTACCGGCGTAAACCTGTCCGCCGTGCGTACGGTGAACCGGCAACGGTTCACCGGTCATCGTCGCCTGATTAACGTCGGCTTCGCCTCCCACAACCGTCCCGTCAACGGGAATCGTACTGCCGGCACGCACCACGATTACGTCGCTTTCGGACACTTCCACAAGAGGCACTTCGACAACAGTTTCACCTTTGCGCACCCAGACCCGATCAACCTTAAGAGCCAATTGGTCGGCCAAACTCTCAAGCGACTTCTTGCGGGTGTAGTTTTCAAGCATTTCGCCCAAGCCCAGCAACAGAGCCACCAGGCCGGCAGTCTTGAAATCTCGTCTCAGTAGCGAAATGCCGATGGCAGCAGCGTCAAGCACCTCCACCGTCAATTTTCCGCGCCGCAACTGCTTGGCCCCTTCGATTAGGAAGGGAATCGCGCCGAGCACCGCATTCAGTGCGTTAATAACCAACGGCATAAAGGGGCGCACCACCACCCAACGAACCAGCGGAGAAAAATCAAGCTCTCCCGACTGCGGCTCTCTGACAACCTGGCTGAGTCGCTGCAACGGACGCGATAAAACACGAAGCAGCGGCATCGATCGCATAGCTCGCACCACGGTCGCCAAAGCAGGAGCCCCGGTTGTGGGCACCGACTCCTTGTCTTGCGTTTCGGCTTTCGCCTTTTGCAGAGCCTCTACGTGAGCCTTGCGCGCATCGCGCATCATCGGCGGCACCGCCGCAAGTCCCTTCAGGTACTCCGCCACCGGCACCAAGCCACACGCATCATCGTAAAAAACAATCACCGAGCCCGTGCGCGGATTGACCTTCACGCCGGAAACGCCGGCGATCACCGACACATCGTCGGCAATCAATTCGGCACTTGCCGTCGTCATCGTGCCGGTCGTGATCCAACGCTGACGGTTACCGACTTCATGAACTAATTTAAAAAACATTCCTTATGCGTCCGAAAAGATGGACGAAACCGCTCGCGGTACGAATCAGGCCGGGGTCTTTTCAACGGCGGGATCTTGGACGGCCTGGGCCGTTTCCTGAGCTTCCTGGGCCGCCTTCTTTTCCTGATTCTTAAGTTGAGCTTCGGCTACTACATCTTCAATATCTTCCTTTACGCCTTCGGCAACGGACATCAGCTTGTCGCGCAGAGCGATGCCGCCCGCCACGAGATCTGTTGCCAGCGGTTTGACACCCTGCACGCGACCGCGGGAAATCGCCATCGCACCGAGAGCGCCGAGGGCAACGCCACCGAGGAAAATCAGGCCGTACTTGGTGTAGTTGTTCATTTTTATCTTCCTTTCTCAAGAGTCACAGTCGTGAAACGCGCGTGTTCTACAGTTATGAATCACGCGCGCACCTCGGGGCAATTTTTTCATGATCGTTTTTCAAAGTGCATGGCTCATTTTTTGTATTTTCGGCGATTTTCTTTGACTTAATCCAAAGAAACCTCACTTTCCAAGGTGAGCCGTTCAGTCCCGCGCTTGTGAGAAGAAGGCGAACGAATGGCTGCATACTTGCACCTCAAAAACAACAGTTTCTCAAAGTGGATACGATGTAACGCACAGGGCTTTGTCAAATGTGGCAAACTGACAGTCTGTTGAGCTCTTAAACTATGTTCCTTTCTTCTGTGCCTCGTATTGCGCGTCTCGTGCTCGCGCTTGTCGTTTTGATCTTTGTGTTGGCGGTTGCGGCCGTCGGCACTCTCTTTTATGTGCTCGACGAAAAGGCGGTCAAAGAGACGATTGACACCTACGCCAAAGAAGCTTTGAACGCATCCGTCGAATACGGCGGCCCCATTGAGCTCAAGCACCTCACCTCGCTGCACGTACAAATTCCGTCGCTACGCTTCGTTGATATCGAAAGCGGTGAAGCGATCGGCTCAATTGCTGGCGCTCAGGCCGAAGTTGCTCTCTGGTCGTCTCTTCTCGGCGCCGTCAACGTCAAAACCATCGCCATCGATGGTGCGCAGTTTTCGCTGTCCGTGCCTCGCGCCAGCGGCGACGCGCTTTTTGAAGAGGCGTTCGGTTCCGTACGCTTTCCGGAAAACCTCCGTGTTTCCAACTTCCGGCTGAACAATGCGCAGATTGCGCTCACGACAGGCTCGGCCGAGTCGGCCCGTCAATGGAAAATTTCTGCGCTCACGCTGTCCTCAGGACGCTTCTCGCCCGAAATGAATACGCCGTTTGAGATGTCGGCGCATTTTGAAGCCGTCGGAAACGACGGACAGCCCCAGACGCCAGCCGTTGAAAGCTCCGTGCCGGCAACGCCGGCCGCTGAACCTGCCCCGGTAGAAGAAGCCCCGGTAAACCCCGTCGAAGAAAGCACCCTGACTCCCCCGACCGAACCGGCAGCTTCCCCTCAAAGTGAAGTGCCGCAGGACTTCGTTGCCGAGCCCGCACCCGCTGATCAGGCGCCTGCAGCGGCGACCGTCCCCGAGACTGAAGCCTCGGCAGGCGAACCGACAACACCTGCTGAACCCACTGATGAGCCCCCTGCTGAAACAACGTCCCCGGCCGCAGAAACATCCCCCGAGGCTCAGGATACCTCTTCCGAACAACAGCCCGCTCCGGCCACTGAGGAACCCGCCTCCGAGTCCGCCACAACGGCTTGGAACATCCGCCTCATCAAGGACGCTCACGCTCAGGAAACGCTTGCCGAGTCCGGACAAATCTTCGTAAGTTTCGACCCCTCGACGCTTGCCGGTGACTTGTCTGCCAAAGGCATCCTGACCATCTCCGTGACTGATCGTTACGTGATGGTCGAAGACGTAAGCTTTGCGGGCGAACTCAGCAACAAGGGATCGGCCTGGACCACGGTAGCCAAGGCCGACCGCGTGCGCTTCAAGGGTAGTGAAGTCTCCGGCAGCAACCTCTCGGCTTCACTTTCCAAGCCCGACGATACGACCGGCGATATTCATCTCGGCGCAGTGGATTTCCGCGTGCGTCCCGGCATCATCGAAAGTCCCGAAATGCGCTTCTCGCGCACCGAAGAGCGCGGCAGCCGTGTCAATACATTTGAAGTGGCGAGCTCCGTGCGCGCAGACTTTGTGAAAAAGACCGCCGATCTTGACAACCTCATCGCTCGCGTGAGCATCACGGGAGACGCGGCTCTGCCAACGGACTTCAACGCTTCCGTTTCAGGCTTCATCAAAGCCGACTGGAACGAGAACACCGCCCAGGTAGGCTTGTCGGGCGACTTTGCGGGCGCCCCCATCTCCTTTAACGGAACTGTTCGCCGAACCGCCGGCGTACCCGAGCTCGAAGGCGAACTGATGATCGGAGAAATCAACCGCGACACTCTTCCCGGCGAAGAAATGCTCGCGTGGATGCGTCACTTCGACTTCTCCGGCGCTGTTCGTGTCGGCCGCATTGCCGTAGCCGGCATTACTGGCACACAGTTAAGCGGCACGCTCTCCGTCAAGAACGGAAGGGCCGTTGTCGATTCCCTCGTCGTCAATACCGCCGAGGGACGCCTGTTTGGCACGTTCGAGCTCGCCGAAGACACCTCATGGCTTTTTAACGGCCGCATCGATGGCATCGCGCTCGACAAGTTCATTGCTCCGGTAGCAGGTGCCTCTCCCGTAGCTGGTGTAGCCAACGGCGATTTGACGATTTCCGGCAAGGGCTTTGCGGCGGAAAATCTAGCCGGTACCTCCAAACTGCGCGTGCTGCGTCCCTCTTATCTCGGTCTGGACGCTGCCGCCGTTCGCAACCATCTGGTAACGAACGCCGAAACTGCGCTCATCACGCGTCAGGGCGCGCGCACCGATCTCGATGAAGCCACGCTGTCACTCACGCTCAACGGCAACGCTCTGTCGTTGAAAGACATTGTGGCGCGATCGGTATACATCCGCGCTCGCGCCGATGCGCAGCTCGATCTGGCAACCGGCACGCTTGACGGCAACAGCAGCATCAACTTTGCGCCGCAACAGGGCGTTCCGTCGATTCACCTGACGGCGGTCTTCAACGGCAAGAGCGCCGCTCCGGCATGGAGCTTCGATTGGCAGAAGTCTTCCGAAGCCTTGCGCCGCGCTCAGGGTAAGCCGATCGTTCCCTCGAAGAAGGAAGAAAAGAGCATCTGGCAAAGTGTCAAGGAATTCTTCAGTTTCTAGCCGATACTCTTTGAACTCGAGAAACAACAACCCCCGCTTTTCTCTCGTAGAAAGCGGGGGTTGTTTTGGGCTGAAAGTAAACCGGCTTAGTAGTCGCGACCGGCGTACTTGTCAGCAAGCTTATTGAGATAATCGATCACTTCAGGGCCCGTCCAGTCCACGAAGCCTCGAACGAAGCCAATCAAATTGCCCTGACCGTCAAGCATGAAGAAGCTCGGCACCACATCGAGCGGCACATCGTCGCCGATCACCTGCTTGGCGTCGATCAGCGTTTCGAAATCTTCTCCCAATCCATGCTTCTTCATGAACTTCTGCACATTCTTAACCTTGTCATCGACCGACACGGACAGAATGTGGATGCGGCTCTTGGGATCGTGATTGAACTTCTTCTGTAGCTCGTGCATGGCCGGCATCGTACGGATGCACGGTTCGCACCAGCTCGCCCAGATGTCAATCAACACCAGTTTGCCCTTGAAGGAATCCAACGCCACCTGCTTTCCCTTCAGATCCGGCAAAACAGCCTTGGAAAAGCCGCGCGTATGTCGCATTTCCAGGAAGTCGCGCAACTGACCGGGTTTGCCAGCAATCGGCTCACCGTTTTCGACGATCTTCGTCTGGAAGGCAGGTATATGATCCGTGACCGGCGCCTCAGCCGCAACGGCCGACACAGATAGGCTCGTAGCCAGAGCCAAGCTAAGCAGAAGACGTTTCAATTGATACTCCTGAGAAATAACAAGTCAAAAATACATTACGAACGCGCAGCCGGCTTTTTCTTACGCCGCATGCTACGCCAGAAGACGAACGCTCCGACGACTACGGCAATCCAGGGAGCGGCCCACAGAAGAAAAGTCGTTGCATTGAAATCCGGCTGATAACGAACGGCCTCGCCATAGCGCTCAGCCATGTAATCGAGAATTTCGCCGCGTGTGGCGCCTTCCCGAAGTTTTTGATAAATGAGAGCTTTCAGTTCGCCGGAAAGCGCAGTTTCGGACTCAAAAAGCGTGTTGTTGGCCGAGCTCGGATCACGCAAAAGTTTGGAAACTGCAATGGCTTCGTCGTAGAGCTCGCGGCCTGTCAAGCCCTGTTTAGTCTGCTCGACTTTTTGTTCCGCGGCCTGCGCCTGGGACACGATGCAGAACCCCGCCGACTGCGTACCCTGAGTCGTCATTAGAGTGGCCACGGATGCGACGGCAACACAGCCTAACGCCACGAGTGTTCGTTTAAGCCAAAGCATTCTTTTCCTTCTCCTTGCGGCGGTGTACGCACAACAAAACTCCCGCGACCATCATAAGCGCTGCAGAAAGCCACAGCCAGCTTGCAAGAGGCTTTACAGACAAACGAACCAGCCATTCGGTGTCGGAAAGTTTGTTGCCCATCGAGACGTAGAGATCGCGGAGCATGCCGTGATTGATGCCCGCGGCCGTCATCTGCATGCCGCTTGAAACGAACGTCTGGCGCATCGGGAAGAGATCCGTGAGGTGACTTTCGTCCGTCGCCTTGAGCACTTCTATATGCGCAGCATCGCCAAAGTAGGCGTGCGTGTTGACCTTGTAGGTATCGCGGTAGACAAAAATCACGTCGCCCACCGGTTTACCCGCGCCCGGCCCCATTCGCACGAGTGCTTCCTGTTCGTACTGAGCGATTCCGGTCGCGCCGACAATGGCAACGGCAATGGCCGCGTGCGCAAGAACAGCACCGAAACTTGGTCGTCCGGCGCCGCGAATGACAATCGAAGCCACGCTGGTAGCCACCAGCCAGCCTGCCGCAGCAAATGCCGCAAACGTCATGACAAGTTCCTTGGGATCGGTCGCAAAAGCAACTGTCCCGCACCCCAACGCTACAACCGCACAGACACTCGCCGTGAGTTTCACGTTTTTAGAAGCAAGAATCTGCGCACCGCCGGCTGCCACCGCGGCAAAAAGCGTCATCGGCGCAAAGAAACTGTTGAAATAAGGAGCTCCCACCGTAAGCGTACCCAAGCCCAGCATGTCGTAGAAAACCGGATAGAGCGTGCCGACCAGCACCGCGGCGGAAGCCACGCACAGCACGCACACGGCTAGCGTGAGCGCCATATCAAACGCATTGGGCTCGTCGGCTTCGCGGCCGTCGGCAGCCTGCACGGCATCAATGCGCAACGTATAGAGAACCAGCCCGGGAATCATCACGAGGATGCAGGCAAACAAAAGCACGGTACCGCGTTCTGGATCGGACGCAAAGGCATGCACCGACTGCATCAGACCGCTTCGAACAATGAAGGTGCCAAGCAGACACAGCGCAAAGGAAACGATGCCGAGCATTACCACAGTCCTGAGCATACGGGCGCGCTTTTCAAACAGGATCAGAGCATGCAGCAAGGCGCCTACGGAAAGCCAGGGGATAAAGGAGGCGTTTTCCACCGGGTCCCAGAACCACCAACCGCCCCAACCGAGTTCGGTATAGGCCCACCAGGAACCGAGAGCATTGCCTGCAGTCAAAAAGATCCAGGTCACGATGCCGATGCGCTTGAGCGAGGAAACGGCTTGTGGCGACATGCGCTTTTGCCACAGCACCGCCACGATCGCAGCAAAAATCACTGCCAAACCGGCGTACGCAGCAAAGATCACCGGCGGATGCAGAATCATGCCGATGTCCTGCAGAATCGGATTGAGGTCTCGTCCTTCGGAGGGAACGGCCGGGAGGTTACGCAGGAAAGGATTGGAAACCGTCAACACGAAGACGCAGAACACGCCGATCACGGCAAGCATCGTGCACTGAATGCGCGCGTTCAGGGCTTCGTTTTTACGCTGGGTAAACGCAACTAGGCAGGTGGCCAACGCCATCAGAAGAATCCACAGCAACATGGAGCCTTCGTGGCTGCCCCACAGGGCTGCCGCCTTATAGATGACGTCAAGCTTGGTGTTGGAATGATCAGCCACGTAGGCAATCGAGAAATCATCGATCAGAAAGGCACGCAGCAAAATGCCGGTGGCAACGGCCAGACACAGTGCCGCAACGGGCGTGCAGACACGCCAAAGGCCGGCAGCCGCCTGCTGCCCCTTTACAAGCCCCGCCCAGACGGCAACCGCCCCGAAAAGCGAGCAGGCCGCCGCCAAACACAACAGATAGTGGCCGAATTCCGCAATCACGCTGAAAGCACCTTTCGTTTCTTCACACCGACAATTCGGCGCACATGGACATATCGACAGACTTTAACGGGCAAACCTTCACGGACGCTGAAGCCTCAGAAGCGTTTGGCTGCAAAAATGCCGCGAGCCAGCGCGAAAAGAGCCACCGCCCATGCCGCGAGCACGCCTGCCAGAGCCGCAATCGGAACCGTGGTCTGTACGCTTCCGAAAAGCGACTGATTGAGCAGACGGAAGCCGCTGGCAGGATTAGCAAGCATCAAGGCGTTCAAAACGCCTCGCGGCAAGCCTCCCGTAAAGGATACGGCCGCAACCAGCAGCCCCAGGTCGTAGAGAAGCACGGCGGCAAGCCAAATCAAAATCAGGATGGCAAGCGCCTGAGCCTTCGTGCGCACGGCCAGACTCACGCAATACGCCGCAAACATGAAGACGAGACCCAGAAGCCAGGCCGACCCCGCCGTCACCGTCAAAGCTCCGGCCAATTCGCCGACACTGTAAGGCACGGCCGCAAATGAAGCGGCAATGGGCATCACGGCAAAACCAACCGTCAGAACGACGAAGAGTGCCGCCCCTTGCCCGACGGCTTTACCAAGTAAAAACGCCGTTCGCGTCACCGGATAGGTGAGCATCAAAATCAGCATGCCGCCTTCGAGTTCGCCCACAAACGCGTCGTAGCTCAGAAGTATCGCCAGAAGCGGCAGCAAAAAGACCGTGAGGCTCACAAGTGAATTCATGACGACCGAAAGCGGCGGATACGCAAAGCTGCCGCCAATGGCCGCCGTACCGTAGAACACCGCCAGCGCCAAAATTGCAAAGAGCAGACCGCCGGAGAGCAGCCAACGACTTTGCAGGCAATCTAGAAATTCCTTTCGGGCAACCAACCAAATGCTTCTCATGCCGATGCCTCCGCCGTTTGAGCCGCAGGCACGCAATATGCGCGGAAGATTTCAGAAAGTCCCGCTCGGCGAATGTCAAAATCAAAATCCTTCGTCTCTTCGGTAAGCACGCGCACCACTTCGGCCACATCATGGTCGGGCACGCGCAGCAAGTCTCCGTCGAGATATTTGGCAGCCGACGTCGCCGCCACCGCCGCCGCGTCAAAACCGCGAATGACGGCGGGCAGATTGGCCTCGCGACGCAGTTCGGCTACAGAGCCGCTTGCGCGCAATTTGCCGCCCGAGAGCATCAGAACCAAATCCGCAAAGGGTTCGATCAAGCTGAGCTCATGCGTACAGACAATCACCGTGCAACCCTGACTGCGCAGTTGCGCAAGTTGCGCGTACATCCAGGATGATGCCTGAGGATCGAGACCAACCGTAGGTTCGTCGAGAATCATGATCTTGGGCTGAGCCAAAAGCGCCTGCGCCAACCCCAGACGCTGCCGCTGACCCTTGGAGCACTGGTTCATGCGGTTGCGTCGCACGTGCGACAAGCCGAGCGCTTCCAAAAGCTCGTCGACTCGTGAGCGAGCGACGCCTTTTAAATCCGCAAAATATTCAAGATGCGCCTGCATGGTCATCTGTTCGTAAAAACTGATGTTTTCCGGCAGATAACCGATGCTGAGCGGATCACTGCCCGGCGCGCGTCCCAAAACCGACACTTTGCCCTCGGCAGGTTGAATCAGTCCCAGAATGGTTTTGATCAATGTGGACTTGCCCGCACCATTGTGCCCGATCAAGGCGGTGAGCGTTCCTGCCCGCAGCCGGCAGCTCACACCGTCGAGCACTTTGCGCCGACCTCGCCAGAACCCGACGCTCTCAACGCAAATCGTTTCCTGCATGCCGCTCATTGCGCCGCTCCTTTGACAACCGGAGCCGTCATCAGCGGGTGACTGTCCGTCACACCCTTGCCGCGGTCAATTTCTAGGCGCGCCGCAAACCAGCGCAACAGCGCCGTGACTGGGCTTTGCATCAAAAACCTCGCTTCCGGATAGATCCAAAAAATACGGTCCAGACTGTCGTTGGGCTGATAAGGCGTATCGGCAATGCCGTTGCCGTCGGCATCCCAGCTCATGAATGTGCTCCAATAGTTGCCGCGACCGTTTTCACTCCACTCTAACGGAGCCTTGCCGACGTAGCGCACCTGAATCGTGTTCTTGTCAAACACATTTTCAGTGACAATCGTCTTTTCCCCACCGAGTGCCACACCGATGCCAATGTCGGCTCCCGTAAAGGCGTTGCCTTCGACGCGGCTTGCGCCGGGACCGTAGATGAAGAGTCCCTTGCCCTCAGTATCAAGCGCCGCCTTTCCCTTGGGGTTGTGTACACCCTCAACTAGGTTGCTCCTGACGGTACAACCTTCGCAGACGTTAAGCAGGATGCCGAACTCGATGTTGTCCCGCGCGGTATTGTCGCGGCACATGATTCGCTTGCTGCTCATCAGGGCAAAACCACCCACGGAATTTACAGTCACGTTGTCGTAGCCGATGTCATTGCGGGTGTACATCCAATGGATGCCATATTGGGTGTTGTCGAAATGGTTGCCGACAGCCTCCGTCGCATCGGTGTTTTCAAAGTAAAAACCGTCGCGAACGTTCTTGACCTTGTTATTGATGAGTTTGGAGTGCTTGACGTAGTTGAGAAAGACCCCGTCACCGCGATCCAGGATATGCCGGCGCGAGTTGCCCGTGATTTCGCAGTCGCGAATCTCCAGATTGTCCAGTCGATCGGCACGGATGCCGAAACCAGAACCGAAAAGCTTGAGATTCGTTAGCTTCACACCGGTACAGCCGTCCATCACGCGCACACCACTGTCTCGCTTGTAGAGATCCCCGCCGTAGTTTTTGATGGTCAGATTCTCAACCGTCGTCCGGGAACGGCGAATCGTGATGCCCGAGCCTTTTCCTCCGGCATTGATCACAGCGCCGTCTTCTCCCTTCAGACTCAAAGGTTCGGTAAGAAGCAGATTGACCTTGTATTCGCCCTTGGCAAAGATGATCGTGTCGCCCTCTTCGGCATTGTCCACGATGTCTTCCACGTCGTCGGCAGGCGTCACGCGCCATACCGCGGCATCTGCCGCAGGCACGCTCAAAGCCAGAAAAATAGCCGCCAAGGGCGTCAAACGCAAAGACATCGTGGTGCCGGTACTACTTGTCAAGCAGCTCAAGCGTCACGTCCTTGTAGGCGTACAGCTTGCCGCCGTGCTCTTTGATGAATTCCTGCGCCTTATCCTGAGAGGTAAACGCCACGGGCTCATTGCCCATCACGCCGTCGACGTCGTGGCCGTAAACATAAACAGCCTTCGTCGCATCAACAAGCGCGGCATCGTCAGGCTTTTCCCAACCGGTCTTACCCATGTCATGGATGAAAAAACCAATCAGGCGACGCGCGTTTTCAGGCTGCAGCGCAAAGGTAAAGGCATCGCGGCCGGAACAGAACTTCACGGCTTCGCCATCGGCTCCTTTGATGAAGATCTCAGCCTTGGGGCCGGGATAGTGCACGATCACCATGCCGCACATCTTGCAACGATCATGCGCTCCGATAGGAACAGCCTTGACAACCTCTGCCGCTTCTTCCGAGCAGCCGACAAGCGCCGCGCAAGCTATCGCCGCCAGCGCCAGTCCACGAACAGGAGACATCAGTATTTTTCTCCGCAGCCAAGTGCTTCAGGCGTCAAATCAGCAAAGCTCATCAGTTTGCCGCCATTGGCCTTCTGGAAGGCTTCCGCAGCTTCCTTCGTGGCAAAGGGTGCCAGAGAGGGTCCCATCACGGCCTTAACCTTGGAGCCGTAGACGAACCACGCCTTGGTGGCGTCAATCAGCTTTGAGTCGTCGGGATTTTTCCAATCTACGGCGCCGGCGTCATGCATGAACACGTGAACGACGCCGGTCTTTTTCATGGCCGCCGCATAGCCGCATGCCGTGCCGCGAGCCGAGCAGAATTTCTGTACGGATTTGTCTTTAAGAACGAGCAGTCCCTTGGGGCCAGGATACTTCTTGATCACCATGGCGCAGGAAGAGCACTGATCGGTTTCGTTGAAGGGACCGGCAACAGCGGCGGTGGACAGGCTCACGGCAACAGCCGCGCCAAGGCACAGTTTAATCAGGCTTTTCATAGGACTATTTCTCTGGATGGTTTGCACGGATTTGCGCTTTCGACGTGCGGTAAACACTCCGTCTTCTGCGATTTGCGCCGCGCAATTGCAAAAACGCCGCCGATAACGGCGGCCCGTTCAACAGGACTGTTATATCAGCCTTTTTTGTGTTTTGAGAAGGGCAACTGCAGCGGAGTTTTTCCGCCGCAGTTGCTAAAGACTTAAAGTCTTATGTGATCCTCAGCAATCAGATACCGTAGGTCTGACCGGCATAGAGGATGAAGAGTCGCAGGCACATCATGCCGACAACGCTGCAAAGACCGGTCAGGTAGAACGTACCCGAACCCTTAGCCTTGCAGAGCACCACCGGGATGACAAAGCCGATACCGACGACACCAACCCAGAACAGCGTGGCCCAGGTACCCGTGCAGAAGGCCTGAGCTGCGTGCTGAGCAGCCGCATTGCCGGTAAACAGCGCCACAGCGATCATGAAGATGCACAGAGCTTCGGCAGCCATGATCGGCCACTCGGCGCCGTGCAGCACCTTCTGATCGGCGCTGTGCTGATCTTCACCAAACATGCCGGCGGCAACCATCTTCGCAGCGGCGGTACCGGCGGAAAGACCGGAAGCCACAAAGAGGGCCGGAAGCACAGCCTGATTGATCAGCGGGAAGCGGATCAGCGCGCTGATCAGGAAGCCCGTGTATGCGCAGATCGTCAGCGCAAACACAAGCGTGATCCACTGAAGGCCGCAGCGATGGTTGTCAAACCAACCGATAAGGCCGTCAAGGAACCCGATCTTGAAGCTGTCGCGAACCGCAACCAGCGTGAGGATGCACACCAGCGGGATGTAGACAATAAGCGCAATAACGCCCAAGCTCATCACGGAGGTGAGGTTGTAGTACACCAGGATCCGCCAGAACCACAGCGGATTGGTCAAGTCAGCAACCAGGCAGACCATACCGAGAATGATGGTCACGGCGCCGATCAGCGACGCGGCCTTCAGGATCGGAGTGTTCTGCGCGGTCTGCTTCTTATAAAGGTTGAGCATGATGGCAACGGCCACCGCGCCGCCCGAAATACCTGCCAAAAACAGGTACACGGCAATCGGCCACGGCCAGCTGATGCCTTGCGTCAGACCAAGTGTAAAGTTCATGGTGATATCCATCTTTACACTCCTTTCTTCACAATGGGAATGTAGCGAAGCTGCGGCTCAGTGCCGAGTTCCGGACGGATACGAACGGAATCCTTCACGGCGAGCAACTTGCTCACATACGACTTCGGGTCGTTGATGTCGCCGAAGATCAGCGCATCGTACTTGCAGCTTTCCACGCATGCCGGCTGCTCGTTCTTTTCGAGGCGGGTATGCAGGCAGAAGTCGCAGTTGTCAGCGACCTTGGTCTCTTCATTGATGAAGCGCACGTTGTACGGACATGCCACGATGCAGTATTTGCATCCGACGCACTTGGAGGTGTCCATCGTAACGATGCCCGTCTTGGGATCGCGATGGGCGGCGCCGGTCGGGCACACTCTCACGCAGGGAGCGTTCTTGCACTGCTGGCAAGAAACGCGGATGTAGCGGCGGTTGGGCTCGTAGCCGCGATCGGTTTCGAGCTTGCTGCCCTGCAGTTCCAGTAACAGACGCGAGCGGCCTTTCGGCAACTTGTTGGTCTCGTTGCAGGCAATTCTGCAGTCTCTGCAGCCGACGCACTTGTTCTGGTCAAAGACCATCACATATTGCGGCCGGTTGCCGCCGTCGGACTTGCCAGCAGCTGCCGCCCCACCGAGAGGCGACAGGAGCAGCGAGCCGGCTCCGGCACCTGCGAGGAATTTTCTCCTGTCAATCTTTTCGCTCACAATATTCTCCACAGACAGAACCGAATTTCTTATTGCTAAGACAAAGGGTTCCGCCGATTAGTCTTGCAACCGAGCCCTGGACTCGGCATTGGCGATGGCATTTCTGAGCGCTCTTTGCTGAGCGGGTGCAACGCCCGCATCAAGCAGCATCTTCCAGTGGCTGACGGCTTCGTCATAACGTTGATGCATAAACGCATCCTCCCCGAGGAGCATTCGCGTCTGCACATCCAACGCATTGATCGACAAAGCGCGCTCGATCACACGGTGAGTTTCGGCAGTTATCACTCTGGCGTCGCGATAGTACATCGCACGCGCGAGTCTCCCGAGTGCCTCCGCACTTTCTCCACCCACCCTGATGAATTCGTTGAAAACCTCAACGGCCTCACCGTATTGGCCGGCTTCGTATAGCGCTTCGGCCAGCTCCGACTGCGCCCGCGCATTGTTAGGCATGTTTTTTACCATGCGACGCGCTTCGGCAATCTTTGCTGCGAGCATGTAGTTCGTCTCAACCCCCGTTTGTTCGTTCTGCCAGTCGGCATACCTACCGAAACCGGCATAAACGGCAACGCTTGATGCGAGTACAAGAACTGCAAACCCAACCGTTAGCGGCATTGAGCGGTATTTGACGCGGTACGCATACACCCCGAGCAGAAATGCAAAGAGCGCTGCAGTCAGTGCGATCAAAACGTCCAAGCCGTTCACGAAAATGCCTTCACTTTGTTAAAGAGCTTGTTTATTGCTCAGAAAGTCAAGTCGTCATCACCAGCACAATTATTTGTGCGGGTTGGGCATACCGTTGATCACGGTCTTACCCATGCCTTGGTGGGCTCCGACTTTTTCGACCTTGATAAGTTCCAGTTCAAAGATCAGCGGAGATTCCGGGGGAATCTGACCGGCACCGAATTCGCCGTAAGCAAGGTTCGCAGGAATCGTGAAACGGAACTGCGCACCTTCCTTCATCAGCTTCAGGCCTTCTTCCAGACCCGGAATAATGCTCATGACCACGAAACGGGCAGGCTGTTTGGCCTCATACGTGCTTTCAAACACCGTGCCGTCCATGAGTTTGCCCGTATAACCGACAGTTACCACGTCCTCGATACGAGGCGTTGCGCCGGAACCCTTTCTGAGCACCTCATACTGCAGGCCGCTCTTTGTAACCGTCACGCCCTTTTTCTTGGCGTTTTCGGCGAGGAACTTGGTGGCCTTGGCCTTATTTTCCTTGGCCATTTTCTCTTTGGCAGCCACATCCAGCTTATTGAGCTTTTCAGCGCGGCTGTTGAGGAACTTCAGCATGTCTTCGTCAGAAAGTTTGCTTTTTCCGCGAATCGCATCCTGAAAGCCCTGTTCAATAAGAGCCATGTCAGCCGACAAGCCGAGCTTGCTCTGCTTGTAGATCTGGTCAGAGAGGTAGTTTCCGACTGATGCCCCCATGCTGTAGGACTCTTTGGCCTGCTGCGTGTCAAGTTCGCCAGCGAAAGCAACGGTACCGGCACACATCAGAGCAGAGGCCGTCAGCACGATTTTCTTGAGGGATTGCATTGTGGTTTCTTTCTTCAGTTAATACAGTTCACCCGCAGTACGCTTCCAAAACTGAAATCGCGCACTGCACAAAAGCTTGCTTGGCTTATTGCCGCTTCCTTAAGGAAGCTCGACTTGCCGCCCCGTAAGCTTCCAGCCATAGATTCCATCGGGCATCTGCCACACATTGGTGTAGCCGAGCTTCATGGTCTCATAGGCTGCAATCTGACTGGAGCTGCACAAGCGATTTGCGCAATAAAACACTATCAGCGTGTTCTTATCCTTGGGAAGGAGCTTCTTCCAGTTGCCGACGTTAAAAAACACCGCCCCCGGAATGTAGCCTTCAGCCCAGAGCTCAAGCGTATTGACATCAAAGATGCGCACACCGGGCTCCATAAAGAGCTGTTCGGCCTCGGGAATCGAGACTTGTCTGACTTTGTAGACATATTCCTCGGCCGCCTCCAAAGGAGCATCCCCGCCGGCAAAGCCGAGCGTCGGGATTGCAAGAAGCGCACAGACCGCAAGATTTTGCAGTTGTTTTTTCATTTCGTGTTCCAATGAACCTTTTTCCTTCTGACCCTCGAAGCGAAGGGAGTTTTGAGTCGCTCCCTTCGCTCGAGAATAGGAGATCAAGGTTTACTAGTCGCTTAGATTACTTCTTGGCTTCAGTCTTGATGAGCGGGAAGTTGCCGTTATCAAGAATCTTCTGAGCCTGCGTCAAGTAGGCGTTAGCGGTATCAACGCGCTGCTTGAGGTAATCGGGAGCGTGAACACCCCAGGAACCGTCTTCTTCAACCTGCTTGGTGATGTCGGCAGCCTTGTCGACGAGCAGCATGATTTCGGTCTTGGCTTCAACCGTGAGCTTGGTGACTTCCAGAAGCTTGTTGATGCGTTCCAGAGCGGCCTTGGCGGTCTTGAAGCCGTCCTTAACCGGGTTCTGCCACTTCATGACTTCACCGTAGATGACCTTCTGGTCACCGTACTGCAGGCCCTTTTCGAGCTCGGACAGGAACAGGCTATGGCAGCCCTTGTTGTCCATCACGCCCTTTTCAGCGTTGGCCGTACGGGCGCAAGACCACATCAGGTCAACGTAGCCGTGGCCTTCTTCGTCACGTGCAACGTGCCAGCCCTTGGAGTTGGAAGCACGAGACTGACCGGCACCCGGATTCATCATCTTCTTTTCAGGATCAACTTCGATCTTGAAGAGGTGAGAACGACGAACGGCGTCGAAACCAGCCATGTCAGGACGCTGGATGGCCGTGAAGTTTTCGCAGCTCATCGTGAACGGCATATGGCAGTCCACGCAGTCCATCTTCTTGTGGGTGTTGGTGTTAGCAACAACGTCGGCCTGGGTCTTATGGCAGTCCTGGCAGGTCTGACGGATGGCGGGCTTGGTGTAGTAGTCCTTCCAATCGTTGCTGGTCACTTCGTGCGGATCGTGGCAGGTCACGCAGCGCATACCCTTTTCATAGTGCTTGGACATCATGAGCTGAGAGCCTTCGGTACCGCAGGACGGGCAGGAAGACTTCGTCTTGATGTTGAAGCCCTTTTCAAGCTTGCCCTGAGCGGACGGGAGCTTGTAGTCGCTTTCGACGAAGTTGGAGCGCTGGTGGCAGCGTTCGCAGTTCGTCTGGAAGCCGTTGGATTCAGCGCCAACCAAGTGGCCGCCGGCACCGTGGCATTCTTCGCAGGAAATACCGCGAGAAATCGTGTGCTTCTGCAGTTCCTTGGCGTTGCCGAGAGCCTTGAAGAATTCGTCCTTGGACTTAAAGTCAAACTTGAACGAGTGGCAGACTTCGCAGTAGGAAGTTGCGGACTGGAACAACAGAGTCTGTTCGTAGGTCGAACCGTAGGAGGTCATACCCCACTGGTGCGAAGCCGACGGACCGAACTTGCTCAATTCAGTCGGGAAATCAGGAATAACCTTCTGGATTTCCTTGGCCTTTTCGGGGGTGAGCCACTGTGCCCAACCGCGGGAGAACTGGTTGCCGCCGGCAACGATCGTACCGGAGAGGTCACTCAGAAGACCGTCACGGACGTGGTAGGAACCACGAACCAGCCACTTATCGATGAAGCCGTACTTCGTACGCGGCGTACCGACGGTCACGTAAATGTCTTCAGGCATGATGCCGTCAGGCAGAATCGAAGCCTGAGAGCCATAAAGCTTCTTCTTCAGATCGTTGTTGACTTCGGGGTGTTCGCCCGGGAAGCGCAACGTCTGAGCATGACGCGATCTCTTCCACTTCTGGTACTGGATCGCATGGCATTCACCGCAGCGTTCCGGACCGACGAAACGGTTCGGGAAGTCCAGCACGGACTTGGCAGCCAAGCGGTACTGCGAAGCGCTCGGACGGCCGCCGGCAAGCTTCGAATAGGTCTGAGCGTTACCTTCCGTCAAGAATTCCGAACCACGGGTCGAAATCTTGTACACACCCTTGATAGCGCCCTTTTCAGCGTACTTGAACACCGGGTGATTCTGGAAAAGGTAGTCCCACATTTCCTTTTCTTGGACGATGTAGTCCTGGAGCGTCTTGACGCCCATTTCCTTTTCAGTCGTAGACGGATTGTCCCAAACCTTCTGCGTAATGGTATTCACGGTCTTGGTGCCGAGGCCGGGGCCCGTAGAGGCAGCTTGTACACCAGACGCAACCAAAGCAGCGGAGCAAAACAGCGTTGCAGCCGCCGTTTTGATCATTTTTGTTGTCATCTCAATCTCCTAAATCTTTTTTAAACCCCTGCCGTCGGGGGAGACAGCAGAAGCGCCGCAATACCTTGAGGCATCGCGAGCACTGTAAGACTACCTTAAGACTTCCTTCAGGTAGGTTGGAGTTTTGTCGCAATCCAAAGGGAGATTGATTAAAGTCGAACCAGCCTCAGCGTCTCTTGCGTGTTGATTTATGTCAACAAAAAGTCGACTGTTAACAATTAGGACTACTCACTAATGAGTAGTGAAATTATAAATGCCTTCTTTTGGGACATCTCTTCGTCATCCTGCTGAGGGTTAACCCAGGAAATACGAAGATTGCACATAAAGTCTTGCTCTAACAGACTTTCCGCATTGTTTTTGACTTAGGTCAAAGGTCCTTGTGTCGAATTTCTTCCACAACAACGGCATCTTCGACAACTGTCACGCGCTTGATGCCAGTGCGGGCCGTTCCGGTCTTAAGGTCAGGTTCGTCCTGCACCGTCTGCTGCTGGGGCTGCTCCTCTTGAGGACGTGCGCGGCGACGCAGCATTTCTTCAGCCTGCTTTTGCATCTGAGTAAAAGGATCGCCGTAACGCCAGCGGCAGTAGGCACCGTAAAGCGCAATGCCCGCTACGATCAAAAGAGCGATCACGAAGAGACCGCCGATCACGGGCAGCAGCAAAATGCCCAAGCCGATAATGCCTGCTATGACAACGGCGGAGACCAGGAAGGTCACGATGGGATTGACAGGACGGCCGTTGATGTAGAGAGCCATGCTCGCAGTTCCTTGTTCTGTAGAGGTGCTTTGGAGAGTGCGCTCAGTGTACCGATGCACACCTGGCAAGTGCGTATGTTTCTATCGCAGTTGGCAACCGTTTGTTTCGGATGTCTATTCTTATATGGAGACGCGCCATAGCTTTTTCCAGTACTTGCCGATTGTCTTCGTCGATGATCGACCGGTAAAGGTCCCGACTTTTGTCATATCTTCCTCACAAATCCTTTATCATTCGCTCTCCAACGAAATTTCGAGATCCGACAGACCTAGCGGTTTGTGTCGCCGTGCGTCTATCGCCGCCCACTCCAGTCCGCCTTCTTCACCATCTTACCGAGGCCTTCGGCTGGCAGTCCGAACACCGTGAAATAACAATAAGAAACGCACGACGGGATCGCACTTGACTGTTATTGATATGGATAAGACCAGCAACGTCCTGCCCGACGTCCAGAATCTGATGGACGGGCGCAATATTCCGATTGACCGCGTCGGCATCCGCGGCCTCACCGTTCCTCTGCAGGTGCAAAGTATCAAGGGTGCTCAGCCCACCGTCGCCAAGGTGTGCATGTGCGTGGAACTTCCCGCCGACAAGCGCGGCACGCATATGTCCCGCTTCGTCTCGCTCATTGCCGACAACCACGAACCGCTTTCGAGCGACATGATGCGCGAGACACTCGAAAAAATGCTCACGCTTCTGGAAGCTGAAGAGGGCTACATCGAAATTTCCTGCCCCTTCTTCGTCACCAAGACGAGTCCCATGTCCAAATTAAAGAGCCTCATGAACTACGACGTACGCTTCCTGGCCGAACGAGTCGGCGGAAAGACACGCGTCATTCAGGAGGTCACCGTTCCGGTCACGAGTCTGTGCCCCTGCAGCCGCGAAATCAGCGACTACGGCGCCCACAATCAGCGCTCTCACATTGTTGTGGCGCTGGAACTGTCCGAGCCCATTTCGCTCGAAGAGCAGATCCGCTTTGCCGAAACGTCTGCCTCGTGCGAACTTTGGAGCCGTCTGAAGCGCAACGATGAAAAGTTCGTGACGGAGTTTGCGTACGATCATCCGAAGTTCGTTGAAGACATCATCCGCGACGTTTGCAAGCAGCTCAACGCCGACGATCGAGTGCTCTGGTACCGAGCCGAAGCCGAGAACTTTGAATCAATTCATAACCATTCCGCTTACGCAACGATTTCTCGCGACAAGCGTCTCGCGTAAAATTCAGGAACATCTCTGGCAGACAGGCGGTCGATTCGACCGCCTCTTTGTCATGTCTACGGCCGACCTTTTCAAATAGGCTTTCACCCGCTTCATTTCAACGAAGACAAAAAAATGATCGAAGACCAGAAACAGGCTCTCACTGAACTTCTGACCCGCGCACTGTCCGCTTGCGGCCTTTCCCCGGAACCCATCCGCCTTGAACGCCCCAAGCAGGCCGGCCACGGTGATCTTGCCACCACCATCGCACTGCAATGCGCCAAGAAAGCCGGCAAGAATCCCCGCGAACTCGCTGCGGCTCTGGTCGAAGCCATAAAGCAGGACGCCGCTTTCAGCGACATCCTCTCCGACGTTGAAATTGCCGGCCCCGGCTTTATCAATTTCCGCTTCTCACAGGAAGCCAAGGTGCGTGCCGTTCGCGATGTGCTGCGCCAGGGTTCCGCTTACGGCACTAGCAAAGCTTTTGAAGGCAAGAGCGTGCTTCTCGAGTACGTCTCGGCCAACCCCACCGGCCCGCTGCATCTGGGGCACGCTCGTCAGGGGGCTCTGGGCGACGTGCTCTCCCGCATCATGGCCACGCAGGGCTACCGCGTGATGCGCGAGTTCTACTACAACGACGCCGGCGTTCAGATTCACAATCTCACGATTTCCGTACAGGCCCGCGCCAAAGAACTGGCCGGCGAACAGACCGCCGAAGATTTCCCTGAAAACGGCTACCACGGCGACTACATCGTTGACATCGCCCGCGACTACTGCGCTAAGAAGCCCGTCGTCACCACCACCGGCGAAACGATCGAGAGCACGGGCGATACGGCTGATCTTGAATGCATCCGCCGCTACTCTGTGGCTTATCTGCGCAACGAACAGGACTCCGACCTCAAGCAGCTCGGCGTTGCCTTCGACAACTTCTATCTCGAAAGCTCGCTGTACACCGACGGCCGTGTGCAGAAGGCCGTTGACGCCATGGTGCAAGCCGGCTTCACCTACGAAGCCGACGGTGCACTGTGGCTGCGCACCACCGATGAAGCATTCAAGGACTTCAAGGACGACAAGGATCGAGTGATGCGCAAGAAGGACGGTTACTACACCTACTTCGTGCCTGACGTAGCCTATCACCTTGCCAAGTTCGAACGCGGTTTTGATCGCGCCATTAACATTCAGGGGTCGGACCACCACGGTACCGTAGCTCGCGTACGCATTGGCCTGCAGGCCGCCTCGAAAACGCTCGGCATCAGCATTCCCAAAACCTTCCCCGAGTACCTCTTGCACAAGATGCTGCTGGTGGTCAAAGACGGTCAGGAAGTCAAAATGAGCAAGCGTGCTGGCACCTACGTCACGCTGCGCGACCTCGTCGACTGGGTCGGCCGCGACGCCGCCCGCTTCTTCCTCGTTTCGCGCAAGTCCGATGCCGAATTCGTGTTCGACATCAATCTGGCCTGCTCAAAGTCCGACGAAAACCCTGTCTACTATCTGCAGTACGCTCACGCCCGCATCTGCTCGGTCCTGCGCCAGGCTCAGGAAAAGGGCTTTGCCATTCCGGCCGAAGCCGAAGCCGCAGAGTTTGATTTGTCTAGCCTAACCGGCACGGCCGCCACCGCTTTGGCAGCCAAGTTTGCCGGTTACGGCGAAACGCTCGCCGTTGCGGCTCGTGATCTGGCTCCGCACCTCATTTGCGTGTACCTGAAGGAACTTGCCGCTGACTTCCACACGTTCTACAACGCCGAACGCGTGCTCGTCGACAACGAAGCTGAACGCAACGCACGCCTGGCCTTGTGTATGGCGGCCCGCCGCGTCCTTGCCAACGGTCTGGAAGTTCTCGGCGTATCCGCTCCCGAACGTATGTAAAGAAAACGGAACAAAGATGACGATACGTAAATATTCCGGGGCAGCGCTTTTCTGGTCCTTTACGATGGGCGTCGTAACGGCACTCATCCTTGCGGCTGCCGTTTTCATCTTTATTTCGAATGCTCCGATTCCGTTCGTCAACAAGATTCAGCAGGTGAGTACCTCGGTCGACGAAAAGCTTCTTGACGGCAAGACTATTGATCCGAACAAGAAGCTTTACGCCTCCGGCCAGGGCAGCGAACAGACCGAAAGTCAGGTTGCTTCCGTCACGGCCGGCAACACCGATGCTGCCGAAGTGGTTGCAACCGATCGCTACTGGGTAAACGCCGGCACCTTCTCCGAGTTGCCGGATGCCGAAAAAGTGCGCGGCCAGATTGCCTTTACAGGCAACGACGCTCAAATCGAGTACCGTCGTGAAGCCGGCAAGCGTGTCTATCGCGTTCGCCTCGGTCCCTTCGACAACGAAACGGCTGCCGAAGAAATTCGACAGACCCTGGCCGACAACGGCATTCAGGGCACTGTCATGCATCAACCCAACTAATTTTCGTAAGAGACAAGGACTATCGACCATGATTTCTCGCCGACTCCTGATTTCTTCTGCCGCCGCCGTTGGCGCGGCCGGCTTTTCCGGTTCGCTTTTCGCTGCCGCTCCGGATCCCGTTCTCGGCAAAGACTACATCGAGGTGCGTCCTCCTCTGGAATTTCCCAAAAAACCGATCGTCGTTCACGACTTCTTCGCCTACACCTGCCCGCACTGTCTGACCTTTGCTCCGGTCATGGAAAAGTTCATCGAGTCCGTTAAGGGCAATCCGGAAGTGAAGGTCGTGCCGGTTCCCGTAGCTTGGAACGACGATCTCGCCATCTTCCCGCATACCTACTACGCCTTTGAAGCGCTCGGCCGCATGGGCGATCTGCATATGGAATTCTGGACCTGGGTGATCCGCGGCTCTCACGACTGGAGCTCGGCGGCCGACATCGAAAAGGATGTTCTGCAGTGGGTCGGCGAGCATGGCCTCGATCAGAACAAGTTCCGTCAGACGCTCGGTAGCTTCTCCGTTGTAAGCAAAGCTCGCCAAGCCACCCGCACCTGGAAGAACTACGGTGTGGACTCCACGCCTTGCGTAGGCGTTGCCGGCCGCTATATTACTGCTCCGCATCTCGTTGGTACGCGTCAGGGTACGGTCGACACCGTGCAGTGGCTCATCAACAAAATCCGTCAGGAAAAATAATGCGCGTTTTCATCACTGGGGCTTCCAGCGGCATCGGCGCTGCGATGGCCAAGAAGTTCGATGCCATGGGCGCTCAGCTGGGTCTTGTCGGCCGCAGTCAGGAAAAGCTTGACACCGTGCTTTCGAGCATGCAAAACGCTCAGGCACACACCACCTATGCGCTCGACGTCACCGACCGCGCAGCACTCTTTGCCGCGGCTCGGGACTTTGACGGCAAAGCCCCCGTGGACATCGTGCTAGCCAACGCCGGCATCTCGATCGGCGTCAAAACGGAATACGAAGAAGATCTGGACGTTCTTGAAAAGGTCTATCGCACGAACGTCTTTGCTATGGCCGCAACCTTTCACCCCTTCATCGAACCGATGAGCAAGCGCGGCGGCGGCCAGTTTGCCGGCATCGGTTCCGTCGGCGGCATCCGCGGTCTTCCCGGCAGCGAAGCCTATTGCTCCAGCAAGGCCGCCGTGATCAGCTATCTGGAAAGTTTGCGCAACGACGTGCGTAAGTACGGCATTTCCGTCACAACGATCTGCCCGGGCTTCGTGCGCACCCCGCTCGTTGCAAAGAACCCGTACAAGATGCCCTTCATTCTGGAGCCGGAAGAATTTGCCGAGCGCGCCGTCAAGGCGATTCTCGACAAGGATTCCTATCGTGTGATTCCCTGGCAGATGGCCTGGGTGGCACGCCTCCTGAAGATTCTTCCCGATTCCGTCTTCGACTGGGCCTTAAGCGGTCGCGGAGAAAAGCCGCGCGCCAAAGAGCTCGGTCTCTGACCGAATTGCCAGCACTTCAGCCCGGTTGCCCTTTGCGCCGGGCTGAATTTTCTTCAGCAATCGATCCAAAACAGCGCAAACGGGACGGCAAAGAAACCATTGCCGTGATCCCACCCCATCTCCAGCGCAAAGCGCAATGCCGTATAAGGCACCTCCAGTCGCAAAATTTTGTCTTTGAACCACTGCAGGTGCTTGAAATCTTCCGTGCAGACGCTCTGACTGGCATTGACGAGGTCCAACCTCAGAGGCAATCCTCTGAGATTTCAGGACGTCTTTGAGTTCTTGCGACGCCCATCGCAAAAGCACGGCCGACGCGACAGAGATTAAAGCACGCATTCCTAATGCCTGTACTGATTTTTAATTCAAAAAAATTCGACAGTAGACATTCGAAAATTTCTACAGTAGGGACTCCAAAATTTCTTCAATAGGAAGAATTTTTCTTTTTCATTCAATGGACTACAAGGACGCCAAAAAACAACCGCAAAAACTCGTCTTCACTCCGAATCTTCGGCGTTAAGCATCTGATAAATCGCATCGCGCTTCATACCGGTAACCTTCGCGGCCAAAGCCGCCGCTCTGCTCTTGGGCATTTCTTCCGCAATGGCTCGCAGCCATTTGAGGTCCTTGGCGTCAAGCCCTTCCTCACTCTTGTCCTGCATATCCACAACCACGGCATATTCGCCACGCGGATCATGAGCCTGCGCCCAATCGGGCAAATCGGACGCCGTCATCGCATCGAAAGTTTCGAACTTTTTGGTCAGTTCGCGAGCCACCACAACCCGGCGTCCGGCATGCAACACGCCGGCCAGATCCTTGAGAAGATCGCAAATGCGGTGCGGTGCCTCATAAAGCACAAACGCCTCTTCTTTCTGCGCTAACTTAGAAAGTGCCGTTCGGCGAGCCTTCCCCGAAGGAGGCACAAATCCAGCGAAGGTAAAACTGTAGGAATCCAAGCCGCTTGCCGAGAGTGCCGTAACAACCGCACTTGCACCCGGCACCGGTACCACACGAAAGCCCGCTTCGCGCACGCTTTGAACTGCTTTGGCTCCGGGATCGCTCACTGCAGGAGTGCCCGCATCCGTCACGAGAGCGATGCGCTCACCTTTGGCAAGATAGTCAATGAGTTTTTGCGATGCCGTACGTTCGTTATGCTCATGCACACTGATCGTCGGCGTGGAAATCCCGTAGCGATCCAGAAGTTTGCGGGTTTCCCGAGTATCCTCACAGGCCACATGGTCACAGATGTCCAACACCCAGAGTGCGCGCAGAGTAATGTCTGCCGCATTCCCGATCGGAAGCCCTACAATATAGAGCGCTGACTGCGGAAAGCTCTGCTGCGCCGTTTGTGCGCTCTGCATCAGAGGATCAGCCGCAAACTGCGACGATCGCGTCCTCTGTCCCGTTTCATCAATATCTGAAGTGAACTGCATCGTGAAAAATCCTGCCGTTGCCGGTCTTTTTTGCGCTTTTTCGTTACTGACTTGCGCCGCTGCGGCCCAAGAAACAAACCCGACCCCGAGCGCTCTCGAAGCCGCGCCCGCCGCTGCTATCAACAGCGAGCTTGAAGCCGCCCTCGGAACCGTTTCAGCTGCCGAAGCCGCTGAAGCGGCTCAGCAGCAGGCTCAGCCCGCCGCGCCCGCTCCTGCCGCTGCATCCGTTGACGCACTGTCTTCCGACACCGCTTCGAGCTCACCCTCCGAAGAATCCGGCCAAACGTCCGAAACTCCGCTTGCGGCCAACAATACGGCTTCCGGAGAGGCAGCCCGCGAGCCGCAAGAGTACAGCATGCGCATGGCGTTTTTGCTGCCGACCGCTGACTCTCCTCTGGAAGGTCCCTCACAGACGGCTCTCTTAGGCCTTCTGGCAGCCAATTATGCATCAGAGCACCCCGCCGAAGTCCTGTTGGTGCGTCCGGGATCTAACGGCTCGGCCGTTGATCAGCTCAAAGCCGCCGCTCGTGCCGGCGCACAGGTTGCCGTCGGTCCGCTTGATCGTACCGCCATTTCCGAGATCGCCAAGCTCAACTACCTGCCGCTTCCCCTGGTGACGCTCAACGAAATCGAACTCGACGAGCTCACACCGATGACGCAGGACGAAATTTTCGCTGAGCGGCGTTTGCGTGAAGCACAGAAAAACGCCGCGGCACTCGAAGCCGCCGAAGAACGTCCGCTTGAAGCTGCCTTGTCCGAAAAGGAAGCCACAGACAATCAACCGACCAGCGGCCGCATTTCCAATAAAACCAAGGTGCCGGGGTTGGTGCTTGCCGACGAAATTGAATTGCCCTTCTACAACCGCAAACCGCTGCAGTTCCCGCGCAACATGCTCATGCTCGGCATGTCCATGGAGCATGACGCCGAATACGTCGCTCGTCTCGGCGTAGCCTCCCTGCCGGAAACCACAGAAGCAGGCGAAAAGCCCAAGGTACTGCTGATCGACCACGACACGCCGCTTGAAAAGCGCGTTTCTCAAGCCTTCGAGCAGGAACTGATCCGCATGGGCTTTACGCCCGATCGACTGACGGTCGATCTCAATGAATTCACGCGCCTGCGCAAGTTCTTCGAACTGGTCGTCGAAAAACTCAATACCGACGAATTCGACGAAGTGCTGATCGATCAGGAAGCCGACCCGGTCGGTTGGCGTCAGCAGCAGATTCGCATCCGTCGTCTGCAGGCGGCAAAGCGCGCCCGCGTGGCGCTCTCCGAGCCGCCCTACTATGCCGCGTTCCTCGCCATGGACGCCAAAAACGCGTCACTTGTGCGCTCTCGTCTGCCCATCCGCACGCGCGTGTGGGCCACATCGCTCACAAACCCCGGAGAGACCGCCACCGATTCGGCCGCCCGCGCCATGACCTACGACCTGCTGCAGGTCGGTCTTGTGGACGCTCCGATGATTCTGAACTTCAACCCCGAAGAGTTCGAGCAGACCTATCAGGTTCCGGTGCCTGAAACCACGTTTGACAAGCGCCTCTTTGCCCTCGGCGCCGATGCCTATGCTCTGTCGCAATCAGTGGCTCACGGTGTTTCCTCGGCTCAGATCAAGGGACTTCTGGGGACGCTCACTTACAACCTCAATTTCACGCCGGTTGTGGATCGCCGTGCTCAGACCGCCATGATTCAGGGCGGTGTCGTCAAGCCGGTGAGCGAAGAAGACCTGGTGGAATTTGAAGTTCTGCGTCAAAGCAAACGTCTGCGAGCCCAAAGCCGCTCGCTGGAGCGACTGACGCGCGAAGCCGAACGTGCCGCACAGGAAGCAGGAACGCTCGCGCCCAACGACCCGGAACTGGAGTCCGAACTCCTGCAGCAAATGCAGAACACACCGGCGAAATCTTCGGTACAACCCCCTGAAGAACTCGACGATGCTCTTGAAGCCACAACCACGGAAACGACAACCACGCCTGCTCCCTAAGCCACCATGCCTTTTATTACGATTGCAGACGCGCAGCTTGCTTGGGGCGACCTGCCCCTACTGGACCGAGCCCAAATGCAGCTCGATGCCGGTGAACGCGTTGGCCTCATCGGCCGCAACGGCACCGGCAAAAGTTCTCTGATGCATGTTCTTGCCGGTCGCGACAAACTGGACGACGGCATTTTGACGCGTCAAGACGGTCTGGTTTCGGTTTATCTCGAACAGGAACCGAACCTTCCCGAAGCCGCCACTCTGCGAGAAAGTCTTCTCGCACGCGGCCGTTTTGAAGACATTGCCGACGAACGTGAAAAGTGGGCAGCCATCGCTCGTCTTGATGAATATTTGCATCGTCTTCGTACGGCAAGTGAGCAAAACCCTCAGGCCGCTTCGGGCGGTGAAAAGAAAAAAGCGGCGCTTGCCTTGGCGCTCAGCCTCAAGCCCGATTTGCTGCTCCTTGATGAACCGACAAATCATCTTGACGTTGAGACCATCGAAATTCTCGAAGGCATTCTCACGCAGGAGTACCGCAACAACCGTTCGCTCATTGTGGTGACGCACGATCGTGCTTTCCTGGATACGGTTTGCACACGCATTCTCGAACTCGATCGAGGTATCCTGCGCAGCTATCCGGGCAATTTTGCGGCCTACGAAGCCCGCAAAAACGAAGAACTTAATGCTGAAGCCATTGCCAACCGGCGTTTTGACAAGTTCTGGGCACAGGAAGAAGTTTGGATTCGCAAGGGTATCGAAGCACGCCGCACCCGCAATGAAGGCCGTGTGCGCCGTCTGGAAGCCCTGCGTCGCGAACGCGCCGCTCGCCGCGAGCGTATGGGACGCGTGTCCATGACAGTGGACGCAGGCGAGCGAAGCGGAAAACTGGTGGCTGAAGTCACGTCTTTGAGCAAAGTCTTCGGCGACAAAACCGTCGTCAAGGATCTGAATTTTCGTCTGCTGCGCGGCGACAAGCTCGGCCTGGTCGGCCCCAACGGCGCAGGCAAGTCAACACTCATCAAGCTGCTTTTGGGAAAACTCGAACCTGACGAAGGCAGTGTGCGACTCGGCACCAATCTGAAAATCGCCTATTTCGATCAGTTGCGCGAACAGCTCGACGACACCAAGACTGTGGCCGAAACCGTGAGTCCCGGCAGCGAATGGATTGAAATCGCCGGCGTAAAAAAGCATGTCATGAGCTATCTCGGTGACTTCCTGTTTGCTCCGCATCGCGCGGAAGTTCCGGTTGCCAACCTTTCGGGCGGTGAGCGCAATCGCCTCCTGCTCGCGCGTCTTTTTGCTCTGCCTGCCAACCTTCTGGTGCTCGACGAACCCACCAACGATCTGGACATCGACTCGCTCGAACTCCTCGAGGAGACGCTTGAAAACTACCCCGGCACCGTGATTCTGGTGAGCCACGACCGCCGCTTTCTCGACAGCGTCGTCACGCAGGTGCTCGCTCCGGTCAACTATCTTGCGCCCGACGGACGCTGGATGGAATTTGCCGGCGGCTACGAGGACTGGGTGCGTCAGCGGCCCGCAATTGAAACTCCCGAAACCGGAGCAGTACCGGATAAGCCCGCCGCAAAGAAACCCGTTCGTCAACGCGCCGAACGCATGAGCTGGAAGGAAAACAAGGAACTTGAAACGCTTCCCGAAACCATTGAAGCATTGGAGTCCGAGCAGGAAGTACTCATGCAGAAGATGAGTTCGGCCGATTTCTTCAGGCTTCCCGTTTCCGAACAGCAAGCCGTAACGGCCCGATCGGAAGCGCTCACGCAGGAAATCGAAACCGCCTACGAACGTTGGGAATTCCTCACGCAAAAGGCACAGTCCTGCGCTAAGAACTAAACCGAAGGACGACGGTCGTGCTCGAAAGTTTGATCAATCAAGACTTCTGGGTAACCCTGGCGGGGGCAGCGGCCGTTTTATTGCAATTCGTCCTTACGGCCAGCGTCATTTTGCGCGTGATCCTGACGCGGCATCCGCCCGGCAGTTCGTTTGCCTGGATTCTGCTCGTCACAATCTTGCCCTACATCGGCTTCATCCTCTACGTCTGGCTCGGCGAGCGCCCCATCGGCCGTTGGCGAGCCTTGAGACTGCGCCATTTGCTCAAACACTGGGAAGAGGTGACCGATGAGGGTTATGCCATCTCAGGCACGCTTCCTACGATGCCGCACGGCCAGCGCCATAAGGGGCTCACACGTCTGGCCGAGCGTCTGGGCGATCTGCCGATGAGCTGCGGCTCACGCCTGGAATTGATTTCCGACTCCGTCGAAGCACTTTCCCGCATTGAGTACGACGTCAACAACGCTCGGAAATCCGTTTCCATGGAGTTCTATATCTGGGGCGTCGGCGGATGGTGCGACAGAGTCGCTCAGGCCATCATCCGAGCCGCAGAACGCGGCTGCGAATGCCGCATCCTCGTCGACGACATCGGAGCCCGCGCCTGGCTTCGCAGTTCTTGGCCCTCCAAGATGCTCGCTGCAGGCGTACACGTTTCCCGTGCATTGCCGGTGAGTCTTTTCCCGATCACCAAGGGCCGCGCCGACCTGCGCCTGCACAGAAAGACGGTCATCATCGATGATCACCTCGGCTACACGGGAAGCCTCAATCTCATTGATCCCAACATCTTCAACGCAACCGAAGGCATCGGCGAATGGGTCGATGCGATGGTGCGCGTCGAAGGCACTGCGGTGCGCGACCTCAATCAGGTCTTTCTCTTTGACTGGGCACTGCAGCCTGACATTGAAGGCGAGCGTATCTCACTGGAGAAAATTGCTCCCGTTCCCGCTGTGGGTTCAGCCTGCGTGACTGTCGTTCCTTCCGGTCCTACCACGGTTGACGACGCCAACCAACGCCTGATTTTGGAAGCCATCAGCTGTGCGCGCAAGCGCATCTATCTCACAACGCCCTATTTCATTCCGGGCGAAACGCTGATCCTGGCGCTTCAAAATGCCGCCATGCGCGGGGTTGATGTGCGTCTGTGCATCCCGAGCAAACCTGATTCGCAGTTTGTGCGCTGGGCGAGCCGCCGATACTTCAGTGACCTGATGAACGCGGGCGTGAAGATTTCCTTTTTCACAGACGGTCTTTTGCACACCAAAGCGATCACGGTTGACGACACGTTCAGCCTTTTTGGCACCGTCAATTTGGACAAGCGCAGCCTGCACCTGAATTTCGAAATGATGCTGCTGATTTTCGACCCGAAGTTTGTCGCCGACATGACTGCTCTGCATCGGCACTATGAAGCAAAATCCGTGCCGATCGATCCGGTACGGTGGCACCGCCGCCACATTGGACAGCGTTTCCTCGAAGGCCTCTCCTATCTGCTCAGTCCGTTGCTCTGATGCATTTCGGGCGCCGTTCCTTCAGCGGGAAAGGCGCCCGAAACATTGTCTGTCCGCTAGTTTTTGCCGTCAGGCCTTGAACTCAATGAGACTCTTGCCGGTCATCGCGGCAGGCGGTTCAACGCCCATGAGCGAGAGCACGGTTGGCGCCACGTCGGCAAGCACACCGTTTTGAACCGATGCCACGCGATCGGACACAACAACGATGGGCACGGGATTGAGCGAGTGGGCCGTATTGGGCGAACCGTCTGCATTGACGGCATTGTCAGCATTGCCGTGATCGGCAATGATCACCACCTCGTAGCCGGCGGTCTTGGCCGCCTGCACGACCGTCTTCACGCAATCGTCGACCGCGTGCACGGCCTTAATAATGGCCTCGTACACACCGGTGTGTCCCACCATATCACCGTTGGCAAAGTTCAGACATACAAAGTTGTATTTGCGCTCAGCCAAAGCCGCCGCCAGTTTGTCGGCCACCTCATAAGCACTCATTTCAGGCTGCAGATCGTAAGTCGCCACCTTGGGGCTCGGCACCAGAATGCGTTCTTCACCTTCAAAGACTGCCTCACGACCGCCGTTCAAAAAGAACGTCACATGCGCATACTTTTCCGTTTCGGCGATGCGCAACTGCTTGAGCCCCTGCTTGGAAACCCATTCGCCGATCGTGTCGGGCACGTTTTCTTTCGGGAAAAGTACATGCACGCCGGTGTAGGTAGGATCGTAGGGCGTCATCGTGGCAAAGAACAGATCCAACGGCTTCATTCCTTCGGTCTCTGCCTGCGTGAGCACTGTCGTCAGTTCTTTAGCACGATCATTGCGGAAATTGATGAAAATGACCGCGTCGCCCGAGCGAATGCAACCGATCGGATGGCCTTCGGCATCCACGCGGACATGAGCCTTCATGAATTCGTCGGTGACGCCTTCGTCATAGGAAGTCGCCACGGCATTCGCTGCGTTGCTGTAGGCGGCTCCCTTACCGTTGACCAACAGTTCATAAGCTTCGCGCACGCGCTCCCAGCGCTTATCGCGATCCATGGCGTAATAGCGACCGATAAGACTTGCGATCGTCCCGGCCAGCGCACCCGATTTCATCTTTTCTTCAACCTGGCGCACAAAACCAAGGCCGCTCTTGGGATCCGTGTCACGACCGTCCATGAAGGCATGCACGTAACATTTTTCCATCCCTTCGCGCTTAGCAAGCGCCAGAAGCGCTTCGAGATGTTCGAGCGAAGAATGCACGCCGCCGTCGGAGAAAAGCCCCATCACGTGCAGTGCACACCCCGTGCTTTTCACATGATCGATGAGTGCGCGTATTTCCGTGTTCTGAGCCAGAGAATGGTCTTCCGAATCCTGCGCACGGCAGGCACGGTTGATCTTGACAAGATCCTGATAGACCACGCGGCCGGCACCGATGTTGAGATGCCCCACCTCGGAGTTACCCATCTGGCCTTCGGGAAGGCCCACATTCTCGCCATCGGTGCGAAGAGCGGCGTGAGGATTGCTGCGGGTGAGCTCCTCGATAAAAACAGGGTGCCCGGCACGGATGGCGTCCGACTTGGAGCCGTCGCCGATCCCCCAGCCGTCAAGAATCATTAACAAAACATTGCGCGTCATAGTCATTCCTTTTTCTGTCGGAAGCACGGATCGCACAACAAAAAAGCCGAGAGAATTCAACCACTCGGCCACAAAGTCAAAAACAGCAAAAGCGATCCGCCGGAGTGTGCGAAGGATAATAGCCGATTCGACTTTGTTCGACCCAAAATCCTTCGCCCGTCCGTCGGAAAGCTAAGGCCTCAGGCGGCCTTGGGCAGATGCTGGCATTCCGTTTCCACGTAGTCGCGCCATACTTCCTCAGCGGTGGGAAGCTGCCAGGAACCATCGGGACGGCGCTTGGTGACATTCTTCAGGCGCGAGACGCTTGCGCCACATGTCCACACCTTGAAGTTGCGCATGTGCGTGCACAGACAGCACTTGGAGTGTTCGGGAACGGGCTGAATGTCAATCTTGCCGTGACGGGCGAACCATTCCTTCACATAGGAGCATTCGCCCTTTTGCAGCAGGTAGCCGTAGGCCTCGCAGTTGGGGCGAATGTCGCTCGTGATGGCCGGAGAGTCCTTCAACATGCGCATCGGGTACCCCGTCGTGGAAAAGTGATTGACCTGCACATCGTCGTCCGTGGCATCGATATAGCGTTGCTTGACCGCTTCGGGCAGGCCGCTTTCCTGAGCCACAGCAAAGCGCGTTGCCACCTGAACGCCTGCGGCGCCCACGTCGCGCACGAAATGCACGGCGTCTTCGCCGGAGAAGATGCCGCCTGCGGCAAACACGGGGATGTCAAAGCCGTTGTCGCCGATCCACTTCACCACATCGCGCACGATATCTTCGAGGTTGTATTCGGCCCAGTCATCGCCAAAGCCCAGGTGTCCGCCCGCGAGCGGTCCTTCTACCACAACGTAGTCGGGCAGTCGGCCGACGGCCTGAGCGCGCTTCATGAAAATCTGCAGCGCACGCGTACTCGAAACAACGATGCCGATCAGTGCTTCATGAAAGCGAGGATTGTCCTGCATGAGCTTCATGCTGGAAAGATGCAAGCCCGCCGAAAGCGTGATGCCGTCAATGCCGCCGTCGAGGGCCGCATTCAGACGCGTCTTAAGCGTAGCTGTGCTCGCATTCATCGTGAGCTTTTCCATGCAGTTGATCAGAATCAGACCGCGGCCGGTCTTGCGGCGCATCACATCCGAAACGTAGCGGCGCGTGGACTCAGCCAGACGTTCGAGATCAAAGACGATTTCCGACTTGTCGTAGGAGTCGATGAGATTCTTGAAGCGATGAATCTTATCTTTACAAAAGCTCGTACCAAACTGCTTATCGGCGATGTCCATCAAAAGAGCATCGGACAAGTGCGCGATTCCGCCTAGTTTTTCCACCGCAAGCGCGAGCGTATCGTTGGAAATATTGACTCCCATGCCGCCGACCATCAACGGTGCGTATTGGCGGTTATGAAATGTGACGGGAAAGTCGGAGAGTCTGTCGCTCATTTCTAGTCGATCCTCAGAGGCCTTAAAAGCTGCAAAACATTGGGAACAACATTTTTTCGCTTTTGCAAGCCTTTGAGTTGACTCGAAAATTCCGAAGAATTCCGTAATTTTCAAGTGCCCCAAACGTCTCGATTTTGTGCTATTTACGCGCGCTCGAGAAAAAAAAATGGGAGCCACACGCGACTCCCATCTTCTTATCCGTGAGTCAAGCCATCTTTTCAGGCGCTGAACACGTCCTTATAAGCTTTGACAGCCGCCAGAGCGTCAAGTCGGTCCGGATGCGTCTCGCTTTGCTTGCGCCGAGCCTCGCGCTCGGGCGTCACTTCGCCCCCCATCATGGCTGTCATGCGAGCAAAAAGCTCCGGATCAATGCGGCCTCGGCACAAAAATTCCAGTTTTAGCTCGTTGGCTTCGCCCGATTCGACCAACCCCACACTCGTGCGATGCATCCAGTCCTTGGCCTTCGGGTTTTGCGGATCTCCTCCCATCGTAGCAAAGCAGGCAATGTCCTTACCCTTGATCCGTTCGGCGGCAGCTTTGGTGTCTTCGGGAGCCATGCCTCGGTCGCACCAGAAACAAAGTACGATCGGGTTGTATGCTCTCAGATCACTCGGCATCTGAGCGGCTTCAACGTAGTCGCAGGGACCGATGCCGTCCTGCAGTGCGCGTGCAATCACACGGGTATTACCCGTTTTCGAACTGACAACAATCAGAGGTCTCATGTTTTTTCCTTGATTAAGCACAAAAGGCTTCCTTGCTCGCGAAAAAGGCCGCCTTGACGGACTCAATGATTTGGTGATTTTCGCGTCCGAGATACACCGAGAAGGAAACCTTACCCTCCTTGTCGAAGAAAATCACGCAATGCGATTCGCGTTTCATAAAGGGAATAGAGGCAAAGGCGATGGCTCCGACGGCGTCGTACTTCAAATGACCGCCAACCACGGCGTTCGTGTGAAGAATGTTGTAGTACCCCTGGGCGCGCTTACCCGCAGAAAGCTTGGCTTCGATTTCAAACACGTGTCCGCCGTGCTGAATGAAAAGCGTGGCACGCTCCCATTGTGCAAGGCTCGCCCATACCTCGTCAAAACGTTCAGTGACGTCTCCCGTCACGAACGAACACATGTCGCGCCCGAGAATCTGTGCGGCCGCAAGCGGCGTCAGATCCAGTCGGGCAGCAATCGTCTCGAGCGTAGCCGGAAAAGGCGCGGCAAGCAGTTCCTCAATCACAGCCTTCTGTTCTTCGGTGGCGGTGCGATATTCAATCGTCATTGTTTTTATCCTTTCAAAAAAAATGTGAATTGAAATTTACTTCCGTTTCTTCGAAATCTTTATCCGGCGCATTTCTTCTGCAGATCCGTCATCACCAACGCCCGATCACACGATTCCAAAAGCTCCAGATCGTGCGTCACCAAAAACACGGCGCGCCCCGCATCAGCCTGCTCGCGCATCAGGCGGGCAATGGCAGCCATATTGGCGCCGTCCAACCCGCTCGTCGGTTCATCCAAAATCAAAATGGCGGGATCTTTTGCAACGGCGCAGGCAATCACCAGACGCTGCTTTTCGCCTCCGGAAAGACTTTGCGGGTGGCGCTCTGCCAGCGCCAATAGATTGAGGCTTGTCAAAATTTCTTGAACTCGAGCCCTGTCTTCAGGTCTCGGCCGCATGGCTGCCAAACGTCGCCAGCCCTTGGCTTTTGACGCCCCGACACGACCGGCCACAATGGCTCCTTCGACTTCTTCGGCGACAGTTCGCATCTGCAGTTGATGATCGGCGTTTTGAAGCACCAGTCCGGAAAACGGCATCAATCCCTCGTCGCCGACTTTTTCCTCGCCAATGTAAAAGTTCCCCTGAGCCTTATTGAGTCCCGTGAGAATGCAGGCCAATGTCGTCTTACCCGTGCCGTTGTCACCCACAAGTGCCGTAACGCCCTGCCCGACGGAAAAACCCGTACCATCAAAAATGATGTGTTCGTCGCTGTAAGCAAAACATATGCGGCGTGCTGAAAATACGTCGTGCGCTTTCGGTGTTGTGTTCCGGCTCGTCACCTCAACGCGCGGCAAGCTCCGGCGCGCGTCTGACACTTCGGCCTTTCTTAGCCCCCAACGGGCTCGGAAAGCATCGTCATAGAGCCCTGAAAAAGGCATCTCCTCAACAATTCGTCCCTGACTCATCACGATAACGGCGTCGGCAGCTTCTTTGAGCCAATAGAGGCGATGATCCACAACCAAAATCGCCGCACCCTCTTTTTTAAGTTCCAAAATCGTGCGAGCAAGCGCTTGCGTAGCTTCCGGATCGAGATTGGCGCTGGGCTCGTCGAAGATAAGCGTCTTTGGTCCTAGCGCCAAAATGGCCGCCAGACCTACCTTTTGCTTTTGCCCTTCGGACAGCGCATGGATGTCGCGCGTGAGCAATTCTTCGATCCCGAGTTTACGAGCCGCCGTTAGCGTACGCTCGCGCACGTCCTTGGGATCAAACGAGCGACTGCGCAGGGCAAATGCAATTTCATCGCCCGCGTTGAGTGCGAAAAACTGCTCTTCGGGATCTTGAAACAGCGTACCGATCACTTCCGACAAATCCGCCACCGGCGTTTCGGAAACATTGAATCCGGCCACCGTCACGCTGCCTTCGAGCCTGCCGCCGTATATCTGCGGGCAAAGCCCGTTGGCCAGACGCATCAGAGTGGTCTTGCCGCAGCCCGAAGCCCCCGTCACCACTTTGAGTTCGCCCGGGGCAACCGTGAAACTGATGTCGGAAACAGCCGGAGTCTGCGTATTGGCGTAGGTGTATGAAACGTTCTTGAATTCGATCATGTCAGGAATCCGTCCGAAGCCTCAGTGCATCATCTTGACGCCCCCGTCGGGCATCCATACGTGCGAGAGCCACACCTCGCAGCAAATCACAGCGGCAATCGTCACTAGCATCAAGCCCAGCACACGCCAATCGGCCGAACAGAGGCGAACACCGTCGCTTCGAATCGTGCGCTTGCGGGCTCCCATGCCTTTGAGTTCAGCCGCCACCCCCAAGGTCTCCGAGCTTTTCAGCGCACGGAAAAGAATCGGTGCCAAAATCAAACGGGCCGACAAAATCGGATGCAACGTAAGCATTGCAGGCCCCAGCGGCCAGCCCTTGATGCGAAGCGTTTCCCAGACCTGTTTGATGTCGTTGGCAAAGGTCGGAATAAAACGCAGCATCACGGCTGTAGGCAAAAAAATGCAAAACGGAAGTTTCATCCGTTCCAGCGTCAGCAACAGATCTTCCACACGTGTAGTGAGAGCCAAAACCATCACCACGTTCATCATGGAAAGGCCGCGCAGAAAAGGAATCAGAAGCATTTTGGCGTTCAGCCCCCCGAGCCCCGGCATCCAACTCTGAAAACCCAGAGCGCAAAGCGCCGCAATAGCCATCATCGCTGCCATCAAGGCATACAAAACGGCGACCAAACCGGGGCGCTTGAGCAACAACACATAAACAAGCGTGACGGCAAAAATCACGAGCTGCGCCAGCATGCCGGAAGATGCAACGGTCAACAGCGCCGTTGCCGCCGTCACAGTAAGTTTGGTGCGGGCGTCGAGCTTTCGCAGCACGCTCGACTGAGCCGCCCCATTAGCGAACAAAGCCCGCATGTCGCAGCTCCTTTACCGTTTTACGGCCAAACCACAGTCCGCCGAGAGATCCCAGATAGCCGATGAAGACAATCGGCACAACCATCGTCATCAGGCTTGGGCTTTCTCGCATGAAAAGAAACGACACTCCCAGCGACAAACCTTTGCTCACCAAGTCGTAAACACCGACGCCGATCCAAGGGGACCAGGGCTTGGAAGCTCCTCCCGTCAACCAAATGCAAAGTTCACCCAGCAAAGCTCCTGCTAATGCTGCCGGCAACAGCGTCAGACTGCCGCCCATCAGACACACGCTCACGATCATGCTGATGACCGTAAACAAAAGCAGCGTGCCGGGCTTGGGTACTTTGGTGAGCAGCACAATGATCAGCGTCGTGTAGACAAGATTTTTAGCAACCAGAGACACAGGGTTCATGCCGCCGCCGGCAAGAGCAATCAACAGGCTCGAGAGCTTGGCAGCCGCGGCAAAAACACCGATGAGCACCAGCTCTCTTGCTTCCCAATGCCGCTTTCTGATGGGAGTGTCCGTCATAACATTTCGTAAGTAAGGAAGAAGCCGTCCGGAAAGTGTTGATCAGAAAGCCGAATCGAACACTTCCCGGATCAGCCAGGTCTTTTCAGACCTTCGGAAAGAATGGCTTAGAAGCGAGCACCCAGTTTGGCCACAAAATAGCGACCGGGTTCATAGATTGAGGTCTGCTCCTGATACCCCTTGTCAAAGATGTTGTAGAGCCCAAGATCAAACGAATACTGACGCTTCGGTCCGAAGTCCACGCCAGCCGTCAGATTGAGCGTGGTGTAGCCGCCGAGACGGTAACTACTTGAGTCTGTGACATTCTGAATTCCGTCGTCGTATTCAGTTGCTGTCTGCGAACGCGCAAAGACATCCGTTCTCAGACCTACGCCTGCGTACATGCCGCTCCAGCGCACGCCGTAGCGAAGCATGAATTCAGGAGTAGCGGTGTCATACGTTGAAAAGCCGTCGCCGTTTTGGAATTGACGGCGCATCCACGTTGCAGTCAGATAGGGTTCAAACCCGGTCTCGGCAATGCGCACAGATGACGTCAGCTCCACGCCGAACGTCTTGGCCTCGGCTACATTGCTGTATTGATATCCGCGTTTCTGAGCGTTATAAAGTGTTGCAATGTAATCATCAGCCAACGAATAGAAAATCGCCAAATCCGCAGAAAGGCCTTTTGAGTTCCACCGTGCACCAATTTCGAAGTTATCAGAAGTTTCAGGCTTCAGATCCGGATTAGCATAGGTAATATCGTTTGAACCCATGTTGGTGTCAATATATAACTCCTGCAATATAGGAGAACGGTATCCTTGCGCATAGCTGGCTCGTAGCGTCAAATTATCAGTTCCATGCCAAAGCACACCGGCGTTGAAGACCAACTTTCCATCTGAACCATTTTTGTTTACCGTTGTACCTCCGTCTTTATTATTTTTTGTATCCATATCTGTTTTCACCCATGTATATCGAGCTCCATAGGTCAAAACAAAATCTTCTGGCAATTGGGTTTCCATACTGACATACACAGCATTGAGCATTTGGTAGCCATCAAAGTTTTCGTCTCGAATATAACTATCAAACTGTGGTCCCATAAAAAACGGGTCCGCATTTGTATATGTTGTCCAAGAGTGAGCATTTAGATCGTCGAAGGTAAGTTCGTAACCTGCAATCAGATAATTTCTCTCACCCAACTGCCAGTCGGTTTGCAGGGAAAATCCATACTGATTCAACTTATTATCTGCATGGGGTTGTAAATAGATAGTGTTCCCAATGACAGCCCCGCTTTGTTTCATCATTTCTTCAGCTTCTTGCTGGCTATAACCTTGTTGTTGCGCCATGCGAAGAGCAAGGTTGTATGTTCTCTCACTCCACGTCATAGTTGGAATGGTATTGGTCATATCCTTGTCGCTGCGCTGATAAAACGCGTCTGCCCGCAAACGAATAAAGGAATCTGAAATATTCTTGAACTCCCCAAACAACGCTGTTTTAAAGCGCGTCCACTCTGGAACATTTACAGCGAAACCCGGGTTATTTATATCGCTTGAGCCAAACTCAAGGTCGTAATAATCCAAAGAGGCGCCAACCGTCGCGTCCGGCGAAAAGTCATACGACAAGAAACCAGAGACCGAACGTGCCGTGAAGTATGTGTTCTCCATTTCACCCTTCGGGGTCTTCAAATTGTCGTTGTCTTCAATCGACGCACTTAAACGATATTTCCAACCATCAATTCCGCCGTATATAGAGCCCGAGGCGTTCTTACCGGAAGCCGAAGTATTCATGCCGGCCGATACCTCGCCTTCGATCGGCTTCGTACCGCCCTTTTTCGTGATGATGTTGATGGCGCCGCCAATGGCATCCGACCCGTACAAAACAGACGCGGGTCCCTTGATCACTTCAATGCGTTCGATCATGGATGGATCGATCAGCATCGGCGAGCCCGACATGGACTTGTGTTCCGATACCTTCTGTCCATCGATCATCACGAGGGTGCGAAAGGCATCTTCACCGCGAATCTTGATTCGCTTCATTCCCTGACCGCCGTCGTTGTTGATACGAACGCCAGGAATATCTTCGAGCAGTTCACCCACGTTACGTGCGCTTGAACGGCGAATATCCTCCTGCGTGATCACAGAGACCGACATATTCACGTCCATAAGTTCCTGTTCCACGCGGCCGGCTGTGACTTTGACCTCGTCGAGTTCAACGGTTTCCTGTGCTTGCACTTGCAGCGCGAGGCCGGAAAACGCAGCCAATACAGCGACAGCCGCAAGTTTGGGAGTACGGGACATCATCGATTTTTCCTTCGTTTGATTAAGACAGCGCGCACTCTTGTGGTTTGTTTGTTTACGGTGCGGCGCGTTCGTTAAGTTCCTGTGTCAACGGGGATGATTTGAAACAAGGTTCTTACCCGTGCGCGGGTTTTTCGCCGGAGAAAACGGCAGCGTTTCCGGCCGGTCGCTCGTTCACTGCACCGGCACCCAGACGCATACCGACGAGACCGATCAGGAGCTGAGCCAGCGTCACGTGCCAATACTGGCCGGCAATCGTCTGAACCAGCCAGTCATCCACGCGATGCATCAAACCGGCATCAATCCACTGAGCAATAACATCTTCGGTCAATGCCCTCACGGGAACCCCGAACTGCTTTTCGATATGCGCCAGATTGATGCGCCCCGATTCCATTTCGGAACTGAGCGTGCGCATCAGGTGCCAATGCTTGCCGGGTTTCATCAGCATGCCCACAGGTTTTTCACCGCCCTCAAGCACCTTTTCCCATTCGGCAAGCCGTCTTTCCATCATGAAGCTGTTGCCTTGCAGACGTCCGCCCGCTCCGCACCCGAAAGCGAGGCAATCGCAAGCGCCTTTACCAAGCGCGTTGTAGATGTTTCGCTCGCGCATCGTTTGCCCCCAGTGATTGTTCGAAAGTCGCCGCCACTGTGCGTTCGTGAAACGTTCGACCGAGAGAGCAAACATATCGGCCTTCATAGCCGTGTCGGCAGCCGGAGGCAATTTGCCGTTGGCAATGTATTTAGCCAAAGGAGACTTCTCAAAGACGTTGAGTTGGTAGCAGTCCACGCCGTCAAGCTTGAGACTTTGCGCCGTACGAATGTCGTCTTCCCAAACTTCCATCGTCTGCCAAGGAAAACCGTAGATCAGATCAATCACAACGGCAGCTTCGTCATAGGAAATCAGCTTGTCGAGTCGCGACAAAATGGCGTCGCGCCCGTCCGCTCGCATCACCGATTGACGCACACGGTCGTCAAAGGTCTGCACGCCGAGCGAAAAGCGATTGGCGCCGCCTTCCAGGGCCGCCTCGATCTTGTCGTCTCCGAAATTGTGAATTCGCCCTTCAATTGTTATTTCGCAGTCGTTGGCAAGCGGCAGATAGCGATTGACGGCGGTAAGCACCGTCTTGAGATCTTCGGGTTCAAGCGCCGTAGGCGTTCCGCCGCCGAAGTAGACGGCGTGCACAGGATGAGAATTCATCGCCGCCTTGTCGCTCCACAGTTCGATTTCGCGCACGAGATTACGGGCAAAAACCGAAGAAGCCTCTTTGCTGTAAGGGTTCTGATAGAACATGCAGTAAAGGCAGCGCGTTTCGCAAAAAGGCACATGCAAATAAGCAAGCGTCTTGCCATTTCGCGGCTGCTCGGCGACGGCCTCAAGGTAGTCGCGTGCCTCTTTTCCCATCAACGGCATACCGCCAGGACCAGAGTGAATGACCGCCTTGGCTTCAAAAGCCGCATGAAGAGGGTCGGCTGCATTGGCAAAAAAACTCTCAGCCGTACCGTTTTTGAGCTTTTCGCTCATCTTCTTGGCACCGGCTTCAAAGGTCACGTGCTTGAGTGCGGCACCGCCGTGGCCGACGGACAACTTCGTCTGATTTTCCTGCATCAATCTTTTTTTCTCCGAGAAGTGCCGACCGCCTTAACGCTTTCGGCCACAAGACGGCACTCGACGTTTTTGAGAACCGACTTAAAATTTCGAGCGCTCAGAATATCACGAATGATAATCATTCTCAAATTTAGATCAATCAAACTTCTGTAGGTTTTGCCGATATAATTCCTCGTCGGATCTCTGTTCAGCCGCTCTTCACTCCTTTGCCGTTACATGTCTTTTGCTTCTAACCCGTTGATTCAACAAGGAACAACAACCGATCACAATGGTTTGACGGCCATCCAAGCCGACTATCTTGAGATCATCTATGAAGAGCTTCTCGTCAATGGATCAGCCCGCGGTTGCGCCATTGCCAAAGCAGCCAATGTGACACGTTCAACCGTGACTTCAACCATGCGAGCGCTCAAAGAGATGGGCTTTATCCACTACGAGCCCTACGGTACGATCACCCTTACCGAGAAAGGACTCAGCACAGCCAAGGATTTACGCCGTCGTCGTCAGGCCATCGAAGCGTTTTTCACCGATATCTTCGGTACGCCGCCGCAGATTGCCCGAGAGCTTGCCGACATGAATAAGCACGGAGCTCCGGACAAGATGGTGAGTTCGCTACAGCGTCTGACGCGCTTTATCCGAGCGCATAAAGATGAGTGGCTCGCTTGGGAACGCCAAGAGGCCTCCGAGAAACCGCACGCGTAGGACGCACTCATGTCGTCAAAAGAATCCGAGAACAGTGCCGCTCTGCGCGTGCTCAACCTCCGCAAAACCTACAAAGCCGCCGCGGCACCGGCGCTTGATGGCGTAACTTTCGAGGTTGGGCAAGGCGAATTTTTCGGCCTGCTCGGCCCCAACGGCGCCGGCAAGTCAACCCTAATCGGCACCGTTGCCGGCCTCGTCAAACCCGATGCGGGAAGCGCTTACATACTCGGCCGCGACACGGTCAAAGAACCGCGCTTTACCAAAATGGCAGTGGGCATCGTGCCGCAGGAAATCACGTTCGATCCGTTTTTCACCGTAAGAGAAACATTGCGTCTGCAAAGCGGGTTCTACGGCATCCGTCACAACGACATCTGGATTTCCACGTTGATCTCAAGGCTGGGGCTTTCCGACAAAATAAACGAAAAAGTCTCACGCCTGTCGGGCGGCATGAAGCGTCGCGTTCTGATTGCACAGGCACTCGTTCACAAGCCTCCGGTCATCATTCTCGACGAGCCCACGGCAGGCGTTGATGTCGAATTGCGTCACCGCATCTGGGACTTCATGCAGGAGTTGCACGTGCACGGTCACACGATCATCCTCACAACGCACTACCTCGAGGAAGCCCAGAGCTTGTGCGGCCGCATTGCACTCCTTAACGGCGGGAAACTGGCCGCTTTGGACACCACCAAAGCACTTTTGAGCCGCTTCTCCGGTAAACGCCTGCGCTTTACCTTGCGCTCGGGTTCATTGCCGGCAATCGCAGATTTTGTCTTCGAGCGCATCGGCCAGACCAACGACTACGCCGTGTCGTATCGCAATGACACCGACATCCTGACCGTGCTGCAAGCCCTGCACAGCACAGCCCGCATCGATGACATTCACACGGGAGAATCCAGCCTCGAAGAGGTGTTCCTGCGCCTAACCAATTCGGACAAACGCCCATGAAACCTGTTGTGACCGACTACCGCCCGTTTGCCGCCTTCCTTACGCTTTTCGACAAAGAAGTCCTGCGGTTTCGGAAGATTGCGCTTCACGCCATCCTCGCGCCCATTCTCACGTCGATTCTTTACCTGTTGGTGTTCGGCGAAGTGCTCAAGGGCAAGATGTCCGTACTTGGCGGCGTGGACTACGTCGCCTTTCTGATTCCGGGCCTAGTGATGATGGCGCTGCTGCAAAACGCGTTTGCCAACTCGGCCTCTTCGATTCTTCAGTCCAAGATCATGGGCAGCATCGTCTTTATCGAACTGCCGCCTTTTTCAGGCTGGCAGCTTGCCGCGGCCTTTATTTCAGCATCCGTCGCGCGCGGACTGATCGTCGGCGCGGGCGTCTTTGCTGCCACTTGTCTTTGGAGCGTGCCGCCTCTGGAAAACGTCTTTTGGGTGCTCGGCTTTGCGATTTTAGGTGCCGCACTGATGGCTAGCCTCGGCGTCGTCTGCGGGCTTTGGGCGGAAAAATACGATCAGATGGGCGCTTTTCAAAGCTTTGTGATCATGCCGCTCACATTCCTGTCAGGGGTCTTCTATTCGGTCGAGCAACTGCCGGATTTCTGGGCCAAAGCGTCGCTTCTCAACCCCTTCTTTTACATGATTGACGGCTTTCGCTACGGTTTTTTCGGTCGCAGCGACTTCGATCCCTTCATTTCTCTGTTTGTGACCGGAGGTTTCTGCGCAGTTGCTGTCGCCATTGCGACGACACTGTTTGTGACCGGCTACAAGCTCAGACATTAATTTCGTTTTTCTCGATCACAAACGTCGCATGTCGCACTGCTGCGTTATGCCGGTTGATTTCTTGCAAAAAAGCTCTCTTCCGTCAAAAAAAGGCGCCTTTCTCATATAACATTGCCATCGGGTTTTCCATTAATCGTTTAACCCTACTGATCTAGGCCTTCTGCCTCGTTTTTTGGTTCTTTTTTCCCAAGTTCGGCAATGTCTCTGCAAGAAGCAAAGAAACAGACTCAGACAGATCCCGTCAAAAAAACTTCAGGCCGCGGCGGCCATCGCCCCGGTTCCGGCCGCAAGCCGATCGAAGGCGTTCCTTACAACCGCCACATCGTCATTCGCGTATCGGAAGAGCAAAGAAGCACCTTCGTCAACCGCGGCGGTTCTCGATGGATCCGCACGCTGATTATGCAAACCCAAACCAACATGCAGGCCTTGGAAAACTGCATCGAACCGACCAAGGATTCGGACATCCGCCGCATCAGGGCCCAAAGCGCATCAGACGTTGAGATTGAACCCACAAAAGTAAGCCTCACCCAACTACCGTTGCATAACAATCAATCGACGTTTGTCGTAACCGTCAACGGCAATGCCATGGATGCCGCCGGCATTGCGCACGGCGACTCCGTTCTGATCGACAGCAAGCGCACGCCCGTCACCGATGATATCGTCGTCGTTCAAATCGGCGACAAAACGCTTCTTCGACGTCTCGCATACGACGTCAAGATCAAATGTCCCTGTCTGAAGGCAGAGACCACGACGGACGAAGTTTTCGAAGATCTGTTTCCGTGGGACGAGAACCGGTGGCAATGTCTGGGCGTGGTGACGCACAGCATCCGACCGTTCATTGAAAACCATCCGCTCAACGAAACCGGCTTCCTGCCCGGCCAATAAGTTCATCAAGCCAGTCGGTGCCGACTATAGGCGGCACCAGGACGGTCACCTCCATTGAAGTTGATGTCGCAAGGCGGTGCGCCAGCGCATAAGCGGCCGCCTGCCCCGCAAATTTGGCATCGTTGTCCGCAAACACCAACAGACGCTTGACTCCGGAGGGAATACCCATGAAATCGTGCATGTTCGTACAACCGAGCGTCGCCCAAACCGGGATGCTTCGCTTCTGATGCACCGCAATCGCCGTCTCAATGCCTTCGGCAAGCCCGAGCACATCTCCGACCTCGCCTCCGAAATGCACTGCTCCGCCTTTGGCAGCCCCTGACATCAACTTTTTCGGTTTCGGAAGATCCGCTTTCGCACCTTTCTCATCCAAGTAGGTTCGGTGCAAATTGATCACCACGCCGTGCCGATCAATCACGCGCGCCAGCATCGCCGGATGCTGCGTGACCGTACCGTCCTCGTGGTTATAGGAAAGAGCCGGATGGTAGCGCACTTCCAAACCGGCACAACTCGGCGTGAGTCCTCGACCGGCCAAGTAGGTCCAAACCGGATCACCGGGCACAATGGGATGAGCCTGACTCCAAAGCTTCATGCGCTCGCGTGCCTGCTCCTTTTCCTTGATCTGCGCCTGCGTCAGTTCCACGCGAGCATCGGCTTTTTCGCCCTGCCAAGAAATGCCGCAAAAACGCTCCACCACTTCCAGAGCTTCAATAAAACCGCACTGACAGTAGCGCGAAATCAGATCAAAACCGTCGCCCGACCCGCAGCCGCGGCAGATAAAGTTGCCTCGCCCCCATCGATCGGTAAAGGAAAAGCGATCGGTTCCGCCGCACACAGGGCACGGACGCCCCTGCTTGACAAAGTGGGAGCCATCCATTCCGCAGGAGGCAAAAATGGCCGGCCAACGTCCCTTGGCAGCACGCACGGCAGAATCGGTTCGCAAAGTCAGAGGCGTGGCGGCAGATGTCGTCATGCTAAACAGGCTTTCGAAAGTAAGCAGCCGCATCAAGGGATGCAGACTAGAAACTCATGAAATTGTTGCGGTCGTTGTTTTTCCAGGGATCTTCGGTGACTTCGATGGACTGCATGACGCCGTTGACGTCAAACTGCGGCCACACGGCCATGTCAAAGCCGCCCTTGTCGCGGAAGCGATACATCCAGGCGTGCTCGTTGACAAGATTGAACTCATACTTTTGAGCACACTTGCCCCACATGGCCCACACGTCGGCTTCAGTGGACTTGCCCGGTGTGAGCATATTGAAGTACTTCTCCTGCAGCCCCTGTTCGCGCGAAACAACTTTGCCGCTTTGATCAACAAAGAGCCACCAGACTTCCTGCCCGAAGGGCTGCACACTGTAGGTTAAGCGCACCGTGCCGTCGGGCATGGCCGTCTTGGCCTGCGGTTCACCCAGATAAGCGATGACGTCTTCCTGCGTCTGTCCCATCTCGACGAGCTGAGGGTGCGCGCAACCGCCCAACACGACAACCGCGCCGAACGCCGCAGCAAGCGCCGCCGCTTTCGACACAAACTTGATTCGCATTTTCAGCAGCCTTCAACGATTAATCGAAACTGTCGCCGTCGTTGAGAACCCAGGGATCGAGCGTCACCTCAAGCGACTGCATCACGCCGTTGACGTCAAACTGCGGCCACACGGCCATGTCGAATCCGCCGGGAGCTTTGTAGCGGTACATCCAGGCGTGCTGGTTGACGAGTGGAAACTCGTACTTCTGCGCGCATTTACCCCACAGAGCCCATACATCGGCCTCGGTGGACTTGCCCGGAGTGAGCAAATTGAAGTACTTCTCCTGCAACCCCTGTTCGCGGGAGACGACCGTGCCGTCCTTACCGATGAAAAGCCACCAAGCATCCTGTCCGAAGGGCTGACCGCTGTAGGTCAGCCGCACAGTACCGTCGGGCATCGGGGTCTGTGCCGCCGGTTCACCCAGATAGGCGATGACCTCCTGCTGCGTCTCGCCCATGCTGACGAGCTGAGGATGCGCACAGCCGGCCAATACGCCGACAACGCTCAATGCAACGGCAAAGCACGCCGTCTTCAAATTGAAAACCTTGCTCATTTTTTCTCCTTTCAAACAAAGGAGGCAAGCAAACGATCAAAAGACCGCTTAAAGCTTGTCGAGATGGTGCTCCACGGCAAATACGGCCGCCTGCACACGGCTCTTGATGTTGAGCTTGCGAAGCACGCTCTGCACATGCACTTTAACCGTCGATTCGGCCAGATCCAGCGTACGGGCGATTTCCTTGTTGGAAACACCGCGGGCAAGCCAGGCCAGCGTCTGACGTTCGCGAGGCGTAAGCGACTCGATGTCAGCGCTCGCCGAGCTGGCGCGATACGTGTCGTTGCGAAGCTTCATCACGAGCTTACTGGTCATTTCCGGCGAAATAACCGAATCTCCCGCCACGGCATGTCGAATACTCTGCAACAGGAAGTCGGCATCGATCTTCTTAAGCAGATAGCCGACTGCACCGAGACGCATGCACTCGGCCAGATCGTCGCCGTCTTCGCTCACCGTGAGCATCAGCACCTTCATCGAAGGATCGGTTTCAAGAATTTGTGCGAGCGCCTCATTGCCGCTCATCGTGGGCATATCCAGATCAAGCAGAACAATGTCGGGCTTAATTTGCTCGACTAACTTGACGCCTTCAAGGCCGTCGGCAGCTTCGCCCACGATTTCAAAATCGCTCTGTCGCGTCAGCAGCGCCTTTAAGCCGCTGCGAAACAGCGTGTGGTCGTCAATGAGCGCAATGCGGATTTTTTTTGCGGTTTCTTCTGCAGTCATACGTTAAAAAGGCCAATCGGTTAAATGCCAGATCGCCGACTCCGATGTCAGACGAAAATCAATTCCCGAGGTTAGCGCATTTTTGATGGGTATGGATAACTTAGGTTGCGGATTATCCGCAAATCAAATAAAAAACCGCCGGCGGACAAGACAATCCGGCGACGGCTTGCGATCGAAGCGGCCCCGCAGGTCCGCAGTTTCGAACAAGAGATTAGGCGTTGGCTTCGGGAGCGGCGGGAGCAGCGGCGGCTGCTTCGGCCTGCTTCTGAGCCTGCTGCGCCATGCGCTGCTGATAGAGGCCTTCGAAGTTGACTTCAGGCAGGTGCACCGGCGGCAGCCCCGTACGGTTGATGAGGTCGGCCAAGTTGGCGCGCAAGTACGGGTAGATGGTGCTCGCGCACAACACGTTGAGAATGTGGTGCACGCCTTCCTGCGGGATGCCGCGGATTTCGAAAATACCGGCCTGCTTGCCTTCAACGAGGAACATGGCCTGCCCCTTCACGGACACGGTGATCGTGCCGCGCACCACCACTTCGTACGTGTTGGGGATCTGAAGCGCGCGCTGGGACACTTCGAACTGAATGTCAACGTTGGGCTGCTCTTCGGGCGTGGTCATGAAGATTTCGGGTGCGTGCGGCATTTCGAGCGACGCATCCTTCATGTAGCAGCGGACGAGCTGGAAGAACGGTTCGTTCTTGTCCTGAGCCTGCTGAGCCTGACCTTCAGTATTTTCCGTGCGGTTTTCTTCTGCCATTTTGGCTGACTCCGTCAAAGGGTTTCTTGAGTGATAAAAAGAAAAAATCGTTTCTTAGCGGCTAAACGGCGTGCCGGAACGGCGCCATGCGTTCAGACCGCCCTGCAGAATGTAGACCTGCTTGCAGCCCACACCGCGCAGCAGGGGCGAAGCCATGCGGGCGCGCTTGCCATCTTCGTCAACGAGCAAGATGGGCTTGGTCTTGTCGAGCTTGTCAAGTTCGTAATGAATGCGGTCAGCCGGAATATTGACCGAGCGGGCGATGCATTCCTTCTTGAATTCGCTCGGGTCGCGCAGGTCAATAATCTGGGCGCCCTTGTGATTGATGAGATCGGTGGCCGAGGCGTTGTCGAGTTCCGCAAAGCGGCGGCGATTGATGTAGGGAGTTGCCAACGTCACCACGCAGACCAGAATGATGACCAAAAGCAGGATGTTGTCGATCAGAAATTGGTTCACAGCCGTAAGTTCCTGTTTCTTTCAAATGACTTGCCCGGACCTTCCGAAAAGGCCGCTTCATTGGGATATGGGGACGGGGGCCCGACTTTTCAAGCTTTGCCGCAAGCCGTTAAACATGAGCAACGGATTATAAAGACTTGCGGCGAAAAGCTTGTACTCTCCAAAAGCCCGCTTGAAAGGCGCTTCCTCTACAATTGAGGACACCTCGCGGCGATGCGTTGTGCGTGGCGGCGAGCGTTTGTGTTGCCTGCTTTCTTTTTGCGTTTGCCTTTCATGCTCTTCGCGCTTCCTGCCAAACTGTTCGTGATTGCGGTCTTTGCCGCAGGGCTGGCCGCGCCCGTCGTTCAGGCAACGGCTGCGCCCGCCAAGCAGTCGAGCTCCCAGTCCAGGCAAAAAAAGAGCTCTCTGCAAAAGGAACAGCGCTCGCTTAAAGGGCAAATTTCGTCCATCAAAAAGGACATCTCCGAAAAGGAAGCGAGTCTGGACAAGGTCAACGGCGAACTCGCCGCCTCCGAAAAGGCCATTTCGCAAAGCAACCGAACGCTCAAGGAACTCGGCGACAAAAAGCAGGATGTTGAAAATCAGCTTGAAGACCTAAAGCGCGAGGCCGGCATCGTGAGCCTTCACGTCTCGGAAGCAGAAGACCTCATCGCCAGCATCAGTCAGGCGCAGTTCGTTAACTCGCGCCGCCACCCGTGGCAGACGGCTTTGGTCGGCAATAATCCCAACGACATCGCACGCATGTCGGCCATCCTGCAGTACATGGCCCGAGAACAGGACCGTACCATCGATCGTCTTGCCAATCGCCGCAAGAACATCGAAATCGTCACGGCAAAGACGAACGAGACACAGCAGGAACTGATTCGCATCGAAAGCGCCGAGCAGAAAAACCGATCGGAACTCGAGCGGGAAAAGACACGCCGCGAAAGTGCCTTTGCCCAACTCAAAAAAGAGCTCAGCACTCAAAAAGCCCGTTATGAGCAGCTCGTCAAGAACGATCGGCAGCTCACCAACCTGATTGCCGACATCGACAAACAGATTGCCGCCGCAGCCGCGCGCGAACGCGCCAAGAAAGAAGCGCTTGCCGCCGCCAAACGACGCGAACAGGAAAAAGCCGCGGCAAAACGCAAAGAGTCTAAGAAAACACAGACTGCAAAAGTCGCCAAGCCCGATCCGCGCCGCACTACTGTGGCGCCGACCACCGGCAACTTCGGCAAGCTTCGCGGCAAGCTCACCATGCCCACCAAGGGTAAGATCGTGGCCAAATTCGGCCAAAAACGCGAAGGCGCGGCCTCCACGCTTGCCTGGCGCGGCCTGCTGATTCGCGCCAAACAAGGTCAGGACGTCGTTGCCGCCGGCCCCGGCACCGTCGTGTTTTCCGACTGGATGCGCGGCTTCGGCAACCTGCTGATCGTGGATCACGGCTCCAACTACCTTTCGGTCTACGCCAATAACGAAACGCTTTATAAGAGCGTGGGCGACTCCGTTAAACAAGGCGAAACAATTGCCAGCGTCGGAAGCTCGGGTGGCGAAGATGCCCCTGGCTTATACTTTGAGCTCCGTTACAAAGGCAAACCCTTTGATCCGTCGCGCTGGATCGCCAAAAACTAAGAGGCGCAGCGGATCGCCGCACTCAATGCCAGCCATTGGAAAGCTTTAACATGACCTCTCAACGACTCAAAGGCACCGCTTTTGCCTTTCTTCTGGCCGCCGGAACACTCTTCGGCGGTTCCGTTCTTGCCGCCGACGTTCAGCCTCAGGAGCAGGAACAAGCCGAAGAAAGCATTCCTCTTGAAGAAATCGGCCTCTTTGCGGACATTTTCGGCACCATCAAGAATTACTACGTCGATGAGGTGCCAAGCAAAGACCTGATTGAAAACGCCATTCGAGGCATGGTTGAGGGGCTTGACCCTCACTCGTCCTATCTCGACTTCAACGCCTTCAAGGACATGGAAGAGTCCACGATGGGCGAATTCGGCGGTCTCGGCCTGGAAGTCACCAAGGATGCGCAAGGCGTGCGCGTTGTCAATCCGATTGACGATACGCCAGCGGCCAAGGCCGGCGTCATGGCTGGTGACCTGATCGTCAAGATTGACGGAAAATCCACGGCCGACCTGAGCCTCAATGAAAACGTCAAGCTCATGCGCGGCAAACCCAAGACCTCGATCACACTTACCATTGCCCGCAAGGGGGTGGCCAAGCCCATCGTCATCAAGCTCATGCGCGACATCATCAAGATTCAGTCGGTGAAGTCCAAGTCCTTGGGCGACGGCCTGGCCTACATCCGCATCTCGCAGTTTCAGGAACGCACGGCAACCGACGTGGCCGACGCGCTCATGAAGCTCAACAAGGAAAAGCCGCTCAAGGGCGTGGTACTTGATCTTCGCAACAACTCGGGCGGACTTCTCAATTCGGCTATCGGCGTGTCTGCCGCCTTCATCAAACCGGGAAGCCTCGTCGTTTCCACTCGCGGACGCAATCCGGAAGACGAGCGCAAGTTCAACGCGGTTGAAAAGGACTATGCCACCGGCAAGTCCAGTCAGGACAACATCTCGCACCTGCCTGAAATCACCAAGACGGTGCCTGTTGTCGTACTCATCAACTCGGCCTCGGCCTCCGCTTCGGAAATTGTGGCGGGCGCCCTTCAGGACCACAAGCGCGCCACCATCATGGGTACGCGCAGCTTCGGCAAAGGCAGCGTCCAGACCATCATCCCGATCCGCATGAAGAAGGATCAGACCACCGGCGTCAAAATCACGACGGCCCGCTACTACACGCCCTCAGGCCGCACGATTCAGGCCACGGGCATCACGCCCGACATCGCCGTTGACGACACCCCCGAAGGCAACTATCCCTCCTTCTCGATTCGCGAGGCAGAACTCGCACATCACCTTGAAGTGAAGGAGGAAAAGAAGGTCGAGCAGAAAAACGGCGACAAGCCTGAAGTCAAGAAGGACGACAAGTCGGCCGTCCAAAAAGACAAGAACAAGAAAGCCGCTGAAGAATTCGTGGACGAAGAAGAGACCACGATGCCCAAGCTTCGCTACATGTTCGGCGACGAAAAAGACTTCCCGCTGCAACAGGCCAAGGCGTTTCTAAAGGGTGAGCATGTCGTCACGCACGAGGAAACGCAGGCTAAGCTCAAGGCCGATCGCGACAAGAAAAAGGCGGAACAAGCAGCCAAGGACAAGAAGCAAAACAAGGCTCAGAGCAAGAACACGACCGAAACCGAAAAGAAGTAATGACCGACGATCGCTACAGCCGTCACGTTTTTCTGAAGGAAATCGGCCCTGAGGGGCAGTCGCGCATCGCCGCCAGCCGCGTGTTCATCATCGGCGCGGGCGGCGTGGGCTGTCCCGCAGCCTTGGCGCTTGTTGAAAGCGGCGTGGCCTCGCTCACGATTGCCGACGCCGACGCCGTGGATCTTTCCAATCTGCCGCGGCAAATCCTGCACACGCCCGAGCGCATCGGCATGAACAAGGCGCAAAGCGCAGCCCTCGCCCTGCACGCCGTCAATCCCGACGTTCCGGTCAAAGTCGTCAGGGACTTCGTTGACGAAGCCAAACTCCTCGATCTCGCCCGAGACTGCGACATCATCATTGACGCTTCGGACAACTTCCGCACGCGCCACGCCTCCAACCGCGCGGCCAAAGCGTTGCGAAAGGTGCTGATTTCGGCTTCCTCCGTGCGCTACAGCGTGCAATTGGCAGTCTTCGACTTCCGCAACGGTAATCCTGCGTGCTATCAGTGCACTTTTCCTGAAGACGACGCCACCGACGTCAAGGCCTCGCAAACGGGCGTCATGGCACCGGTTACGTCCATCGCCGGCATGATGGCCGCCGAAGAGGCCCTCAAGATTGCGGCAGGACTCACGCCCGTTTCCGTCGGAAGTCTTCTGATACTCGATACGCTGTCGTGGGAATTCACACGCATGAAGCTCGCGAGCGACCCCGATTGCCCGGTGTGTGCCAAGTATCGCTGACTGACGCTTCTTACCAGAGCAGACGCCCCCAGTAGAACGTCAGAGACGAGCTTTCGCCGAACGTTCTGCCCGCGACCAGATACATAGGACCGAGCCAGGTGTCGCTTGCGATGTACAAGCTTGCAGCCTTACGCCACGGCGTTCCCTGATCCCCGATCACCTCGGTGATCGTGCCGTTCCAAACGCGCCCGATTTCAAACGTGCCGCCTAGATAGATCGGCATGCGCAGTTCGCGCATGGTGCGGCTCACGTCGTGATAGATCATCACGCGGCCGAATGCCAGCCGATCACCCGAATAACGTCCGTAAGGCGAACCGGAAAGATTAAAAACGCCTCCCATGTTGTAGTTTCCAACCTCGCTTGCCGCAGCAGCTCTGCCGCTCACCAAAGCCGTCGTGCGTTCGCCGAGCTGAAGCGGAATGGCAGCCTTGACCTCGTAGCGCGTGTTGGAGTCCGGCTCTCCAATCGAACCCTGCGGATTGAAGTCATAGGTCACCGAACCGTCGAAGTAAAAACCTCTGCGCGGGAAGCTCGCATCATCGAGCGTATCGAAATTGGCGCGCAGAGACACAAACGACGAATCTTCGGTGTATTTCAGATCCGTGATGAACGTTTCCGTCTTGATGCGACTGTCGTACCAGCCGGCACCCGCGGAGATGCGGCCGAGCCTCGGAAATTCATACCCCAGGAACATGCCCGCTTCGAACGTCTCGGTTCGGAACTCGCCCACCGGCGTGTCGCTGTCGCCGACATAAAGATCAAACGGCTCCCACTGGTAGCTCACGCGCGGCATCAAAAACCAGCGTCCGCCCACGCCCAAAGGCTGGTGAAATTCGGAAAGAAATCGCTTGACTTCACCGAGCTGAATCTCGTTACGCCATTCACCGCCCCATTTGTTGAGCCATCCCCAGGTATGCGACAGCACCACGTTAAAGGTGCTGGACGACTGAAAGTCAGACTGCACGTTGCCGCCAAACATCAGACGGGAGTAGCCCACCGTCTTTTCCTCGGGTTCAAACACCAGCACTTCCGTGCCGTTCGGGCCAGGTTCAAAACGAAACGGCACGCTCTGAAAGTCGCCTTCGGCCCAGATGTCGCGTGCGGCCTCCGCCGCCTGTTCGTTGCTCACGGGCTTGTCGGTGTCAATATCGATTGTCGCCAGCACATGCTCGGGATTAACGTGCTCGAGTCCCGCAACTTTCACTTCGGAAACGTTATGTTCACCATCGACAAGCGTCTTTTCGTAGCGGGCGCTCAAATAGAACCGGTAGTCGTATTCGTCTTCGATGTAGGGCGCAAAGAGCTCCTTATTGTCCATCACAGCCTTGTAGCCAATTTCGATAATGTCGCGCGACTTCATGAAGTCGCCGGAAGTCAGTCCCCCCAGATCAGGTTCTATGTAGATATCTCCCGGTCGGATGGACTCCTTGGACTTGCGCACATTCTGCTCGGTCAGAATGTTGACCACCTGCGCCATGACACCCAACACGCCTTTAATGTCATCGCGCTTACCCAAAGGTGTGCCGACGTTAATCGCCACCACGCGTTCTGCGCCCATATCCCGAGCCAGATCAATCGGCAGGTTGTCGATCAGACCGCCGTCAACCAAGACTCGGCCCTTGTACTCGGCCGGTCGAAATGCCCCCGGCACGGACATTGAGCAACGCATGGCCTGCGCCAACGAGATTTCTTTTTGCAACACCACCCTTTGCCCGCTTTCCAGATCCGTAGCGACGGCCGCAAACGGAATGTCCAGTTCGGAGAGGTCGTAGACACTGTTGAAAGGCTGCGTGGAACGCTGCAGGAAGATGTCGAGCTCCTGCGAAGGGACTAGCTGTCCTGAGAAGCGCAATCCGTCCTTCGTGACGCCGATTTCAGTGGGTCCCAGGCCTCTACGGTCGTTGTCTTTACCCTGCCAGTCCATACGATTGCGATCCGGACGCGGCGCAAACATACGAGGCCAGTCAACAGCAAGCGTGATGTCCTCAATCTGCTTGGCGCTGTAGCCCGCCGCATACGCGCCGCCCACCATCGAGCCCATGCTCGTGCCGGTGATCACGTCAAAACGCACGCGAAGCTCTTCGAGCGCCTTCAGCGCCCCGATATGTGCAAAACCGCGCGCGCCTCCGCCGGAAAGCACCAGACCCAATCTAGGTCTTTCGGCTCGTGCCTGCTGCGTCGGAGCCGCATACACCGCATCGGCACCGACGATCGTCGTCGACAGCAGCGCAAATAGCGCGAGCTTCAAAGAAAACCCGAGTCGCTTCGTCATGCCGGCTCCCCTTCAGACACAACAATGTCCCGGACCGATGCCGCACGGGATCGGTCAAGCCGCAACATGACTGTCAATGACCACGGATTCACGCCGATTTTCCTCGATTGTGGATTCTGAAATTGGTTATGTTCTATGGTGCCAAAGATACCTGAAGACTGTTCGATTCTATCTTGCGTCACCTTCCGACTGTCGGCAACCGCTTTGAACATTTCGCCTCAGATCTTGAGCGAGGAACCTTTGCTCAGTTCGGCAGCTTCCAACAAAACGGCCTGCTGCATGTGCTTGAGATGGTTTGTGATGGTCAATCTCGACGGCCTCGACACCGCCATTAGCTACTTCACCGAAAGTGACGTTTCTTTTTTCAAGATCCTTAAGGCCGTTTACTGTCCATGTCGCATTGATGGCCACCGGAGGCATCAGTCTTCACACCCGGTCAACACAAATTGGGTTGTAAAAGAGTCGACGCGTTTTTCCGCAATACCTTACAATTAAACGCTACGCTTGAAAGACAAGCAGTTTTTTCGAAAACAACCGCAAAAAGAGGCCTTTTTCCTATGGCGATGATTGAAATCAAAAATGTGAGCAAGTGGTACGGTTCCTTCCAAGTTCTGAAGAACTGCTCCACGTCCGTAGAAAAAGGCGAAGTGGTGGTCGTCTGCGGCCCCTCCGGCTCCGGCAAGTCCACGCTCATCAAGACCGTCAACGCCCTGGAACCGTTCCAGCAGGGTGAAGTGCTCATCAACGGCATCAACGTGGGCGATCCCAAGACCGACCTGCCCAAGTTGCGCAGCCACGTCGGCATGGTGTTCCAGCACTTCGAACTCTTCCCGCATCTGTCAATTACCGACAATCTGACACTCGCTCAGATGAAGGTACTCGGCCGTTCCCGTGAAGAAGCCACGGAACGCGGTCTGGCGCTTCTCGACCGCGTGGGGCTCCTCAAGCACGCTCCCAAATTCCCCGGCCAGCTCTCGGGCGGCCAGCAGCAGCGTGTGGCCATCGCCCGCGCTCTTGCCATGGATCCGGTCTGCATGCTCTTTGACGAACCGACGTCGGCTCTCGACCCGGAAATGATTAACGAAGTGCTTGACGTGATGGTGGAACTCGCCCGTGAAGGCATGACCATGATGGTGGTGACGCACGAAATGGGCTTTGCCCGCAAGGTGGCCGATCGCGTGATCTTCATGGAAGCCGGCGAAATCCTCGAAGATGCCAAGAAAGAGGAGTTCTTCAGCTCTCCGCGTTCGGAACGCGCCCAGCAGTTCCTCTCCAAGATTCTCTCGCACTGAGCGAAGCCTTCGCTTTTTGCAAACCAAAGCAGAAAAGCTCCCATGCCTTTCTGCTTTTTTTGTGACTGCATTTCTTATGGCCAAACGCAGAACCTTCGGCAACACCTGGTGGGGCAAACAATGGCTCGACGCATTGAGCAATGTTGACTTCGACAACCGACTGCCTCGCGGACGTTCCTACTACAACACCGGACACGTCGTGAGCTGCGAGTGGATTTCGCACGAAGATCGCGTCGAAGCGCTCGTCTCGGGATCTGCCTACTATCCGTACGAAATCAAAATTGCGCTGCCGAAGTGGGGACGGGAAAAGGAAAAACTGCTGCTTAACGCCATTGCACAAAATCCGTCGCTTGTGGCCGAACTTCTGGAAGGTACGCTTTCGCCGAGCGTCGCCGACATCTGCCAAGGGCTCTCCCTGGAGCTCTTTCCTCGTTCCTGGCGAGAAATGCGCACATCCTGTTCGTGCCCGGACAGCGCTCGCATCTGCAAGCACATCGCCGCCGTTTTCTACTGCATGGCCGACCACATCGACGCCGATCCGTTTTTGATTTTCAAACTTCACGGGCTTGACCTGCAGTCCGAACTCAAAAACAGAGGCGTTGACCTGAAATCAGCCACCACATCTCGCCCGCTGCGTCTGGCCGAACTCGCTGCGGCCGCTACCGAATCGCGCCCCGACCCGGTCGAGCTGGATGAACCATCGGCTCTGTCCGAACTGCGCAGCCTCCCCTACGCCACACTTGAGCCGCTGCGCGAAACCATCCTGTCTCTTTTCCCCGAATCGCTTCCGATGCCCGGAGGCGAAGCCTTTCGCAGCGACCTTCGAAAGCTTTTCACGGGGGTCGAAAAGGAGCTGAGACGCCGAATTTCCTATTCCGACGCCTCGGATTGGCTGGGCTACTGCCTCTCGTCACATTTATTCCAAAAGAAAATCACGGTCGACGAGTCGGCGCTCGCATCTCTGAGCGTTTCCGTAAAAGCCGTCTGTGACGCCAATGAGGGCTTGAGCGCAGAACTCGCTGTTCACGTGCGGGACACGGCAGGAAAAGCGCGGCGTCTCACACTCACCGACTCCTCCGACATTTTCGAAGTCCTGTTGACGATGCCCGTCGTGTACGCTCAGGAGTCGGCGCCGGAAGTCGAATGTTGGCGCGAGATCACACAGCTTGCCGCTCGACTGCTGATGAACTCGGCCGTAGTGCCTGCTCTGGTCGTCCCGCAAAACAACCCGCAGGCTGTACCGTTTTTCATGTGGACTCCTGCCGTTCGCAACCGTCACGTCGCGCAGCTTGTTGAGCAACTGACCCGAGCCTGCCAGCCGTACGCAAACCGATTGTTCAGCTCCACCGTCGTTCCAAGCGGTGAGGGATTTGCCCGTCAGACCGTTTTCCTGGCGCTTACCGCTGCGCTTTGCGCTCTGATGAAGCTTGTCGCAGGCGACATTAAGGCTCTAGCCGACACCCGTTCGCTACTGCTTCTTTTGGCAATGCAAACACCGTTGCCAAAAAACCACCTCCTGCCCGAAAGCATGCTCAAGACCATGCTGCGCGGCCTGCGCGCCTTTCTATTAGGCAACGTCTACCCGTGGCGCCCCGTATTGACGGTACGTACACACCCGGACGGCATCAAAATCAACTACGGCATTCTGGGTCGGGAAGTCGATCCCGCTCAAGTCGACGTGTCGGAAGAAAGCGACGGTTCGCTTTTTGACAACGAGACCACCTCGCAAACCACAGTGTTTTCCACCAAGCGGCCGGTGATGCTCAAGCGTTTGCTCAAGGAAAGCCGCTTTCAAAACGAACGCTTTGCCGCCGTCTCCGTTCTTAAAACGCTCACTTCGGCTTACCCGTCATTGAACCGCATTGAAGCAACCGGCGGAAGTCCCGTGACGGTTGAACGATCCGAACTCAAGGACTTTCTCTTTGAAGTCGCTCCGGTGCTCACACTTTTGGGCGTGGCCGTGATGTTGCCCGAACGCCTCAAAAACCTTCTCAAACCGCGTCTGGTGGCACACCTGGACGCCGGCACCGGTAAATCGTTTTTGGGCAAAGACGCCTTCTCACGCTTTGACTGGCGCGTGGCCGTAGGCGATCGGGAACTCACGAAGGAGGAACTCGCAGAGCTTGCCAAGCACGTCGGCGAAGTCGTGCAGGTCGGCGACGATTTCGTCTACCTCGATCCGACCGAGCTCGCGCGAATGGCAGAAACCGTTGATAAGCAGCCGCAGCCCACCTATCTGGAAAAAATGCGCGCGGCGCTAATGGGCAACTATGAAAACAAAGGCCGACAGGCCGAAGTGCTCGTGAGCGACGAAATCCGCAAACGACTTAAGCGCCTCACCGAGATCGACGAAATTTCACCTCCTGAGAACCTTCACGCCACGCTTCGCCCTTATCAGGCTCGCGGCTTTTCGTGGCTCATGAAAAACCTTCGTCTCGGCATCGGCGCCCTGATTGCCGACGACATGGGGCTCGGAAAGACACTGCAGGTGATCGCCACACTGCTTCAGCTCAAAAACGACGGCGAACTGACCAAAGCCAAGGCACTTGTCGTTGTACCGACCACGCTCATGACCAACTGGCAGCGCGAAATCACCAAATTCGCGCCCTCTCTTTCCGTAGGTATCTATCACGGCACCAGTCGCGTGCTGCCCGAAGCCGTCAAAGACCTCCCCGACGTCACGCTGACGACATACGGGCTGATGCGCCGGGAAACGGAAAAATTGGCGGGGTACAAGTGGCGCCTGTTGGTGCTCGATGAGGCGCAGGCCGTGAAAAACGCCACATCAGGCCAGTCCGTGGCGGCCAAATCCCTCAACGCCTCTCAGACGATCGCCATGACAGGTACACCCGTTGAAAATCGATTGAGCGAATACTGGTCGATTCTGGAAACCGTCCAGCCGCGCCTTCTGGGATCGCTCAAGGATTTCACGGAGACTTTCGCCGCTCCGATCGAAACCGATCACAGCGAATCGGCCGCCGAAGCGTTCCGCCGCCTGACGGCCCCCTTCATGCTGCGTCGTCTGAAAAGCGACAAGTCCATCATCGCCGATCTGCCCGAACGCAACACGGTGGATCAGTTCACGAACCTCACGGCGGAACAGGCCGCGCTTTACAGCAAGGTGCTCGAAGCGCACATGAAAAAGCTCAAAAAACTCGAGGAGAAAGCGGTCGAAGATCCGCAAGGCACCGACATCCGCACCATCCGCCGCGGTGAAGTGCTCAAGCTCATCACGAGCATGAAGCAAATCTGCAATTCGCCCTCGCAATATCTCAAGACGGAAACGGCAACGCCTGACTCCGGCAAGGCTGCCGCCCTCTTTGACATTCTCGGGCACTGTCGGGAAGCCGGTCGCAAGGTGCTCATTTTCACGCATTACCGGGAAATGGGAGAGCGCCTGCAGACCTGGATCGAAAAAGCAACCGGTCATAGACCCGACTTCCTTCACGGAGGCGTCTCCGTCAAGGCACGTCAAGTTATGGTCGATCGCTTCCAAACAGATCGTTCCGTTCACGCCATGATCATTTCTCTCAAAGCGGGCGGCACAGGTCTTAATCTCACGGCGGCAAGCTGCGTCGTGCATTACGACCTGTGGTGGAATCCGGCCGTTGAAGCACAGGCCACCGACCGCGCCTACCGCATCGGACAAAGACGCGACGTTCTCGTCTATCGCTTCGTGACGGCGGGAACCTTTGAAGAGCGCATCAACGAAATGCTCATGGAAAAGCGCAATCTGGCCGATCTCACCGTAGCCACGGGAGAAACTTGGATCGGTGAGCTTTCCGCTGCCGAACTGCAGTCGCTCTTTACGCTGGATCCCAAGAGCATCGCCGCATGACGGCTCCCATAAAAAACGCTACGAAAACCTCCAGAGGCTCTCGCAGCGTTTCTTTTCGTAGTTGGGCGGCCGCTACCGTCGCTCCAGCAGCCACAGGGCTACTGCCGCGCATATCAGCATGACGCTTGTCGGCACCACCGCCACCACCATCGGGTGCCATGTGTTCAAGACCCCGAGGAAAGAGAAGATGTTGTTGAGCGCATAGAACGAAATGCCGATCATCAGCCCGGCGAAGATCTTGATCGATACGCCGCCCGATCGCGTATTGAGGTACGCAAAGGGCATTGCCACGGCCAGCATTACGAATATGGCCAAGGGATAGAACACCTTCGACCAGAGCGCCACCTGGTAGCGATCCGATGTTTGCTTCGTCTCCTTCAGGTGCGCGATGTATTGCCAGAGATCTGAAATCCCCATGCGCTCCGGCTTAATGGTCAGCACGCCCAGAATTTCAGGTCGCATTTCGGACGGAAGCATCAAATCCACGTCCTTGCGGGCGGAACTCTTTTCCACCATGGGCGTTTCATCGTGCGTAATCTTGGGGAGCGTTTCGACCTTGGCATCCTTGAGGTGCCAGCCTCGGCCGGAAATGTAGCTGGCTTCAGGCGCATGCAGCACGCGAATCAGACTGCCGTCCTTGTCGAACTCAAAAACGCGCCAGGCTCCCGTGCGGCTGTGTTCACCCGCAATCAGGTTGTGTACGTTCACAAAGCGCACCGTCGCCTGACCGGCGTTTTGCTGCTCCTTGACATTGTCCTTCACCCAGACACCCGACGAATAACCTCTTGCCGAAAGTTTCCGGTTAAAAAGGATGTTGTCCATATCGTTGCGCATCATGTCGGCCGCAGGGGTCAGCCACTCACCCAAGCAATAGGTCATGGCAATCAAGATGAGCGCCGGCACCGTCATCATTCCCGCCAAACGGAAGGGCGACAGGCCCGCCACACGCATGATGGTGAATTCGGAATTGGAGGCGAGCCGGCTCATCGTGTAGACGGCGCCCAACAGAGCTGCAATCGGCATCACTTCGTAGAGGCGAGACGGGAGCTTGAGCATCGTCAAAAAAAGCGCCATCGAAATACTGTATCGATTGCCGATGTTTCGAGCCTGGCTAACCAGATCGAAAAAAGCGATGAGCGCAACGAGCGCCACCAGCACAAAGAGGGTGGCGATCAAAACTTCTTTAGCAACGTGTCGGGTCAGGACCTTCACGATTTATCCCTCCCGAGAAGCTTGTAGGGCAGTTCGGAAATCGCAAGCGGTATCCATCGCTGCATCCAGACGCGCCGTATGAACAGTAGCGCCGTCACCAATGTGACCGTGCCGTTGAGTCCGACCAGCGCAGCAATCCAATTGACCTTCTCGGTCTTGATCCAGCTTTCGGCCACCGAGATGCCGTTGAGATACAGAATAAAGATCAGCACGGCCAGAATCAGACTCATGCTGCGACCGGCGCGCGGGTTGGTGTAGGACAGAGGGATGGCCAGAAGCGCCAGGTTGAAGGCCGCCAAAGGCCAGCACAGGCGCCAGACGATTTCGGCCTTGGCGTGCGACGTATCCAGTTCCAGAAGTTTTTCAAACGTCATGGTTTCCACGTCGCGGCTGATGTAGGCCTGTTCGGCACGCGTGCCGATGCGAATTTCGTAGGTGTCGAACTCGGTCACGCGCCAGGCGGCGTCCCCGTTTCGGCTCGTGTCGTAGCGACGGCCGTTTTTGAGCACCACGTAACGCTCGCCTTTGTCGGTCGCCCGTACTTCCCCCGAAGCGGCACGCACGATGATTTCACTCTCACCGTTTTGCTCACTCATGAAGACATTTTTAACCGAAGAACCGTCCGGACTGACCTCCTCGATGAAGAAGATGCGGCGTCCGCCCATTGTCTCAATAAAACGTCCGGGGGCAATGCGGTTGACATCGTCGCGTTGCTCGAATTGCTGCGCCGTACGCTCAATCTGATCTTTTGCCCAAGGCGTCACCGCAATCGAAATCACGCCCACCAAGATGATCATCGGCATGGCAAATCGCAGAACCGGAGCGATCCAACGCAACAAACTCAATCCGCCGGAACTGAACCAAACGGGGATTTCGCTATCCTGCCAACTGCGCATCATGACCATCAGGACGGCAATGAAGATTGACAGCGACAGCAATGCCGGCAGATTGGTAAACGACGAGTAGGCCATCAGCTCAAACACGGAGCGAGAGTCAATTTTGCCTCCGGCAGCCTCGCCCAAAATGGTCACAAGCCCGATCGTCACCACGACCGAAAAAAGCACCGTGAAGACACCCCCGGCGCTGCTTGCGAATTCGTTGACCAACAGTCGATTAAAAATCATGCACTCAAAACGCCCGCCGGGTCGCGGGCGCTACTCAAAAACCTTGGTGGGATTGTAGCGGCCTGAGCGTTTCTGCGAACTCTGGCCGCAAGGATTGTTACGCTTTAGACGCAGAGCGTCCCTCTTTGACATGCAGGAAAATTGTCACGCCGAACAACACCACCGCCGTTGCAAGCCAGCTCATCCACAGACTGCCGCCCGAGACGCCGGCCACCAAGTAGCCAACGCCTGCCGAACCGGCAACCAGCAATGCATACGGCAATTGAGTCGAAACGTGTTCGATGTGCGCACAGCCTGCGCCCGCAGACGACAGAATCGTCGTATCCGAAATCGGAGAGCAGTGATCGCCGAAGACCGAGCCGGCAAGCGTAGCCGACAGAACCACCACCGTAAGGTTCGGGTCGAGCACTTCAACAATCGGCACCACGATCGGAATCAGAATGCCGAAAGTGCCCCAGGCAGTACCCATGGAAAAGGCCAGGAAGGCGGCGATCGCAAAGACGATCACGGGCAGGAACATCGCTCCCATACCCGAAGAGGTCACCACATGCTGCATGAACTGCGGCGCCGAAAGCAGATCGCGGCAAACGCCCGAAAGCGTCCAAGCCAGAATGAGGATGATGTTTGCGGGCAGCATCAGCTTCATGCCTTCAACCGAACCTTCGGCAAACTGGGCAAACGTCATCAGCTTGCGCGGCACATACATGAGCAATGCCACCATCAGTGCACCGAAGGAAGCAAACACCAGCGAGATTGAAGCCGAGGAATTGCCGATGGCGGCCATGAAGGTGTGGTACTTGGCGTCAGTGCCCCAATAGCCGCCGGTATACATCAGAGCCAGCACGGCAAACACGATGAGCGCGCCGAGCGGAACCAACATGTCCCAGGTCGTGCCGTTGGGGTTGTACTTGAGCTTTTCGTCAGCCGTTCCTCCGGAAGCCGTGACATCAACACTCTGCCGGCTTGCCTGCTCTTCGGCGCGACGCATCGGACCGAAGTCAAAGTCCGTACAGCAAAGGAAGAACACCAGCAAAAGAGAGAAAATGGCGTAGAAATTCCACGGAATCGTAGCCACAAAGGCGCCGAGCTCGCTCTCAAACACACCGGTATCCTTAAGCGAAGAGCCGACGGCAGCCGCCCAGGAAGAAATCGGAGCAATGATGCACACGGGTGCAGCCGTGCTGTCAATGATGTAGGCAAGTTTGGCACGGCTGATTTTGTAGACATCCGTAATCGGGCGCATGACGGTGCCGACAGTGAGGCAGTTGAAGTAGTCGTCAATGAAGATGGCGATCCCCAAGCCTCCCGTTGCAGCCAAGGACGAACGGCGTCCGCGAATGACCTTCGTTGATGCCTTGCCATAAGCCACCGTACCTCCCGACAAGCTGATCAGGTAGACCAACGCCCCCAGCAGCGAGCAGAAGATGAGAATATTGAAGTCCACCTTTTTGGCCATCATCGTAAAGGCCGTCTCCAGCGTGCCCATCACGATGTTGGCGTCTGTGCCCACCGCGTAGATGAGCGTGCCAGTGAAGATGCCCACCAGCAGAGATGAGAACACTTCCTTGGTCAGAAGCGCGAGGCCAATGGCCACAATCGGAGGAACAATCGACCACCACTCGGCAGCATAGGGTTCCATTTTGTGTTTCCTTTGTTGTTTGTTGTTTTCAAGCAGCTCGACTCAGGATCAGTCAATCCCTAACGGCTGCGTTTTTCTCGGCGAAGCGCTGCTGCAGAGCACAACGCACGGGTTGCGGCACAAAGCCGGAGACATCGCCACCCAAAGCAGCGATTTCACGAACGAAGCTGCCGCTCACGAATTGACACTCGAGGGCGGGCATCAGAAAAATCGTTTCGACCTGCGGCATCAACGTACGATTCATGCCGGCCATCTGAAACTCATACTCAAAGTCGCTCACAGCACGCGCGCCTCGTACGGACACGGTCACGCCGCGGGCCTTGGCAAAATCACACAACAATCCGCGAAAGCCTTCCACCGTCACGTTTTCAAGCCCTTGTTCCTCTTCACAGGAGGCTTGCGCCAAGGCGATACGCTCTTCCAAAGTAAAAAGCGTTTTTTTCTTTTCGCTTTCGGCCACCGCGAGAATCACGCGGTCAAAGAGGCGCGCCGCTCGTTTAAGCACATCTAGGTGCCCGAGCGTAAAGGGGTCAAATGTTCCGGGATAGACGGCCGTCGTCATGCGATTTAAGGCTGAGCGCGCATCCGAAAAGACCCGCGCTCCTTCATCAAAATATGAGAAATAAATAATTTTACCCGATACTGCGAACGCAAAGAAGGTAATAAACGGCTCCCGCCCTGCCGCGACGCACGGCTTGCAGTCCCCACTTGCTCAACATGTCATCCGGAATCTCGCTTTCGTTTTCCAGATAAAGGAATCCGTCTTTCTTCAGATGCGGCAAGGCGGCCTGCACAGCCTTCTGATGCAGCGACAGCGCAAAAGGCGGATCGATGAAAACCACATCAAAAGTCTCGTCGACCTGCTGCGCCCAGACAAACGCGTCGACAGCAAGGCACTGCACGGTGTCCTGCGCCTGCAGTTTGGCAATGACGGCCAAAATCGACGCCGCAGACTGGCGATCCTTTTCCAGCAGCACCACGCGTCCGGCGCCGTTGCTTGCCGCTTCCAGCCCCAGTGCCCCGCTACCAGCGAACATGTCCAGAAACGACGCCGAGGAAAAATCGCCGAGAAAATGGCGCAACCAATCGAAAAGCGTCTCGCGCACGCGCGAAGGCGTTGGCCGCAGTCCGTCGCGCAAACCGACGGCCACGGGCGTTCGTTTATAGCGTCCGGAAACGATGCGAACCGTGCCGTCAGCACCACGGGTTGGTAAACTAATGCGTTGGACTTTTTCGCCCGCTGTGGTGCCTGCGCGCCGTTTGGGCGCCGCTGGTTTTTTCTTGGTTTTCGTCATGGGATTTTTTTCACGCTTAAAAAGCGGGCTTGCCCGAACCCGCGTCAACCTCGTCGGCCTGTTTTCGGGCGGGGTTGTCGATGAAGAATTTTTTGAATCGCTCGAAGAAACGCTGATTGCCGCCGACATTGGCTACAAGCCTACGTCCGTCATCCTACAGCGTTTGCGCGATACGGTGAAGCTCAAGGGCCTCAAAACGCGCGAGGAAGTGCGTGCAGCATTGCGCGATGAAATCGAACGCATCCTGCTTCCGGCGCAGAAACCCATGAATCTGGATGCGGCCAAGCCGTTGGTGATCATGATGGCCGGCGTCAATGGTGCAGGCAAAACCACTACGATCGGGAAAATCGCAAAGTGGCTTGCCGCTCAGAATAAGACAGTGCTGCTTGCCGCTGCCGACACCTTCCGCGCCGCCGCGCGCGAACAACTGGCCGTCTGGGGCGAACGCAACAAGATTGACGTGATCACGCAAAGCGGCGGAGATCCGGCCGCTGTTGTTTTCGACGCCGTCTCGGCGGGCCGCGCTCGCGGCACCGATGTTGTCATTGCCGATACGGCCGGACGCCTGCCTACGCAGACCAACCTCATGGAAGAACTTGCCCGCATTCGACGCTCGCAGGGCAAAGCCATGGAAGGCGCACCGCACGAAGTACTCCTGGTGGTCGACGGCACCAACGGTCAGAACGCGCTTGCGCAGGTTAAGGCTTTTGATCAATATGCCGGCCTCACCGGTCTTATCGTTACCAAATTGGACGGCACCGCCAAAGGCGGCGTTCTGGTGGCGATCACCGCCGAGCGTGAAGAGCCGCTTCCGATCTATTTCGTCGGCGTAGGCGAAACGATCGATGATCTGCAGCCTTTTGACGCCAAGCGCTTTGCCAGCGCGCTGGTCGGCGAAGAGCTCGAGGATAATTAACCTAATTCCCAGCCCATAGCAAACGATACTTGAGAGAGACAACGAGATGAAGGGTGAAGCACAGGACAAGCAGACGATTTTGCTTGGCGCAGTTGACCTTGGCAGCAACAGCTTTCGCGTGGAAATCGGTCGCGTAGAGGACTACCGCATCACGACCGAAAGCTATTGGAAGGAAACCGTGCGTCTGGCCGGCGGTATTGATGAACACGGCGCCTTTACGCCGGAAATTCAGGAGCGTGCCCTGTCGGCGCTACGCCGTTTCCGTGAAAAGCTCGAGGGCATTGATCCGCAGAACATTCGTGCCGTCGGCACGCAGGCGCTGCGCGTTGCAACGAACTCTGCCGACTTCCTGCCGCGAGCCGAAGAAGCTCTCGGGCACCCCATCGAAATCATCGCCGGCCGTGAAGAAGCCCGTCTCGTCTTTTCGGGTTGTGCCCACACACTTCCTCCCTCCAGCGAAAAGCGCCTGGTGGTGGACATCGGCGGCGCTTCAACCGAACTGATCATCGGGTGCGGCTTCATCGCCAAAGAATGCGAATCGTTTCATGTGGGTTGCGTGAACACGTCCCGCGCCTATTTTCCGGACGGGAAAATCACCGCCAACGCTCTCAAGCAGGCTCAGCTCTCGGCTCAGGCCGAATTTGAAGAAGCCCATCAGGAATTCTCCTTCCGCAACTGGGACGCCGCCTACGGCAGCGCCGGCACGATCGGCGCCGTCGCCGACATCGGTCACGCCTCGGGCCTGACCAACGGCGTAGTTACGCCGGCTCTCCTGAAGGTCATGCGCAAAGAACTCGTTGAAGCAGGCGACATACGCAAGATCAACTTCCCGGGTCTCAAAGAAGACCGCCGCGAAGTGATCGCCGGCGGCCTGGCCGTTCTCTCGGCAGTGTTCGACACCTTCAAGATCAAGGAAATGCGCCCGGCTTCCGGTGCGTTGCGCGTGGGACTTCTCTACGACATGCTCGGCAGACAGGAACAGCGCGACACGCGTGACAGTACGGTAACAGCGCTTATCAAGCGCTCGAGCATCGACAAGCAGCAGGCCGCCCGCGTGGCCGCGCTTGCCGACAAGTTCTTCGTAGCTCTCAACCCCGATGATCAGCAGATGCACGACTGCCGCAAGCTGTTGCAGTGGGCCTCCATGCTGCACGAAACCGGCCGCGTGATCAGCCCGAGCGGTTACCATAAGCACAGCCAGTACATTCTGATGAATTCCGATCTGCCCGGGTTCTCCCGCTACGATCAGACGCAGATGAGCACGCTTGTGCTCGGTCAGCGCGGCAACCTCAAAAAGGTCGAAAGCGCCCTGCAGGATCCGACCTTCGTCAACATGCTTCTGTCGCTTCGTCTGGCCGTGATCTTCGCCCATGCCCGCCGTACGCTGCGACTGCCCGAAATCAAGCTCGAACGCGTTGCGCACACCCGCAAGACCGCTTTCCGACTCTGGGTTGATCCGCAGTGGCTCTCGCGCCATCCGCTTACCGGCTATCTGCTCGAGCAAGAGTCTCTGGTCTGGGCACGCGTCGGTATGGAATTCACGCTGCAAAACAACGTTTCTTAACCGGAGTCACGCAATCCCATGGTCTCCAACGGCGTCAACATTCCCCTTGTCGAGCTCATCAACGCCGGCATTGAAATCAACGGCGAGCGGCTCTCCGCCGGCATCACGTTTAACGTGACGCGCGGCGAGTTCGTCTGCCTGCACGGTCCCACGGGTTCGGGCAAATCGTTGGCGCTTTCGATGATCGCTGGCATTCTGCGCCCCACCTTCGGCGAAGTGCGCGTTGCGGGCGACTGCCTCAACAACTTCACCGAGCGTGAGATGGCGATCGTGCGCCGCTCCATGGGCATCATGATGCAGGAGTGTCTGTTGCTGGACAACCGCACCATTCTGGAAAACGTCATGCTGCCGTCGCTCGCTGCCGAAGAGTCCTACGGCAAGGCGCGCGTGGCCGCCATGAACGCACTCGACAAGTGCGGCATCGCGGATCTGGCTCAGGCCCATCCGCACGATCTGTCAGCCGGACAAAAGCAGATCGCAAGCGTAGCGCGCGCCATCGTCAACGATCCGCTGCTTGTGCTGGCCGATGAGCCGTGCGCGCATCTGGACGCTGACAACGCTCAGCACCTGATGGATCTGCTGGGCGAAGTGTCGCTATCCAACGTCTCCGTGATCGTGGCCTCACACCTGCAGCTCAACCCCTCCAACATCGTCTGCCGCCCCATTATGCTGCAGGGAGGTTTTCGATGAGCATGTTTACAAGCACACGCTGGGCCGCGCGACAGACCGTTCGAGCCATCGTAGAATTCAAGGGCCTCTTTCTGATGGCGCTTTCTCTGGCTGGTTTGGCACTGACCATTCCCTTCTTCCTTGCGACGCTTGCCTGGTCCCTGTCGGCACAAGTCTTCAACGTCCCGACGCAAGCCGAAGTCACCGTCTTTGCCGACCGCAGCGCGGGCGAGCAGTCCGTGAAGGATCTGGCTGAAGCCATTTCCAAAAACAGTGTCATCTCCGCGGTACGAATCATGCCGAAGGAAGACGCGCTTGCCATGGTCAATCAGTCGCTCGGCATGAAAACCGAGGATGAGCGCTCCAAGGAAAAAGCCAAGAACAATCCGCTGCCCGACATCATCATCGCGACGGTAGCAAACAATGTCTCCTCCGAAGAACTTGCCGCCGCAGCCGAGCAGTTCCGTAAAATCAAAAACGTCGATCTCGTCGCCTACGACGACTCTTGGCAGCGTTACCTCAATGCGCTCTACACCGCTTTGTCCGTCGTTCTCGGCATTCTCGGCACCGTGGTCTTCCTGTTGGTTTTGCTTGTGATCTTTGCTTCCGTGCGCCTGACGACCAACGCGCAGCGAGACGAAATCCGCGCGCTGCACCTTTTCGGCGCCACCTCGAGTTTTATTCGCCGTCCGTATTCGTGGCGCGGCTTTCTCACGCTGATGCTGGCGGCGGTTCTGTCACTCGGCGTGACGGCCACCGGCGTGAGTCTGCTTGCAAAGCCCATCGCCGACTTTGCGGGCTTGTACGGCGTAACGGTGATTCTTCGCATGCCTGCGCTTGACTGGTGTCTGCTTTACGTTGGCTCAGCCGCACTTCTGGGTTACGTTGTCGGATCTTTTGCCGCTAAAGACGCCATCACCCGCGTGTTGCGGCATCAGCCCTGATTTTTGTCAAACTCCGACAAACTTGACTGCACCCGTTTACGTCTTTTCGCAGTAGCATCCTGCTGTTAATTTGAAAAGCTTTTCTCTGCTTACGTGACTGATACTCCTGCAATTTCGCCAAAGCTCGAGGCCGAACCTTCCGACACGAAGACAATCGCCTCGGTACCGGACTCCGCCCGCCCCACGGCGACGGACAGGGCTCTTGTTGCGCGCGGAAAAAACGCAGGGCAGATCGTCGTAGCCGATAAAGGCGCAGGCAAACAGCTCGTCCCTTATCAAGGACCGCAAGGCGGCTCACTTGTTGTTCGACCCGATCCCGTCAAGGGCGAAGTCGTTCCCTACGAGAAAAAACAGTATCTGCCGGCGGTCATTCCGCGTCTGGGAGATCTGGATGCGTACATTCGCTATGCCAACGCTGCGCCGATTCTTTCTGCCGAAGAAGAGCACGATCTGGCCGTACGACTGCGCGACGAGGGCGACCTAATGGCTGCGCAGCAACTTATCCTGTCGCATCTGAGGCTTGTCGTTTCGATTGCCCGCGGCTTTCTGGGCTACGGTCTGCCGCATGCCGATCTGATTCAGGAAGGCAACATCGGGCTCATGAAGGCGATCAAGCACTTCGACCCCGACCGCGGCGTGCGTCTGATGACATTCTCCGTGCACTGGATTCGCTCCGAAATTCAAGAATACATCATACGCAACTGGCGCATGGTCAAGCTCGCAACAACCAAAAATCAACGCAAGCTGTTTTTTAACCTGCGCCAGATGAAGTCCGACGAAAAGTCGCTCTCACCCTCGGAAACAGAGCGCATCGCCGAAACGCTCGACGTCAAGCCTGAAGAAGTGCGCGAAATGGAAGCGCGCCTGTCGGGCGGCGACACGCCCCTGGAAGGTCCCGGCTCGTCTGACGCTGAAGACGACAATCCGTTTGCTCCCATCGACTGGCTCTCAAGAGAAGAGGATGAACCGGAAGCGGCGCTTGAAGAGCGTGACCGCAATCGACTCACAGGTGAAATTCTGCGCGATGCGCTCGCTGCGCTTGACGATCGCAGTCGCCGCGTCGTACAGGCGCGGTGGCTACGCACAGACACCGACGGCAACCCGGATCCGATGACGCTGCAGGAACTGGCCGCAGAACTGGGCGTCTCGGCCGAACGCGTTCGCCAAATCGAAAAGAAGGCGATCGCGAAGCTGCGCACGGAACTTGCCGCCGACAAAGACATCCTTTGACATCTTTTCTATTGAGCCTTTACCGCCTCAGTTCGCTAAACGCCCACACCATGTTTCACGTCGTTCTCGTTCATCCGGAAATTCCTCCCAATACCGGCAACGCCATTCGCCTGTGCGCCAACACGGGCTGCTCGCTTCATCTGATCGAACCACTGGGCTTTAGCGTCGACGACAAGCACCTCATCCGCGCCGGTCTCGACTACCACGAATTCACGACCATGAAGACTTACCCGTCCTGGGAGGCCTTTTTGGAAACGGAAAAGCCCTCAGCCTCACGCATGTTTGCCATGACGACCAAGGGCTCGAGCATTTTCTCGACGATGAAATTTCAGCCGGGCGACTGGCTGATTTTCGGCAGCGAAGGCCACGGTTTGCCGGACGCCATTCGAGAGTCTTTCCCCTCGTCTCAGCGCATTCGTCTGCCGATGATGCCCAAGAACCGTTCGCTCAACCTCAGTAACGCTGTCGCCGTCACGGTATTCGAGGCCTGGCGCCAAAACGGCTACCAAGGCTCGGTTTGATGACTATGATGCCTGATTGTCTTTACCGACAATCATGACCATGTTGTCGCGATGCACGGCTTCTTCTGGACCGGAGAAACCCAGAATCGCCGCAAATTCCTCACAGTGCTTTCCGGCGATGAGACGCAATTGCGACGAATCGTAATTGACAAGTCCTCGTGCGATTTCCGTGCCGTCCGGAGCCAAGCAGCCCACTACGTCACCGCGTACAAAATCCCCCTGCACGGCCTTGATACCCACCGGCAAAAGACTCGTCTTTTTCTCCATCAGTGCCTTTGCCGCACCGGCGTCAAGCACCACCAACCCCTGGGCTCTGAGCTGGTCGGCGAGCCATTTCGCACGTGCGTGCCACGGCGCATGCACGGCCGTGAGCTGCGTACCAATTGCCTCACCCTGCGCCAGACGCGGCAGAACGTTTTCTTCCCGTCCGCATGCAATCACGGTGCTCGATCCGCTGCGCGCTGCTCGCTTGGCCGCCAGAATCTTGGTAATCATGCCGCCCTTGGAGAGCGAGCTTGCGGCGCCTCCTGCCATTTTTTCAAGGGCCGGATCGCCTGCACTGGCTTCGGACACAAACTGAGCCAATGGATCCTTGCGGGGATCGGCCGTATAAAGGCCGCGCTGATCGGTGAGAATCACGAGCACGTCAGCTTCGATGAGATTGGTTACCAACGCTCCCAAAGTGTCGTTGTCTCCCACCTTGATTTCATCGGTCACCACCGTGTCGTTTTCGTTGATGATGGGCACCACCCCCAAGCGAAGCAGTTCAAGAAGCGCCTCGCGGGCGTTCAGATAACGTTCACGATTGGAAAGGTCAGCGTGGGTCAGAAGAATCTGCGCGGTCTTGACGCCGTGTGCCGAAAAAGCTGTTTCGTAAGCTTGCACCAAGCCCATCTGACCGACGGCAGCTGCAGCCTGCAATTCACAAATGCGCTCCGGACGCTTGCTCCAGCCCAGGCGCAGAACGCCTTCGGCAATGGCGCCGGAACTCACGAAAACCACTTCCTTTCCGTCGCGCACCAGCGTGCAAATCTGGGCAGCCAGGTTTTCGATCATCTGCCGATCCAATCCTCGGCCGTCGTTGGTCAAAAGAGCACTTCCGACTTTCACGACAACGCGTCGGGCTTGTTTCAGCGCACTCTGTTCCATGCTTTTCTCTCCTTAGAGCATTACCGACGACCGGGATTTTCGGTCAATTTAAAGCTCCACTTCGTGCGTTTCGGCAAAGCGCACGTCGTCGCGCTGCTCTTCAATCTGTTGCGCTTCGCGGCGCTTGGTGTCGAGTTCCTGAGCAATCGCCTTGATAAGCGTCTCGCAGCCTTCGCGGGTTGCCGCACTCATCACAAAGAGCGGACGATCGGCTCCGAGCTCAGCCTTGAAACGCGCGATCAGCTCTTCGCGTTCGTCTTCGGGCACCAGATCGATCTTGTTGAGCACTACCCAGCGCGTCTTTTCGGCGAGCTCATCATCGTACTTGGCCAGTTCGGCCACGAGAGCGCGAGCTTCGGCAACCGAGTCAGTGTCCGGATCCAACGGTGCGCAGTCAATGATATGCAGCAGCAGGCTCGTACGAGACAGATGACGCAAGAACAAATGTCCGAGGCCGGCACCTTCGCTTGCGCCTTCGATCAGACCCGGAATATCGGCCACGACAAAGCTCTGTTCGGGACCAACGCGCACCACGCCGAGATGCGGATGCAAGGTCGTGAAGGGATAGTCGGCGATCTTGGGACGGGCGTTACTCACGGCAGTGATGAAGGTCGACTTGCCGGCGTTGGGCATACCGAGCAGACCGACATCGGCCAACACCTTGAGCTCAAGGCGAACGGCGCGGTACTGACCGGGTTCGCCCGGCGTGCACTGACGTGGCGCACGATTGACACTCGTCTTAAAGTGCAGGTTGCCCAGGCCGCCCTTGCCGCCTGCGGCCAACAGCTGCTTGTCGCCGTGGTGCGTCAGGTCGGCAACGGTTTCGCCGGTGGTTTCGTCCACAATCAACGTGCCCACGGGCATGCGCAGCACGATGTCTTCACCGCCCGCACCGAAACAGTCGGCACCGCGGCCGTTCTCACCGTTGGGAGCAAAGAATTTGCGCGTATAGCGATAGTCCACCAGGGTGTTGATGTTGCGGTCGGCTACCGCCCACACGCTGCCGCCGCGGCCGCCGTCGCCACCGTCGGGACCGCCCTTGGGTATGAATTTTTCGCGGCGAAAGCTCGCAACGCCATTGCCGCCTTTGCCGCCTTGAACTTCAATGCGGGCTTCGTCAACGAATTTCACTTGAAAACCGTCCGTAAAAATTTAAATGGGTCATTGCGGCTCAAACGACAGCCGCATCAAACAGCATAACGAAAAAAGCCCCGCGAGAACAACGTCCCGTCAGGGCTTTTTCAGTCAAGCGAGGCACCGTTTTTCGGCGCCCGACGCCTTAATTAGCCGGCAACCGGAACAACCTTCACGAACTGGTTGTTCTTCGGGCCCTTCACTTCGAAGGTAACCACACCGTCGACCAGAGCGTAGAGCGTATGGTCACGGCCGATACCGACGTTGTCGCCGGCGTGGAACTTGGTGCCGCGCTGACGAACGATGATGCCGCCAGCGTTGATCATGGCGTTACCGAAAACCTTGACGCCGAGGCGCTTAGCCTGAGAGTCACGACCGTTGCGGGTGGAACCGCCGCCTTTCTTGTGTGCCATTTTCTATGTTCTCTTCTAAAAATCGTTACTTAAATTAAGCCTGGATCTTGACGATCTTGACTTCCGTGTAGTTCTGACGGTGGCCGGCGCTCTTCATGGAGTGCTTGCGGCGGCGGAACTTGAAAATGCGGACCTTGTCGGCGCGGCCGTGATGGGTCACGACAGCGGTCACGGCAGCACCTTCCACAACGGGGGTGCCGACCTTAAGGCCTTCTTCGGTGCTCACAGCGAGCACTTCGTTGAAAACCACTTCGCCTTCGACGTCGGCGTTAAGGGTTTCGACCTTGAGAAAATCGCCTTCGGCAACGCGGTACTGCTTGCCGCCGGTCTTGATAATTGCGTACATGTATTTATCCTCGCCGTTTTGCGCCCGGTTTCCCGGTTGGCAAAACCTTTTTGTAATTACACATCACGCGCACTGCGCCACTGCACAGAATTGCACAGTGTTGCGCGCACGCGCGCACCTTCCCTGCGAAGGAAGGGATCGAGATTATGACAGAGGCAACGGATGATGTCAACCGTTTGAGCGCTTATTTTTGCAGAAAAATCAGGTGCTTGTGCTCGCTCTCCGTCTCGGATCCCGAGGTTACTGCTGATTTTTAAGAACCTCGAGCTGTTCGGTCACTACGGGCTTGAGCATTTCGGCGCGTGCTGCATCGATCTCGCCGAGCCGCAAGCGACGCCAGAGAATGTCATCGGCCGAGCGTGCGCCCGTTTCATCAAAGTGTCGGGCAACGAACGCATTGAGCTGCATGAGCGCATCCGTCGAAGGCGCTTCGCCCGCAAGAAGCTTTTTCTGCAGTTCTTCCATGGCCATCTGAGAGCTGCCGTCCAAGCGCATCGAGCGCGTCATGCAGCCGTACTTAGGCAGCATGTGCCGCGCGATGGCTGCGTCAATCGCCGTTTCGGCCTTGGCACGATAAAGCGTCATGGAGCCGCCGACCACCGTAAACATGTTGTTGAACTCAGTCACCACGGCAAAGCCTCGCCCGGCATCCAGTCCACGCACGCCTACTTCAGCCTGCAGTCCCGCAAAGCGAGCACGCACGTCCTCGCGACGAATCTTGCGGCTCAGCAGTCGGTTAGCGCTCGCCATCAGAAGACGGATTTCGTCCTCAGTCGGCTGCGGATCGATCGGAGCCTGTCCTTGATCAATGGCCGTCGCCCCAATCAGCAGTCGCCCCTGCCACGGTACGATGGTAAGCGGTCCGCGCCCGCCGCAGCCGCGCGGCAGATAAAGCGCGTTGCCCGTCGGCATGAACGTCTTGTCGACCACGATATAGGAGCGGCGCACGATTTTCACCAGATTGCCGCAGGTCACGTCCACCATACGGCGAACATCGTCGGCCCAGACACCAGCGCAATTGAAGACCGTGCGGGTGCGCACCTTGCGCTTGCGGCCTGTTTCGGCATCCTGTAGCACGACCGAGGTCACGCGGCGCCCATCGGCTTCCGCATCAATCATGCGCATGTTGTTGAGCGCCACCGCGCCGTATTCCACGGCTCCCTTCAAAAGAGAAAGAGCCAGACCGGCGTCGTCACAGACAGCATCGGTAAACGTCACGGCACCTGCCAGTCCCTTGCGTTCAATACCGGGCAGCATGCCGAGCGCTCCGACACGACCCTGCATGGAGACGGGACGCGTACCACGTCCGCCGCTCGAAAAGAGGCTGTAGAGCGCGAGACTAGAAGCTCGCAGCGCCATGCCGACCTTGCTGCGGCAGGGAATCACGTAATTCTGTGCGCGCACAAGACTCGGCGCATTTTGCAAAAGCAAACGTCGCTCGTAAAGCTCTTCGCGAACGCGAGCCCAACCAGCCGGGCACACCAGGCGGCGAATGTCGCTGCCGATATGCTTGCCCGAGCGAGAGGCGTGGCCCGAGGCCCAGTCCTGACCGTCCACAATGAGCACCGACATGCCGCGGCTGGCCGCATCAAGCGCCACACCCAGTCCGGTGGCGCCGGCTCCGATCACGGTAACGTCAAACTCGTCTTGCCGCTCCAGACGTTCAATCATCTCGCGGCGGCTCCAAGGGGCCTGCTTCTTGTCCATGTCTCGTGTCACTTATCTGGTCGTAGAAAAAGAGACTTGGCACCGGGAAGGCGCCGCCGGCGCGTTTGCACAACCCGCCGTCCTCTTTCATGCAAACGCAAGTTTAGCCGAGCAATCCGCCCGAAAAACTTAACGCGGCAACTGGCAGAAAAAAGCGCCTCCACGCCATCGGGAAGCGCTTTTTGCAAATGTCTGTGAACCGGCGCTCTTATTCTTCGCCGTCGTCGGTCTCAGCGGCGGCTTCAATAGCCTGCGGCTGATCGTCCTCGACCTTTGCCAGAGCCTCTTCGGCCTTGACGGTCTTGGTAAGCGCAATCACCATGCGCAGCGCAGCGTTGACATCTTCGGAAGACTTGAAGTAGCGAGCCACGTCAGAATCCAAACGCACCGTAGCATTCTGAACAAATGCGGCACGATCGGAGAAGCGGCGCTTGTCCACAGCCTTGGCTCGCGGACCGGAACGACCGCCGAGCTCTTCCTTGAAGGGACGACCGACAAACGGCTTGCGTGCGCCGAAGCGAGCTTCACCACGATCACCGAAACGGCCTTCTCCGCGGCCGCGTCCGAATTCTTCAAAACGGCCGCCCTTGCCGCCGAAACGATCGCCGTCACGTTTTTCACGGCGCGCAGGTTTGTCATTGAAACGGTCGAAAGCCATTGCAATTTTCCTTATCGAAAACAATCGGCGGACTTGCTCCGCAAGCCGCCCAACTAAATAGTATAGACAGAGTCGTGCCGGCTCTGTCGAAAAATACAAATTTCCACCAAATCCAAACAATCCCGCGCGTTTTAACCGTTCATGCCGAGTAAACTACTTCGTACAGGAAGACTTTCAGCAGTCTGACTGGAACCCTACAAACAACAAAAAGAGAGGTTTTTATGCTGCAGGTTATTTTCCACGGCGTTGATCGTTCTCCGGCGGCTGAAGCCGACATCGCAAGACGCTTCGAAGCTCTCCAGCGCTTTGACAACAATCTCTCGGAGTGCAAAGCGACGATTACGAAAGTCGGTCATCAAGGTCTCGGCGAATTCAGCGTCAAACTTGACATGATTGTCTCAGGTGGCCGCAGCGTGATTGCAACGGAAAACGACCCTGACGCCATGCAAGCCATCAACAAGGTGTTTGATACGGCTCGCCGTGCGGTCAAGGAGGAAAACGACAAGCGTCATTCTCATTGATTGAGTTTCACCGCTTTCCCGACTTCTCGCCTGATGCTTGGAGTCGATCGCAAACCGTCCGGCATCGTCCGGGCGGTTTTTTCTTGTGTTGAAATCTGCCGCAGATACCAAAAAAGCCCGCCGGTTAAGGCGAGCTTTTTAAATTTGGCGTCCCCAAGGGGATTCGAACCCCTGTACCAACCGTGAAAGGGTTGTGTCCTAGGCCTCTAGACGATGGGGACCTAATCTTGGTGGAGGTAAGCGGGATCGAACCGCTGACCTCTTGCATGCCATGCAAGCGCTCTCCCAGCTGAGCTATACCCCCGAAGGAGTCGAAACTATATACCGATATTTTTTGAAATGCAAGTCTTTTTGCGGAAATTTTTGAAGAAATTTCTCAAAAAATTCTCGAAAAACGAATTTTCTTTTGTAAAATCAAATATTTGCGCACCTAAAAAATTTTTTAAATTTTTTTGCCCTTCTTCTCTTTTTCTGCTCCACAGAAGCAAAACCATGTTGATTTGCGTTTTCTTCTGCCCGCCAACAACTCCAAACAAGCTCTTTTGATAGCATTCCGTTGTCGTCTCAACCTACTATTCGTGTGCTTTCATGGCTCTTCGACTGCCTGCTCCCGCTTTTGAAAACAAAATCGTCACGTTCGAAGAACTCGCCGCCCGCCGTGCGCAACTACCCGGCCCCGTCGTCATGACCAACGGCGTCTTCGATATTCTTCATCGTGGCCACGTCACCTATCTTGCACAGGCACGTGATCTGGGAAAGAGTCTGATCGTAGCCGTCAATTCCGACGCTTCCGTCAAAATGCTCGGCAAAGGAGATGATCGCCCCATCAACACCGAAGCTGATCGCGCCGCCGTGCTCGCCTCGCTTGAAGCCGTTGATCTCGTTGTCATCTTTAAAGAAAAAGTGCCGCTGAAGGTTATTGAAGAGGCACACCCGGACATCTATGTGAAAGGCGGCGATTACCGCATCGAAGACCTTCCCGAAGCTCCTCTTGTCGCTTCCTGGGGTGGGCGCACCGTCACCGTTGAGTTCGAATACCAGCGTTCCACGACAGCACTTTTAGAAAAAGTACGCGGCGCCTGATATTTCCTTCTTCGTCAGACAAACATTTCGAGTAACGCATTCACATGGCTTTCAATAAACACATTAAGAACTTGAACGTTAACGACGTTAACGTTAACATGCTTAACAAGTTTATTTCTATTTCCTGAATTGCCATGCAGTTTTTCGGTCGCACTGAAGAAATCAAACGTCTGCAAAACCAACTGAGCGCCGTGCAGTCGCAGCACGAGTCTCGAATGGTTTGCCTTATGGGCCGTCGACGGGTCGGAAAAACAACGCTACTGCTGAAAGCCTTTGAAAACAAGAGTTGCCTTGTCCTCTATCTATATGTGCCAAACCGCTGCACACTCAACGAACTAGTCCGCGCCTGGCTTGATCAAGTTGTCGAGATCTTTAAGCTTCCTTTTCCGCCAGCTGTCCAAACGCCGACCGATGTTCTTCAGGTCGTCATGCATCTGAGCAAAGACGCCCCCTGTGTCATCATCATTGATGAATGTCAGGAACTCAATCAGATGGATCCCGCTTTTTGGGGAAAACTGCAGGAACTCTGGGACAGATGCCGCCAATCGTCCCGTACGCTGCTCGTCATGAGCGGCTCCATCATTTCCGCTCTGGAAGACATTTTCGGCAACAACAGCAAACCGCTCTACGGACGCTTGAACGATCAGATGATGCTCATGCCGTTTGGTCCCTCAGACATGTGCACCATCATGGGAACTTTGGCTCCTCTGGCATCCGATCTGGATCTGCTGACGGTCTACGCCATGACCGGTGGTGTCGCCAAATACATTGAGCTTCTTGACGAAGCGCAATGCCTGACGCAGGAAAAAGCCGTTTCCTATTTCTTCAGCAACGCCGGTTCTTGGTTGCGCAGTGAAGGTGAGCGCTTCCTTTCCAACGAATTTCGATTCGAAAGTCCCATCTACATGGAGCTACTCAGAAAAATTGCCCGCGGCCGCAGCAAGTGGACAGAGTTGCAGGACGGCATGGATGTCAACATCACGGCTTACCTGCGCCGACTGGAAACCTTTCGCATCCTGAGGCAGAAACTTCCTTTCGGCGAACAAAAGACAAAAGGCAGCAGCCGTTGGGTCTTGTGCGACCCGTACTTCATCTTCTGGCTACGCTTCGTCGACAGTATTCAAGCCAACACCTTGGAGTCTCTCGGGCAAAGCCGCATCCTTTCGCAAATGTGCTTAAGAGAGCTTCCGACGCTATTGGGCCGCACATTGGAGGAATGGTTTCGGCAAGCCTGGCTGCAAAACGGTCAATGGTTGCACGCCGACGCCTGGTGGGATCGAAAAGGCCAAAACGAAATTGACCTCGTCGCCACTAACCCGCTCACGCAATCCATTGGTTTTGCCGAGGTCAAATTGAATCCGGCCAAGTTCTCCGCCGGACTTTGGGAGCTCAAGATTGGGGCGTTTTTGAAATCTCAGCCGCAGTACCGCGACTGGAACATCACGCGACAAGGCTTGAGTCTTGAGGATTTGCGCAATATCTGATCCGACAGGACGCAGCTCATTCAAGCCGCGTCCGCCTCAAAAGTCTCAGGATCAGATGAAGTCGTAGCCGGCCAAACGGGCGTAGTGCGCTGTGGCCGTCAGGAAGCCCTGCTTGCTGCCGCAGTCAAAACGACGGCCTTCAAAGCGGTGGGCATAAGTCTTGCCTTCGCCAAGCAAAGAGGCGATGGCGTCCGTGAGCTGAATCTCACCGCCCACGCCGCGATCCACGTGTTCGAGTGCGGTGAAGATTTCGGGCTCAAGCACGTAGCGGCCAATGACGGCAAGCGTCGAGGGCGCCGCCTCGGGAGCGGGTTTTTCGACCATCGTACGCACGCAGCTCGTCTGCTTGAGTTCGTCATCCACGCCGACGATGCCGTACTTATTGGTTTCCTTGGGTTCCACATTCTGAACGGCCAGCACGCTGCCGCCGCCCATTTCACTGCGAGCACCAATCAACTGGCCCAAAGCAGGCTGCTGAGCGTAGATCAGGTCATCGGCCAAAATCACGCCGAAGGGTTCGTCGCCCACCACGGGACGGGCGCAGAGCACGGCATGCCCCAGACCGAGCGGTTCGGGCTGGCGGATAAAGATGAAGTTGACGCCGCGCGGCGTCACGGAATGCACCAAATCCAAAAGTTCGTACTTGCCCTTGGCCGTAAGATCGGCTTCCAATTCAGGGCTCTTGTCGAAGTGATCTTCAATGGCGCGCTTGTAACGGCCCGTAATGAAGATCATGTCGGTGATACCGGCGGCAGCGGCTTCTTCCACAGCATACTGAATGAGCGGCTTGTCGACCACCGGCAACATTTCCTTGGGCATTGCCTTAGTAGCGGGCAGGAAGCGGGTGCCCAAACCGGCAACCGGGAATACAGCCTTACGAACGGGTTTCATGTCATTTTCCCAAATGAAAAAGCGGTTGTCTGCCGGTGCGGCCGTTTCCGCAAAAATGCAATCGGGACGGCACACTGTCGGACAAATGCCGCAGTTAGAATCTGAGTCGAAATTCTAACCAATGCTGTGATCATGTCTGTGTCCGAGCCAATTTACGCCGTCGGAGACCTTCAGGGCTGTCTGGAGAGCTTCGAAGAACTTATCGATATGTTGGATCCGAATGCTTCCTTCGTGTTCGTGGGAGACATCGTCAACCGAGGCCCCGCCTCGCTCGAAACCCTGCGCCGCGTCAAGGCGCTCGACGAAGCCGGACGATGCCGGGCCGTACTGCTCGGCAATCACGATCTGCATTTACTAGCCGTTGCCGCCGGTGCAGGCAAGCTGCATCGCAGCGACACCATCGGAGAGATTCTTGAGGCGCCGGACTGCAAGGAACTGCTCAAGTGGCTGCGTCACCGTCCGCTTCTTTTCGAAACGCCCGACACGGTGTTCGTTCATGCCGGCATTTCACCCGCCTGGACGCTCGAAGAAGCGCGCACCTATGCCGCGGAAGTCTCCGACGCCCTGCAAAGCAAGGACTGGAAGGCCTACCTGCAGGGCATGTACGGCGACGACACCGATACGGAAAAAAAGGGGGCCGGCCGCATGCGCGCCATCCTCAACGCCTTTACCCGTATGCGCTACGTCAGAACCGATGGTTCACTTGAATTCAAAGCCAAGATGAACCCGAAAGACACGCCCGACCTCATGCCTTGGTTCGATTACCCGCGCCGTTTCGAGAAAACCGTGTGTTTCGGTCATTGGTCGACACTCGGTCTTGTGATGCGCAAGGACACTATCGCCATCGATACGGGTTGCCTGTGGGGCGGACAACTGACCTGCGTACGACTGCCCGATCGGCGCCTTTGGCAGGTTTGCTGCCCGCAGTGGGCCTCCCCGTGCTAAGTACGATTTTTCCTGCCCAACTTTCTGTCTTTTTCGAGAACCTGAATTGATTTGCCATGCGTAACGCCGCCGACAGAACAGACATTAGTCCCATCCGAATCCGCGGAGCCCGTCAGAACAACCTTCGCAACCTGGACCTGGATATTGAACCGGGTACGATGACCGTCATCACCGGCCCGTCGGGGTCTGGCAAAAGCTCGCTTGCCTACGACACGCTCTACGCCGAAGGGCAGCGCCGCTACGTCGAAACGTTCAGCGCTTACGCCCGGCAATTTCTGGAGCGCTGCGATCGTCCTCAGGTCGACAAAATCGACGGCGTACCTCCGTCCATCGCCATCAATCAGTCCAACAGCGTCAAAACGTCGCGCTCGACCGTGGGCACGATGACGGAAATCAACGACTGCCTCAAGCTCATCTTCGCGCGAAGCGCTGCTCTGTTCTGCGGTCAGTGCGGAGAACCGGTCAAGGCGCGCAGCGCAGGCGACATTGCCGAAGAAATCGTGGCGTGGGCCCAAACGCAACCTCAGGCACGTCTGAGCATCTGCTTTGCGGTTCTGGTTCCCAAAAATCTCGAACGGGACGTGGTGCTGGGCGGCCTTTCCGCACAAGGCTTCACGCATATCCTCGAAGAGGAATCAATTGAAAACAAAAGCAAGCGACTGTGGGTAGCGGCCGATCGCGTGCGCGCCTCACGCCTGACGCAATCGCGCGCGGTCGAAGCCGTTGAAAAGTCGCTCCAGCTCGGAAAAGAGCGCGTTCTGTGCGTCTACGCACAGGCCGAAGACGGCACCCTTACCAAGCGCCGTTGGGTGACCGACCTCACCTGCCCGGTGTGTTTGCAGCGTTACGCCGCCCCCACCCCGTCTCGCTTTTCCTTTAATTCGGCCGTCGGCGCATGTCCCACCTGCCGCGGCTTCGGCCGCGTGATCGGCATCGACTACTCGCTGGTGATTCCCGACGAAACGCTCACGCTTGCACAAGGCGCCATCAAGCCCTGGCGTACCGCCACTGGATCGGAATGCCAGCGGGACCTTGAAAAATGGGCACCCAAGCGCGGCGTGCCGCTTGACGTCCCCTGGCAGAAACTCACGGCCGAGCAAAAGAACTGGGTCATCCACGGCGACAAGGAATACAACGGCAAAAACTGGCGCACACATTGGTACGGCATCAAAGCTTATTTCGATATGCTCGAATCGAAAAGCTACAAGATGCACGTGCGCGTGCAGCTTGCCAACTACCGCGGCTACGCGTTGTGCCCTGACTGCCGAGGCGCACGCCTCATCGGTGAAAGTCTGTTGTGGCGTCTGGGGTCGCGCGAGGCGTCCGACGCCGCTGTGTTGCCAAAGAAAGGACTCTACAAGCGCTTCCGCCCGCGCGGTTTGGGTAAAGCGGCTCTCGAAAATTTCGAGTCGCTGCCCGGGCTTGCTATGCCCGATCTGATGAACTTGCCGATCGAAGACATCAAGCGCTTTTTCGACGCGCTGCTGCAAGAGACCCGCGACGAAGCGGCGCGATTGGTGGCCGAAGAAATTCGCACGCGGCTCACATACCTCATTGACGTCGGCGTGGGCTACCTGACATTGGGACGCCAAAGCCGCACGCTTTCGGGCGGCGAAGTGCAGCGCGTCAACCTCACAACGGCGCTCGGCACCAACCTCACCGACACACTCTTTGTGCTGGACGAACCGTCCGTAGGTCTGCATCCGCGCGACATGGACCGAGTCAACAGCATCATGACCGGACTCAAGGAGGGCGGCAACACGCTGGTGGTGGTCGAGCACGATCCGCAAGTGATGACTGCCGCCGACCGCATCATCGACATGGGACCGGGCGCCGGCACCAACGGCGGTGCGATCGTCTCCGACGGCACGCCCGATGCGGTTCGAGCTTCTGACTCGCTCACCGGGCTCTACCTCAGAGGCAAACGCTCGACCATGCCCGAAGAACCCAAAAAACGGCCAGAAGCGTTTTCTGGCTTTCTGACCGTGACGGGAGCGCACGCACACAACCTCAAAAACATTACCGTCAATCTGCCGATCGGCGCTTTCACGGCGCTCACCGGCGTTTCGGGATCCGGCAAATCAACGCTTGCCAACGACGTCATTCTCGCTGCGGTCGAATTCCTGAACAAGAACAACAAAGACAATCCGCCGGACGTTTTCGCGTCCGTTGAAAGCACCTGTCCGGTAGGCGAAGCCGTCTACGTGAGCCAATCCGAAATCGGTAAAACGAGCCGCGGAAATCCGGCCTCCTATTGCGGCGTCTTTACCGACATCCGCTACCTTTTTGCCAACACGCAACAGGCTCACGAGCGAGGATATACCGCGGGCACCTTCAGCTTTAACTCGGGAACAGGCCGCTGCCCCACCTGTCAGGGTGCAGGTTTCGAGCGCGTTGAAATGCAGTTTTTAAGCGACGTCCTCTTACGTTGCCCGGACTGCAACGGCACCCGCTACCGCGCTGAAACGCTGGAAGTGAAGCTTAACTATCTCGGCCGCGGCGAAGTCAGCATCGCCGACGTACTCGAGATGACAGTGTGCCAGGCCTACGACTACTTCCTCGGCGAACGTTCAATCGAACGCGCGCTTCAAAGTCTCATTGATGTCGGTCTCGATTACGTCAAACTCGGTCAGCCGCTTTCCACCCTCTCGGGCGGCGAAGCGCAGCGCCTGAAGCTTGCGCAGATTCTCGCTGAAACTGAATCGGGCTACGCCTCCAAACGGCATCTCTACATATTTGACGAACCCACCACGGGGCTTCACTTCGACGACATCCGCAAGCTTCTGAAAGTCTTCCGTCGTCTGGTGCTCAACGGTCAGACCGTGCTGGTGATCGAACATAACCTCGACGTGATTTCCGCCGCCGACTGGGTGATCGACCTCGGTCCCGAAGGCGGCGACGAGGGAGGACAAATCGTGGCGACCGCCACCCCCGAAGATCTTCGCTGCAACTCCCGAAGCTACACGGGACAGGCGCTGGCCGCCTACGACAAAATGATCGGCGAAGAAAGCGTGCCGATGACAGGACTTTTCGCCCAGCCGCACACCCGCGGCCGCACAAGCCCGGGGCGATCGCTGCAAAGCATCTGGCGCGGCGCGCGTCAAGGCGACCTGGGAATTTTCGGAGCACGTGAACACAACCTCAAGAACATTGACGTCGTGATTCCGAAGCGGCGTCTGACCGCCGTGACCGGCGTCTCGGGCTCGGGCAAATCAACGCTTGCCTTCGGCATCGTCTTCTCCGAAGGTCAGCGGCGTTATCTCGAAAGCCTCAACGCCTACGCGCGCTCCATCACACAGCCGCCGCCCAAGGCCGATGTCGAAAGCATCACGGGCATTGCTCCCACGGTGGCGATCGAACAGCGCACAAGCCGAGGAGGCCGCAAGTCAACGGTGGCAACGATCACCGAAATCCAGCATTTCCTGCGCTTACTTTACGTCAAACTCGGCACGCAGTATTGCCCGAAGTGCGGTTCGCTTGTACGCGAACAGACGCAGGAGCAAATCCTCGCGCACGTCATGAAGACCTACCGCGGCCAGCGCGTCACGTTGATGGCACCTGTCGTCGTAGCTCGAAAAGGCACCTACCAGGAAGTCGCACAATGGGCGCACTCAAAGCTCAACGCCCATCAAATCCGCGTTGACGGCAAATGGGAACCCACTTCACCCTTCCCGCTGCTGTCGCGCTACAAAGAGCACACCCTTGAAGTGCCGACCGGCACGTTTAAGGTTGAGCCGCAAACCGAGGAAAAGATTCATCAGGCGCTCACTGAAGCGCTCTTCCACGGTCACGGGCTGGTGTGCGTGGCAAGCGGCCGCAAGGCGCTCCCAAATTCCGGCGATCTGTCTGAATCCGAAGAAGGCACCGTGGAAATCTTGTCCACCAAGCGAGCCTGCCCGGTGTGCGCCGTCAGTTTTCCGGAGCCCGATCCGCGTCTGTTTTCCTACAACAACAAGATGGGTTGGTGTCCGCAATGCACCGGCACGGGCCGCGTCGGCATCAACGCCGAGGAGGATCAGGCTCTTGCCGATGATGAAGAAGCGCTCTCGGCGGCCGTTTGTCCGGCCTGTCACGGCATGCGCTTGAATCCCGTTGCGCTTGCCGTGAAGTTCGACGGCCGCTCGATCGGCGACACCACGGCAATGTCAGTCGACGAAGCGCTCGAAACAATGCGCGCAATCAGGCTCAAGGGGCGAGACAAAGCCATCGGCGGTGACGCCGTCAAGGAAATCATTTCTCGTCTGGAATTCCTGCAGAAGGTGGGTTTGGGCTACCTGAGTCTAGATCGCGATGCGCCCTCATTGTCGGGCGGAGAAGCGCAGCGCATTCGTCTGGCCGCTCAGATCGGCAGCACGCTCCAAGGCGTTTGCTATGTGCTTGACGAACCCACGATCGGCCTGCACGCCCGAGACAACGCGCGTCTTGTGGACATGCTCACGGAACTCAAAAACAAGGGCAACACGGTCATTGTTGTCGAACATGACGAGGAGCTCATCCGACGCGCCGATCATGTGGTCGACATCGGTCCGGGTGCGGGCAGCCGCGGCGGCGAACTCATTGTCGAAGGCTCACTCGAAGATGTCTGCGCCAACGAAAAGAGCGTCACCGGCCGTATGCTGCGTGAGCCGCTCGCGCACACAGGCAAAGCAAAGCATCCGGTCGACGACGCTACACCGCGTCTGACAGTGCGCAACGCCTCGCTTCACAACCTCAAAAACATCACGGTCGAGTTCCCGCTCGGCCGTCTGGTGGCCGTCACAGGTGTCTCGGGATCGGGCAAATCGACGCTCGTGCGCGATGTGTTGCGTACGTCGTTGCAGGCGCGACTGGAATCCTCTTCATCCAAGCTTCGCGGGTGCGACGCGATCGAATGGGACAAAGACGCTCCTTTGGGACGTGTGCTGGAAGTCGATCAAACCCCGATCGGAAAGACGCCGCGATCGTGTCCGGCAACCTACGTGTCGTTCTTCAACCACATCCGAGATCTTTACGCACAGACGCCTGAAGCACAAGCGCGAGGCTACCAGCCGACCCGTTTTTCCTTCAACACGCCCGAAGGCCGCTGTCCGGTCTGCGAAGGCCAGGGGCAGGTGAGCGTCGAGATGAGCTTTCTGCCCAACGTCAAGATGCCGTGCGAGGCGTGCGGCGGCATGCGTTTTGACGAAGAAACGCTCGCTGTCAAATGGATGGGAAAGAGCATCGGCGAAGTATTGAATCTGAGCGTTGACGACGCGCTCGAACTTTTTGCCAATCGTCCCAAGATCGCCAAGCCCCTTGAACTGCTGCGCGCCGTGGGGCTCGGCTACCTTCGCCTCGGTCAGCCTTCGTCAACGCTCTCCGGGGGCGAGGCCCAACGCATCAAGCTTGTCACAGAGCTTTCCAAGGCCTACAGCCAGATGCGTACGCGCCGAACCGCGCACACGTTCTACATCCTTGACGAGCCCACCGTGGGCCTTCACATGGCCGACGTCGAAAAGCTCATCAATGTGCTGCATAAGCTCGTTGAAGCCGGAAACACCGTGGTGGTGATTGAGCACAATCTTGACGTCATTTCGGAAGCCGACTGGGTGATCGATCTCGGTCCGGAAGGCGGCCCCGAAGGCGGCAAGGTAACCGGCGAGGGAGAACCCGCTGCCATTGCCCGGAAGAAAACCCCGACGGGCATTGCTCTCAAAGCGTTTCTTGCCGAACACAAAGCTCGTACCGATCGTAAAGCCAAAACGGCAAAGGATGCATCATGAGCTTGCACGTCTTTAAGGTCGGCGGATGCGTTCGCGACCGCCTCTTGCGGGAACAAGGCGTCGACGCCCCTACGGGCGACATCGACTGGGTGGTGACAGGCGCCACCCCCGAAGCGATGCTCGCGCAAGGTTTCATACCGGTGGGCGCCGATTTCCCCGTCTTTTTACATCCGAGTACGCACGAGGAATATGCTCTGGCGCGCACCGAACGCAAAACCGCCAAGGGCTATCACGGTTTTACGTTTTACACGGCGCCGGACGTGACGCTCGAAGAAGACCTGCGTCGACGCGATCTTACGATCAACGCCATGGCCGAAGACAACAAGGGCAACATCATTGATCCGTGGGGCGGTCAGGCCGACATCAAATCCCGCGTGTTAAGACACGTCTCGGAAGCATTTTGCGAAGACCCCGTGCGCATCCTGCGTCTGGCCCGCTTTGCCGCACGGTTTCCCGACTTTGCGGTTGCCCCCGAAACGCTTGCGCTTTGCCGGCAAATGGTGGATTGCGGAGAAGTTGACGCCCTGGTGCCCGAACGCACCTGGCAGGAGTTGCGCAGAGGACTTGCCGAAGTCAATCCGGTGCGCATGATCGAGGTGTTGGAAGAGTGCGGTGTCTGGAATCGAATTTTTGCCGACATCTCCGTCACCGGCCGTGTTCGTGAAGCACTGCTGCGCGCGGCTCAACGCAAGCTCGATACCGCTCAGCGCACGGCGCTTCTTTTTGCCGAATTCGACGACCCGGTCAAACTGCGACAGCGTTTGCAGGCGCTTCGCGTTGATGCCGACACGATTTCGCTGTGCGAGATCTTTTGCCGGTTGCACCATACGCTTTTCACTCTGCATGAAGCCGGCGATTACGTCACTTTTCTGGAAGCTGCCGATGTCTTGCGCCGTCCGTCTCGATTCGAGTCTTTTCTGGCAACTTGCGCAGCGTTTGACCCGCAGATCGATTTTGCAGACCTTCGTTTGGCCGCTCGAGCATTTATTGAAACAGATGCGGGAGCCGCTGCGCGTCAAGCACAAGGTAAAAACGTGGCGCAGGCCGTGCGGCAAGCCCGCCTAGCTGCGGTAAAGTCTGCGCTTTGCCATAGCCTCTGAGGAATTTTTCGATGCCCTTTCTTGCTTCACTCGACCATTTGGTTCTGACGGTAGCCGATGTCCAAAAAACGATCGACTTTTACTGCGGCGTTCTGGGCTGTGAAGAAGTTACCTTTGGCGACAACCGCAAGGCCATTCGCTTTGGTGACCAAAAAATCAATCTGCACATCAGGGGAAACGAAGTTGCGCCGCACGCACTTTATCCGACGCCCGGCAGCGCCGATCTATGTTTTTTGAGCACCGTTCCGGTGGCGGCCTTGGCCGGTCACTTCAAGGCTCACGGCATTGCGGTGGAATTGGGACCGATAGAACGCACCGGTGCCACGGGGAATCTTTTGTCGATTTATGTGCGCGACCCCGACGGCAACCTCATTGAAATTGCCAATCGCAAACGTCCGATTTTCTAGAGAAACTTCCCGATCAGGAAGAACAGAAGAAAGATCAGCAGCGTGCTGGCAAGCGGAATGCTGATGCGGCGACCGAACACCCGGAAGTTGATATCTCCAGGCAATCGGCCGAGACCGAACCGCGAAAGCCAAGGCACACAGGTCATCAAGACCATGATGCAAACCAAAATAACTAAAATCCAGCGCATTGGCGCATTGTAAAGCCTCCCGCGGCTTCTTCCCGTCTGCGCCGACTCCTTTGCGAAATCATCCGAATGTCCTCCTTATTTGAAACATTGACTCTGACCTGCCGCCGCATCGTTCTTGAGGATTTGCAGGTCGACATGGAAATCGGCGCGCACGCCGAAGAACACGGCCGCACACAGCCCGTGCTCGTCACCATTGAAGCCTGGGTACCGTTCGAATACAGCACGGCCACGGGCGACAATCTTGACGAGGTCTACAGCTACTCCGTCTTGTCGCAAATCGTGACCGAAACGGTTTCCGAAGGACACATCCGTTTGCAGGAAACCTTCGGCGACCGACTTCTCGATCGCATCCTCGCCGACAAACGCGTTGCCGCCGCACGCGTCAAGACCGCCAAACTGCACGCTTGCGTCGGCGCCAAGGCCGTTGCCGTCGAAACCTTCCGCAGCCGAATCTGAAATCAACGATCATGACCGAACACAACGCCTCCGACATTCCCGCGCGTCCGGTACGCATGACCAAAAGCCGCGCCGAAAAAGCCAAATTCATCGAAATCGCACCCGGCAAGCACATCGAAGCCTCCGTTTCGATGCGAAAACTCGAAAAGCGCATCGTGCGCCTGTGCGCAATGGCCTGCACCGACTACGGCATGATCAAAGACGGCGACAAAATCGCCGTTGCCATGAGCGGCGGAAAGGACAGCTACGTGCTGCTTGATGCGCTTTTGAAACTCAAGGCTCGTGCTCCGGTGCACTTTGACATCATCGCTGTGCACGTCAACCAACATATTCCGGGCAGTCCCACGCACCTGCTCGAAGCCTGGCTCAAGGAAAAGGGCGTGGCTTATCACATCGAAAATCAGGACACCTATTCGATCACGCAAAAGCTCATCCCGTCGGGCAAAAACGTCTGTTCGCTGTGCGCCCGCCTGCGCCGCGGCATCCTCTATCGCGTCGCAAAAGAACTCGGCTGCACCAAGATTGCGCTGGGCCATCAGATGGACGACGTTGTCTCCACGTTGCTTCTTAATATGTTCTACGGCGGCCGAATCAAGGCGATGCCCCCGGTGCTCAAAAGCGATGATGGTCACAACACCGTGATTCGCCCGCTCATCTATCTGCGCGAATACGAAATGAGCCGCTGGGCCGAGATCTGCGGCTACCCCCTCTTTCCCAAGGATTTGTGCGGCGTGGGTGAAAACTTAAAGCGAAAAGAGATCAAGGCCTTGATGGCGCAGTGGGACAAGGAATTCGACAGCCGCATCTACAATCTCTTCATGAGCACCACGCGCGTAGCCGCTTCGCAGCTCGCCGACAAGACGCTTTATGACTTCACGCACTTCTGCCGCATTGCCGACTGCGGTGCGCCGGAAGAAGTGGAAGACTGAGAGCGGCATATCCTTTGGGAGGAACTCATGCTAAAGATCACGACGCCCGCTTTCGCGCATGAAGCTGAAATTCCAATGCGCTACACACAGGAGGCCGAAAACCTCTCACCCGAACTCGTCTTTTCGGGAGTTCCGGCCAATGCCCGCTCGCTGGTCCTCCTTTCCGACGATCCCGACGCCCCGGATCCGGCGGCACCCAAACGCATCTGGCTGCATTGGCTTGTCGTGAACATCCCGACCGAGACCGCAGGCTTTGCCGAAGGCATCCGCGACTATCCGCAAGGTTGCCTTGTCGCCGTCAACGACAGCGGCGTACGCGGCTGGTCCGGTCCGCGGCCGCCCATCGGACGACACCGTTATTTCTTCAAGCTTTACGCTTTGGATACGGTGCTTGACTTGCCGGAGAACTTCACGCGTGCGCAAGCCGAAGCCGCCATGCAAGGACACGTCATTGAAAGCGCCGTCACCATGGGCACCTATCTGCTATCGAGTAATCGCTAACCGGTTTCGTTTTTCTTTTGCGAATTTCTGCGCCAAAATTGTGTGTTGAGCGGAAGCGCGGCGCGTTTGCGTGCGTCGGGCTTGTCTCACACATATTCCATAGGTTACTCACCCCTCGGAGTCAAACCCGATGTCACTGAAGCATATTTTTGCTGCCGCAGCCTGTGCGGCAACCGTCCTTACCTGCGGCCCGGTCTCGGCCGCCGATCCCGTGACCTACACCGTCGGCACGGGCGCAACCTATCGTCCCTTTGAATTCCAGGCTCCGAACAAGGAACTCGTTGGCTTTGACATTGACCTTGTCAAGGCCATCGCCAAGGAACAGGGCTTCAAGGTGGAATTCATCAACACGCTTTTTGGCGTGATTTTTGAATCCGTTCGCAACGGCGACCGCGACATGATCATCAGCGGCATCACCATCACGCCGCAGCGCAAGGAAGCCGTTGACTTCTCCTATCCCTACTTCGCCGCTCACCAGCTTATCCTCACCCAGAAGAATCTGACGGTGAAGTCCGTGGCCGACCTCAAGGGCAAGAATGTGGCTGTTGTGGCCAACTCGGCCGGCGACATCGCCTGCAGCAAGGTTTTCGGCAAGGCAAGCAGCAACATCAAGCGCTTTGACAACACCCCGCTCGTGCTCGAAGAGCTCTCCGCAGGCGGCGTGGACGCTGCCGTGGGCGACATCGGCGTGTTTGCGTACTACGCCTTGCAGAACCCCGAAAAACAGTTCAACATGGCCCGCGATCCGTCCTTTGAAGACCAGTACTTCGGCATCGCCTTCCGCAAGGGCAACACAGAGCTGCGCGACAAGGTCAACGAAGGCCTGAAGAAGATCATCGCCAACGGTGAATACGCCAAGATCTACGCCAAGTGGTTCGGCGACAAGACTCAGCCGCCGAAGCTTCCGATTCCGTAATAAATCGGCCTGATCCGATCCCATACGAATCCCGACGGGCGCTTTTTGAAAAGAAAGCGCCCGTTTTGCATCAGGAATAACGCCCAGAAGCTCGAATCGGTCAAAAAGGCATAACCCGCATCGGGTAAAATATCCGCCGATTTTTTAAGCGCAATACTTTTTTACAGTGTTGTGCCGTCTCTTCCATTCCCCCACAACAAGGAAATCACGATGAGCGGATTTCGTTTTGATGTTCTAGCCGAATACTGGCCGCTGTTTGCGGAAGGTATCGGCATGACGCTCAAGCTCACCATCGGTTGCGTCATCTGCGGCGTTTTCCTCGGCATGCTGCTCGGCATGGCCCGCATGGCCGAAGCCCGTCACGACCCCTGGAAATCCATTCTTTATTACGGCGTTCGCTGGCCGGTCACCATCTGGGTGAGTTTTTTCCGCGGCACTCCGCTGTTCGTTCAGATCTTTCTGATGTACTTTGCCGTGCTGCCGGTGTTCATTCATCCGGTCGACGGTCTGATTATCTCGGGCAGCCTCGCACGCGAAATTCGCAGCAACTACGGTGCGTTCCTCGCCGGCTTCTTTGCGATCACGCTCAATGCCGGCGCCTACATGAGCGAAGTATTCCGCGCCGGTATTCAGTCGCTCGACAAGGGCCAGAGCGAAGCGGCCCGCTCCGTGGGCATGACCTACTGGCAGTGCATGCGTCACATCATCCTGCCGCAGGCTTTCCGCCGCATGCTGCCGGCCTTGGGCAACAACGCCATCGCCATTTTGAAGGACTCCTCTCTGGTGTCGGCCATCGGTCTTACCGAACTCGCCTACGCCGCACGCACCGTCGCGGGCGCCTCGGCGCGCTACTGGGAGCCCTATCTCACTATTTCCTTGATGTACTGGGTGGCAACGCTCGGCTTGGCCTGGCTCATCCACATGCTTGAAAAGCGCCTGGGCAAGGGAGACGACAAATGAGCAACAAAGACGTCATGATCAGCATCCGCGGGTTGCACAAGCATTTCGGCGATCTGGAGGTTCTCAAGGGCATCGACCTTGATGTGCACCGCGGCGAAAAAGTGGTGATTCTGGGCCCGTCGGGTTCGGGCAAATCCACGATGCTGCGCTGCATCAACGCACTGGAAGACCCCGACAAGGGCACGATCACGGTCGACGGCATCGAAGTCACGAGCCGCCGCACCAACATCAACAAGCTGCGCGAACATCTCGGCATGGTGTTTCAGCGCTTTAACCTGTGGCCGCACAAGACGGTGCTCGAAAACGTCATGCTCGGCCAGATGGTTGTGAGCGGCAAGGACAAGGAAGCGGCTCGCAAGAAGGCCATCGAAACGCTCACGCGTGTGGGACTCGCAGCCAAGGCCGACGACTATCCCGTGCGTCTGTCGGGCGGTCAGCAACAGCGTGTGGGCATCGCCCGAGCGTTGGCGATGGATCCCAAAGCCATCTTATTTGACGAACCCACCTCGGCGCTTGACCCCGAACTCGTTGGCGAAGTGCTCGCCGTGATGAAGAGCCTTGCTGACGAAGGCATGACGATGGTTGTAGTGACACACGAAATCGGCTTTGCCCGCGAAGTGGCCGACCACGTCGTCTTCATGGACGGCGGTGTGATCGTTGAACAGGGGCACCCAAGCGAAGTGCTCGTCAATCCGAAGGAAGAACGCACCCGCGCCTTCCTCAAGCGCGTGCTCTGACGCCTGTTGCAGGGTGCAAACGCAAAGCCGTCGGCCGACGTCCGACGGCTTTGTGTGTCTAAAAAAGAAGGTGAAAACAAAGCTCCAGGCTTGTTTTCAAAATGTTTCGGTGCGGTTTCCCGAAAAGCCGCCGTCCCTATAATCAGTCCAGTTTTTACACGTGTTTTTCAAAAAAGCGAGACGTCCGACGCGACGCCGTCGCCCCCGTTCCGTGACCACGCAGAAATCCAAAACCAAATCCCGCGGCTGGCTCAAGTGGCTCGGTCGCCTGACCGGCCTCGGCCTTGCCGCGGCCGTAAGCGGCGCAAGCCTCTTCATGATCGTCTTTTCCGTGGTGTACTCCCAGCTGCCGCCCATTGATTCTCTGACGGAATATAAGCCCAAGGTTCCGCTGCGCGTCTGGAGCGCCGACGGCACCCTGATCGGCGAATACGGCGAGGAGCGCCGCGACTTCGTGCGCCTCGACGAAATTCCGGGCTTTGTTCGCAATGCCGTTCTCGCGGCCGAAGACAACGGTTTTTACGAGCACTCCGGCATCGAATTCATGGGCATTGCCCGCGCTGCGCTCTCCAACATTCTCACGGGACGCCGAGGTCAGGGCGGCTCGACCATCACCATGCAGGTGGCCCGTAACTTCTTTCTGAGTTCCGAGCGCACGTACACGCGCAAGCTCTATGAAGTGGCCATGGCCTACAAGATCGAGCGCCATCTCACCAAGGACCAAATTCTCGAGGTCTATCTCAACCAGATCTATCTCGGTCAGCGTGCCTACGGCTTTGCCGCGGCCGCACAGGTCTACTTTGGCAAGAAACTCAACGAGCTCACCATCGGCGAAGCCGCTACGATCGCAGGTCTTCCCGTGGCGCCGTCGGCTTACAACCCCATCGTCAATCCCAAGCGCGCGACGATGCGCAAAAACTATGTGCTGAGCCGCATGCACCAGTTGCAGTACATTGATGACATCACGTACGAAGCCGAAGTAAACGCTCCGCTGATGCCCGTAAAGCGCTCGGTTGACCTCACCAAGGGAACACCTGAAAACGAAAAGACGATTCACGCCGAATACGCCGCTGAAATGGCTCGTATGTTGGTCTACGACATCTTCCGTGAAGAAACCTACACGCGTGGCCTCAACGTCTATACGACCATCCGTGACAAGGATCAGCTAGCCGCCTGGGAAGCCGTGCGCAAGCACCTGATCGCCTACGACCGCAAGTACCGTTACCGTGGTCCGAGCGGCCGCATCGACATCAGCGACGAACAAACCCGCGACGACTCGATTCGTCTGGCGCTGCACAAGGCCAAGTCCTCGGACAATCTGGAACCGGCCGTTGTCACGGAGCTCACGGACAAGACCTTTAAGGTCGTGGTGCTCGACGGAAAGGAACTCAAGACGTTGGATCTGGATGCCGACAGCCGCAAGTTTGCGGGCAAATACCTCACCAACAAGGTGACCAAGGAAAAGCGCCTGCAAGTCGGTAGCATCATCCGCGTCTCTCGCGTGAAAAAAGGCTGGACCCTGTCTCAGATTCCCGAAGTGCAGGCCGGTTTCATCAGCGTGGACTTCGACACGGGCGCCGTCAAGAGTCTGGTGGGAGGCTTTGACTTCTACCTCAACATGTTCAACCATGTCACGCAGGCGCTTCGCCAGCCCGGTTCTTCTTTTAAGCCCTTCATTTATTCGGCTGCGCTCGACAAGGGCTTTAACCCCGGCACCATCATCAACGATGCGCCGATCTTCATCGATCCGCGTCTGACGGGCGGCGAGCTGTGGGAACCACGTAACTACGACAACAAGTTCGACGGTCCGATGTCGCTTGCGATGGCGTTGCGCAAGTCGAAGAACCTCGTCTCAATCCGCGTGATGCAGGCCATCGGCGCCCGCTACGCGCAGGAGTACGTCTCGAAGTTCGGTTTTGATCCGTCGCGTACGCCCGCTCAGCTCACCACCGCGTTAGGCGCAGGTTCAACCACGCCCTGGGAAATGGCTGCCGCCTTCTCGGTGTTTGCCAACGGCGGCTATCGCGTCAAGCCTTACCTCATCAACAAAGTCACGGACGTCGACGGCAAGGTGCTCATGCGCGTCAACAATCCTAAGGCGGGCAACGAAGCCATCCGTGCAATCGACGAGCGCAACGCCTTTGTGATGCACACGCTTTTGAACGGCGTCGTAAGCGGCCCGGGCGGCACCGCACGCCGCGCCTACCGCGAGCTCAAGCGCCCCGACATGGGCGGCAAAACCGGTACCTCGAACAACGCGCACGACGCGTGGTTTGCGGGCTACGCCTCGCACACCATGGCCGTGGGTTGGGTCGGGTACGATCAGATGCGTCCTCTGGGCAGCACCGAAACGGGCGGCGGCCTGGTGCTTCCGATCTGGATCGACTATATGAAGACGGCCATCAAGGATGAGCCGCCTTACCGTCGCCGTCAGCCCTCGAGCGTCGTGCTTTTGAACGGCACCTACTATTACGCCGACAGTGTGGACAAGGCCGTTCGCGATGTGCCGCTCGACGGCCGCATCAAGCAGGAAAACCTGCAAAAGGAACTGGTCCGCGATCAGATCTTCTGATCATCGGCCCCAGGCAAACCGCGTCGGAAAAGTTTTTCGGCGCGGTTTTTGTCCTATCAATCAAGAGAAAACGAAACGTCTTCCTCGCAAACGAAATTCAAAGCAGCCTGAAGCGCGCTCTCAAACGTCGTCCCGTCGCGAGTGTTGCGCCACTTGCCGTCCGAATTTTCAAAATGAAGGCCGCCTTTGCGCGTAGCAAGCCACATCTGCTGCGTCGGCGTATGACGATTGATCACGATCTGCTCGCCCGAATCGGCTTCGATGGTGAGCACATTGCCCGTGCGATCGCACTCGACGTCGAGTTCGGCCGCATCAACGGCGTTTTCCACTTGCTGCATCAGAGCTTCGCTTGCCTCAAGGAATTCCGTTTCAGTCATAATTGCTTCCTGCGCCAAAAAATTTTCGCTTTTTTCATTTCAAGGAGGCACGCAAGCCATGGTGCGCACCGTTTTAGCCATTCTAAGCATTGCCCTTTTGTCCGCATGTGGCCTCAAGGGGCCGCTTTACATGACCGATGAAAACGGGCAGCGCCAGCAAGCTCCGTCGCAAACGCAGCAACAGCAGCCGAGCGGCGTGCCCTCCGACAGTCTCCTGCAGGATCGCTGGGAAGACTAAAAGCAGAACCATAACAAAAAAACTCCTCGGAAAATACGTTTATGTCTGAAGACTTCACCGCGCTGCCCGGCTTTTCCCGCCGCGACGGCGAACTATTCTGCGAAGATCTCAACCTCAGAAAGCTTGCCGACCAATTCGGCACACCGCTTTACGTCTATTCACGTGAAGCGCTCAAAACGGCGCTTGAGAGCTGGCTGCGCGGCATTTCCGGCACCAAGCACCGCGTCTTCTATGCCATGAAGGCCAACAGCAATCTGGCTCTTTTGAAATTTTTCCGCGATGCGGGCATTGGCTTTGACATCGTGAGTCCCGGAGAACTCAAGCGAGCACTCATGGTCGGAGCCAAGGGCGAAGACATCGTCTACTCAGGCGTCGGCAAGAGTCGAGAAGATATCCGTACCGCCCTGCGCGCAGGCATCGGCTGCTTTAACGTCGAAAGCATTCCGGAACTCGACCGCATCAACGAAGTGGCGCTGCAAGAAAAGCTGCTGGCGCCGATTTCCGTGCGCGTCAATCCGGATGTCGACGCCAAAACCCATCCGTACATTTCCACAGGGCTCAAGAACAATAAGTTCGGCGTTGCTTACGATCAGACCGTGGCGCTTTACCGACATGCCGCCTCGCTTCCCGGCGTTCAAATTTCGGGCATCGATATGCACATCGGCAGCCAAATCACGGAACTTGAACCATTCGTGCACGCCGCCGACAAGATTTTCGACATTGTCGAACAACTCGCTCAGCACGGCATCACGCTCGATCACCTCGACTTCGGGGGCGGTCTGGGCGTGCGCTACACCGACGAAACGCCGCCCTCGGCCGAAACGCTGGTCAAGGCCGTCTCACAGAAAGCTTCTGAGCGCGGCTTTGCTGACCTTCCGATCTATTTCGAGCCCGGACGCTCACTTGTAGCCCGCGCCGGCGTTCTGCTCACCACTGTGGAATACCTTAAGCCCACACAGGCCAAAAACTTCATGATCGTAGACGCAGCCATGAACGACATGGTGCGCCCGACGCTTTATCAGGCGCAAATGCCACTCGTCAACTGTACCAAGCGCGAACAAAGCCAGCAATGGGATGTGGTGGGCCCGGTGTGCGAAACGGGCGACTTCCTTGCCCGGTCAATTGAGCTTGCCGCGCAGCCCGGCGACGTGCTGGCCATGACGGGTGCGGGTGCCTACGGCATGTCGATGGCGTCCAACTATAACTCGCGCGGACGTGCTGCCGAGGTACTTGTAAGCGGTTCTCGCGCTTGGCTCATCCGCCGCCGTGAGACAATTGAGGAGCTCACCGCGCTGGAAAACACGGTGCCGAACGAAGCTTTTGTGTAAAAAACCAACGGCTTTTCGTGCAATTGCACCGATTAACGGCTAAACTCAATCAACGCTGGGTTTCGGACTTGAAACCCGGCGTTTTTCGTGTTTGGACTCTTCCGAGGAGTAATCCGCAATGCATTTAGACAATCAAATCAAACTTGACTTTAAGGATGTGCTGATCCGTCCGAAGCGCTCGACTCTCACCAGCCGCAGCCAGGTGGACATCACCCGTGAAATCAAGTTTCGCTGGTCCCCGGAACGCTTTCACGCCATTCCCGTGATCGCCGCCAACATGGATACCACCGGTACGTTTGAAATGGCCCGCGCACTCGGCCGTCACGGCATGATGACCGCCCTGCACAAGCACTACAGCGCCCAAGAATACATTGACTTCTTCACCGGTCTTGAAAACAAATCCGACGCGTTTTATTCGCTCGGCATCGGCGATGCCGAGTACGAACAGTTCTGCGCCGTCATGAAGGCTGCCCCGGGCGCTGTGCGCTACGTCTGCATTGACGTGGCCAACGGCTACACCGAAGCCTTCGTAAGCTTCGTCAAAAAGATGCGCGACAACTTCCCCGATGTCGTGATCATGGCAGGCAACGTCGTCACCGGCGACATGACCGAGGAGCTGATTCTCGCCGGCGCCGACATCGTCAAGGTCGGCATCGGTCCGGGTTCGGTCTGCACCACCCGTAAGATGACCGGCGTGGGGTACCCGCAGTTGTCGGCCGTAATTGAATGCGCCGATGCCGCTCACGGTCTCGGCGGCCGCATATGCTCGGACGGCGGCTGCACGCAACCCGGCGACATCGCCAAAGCCTTCGGCGGTGGCGCCGACTTCGTCATGCTCGGCGGCATGTTTGCCGGCCACAACGAATCCGGCGGCGAAGTTATCGAAAAGGACGGCAAGAAGATGCGCGCCTTCTACGGCATGAGCTCCAAGGCCGCCATGGACAAGTATTCGGGCGGCGTGGCTCACTACCGCGCAGCCGAAGGCAAGATCGTCTACCTCGACGACCGAGGTCCCGTGGATCAGACCTGTCAGGACATCCTCGGCGGCGTGCGCAGCGCCTGCACCTACGTCGGCGCCCGCAAGCTCAAGGAACTCACGATGCGCACGACTTTCGTCCGCGTGACACAGCAGTTAAACGAAATTTTCGGCAAGTCATAATCGGCTTCTTGTCGTGAATAACAAAACCGGGCGTTCCGTTTTGTAGAACGACCCGGTTTTGTTTTGCCGTGGAAACGCGGTTTAACCAACCGACGTCTCTTTCTTGCTTTGATCCTTTTCGAGCTTTTCAATGGTCAGAAGCATTCGCGTGATGTCGGCCGCCGAGCGTATGCCCAACTTGCGGCATAGCGAACTGCGGTGCGCGATCACGGTCTTTTCCGAAATGTTCAGATCGTAGGCGATCTGCTTGTTGAGCTTGCCGTCGGCCACGCCCCGGGCCACCTCTTTTTCGCGCGCGCTCAACAGATCCCAGCTGCGGCGGACGCGATCGTCCTCGGCGCTTTCCTCACGTCGGGTCTGATCAAGCTCCAAGGCTTCGGAAACCGTTTGAATCAAGCGCTCGGTTTCCACGGGCTTTAAAAGAAAGTCGTAAGCGCCGTCCTTGACTGCTTTGACCGCCATCACCAGATCGGCATGAGCGGAGATGAGTACAAGCGGCATCGTGTTGCCGGTTCGCTTCATTTCCGTCTGCAATTCAATGCCGCTCATCTCAGGCATACGCACATCACAAACGATGCAACCGGGGATCGACGGATCGTCCTCCTGCAGAAACCGTACGGCGCTCTCATAAGCCTGTACCTGCCAGCCTTCCCCTTCCAGAACAAACTGCCAGGATCGACGCACTTTATCGTCATCGTCCACCACACGCACGATCGGCACGTGCGGCTGCTGTGCGTCCGATGCATCATGAAGCGAGCCCATTTCCACCATAAAAGTATCCTTTCCAATCCTACTGTTGTTGCGCTGCGTCCTGCGGCAGTACGAGCGGCAAACGGACCGTGCAGCAAATCCCGCACGGATCAAGTCTCTCTATTCTAAGCGCGCCGGAATGTGCTTCAAGCAAACTTTTCACAATCGCAAGCCCCATTCCCATACCGTTTTTCTTGGTCGTGCGTCCGATCTGTCCTATCTGAGAGAATTGCTCATCGGTAAGCGGCTTGCCGTTGTCGGCAATGCGCGCATAAGCAAAGGCCTCGTCACGCCAGACCTTGAATTCAACTCTGGGCGACTCCACGTCGGCCACCGCAGCCACCGCGTTCTTCAGCAGATTCGTGAGCACCAGTTCAAGCTCAATCGTATCGGCAAGCACATAGGTGCCGAGGCGCAGGTCCGGGTGAATAATATGCTGGTACTTGCGGTTGCGATCCAAAACGTGCCGCGCATTCATCGCAAGATCCGTACGCACAAAGGTTCTTTCCTTGTTGGTGGCGTATCCGCGCACCAGGTCGATCACTTCGGCGGCCTTCAGTCCCGACTCTTCAATTTCAGTGAGCGCATCAATGAGTACCTCACGAGGCACATCACTACGCATCAATCGGCGCCGGAGACTTCCCGCATAATTGTTGACAACCGTCAAAGGTTGCTTGAGCTCGTGGGCGGCCATGCTCGAGAGTGTACCAACGGCGCTTAACTTTTCCATGGTGCGAAGTTTGAGAGCCGCCCGCCTCGCATCCAAATCCGACTGCATTTTTTCGGCAAGCGCTTTTTCCTTTTGTTTGGTGCGGATACGGACCGCCACCGTGAGCACCACAATGTTAACGACGAGCACCAAACCAACGGCCAGAACACCAAAAGCCACGCCGGAGTATTCAAGCAGCAGATCACGCAGACCGTAGGCTTCAGCATAAGGAAGGTTCAGCTGCTGAAAAACGGCATCGGCACCCGTGCCGTCGGGAGTCAATGTCCAGTGCACGGAGATGTCTTCTGAGGCGGGGATCGACAGCAGTGCCATCACGACAGCCTTGGACTCGTCCGGACTCATCTGCGGCTTAATGGAAAACGAACAGTTGGGATAAAGTCGAGTGGAATGCTTGCAGCTGCTGCCTGAGCGCAATCCTCGGTCGCCGATCACCTTGAAGTCTTCTTCCTTGTACTTGCCAAGCGCCTGAACGTCCTCCAACAGACAGTTGACAACAAAACCTACGTCAGCCTCGCCCCTGTAGACCAGATCGAGAATCTGAGTCATCGGCTCGCCCACGACCTTGATGTCGCGAAAGGCGCTCTTGACGTCAATACCCATCGATGTGAGTTCGGCCATCGGCACCTGCCAGCCCGCAAACGCAGTGATGCTCATCACCCCAAGCGATTTTCCCGGCAAGTCTTCAAAGGTATTGATGTCCTTTCTATCCGAGCGAACGATAATGGCCGCACCGTTGCCGGCATAGGGGTTGGGGAAGCGATTGTTGACGGCGGTCAAAACACGCGCGCCTCCGGTTTGACGCAGCATGATGCTCGTTAGCCCGTAGGAGGCGATGGACATGTCAAACTGATTGCCGCGAGCGGCGTCCAGAAAAGTATCCGGCCCGTAGATACGGATCTCCAGCGGACGCGGCGCAATCGCCTCGCGAATCTTTTTGAGCGATTCGCCGTAATACATGTCCGAGAGAATCTGACCGTAGGTATTGACGATCGCCAGCCGCAGGGGACGATCATGCGCGCGACTCACGTCGCTCGCCGCATGAACGCCGGCGGCGTTAAACAAAAGAACAAAAGTCGCGAAGAAAAGTATTGCGCTACAGCGCAGATTGCTCAACCAACTCAAAAACATCCGAAGTCGGGCAAAAAAATTCTGTCAACTGTCGGATTCTGCCACTTCCGCAGAATCAGTGCGCAGACGGAGGACAAAAAAACGGGCCGGGATCTTGTCTCTAATCCCGGCCCAAAGCATTTGATCACAGTTACAATGACCAAACTAAGGAGATCGATGTGTGCCTTGAATAGTACATATGGATATTTGTCCTATGTGCAAAGAAATCTAGTGTGAAGCAACCGTTTGTAAACAAAGAATGAAGCCCATAGACCTTTCTTCACACTGTCTTAGGACAAACTTAAGAATCCACTCCTATTGAACTTCGCTTCAAAACGCAATAATCCAAACAAATTCAAGGACTTAATCGAATTTTTGGCTATAGCGCCGTCGCTCATTTAAGCAAAAACGTCGCCATTTCATATGTAACAAAGCCGTTAACAACAATTATCAGCAGATTAAGAAGCAAGCAGGCCGCCGAACAAAACCGCCTGTGCCTGGGGCCAATCGGCCGTAGGCTTTTCTTCAAAGCCCGAAGCCACGAACCGAGCCCAACGTCCCTGCACGTAGCTCATGATGAGGCGCGCGCGCACGGCCGGATCCTCACTGTTGGGAACCTCGCGCTGCACCACCGCAAGCTGCAGACTCGAGCAAAGAGCCTTCTCGGCCTTTTCCAAACAGGCCAGCATTGCTTCACGCACTTGCTGCCCCTCCGAAGAAAGCGCTTCACCAGTCAGAAGACGAGTCAGACCGCAGTTGGCTTCCGCAAACAACAGCAGAGCACGAGCCTTCACCATGGCACGCGTCACCATCGTCACTTCCGCTTCGGCGTTGATTTCATCGAACATACGCTCGAAAGAATCATCGCAAAAACCGATCAGTTCCTGAAGGATCTCAGCCTTGCCGGAAAAATGGCGATAAAGCGCGCCGTCTGCCAACCCAAGGTAGCGGGCAATGTCTTTCGTCGTGACACCGGTGCTATCAGGATCCGACAACAGCTGCACGACTGCAACCAGAATCTCCTGGCGGCGTTCCGTGGTACGACGGTATTGCCGGCGAGCCGGTTTGGTTTCCTCAGACATGTTGTTTTCTCTCAAGAAAAGACTCCGTCTGGACAGGGTCTGAAAATTCATGCCGCACAAACAGACGAAACCCCCGAAGGAGAGACTCCAACGGGGGTTCGCTTTAATGATTTAGCCTGGCAGTGACCTACTTTCACTGGAAATACAACCAACTATCATCGGCCCTGAAGCGTTTCACTGTCCTGTTCGGAATGGGAAGGAGTGGGACCACTTCGGTATGGCCGCCAGGCAAAGGCTTTGACTCGTTGATCCTATCCGATCAACTCGTCGAATTCTTTGGCTAAGAAGCAAAGCTTCGGGCTCGCAATCACTTTTCTTTTTCGAGCTCCAATCCTTTCTCTTCATCTACTCGAGTTCGTCCTTGCAAACTTCAAGCAGCACGGTTATAGGATCAAGCCTCACGAGCAATTAGTATCGGTTAGCTAAACGTCTCACAACGCTTACACACCCGACCTATCAACGTCCTGGTCTCGAACGACTCTTCAGGGAGGTCTAGCCTCCGGGAAGACTTATCTTCAGGCAAGTTTCCCGCTTAGATGCTTTCAGCGGTTATCTCTTCCGCACATAGCTACCCGGCGATGCCACTGGCGTGACAACCGGTACACCAGAGGTGCGTCCACTCCGGTCCTCTCGTACTAGGAGCAGCCCCCGTCAATCTTCCAACGCCCACGGCAGATAGGGACCAAACTGTCTCACGACGTTTTAAACCCAGCTCACGTACCTCTTTAAATGGCGAACAGCCATACCCTTGGGACCGGCTACAGCCCCAGGATGAGATGAGCCGACATCGAGGTGCCAAACACCGCCGTCGATATGAACTCTTGGGCGGTATCAGCCTGTTATCCCCAGAGTACCTTTTATCCGTTGAGCGATGGCCCTTCCATACAGAGCCACCGGATCACTAAGACCTGCTTTCGCATCTGCTCGACTTGTCGGTCTCGCAGTCAAGCACGCTTTTGCCTTTGCACTATCAGCACGATTTCCGACCGTACCTAGCGTACCTTTGTACTCCTCCGTTACCCTTTAGGAGGAGACCGCCCCAGTCAAACTGCCTGCCATGCACGGTCCCGGACCCGGCTTACGGGTCGCGGTTAGAACCTCAAACAAATCAGGGCGGTATTTCAACGTCGGCTCCGGCACAACTGGCGTTGCGCTTTCTCTGCCTCCCGCCTATCCTACACAAATCGGTTCAAAGTCCAATGCAAAGCTACAGTAAAGGTTCATGGGGTCTTTCCGTCTAGCCGCGGGGAGATTGCATCATCACAAACATTTCAACTTCACTGAGTCTCGGGAGGAGACAGTGTGGCCATCATTATGCCATTCGTGCAGGTCGGAACTTACCCGACAAGGAATTTCGCTACCTTAGGACCGTTATAGTTACGGCCGCCGTTTACTGGGACTTCGATCAGGAGCTCTCACCCCATCACTTAATCTTCCAGCACCGGGCAGGCATCACACCCTATACGTCGACTTTCGTCTTTGCAGAGTGCTGTGTTTTTAATAAACAGTTGCAGCCACCGATTCTCTGAGGCCTCTTCACGCTCCGAGTGTTTCTCTCTTCACGCTACAAAGGCACACCTTATCCCGAAGTTACGGTGTCAATTTGCCGAGTTCCTTCTCCCGAGTTCTCTCAAGCGCCTGAGTATATTCAACTCGCCCACCAGTGTCGGTTTACGGTACGGTCATATGCAAGCTGAAGCTTAGAGGCTTTTCCTGGAAGCACTTCCGATCACTTCGGTTCCGTAGAACCTCGATGCTTTGTCTCGAAGATCCGCCGACGGATTTGCCTGTCGGCCTTCTACACTCACAAACCGGGACATCCAACACCCGGATGATCTTTCGCACTCCGTCCCCCCATCGCACTTGCACATGGTGCAGAAATATTAATCTGCTTCCCATCGACTACGCTTCTCAGCCTGGCCTTAGGGGCCGACTCACCCTGCTCCGATGAACGTAGAGCAGGAAACCTTGGGCTTACGGCGAGCGGGCTTTTCACCCGCTTTAACGTTACTCATGTCAGCATTCGCACTTCTGATACCTCCAGCAGTCCTCTCGAACCACCTTCGCAGGCTTACAGAACGCTCCCCTACCACTTGCACTTTCATGCAAATCCGCGCTTTCGGTTATTGACTTAGCCCCGTTACATCTTCCGCGCATGAGGACTCGATCAGTGAGCTATTACGCTTTCTTTGAAGGATGGCTGCTTCTAAGCCAACTTCCTGACTGTCTTAGCCTTCACACTTCGTTTTCCACTTAGTCAATATTTGGGACCTTAAACGGCGGTCTGGGTTGTTTCCCTCTTGAGTCCGGACGTTAGCACCCGGTGCTCTGTCTCCCGTGCTCTTACTTCCAAGTATTCGGAGTTTGCCATGGTTTGGTAAGACGCCATGTCCCCCTAGCCATAACAGTGCTCTACCCCCTGGAGCAATACACGAGGCACTACCTCAATAGTTTTCGGGGAGAACCAGCTATCTCCAGATTTGTTAAGCCTTTCACCCCTATCCACAGCTCATCCGCTAATTTTGCAACACTAGTCGGTTCGGTCCTCCAGTGTGTGTTACCACACCTTCAACCTGGCCATGGATAGCTCATCTGGTTTCGGGTCTACGCCTTGAGACTTGTCGCTCTATTCGAACTCGCTTTCGCTACGCCTCCCCTACTCGGTTAAGCTCGCCACAAAACGTAAGTCGCTGACCCATTATGCAAAAGGTACGCAGTCACCCCACTGCAGGGGCTCCTACTGTTTGTATGTATGCGGTTTCAGGTTCTATTTCACTCCCCTCCCGGGGTTCTTTTCGCCTTTCCTTCACAGTACTGGTTCACTATCGGTCGATCACGAGTATTTAGCCTTGGAGGATGGTCCCCCCATCTTCAGACAGGATGTCACGTGTCCCGCCCTACTTATCGGTTCCTTAGTACCACACGTCCGATTTCGCATACGGGGCTATCACCCTCTATAGCAGGCCTTTCCAGACCCTTCTGCTGTCGTTCGTGCTATCAGAACACTGGGCTGCTGCAATTTCGCTCGCCGCTACTTTCGCAATCTCGGTTGATTTCTTTTCCTGGAGCTACTTAGATGTTTCAGTTCGCTCCGTTCGCCTCACGCACCTATGTATTCAGTACGTGATACCGACCTACGTCGGTGGGTTCCCCCATTCGGAAATCTGCGGATCAATGCCCGTTTGCCGGCTCCCCGCAGCTTATCGCAAGCTACTACGTCCTTCATCGCCTGTGATCGCCAAGGCATCCACCACATACACTTAGTCACTTGATCCTATAACCCTGCAGCCTTTTGCCTGCAAGATTTTCGAGTGACAGTAACGCGCTGTTTCTCTTGAGTTTGTTTTCTCGTTCAATGAAGATCGATTTGAAACTCTTTTGAATGCAATCACAACCCGTTCCAATCAACGTTACGCTCGCCCGTGTCTCATCAACACCGGCAAACCGTTGACTGAACGCTTTACTTCTTTTCCAAATTTTTAAAGAACAAAAAACACACAGCGAAAAATGCTGCGCGCTCGCAGAAACTCTTTATTTTAAAAGAATTTTTGTAAACGCGCAAGTGCTTGGTGGAGACTAACGGGATCGAACCGTTGACCCCCTGCTTGCAAAGCAGGTGCTCTCCCAGCTGAGCTAAGCCCCCGTTTTTTCTGTGGTGGGTCTTGATGGACTCGAACCATCGACCCCCGCCTTATCAAGACGATGCTCTAACCAACTGAGCTAAAGACCCGGCCGCACTCTTTAATTGCTGCTAACAACAAACCGATAAGCGTAAGCGCGACTCGAAAAGTTCCTGCAAAACTCTTCGTCTCTCTTTCTCTTAAAGGAGGTGATCCAGCCGCACCTTCCGGTACGGCTACCTTGTTACGACTTCACCCCAGTCATGAAACCCACCGTGGCCGCCGCCCTCCTTGCGGTTAGGCAAACGTCTTCTGGTGAACCCCACTCCCATGGTGTGACGGGCGGTGTGTACAAGACCCGGGAACGTATTCACCGCGGCATTCTGATCCGCGATTACTAGCGATTCCAGCTTCGTGTAGTCGGGTTGCAGACTACAGTCCGAACTGGGACGTTATTTTTGGGATTTGCTCCAGGTCACCCTCTCGCTTCCCTTTGTTTACGCCATTGTAGCACGTGTGTAGCCCAAATCATAAGGGGCATGATGATTTGACGTCATCCCCACCTTCCTCCAGGTTATCCCTGGCAGTCTCCCTAGAGTGCCCAGCCGGACTGCTGGCTACTAAGGATAAGGGTTGCGCTCGTTGCGGGACTTAACCCAACATCTCACGACACGAGCTGACGACA